>Ga0316230_1000037_pt1 | contig 206997 bp, 214 predicted proteins | sample TBH18025metaG_FD_206004 | JGI IMG/M metagenome (GOLD analysis project Ga0316230, IMG submission 206004) | Freshwater microbial communities from Trout Bog Lake, Wisconsin, USA - TBH18025 | ecosystem: Environmental > Aquatic > Freshwater > Lake > Hypolimnion/Profundal zone | place: USA... | reverse complement strand
CAGAACGCCCATGGAAACTTTATTGAGTGGAAAACAGATTTGGCTAACTAAGAATTTGAACCAAATCTAATCTGACAGACACCCTATAAAAATCGGTAACTGTCAGATTAGGTCTGAACTAGTACATTTTACGTTATCGTGCCGTTCTTAGTCGATTATTTCTTTTCGACTTCTTTTTCTACTTCTTGTTCTTTTGCTTCACCCGTTGGTTTTTCGGCAGCGGCTTCAGCTGCTTTTTTCTCAGCTAATTCTTTGGCTTTTCTGGCTAATGCGGCTCTTTGATCCGCTGCTTTACTTGCTGCTATCGTGCCTGTTTCTTCAACCGCTTGCGTAAGTGAGGGCGATAATAACGCCGTTGCAGATAATGCACCCATAATGACGGGAAATAGCCATTTTTTTAATTTCATAGACAAAATAGTCACCTTTTAAATTAATCTTATCTTCAGTCTAGTTAAAGTCACTGAAAATAAGGTGAAGAAAAACTAGTCAACATCATGCACTTATTTTAAGGTCTGATTAAGACCTTAAAGCAGAATAACAATCCGTTACTAAACCAGACGTAAAGATACCAGATTATTAGATTAAATAAAGGCGTACAGCGATTTTTAAACTTAAGACCTCAAATATAGAGATTTAGAAACGGGCATTGGCCGCTGCTTCTTGTTGTTTGTGCATTTGATTAATCTAATTCTAGTGTATAAGCCACTATTAGAGTTATTATAATCACCGCAATAAAGGTCGAGTTGCTAAAAATAATCTAGCTTAAATATAAGCCATAAAAATAAACGGCCGATAAAAATAATGAGGAAAACTGATGAATCTTGAGACTAAGTTTACGGCCTTGCAGTTGGCCATTATTAATAATCAAGCGGCTCTTTATACGTGTGCATGTCCTGTGCATATCAGTATGCAAATTACCAATTTACGTAAGTTGTTTGATTATCAAAAGACTTGCATGGAAATGCCGGTTGAAAATGAGGTGCAAACCAGAGTGCATCAACGTATTGCAGAAGTCACAAAACAAGCCCATGAATTAATGGAGCAGTGTTTGGACGAAGTGTTGGATTTAGAAGGTTGGGACAGAACAAAGATGGAAATGCCAGAGGGCATTCGTGCACGCATAGAACCCAAAACTGCTTGATAGGAACTTAAAGGGGTTAGCAAGTGCTGACTGTGTAGCCAGCACATTGTTTTTTTTAGCGCTATTTTTTTAACGCCTTTGCAAAGGCGTTAGCCATACTGTTTTGCACAACGGGTTGTGGCTTGGCTTTGTTAGGCGCTTTTGCAGTTTTGCGATCAGGTTTGCTTTCAACAAAATCTTCATCTGTCGTAGTTTTCATAGATAAAGAAATTCGCTTGCGATCTGCATCCACTTCTAACACTTTTACTTTAACCATATCCCCCGTTTTTACGGCATCTCTAGGATCTTTTATAAAGGTATCTGATAGATGTGAGATATGAATTAAACCATCTTGATGCACACCAATATCTACAAAAGCACCAAAGTTAGCCACGTTGGTGACTACGCCATCAAGTCTCATGCCCGGTTTAAGGTCAGATATCTTTTCTATACCCGCTTTAAATTCAACACTCTTAAATTCAGGGCGGGGATCACGTCCGGGTTTTTCTAATTCTTGCAAAATATCAGTTACGGTCGGCAAGCCAAAGTCTGCATTGGTATAGTTGACAGGGCTTAATGAGCGTAAGAATTGGCTTTGGCCAATGAGGTCTCGAATAGATTTGCCGGTGTTATCAATAATAGCTTTTACGACAGGGTAGGCTTCTGGATGCACAGCGGAAGCATCTAAAGGATTATCGCCATTCATGACTCTTAAGAAGCCGGCGGCTTGTTCATAAGCTTTATCACCTAGTCGAGGTACTTTTTTAAGTTGCGCGCGATTTAAGAAGGGTCCGTTGTTATTTCTAAAGGTGACAATATTTTCACTAACGCTAGCAGACAAACCTGATACTTGTTTCAGTAACGAGACTGAGGCAGTATTAACATCCACACCGACCGCGTTTACGCAATCCTCAACGACGATGTCTAAGCTTTTTGCTAGCTGAAATTGATTAACATCATGTTGATACTGGCCCACCCCTATGGACTTTGGGTCAATTTTAACTAATTCTGCTAAAGGATCTTGTAAACGACGAGCTATAGAAACAGCGCCACGTAAAGAGACATCGAGTTCTGGGAATTCTTTAGCAGCCAGTTCAGAAGCGGAATAAACCGAAGCGCCTGCTTCTGAAACCGTAATTTTAGTAAATTTAAGTTCGGGATGGCGTTTAATGACATCGGCGACTAATTGGTCTGTTTCTCTAGAGGCGGTGCCATTACCAATACTGACTAGCGATACTTGATGTTGTGCGATCAATTTAGCTAAAGTCGCAATAGACTCATCCCATTGTTTACGTGGTGGATGTGGGTAAATGGTATCGGTGCCTAAGACTTTGCCAGTGGCGTCAATAATGGCGACTTTAACACCGGTACGAATACCTGGGTCTAAGCCCATGGTGGCTTTTGATCCTGCGGGTGCAGCTAATAATAAGTCTTTCAGATTGTTGGCAAATACTTTAATAGCTTCTGTTTCTGCGGCTTCTCTTAAACGCATTTTTAAGTCTAAGTCGATGCGGGTAAAGAGTTTAATTTTCCAAGCAAAACGCGCGGTTTCTGCCAGCCATGCATCTGCGGGTTTAGTGGTATCGGTGACATTAAGGTACTGTGAAACAAATTGTGTGCATAATAAATGCGCGTCTTTTTCTTCTGAACCGGGTTTAAGAGTGATGGTTAATAAATCTTCATTACGACCACGAAATAGCGCTAAAGCGCGATGAGATGGGATTTTATTGATGGCTTCTTGGTAATCGAAGTAATCTTTAAATTTCTCGGCGACTTGTTCTTTGTCTGCGATGACTGTCGCATGAATAATACCGTCTTTCCATATCCGCTCACGGAGTTCGGCTAAGAGGTCAGCACTCTCAGATATGCGCTCCATGATGATTTGTCTGGCGCCTTCTAGGGCAGCAGCCGCATCAGACACTTCTTTATCCGCGTTAATGTAGGCAACCGCGATCTCTGTTGGAATAACACTGCGATCGTCTAAGATGGTGTCGGCTAGAGGCTCTAAGCCAGCTTCCTTAGCAATTTGAGCTTTAGTTCGACGTTTAGGTTTATAAGGTAAATATAAATCTTCTAGCAGCGTTTTTGTGTCGGCATCAATAATGGCTTTTTCTAATTCTGGGGTGAGTTTACCTTGAGAGTTAATGCTTTCTAGAATCGTTTCCCTTCTGGCGTTAAGTTCGCGTAAATAGACCAAACGTTCTTCGAGTAGTCTTAACTGGGTGTCATCTAATCCGCCGGTCACTTCTTTTCGGTAGCGAGCAATAAAAGGGACGGTAGCACCTTCGTCTAATAAAGCGACAGCGGCTTTTACTTGTTGGCTATTAACGGAGAGTTCTTTGGCTATGCGTTGGATAACATCCATGAGTTTTATTCGTCTAGGGTTAAAAGGGGCGTATTGTATCAGAGGGCTTAATAAAGCAAATAAGCTAAACACTCTTGCTGCCAAGCCTGTTCATCTTGTTGGGAAAGTGCTTCTAAGTCGGCGGGTGTTGCTTGGCCATCATCAACCCATTCGCGTAATACCGGTGAGCCATTAATAACATCAATAGCTAATCGATCTAATTCATATTCGTAAGGAAAATCACGCCAAAGTGGATAGTCGGGTTGTAGTTGGCGTATGGCTTTAAAGGCCAAGGCTTGTAATCGCCAAGGCTTAAATTGCTGATGATCATAAGCTGAGTCTTCGACATGAATCTGTACTCCCGAACAGAGTTGCCCCATATGTTTATGGAAGGTCGGCTCAAACCAACATTCTCTTAAGCGACAGCCCGTTAACCATTGTGGCGCTAATGTCTGCATGGTTTTAATGATGGCTTTGGCATCAATATCCGGCGCACCAAATAACTCAAGAGGGCGTGTGGTGCCGCGACCTTCTGACAGCGTGGTGCCTTCTAACATGACAGTGCCGGCATAACAGCGTGTCATCCAAAGGTTGGGGGCGTTAGGGCTGGGGTTAATCCAAGTGCGTTCTTGTAATGGCCAGCCATATCCGGGTGCCGCTTCAGGTTGCCAATCTTGCATTGTGATGACTTGGCAATCGACATCTAATTTTAACGTATCAATAAACCAGTGGGCTAATTCACCTAGGGTTAAGCCATGTCGCATGGGGAGAGGGCCGGCACCCACAAAACTTTCCCAACCGGCGCGTAATGTTAAGCCTTCAATGGGTCTGCCCGCTGGATTGGGCCTATCTAGTATCCATACGCTTTTTTTGTGTATAGCGGCTGCTTCTAAAACATAGCGTAGCGTGGTGATAAAAGTATAAATGCGACAGCCTAAGTCTTGTAAATCGACCAATAAGATGTCAAAGGTATCCATCATGGTATCGGTAGGTTTACGAACTTCACCGTATAAGCTAAAGACAGGAATGCCCAATACGGGGTCAATATAGTCTGAAGACTCCATCATATTGTCCTGTTTGTCGCCACGGAGTCCATGTTGAGGCCCAAAAGCAGCGGTTATATTGAGATCGGGCAAGTTAGCGAGAGCATCTAAACTGTGCGTTAAATCTTGAGTAACCGAAGCAGGGTGGGCTAGAAGAGCAAGGCGCTTACCAACAAGAGGTTGTCGTAGTTTTCTGTCTTCAAGTAAGCGGTCAATACCAAATTTCATAGGCTTAAGCGAGTGTTGAGTAAAGTATATAGCCATCACGATGATGAAAGTTAGGCTGTGTTTCGGGATGTTTTAAGGCCCAATAAGAATGTTCATTTTGTTGAGTTTCTACTACGGCGGTTAATCCTATTAAACAAGCCTCTTTTTTGTTTACTAGAGGTAAGTCAGCTAAATTTATAATCGCATCCAGTTGATAGTGGTTCTGAGTTTGATTGATGCTTATGCTGGGCGCTTCGTTAATAGCCCATTCGCGTCGAACTCTGTAGCTATCAAAAGCATAGGCCGCCCATAAAGTAGAGGGCGAAAAATTAAATTCATAATAGTTTTCGCCTTCTGCTTGGGCTATAAAGAATTCAAAGCAGGTATGTTGCCATAAGTTATCGCTGGCGTTAGGTGTTTGTTGTTTTGGAATCAAGAGCCGGTTTAAATCTCCAGTCACTTGATAACTGAGTTGAATACTGTCTCCAGTTAATTCAGAGATTGTTGCTGTTAACTGACTCACGAGCGAAGAGGGCGTTGCTGGATGGCAGGCAAGTCTGTATTTTATCATGGGCTTATTTTCTTAAAACGCGGCAGTGTAGTCAACTTGATGCTGTGCAATGAGTTGTTGGTAATACGTCGCTTCATCTACTTTGCCACGTTTATTAACACCTATTAGGTAAATGCGGGCTTTTTTAATGAGCATCTCTGTAGCGGTTTGTTGTTGTTCCGATGATAAATTTCCTGTCGCGATAATCTTTTTTAAAGCTTGAATCCTAAACCGATCCATACCCCAGAGTTGTTGTGATAGTTGATCAGCATGACCGCCGTATTTTTTTATTTGTGGATCGGCAATTAATAAGACGGGGTATTTAGCGGTAATACGAAGCCATAGATCGTAGTCTTCACAAACGGGGAGTTCTGTGTCAAAGAGACCCACCTCTTCAAATATCGAACGATGAATTAAAACGGTTGATGGCGAAATAGCACATAACGGCAAACAGTCATTAAAAATCCATCCGCCTTTTTTTTGGTACTGTTTATTCAGATTAACGCGCACTTCATTGCGTATCCAAATTTCTTCTGTGTGACAAATTTTATAATGGGATTGATTTTTTAAAGCAGAAATCTGTTGCGCTAATTTATCAGGTAACCATTCATCATCTGAATCTAATAAGGCAACCCAGTCCCCTGTCGATGCGTGGATACCTTTGTTTCTGGCACTGCTAACACCTTGGTTTGTTTGGTAGAGAGTTTTAATTTGAGGAAATTCTTTACGTAGCATTAAGCCAGTATCATCCGTAGAACCATCATCAATCACAATTATTTCAGAGGGTTGTAGTGATTGATTCAATACCGATTGCAAGGCCCGTTTAAGCTGTGAACTTCGGTTGAAGGTAGGAATGATGACGGAGATGTTGATAACGCGACTCTTGCTTGAACGCCGTTGAATGGTTGTCTTAGGAGTGATGAATTTAATGCTCACATCATTCGGATGTGAGCATTAAAACAATTAGGTTTTACTGCGTTATGATGGATTTAGGCGTTTCTGTTCCATCACTTTCGGCGGCATTTTTCATAAAAATTTGTTTTAAACGATTAAAAGCCGACCATAGGTTGGTGTCCATAATAGTTTCGTTACCGATAGAGACGATAATACGTGTCAGTTGTGGCATTTTGTCTTTAGTGGATGCGATGTAAATCGGCTGAACATAAAGTACGGTATGTCCCATTGGCATAATAATCATCCTACCCATTTCAACGACAGAACCGTATTGACCCCATAAAGTAAATTGGGCTGATATTTCTGGATCTTGTTGGGTTAAGGCTTCAATTTGTGCTGGTCCATTAACCTGAACATCTTTACCAAACTTATAAACCGTAATGTTTGGGTTGTAGCTGCCATCACAAATCGTTTTGTCCATCGTGCCAGCTACACCAATCATACTGAGATTAGTTCGGTTAACAGGTGTCATAGGTTCAATTAAGACAAATTCTTCGGAATCATTACAGTTTCCAAAGTCCATGGTTTGATAATAAGGTTCTACTGCTTGGCCCCTCACATTGGCTTGTGCCCAAGTTTCTGCTTGTTCATAAAATAATTCTGGGCTTTGTTGATGGTATTTTGCATACATTTTCATCTGTAAACTATACAAATCACGAGGATAGCGTAGATGTTGTTTTAGTTCGACAGGCAGTTCGTTAAGGTTTTTAAATAAATGCGGATACGCGTTGCTATAGGCATTAACAATCGGATCCTCTGGATCAGAAATATAAAAATCCACATCGCCATCATAAGCATCAACCACTATCTTGACGGAGTTACGAATATAGTTGAATTTTTGTTTGCCGTCTAAGAACGCATAATGAGTGGGTTGAGAAATAGGGTATTTATCAGAAACGGTATAAGCATCTTGTATCCAATAAAAACGATCTTTATTAATTACCAGATAAGGATCTTTATCTAAGCGTAAGAAAGGAGCCAGTTTCTGGACTCTTTCTGTGATGTTTCGATGGATTTTGACTTTACTTTCTTTACTAATATTCGTTGAAAAGAAGATCTTTTCATCTTTAAAATATAAAGACACTAAGGCTTTTTTAAATAAAGAGTGTATCGGGATCCCACCCTCTCCATGATAGGGTAGCGTGACACTCGGGTCAGAACTAGCGATATCTTCGATATTGAGTTTATTAGGCACAATAGCGTAGTCATACTTTTCTAGTCCGTAATAAATGTCGGGTGTTTCAATTTTAAAACCGACATCTGAGTTCATATTTAAATCACGTAAATACCAGACTAATGGTTTATTAGCATCTTGTGCGGCGGGTGTTACTGCAGCGCCGTAGCCGTGGGTATAACGCAAATGAATATTTTCCCAATTCTGAGCTTCAGTAGGAAGTTTAGTAGTATTTACTTCCCGCGCGGCTAAATTAACCTGGCGGGTATGATCTAAAATAAAATAGCGATCTTCGTCTACAGAAAGGATTTTGTAATACGGTCTAATTTCCTGCAGTTGTTTATAGCTGTCTACTATATATTCTCTATCCCAGACTGGAATATTTTCGAAGCGTTTTTGGGTGCCCCAAGTTTGAATGTCCTGAGTTGCATTAAGTTTAATTGAGACATCAACGGTATTAATCTTATTTAAATTGTAGGCCGTCAGCGTTGCATCAATGTTTTGCTGCATATAGGCTTTGTTGCTCGATACGGGATTCGGGTTAACGAAATATCGATTAATAGCGTTTGGAATAAAATTAATATGCGGTAAGGCGATGGCGCCTAGGAAAAGAGCAAGTGAGATAAAGAACGGTTTTTTAACGCTGTGTTGAGGTGAGAATATGAGCAAAGCCAAAGAAACGGTGGTGGCTATAAAAGTAATAATTTCTAGCCAAATAATTTTTAAATTATAGAAAACTTCTAAAAATCCTGGGCCATAGAAAATAGGCTCATGCGTTTCTGTATAAAGTAGGCTAAAGCGTTCAAGCATAAAGCCCCAAACGACAAAGCCAACAACAAAAGTTAATAAAATGGATAAATGTACTTTAACGGCGAGCGGATATTCTTTGCTCTGATTGGGAATAAAAATGTGTTCCAGCCAATATAACAAGCCAATACCAGAGAATAGAACGCTGGCTGTAATGAGTAACTCTTTTTGAATAAGGACAAAGATGGGGTACGACAACATATAAAAACTGATGTCGTTGCCATAAACGCTTTCTTTTACGCCAGAGTCGTTTCCAAAAAAGAAGAGTAATGCGGCTTCCCATTGAGTATAAAAAGGGATGGCTATAAAAATAGCCAGCGCCAAAGAAATGGGCGTATAGACTTTTGCTGAGCCATTCATAAAGGTATCTGCAAAGCGCTGAAACTTAATGCGGCGATCTGCATTGGCTTCAGTATCAGCAGAGGCAGAAATGCCTAAATATCGGGTAGCAATCCAAAAATGGAAAAAGAAGATGGCAAAAAAGAATAGTGTTACACCTCCAGAAAGGAAGAATTTATAAAGCAGTCTTTGCCAGAAATAAGGTTCAAGTTTTAAGGATTGAAACCACCAGAGGTCAACAAATAGATCAAGAAAGATAAAATGGAATGCGACAAAGGTAATGATCGCAATAAGCAGTAATGCACCAATAATCGCGGGTAAAAACTTCATGTTCCGCATAATATCCTCAAATAGTTATAAATGTTAACGAGGGTGGGGTTTTTGTCGCTATTCTAACACCCAATAGCGACTTAGTAATGATTTAGACACGTCTGACTAAGTCCAAAATCGTATTTTAGGGCGTTAGGATAGGTGCTTACTGCATCAAAATAGTGCGGCAGCAGTAGATTGGTATTAAAAGCGACTCATGATGGAGCGTAACGGGAAGTGATTGGGGTGTATTTTGACAGTAGTATTTAGCCTGTGGAGGCTTTTTGCAAGTTGGCATAGTAACTGCTTTAATTATATTAAACTTAGTTCAATCTCCTGTGTGTTGCCACTATGAGGCACTTATTTAGTTAAGTGCCTTTTTTTTGTTTTATTGATTTTGCAGTTAAGTTATTGAGACGGTCTTTAGATTAAAGGTAAATCATTCTCGTCACTGTCTTCCTCAATGCCTGCTTGTTGATTGATATGTTTAGGTAGACTTTTCTTGACTTTAACCCCCAGTTCTAAAAAGCTATTTGCCTGGCGTATTAAATTACCATTGCCTAGTGTGAGTTTATTCATAACACCTTCGTATGTGCCTTGTACGGTACTTAATTGTTTCCCCAATTTATCAAGGTCTTCAACAAAGCCGCGGATTTTGTCATACACTACCCCCGCTTTATCGGCAATGAGTTTGGCATTTTCATTTTGTCGTTCGTAGCGCCATATATTCTCAATTGTGCGTAAAGTCGCTAATAAAGTAGTGGGAGTTACAACCACAATATTGTGTTCAAAGGCATCGGTGAATAAGCGTTCATCAGCTTGGAAGGCGGCAATAAAAGCAGCCTCTATTGGCATAAACAATAAGACGAAATCTAATGATCGTAAGCCTTTTAAAGCCGAGTAATCTTTTGCGCTTAAGCCTTTAATATGATTGCGGACTGCATCGGTGTGCTGCTTTAAATATTGACTACGTTCATTATCGTCTTCTGCTGCACAGTATTGCTCATAAGCGATTAAGGAGACTTTAGAATCGATGATAATGTCTTTATCTTCTGGCAGATGCACAATTACATCCGGTTTAAACAGTCGATTGTCTTCATCTCTAAAAGAGCCTTGAGTGTCGTATTCAATACCCTTACGAAGACCTGAGCGTTCTAACACCGTCTCTAAAATCATTTCGCCCCAATTCCCTTGGGTTTTCTTATCACCTTTTAAGGCTCGCGTAAGGTTTAACGCCTCTTTATTCATTTGAGCCGTTTCATTTCTTAATAGTTTGATCTGTTCGGTTAAAGAGATGCGATCTTTGTTTTCATTGTCATAGACCGTTTCAATACGTTGCTTAAACTCTCCTAATTGTTCACGTAAAGGCTTAACAATATGATCCATACTGGCTTTATTGTGCTCGGTAAATTGTCGATTTCGTTCTTCAAAAATCTTACTGGCTAAATGTTCAAATTGAATACTCAGGCGCGCTTCTGACTCTTTTAATAACGTTAATTTTTCTTCTGCATTTTTGACCTGTTCATGCATGCGAGTTTCTAATTCAACATGGATGTTTTTAGCGTCAAGATAAAGTTGTTGTAACACCTTGTAGTCAGCATCCAACTGTTGCAGTTGCTTAAGTCGTTCTTCTGATACCGCTAGTTGTGTCTTAAGCTCATTGAACTTTGCTTTATCTTGTAAATTGAAAAATCGCATACTGATGGCGCCAACGAGTAATCCGGTCCCTGCCCATATATATTCTGGTGCCATATCTATTAAAGTCATTCTTAGTCGTTTATAGGTTTTTGAAAACGGTCTGGGCAATGTCCAAGGTTTTTTCTATGTCAGCATCGGCATGAGCCGCAGATACAAATCCAGCTTCAAACGCCGAAGGCGCTAAATAAACACCTGCGTCTAACATGGCGTGAAAAAAACGCTTAAAAAGGGCTTGATCGCATTGCATAACTTGTTTAAAGCTAGTGATTTGGGGTTCAGTACTAAAGAAAATTCCAAACATACCGCCCACTTGATTTGTACTTAAAGCAATGCCGGCTTTCTGCGCGTGCTCTTTTAATCCGGTGGTTAATTTTGTTGTTTTTAACATTAAGCTTTCATAAAAGCCGGGTTGCGCAATGAGCTCTAAGGTTTTTAAGCCGGCCGCCATCGCAACGGGATTTCCTGACAGGGTACCTGCTTGATAAACAGGGCCTATTGGAGCAAGGTATTCCATAATCTGACGTTTTCCACCAAAAGCCCCAACGGGCATACCTCCGCCGATTATTTTTCCTAAGGTCGTTAAATCAGGTTGAATATTATATAAGCCTTGAGCGCTATGCAAAGCTACTCTAAACCCTGTCATGACCTCGTCAAAAATTAACACACTGCCATGTTCATCACAAACCTGACGCAGTGTTTCTAAGAATCCGGGTACGGGTGGAATGCAGTTCATATTTCCTGCAACGGGTTCTACGATGATGCCCGCGATTTGATCGCCTATTTCTTTAAATAAAGTGCGGACGGCTTCGGCATCGTTAAAGGTTAAGGTGATGGTATCTGCTGCAACTGAAGCGGGCACCCCTGGTGAGCTAGGGACTCCAAAAGTTAAGGCGCCAGACCCTGCTTTGACTAATAGAGAGTCTGAATGTCCATGATAGCACCCTTCAAATTTAAGGATTTTATCTCGGCCTGTGTAACCTCTGGCTAGGCGAATTGCGCTCATGGTTGCTTCTGTACCGGAGCTAACCATTCTGACTAGATCACAGGAGGGCACTAACTCACAAACCCGCCGCGCCATGAGAGTTTCAATTTCTGTGGGTGCGCCAAAGCTTAAGCCTTTTTCTGCAGCAACTTTAACCGCATTGATCACTTCTGGATGGGCATGTCCTAAAACCATGGGGCCCCAAGAGCCGACGTAATCAATGTATTGTTTTCCAGTACTATCAGTAATATAGGGGCCAGAGGCATTATCAATAAAAACAGGGGTGCCACCAACGCCACTAAATGAGCGTACAGGAGAGTTAACTCCGCCGGGTATAACTTGTTTAGCGTCAGAAAATAATACAGTTGCTTGGGTCATAATAAGATTTTTTAAGGTTACAATGAGGGTTGTAAGAATAAGGTAACTTTATCATGATTGAAAGTCATAGGCGTGTTCGCTACTATAAAATTGTTATCTTTTCTGGGTGTTTATTTAAATGAGGGACGCGAATATGAAATCGAGAGAGCGACGACATGGGCTGGTTGTGGTAAATACTGGCGAGGGTAAGGGCAAGTCGTCAAGTGCTTTAGGCATGGTCTTTCGAGCGGCAGGTTGGGGTATGAATGTCTGTGTGATACAGTTTATAAAGGGTCAGTGGCAGACAGGTGAACAGAAAGCAGCGGCACGATTTGATAATATTGAATGGCATGCTTTGGGTGATGGGTTTACATGGGATACCAAAAATCCAGAACAAGATATCAAAACGACACAAGCTATTTGGGAATTAAGTAAAGCAAAGATTCGTTCAGGTGAGTTTGATGTGGTTTTGTTGGACGAAATTAATTATTGTTGTGGCTATGGATGGCTTGATGGTAAAGAGATTGCAGATTTTGTTCGAAATGAGAAACCCTCATGGAGCCACTTGATTTTAACAGGGCGTAACGCGGCATCTGAAGTGATTGAGCTTGCGGATACTGTTACCGAGATGACTCTGATTAAACATGCATTTGAGCAGGGAATTAAAGCTGAGCAAGGCATTGAATTTTAATGTTGATATCAAAATAGCCTCCAATTATTCAGTACCCGATAAACATTTGTTTTTTGCAATCGTTCAAACTTATTGTATAAGGTATTGTTAAAAAGAAGCTGCAGTTCTATTACCCTGCGGAATTAAAAACGCTTATTACTATTTATTGAGAAACGTATTTTATGGAAACTTATTTACCTATTATTAATCAACTATATTCTGATTGGTTGGCATGGGCGCTTATTAATCAAATTAACGCAGGTATATTAGCTGGTACCGTGTTCCTATCAACGGCAATGCTGTACAGCTTAAGAATTGGTTTCCTAAAAAGAAGAATTCGTATTAATGATAAGTTGTTCACTGCAGAAAAAACGAATATGTTGGAGCAAGTCACGACGGCTCAGCAGGCATTAAAAGTAATACAAGACGAGTTAGTCGTTAATACCGAGCAAATGCAAGAAGCCCAAAAGACCGCTGAAATTGAAGCTGAACGGGCTAAAAACCATGAAGCATTAGTTAATCTTCGTAATGAACAAGTTTCAAGTTTGATTCAATCTTTAGCCACACGATTTGATTTGGGTGAGCGTCCTGTGCCTTTAATGGGAGATATTAAAGCAGAAGACTTGTGGCAGCAGCATGATCGAGTGACAAATTTAATAGCTACGCGTTTACAAAGTGAACAGCAAGCAAAAGCGCAATTAGATCAAGCGTATCAAGTTGAAACAATACAACGTAGAGAATTAGAGGCGTTAAGAGATACATTACAAACGACTTTAGTTACGCAACAAGATCAACTTTCAAAATTAGAACAGGCGCTTGAAGATCAAAAGTCCATTTCAAAAATTCAACAAGATAGAGCCGAGCAAGTCTTATCAGACGCCTTAGCTCAGAGTCAGGCAGAGTTAGCGCGTATTCCGTTATTAGAGCAACAATTACAAGCTACCTCTAATAATCAGCAACACTCTGCTCAATTACAAGAAGCTTTGGTCGCTAAAGACCGTTTAATTGCAGAGTTGGAAAAGAAGAAAGCGGATTCAGTAGTAAAAGTGGCGCCTCAGCAAGAAGCGACTAAAACAGAAGTTAAACCCATTCCGGCTGCTAACTTATCGGTACCTTTAGAAATTGAAGAGGACTTACCTACTGCACCAAAAGAGCTTGGATTGTCTTCCAAGTTTAAAGGTTTATTTGCTAGGGGTCCTGAAAAGACAGTTGAAGTAAAAATGACTACCCCTGAAGTAGAGGCTGTAAAGATTGAGGTCGAACAAGAGCAAGAGCCTTTAGTTATCGAGCAGCCAGCACCGGCTCAAACTCAATCTGTTAAAGAAGAAAGTGGGCAAGGTTTTGGTAAATTAAAAAGTTTTTTTGGTCGTGGTAAAACGGAGGTCGTCGTTGAAGTTCCTGCACCTGCTGCAGTTGAAAAAGAACCAGAGCCAGTTTCGACTCAAGCTGATCCATTTAAGGCGTCGCCAATTGAAGTAACTGCGCCCGTTACTGAGGTTAATATTGATCCTGAGTTAGTAGCAACACAAGTAATAGAACCTTATGAACGGGCAGTTGAACAAAATCCAGTTAATTTCGTAAAAGATGATATTGCTAAAACAAAGGCGATGATTAGTAGTTTTTTTGGAAAAAAGAAATAGTTTAGATAGCGCGTGATAGAACAAATAAATGCAATTCTGCCACAAACACAATGTCGTCAATGTGGATTTAAGGGCTGTCGTCCTTATGCTGAAGCGATTGCTTCAAGTGAGGCTGATATCAATCAATGCCCTCCAGGAGGTGACGCGGGTATTGAACAATTAGCTAAATTATTGGGTGTTTTAGTTAAGCCGTTGAATCCAGAATTTGGTGAACATAAGCCAAAGCAAGTGGCTTTTATTATTGAAGAAGAGTGTATAGGTTGTGTTAAATGTATAGCGGCTTGTCCAGTTGATGCAATCTTAGGGGCTGCTAAGTTTATGCATACGGTCATTGCTACGGAATGTACAGGCTGTGAACTCTGTGTATCACCTTGTCCGGTTGACTGTATTGAGATGCGGGATATCGACGTGAGCCTTGAGACAGCGTTCGATTTTTTTAAGACTCAAAAATATGTGACCTCTCAAGTCGCTAGAAAACGTTACGAAGCAAAAACGTTGCGGATTGAGAGAGAAAATCAAGAAAAAGCCGAGCGTGCTAAACAAAAAAGAGCGGCACTACTCGGCTTAAAATAATGTTAAGCAATTAAACCAGCAAGCTCATATAAAGGCGGCAAGATGACCATCTTTGCCATCTGTAATACCATTAATGCCGCTAAGGGTGATAAGTCAATACCCCCTAAGTCTGGAATAACACGTCTAAATACATCTAATACCGGTTCTGTAATGGTTCTTAATACAGAGTCTGCAGAACTAAAGGTGCCAGGGTTAGCCCAGCTTAGTAAAGCTCTAGCAAAAATACTAAATACCAAAACATTGACTAGCATAGAGACTATCTGGGCAACAGAAGTAATGGCCAATGCGCCAATATTAATCATGCCTCCATCCAATAAAAGACGAATAGAAACATCTGATAGCATCTGTAGCGCTAGTATGAGGACAAGAGAGGCTGTATCAATTCTGCCTACTGAGGGCACAAATCGACGTAACAACTTTAAAGGTGGATGCGTAATTTTAACTAAGAATTGTAGAATGGGATTGTAATAGCCAGCACCACCCCATTGTAATAAGAAGCGTAATAACGCAGCCAAGATATAAAGTGAAAAGACACTGTCTATCAAGAATATTAGTGGATCAGTAAAGTAGGTTGACCCCATTAGTTGTTCTCCGCGGGTTTTGACATTTCAATGGAGCGATCTCTGGCTGCGTGTAAGGCTTTTGATACCAATTCTGAAAAACCGCCTGCTTCAAAAGTTTCGATAGCTTTTTGAGTGGTTCCCCCGGGTGAGGTCACTCTCTTACGCAACTCTTCTGGAGATTCAGTAGACTCTAACGCAATTTTTGCTGCCCCCAGAGCTGTTTGTTGGACTAGTAAGCGCGCTGTATTAGTCGTTAGACCTAATGCTAAAGCGGTTTTTTCCATGGCTTCCATTAATAGGAAATAATAAGCGGGCCCACTACCAGAAACTGCCGTTACAGCATCTAATTCAGTTTCTTCTTCAACCCATAGCGCAATACCTACAGAACGCATTATGCTTTCTGCGAGATCATGTTCGCTAGCGCTAACTTTAGAATTAGCATGTAATGCTGTGGCGCCTGTTAATACCAATGCTGGCGTATTTGGCATGCAACGGACAATAGCAATGCTCGACCCTAGCCATTTACTCAGACTTGCTTGACTAATGCCTGCGGCAATTGAAACGACCAGTGATTTTTTTTGTTGAATCAAAGGCGCAACTTTCTCTGCGACTTCTTTAAGTATCTGGGGTTTCACGGCTAACACCACAACATCAACAGCATTAATAACTTCAGAATTGTCAGTGGTTGTGTTTACAGCAAGGCTAGTCGCTAAAATTTTTAAACTGTCTGGGTTTATATCTGAAACCCAAATATGTTGAGCAGAATGACCACTAGCAATTAAGCCACTAATCAAGCTAGAGGCCATATTGCCTCCACCGATGAAACCAATTTTCTGTGTATTCATTTTTAATAAAGTTTGCTTAAGTTAAACATATTTTAACCTATATAAGGCCCACGTAATAATTCGCAAGTGTTTTCCTATAAAATGCCTAGGAGTAAGACGCATCAGTAAAATATAACGGCATGATTGAAACCATTTACATAGAAGAAAATATCATACAGCATCCGCGTGTATTAGAGATTTTGGCACGTTTCCCACAGGCTAATAAAATAACCTGTGGCCGTTATGGTGAGGTCTTTAACCCTAAAGCTCAAAACTTTAGACTGCAAAAACAAAAGCCGGCTTTAATATTGGCTGAGAAATATAAGAATTTTACAATGCCGGCACCTGCTGGCTATGGTGTAGGTGCCGTGCACAATTATTATTTCTCGCACATGCTTAATTGTTTGTATGACTGTCGCTATTGTTTTTTGCAAGGCATGTATCAGTCGGCTAATTATGTATTGTTTGTTAATTATGAAGACTTTCAAGCCGATATAAAAGCGCGTACGGAGGCGTTTCCAGATTACCCCGTACATTTCTTTTCGGGATATGATTGCGATAGCTTAGCCCTAGAACCGGTGACAGGGTTTGCTGAGCAATTCCTGCCGGTCTTTGAACAGATCCCAAATGCTTGGTTAGAGTTGCGTACTAAAAGTACTCAAGTGAGAAGTCTGCTTAATAGAGAGCCCTTTGAGCGTTGTATTGTGGCCTTTAGTTTAAATCCTGATGAAATTGCTACTAAAGTTGAAGATAAAGCGCCTACTTTAGAGCGAAGGCTTGAGGCGCTCTGCAAAGTTCAGGCTCAGGGTTGGCAAATTGGATTACGCTTCGATCCGTTGATTTATCAATCGGGTTATCAAGCACAATATCAGCGCTTGTTTGATCAGGTTTTTTCAAAGATTAACATGTCGCAGTTACACTCCGTGAGTTTAGGTACTTTTAGATTGCCTGAGAACTATTTTAAGAAAATGCATAAATTGTATCCTGAGGAAAGATTGTTCGTGAGCCCACTCAGCAGTCAAAAGAGAATGGTGTCTTATCAACAATTTATTGAGCAAGAAATGATGAGCCATTGTACCGAGCAACTATTAAATTACATTTCACCGTCGGTGTTTTTTCCATGCACGCTTTAAAACGTACGATTTTAGTAACGGGCGCAAGTTCGGGAATTGGCTTAGCTGTCGCAGAAAAATTATTACAACAAGGTCATACCGTACTGGGTATTGCGAGGCAAGCGAATCTAATATTAGTGGAGTACTCTGACTTTGTGCCGATCGTCTTAGATTTAACTCAATTAGATGTTTTATCGCAGAAAATAAAAGAACTACAACTCGCTTATCCATCGATTGATGCAGTCATTTTTTGTGCAGGCAGGGGGCAGTTCGGCGCAATAGAGCAGTTCTCTTATCAGCAAATTGACGCCTTAATGACGCTTAACTTTACTAGCCAAGTTTATCTTACTAAAGCGGTATTGCCCGATTTAAAGCGTAAATCCCAAAGTGATTTAATTTACATAGGGTCCGAAGCGGCTTTAAAAGGCAGTCGTAATGGCGCTATATATTGTGCAAGTAAATTCGCTTTGCGTGGCTTCACACAAGCGTTAAGAGAAGAGTGTGGTAAAAGCAATGTGCGGGTGAGTTTAATAAATCCAGGGATGGTAAAAACACCTTTCTTTGATGAGTTGAGTTTTGAACCGGGTGATCATAAAAACAACAGTATTACCTCAGAAGAGGTTGCAGAAGCCGTTGTGTATGTTTTAAATTCACCTACTAACACCGTAATCGACGAAATTAACCTGAGTCCGTTGAATAAGGTCGTTAAATTTAAAAAATAATCTCGCCCAGCCTCTTTGTTTTTAAGCGTAGAATGAAGCGACTAAATTTTAGTCGCTCATTGGACAATAATAATGAAAATAATGCATAAAGCGGCACTCATCTTAGTGTTGGCGTCTTTTGGTTCGATGGTTTCTGCAGATGTTACTTTGCAAACTAAAGAAGAAGTTCAAGGTACTTGGAAATTACAAACCACCAAGAACTCATTAACGGATAAACAAGCTATCGACAGAGAAGATACCTGGGTCTTCAAAGATGGCAAAGTGACTATCTTAAACATACCGCGTGAAGGTACTCACTATGATCAAGCCCCGGTTGCTTATGAAGTAGAAGACGGTAAATTAAAAGTAGCCATTATCGGTAGTAGTCGTTTTGATCTTTTTACTGTGATAGATTTAGCGGATAACGCGATGACCTTAAAAGGTAAATACGGCGGTTATTATTACTTCATTAAAAAATAAACTTTAGTTGTGTTATCTCTTTTAGAGATTACTTTTTTAAAGTCATTCAAATCGTTATAATGTTTCTTAAGGGTGTTGATTAGTTGTTTTAAGCCCCACCCTTTCAACAGACTCTCCGTTTTATAAATCATCACTCCTATTGAGTTTTAAAAACTTTTATTGAGATATTCAATATGCTTAATGCACTAAAATTTAACGCTAGAATTTGGTTTTTCTTAGGCTTCTTGGCTTGTGGGGGTCTATTAGGTATGGGCGCTTATTTTCAATTAGTTCAGAGGTTAGAACCCTGTCCTTTGTGCATATCTCAGCGTATCGCTATCTTCTTTACTGGGATAGTTTTTTTAATTGCGGCGCTACATAATCCTAAGTCGATAGGCGTTAAGCGCTATGCAATAACAGGCACTATAACGGCCTTATTGGGTGCTTCAATTTCAACAAGACATGTTTGGTTACAACATTTACCTGCTGATAAAGTACCCGAGTGCGGGCCAGAATTAAGTTATATGCTAGAGTATTTTCCCTTGTTTGATACTTTAAAGTTTATGCTAAGTGGTACAGGTGACTGCGCTGTAGTGGACTGGACTTTATTAGGCTTTAGTATGCCGGTTTGGACTTTGTTGGCTTTTTTAATATTAGCGACTTTAAGTTATTTACAGATTTGGAATACGACTAAAGAATAGGTCCATTTTATAATATTCATCAGTGATGCCTCCCAGCAGTCCGGCGATCCTCAGAGTTGCTATTCAAGTCCCTGTTTATCGTTTATTTGATTATTTAGCGCCGTTAGATGTCGACTTAAGCACGCTAACACCCGGAGTAAGATTGGAAGTGCCTTTTGGTAAGGGGCAAAAGATTGCTTATTTGCTAGAAATTACTCAGCAGAGCGATATTGAGATCAGTAAGCTAAAACCCGTGATACGCGTTTTAGATCATTATTCTTTATTATCAGCAAAAGATTTGCGCTTATTAAAATGGGCGAGTGAGTATTATCATCATCCCATAGGTGATGTTATCAGTACAGCATTTCCAACGGCTTTAAGGCAGGGTAAGCCGGCTGTTTTAAAAGAGGAACAGCACTTTTGTTTAACGGAATTAGGTAGAACAACTGATCCGGCTGATTTAAAGCGCGCACCCAAACAAAAAAGCCTCTTAGAAAAGTTTCAGGCAAGTCATGTTAGCCTTTCAGCAACAGCGATAGCAGAATGGAATCCGCATTGGCGCCCGGCGCTTAACGCATTAATCACGCAACAATTGTTAAGCCAGTCTGATGTTAAGAGGCCTTATATTGCGCCCCAAAAAGTTCTTAGAAATCCAGCCTTAATATGTAATCCACAACAACAATTAGCGATTGATAGTGTATGTAATCATCTGGGTCGTTTTAAAGCCTTTTTATTAGAAGGGGTTACAGGCAGTGGTAAGACAGAAGTTTATTTGCAGATTATTCAAGCTATTTTAGAGCAAGGTTTACAGGTGTTGGTGTTAGTGCCTGAAATCACTTTAACACCACAGCTCGAAGAACGCTTTAGACATCGTTTTGCAGTTAATATTGCTGTTTCTCACTCTAAACTCACTGATAAACAACGCCAAATAGCGTGGTTACAAATGCAGACAGGGCAATGCTCCATTATGTTGGGGACCCGTTCGGCTTTATTTACCCCCTTAACAAGACCCGGTTTGATTATTCTGGATGAAGAGCATGATGGCTCTTTTAAACAGCAAGAAGGCTTTCGATTTTCAGCGAGAGATGTAGCCATGGTGCGTGCGAAATCGTTAGCGATTCCTGTGGTATTGGGTTCAGCCACCCCTTCTTTAGAAAGCTTACATAATGCCCAGCGACAACGCTATGAGTTATTGCATTTACCTGAGCGAGCCGGCAATTCTATAGAGCCGGCATTGCATTTACTGGATATAAGAAATAAAGCGATACAAGAAGGTTTGTCTGAAGCGTTAATCTTAGAAATGCATAAAACCTTGGCCAAAAAAGAACAGGTCTTGTTATTTTTAAATAGACGCGGTTTTGCGCCGACTTTGATTTGCCATGGGTGTGGCTGGGTGGCCAGATGTTTACGATGTGATGCCAATTTGGTCATTCATTATGATGAAGGTCGTTTGCGTTGCCATCATTGCGAGCAAGAACAACAACTCTTAAAGCAGTGTCCAGATTGTCAAAGTAGTCAATTAACACCCTTAGGTTTAGGCACTGAGCGAGTCGAGAGAGTATTAGCCGAATTGTTTGCCGATAAAGTCATCGTTAGATTAGATAGAGATACCACCCAGCGTAAAGGTGTTTTGGAAAACTATTTACGGCAAATAAATCACGGGGCTGTTGATATCATTTTAGGTACTCAAATGCTCGCTAAAGGCCATCATTTTCCCGATGTAACTTTAGTCGCTATTTTGGATGTGGACAGTGGATTGTTTAGTATTGATTTCCATGCCTCAGAGAAAATGGCGCAGATGATTGTGCAAGTGTCGGGTCGAGCAGGACGTGCAGAAAAGCCGGGTAAGGTGATTATGCAAACAAGACAGCCAGAGCATCCTTTATTAACGACGCTTATTACCCAAGGTTACAATAGTTTTGCTCAAAAAGTATTGCAAGAGCGTCAAGAAGCCGGATTACCTCCCTACAGTTACCAAGCTTTGTTAAGAGTGCAGGCATTAGATTCTGCTGCGCCCAAGTTATTCTTCAATGCCTTAGCTGATTTAATGCAAAACATTAAAGCCAGTCATACCTTGATTTTAGGCCCCGTCGCGGCGCCTATGGCAAAGCGAGCGGGCCAATATCGATATCAAATGTTGTTTCAAAATGCTCGGAGAGATGAGCTACAACATTTTTTAAGTGTCTTAATGCCAGAATTAGCAAAACTTAAACAAGCAAAAAAAGTCCGCTGGTCATTGGATGTAGATCCGGTTGATCTGTATTAAGATTGTTTGAATGGATAAACACTGCAAATTAATGGATAATGTACGCTTATTTATCCGATTTTACTTCGCAGTGCAGCAATGAAACAAAAAATAGAGGACCTGATTCAACACGCCATTACAGCGCTTAAAGCAGAAGGCGTTATTAGCTCAGAACTAAATCCCCAAATCATTATCGACAGAGCGCGCGATGCTCAACATGGTGATTTTGCATCAAATCTCGCTTTAGTATTAGCTAAGCCCGCTCAATTAAATCCTAGAGAACTCGCACTTAAAATTATTGCGGCGTTACCTCAAGACGAGGCCGTAACAAAAGTTGAAATAGCAGGTCCCGGATTTATTAATTTTTTTATTAATCCCGATTCACAATATCAAATTGTTAGCCAAATACACGCACAAGGTAATGCTTACGGATTAAGTAAAGTCGGTGCAGATAAAAAGGTTCAGGTTGAATTTGTGTCTGCTAACCCCACAGGGCCTTTGCATGTAGGGCATGGTCGTGGTGCGGCTTATGGTTCTGTTGTAGCAGACTTGTTGGAAGCAGTTGGTTTTAATGTGCATCGTGAATATTATGTTAATGATGCGGGTCGTCAAATGGATATCTTGGCGGCCAGTGTGTGGTTACGCTATTTAGAAGCCTGTGGCGAGGTTATGACCTTTCCAAGCAATGCTTATCGTGGTGATTATGTTCGCGAAATAGCAAAAGATATATACGCTAACGCGAGTAATGAGTATCGTCGTCCGATTGAATTGGTTTTAGAAAACACCCCCCCTGATGAAGCGGATGGTGGTGATAAAGACCTCTATATTGATGCCATTATTGAGCGCACCAAAACCTTATTAGGTTCACAATATCGCGAATTTTTCCAAATTGGTTTAGAAAATATTCTGGATGATATTAAAGACGACTTGGAAGAGTTCGGTGTTAATTATCAACAGTGGTTTTCAGAACGCGATCTAATGGATGATGGTTCTGTTCAAAAAGCTTTAGCTCGTTTAGAGACGGGCGGACATCTTTACCAACAGGAAGGTGCAACATGGTTTGCATCGAGTCAATTGGGTGATGAGAAAGATCGCGTGGTCATTAGAGAAAATGGTCAATATACCTATTTTGCTTCCGATATTGCATACCACATGAATAAACTGGATCGCGGTTTTGATCAGATTATTGATATATGGGGCGCTGACCACCACGGATATGTGCCCAGAGTTAAAGCCGCTATTCAAGCTTTAGGTGCAGACGCTTCAAAACTGAAAGTATTATTAGTACAGTTTGCCGTTCTGTATAGAGGTGAAGAGCGCGTGCAAATGTCGACGCGATCGGGAGAGTTTGTTACGTTGCGTGAGTTACGCAGTGAAGTGGGCAAAGATGCAGCACGTTTCTTTTATGTGATGCGTCGATCTGAACAGCACATGGATTTTGATTTAAAGCTAGCGACATCAAAATCGAATGAGAATCCCGTATTCTATGTACAATATGCGCATGCAAGAGTGTGCAGTGTGTTGCGTCAATTAGATGAAAAAGGCTTTAGCAGAGAGATAGCGTTGGGTATGGAAAACCTAAATCTATTAAACGAAGAGCATGAAATTAGTTTGTTGGGCACCTTAGAGCGTTACCCTGAAGTGCTAGAAAAAGCGGCTTTACAGTATGAGCCCCACCTACTCATACATTATTTGCGTGATTTAGCCCATGAGTTTCATACTTATTACAATGCGCATCAATTCCTTGTTGAAGATGCGGCGGTTCGTAATGCCAGATTGAACTTAGTTTGTGCAATCAAGCAAGTGTTGGCGAATGGCTTAAATCTCTTAAATATTAATACACCTGAATCCATGTAATGGCTAGAGACTATAAATCAAGAGCTCAAGATAAAAGCAACTGGCGCTCCAGGCCTGAGCATAGACGCAAGTCTAGTTTTAGCTTATGGAAGTGGATGTTGCTTACCACCGTTATTATTTTAATAGCAGTGGGCTTGGCTTATTTGATTACTAAGCTATTTAAGAAAGATGAAAATACGCCAGTACCGGTTGCCGTAGAACAGCAGAAAGACGCGAAAGCTCAGGTAGAAGTTAAGCCCGCTCCCGTTGTTGATCTAGGCCCTAAACCGCCTCAGTTTGATTTTTATACGATATTACCGGATAAAGAAGTCATCGTCCCTGAGTACGAAATTAAGACACGCGCACGAGAAGAGCGGGTGGGTAAGGCTAAAGAAACGCATTATGTTATTCAAGCGGGTTCGTATAAAACAGTTAAAGAGGCCGATGAATTACGTTTAAAATTAGCGACTATGGGTATTGAGTCTAAAGTAGACAAAAGCAAAATGGGTGAGGTTAATTGGTACCGCGTTAAGATGGGTCCTTACACCCAGACGGAGAGTGTTAATACGGTTAAGTCTAGGTTAAGGCAAAATGGTATCGATGTACTCGTAACGGAAGAAGACAAATAAGTCTGCTTTTAGGCTTCAGCTTCTTCTTTATCATCATCTGACGTCATATCAGAGATTTCTTTCAAACGAGAGATGGCTTTAAAGTTAATACTGTTCTCTGGATATAATCCGTCATTATCGACTTCACCGGCGTATTGACCGGTTAATAACTCCAAGGTTTCATTCACCGATCCTACGGCATAAATAGCAAATAAGCCCTCTGCCACCGCATCAATCACTTCTTGTTTTAGCATTAAATTACGTTTATTCGCGGCTGGGATAATGGCGGCGTGTTCTCCTGTCAGCCCTCGCGCTTTACACAGTCTAAAGTAGCCTTCTATTTTTTCATTAATGCCGCCGACGGCTTGTACTTCGCCATATTGATTAACCGAGCCAGTAACGGCGAAAGATTGCATAATCGGTGTGCGAGTTAAGGCTGAGATAAGACAGCAGAGTTCGGCTAATGACGCACTATCCCCATCAATATAGCCATAAGATTGTTCAATAGCGATACTGGCAGAAATAGCCAAAGGAAATTGCTGTGCATAAGAGTGGCCTAAATAGCCGGTTAAAATCATCACACCTTTTGAATGGATGGCTTGCCCTAATTCTGCTTCTCTTTCAATATCTACAATACCTCTGGAGCCCGGATAAACAGTTGTGGTAATTCGGGCCGGTGCGCCAAAGCTACTGCCACCAATTTCTAATACCGTTAAGCCGTTAATCTTTCCTATGGCTTCACCTTCGGTATCGATAAGAATAGTGCCCTCTAACATTTCCTCAAGTATGGCTTGAGATAAGCGACCGTTACGATGTTCTCTAGCGGAGAGTGCTTGTTCAATATGAACTTTGTCGATTTCAGCATGTTGGCTCTGGTTACAAAATAAATTAGCCTCTGCAATAATATCTAAAGAATCTTTAATATGTGCAGAGAAATGATGTTGATTTTCTGAGAGACGGCAACTGTGCTCTATTAAACTTTTTACAGCGGCTCGGGTTAAAGGCTTGGCACCTGAGTCTTTTGCATGTTTAAGCATTAACAAAGCAAAACCTTGTATTGACTCATCATTACGAGGAATGTAGCTGTCAAAGTCAGCTAGTATTCTAAACATTTCGTTAAACTCGGCGTCCATCTCTTCTAGCAGATAATAAATATCCCTAGAGCCGACCAGTATGACTTTAACATTCAGCGGAATAATTTCTGGCTTTAAGGTAATGGTATTAATGCCTAATTCTGAATACGGTGATTCAATTTCTATTCTGCCCGATTGCAAAGCGCGTTTAAGACCATCCCAAACAAACGGATAGGTTAATAGCTTTTCGGCATCTAGAATTAAATAGCCACCGTTTGCTCTATGTAAAGAGCCGGCGCATATTTTTTGATAATTGGTAATTAAGGCACCTTGATCACTGACATATTCAATGCGGCCAAATAAGTTGGGATAGATGGGGTGTGGTTCATAAATAATAGGCGCACCTGATTCTAGTTTATTATCAACGATCACATTGGGTGCGTAGAGCTCGTTTAAGGCTAAGCGTTTTGCAGCTGATTCTCTGGCATCAGAAGTGCGCCCCGGCATTAAATAATCCGCAATGGAGAGGTTTAAATGCTTTTTGATTTCCGCTAAATAGGTAATAACGTCGTCTATGTTTTGATATTTTTCTTCAAGTTCAGCAAATAAAGGCTCAATCGCTAGGCTGATCGTATCGCTATCCAATTGTTTGATTTTATCAATCATGGCTCTACGCCATTGGGGTAGTTCTAATAATGCTTCGCTTAAATAGTCTTCTAGTTCTTCAACATGCTTATGAAAAATATCACGTTCTGCTTGTGGCAGTTGTTGAAACTGTTCTTCGTTGAGAGACTTGTCTTTTCTAATGGGCGCAAAGGTGATCGTTTCGCTTTCTTTAAATAAAGCAATGCTGAGGGTTTGCGCTTTTTTATCGACTATATCAATCGCGGCATTATAGTTTTGACTAAATTGACGCTCAATAGCCGATTTCTTTTGTTGATAAGTGGGGCTTTCAAAAGCCGCTGGAAAATTCTCTAAAAGATCATCTAAGAATTTTTCAATATCTTTGCTTAGCACTTGCCCATATTCGGCGGGTAATTCGATGGCAACAGGTTCACGGCTGTTATCAAAGTTGTCAACATACGCATAAGAAGAAGGCGCAGTTCGTGTATGAGCTAGCGTTTCTAAATGATTCATAATCATCGTTAAACGGCCTAAACCCGTTTCACCCATTACAAAAATATTATAGCCAGGGTTGGGCATTGCAATACCAAACTCAAGTGCGGACTGCGCTCTGGGCTGTCCTAAAATTCCAGTTTGTAAGCGAGGAACTTCCGGTAGATCAATACCGTTTAAATCGATAGTAAGTTTGAGTGAATCTATGGGGAGTTTTAAATGGCTGGACATGAAATAAGGTTAACGGTCTGCAGATGATAAATAATTGAGCATTCTAACATTTTTATAGACGTGTTCTATAAGGCATCAGTGGAAATATGTCGGCGATTAGGGTTTGATAGCCCTATCAGTATAAAAAATACCGAAACCAATAATGCCAGTATCGGTCGGTCACCGATGCGGGCATAAGGTGTTAGCCCGGTCAAAGGGGTAATGCGGTTGGTAAGTATGGCGGGCTCAAATAAAGGTGCCTGTTGGATCACCTGGCCTTTGGCATCCACGATGGCTGTAATGCCTGTATTAGTGGCGCGTAATAAAAAACGCCCTGTTTCTAAAGCACGCATTCTAGCCAGTTGTAAGTGCTGATGCGGCTCTATTGAATCGCCAAACCATGCGTCATTGGTGAGGTTAATTAATAAAGCCGCTTGATCAATATTAACGAGTCCCAGTGCGCCAAAGGCATCTTCATAACAGATCGTCGTTATAAAAGGATAGCCTGCGACCTTTAATAAAGGTTGATGAGTATCTCCGGCGTTAAAATCCCCTAATTTTATGGCCAGACTATTTAAGATAAACCCTGATAAGGGCTGTAAAGGGAGGAACTCGCCAAAAGGTAATAGGTGGCGTTTTTTATAAAAACCGGAGTCTTTACCTAAGGTCATAACGGCATTGTATTTCTCGTTAATGGCTTCGTTTTTAATCGGTAAACTTACCACCACAGTTGATTGGTGTTGTTCAGCTTGTTTTGATAACGGTTGAATAAACCAATCATTCACTTCTGATAAATAAGCGGGAATAGCAGTTTCTGGCCAGATAATAAGCTCAGAATCCCAGTGTGCTTCGGTATTTGCTTTATACCATAGCAAGGTTTTGGCTTTGTTTTCAGGCAGCCACTTTTGGTCTTGCGTTAAATTGCCTTGCAGTAAAGACACTTTAATAGGCGCACCGCTGGACTGTGTCCATTGCACCGACTTTAGCGTGGCCCCTAGGCTTAACGTGGTAAGTAAAAGCGCGATAAATACCATTTGATAGCGGGGCTGCTGAAAAACACCCATCAGTCCTGCCGCCATTAAAGTACTGATAAGGCCAGTGCCATAAGCGCCCAGCACAGGAATATAACCGGCTAAGGGGGTATCTAATTGTGCGTAAGCTATTTGTAGCCACGGAAAGCCATTTAGGATGAGTTCACCACGACAGTATTCAACCAGCATCCAGATAACAGGCAGGGCGATATAAGACAGCTTTTGGCTTTTATTAAGTCGTGTTTTTGCAGAAATATAACCGGCCAAGGCGGGGAATACGCCCCAAAAAAGCACACATAACAGCGTGATAAGGATAGCATTAACGCTATTAGCACCGCCGAAGTCATGCACGCTGATATAAACCCAAGAGATGCCTACCCCAAAAGAACCGATGCCAAAGCCATAGCCGATTAAAAAAGCACGCAGTGGAGGCGTATTTTGCCAGCTATAAAACAAGAGGCTCAGGGCAAGGGGGGCTAAGTAAGGGTAATTGAACGGTGCAAAACTAAGGGTGAATAAAGCACCCGTCAGTAGAGCGAATACTTGCCAGTAATGTGTTAAGAATCTTGGCATGGTAAGGAGTTAAGATTAACTATAAAGTGCTGATGATAAAGCCTACAGCAGAAATTATGCAAATAACATCTCTAACTCATCTTGCTAAAGGTGTAACAAGGTGGCTTATGGCTTGCACAGGCTAGAAAATTCTGGCAAAAGGTGAGTGTCAGCTTGCAGAAGAGGACTTACTGCTTACTAAGGGCATTTTTCAGAGCTCATAAGTGGAGTTAATGTTTACTAAGGTATTTTGTAAGTATGCGGAAGGAGTGTCTAAAATATCACTCAATATTTTGGATCTGTTCTCGCATTTGTTCTATTAACACTTTAAGTTCGATAGAGATTTGAGTCATTTCAGTATCAGTTGATTTAGAGCCTAGTGTGTTGGCTTCTCGGTTAAGTTCTTGCATTAAAAAATCTAAACGTCGGCCGATGGGTTCTTTTGCATTAAGGACGCGGAGCACTTCGGTGATGTGAGTCGTTAAGCGATCTAGTTCTTCTGTGATATCTAGTTTTTGAGTGAGATAAACTAACTCTTGTTCTAAACGATCAAAGTCAGGTTGGGCCACTAATTCAGTCACGCGGTTTGTTATTTTGGTGCGGATTATTTGTAAGACTTGCGGTATGCGTTGGTCAGCTTGTGTGACAAATGTTTGCATTTTATGGCAACGCTCTTCTATTAAGACTTTAAGTTGTGCGCCTTCACGTTCTCTTACTTCTAAGAATTGGTTTAGCGTTTGTTTAACTAAATGGGCAACACCTTCATTAAGGTGTGTTTTATCTGATTCAGCTTCCTGTTGAATGCCCGGAAAAGCCAGGACATCTAATGCAGAGAAGGATAAAGCCGCTTGCATCTGCTCTTCAATTTGGTTGGTTGCTGCCAGTAGGGCGGTGACTGCGTCACTATTGATGGTAAAGTGTGCGGTGTTTTTGGTATGTTTTTTATAGCTAAGTCCACATTCAATTTTGCCACGATTGATTTTTGCAGTGAGCATGGACCGAATATCAGCCTCCAGAAACCGAAAGTGCTCAGGTAATTTAAGCGTAATGTCGCAGTAGCGATGGTTGACTGAGCGTAACTCACAGTTAAGCGTTAAGTCTCCAACACTGGCTTCACTGCCAGCGTATGCGGTCATGCTTTTTATCATTATTGATCCAGGCGATAGTTTGCTTCAAAAGGCGTCCATTCTAAACCTCTCTGATGACTGTTGCATCATTTCAATGCTTTTTTAGGGTATACTTTCGGGTTTTATATTTATCGGAAAACACATGAGACCTAGCGGACGTAACCCAGATCAACTCAGAGATATTAAATTTACCTGTGGCTTTACCAAACATGCTGAGGGCTCTGTTTTAGTTGAGTTTGGGGATACTCGTGTACTTTGTACCGCTAGCGTAGATAAAAGTGTGCCGCGTTTTCTTAAGGGTAAAGGAGAGGGTTGGGTGACGGCTGAATATGGTATGTTGCCGCGCTCCACACACACCCGCATGAATCGTGAAGCATCTCATGGTAAACAAGGTGGGCGTACCCTAGAAATTCAACGCTTAATTGGTCGTTCTTTAAGAGCCGCTGTTGACTTAAAAGCGCTGGGTGAACATACAATAACGATCGATTGTGATGTTCTGCAAGCCGATGGGGGTACGCGTACAGCCTCAATTACTGGGGGGTTTGTAGCTTTATCTCTAGCGGTAGAAAAAATGATAGAACGTAAACTGATTAAAACGAGTCCGATTCATGGGCAAGTGGCTTCAGTTTCTGTGGGTATATTTAATGGAGTACCCGTATTAGATTTGGATTACGCGGAAGACAGTAATGCAGAAACAGATATGAATGTGGTGATGAACGATGCGTCTGCGTTTATTGAAGTACAAGGCACGGCAGAAGGGCATGCGTTTAGAAAAGAAGAGTTAGATGCGATGTTGGATTTAGCCAGTGCCGGAATTAAGCAATTGTTAGAAAAACAACAAGTGGCCTTAGAAGGTGGTTTATAAGTTTCACTCTTTCTTGAGTAGCCATTATGAGTTTTTTATTAGCACAGCAGATCGTTTTAGCCAGTGGAAATTTAGGTAAGATTAAAGAGATTCAAGCCTTATTGGCAGGGCCACAAATTGTGGCTCAGTCGGCTTTTAATGTGCAAGAAGCCGACGAAACAGCCTGTACTTTTGTCGAAAATGCCTTGATTAAAGCCAGAAATGCGGCTTTACATTGCAACTTACCCGCTATAGCAGATGATTCTGGTTTGGTGGTCGATGCATTAAAGGGTTATCCCGGTGTTATTTCGGCTCGTTACGCTGGGGCTGGTGCGACTGATCAAGACAATATCAAAAAATTATTACTGGCTTTAGAGGGCGTACCAGAAGCACAGCGCACGGCACGCTTTATTTGCGTGATGGTGTTTATGGCACATGCTCATGATCCTTGTCCGATTATTGCCCAAGGTGTTTGGGAAGGTAAGATTTTAACGAAGCCGGTTGGATCTAATGGCTTTGGTTATGACCCAGTCTTTTGGGTACCTGACCATAAATGTGCTTCCTCTGAATTGTCGGTGGATGACAAGAACGCTATCAGTCATAGAGGGCAAGCCATTCGGTCTTTAACTCAGACGCTTACTTTAATTCAGCAATAAATTTTAGCACTGATGAATCATATGAGTGTTATTGCAGAACAATTTACGGATAGCATTAACAGTATAACTAATTTGGGCAATGGGCTGATCAATGATACTTATTGGGTCGTGTCTGATTCTTCTGACTTTGTTTTGCAACGCATCAATCATTTAGTTTTTCCTGAGCCTACGCAGATCATGGCTAATCTGCAGCAACTAACGCTACATATCAGTCAAAAGTCACCTGAGTCTATTAAATTAAAAATACCTGCGTTATTACAGACTCGCACGCAACAAGATTTTTTTATAGATGCACAGGGCCAATATTGGCGAGCGTTGGCGTTTATAGAAAATACCCAAAGTTTAGAATGTTTAACTTCTTTACCACAAGCGCAACAAGTGGGCTTTGCTCTGGGGCACTTTCATTGTTTGGTCAGTGATCTTAAGGCTGAGGGGTTGTATGATACTTTGCCGGGCTTTCATATTGCGCCAACGTATTTAGCGCATTATCAAACTGTTTTAAAACACTACTCAGGTCAGTTGAATGAATTAAGTGTATTTTGTCGAGATTTTATTGCTCAGCATGAAGCTTGGGTGCTCGTTTTAGAGAACGCTAAACAGCAAGGTGACTTGGCGTTAAGAGTTATTCATGGCGATCCTAAATTAAATAATTTTCTGTTCGATAACGACGGTAAATTAATAGTGAGTCTTATAGATTTAGACACGGTTAAGCCGGGCTTAGTGCATTACGATATAGGTGATTGCCTGCGCTCTTGTTGTCATCATGCGGAAATGAATGAGTTTGATTTGGAGACTTGCCAAGTTATTTTAGAAAGTTACTTAGCCGAAGCTAAAGGCTTTTTTTCTGCGGCAGATTATGACTATTTGTTTGCGGCGATTCAGTTGATTCCCTTTGAATTAGGTATTCGTTTTTATACGGACTACTTGGAGGGTAACCGATACTTTAAAGTGACCGAGCCAGAACAAAACTTACTACGAGCGGTTGCTCAATTTCAATTATCAGCCAGTATCGCTCGTCAAGAATTAGCTATAAAAGCGATTATTGATCGTTTGCGAGGGTTATGAGTTTATTAAGCTTAGCTGAATTATTACAGGTCTTTCCTCATTCGGGAGAGCTGATGTGGATAGGTGTTAGGCCGGGGAAGGGCGAGCCTATGATAGTCGTAGATGAAGTTTTGGCGGATACTCGATCGGGTTTAATAGGTGATCGATATAATGGTAATAGTGGTCGTAGACAAGTGACATTATTACAATATGAACATTTAGCGGTACTTGGGTCTATTTTACACAAATCTATTGATCCAGAAGTTTTAAGGCGAAATTTGTTAATAAAAGGCGTAAATTTAGTGGCCTTAAAAAATTGTCAATTTAAGATAGGTGATGCGGTATTTCAAATGACGGGCTTATGTCACCCTTGTTCAAAGATAGAAAGTAAATTAGGTTCTGGTGGATATAATGCGATGCGCGGTCATGGTGGGATTAATGCACAAGTTGTGCAAGGCGGCATCATACGCGTGGGTGATAAATTAACAGTATTAAAAGATTAGTTGTTTTTTACTGACTGGACAAAGTGTAATAAAAGGCTTAGATTCACTCATCTTCAATTGTTATTTAGAATAGATCATTATGAAAAAAATTCTCAGTATGACGCTTTTAATATCAGCATTAGCCAGTAGTTCTATGGCTAATGCTCAAAATCAACAAGCCGTTGATCCGCTTTTCGTGTTATTAGATGTACTTCTATATAGGCCAGTAGGTGTAGTTACAACTGTTGTTGGTGCAGGGGTGTTTGCTGGTATTAGTCCATTAGTGGCTTTAGCATCAATTCCTAAACCACATGATGCGTTTAAAAAAACGGCAGGTATTTTGGTACTAGCCCCTGCCGCTTACACTTTTGTAAGGCCTGTTGGCGATAAGGGCTTTCCTTATGATGAGCCAGTTGATCGTCATTTAAGAAATTAACCCCTAGCACCGAGTCATAAGGCCGAATAGATTAATGAATCTATTTTCTAGTTTTGCCTAATGTTTGGGAGGTACGTAACCTTCAGGCATTTCGTCGTTATTTTCAAAGAGAAATTTAGTTCTTTCTTCTGCTAAAAAAGCGCGGGCCTTGGGGTCGAAACTCGCTAATCTATTTTCATTAATTAACATGGTTTGTTTAGTTAGCCAATCTTTCCAAGCTTGTTTAGAAATATTGTCATAGATTTCTTGTCCTTTGGGCCCAGGAAAAGGGGGTTCATCAAAACCCTCTGCTAATATGCCAAGTTTTACGCAGTTAACCATTCTAGTCATTGTTGTTCTCAAGTGTTTTGTTGGATTAATAATTTGATCGGTGCGGGTAGGCCAAGATGGCCAATGTCTGCCATTTTATACCAGACACTTTGATTCGCTTCCATCACAATATTTATGGGGTTTTCTGTTTGAATGATTAAGGTGCTGTAGTCTAAATGGTAATGGGAAAATGTGTGTCTTTGCGGTGCGAGTGATTGTGAATGGATAACAGGCAGTTGATTGACGTTGCACCACTCTATTGCAGAAATAATACTGTCAAATTCTGGCAAACTCCATAACCCCCCCCAAATTCCTTTAGATGGCCTTTTTATCATGACTAATTCCTGCTGATTATTTTTTAGCAATAAAAAGGTGAGTTGTTTAATAGGTATTATTTTGGAAGGTTTGGGGGTGGGTAATAAATGTACAGTCTCTGTGGCTTTTGCTAAACAATGACTATTGAGTGGGCATTGTTCACAAGCAGGTTTGCTTCGCGTGCAAAGTGTTGCGCCTAAATCCATCATCGCTTGAGTATACTCAGCGACTCGGTTTTGGGGGGTTAGCGCAGAGCTAATGCCCCATAATTGTTTATTTATTTGCGTATTGCCAGGCCAGCCATAGATTCCCTTAAAACGAGCTAATACTCTTCGAACATTTCCATCAAGAATGGGGTGGCTTTTTTTAAACGCTATGCTTAAGATGGCGCCAGCCGTTGATTGACCAATGCCTGGCAAGGTGATCAAGTCTTCAAGATTGTCTGGAAAATACCCCTGCTCAACTATAATTTGAGCGCTTTTATGTAAATTGCGCGCCCTTGCATAATAACCTAGGCCTGCCCACCGGTGTAAAACAGCATCTATGGGCGCTGCGGCTAGATCTTCAATATTAGGGAATTGCGTTATAAAGGCATGAAAATAGGGAATAACGGTGGCAACTTGGGTTTGTTGTAACATGGTTTCAGATAGCCAGACTTTATAAGGCGTAATATCTTGCTGCCAGGGTAGATCTTTTCGGCCATTTAAATTAAACCAATCAAGTACCTGTTGTTGAAAATCTGAGGGAGTCATAAATAAAAGGGGGCGTGTGTATCTGTATTATTGGGGGCGAATACCCTGTAAATATGGGGGTTTAAATAATGTTTAATCATCTGTTATTATGGAACATGATGTGATTATGGAGCTAGAATAAATTCTAGAGTTTATCTGTTATTAATAATAAAAATTATCAGAGAGGGGAAAAAGATGGCGTTTATTGCAATATTATCCGCAATTGCGGTTGTCGTATGGTTTTATAAAAGTGCTATAACCGTTGGTCAAAGTGGGGTTAAGTGGTCTGCCGTAGGCGTTGTTGGCTATTGGATTGCTTGGTGGATCGTTAAGCTGACTGTGGTAAGTGGCTTATCTGGGCTGGCCGCTAAAGGTGCGTTTATAGGCTTTATTGTATTATTGTTGCCTACCGTAGCGGGTTTAGCATCAGTGTTTTTGGTAAGAAAAAAATTGTTAGCAGATTCCTCTTTATAAAGAGGTGATAAGGCGCAAGCACTTTAGTTGCTTGCGCCTTTTTACTTATAAACTTGCTGCGTTTTGATCTAAGTATTCAGCAACGCCAGCTGGGCTTGCATTCATGCCTTTGTCGCCTTTGTTCCATCCCGCTGGACAAACCTCACCGTGTTCTGTGTGGAATTGTAAAGCGTCAACCATACGTAGTAATTCATCCATATCACGACCTAATGGAAGATCGTTAACTACTTGATGACGTACAACACCGTTAGTATCAATTAAGAATGTTCCACGGAAAGCAACACCACCCGAAGTTTCAACATCATAATCTTTTGCAATGCTGTGTGTTAAATCAGCTGCCATTGTATAACGAACTGCGCCAATACCACCTTTATTGATGGGGGTGTTGCGCCATGCATTGTGAGTAAAGTGAGAGTCGATAGAAACAGCAATCACTTCAACACCACGACTTTTGAACTCATCCATACGATGATCTAAAGCAATTAGTTCACTTGGGCAAACAAATGTAAAGTCTAATGGGTAAAAGAATACAACTGCATATTTGCCGCTAGTTGCATCAGAAAAGTTGAAAGAGTCAACTATTTCACCGTTACCTAAGACGGCAGGAACTGTAAAATCGGGGGCTTGTTTACCAACTAATACGCTCATTGATTATCTCCAAAAATATTGAAAAAGCAAAAGGTTATAGACTTCAGTACCAGTAACTAGTGTCGTGGTATCGTTATATTCTACACTGAAATAGTCGGTAATTGTCTAGTGTTCTTGTCTATAAACTACCGGAGTAATATTCATGATAGGAATTTAAAGGGTCAAAAGTTACAAAATTGTTACATTAATGTTTTGTTGAGTCTATAATGCTCCAGCCAAAGCAGGTCTGCATAGCATTGACGTTAATTTAATTGAGTTGGAATTCTTAAAGAGGTCTATTTTGCCAAAGAACAAGCATATTACTGAGCCAGATACATTTGGATTTCAAGTGCGTATCGTGAGACGCGGCAAAGAAAGTAGTCGATATTTTTCTCATAAATTATGGGGCAGTAAAACTAAATCTTTGAGTGCGGCAATTACTTGGCGAGACCAGATGTTAGCCGTGTTAAAAGGTAGTAAAACTCGATTTTTAAAGCCACCTAAAAATAAAACGTCAACGGGTGTGACCGGTGTTTCTAGAACCATTAAATATGATCACAGAAAAGATAAAAACTATCTTTGCTATACCGTTTTTTGGGTATGTAATGGTAAGTCTAGAAATAAAACGTTCCAAGTAGGTAACATTGATAAAGTAACTGCAGATGATGAGTTACATGCTTTTAGAACGGCTAAGATATTCAGAATTTGTTACGAAGTTTCAATAGATAATGATATACCCTTTTATGATGATAAATTTGCGGGTTGGAAAACCACTCGTTTATACGACAATCCAGACTTAGGCGCAGTTGAATAAGCTGATTAGCTCCATTTATATTAAGTAAAGTGCGGCTTTAGCCTTAATCAGAAATATTAAATTGTTCGATAATTCCATCAAGCTCGTCTAGGCTAGAATAGTTAATAACTACTTTCCCTGAGCCATTTTCTTTGTGATCAATTGTCACCTTGGCACCAATTTTTGCTGTTAGACTATTTTGTAGTCGTAAGGTGTCGTTATCAATAATCTTTACAGTAACTGTTTTGGGTTCGGCTTGGCTTTCTTTAACTAAGCGTTCAGTGGCTCTTACCGTAAGCCCCTCTTTGACTACCTTATTAGCTAAGGCGACTTGTTTGATGCCTTCTACACCCAATAAAGCGCGTGCATGTCCCATTTCTAATTGATTGTTGGCTAATAGTTTTTTTACTTCGGGGTGTAAGTCTATTAATCTTAGAAGATTAGTGACAGTGGTCCGAGATTTACCAATGGCCTCTGCGATATGTTGATGTGTCATTTCAAACTCATCAATTAGACGCTTTAGGGCTTCTGCTTCTTCTAAGGAATTAAGATCTTCTCGTTGAATATTTTCAATAAGCGCCATAGCCATGGCAGAGCGGTCATCAATGTCTTTTATAACAACAGGAACTTGAATTAAGCCTACTACTTGGGCAGCTCGCCAGCGTCTTTCCCCTGCGATGATCTCGTATTTTTCAAAGCTAATTTTACGAACAACGATAGGTTGAATAATGCCTTGTGCTTTTATTGAGTCCGCTAATTCTTGGAGTTTGTCAGGATTGATATCTTGGCGGGGTTGATATTTGCCGCGTTGTAGGTATTCAATCGGTAAGGTTTGTAGATGTTGTTTATCTTTATCCTCTTTAACAGAGACATCACCTAATAAGGCATCTAGCCCACGACCCAATCCGCGTTTAGTTGAAGACATTTTTTCTCTTTATTAGTAGTAATAGTTGTTATAACTAAAGTGATTTACTTACTGGGCTTTTACCGCCCTATAAATTAAGCAATCGACTTGAGTATCAAGATAATCTTAACGGTTTATAAGTATCTCTTCAAATTCAATTAGTAACGCTCTCAAACTTTCAGCTTCATTTAGCAAATGCAAAACGTTTGATACTTTGTCTGTTTGTTCATAGGCTAAAGTATTAGAGGGATTTTTACTAATGTTATGTGCGCCTAATGGTCTAAACTCTTTTTCAATTGCGGTACACTCGGCTGCGTTGCTATTAATATGTGTTTGTTCTTGGGCTTCTTTTAGATTCCCTACATTAACAAGTAATGCTTCAAGTCCACGGCCTAGGCCTCGATTTTTTATGGTCATGCGTGTTATTTATTTCTGTTAATCATTTCTTTCGCTAACGCAATATAAGCTAAAGTGCCACGCGAAGACTTATCATAATTAATGCCGGGCAAACCATGACTGGGTGCTTCTGCTAAACGAATATTTCTTGGAATACAGGTTCTAAATACCTTATCACCGAAGTAGCGGATAAGTTGTTCAGAAACGTCTTTGGTTAAACGGTTTCTATCATCGTACATGGTACGTAAAATCCCTTCTAAGTGTAGATTAGGGTTAACGGTGCTTTGAATATTTTGTAAGGTACTCATTAAGGCAGAAATACCTTCAAGCGCATAATACTCACATTGCATAGGAATTAATAAACTATCCGCCGCTACCATGGCATTTAAGGTTAGCATATTTAAAGACGGTGGGCAGTCTATCAATATGTAATCAAAGTCATCTTTAATTGGAATTAAAGCATCTGCTAAACGTAACTCTTTACGGTCAGCATGGATTAATTTTATTTCTGCGGCGGTAAGATCTTCATTGCCTGCAATTACAGAAAATTTGATGTTTTCTTGATAGATAATGGTAGCAGTCGCGGGAACATCTTCCATTAACAAATCATAACTGGAGTATTTGACTTCCTGTTTGTCAACGCCACAACCCATGGCCGCATTGCCTTGTGGGTCGAGATCAATTAGTAGTACGCGTTTTTTTGCAGCCGCTAAACAGGCGCTCAAATTGACACTGGTAGTAGTTTTTCCAACGCCACCTTTTTGATTGGTTATGGCAATTATTTTACCCACGTCGTTTCCTCTAATTCTTTAGTTAATTGAATTTTTACCAGACATCTTTCTGCATCAATATCGGGCACATGGATAGGGATTATTGTAGTTTGGGCATTTTCTAGCTCAGGAATATCAGCTGCTTGTCCCTTCATGGCTAATAAGATACCTTGATCGCTTAATAATCGAGTTGTTAGTTTTAGAATGTCGGGCAGACTGGCAAAAGCGCGAGTGATGACTGTATCAAATGTTTGCTCAGGCTCAAATTGCTCTACTCTGGTGTGACTGACGGCTATATTTTTGAGGCCTAATTCAAGAATAGCTTGCTGTACGAAGCGCGTTTTCTTGGCGTTACTGTCTAACAGGGTAAAGTGTATGTCTGGATAGTAAATGGCTAATGGAATACCCGGCAAGCCTGCCCCCGTGCCAATGTCAATAACTCTGGGGCCTTGTATGTAGGGCGCTACGGCCAAACTGTCTAACAAGTGCAAGCCAATCATGGCTTCTTTGTTTCTAATAGCCGTCAAGTTATAAGCCTTGTTCCATTTTTCTAGCAGTTTCACAAAGCCTAATAATTGTGCGATTTTGTTTTCGTCTAATGAAATATTGAGAGTTTCAAGTCCCGCTAGTAGCGATTGTTTACAAGATTCCATTAGGCACTTTTCTTTTTTAAATAAACGAGTAATAACGATATCGCGGCGGGTGTCATCCCGGGGATGCGTGATGCTTGTCCTAAAGTTTCTGGGCGTTGGGCTTTAAGTTTTTGGCTCACTTCATTAGATAAACCGGGTACGCCAGTGTAGTCCAAGCTATCCGGTAATTTTAAATGATCATATCTTGATGTTTTATCTATCTCAGTTTGTTGTCTGACTATATAGCCGGCGTATTTAGCCTGTATTTCAACTTGTTCGCCTACTTGTTCGTTGATCGCTTCACCGCCCTCTAAGAAACCTAACAAGCGTTGTACATCAACTTCGGGTCGACGTAATAATTCCATCAAATTAGCTTCTTTGAGTAAAGGCTTACCCCATATATCGGCCACTTGCGTCGCTTCTTCTGTTTCTGCTCTAATCCATTTTTTCTTTAGATCTTCTTGTAGCGTTGAGATGGATTCACGTTTGGTCTCAAAGGCTTGCCACCGTTCATCATCTACTAAGCCAAGTTCGTGACCTTTTTCAGTTAAACGTAAGTCGGCGTTGTCTTCACGTAATAACAAGCGATATTCGGCGCGGCTGGTAAACATACGATAAGGTTCTTGCGTGCCACAGGTAATCAAGTCGTCGATCATTACACCTATGTAGGCTTGATCACGAGTAGGACACCAGCTTTCTAGTCCCAAAGATAAACGTGCAGCGTTTAGGCCAGCGATTAAGCCTTGTGCAGCGGCTTCTTCATAGCCTGTTGTACCATTGATTTGGCCGGCAAAAAATAAAGCGTCCATATGCTTGGTTTCTAATGACATTTTTAAGTCACGAGGATCGAAGAAGTCGTATTCGATAGCATAACCAGGACGGACAATTTCAGCATTTTCAAAGCCTAACATGGAGCGCACAAATTCATATTGCACGTCAAAAGGTAAGCTGGTTGATATGCCGTTAGGATAGATTTCATGTGTATCTAGGCCTTCAGGCTCAACAAAGATTTGATGGGTATCACGATCAGCAAAACGGACGATCTTGTCCTCAATAGAGGGGCAATAACGTGGGCCTATACCTTCGATGATCCCTGAATATAGAGGTGATCTATCTAAACCTGCACGAATAATGTCATGGGTTTGCGTATTAGTGCGAGTGATGTAGCACGGAATTTGTCTAGGGTGTTGCTCGCGTTTACCCATGAATGAGAACACCGGTAAAGGCGTATCACCGTGTTGTTCTTCTAGCTTACTAAAATCGATGGTTCTGCCGTCAATACGCGGCGGGGTTCCTGTTTTTAAACGATCAATTCTAAAAGGCAATTCACGTAGGCGTTCTGCTAAAGCGACAGAGGCTGGATCACCTGCTCTACCACCACTATAGTTTTCTAGGCCAATATGAATTTTGCCAGCTAAAAAAGTACCCGCAGTTAATACGACGGCTTTAGATCTAAAATCTAAACCCATTTGGGTTTTAACGCCCACTACTTTATTGCCTTCTACGATTAAGTCAGAAACTGTTTGTTGGAATAAAGCTAGGTTAGGCTGATTTTCTAGCGTATATCTGACGGCTTGTTTGTAGAGTTTTCGGTCTGCTTGTGCGCGAGTCGCTCGCACTGCAGGGCCTTTGCTGGCATTTAAGGTCCGGAATTGAATGCCACCTAAATCAATTGCTTTCGCCATGATGCCACCTAGGGCATCAATTTCTTTAACAAGATGGCCTTTGCCTATCCCTCCGATGGCGGGGTTACAGCTCATTTGGCCTAATGTTTCAATGTTTTGCGATAATAATAAGGTCTTCGCACCACATCGCGCCGAAGCTAAGGCCGCTTCTGTGCCGGCATGGCCACCACCTACTACAATCACATCAAAATCTTTTTTGAATTTCACAAGCTTTTTACACTCTAAGTCGCTATATTATTAAGTGTCAACTTGACACACTATGACTATTATAAGAGGTAAACCATGAAAAAACGTAACATTCCTGAAAAAATTGAAGCTGTTCCTATTAATAATTTAGTCGCAAAGTTTGCACATCAGTTTAATAAGTCGCATGTTTTTGAAGATAAAAATAAATATCGTCGTAATGCAAAACACAGGAAGCAGGAGGCTTCTCTAATCACTTTAGTTAGAGTTATTTGAGAAGTTTCTTGTTGTGTACCTTAAAAAGGTATCAAAGAATTGTGTAATATCAATTTTTATGTCTAGTATAGACAAACAGGCTTTAATGGACATGTCCATTAAAGCCTTTAATTTATAAACATTTATTATTTAGCGGGTTTTTCAGTCGCTGGAACAGGAACTGGAACGGGTTCTGGCGCTGGAGCAATTTGCGCTGCATGTTGTTTTTCTGTTTCTGCCAGTCTCAAACGTCTTTCGCCTTCACCTTTTAAGGTCCAAGCAACCATAAATAATATGAGTGTTAGGGCAACAATCATAAAACGGTTCGGTTCTTTTATAAAGAATAAAGGCCATTTCGGCTTGTACATTCCTAGGCTGAAAATAAGCAATGTCCATAGTAGTAAAGTAATAGAGCCTGTTAATAATCCATTCATTTCGTTCATTTATCTGACCTGTTTAACTGTATTTGAGGTGGGCATTATTATTAACTCAGCCATCTATTGCAAGGTTTAGCTGAATTAATGGTTATCTTTGTCTAACTTATAGCGGGATAGATAAAAAAATCAAGCGTACTTGAGATCATTCATAAGATCTCTGACTGCATCTTCGCAACCACCACACCCTGAGCAAACGCCGGATCTTTCTGCTATCGCATCAAAGTTAGTGCAGCCTTCTGCGAATAAATTTTTTATTTTGTTTTGACTCGTACCCGTGCAGTGGCAAACGATGTTTTCATATTCTTCGGTATTAGCTGTATTCATGGCGCAGGGTTTATCTATAGTAAATATTTTAATGAGTGTTATAAGAGGTGTTAAAGACTTAGGGGATTATTTGGATCCACTCCAGCCATGAAGGGTAGGCCTCTATTTTGGTTGGTTAATTGATATATTTTTCCTAACCAATTGTTAAAGACTGCTTTGGCGGTATCCTTCCATGTGTTATCAATGTGTTCCAAAATGTCAGCTTCAGGAAAATCATCTAAAGGCAGTTGATTGGTTTTGGCCTGTCTCACATGTACTTCATAGTTTGCTAATAACGGAAGTAAAGATTCTTCGAAGTAGTGCTCAGGTAGGGGCGGATAGTCTGTTCTTTCATTTAAATAGAAACGCATGATTTCGCGTTTGTATTCTTTAAGCAAACTAATATCGTCGTACTCGGGATGGCCTTGAAAGAATACGATTCTAAAACCATCAGGACTAACAGCCAGATGCACGCCCGCTTCTTTACTAGCGGCTAATACCATAAGACCATTGCGTTCCATGTCAGCCTGGAAAACTTCATTAAAGCGAGAATGAGGCACATCAAAGCGGGTATTAATTTCTGCGATTAAGGGATGAGTCTTATTGAGCAGTTTATGCGAAAACACTCCCCAACGTTTGCTAGGTAAGCGAGTACGTTCAATTCCGTAACAATATTGAATAACCGCATGTGTCGCTAAGCACGAGCACATAATAGAGGTGACGTTTTCTTTTGCCCATGAAAATACTTCCATTAAAGGTTCCCAAAAATCTTCTTCGGGTAATTTATCGTGGACTACATTAGCGCCGCTAATGATTAAAGCATCTAAACCTTCACGTTGAATTTGTGAGAAAGGCTCATAGTATTTATCGATGTGTGCTTGCGCTTTAGCGCCCCGTTTTAAGCCTGGTATCGTAAAGGGGTGGACATGAAATTGCACAATTTGATTGCATGCGCCTACTAAACGAAAGAATTGTCTTTCTGTGGCTTCTAGAGCAGCATCAGGCATCATATTAAGCAAGCCTATATGAAGCTCTCTGATATCTTGTTGACTCGCTCTTTCTGGGGCTAATATTTCTTCACCTTCATCTTGCAGGCGTTTAAAGGTAGGCAGATCAATATGAGCGACTAGAGGCATAGTTTTAGTTTATTCGGGAGTTCAAGCGTGTTTAGCTAAAGCGTCTGTAACGAGTTTGATAAAATCATCTTCATTATTTACTTTTGCTACATCATTAGCATCTACGGTATAGCCATATTCATCAGCAATGGCTTGGTAGCGGGGAATTCTGGATTTAAATAACTCTGGAAATACCCAGGTCACAAATTCATCCGGTGGCATTACATCGGTAGATGCATAATTTTTTAAACTCATAAATTCAGCTAATTTTTCATCCAGAAAAGCTTCTCGGTAATAGAGAGGCTTAGGGTCTGTTTTAGCGCGTTCTATAATAGTTTGTTCTAATGCGGGCGGAATTTTGATGTAGATAATAAGTGTGTTATCCGCCAAGGTTTTTAAAACTTCTGGGTTATCTAATTCACAAACACTGCCACCTGCATCATTAATAAAGTGATGATAGCCATAGATGTCTTCAGCTTTATGAATAAACTCAGGCACATCATTCATTGCAGCGACTTCAGCTTGATGATGTAAATGTTGTCTACGTTTAAATTCGGTTAAAGACATGCCACCCTGTTTTGCATCACCCAATTTGCCTAAAAAAGTAGAGACAGGTGCTAAGTTATCAACCGTGATTTTATTAGAAATATAAATTGAGTCAGACATTAACAGGTCACGCAAAAAGGGTACGCTCATGGCCTGACGTTTAATGTTATCTAAAATGGGTTCTCTTAGATATTTGGTGCCTATTCGATAGTCACCCGAATAATGAAACCATTTAGCCTTTGGTAGCTTGTTTGCTAAAGTAGTTTTACCCGCTCCTGACATGGCCAGTAAAGTGATTCTTTTTGAGGGCCAGTCTAAGAACTCCTGTGGACTCATTCTCATACAAAAATTTCCTGATTAATCTAAATAATCTTCAAGATCTACATCTTCTGGGTTTGGTTTGTGTTCGTCTGTATCCGAATAGCCTAAGTCATCTGATTCAACATCATCGAAGGGTGCGCTCCAATCCTCTGGGTCTTCAATGTAATCAAAAGTAGAGGCAAACCAGCTTTCATTGTCATATTCACCAATATCACCATTAATGTATTGAACTTCAATGGCTTCATCTTTTTCATCAATAGCAACGACTTTAAATTTTAAGTTATTTTCTACATCTTTGTACCAACTGCCAATAATGGGTTCTGCTACAGTAGTCATGGGTGTCGTCTCGTGAATTTATAAGTCGTTATATTAACATTTTGGTTCTTATTGTGTCTGCTACTTGCGCCAAATACGCCTTAATTGCAAATTGGGCCTAAATTGAGGGATAATATTCCATTAAGCATTATTTTGTATGCTGTTGAATTGACTTTGTAACTCGCCATACGCTCACTACGAGCTTGTATGCAAGCTTTGGAATACGCAATGAAAAAAACCATGTACGAAAAAATTTGGGACAGTCACCTCGTTGTTGACGAGGCGGGTCAAGCTCCCTTGCTTTATGTTGATCGTCATTTGATGCATGAGGTAACCAGTCCCCAAGCTTTTGAAGGCTTAAAAATCTCAGGACGAAAAGTCCGTAATCCACACAGTATTTTAGCCACAATGGATCATTGTGTACCGACTAAAAATAGAAATCTGCCGATTGCAGATCCTATCGCTAAAAAACAAATTGAAACCATGGCGGACAACTGCCGCGAAAATGGTTTAAACCTTTATGACATGCAAAATCCAAACAACGGTGTAATTCACGTTGTGGTACCTGAGCACGGTTTTGTGCATCCCGGTATGGTCGTGGTGTGTGGTGATAGTCATACAGCAACGCATGGTGCTTTTGGTGCTTTAGCATTTGGTATTGGCACATCAGAAGTTGAACATGTCATGGCAACCCAAACGTTGCCACAAAAGAAATCTAAAACCATGCAAGTCGTGGTCAATGGTTCTTTATCTAAATATGCCTCAGCCAAAGATATCGCCTTAGCCATTACCGGTAAAATTGGTACAGCAGGTGGAACGGGTTACGTTATTGAATACACCGGTTCTGCTATTAGAGAATTATCTATGGAAGGCCGTATGACGCTTTGCAACATGGCGATTGAAGCCGGTGCCAGAGCGGGTCTAGTAGCTCCAGATGAAAAAACCTATGCATATCTAAAAGGTCGTGAGTTTGCACCGGCTGGAGATTATTGGGATCAAGCGGTCGCCTATTGGAAAAGTTTAACCAGTGACGAAGGTGCAGAGTTTGATACGACTATCGTGCTTGAGGGTGCGGATATCGCTCCACAAGTATCATGGGGCACTTCTCCTGAGCAAGTGGTTGGCGTTGATGGCGTGGTGCCTAGTCCTGAAAGTTTTGCTGATGAAGGTAAGCGTAAAGCCTGCGAAGGTGCTTTAGCTTATATGGGCTTAACAGCGAATACTAAAATTACTGATATCCCTGTTGATTTAGTCTTCATTGGTTCTTGTACTAATGGTCGTATAGAAGATTTTAGAATTGCGGCAGAAGTCGCAAAAGGGACTAAAGTGGCGCCGGGTGTTACAGCTTTAGCAGTGCCTGGTTCTTATCATGTTAAGCAACAAGCTGAAGACGAAGGTTTAGATAAAATCTTTATTGAAGCCGGTTGGGAATGGCGTGACCCAGGTTGCTCAATGTGTTTAGCGATGAACGGTGATGAGTTAACTAAAGGTCAACGCAGTGCGTCAACTTCAAATCGTAACTTTGAGGGTAGACAAGGCAAAGGTGGTCGTACGCATTTAGTATCACCTGCAATGGCAGCGGCAGCGGCAGCGGCTGGTCACTTTGTTGATATTCGCACCCTTTAATTAATAGGTAGAGCAAAAATTATGGAACCGTACTTAAAGCATGACAGTGTTGCTGCGTTAATGGATCGTAGCAATGTAGATACCGATCAAATTATTCCTAAACAGTTTTTAAAGAAAGTAGAGCGCAGTGGATTTGGTATCCACTTATTCCACGACTGGCGCTTTAACGATGATGGCACTGATAACGCTGAGTTTGAATTGAATAAACCTGCTTTCAAAGGCGCTAAAATTTTAGTCGCTGGTGATAACTTTGGTTGTGGTTCTTCTCGTGAACATGCGCCATGGGCGATTGCAGATTATGGCTTTAACACCATTATTTCTACTAGTTATGCCGATATCTTTTATAACAACTGTTTTAAAAATGGCATCTTAGCGATTCGCGTGAGCCAAGAACAGTTAGATAAAGTGATGGCAGAAATCAGCGCTAATGAAGGTGTACGTTTTACGGTTGATTTAGAAAATCAACAAGTGATTACGCCAGCGGGCAATGGCTTTAGTTTTGAAATTGATCCATTCCGTAAAGGCAACTTGTTAAGCGGCTTAGACGATATTGGTTTAACACTGAAACATGTAGATAAAATTTCTGCTTACGAAGTGCAACACAAGCAAACTTTCCCTTGGCTTTGGACTTAATTTAATTAACGCTCATTCAGTCTCCTAACAACACAGGCTTTGCTCACAATGTCCACAGCTTCAAGAACACTCCAACTGATGGACACCACCTTGCGTGATGGTGAGCAAACGCAGGGTGTTTCTTTTACCCCTACCGAAAAAGTCACCATCGCTAAGGCCTTGTTACAATCATTACGTGTTGATCGTATTGAAGTCGCTTCTGCACGGGTTTCTGAGGGTGAAAAAGAAGCTGTCAGCAATATTAATCAATGGGCTAAGCAAGAAGGCTTTGATGGCTGTGTTGAAGTTTTAGGTTTTGTTGATCATACCAAAAGTGTTGACTGGATTTTAGAAACCGGTGGGCGAGTGATTAACTTGCTCACCAAAGGTAGTGAAAAACATTGCCGTGAGCAATTAGGCAAAACCTTAGAACAACATACCGCTGATATCTTACAAACCGTTAATTACGCCTTAGAAAAAGGCTTAACCGTTAATGTGTATTTAGAAGATTGGTCGAACGGCTATCAAAATAGCCCTGAGTATGTTTATCAATTAATGGAAAACCTACGCCATGTAGGGATTCATCATTTTATGTTGCCAGATACTTTAGGGGTTTTATCACCTGAAGAAGTCTTTAAGTACTTGAGTGACATGTGTCAGCGTTATCCAGAAGCGCATTTTGACTTTCATCCGCATAATGATTATGGCTTAGCGACAGCTAATGTCATGGCGGCTGTGCGTGCCGGTGTGAGCGCGATTCATTGTACGGTTAATTGCCTAGGTGAGCGAGCTGGCAATGCGTCTATTGCGGAAGTAGCCGTCGTGTTGCGCGATAAAATGAATATTGTTTTATCTATCAACGAAAGCCATATCGTGCGTTTAAGTAATATGGTGGAGAATTTCTCAGGTAAGCGAGTATCCGCTAATGCTCCTATAATTGGTGCCGATGTATTTACCCAAACTGCTGGGATTCACGCAGATGGTGATCAAAAAGGGGGCTTGTATAAAACTAAGCTGGGCCCTGAGCGTTTCTCACGCACTCGCAGCTATGCTTTAGGAAAAATGAGTGGTAAAGCTTCATTAAAGAAAAACTTAGAGCAATTAGAATTAGATCTATCTGAAGAAAATCAAAAGAAAGTCTTAGAGCGCATCGTGAGTTTGGGTGATTCAAAACAGATTATTACCACGGATGATTTACCTTTCATCATCGCGGATGTTTTAGAAAGTAAAAATTATCAGCATATTAAATTATTAAATTGCTCGATTACCAGTGGCTTAGATTTAGAATCAACTGCTAGTATCCGCGTCAATGTAAAAGGCACTAAGCACGTTGCCTCTGGATCTGGCAATGGTGGTTTCGATGCGTTTATCGATGCCATTAATAAAGTGATGCAACATCATAACTACACATTACCCGCCTTGCGTGATTATGAAGTACGTATTCCTAGAGGCGGTAATACTAACGCTTTAACTGAGTGTGTGATTACTTGGGATTGTGGTGGAGAGTTACGCAAGACTTTAGCGGTGCATGCTAATCAAGTATTTGCCGGCGTATTAGCCGCGCTTAAAATGATCAACATGCAATTGCATGAACAAACTACAGCTCCGCAAGAAAAATAATATTTAATAGCTAGTTGCTCACAGCAACGCTAATCACATCACTCCATTGCCCCACTTGGGCATCATGGTAATGGTAAATAGCCTTATATTTCCAAATCGCACTCGTGCCGACAGGGGGTAAAGGTGAGCCATCAGCGGTATTAGGTTCGGTGTTCATCGTTAGTAATACAAAACCAGCTTCATCACCCCGATCAACCCAAATTTCAATAGCCGTAGAATCCCCTTTAGTCCACACAATAGTCGGGTGACCGGCATTGTTTTGTAGGCTTAAAATGGGTTTCCAAGTCGTAGGATCAATGGGCGCATGTGTTCCCACTAACCATAAGTCTTGGCCAATAGCACTGGTGTAATTTTTGTTGGATTTAATGCGCGCCACCAAGCTAGATAAGCGCGGAATAATACCCGGCAAAACGGCCGCAGGTGTGGGTAAAACTAATAAAGGGGCCGCAGGCCAAGTAGCAGAAGTAAAGCCGAGAGCACCATCGCGTGATAGGTTTTTATATTCGGTCCATGCTTGCCCATAAGCTTGCATATTAAACATAGATTGGAGTGTGTATCTAAAGCTTAGTGCATCCGCTAAGACACTTGCAATATCGTCAGCGCTAATGGCGAGTGCGGTTTGATAATGGGTTAGATTATTGGCTAAATGATCTAATAAATCAGCTTTGCCGCTGTCATTAGTCGGCATATAGTAAGTCGTGCTCATGGGTAATATCCTTAGAAAAGGGGCGTGCTATACAGAAGTGGGCAGCTTAAAAGAGATAAACTGCAAAGGGGCGCCCATGTTTCTAAGGCCTTACGATGCATCCAGCCGAACATCAATCGTAATAATGACTAACGACCTCACTCTAACACGTTATATAAAGTCTAGTACTAATTATAATTCCACTCTGTACTTTTAATGACCAAGCTAATGATTTTAATGGCTGTCTGTGGGTGTTGTTCAGAGTGTTTAGAGGCTTAATAAGGTGACTAGTGATACTTGCGAGGCGTCTCGCGGACTCGTTAACAGGGCTCCACACTCTGGCGACACGCCTAGCCATGTTTGAAGGATGTCTCGAAGTTATCGTTACACGGCACAACAGGTTGTCGGCATACATTGTATGAGTGCGTGACGTGTCGCAAGGAGTGCTAGGCGTGTTTCAGACTGCTCGACACGTGTCGCCAACTACTCAAAGCTTGTCAACAGGTGCTCGAGACATGTCGCAAGAGCGCATAGCAGTGTGATGAGAGTCGAGGCACGCCTTAACATGGCTCTAACTTAACGGTATTTGTGTCTGTTGATACGTGGTTTTAAGCGGGTAAATTTTTAATTGATATTTGATTTAAAGTGCTCAACTAAATATTTACTGCCTATTGTTGTTAGGTGTCCATAATCCCAAGCGGTAAGGTCGTCACTAGTATCTCCCAGTCTAGTAATGCAAGCACCTTCTGAGCAAAATATTTTAATTGGAGAAATGTAATTTATTTTTTCTCGGATAGATATTTTTTCAAGAGCTGGTTCCAGTAAAGATATGTTGGTGTTTAATCCAAATTGCATTTTAGTTGGGATATTATGGAAAGGCGATTTCTTATAAAAGTTATAAAGTTGTTTGGGTAAGCTTTCTTGCCATTGAGGCACTGGCCCAATTAAATCAATATTATTTATGCCGATTTCTTTTAACCTAATTATAGTATTTTCCAGTTTTGTCCAATCTGCATCATCATATAAATCCCAATTTGCAGCCATAACAACTTTATAGGGTTTATTAGTACCGATGTATTGGATAATATCGTTGTTAATTTTTAGACATTTGGGGCGTATTAATCCTTTTTTTGTATTAATATCCATGTCTAATATTGGAGGGCATCCACTAGCAGTTCTTTGAATAATATTAAATTCATTTCCAAAGGACGCTTCAAAGCCACGATAAAGATGAGCTGCATGTGAATCGCCCCATATTAAGATGGATTTTTTATTGCTATCTATGTTTGTAGTACAATTATTGAATTTCGTATAGTCTTCTTCAACATCTAAGAAACATGAGTGTAATTGATACTCGAGGATATAATCATACTTATAACTAGTGAGTTCGTTTAATAGTTTTGGAAATCTTAAACCTAATCCATTATATTTGTAGGTAAAGTAACCAGTGCTACCAACGACAACCATGAGTACAGCTAATACGATTGTTTTTGCATTACCAAATTTACCAAAACGAATGGGCTTTTCAATAAATTTATAAGTCAACCACGCTAGTAGAATCGAAATTACAACGGCTGCAATACGAATATTTCTAGCAGGCGTTTCACTTTCAACAATGCGTGCAAATGACAGTAATGGCCAATGCCACAGATAAAGTGGAAAACTAATCAATCCAAACCATACTAGAATACGATTAGATAAAATCACCCGATTTAACCAAGCTTGTGAGCCTGCAGAAATAATTAATACTGCGCCTAAAGTAGGTAATAGAGCCCAAGTCCCAGGAAAGTGGCGTTCTTTGGTAATAAGTAACAGTCCAATACCAATGAGTGTTGCACCTATTATTGCTTGTATATTGCGTAACGTATTATCGTTTGATTGGGATGATGGGGCATAGATAATAGCGTTGAGATAGGTATTTAGTTTTTGTTTTTTTGTAGCCAATAAGTTGGGCTTATACAATGTCACATAAGCCAATGTTGAGCCTATTAATAGTTCCCAAAAACGGGTTTGTGGAGAATAGAATGTGGCTACAGCATCGGAGTGTAAGCCTTTAATATTCAATGCGAATGAGAGGGTTGTAATAACCAGTGTTAAAGAGAGTAAATTAAACTTTCTTTTCCAAGCTGACCATAACAGCAATGGCCATACGATATAGAACTGTTCTTCAATACCTAATGTCCATAAATGCAGTAAAGGCTTTGTTTCGGCCGCATTATCAAAGTAGCCACTTTCATTCCAAAATACAAAGTTAGATACAAAGCCAGCACCTGCGGCAATGTGTTTACCTAGCTGTTTGTATTCGTCTGCAAGTAATGCAAACCAACCAAAAGCAAAACAAGCAATTAATACTAATATTAATGCGGGAAATATGCGATTTATACGGCGAGCGTAAAACTCAGAAAAACTAAAAGTCCCTTTATCTAAGTTTTCAAAAATAATGGTTGATATTAAAAAGCCAGAAATAACGAAGAAAATATCTACGCCAATAAAGCCACCTTTAAGCCAATATGGAAAGGCATGAAAACAAACAACAGAAAGAACTGCAATGGCCCTTAAACCATCAATATCCGCGCGATATTTAGGGTGTGTTAAGTGTTCATGTTTGTTGTTGGGGGGGGGGGGCTAATGGCTGTATGTTCTTCATGTGTCGTCATTGCTGGAGGCTGTCAAAAATTGGAGTATTATACTCATATCTTATATAGAACATGGCGTTAAACTCGGTACTTATGATTAGGGTAATTGTGTATTAGTTGATGGCATTGTGATACTTGCCTTAATAACCGCAGTTAGTATTAAAATACCCAACAGATAAGGTATTTTTAAAGCACGAGAAGGGTATGAGTAAACAGAAATTATCTTTGCAGGAGCAGTTATTAAAATCTGGTTTGGTGAGTAATGCTAAGGCCAAAAGCATAAAATCCGATAAGCGTAAGCAAGAACAGCAACAGCGTAATAATAAAGTTGTGGTGGTGGATGAGGCTAAAGAATTAGCTAAACAAGCGTTGGCAGAAAAGGTTGAGCGAGACCGTGAGCTTAATCTGGCTAAACAACACATTGAAGAACAAAAGCAATTAGCCGCTCAGGTTAAGCAACTGATTGAGCTTAATAAACAAACTCGAGATGCTGACGGCGTGGCTTACAATTTTACCGATGACAATAAAGTAAAGACTTTATATGTGACAGAGGCGATGCGTGACTTGATTATTAAAGGTCGCTTAGCGGTCGTTAGGTTTGGCGCGGGTTATGAGGTAGTGGCTACTGAAGTAGCCAATAAGATTGCCGATCGAGATGCGGCGATCGTAATTGTGAATTATCAGCAACCGACTGAAGCAGTAGCGGTTGAAGATGATCCTTACGCTAACTATCAGATCCCAGATGATTTAATGTGGTAGTTTTAAAAGCTTAAGGGCATAAAAAAGGGTGGGTACACGACAGTGTACCCACCCTTTTTTGATGGCGTTACTTTTTAGCGCTTTCTTGTTTGATGAGAGTGTTCATCACTTCAATCATTTTTTCATGAGAACCGGCTACTGTGCCATTGGTTTTGTATTTACCATTAATGATCACAGTCGGTACGCCAGTGATGCCATATTTTGCAGCAATAACGGGCGCTTGGCGAACTTTTGAATCTACACCAAAAGAACTGTAGGCTTCTTTAAACTGAGCGTCGCTGACGCCGTGAGCGGCAAAAAACTGAGCTAAGGAGGCTTCTGTATCTAAGGGTTCTTTTTTGTTTTGAATAGCATCAAACAAATCAGCATGTACTTTTTCTACGATGCCTAATGATTCGGCTACGTAATAAGCTTTAGCATGTTTAGCCCAAACTTCGTTAAATACGGCGGGTTGGCGGATGAACTCTACATTTTTAGGTAGGCTCTTTGACCATTTGTCAATTAAGGGTTCAAAAGCGTAACAATGTGGACAGCCGTACCAAAAGAATTCAATGATTTCGACTTTATCAGCAGATTGAGTCGGTTGTGCGGGTGTTAAAGGTTCATAGCCTTGTTCATTAGCCGTTGCCGTAAAAGATAAGCCTAATAAGCTAATAGCTAATGCGTTTTTAAGTAGTTTTTTTAGCATGGATCAAGTCTCTATCAAAATCGTGTTTAAAGGAGGTTGGTTTTTTTATTTCTTCATTGATATATGATAAGAAACGGCTTTTATCTCTTCATCCGTCATCTTTTTTGCAATCATATGCATCATGTTCTCTGGATTATTACTACGTATGCCAGATTTAAAGTCTTTGAGTGTTTGGATCAAGTAATCGGCATGTTGAGATTTTATAGAAGGGAATGAAGCGGGTTTGTTACCTTCACCAAAAGGACCATGACACGCAATACAGGCAGATACTTCGCGTTCTAAATCACCATTACGGTATAAATCACTGCCCTCAGCAATCAGTTCTTTGACCGTTTTTTTGTTGTCTTCATCCTCATCTTCAAGAGGCATTGGATTCGCTGTGATTTCTTGTGCAGAGAAATAGGCTGCAATGTCACTAATGTCATCTGCGCTAAGGTGTGTGACCACAGCAGACATCATGGCATTTTTACGTGTGCCGTCTTTATAAGCTTGTAATTGTTTCTCTAAATAAGAGGTATTTTGTTGCGCTAGCTTAGGAAATGTAGCAACAGCGCTGTTACCTGTTTCTCCGTGACAGCTAAAACATAGGGCGGCTTTTTCTTTTCCTGCGTCAATAGAGCCTTCTGCATGTAAAATACTTGAAGTGCTGGTTAACGCTAAGGCAAATAAAACTGCCTGCAGTCTTTTTTTCATCGGGATCCCCTTTGTAATAAAGTAATTATTATTATGTCTAAGCCTAATATATCAAGATAGGCTACAGAGTGTTGCCAGATTTTACCCTAATTAACACGCTTAAGCGAGGCAACGATGAATCCAGTTTATCATCAGGCAAAATTTATTAATAGTTCACCCGATCTCAGAGATACGCCAGCAGATCAGGGTAGAGAGGTTGCCTTTGCAGGTCGATCTAATGCAGGCAAGTCGAGTGCTATTAATACCTTAACGCGTCAAAACGGCCTAGCACGGATTAGTAAAACACCGGGTAGAACACAGATGCTTAATTTCTTTGAGATTAATCCAGAACATCGTTTCGTGGATTTGCCTGGTTATGGTTATGCAAAAGTGCCGATTGCCGTTAAAAAGAAATGGCATGAGTTGATGGAGAAGTATCTAACGAAGCGTAAATCTTTGTGTGCGATTATTTTAGTCATGGATGTGCGTCATCCTTTAACGGAGTTTGATTGGCAGATGGTGGAATGGTGTCAACATACCGGTTTACCGTTACATATCTTACTGACTAAAGCGGATAAGTTAACTTATGGGGCAGCAAAGAACACTTTATTGCAAGTGCAAAAAGAGTTGAAAGATACTCATATCCGGATGACGATTCAGTTGTTTTCATCTTTAAAAAAGATGGGCATTGATGAAGTACACGCCGCTTTAGATGCCTTGTTTAGTTCAGAAGAACTAGCTGAAGGCGACTTAGATGAAATGATTGGGGTTATAGAATAAAAAAATGCCTCAGAGACGAAGTCTTTGAGGCATCAAGGTTTCAGTCGTATGCTTGAAGAGGGGCGACTGAAGCAATCTTTAAGGTATTGCTAAGGTAGGACGCTAATAAGTATTAAAAGTTTCCTTTGCTTTAAAAATATTTAATGTGCCTCGTCCCAATTGTTGCCGATGCCAATATCAACGAGCAAAGGTACGTTGAGTTCGATTGCTGAACACATTAGTTTTCTGATGGCGTTACTACAGTTTTCTAGTTGAGCTTCCGCTACTTCAAATACCAATTCATCATGTACTTGCATAATCATTTTGGCGTCTGGCTTATCTTTAAATAGCCATTGGTCGGTGCTAATCATAGCGAGTTTAATAATATCTGCCGCAGTACCTTGCATGGGTGCATTAATCGCGGTGCGTTCTGCATACTGACGGCGGGCGGCATTTTTAGATTTTATTTCGGGTAGATATAAACGGCGCCCCAAAAGTGTTTCGACATAGCCTTGTTCGTGTGCTTGTGCTCGGATGTTATCCATATAGTTTTTAACGCCTGGATAACGGGCAAAGTAAAGGTCGATATAAGATTTTGCACGTGAATTATCTATGCCTAATTGTTGGGCTAGACCAAAAGCCGACATGCCGTATATGAGGCCGAAATTAATGGCTTTTGCTGAGCGACGCAAATCGGTAGTTACGTCTTCAAGGGCTACGCCAAATACTTCTGCTGCGGTGGCTTTGTGAATATCTTCACCTGCGCTAAAGGCTTTAAGTAAACCAGCATCACCCGATAGATGCGCCATAATGCGTAGTTCAATTTGTGAGTAATCGGCCGCCAAAATTTTGTAGCCGGCGGGTGCTATGAAGGCTTGGCGGATCTTGCGTCCTTCTTCGCTACGAATCGGGATATTTTGTAAATTAGGATCAGAAGAAGATAATCGCCCGGTTGCCGCAACGGCTTGATGGTATGAAGTATGAACGCGCCCCGTTTTATCATTGACCTGTAACGGGAGTTTATCGGTGTAAGTGGATTTAAGTTTGCTTAAACTCCGATAATCTAAAATGAGTTTAGGTAAAGGGTATTCCAATGCTAGTTCTTGTAAGACAGATTCTTCAGTAGAAGGCTGACCTTTAGGGGTCTTTTTTCTAATAGGTAATTTGAGTTGATCGTAAAGAATGGTTTGTAGTTGTTTGGGCGAGCCTAAATTAAAAGCATGCCCGGCTGATTCATGGGCAGCTTGCTCAAGACTGACAATTTGGCTGGCAAGTTCTAAGCTTTGCTGAGACAGCATACCGGTATCAATCAATACGCCATTGCTTTCAATGCGAGAAAGCACTGACAACAAGGGCATTTCAATATCTTGATATAAGCTTAAAAGACTGGGTTGTTCTTGTAACTTAGTGATCAGTGTTTGATGTAGTTGCAAGGTAATATCGGCATCTTCAGCGGCATAAGGCGCGGCTTGCTCAATAGGGACTTCTTGAAATGAAATTTGTTTAACACCTTTGCCGGTGATATCTTCGTAGTGGATAGTGGTAACGCCCAAGTATTCCTTAGCTAGATCATCCATATTATGGCGGGTCGCTGTACTGTTTAATACATAGGACTCCAACATGCTGTCATGGGCAATGCCTTGTAGACATATGTCATGGTTAGCCAAAACATGAGCGTCGTATTTAAGATTTTGACCGAGCTTAGCCTTGTTAGGGTTTTCTAGTAACGGTTTTAATTGCGCTAATATTTTTGTACGATCAAGCTGTAAAGGTGCGTCAGGGTATTGATGTGCTAAAGGTAAATAAGCGGCTTTGCCTGCTACCACAGCAAATGAAACCCCCACGATTTCTGCTTTGCAGTAATCCAGACTGGTGGTTTCGGTATCAAAAGCGAACAATTCGGCATTGTTAAGTTCTGCCAACCACTTTTCAAAATGCTCCTGAGTTAAAATGGTTTCATAGGTTCCAGGGATAATCGTGGGTTTAGCTTCTGTTGCGGGGGCTGTTGCAGATGAGGCGTCTTGAGTTGCTGGACTTGATTGATTATCGAGTGTTTTTACCCATGACGAAAAACCTAATTGGATCAGTATTTCTTTTAGTGCTTGTGTATCGATGGTTTGTTTTTTTAAATCGGCCATGCCATAAGGCAAGTTAAGGTCGGTTTTTATGGTGGTTAATTGTTTGGCTAAGGGTAACTGATCTAAACTTGCGCGGAGGTTCTCACCAATCTTGCCGGTGATCTTGTCAGCATTAGCCACTAAGTTTTCTAGCGTTTGATATTGCTCTAACCATTTGGCTGCCGTTTTGGGGCCTACTTTAGGTACGCCAGGAATGTTGTCACTTGTGTCCCCCATTAAGGCCAAATAATCAATAATTTGTTCAGGAGCAACGCCAAATTTATTAATAACCCCTTGTCTGTCCATACGGGTGTTAGACATGGTGTTCTCTAAGATAATTTGCTCGGTAACTAATTGCGCCATGTCTTTGTCGCCGGTGGAAATAATCACCTTAAATCCTTGTTGAGCCGCGTGTTGTGCAAGTGCGCCTAATACATCATCCGCTTCAACACCAGACTCCATTATCAAGGGTAAGCCCATGGCTTTGATCAGTTGGTGTAAGGGTTCTATTTGTACACGAAGATCATCGGGCATCGGTGGTCTATGTGCTTTGTATTGATCATAAATTTCATTACGAAAGGTTTTGCCAGGTGCATCAAATACGACGGTAAAGTATTCAGTCGGATAGTCGTTGATAAGCTTACGTAGCATATTCGACACGCCATAAATGGCGTTGGTGGGTTCGCCTTTTGGGTTGGATAAAGGTGGTACGGCATGGTAAGCGCGAAACAAAAAAGATGAGCCGTCGATAAGAATTAAACTGTTTTGCATAGAAGCTGAGAGTTCGATAGAAAATTATAAATGTATAGTACCGCGTCGACTGAATTTGGCGTAATTTTAAGTTTCTGAGCTTGGATCAGAATGATGAGTGTCCCAGTTGACTGAAATTAATTGAGATTGTTTGTCACTATCCAGTTGAGTGATGTTTTTGCAATCAGTTCGGTGAATCGTAATGCCATGATGGTGAGAGATAAAACCAATAATGGCATCATCAATGCTGGGTGAGCAGCAATGTGCAAAAGAGGTGGCAATATTATTAATGCCGGCAACTGATAGTGTTAACGGCGTTGCGCTGGAAGTTGTTTTACGCCTAAATGATGAAGTGTGTTGCGGACTATCAGGTATTTTTAAATAGCCTGCTAATTGGCGTTCATTAATGTCATTTCTGCCTAAGGCTTCAAAAAAATCATCTGAGTTAGCGTGTTTAAAGAAACTAAGCAGGTCTACCATGTCGATATTTTTAATGCCTAGATGCTTGCACTCTTTCTCTAAGATGGTTCTGCCAACATTGATGGTTTCAACTTTTTGGTGATTACGAAACCAGCTTTTAACTCGATGAATAGCACGACTCGTTTTTAAGTAGCCTAGATTGGGGTTTATCCAATTACGATTGGGTGCACAAATTTTGGTGGTTAATATCTCAATTTGTTCGCCAGACTTAAGCGGGTAAGTTAAGGGGATTATTTTGCCATTTATTTTAGCGCCTCGGCATCGATGTCCCACGTCTGTATGAATGGCATAGGCAAAGTCTAAAGGCGTTGAGCCTTTAGGTAGTTCAATCACTTTATTAGCAGGACTCAAAACATACACTTTGTCGTTAAAGAGTTCACTATGAAAGTCTCTTGATAAAGACTCGTCATCTTGTTTTTCGTGGAGTAATTGACGAAGTGTTGCGACGCTTTTTTCTAAAGCTGCTGATTGTTTGCCGCCTTCTTTATAGGACCAATGTGCGGCGACACCTAATTCAGCATAATCATGCATGGCTTGCGTACGGATTTGTACCTCTATGCGATTGCCCTCGTCATCATGAATAACCGTATGTAAAGATTGATAACCATTTTCTTTAGGTTTAGCGATATAGTCGTCAAATTCATTAGGGATATAGTCCCATAAGCTATGCACAATACCGAGTACGGTATAGCATTGGATCAAGTTATCAACAATGACACGCACGGCTAATAGATCATAAAGCTGATGGATATCTAAATGCTTTTTCTGCGTTTTTTTCCAGATACTGTAGATATGCTTAGGACGGCCATAACAGGCACTGCTAATGTTTTCGGCAGTTAATTGTGCTTGTAATTGCGTGACAAAGCTTTCAATACAGTTTTCACGTTCTAGGCGTTTGGAGGCGAGTGATTTGGCGATGTGTTTGTAATCATGAGGATTGATGTATCTAAATGCCATATCCTCGAGTTCCCACTTAATTTGATGAATACCTAAGCGGTTGGCAATGGGGGCATAGATATCTAAGGTTTCTTGGGCTATATAATGGCGTATTTCTGCGGGTTCATTAGGCAAATGACGCAGTCTAAGAATTCTATAGGCTAATTTAATTAGAATTGACCTGACATCATGGGTCATTGATAGCAACATGCGCCTTAAGGTTTCTGCTTCATGGGGTGAGGCAGCAACGGCCGGGGAATAGATTTTGAGTGAGTTTAACCAGTTAACATCTTTAACTAAGATGGCAACCGTCTCGCCAAATTCCGCTTTAATATCCAGTGGGATGATTGACTTTGCCAGTCTGGGGTCTGTTAGTAAAGTGGCTAATACAGTATTAACGTCAACGTTGTAAGTGTCCAAAAATTCAGCTACATCAATGCTTTTGGGAAGGTGAGAGTTGGGCTCAATGGGAATAAACTCAATAATGCTGAGTGCACGCTTAATAAGGCTGACTTGGTCGGTAGTAAAATCGCTAAATAGAGCTTTGTCTGTCGGTGAATTGTTTTGCATTAAATTATTGTAGTGGATTATGCAAACTTAGCAATTCGTACGATAACATTATCGATGATAAGCCTGCAGATTTTGGCAAAATAATGTTAATATTCAGCATTTTTAGGTGCTGCGAAAACAGTTAACTATTGATCGGTAGTACTTGTTTTAATCTTTTAGTGAGGTTTTATGACTAACCCCGTTGCTTTATATGAATCATCTTTATCATCTTTAAAGCTTATTGCGCGTGGAAAAGTGCGTGATATCTATGATATTAATGATAAGTATATGTTGATAGTAGCAACAGATAGATTGTCAGCCTTTGATGTAATATTGCCTGATCCTATTCCCGGAAAAGGTAGAGTGTTAACCCGTATATCAAATTTTTGGTTTGATAAATTAGGTTATATTATGCCTAATCATATATCTGATCTAACTTTAGCAGATGTATTGCCTGACGCATTAGAAAGAGCACAGGTTGAAGGTCGCGCCGTAGTAGTAAAAAAACTTAAACCTTTGCCTGTTGAAGCTATTGTTCGAGGGTATTTGATTGGCTCGGGTTGGAAAGATTATCAAAAAACGGGCGAAGTCTGCGGTATTAAATTACCTGAAGGTCTACAGCAAGCTGAGCAACTTCCTGAACCTATCTATACACCGTCTACCAAAGCGGCAGTAGATCAGCATGATGAGAATGTGTCTTTTGAAAAAACTGTCGCCTTAATGGGGCAAGATTTGGCAGAACAAGTTAGAAATGCAAGTTTAAAGATTTATAAAGAGGCTGCGGCGTACGCAAAAGAGCGTGGCATTATAATTGCGGATACCAAGTTTGAATTTGGTGTAGATGATGCGGGTGTGTTGTATTTAATTGACGAGGTGTTAACGCCAGATTCTTCAAGATTTTGGCCGGCAGATGAGTACCAAGTGGGTATAAGTCCTCCTAGTTTTGATAAACAATATATACGTGATTATTTGGAAACCTTAGACTGGAATAAAACAGCTCCTGGTCCATTATTACCATCAGAAGTCACTGGTTTCTGTGCAAAAAAATACGCTGAAGCGGAAACGAGATTAACGTCAAGTATTTAATCAGTTAAAGTTTCTGATTTTTATTGGCTAACAATTAGTGCTGATATTAAGGATTTTTTGCTAATAACCTTAATATAATTAAGGTATAATATTTTACAAATATGTATGAATATAAACTTGAGTTAATTGAGATTTGATCTCAATCATTCTTGATTTAATTGGGTTCGATATATATAATCCTCAAGCTATTATGTCGGGGAGATGGAGTGAGCAGTAGAAAATTGTCTACTGTCAGTAAGATTCTAGCTTATCAATTCTTGATAAGCATTATTATCTCATCTGGCTTCTTGATATTTAAGGGATATAATCACGCCCTGTCATGCATATTAGGCGGGGTGGCAGCATTTATACCTAATCTCTTTTTTGCAATAGTCGTCAATAAGTCGACTGTGCGATCGGCAAGAAAAGTACTTAACTCCTTTTATATAGGAGAGGCAGGAAAATTAATAATAACTGTTGTATTGTTTTTAATAGTTTTCAAGTTGCCTAACATTGAAATATTACCGTTGTTAGTTGGATATATAACAGCATTATCGGTTTTTTGGTTTGCGTTACTACTGCGCTAACTTTTACTAATATTAAAGAGAGGAACAATGTCTACCGAAGCTCATGCTGCCGAAGGTGCTACTGGATATATTATTCACCATCTAACACCCTTGCATTTTGGTGAAGGTTTTTGGACATTGCATCTTGATACATTGTTTTTTTCTGCTGTTTTAGGTGGCCTTTTTGTTTGGTTCTTTAAAATGGCTGCAGATAAAGCGACAGCAGGCGTACCAGGATTGGTGCAAAACTTTGCTGAAATGCTGATCGAATTTGTAGACAATCAAGTTAAAGACAGTTTTCATGGTCATAGCAAGTTAATCGCGCCTTTGGCGTTGACAATCTTTTGCTGGGTATTCTTGTGGAACTTCATGGATTTATTCCCTGTAGATATTTTCCCGTTGATTGGTTCTATCATGGGTATTGAGTATTTACGTGTAGTACCGAGTACAGATCTAAATGCTACGTTCGCGATGTCAATATCTGTGTTCTTCTTGATTATCTTTTACAGTATTAAAATTAAAGGCCCTTGGGGTTTTGCGAAAGAATTAATGTTTCAACCTTTTGGACCATGGTTGTTACCATTTAACTTACTTTTAAAATTGGTTGAAGAAATCGCTAAACCAATTTCGTTAGCACTGCGTTTATTCGGAAATTTATACGCAGGTGAGTTGATATTTATTTTGATTGCTCTGTTACCTTGGTACATTCAACCTGTATTAAGTTTCCCATGGGCAATTTTTCACATTTTAATTATTACCCTTCAGGCATTTATATTCATGGTGTTAACAATTGTTTACCTGAGTATGGCGCACGAACATCATTAATTATTGTTTTACACTTTTAACTATTAAAATAACCGTTTGGAGGTTTCATGGAAATTGCAAAATTGATTGCTGACGTACAAGGCATGACTGCGATCGCAGTAGGTCTAGTTCTTGGTATGGGTGCTTTAGGAACAGCTATTGGCTTTGGTCTATTAGGTGGTAAATTTTTAGAAGGCGCTGCTCGTCAACCTGAAATGGTTCCTATGTTACAAGTAAAAATGTTCGTTGTTGCGGGTCTATTAGACGCGGTAACTATGATCGGTGTTGGTTTAGCATTATTCTTCACATTCGCAAATCCGTTCCTGTCAGCTGTTACAGCTGCGGCAGCTGGTTAATAGTACTTTCGTATTTAATAGCAACAAGAGGAACGCATCGTGAGTATCAATGCTACTCTGATTGGGCAAATGATAACCTTTGCACTTCTGGTATGGTTTACCATGAAGTACATTTGGCCACCGTTATTTGACTCTTTAGAAGAACGTAAAAAGAAAATTGCTGATGGTTTAGCGGCTGCTGAAAAAGGTCAAGAACAAATTATCTTGGCTGAAAAGAAAGCAATAGGCGTTATAAAAGAAGCAAAAGAGCAATCTTCAGAGATTGTAACTTTGGCCCAGAAGCGTGCTAATGAAATTGTTGAAGAATCAAAAGACACCGCGAAGAAAGAAGGTGAGCGTTTGTTACTTGCAGCAAAAGCACAAATAGAACAAGAAATGCAGCAAGCAAAAGAAGGCTTACGTCAACAAGTAGCTGACTTAGCTTTAAACGCTGCAGAGCAGATTTTGAATGCCGAGATTGATAAAACAAAGCATCAAGACATTATAACTAAAGTCTCTAAACAACTGAGTTAAGCATAATGAGCGAATTGGCAACATTAGCAAGACCTTACGCAGCTGCAGTTTTTAAAAGAGCTAAAGAAACTAATGCGACGGTAGAGTGGTCGCAGAGTTTATCTTTTATGTCAGCAGTGCTTGAAAATGAAGACATTTCTGTAGTTATTGATAATCCTAAAGTCAATAAACAAAAATTAGCAGAATTGATGCTAGATATTTGCCAAGAACATGTAACAGTAGAAAATAGTAACTTTCTGAAGTTATTGGTTCACAACAATCGTTTAGTGTTGTTACCTCAAATTGCTAAGCTTTATGAGACATATAAAGCGGAAGATGAAGGGTATGTCGAAGTTGAAGTATTGTCAGCATATGCTTTAACAAAAGAAGCAAAGCAAAGCTTTACTGAAACGTTGGAAAAGGCTTTAGGTAAAAAAATTCATATGAATGTCGCTGTTGATAAAACATTAATTGGTGGCGTTCTGGTTCGAGCAGGCGACAGAGTAATTGACGGAACAATTAAAGGTCGACTTCAACATATGCACAAAGCACTACAGTGAGAGTGAGATAAAGAACATGCAATTAAACCCATCTGAAATAAGTGATCTGATTAAAAAGAAGATCGAAAACTTCGACTTAAGTGCCGAAGCGCATACAGAAGGTACCGTAGTCAGTGTGACTGATGGTATTGTGAGAGTACATGGTCTTTCTGAAGCAATGCAAGGTGAAATGCTAGAGTTTCCTGGTAACACTTACGGCATGGCACTTAACTTAGAAAGAGACTCTGTTGGTGTTGTTGTTTTAGGTAACTATCAACACATCACTGAAGGTGATACAGTTAAATGTACTGGTAAAATATTAGAAGTTCCAGTTGGTGAAGCGTTATTAGGTCGTGTAGTGGATGCCTTAGGTAACCCAATCGACGGTAAAGGCGCTATTGATACCACTGAAACTGCACCGATTGAGAAAATTGCTCCGGGCGTAATTGCTCGTCAATCAGTTGATCAACCCGTGCAATTAGGTTTGAAATCAATTGATGCGATGATTCCAGTAGGCCGTGGTCAACGTGAGTTGATTATTGGCGATAGACAAACTGGTAAAACAGCTATTGCAATTGATGCCATCATCAATCAAAAAGGTACCGGCATTAAATGTATCTATGTAGCGATTGGTCAAAAACGATCTTCTATTGCAAACGTAGTGCGCAAATTAGAAGAGCACGGTGCTATGGCTCACACTATTATCGTTGCCGCTTCAGCGTCTGAATCAGCTGCTTTACAATTCATTGCGCCCTATACAGGTTGTTCAATGGGTGAGTTTTTCAGAGACCGTGGTGAAGATGCTTTAATCATTTATGATGATTTAACTAAACAAGCCTGGGCTTATCGTCAAGTTTCATTATTATTACGTCGTCCTCCAGGTCGTGAAGCTTATCCTGGTGACGTATTCTATTTGCACTCTCGTTTATTAGAAAGAGCGGCTAGAATCAACGCTGAAGAAGTTGAGAAATTAACTGGCGGTAAAGTAAAAGGTAAAACAGGTTCTTTGACTGCGTTGCCAATTATTGAAACTCAAGGTGGTGACGTATCAGCTTTCGTACCAACTAACGTAATTTCTATTACTGATGGTCAAATTTTCTTAGAAAGTAACTTATTCAACTCTGGTATTCGTCCTGCAGTAAATGCTGGTTTATCGGTATCTCGAGTAGGTGGTGCTGCACAAACTAAGATCATTAAAAAATTAGGTGGTGGTACTCGTCTTGATTTGGCTCAATATCGTGAGTTAGCGGCGTTTGCTCAGTTTGCTTCAGATTTAGATGAAAGCACACGTAAGCAAATTGAACGTGGTCAACGCGTAACCGAGTTGATGAAACAAAATCAATATTCTCCTATGTCAGTTGCACAAATGGCGGTGTCATTATTTGCAGCAAACGAAGGCTATCTTGATAAAATTGAAGTTAACAAAGTACTTGATTTTGAAGCCGCATTACAGTCGTATTTAAAGTCTGAACATGCAGACTTGATTAACACTATAAATTCAACTGGCGATTACAATAATGATATTAGCAGTGGATTGAAATCTGCAATTGAAACTTTCATTAACACGCATAGCTGGTAAAAGGGTCTTCTAATGGCTGTTGGCAAAGAAATACGTACCAAGATCGCGAGTATTAAGAATACTCAAAAGATCACTCGAGCAATGGAAATGGTTGCTGCGAGTAAAATGCGTAAAACAAAAGATAGGATGCAGGCTACTAGACCTTATTCTGTAAAGATTGGCCAAATTATTAAACACTTAGCACAAGCAAATCCTGAATATAAACATACTTTTTTAGTTCCTCGTGAAGTTAAGCGAGTGGGTGTAATTGTAGTGAGTTCGGATAGAGGTTTGTGTGGCGGTTTAAATTCAAATCTATTTAGAAAAACTTTAGCTGAATTAATGCAATGGGAAAACACAAATGTTGAAGTTGATATTTGTACTATTGGTAGTAAAGCTTTTGGTTTTTTTGGTAATTTGAAAGTAAATTTAGTGGGTCAAGTTTCTAAATTAGGTGATGCTCCGCATCTTCACGATATCGTGGGTATTATTAAGATAATGCTTGATGCCTATGAAGTTGGCACAATTGATCAGTTATATGTTGTGAGTAATGAGTTTGTTAATACAATGACTCAGCGACCAACAATTGAACAATTATTGCCTGTGGTCGCACATGAACTTGATGATAATTTAAGTGGCCATTGGGATTATATTTACGAGCCAGATGCTAAAGAAGTATTGGATCATTTGTTAACTCGATTTATAGAATCAAAAGTATATCAAGGATTGGTAGAAAATAACGCTTGTGAGCAAGCGGCCAGAATGGTTGCTATGAAAAGTGCATCGGATAATGCGGGTAACCTAATTGGTGAATTGCAATTGATTTACAATAAGGCTAGACAAGCTGCTATTACTCAAGAAATTTCAGAAATTGTTGCCGGAGCCGCCGCTGTATAGGCTCTTGTGAGCTAGTTGAAAGCCCCATGCAAAATGACATAACACTTAGAGGACAACTCAATGAGTTCGGGTAAAATCGTTCAAATTATCGGCGCGGTCGTTGACGTAGAATTTTCACGTACAGACCTGCCAAAAGTATATGATGCTTTAACTGTAGAAAGCGTTAATTTAGTATTGGAAGTTCAGCAGCAATTAGGTGATGGCGTTGTCAGAACTATTGCTATGGGCAGCACCGATGGATTGAGTAGAGGATTATTAGTTAACAATACTAATGCTCCAATCTCAGTTCCAGTTGGTAAAGAAACCTTAGGCCGTATCATGAACGTGTTGGGTCAGCCTATCGATGAAAAAGGACCTATTGGCGAACAAGTCAAATGGGGTATACATCGTGAAGCACCTAGCTATGCTGAACAAGCGTCTGCAAGCGAATTACTTGAAACTGGTATTAAAGTTATCGACTTAGTATGTCCCTTTACTAAAGGTGGTAAAGTAGGTTTATTTGGTGGTGCGGGTGTAGGTAAAACCGTTAACATGATGGAGTTAATTCGTAACATCGCGATTGAGCACAGTGGTTATTCTGTATTTGCCGGTGTTGGTGAGCGTACTCGTGAAGGTAACGATTTCTACCACGAAATGACCGACTCTAACGTTATTGACAAAGTATCGCTCGTATACGGTCAAATGAACGAGCCTCCAGGAAACAGATTACGTGTTGCTTTAACTGGATTAACCATGGCGGAATATTTTCGTGATGAGGGTCGTGACGTATTATTCTTCGTTGATAATATTTATCGTTACACCTTAGCGGGTACTGAGGTATCTGCATTATTAGGTCGTATGCCATCTGCGGTAGGTTATCAGCCAACACTAGCTGAAGAAATGGGTGTTTTACAAGAACGTATTACGTCTACTAAAACAGGTTCTATTACTTCTATTCAAGCAGTATATGTTCCTGCTGACGATTTAACAGATCCGTCACCTGCTACTACATTTGCTCACTTAGACGCGACAGTTGTACTATCACGCCAGATTGCAGAGTTAGGTATTTATCCTGCGATTGATCCATTAGATTCAACAAGTCGCCAACTTGATCCATTAGTTATTGGTCAAGAGCATTATGATGTTGCACGAAACGTACAAGGTATTTTGCAACGTTATAAAGAGCTACGCGACATTATCGCTATATTAGGTATGGACGAGTTATCTGAAGAAGATAAATTAACGGTATCTAGAGCTCGTAAAATGCAACGTTTCTTATCACAACCTTTCTTCGTTGCTGAAGTATTTACGGGTTCACCTGGTAAATATGTATCACTTAAAGATACTATCGCTGGCTTTAAAGGTATTATTGCTGGTGAGTATGATGCTATTCCTGAACAAGCTTTCTATATGGTGGGTACCATAGATGAAGTGCTTGAAAAAGCGAAAACATTAAAAAGCTAATTTGATTCCGTCTGCTTAATGGCAGAGGGTAGATTGCAATAGGTGAAGAAATGAACATGACCGTACATGTAGATATAGTAAGTGCAGAGAAAGAGATTTTTTCGGGCTTAGCCGAAATGATCTTTGCACCTGCTGAAATGGGTGAATTAGGTATTTCGCCTCGTCATGCTCCATTAATAACAAAACTTAACCCTGGTGAAGTCCGTGTTAAAGTAAGTGAGAGTGAAAGTTACCCCTTTTATATTTCTGGGGGACTTTTAGAAGTTCAACCTCATTTAGTAACTATTCTGGCTGATACAGCTGTTAGAGCTGCTGATATTGATGAAGCTGCAGTATTAGAGGCTAAAGTGAAGGCAGAGGAAGCATTATCTGATTCATCAGGTAAAATCGATTACGCAACAGCGCAGTCTCAATTGCAACAAGCTGTCATGCAATTAAGAACTCTTGATAGATTAAGAAAGCGCGGCGGATAAGTTAGTATCAATTGTCAATGTTAGATTGCTTAACATAATAATTCTTAAAACCCGATAGTGTTTTCACTCTCGGGTTTTTTTGTTTAATAGGTCAAAGAAAAATGAAAATCACCACAGTTATTCTTGCTGCAGGTAAGGGTACGCGTATGCGTTCTGAACTTCCTAAAGTATTGCATAAGATTGCTCATAAACCATTGCTTCAGCACGTTTATGAGCTTAGCAGTCAATTAAATAATAATAGTATTAAGATTGTTTATGGTCATGGTGGTGATTTAGTTAAAGAAGCCTTACAAGGTATTAATGCAAATTGGGCTGAACAAAAACAACAGTTGGGTACAGGTCATGCAGTACAACAAGTAGCGGATCAAATTGAAGCTCAGGATATTGTGCTGATTTTATATGGTGATGTCCCTTTATTAAAGTTAGCTACTGTAGAGAAGCTGATTGCATTGGTGTCTGATAAATCAATTGGATTGCTGACAGTTAATCTTGCAAATCCTACCGGTTATGGTCGGATTGTTAGAAACACCGACGGAAAAGTACTAAAAATTGTTGAAGAGAAGGATGCTTCTCCTGAAGAGAAGTTAATAACTGAAGGTAATACCGGTATTTTAGCTTTGCAGGGTGGTGATTTAAAACGTTGGTTAAGTCAATTAGGTAACAGTAATGCTCAAGGTGAATATTATTTAACAGATGTTATTGAAATGGCGGTCAATGATGGGTTTACTGTAAATACTAGGCTGGCAGAGTCAGAAGATGAAGTTTTAGGTGTTAATAATAGACTGCAATTGAGTCACTTAGAGAGAGTGTATCAAAAAGAACAGGCTGAGAAATTGATGGAATTAGGTGTTACGTTATTGGATCCTACTAGATTTGATATAAGAGGCGAGATTGCACATTTAGGTACTGACATTATCGTTGATGTTAATGTCATATTTGAAGGTGTAAATAGTATTGGTAACAATGTAAAGATTGGTGCAAATACCCAAATCAAAGATTCTGTTATTGGTGATGATGTTGAAATACTCTCCCATTGTGTAATTGAAAATGCAGTGGTGGGTCAAGGCAGTCGAGTAGGTCCCTATGCCAGATTACGTCCAGAAGCCATATTAGCGGATCACGTACATATCGGTAACTTCGTAGAGATTAAAAAATCTACTATTGCAACGGGAAGTAAAGTAAATCACTTGAGTTATATTGGTGACTCCACTGTGGGCAGCCAAGTTAATATTGGAGCAGGTACGATTACGTGTAATTATGATGGCGTTAATAAATTTAGAACCATTATTGAGGATGGGGCATTTATCGGATCTGATACTCAATTAGTTGCGCCAGTAACCATAGGTAAGAATGCTACTATTGGTGCAGGGTCAACTATTACAAAAGACAGCCCTGAAAATCAGCTAACATTAAGTCGATCTAAACAAACTTCAATTGCGAGTTGGCAAAGACCCGTCAAAAAGGATAAATAATATGTGCGGAATAGTAGGTGGTATAGCGCAACGTAATATAGTGCCCATACTTATTGAGGGGCTTAAGCGTCTTGAATATCGTGGATACGATTCAGCAGGTTTAGCGGTTATAAACGACCAAACGATATTTAGGAAAAGAGAGCTAGGTAAAGTTAAAGGTTTAGAAGATTTAATTCATGCTGAGCCAATAACAGGCACTATTGGTATTGCTCATACCCGCTGGGCAACACACGGTAAACCAAGTACCGCCAATGCTCATCCTCATATTAGCCAAGATAAATTAGCCGTGGTGCATAATGGCATCATTGAAAATCACGAAGATTTACGTGGTGCATTAAAAGAAGATGGATACCTATTTACTTCAGAAACAGATACTGAAGTGATAGTGCATCAAATAGCCCAAACTATGGAGAGCACGACTAACTTATTGGCGGCCGTTAAATCAACTATTGCAAAACTAGAAGGCGCTTATTCCTTAGGTATTATTAATGCAGACAATCCAGAGACCTTAATTGCGTGTCGCAAAGGTAGTCCTTTAGTCATCGGTGTTGGTATAGGTGAATATTTTATCGCCTCAGACGTCGCTGCTTTATTACCCGTTACACAGCGGTTTATATTTTTAGAAGATGGCGATATAGCGACGTTAACTATTGATAAAATTGTTATCTATGATCAAAACGATCAAATAGTGACTCGTCCTGTTAAAGAAAGTCAGCTTACGGCGGATTCCGTTAATAAGGGTGAGTACCGCCATTACATGCTAAAAGAGATTTATGAGCAACCTTTTGCGATATCTCAAACCCTAGAGGGGCGCTTTATTAATAATCGTCTACAAGAATCTGCTTTTGGTCATAATGCTACGGAAGTATTTGATAAGATTAAGTCAGTACAAATTCTGGCATGTGGTACCAGTTATCACGCGGGATTGGTTGCAAGGTATTGGTTCGAAGAGCTGGCTAGAGTGCCTTGTAATATTGAAGTGGCTAGTGAGTTTAGATATAGAAGCCCTGTGTTAGCACCAGACACCTTGGTGGTGACAATTTCTCAATCGGGAGAAACAGCGGACACCTTGGCGGCATTACAAGAAGCTAAAAAGCTAGGCGCCAAATATTCAATAGCGGTGTGTAATGGCCCAGAAAGTTCTTTGGTTAGAGAGTCTGATCTTGTGTTAATGACACGAGCGGGTCCTGAAATTGGTGTCGCATCAACTAAGGCGTTTACTACACAGTTAACGGCTTTAATGTTATTAGTGCTTGCAATAGGGAGACGCTTCCAACTAAGTGACGAGTTAGAAGCAAAAATTACTTCAGAATTATTTAGTTTACCCGGTAAGATCGAAGCGGTATTAAAGTTAGATGAAACGATTAAGGTATTAGCGGAACAATTTGCCGAAAAACAAAATGCATTGTTTTTAGGTCGCGGTAGTCAGTACCCTATTGCAATGGAAGGCGCATTAAAGCTAAAAGAAATTTCATACATACATGCAGAAGCCTATCCGGCTGGTGAGCTCAAACATGGTCCGTTAGCGCTAATAGATGCAGATATGCCAGTTATTACAGTTGCGCCAAACAATAGTCTATTAGAAAAGTTGAAATCAAATATTCAGGAAGTGAGTGCAAGAGGTGGGCAACTAATCGTGTTTATGGATGAAACTTTAGCTAGTGCGCCAGATACTAATGTGCAAATTATAAAAATCCCGCAAGTGGATAATGAGGTGGCGCCGATTGTTTATACCATTCCTTTGCAGTTATTGTCTTATCACGTCGCAATTTTAAAAGGTACTGATGTTGATCAACCTAGGAATTTGGCGAAATCTGTAACAGTGGAGTAGATTTGCGAGCGGACTAACAATGAGGACATTTTTCTTTGGGTTGTTTAATTGAAATGCTAGGGCCCTCAATGGAATAGCCGTTATTTCGCCACGTTTTAATGGTTATACATGAGTTAAAATCAGCTAGTTTTTTTCGTAAGCGACAGATAGTTGTATTTAATATGAGATCGAAATTAGAGCTTAAGTTGAGTTTTAACAGAGATATTAATTCCTCCCTACCAATATAATTATTCTCAGCATTAATAATAGCGGTTAATAAAGTCGTTTCCATTTTGGTCAAAGGAATCGGCGTTTTATCGGCACATAAAAGCTCCCCTTTATCTGAATCAAATAAACAATCAGCCTCAATAGTTGAAGTAACACTTTGAGTGAGTATTTTAGATATAAATCGTTAAATATCACTACAATCCGTGTTGGGTTGCAGGCAATACATTGCATTATTTGTAATCATGATAAGAGCGCAACTTTCATTTTTTCCCATTAAACAAATGAGATCTTTTTTGTATAGCTCAATTAAATTTTCGATGCTAAAGTCATTATTTGTGTAAACAAAGCAAATGTTAGAGCTCTCAAGTAAATTCGCATTAATGAGGTGAGTGTGAGGAATAAACTGTATTGTGTGTTCTTTCTCAGAAAAATAAGAATCGAACTTAATCTTATCTGTTGAATTAAAACCAACACATAAGATTGATAGATGATGGGGGCCTATTTGAATAGGCCATATGTACTAAAAAGTAGATTTTCCTTTAATAGTACTCTTAAACTTATTATTTATCAGTCGATAAATTAATATATGTTTAAAAGTTGAGCATTTCCCTGGTTTTTCAGAAAGCACCACTTATAAAGATTTAGTTTCCTAAAAGAGTTACAGGAAGTGTTTAAGTCTCCTCTTTGACTCAAATTGATTGCCATTTCATGGCTTATGATACAAACTCATCGCTCGTGATCTGAGTATATTTAATGTATTGATAATAAAGATTTAAAATTTTCTCCATTATCAAATTAGCATAACAGTGGGGGGCTTATGCCATAATAAGACCATGTTTGCATGGTGTTTGTTTAAGGAGGGCTTGTGCGGCTTTTACTCGTTGAAGATGATGAAATTTTAGGTGATGGTTTAGTGGTTGGCCTAAAAATGGAAGGTTACGCGGTCGATTGGTTAACGAATGGCAGACAAGCGGATGAAGCTTTAAAGCTGAATACCTACGAATTAATTGTTTTAGATTTAAATTTACCTGACATGGATGGTATGTCTATTTTACGAGCCCTAAGAAGTCGTAAAGATGAAACGCCAGTGATGGTGTTAACCGCAAAAGATACTATTTCAGACCGCGTTATGGGTTTAGATAGTGGAGCGGATGATTTTGTTATTAAACCCTTTGAATTGGATGAGGTTTGCGCACGATTAAGAGCACTGGCAAGACGAAGTGAAGGTCGAAGTGCCCCTACTATTGAATATAATGGTATTAGTTTAGATCCAGCTTCACATCAGGTGACCTATAACGATGAAAAAATAGAACTCTCTCAAAAAGAGTTTGAGATATTAAGTTTTCTCATGAGTAACATCGGGAAAGTAGTCTCTCGGTCACGTCTTGAGGAGAGTTTGTATTCTTGGGACTCTGATGTAGAAAGTAATACGGTTGAAGTACATATACATCATTTAAGAAAAAAATTAGATTCCGCTCTTATTCGTACGGTCCGAGGAGTGGGCTACATTATCGATAATCTTGATGAATCATGAACTATTCACTACGACAATTATTATTAGTTAGTTTGTTATCGGCTTCAATGTTAATTTGGGGTGTCTCTGCTTATTTAAACTATAAAGTAACCCGTGATGAGGTGGCCAATCTTTTTGATGCGGAGTTAGCACAATCAGCAAAGGTGCTGAACGCCTTTGTGGATAGCTTGTTTCGTGAGGGTGCTCTCTCAGGTCATTGGACACAAGAACAAGAAAAAACGGCGGGTAGTCGTAATTCTTACGCCTTAAAGAAAAAGTTTAAAACGAAGAGTGCATATCAACTTTGGTCAGAAGATGATGGTTTATTACTGAGGTCTGAAAATGCACCGACTTTTTCGGTGCATGGCTTTGGTCGAATCAATATAGATGAACAGTTATGGCCTATTTTTGATGATTTATTAAAAGCCAATGCCTTAGGTCATAAGTATGAAAGAAAAGTGGCTTTTCAGTTATGGACTAAAAAAGAAGGGCTGGTTTTAAAATCAGATAGTGCGCCTGACTTTGCCTTATCATCTGCAGACCATGGTTTTAGTGACACTTCGATTGATGGACATGAGTGGCATGTTTTCAGTATTACCGATGCGACAGGTGAATATGTTATTCATGTAGGGCAAAAGGAAGAGATCCGGGCTGAATTAACGGATGAAATTTCTACACAATTAGTCTTACAGTTTTTAGTGGGCTTGCCGTTTTTGGGATTAGTGATCTGGTTTATCGTGGGTTTGTCATTAAAGCCACTCAATAGATTAGAAAAAGCGGTGGCTAAACGAGAGGCGAGTTACCTTAAGCCCTTGTCAATTAGAAAGTTGCCCAATGAAATCGTACCGGTTGTTAATGAAATCAATAATCTATTTGTGCAATTGGAGGATGCTTTTGAGCATGAGCGTCGATTTACTGCGGATGCCTCTCATGAGTTAAGAACGCCTTTGGCGGGGCTGTTGACACAGGCGCATGTGGCGCTAAGAACGACAGATGAGGAAGTGCGTAAGCAAGCCTTATCGCGAATTAAACAAGCCGTTAACAGAATGACTTACATGGTCCAGCAGTTGCTGACCTTTTCTCGTATTGAATCTAATACAGAGTTCTTAACTAAACAAAACACCATGATCAACCGAGAAGTGATTCATGTGATGACTGAGTTGGAGCCTGAGGCGCATAAAAAACAGATTAATCTAGAATTTGTAGAAGAAGATGTGGTGCCTGCCATCGTGAATGGTCCTTTAGTAGCCATTTTGATTCGTAATATTATCGATAACGCTATTAAGTATACTCCCCAGAAGGGGGATGTCTTGGTAACTGTGACAGGTCAAGAAAAATACTTGCAACTCTGCGTAGAAGATTCTGGCCCAGGTATTGCACCAGATCAATATGAAAAATCGCTAGAGCGTTTTCATCGTTGTGTGGAAACTGCAAATACCGCAAAAGGCACAGGGCTTGGTTTTTCAATTGTACAGCGTATTGCGGGTATTCATAACGCAGATTTAGTGCTAGGTGTCTCTCAATTTGGGGGGCTTAAGGTAACCGTACTGTTTCCTTTGCCTGCTAGGCCAGTTGATAATTCATGGCAAAAGAAATTAAGCTTTTTCCATATCAGGTAAGGTTTATCGGGCAATAGGTTGTTAATAAATGGCTAAAGTTTCAGGTTCCGCCTTAACGATATTGGTTAGGGCGCCTATCCCTTCAATCTCCACTCTAACAGTTTGACCAGGCTTTAAATAACCGCGCGGTTTCATCTTAACGCCAACGCCACTTGGAGTCCCTGTGGTAATAATATCACCTGGATTAAGCGTCATAGCTTGGGACAAATAAGCGATTATTTCATGGCAATTAAATATCATTTCATTAGTGCTAGCATTTTGTCTTAATTCATCATCGACCCATGTTTTAATTGTTAAATTATGTGGATCATTGAGTTCATCAGAGGTTACTATCCAAGGCCCTAATGGCCCAGCAGTATCAAATGATTTGCCTATCATCATAGTGGGCGAATGCATCTGCCAGTCTCTCACGGAGATATCATTGGCAATGGTAAAGCCGGCGATGACTTGATTTGCTTTATCAACCGGTACATGGCGACAGCGTTTGCCTATTACAAAGGCGAGTTCACCTTCGTAGTCGAGTTTATCTGATACTTTGGGCTGATAGATGGTGTCGCCATCACCAATAATGCAGCTACTTTGTTTAGTAAAAAAGCTAGGGTATTGGGGTTGGTCACGACCTGTTTCTGCGATGTGGTCGGCATAATTTAGGCTAATACCTAGATATTTTTCTGGCTTGGGCACTGGGCTATTTAGCTTAACTTGCTTAAGTTCGATTCTAAAATTGCCACTGTTAATAAGGGCTTGCATCATTTGGATGGCAGTTGCGCCTAGCGTCAAAAATTCAATCATGGACTCTGGAATGTTTTTATCTCCGAAACTATCAACAATCCACTCATCAACTACAGCGCCAACACGGGTTATTTGGTTGTGAGTAAAGGTCACTAGTTTCATTGAATAGGTTTCCTGTATGATGTTAAGGCTGTTGTTTTATAACAAGATCAACGGCTAAAAAAAAGATATAATATACAATTTTACACTGAGGAACAGAATATGAACGAAAATTGGATTGCTCCTTCCATCTTGTCAGCCAATTTCGCTAAATTAGGTGAAGAAGTAGATAACGTTTTAGCTGCGGGTGCTGATGTAGTGCATTTTGATGTGATGGATAATCATTTCGTGCCTAATTTAACTATCGGCCCCTTAGTCTGTGAAGCGTTAAGAAAACACGGTGTTACTGCTCCTATTGATGTACATTTAATGGTTGAGCCTGTGGATCGTTTAATTCCAGACTTTGCAAAAGCCGGTGCAAGTATCATTACTTTTCACCCTGAAGCATCTGTACATATTGACCGTACTTTACAATTAATTAAAGACAATGGCTGTAAAGCAGGTTTAGTATTTAATCCAGGTACTCCTTTGCATTATTTAGATTATGTAATGGACAAATTAGACATGATTTTATTGATGTCAGTTAACCCTGGTTTTGGTGGGCAATCATTTATCCCATCAGCTTTAGATAAATTACGTCAAGTAAGAAGCAGGATTGATGACAGTGGTTTAAACATTCGTTTAGAAATTGACGGTGGCGTAAAAACTGACAACATTCGTGAAATTAAAGCGGCAGGGGCTGATACATTTGTAGCAGGCTCAGCTATCTTCAATCAACCAGATTATAAAAAAGTGATTGATGAAATGCGGGCTGAATTGGCATTAGCCGTTTAAACTTTAAAGCTAAAAACCCTGTTATATTTTTCTGACAGGGTTATAAAATCGATATAGAGCAAAGTATTTTTAAAATACTCAGTGCATACGAATTTTGCCAAACACTATTGATACGTTGTATAACAAAATCACCATGACTCCAGAACAATTTAATCTTTATGCCCAGCAAGGCTATAACCGTATTCCGGTGAGTCGCGAAGTGTTGGCTGATTTAGATACGCCTTTAAGTGCCTATTTAAAGCTGGCTGATGGCGCTTATTCATATTTATTTGAATCAGTGCATGGGGGTGAGCAATGGGGCCGTTATTCAATTATCGGTTTGCCGTGTCAAACCGTCGTTAAGATACATGGTAATCAAATTCGTGTCGAAAAGAATGCGCAGATTCTAGAAGAATTAGCACATGAAAATCCATTAGTCTGGATAGAAGAATTCAAACAATGTTATAAAGTACCCGATATAGCAGATTTACCTCGATTTAATGGTGGGCTAGTAGGATACTTTGGTTATGAAACCATTCGTTACATTGAACCGCGTTTACGCGGTGTAGAAAAGTCTGATCCGTTGGGCTGTCCTGATATTTTATTAATGGTGTCGGAAGAAATTCTGGTATTTGATAACTTGTCGGGTAAAGTTTTATTGTTGACTCATGCTAACCCTAATGAAGACGATGCCTATAATCGCGCATTAGCTAGAGTGAATGAGTTAGCCTTTAAATTACGTGATGTATTAGCAAAGCCAGAAAAGAATAGCCAGTCTCGTAAGGTAGAAGAGGCCGATTTCGTATCGGGCTTTACGCAACAAGGGTTTGAAGACGCGGTATTAAAAGCTAAAGATTACATAACTGATGGCGACATTATGCAGGTCGTATTGTCTCAACGCATGTCTATTCCTTATAGCGCATCTCCGTTAAATTTATACCGTTCTTTACGCTGCTTAAATCCATCTCCTTACATGTTTTATCTTAACCTTGATGACTTTCATATCGTGGGCTCATCACCTGAGATATTAGTTAGGTTAGAAGATGATACGGTAACGGTAAGACCAATTGCAGGCACACGTCGTCGGGGTGCTACGCCAGAGCTCGATATTGCGCTTGAGCAGGAATTATTAGCGGATCCTAAAGAGATAGCTGAACATTTGATGTTGATCGATTTAGGCCGTAATGATGCAGGTAGAGTTTCTGTGTGTGGTTCAGTGCAACTGACTGATAAAATGATAGTCGAGCGTTACTCGCATGTGATGCACATTGTGTCTAATGTGACCGGTACCTTGCAGCCAGGTAAAAATGCTTTTGATGTTTTAGCAGCGACTTTCCCTGCAGGTACAGTCAGTGGTGCGCCTAAAATCAGAGCAATGGAAATTATTGATGAATTAGAGCCCGTTAAACGCGGTATTTATTCGGGTGCTGTGGGTTACATTGCTTGGTCGGGTAATTTAGACACGGCTATTGCCATTAGAACCGCTGTTATTAAAGATAAAACCTTACATATCCAAGCGGGTGCTGGTATCGTTTATGATTCTGTACCGAGAAGCGAGTGGGACGAAACCATGAATAAAGGTCGTGCTATATTCCGTGCCGTTAGTATGGCAGAAGCAGGACTGGAAGGAGAGCAAGCATGAGCGCAGTAAAAGTAGTGATGGTTGATAACTACGATTCCTTTACATATAACCTAGTTCAATATTTTGGTGAATTGGGTGCAGACGTTACTGTAGTGCGTAATGATCAAGTGACCGTGGCTGATATAGAAGCCTTAAATCCCGATAAAATTGTGATTTCCCCCGGTCCTTGTACTCCTAAAGAAGCGGGTATATCGGTGGAAGCTATTTTAAAGTTTGCCGGTAAATATCCTATCTTGGGCGTGTGCTTAGGGCATCAAAGTATTGGCTATGCGTTTGGAGGCAATATTATTCATGCTAAACATATCATGCACGGAAAAACCTCTGCGGTTTATCATCAAGATATTGGCGTGTTTAAAGGTTTAACTAACCCCTTTACAGCCACTCGTTATCACTCATTAGTCATTGAGCAATCGACATTACCCGAATGTTTAGAAGTGACTGCTTGGACGCAAGACGAAACAGGGCAGTTGGATGAAATTATGGGTGTGAGACATAAAATGCTGGATATTGAGGGCGTACAGTTTCACCCCGAATCAATTTTGACCGAACACGGTCATGATTTACTAAGAAACTTCTTAGTCAGATAACTCTCTCAGAGAATTATCTTCTACGATTTAAATAATGACGATACAACAAGCCATCCAAACCTTGCTGAATAAACAAAATCTAAGCACGGGCGAAATGCGTGCGGTGATGCGTTTAATTATGTCCGGACAGGTGACTGATGCACAAATGTCGGCATTTTTGATTGCTTTACGCTGTAAAGGTGAAAGCATTGATGAAATTGCCGCCGCAGTAGAAGTCATGCGAGAACTTGCCAACAAAGTTGATATTAAAGGCGATCATGTCATTGATACTTGTGGCACCGGTGGTGATGGTGCTAATACTTTTAATATTTCTACTACCTGCGCGTTTGTGGTTGCTGCAGCGGGTGGGCAGGTTGCCAAGCATGGTAATCGTTCGGTATCCAGTACCTGTGGTAGTGCGGATTTATTAGAAGTGGCGGGTGTTAGTTTAGACTTAACCACCGAACAAGTGGTGCAATGCGTTAATAACATTGGTGTGGGCTTTTTATTTGCACCTAAGCATCATGGCGCGATGAAGCACACTATTACAGTTCGTAAAGAAATGGGCGTCAGAACCCTGTTCAATCTTTTAGGACCTTTATCAAATCCTGCATCTGCCCCCAACCAACTTATTGGCGTGTTTGCTAAGGACTGGGTAGAACCTTTAGCGCAAGTCTTAAAGAAACTCGGCAGTCAGCATGTTTTGGTGGTTAATGCTGAAGATGGTTTAGATGAAATCAGCATAGCTTCTGACACCCATGTAGCCGAACTTAAGGCAGGGCAAATATTGACTTACACTATCAGTCCAGAACAATTTGGTTTTAAACGCGCTAATCTAAAAGATTTAGCGGTGACCGATGCCGCATCCAGCTTGGTTATGGTCGAATCGGTATTGAATAATACGCCTAGTGCGGCTAAAGATATCGTGCTGTTAAATGCCGGTGCGGCAATTTATGCTGCCAATATTACGGATACGTTGGCCGATGGAATACAGAAAGCTCAAGAAGTGATTGCAACGGGTGCAGCAAAAGCCAAATTCGATGCCTTAATCGCCTATTCAAAAACACATTAAATAATAAGAAAGATTATGAGTGATACCCCTGATATTTTAAAAACGATTTTGGCAAAGAAAGACGAAGAAGTGGCCCGACGCAAGTTAGGCATGCCTATCGCTAATCTAGAAGAAATTGCTTCAGGCGTTGAAAAACCCAGAGGTTTTTATAATGCATTACAAGCTAAGACACTCGTTAAAAAGCCAGCCATTATTGCGGAGATTAAAAAAGCCTCGCCTAGCCAAGGTGTGATCAGAGAAAACTTTCAACCTGTGTATATTGGGCAAGATTATGCGATGAATGGCGCGGCTTGTTTATCAGTGCTAACCGATAAAGAGTTTTTTCAGGGGTCAGAAGCCTACTTACAAATGGTGAGAGAGCGTTGCCCATTGCCTGTGTTAAGAAAAGACTTCATGATTGATGCCTATCAAATTTATGAAGCGCGTGCTTTAGGGGCTGATTGTATTTTATTGATAGCCGCTGCGTTAGACGATGTCTTAATGCATGAGTTGCATGATGTGGCCGTAAAGCTCGGCATGGATGTCTTAGTAGAAGTGCATGACGCTGAAGAGCTACAAAGAGCGTTGACTTTAGAGACTAAATTAATCGGTATTAATAATCGTAATTTAAGAACCTTTGCGACAGATTTACAAACCACTTTAAGCCTAAAAGCACAAATTCCTGCGGATAGATTGATTGTGACAGAAAGCGGTATTCATACCCAAGCAGATGTGCAATTGATGTTGGATAATGATATTTATACTTTCTTAGTGGGCGAAGCGTTTATGCGGGCAGAAAGCCCTGGTCGTAAGATGCGCGAGTTGTTTTCTTTATAAATATTTTTCTTGAACAGCCTCAGTTAAAGTGTTTTATTAACCGCTTTAACTGAGGCTTCTTCTGTAGTGATCAAACCCTTATCCATTAATTCTTTTAAACTTTGATCTAATGTTTGCATGCCGTCTTTACGGCCTGTTTGTATCGCTGAATACATTTGGGCAACCTTGGCTTCTCTAATTAAGTTTCTAATAGCGGCGGTACCTATCATAATTTCATAAGCCGCTATTCGCCCATCGCCTATCTTTTTGACTAGCGTTTGTGAGATAACTGCTTGTAATGATTCTGAAAGCATACCTCGAATCATGTCTTTTTCTTCTGCCGGAAACACATCAATAATTCTATCGATGGCTTTAGCGGCTGAGCTGGTGTGTAAAGTAGCAAACACTAGATGCCCTGTTTCTGCGGCAGTTAGAGCCAACCTGATGGTTTCTAGGTCGCGCATTTCGCCGATCATAATAACATTAGGGTCTTCACGTAAGGCAGAACGTAAAGCTTCATTAAAGCCTAAAGTATCTCGATGCACTTCTCTTTGGTTGATTAAGCATTTGTTACTGCTATGTACAAACTCAATGGGGTCTTCAATGGTTATAATATGCGCACAATCTCTATTATTAATATGATTAATTAAGGCGGCTAAGGTAGTAGATTTACCAGAACCCGTTGGGCCGGTGACTAATATGAGGCCGCGCGGTTTAGTAGTGAGGTCTTCAAAAAGTGTAGGTGCTTGTAACTCTTTTAAAGTAGGTATGATTTCAGGAATCGTTCTAAAAACAGCCGCAGATCCCCTGTGTTGATTAAAGGCATTGACTCGAAAGCGACCTGTTCCTGATAGGCTAAACGAAAAGTCTGTTTCTAACAGCGATTGATAGTCCACACGCTGTTTATCATTCATCACGCTATCAATTAAGGCCTTTACGGAGACATCATCTAAGGCTATTTCATTGATGTTTTTGATATCCCCATCAATGCGCATCATCGGCGGTAGTCCTGCTGATAAATGTAAATCAGAAGCGCTATTCTTAATGGATAAAGCTAATAATGCGTTAATATCCATAGCGTTTCTCTAGATACGCGAATAGGATTCTATAACTATTGTTGTGGGGCATGCTGTCCAGCCTATAGTTATAAAGCGTTGCACTTTAGCTTATGCTAAAGGTTTACAGCACACAGTAACACTATAAACAGTTAATAGCTAAAGATGATGAGTTATCCAACGATGTGCTGATTTTGAAATTACCGTGCGAAACAAACACTGATTATTTTCAATAACACATCAGTATTATCACTATAAGCATCTCTTTTGTGTTGAAAACACACCCTTTAGTACGACGATACTAACTCTCGAGTATTGGGATAGTCATGAATGAAAGTTTGGCTTTTTTATGCGCTGATACCCAAGATATCAGCTAGAATTAAAAGGTATTCTTTTTCTACCTGATTGATGATGATTAAAAACCAATTAAATGACATTCTGCTGCAAATCTCTCAAGCTGAACAACGTCATGCACGATTGCCGGGGGATGTTTTATTGCTTGCGGTGAGTAAAACGAAAAGCGCGCAAGCGATTGTAAAAGCTTATCAAGCAGGGCAACGTCACTTTGGTGAGAACTACTGCCAAGAAGCCCTGGGTAAACAAAAGGAGTTAGGCGCTTACGACATTACCTGGCATTTTATTGGGCCTATTCAATCCAATAAAACCAAGTTGATTGCCAATCACTTTTCGTGGGTGCACAGTGTAGATAGTTTTAAAATTGCGCAGCGTTTAAGTGATCAACGCGCTAATACTTTACCGCCTTTAAACATTTGTCTACAGGTTAATATCAGTGATGAACAGACTAAATCGGGTATTCGTTTGGCAGAGTTGGCTGAACTGACTCAGTCAGTTGCTGCGCTACCTCATTTGATTTTACGCGGTGTCATGGCGGTACCTGAGCCGGAATTGAATTTTGAGAAACAGCGCCAGCCCTTTAAGGCGCTTCGTGCATCGGTTGTAGCGCTAAATAATCCAGCCTTAGACACTTTTTCTTTCGGGATGAGTGCCGATTTAAATGCCGCGATAGCAGAGGGTTCCACTATTGTGCGCATCGGCACGGCACTTTTTGGAGCGAGAGCTTAAACGGCTTTAAGGCCATTCATGGGTAAGTCACCCTCATGCAGTTGTTTTGCATAATCAGGGATTAATTGCTTTATGTTTTTTACATAAGCCCCATCCCATATTTCTTTAAGTTTATCTCTGGCCAACTCATTGATATAGGTTTCGCCAGACGCTTCAATTAACACCATAGCCGTATCTTCAATGCCGGTAATGTCATTTTTATGTGTGGTGATGGCGTATAAGTAGTCGTCTTTATCGGCCGTCAGCGTTTCTACTAACTCGGGCAAAATATCTTCAAACTCATATTCATATAAGAGTTGCTCCATGCTGCCGTCATGCAGTAAGGCGTTTTCTAAAGCTTTTTTAATGTCTACTAGGGGCGTTTTCATCTATTTTATAGGATTGAAGCTAAACAGGCTAAGATTCTAGCATTAACGCTACATAAAATTGTCTATAAATCGATTGGTTGGCGTCTTTTAAATAGTCTTTGACAAAGTAAGACTCGCAGTCATATTATTCGCGGACGCATAAGGCTTGAAAAACCAGAATAATACACGCCATGCGGTACTTAACTAACCATAACTGAGGAGATTTGAACATGCCAAAATATATTATAGAACGTGAAATACCAGGTGCAGGTGCTTTAACAGCGCAAGATTTACAAGGTATATCGCAAAAATCTTGCGGTATCCTTTCTGATATGGGTCCTAAAATTCAATGGGTAGAAAGTTACGTAACCGACAATAAAGTGTATTGTGTTTATATTGCGCCCGATGAAGCAACAGTCAGAGCACATGCAGAGCAAGGTGGTTTTCCGGCTAATTCTGTGGCTGAAATTAAAACGATGATTGACCCAACGACTGCAGAAGGTTAATAGGTCATATGAAATTAGAAACCATAGCTGTACATGGGGGCTATAGTCCCGATCCTACAACAAAAGCTGTTGCGGTACCTATCTATCAAACCACATCTTATGCGTTTGATGATACGCAACATGGCGCTGATTTATTTGATCTAAAAGTAGCCGGTAATATCTATACGCGTATTATGAATCCGACGACGGATGTCTTGGAAAAACGGGTGACAGAATTAGAAGGTGGCTTAGCAGGTTTAGCCTTAGCATCGGGTATGGCGGCTATCACTTATGCCATTATGACCATTGCTGAGGCTGGGGATAACATCATCTCTGCTTCAACACTGTATGGTGGCACCTATAATTTATTCGCCCATACGTTGCCTCAATATGGCATAGATGTGCGTTTTGCTGATCAGACTGATCCAAGTGCTTTTGAAGCGTTGATTGATGATAAAACTAAGGCAATCTTTTGTGAATCTGTCGGCAATCCTTTAGGTAATATTACTGACTTTGAAGTGTTATCAGGCATTGCGCATCGTCATGGGGTGCCTTTAATTGTTGATAATACAGTACCATCTCCCTATTTATGTCGTCCTATCGAGCATGGTGCTGATATTGTGGTGCACTCTTTAACCAAGTATTTAGGCGGTCACGGCAATAGTATTGGTGGTGTTATTGTTGATAGTGGCAAGTTTCCATGGGCAGAACATAAAGCGCGTTTTAAGCGTTTAAATGAGCCGGATGTGTCATATCATGGTGTGGTTTATACTGAAGCGTTAGGGCCTGCTGCATATATTGGACGTGCTCGCGTAGTGCCATTACGTAATACGGGTGCAGCTATTTCACCTTTTAACTCATTCTTAATTTTGCAAGGTATCGAAACCTTAGCTTTACGTATGGATAGAATCTGTTCAAACGCTTTAAAAGTAGCACAATTTTTAAAAGGTCATTCTAAAGTTGCTTGGGTTAATTATGCGGGGCTTGATGATCATGCCGATAAGCCTTTAGTGGATAAATACATGGGTGGACGTGCGTCAGGTATTTTGACCTTTGGTTTAAAAGAGGGTCGTAAAGCCGGTGAGAACTTTCAGGATGCCTTAAAATTGTTCACGCGCTTAGTTAATATTGGTGATGCTAAATCATTAGCCTGTCATCCGGCTTCTACTACGCATAGACAATTATCACCCGCTGAATTAGTTAAAGCCGGTGTGACTGAGGAAATGGTTAGATTATCGATTGGTATAGAACACATTGACGATCTTTTAGCTGATTTAGAGCAAGCGCTAGCGGCCTCTTAAAAAATAATAAGGATTAAGGAAAGATAATGATTGGGACTATAGAAAGTTATGACGCAGAAAGCCAATCAGGCGTTATAAAAAGTGTAGACGTGTTATATCCGTTTAAAATTGATGACTGGGTGCCGCAAGTGGCACCTGAAGCGGGTGATGAGGTTGATTTTTCAGCCGATGAAGCCGGTTCAGCACTAGCGATTAATTTAGTAGGTGCTATTCTTGCTGGTCCCAAGGCCGTAAAGTCTCGGTATATTGCTGCTGCATTAGGTTTGTTTCTAGGGTTTGCAGGGGCACACAGATTTTATTTGGGTTTTTATAAGATGGGATTTGCTCAAATTACCTTTACTGCGGCTACTCAGGGATATGGGGTGCTTTGGGGGTTTATCGAGTCGGTATTACTGTTTTCTGGACACATCAGTAAAGATGCCAAAGGCCGACCTTTAAAATAGTGCTAAAGCGCAAATATTTCAGGCATAAAAAAGCTCTTGTTAATGACAAGAGCTTTTTATAACCCGAATGCTTAATGCTTATTTTGGATAAACATTAACTGCAGTTAAGCCTTTTGGGCCAGATTCGATGTCAAAAGTCACGGTTTGGCCTTCTGTTAACGTTTTAAAGCCTTCCCCTTGAATTACAGAGTGATGAACGAATACGTCTTCGCCACCATCAGTGGGTGCGATAAAACCAAAACCTTTAGTGTTGTTGAACCACTTTACAGTGCCTGTTGCCATTTTAAAAAACTCCTAAAAAAAATACTTACGGTTAACACAGAACTACAACATTGATAACCGGGACATCCTCTCGTTCAATATCTATACTCTGCAGATGCGAATTGTACTGCTATTTTGCTCAGGATGCTATTTATTGAAAGGTTTTATACATTCCATCCAGCACTAAAGAGTTTGGACTCACCATTCCAATGACTTGATTGTTTTCAATAACGGGCGCTCTTACTAGATTATAGTTGGCAAAAAGCCGCGAACAATAGCGGATATCCATGTCGGGATGGACGCTAATAACAGGCTTGTTCATTATTTCATACACGTTAACTCGGTCTGGTGCACGATCTCTGGCTAATACGTGTCTAGCGATATCGCCTGAGGTCACCATGCCATATTCGTCATTCTCATTTCGTTTGTTGACAATTAAGACGGCTGTTTTTAGAAGTTTCATTTTCTTTAAGGCATCTGCAACCGTGGCAATACCGTCAATCGTGCCAAAGTCCGTTTTCATCACGTCTTTGACACGGATGGGTGAGTTATTTCCTATCATAATTTGTCCTCGATCTCATGGGTTAATTCTTCTACTTGTCGCATCACACCGATAGCATCTTCCACGTCAATTTGAAAGGCGATGCCGGTGCCAGGTTGATTGTCAAATTGAGCCACTTTGGCAATTTTTTCTAAGATATGTCGGCTCAGATGTTCTTCTACTAAGAACATTAGTACATCTCTGGGTGATTCTAGTGTTAAGCCAAAAAAGGTTTTAGATTGGTTTAGACCTTCGCCTCTAGCATGGTTGATAACCGTTGCGCCTTTTGCGCCACTTTCACGCGCCGCATCTAATACAGTATCGGTTTTATCATCTTCAACGAAGGCAATAATTAATTTGAAATGCATGGTTGTCCTCAGGGTTTGGATGAAAGAGAGCGCTTATTAAGCCATTGCGCAATTTGCGCGTAACTTAAAACAGCAATAATAGGGTATAAACTAGCAAAGGCGAGTAAGCCAAAACCATCTAATAATGGGTTGCGTCCTGGTATAGCTTGCGCTAAACCGATGCCTAAAGAGGTGACCAAGGGAACGGTAATCATGGTGGTAGTGACTGTGCCAGAGTCAAAAGCAATACCAATGATGGACTTAGGGGCAAATAGCGTTTGCAATGCAGCAATGGCAAAGCCTGCAACGATGTATAAATAGAGCTCAGTTCCGGTGATAATTCGAAATGTTCCTAAAGCTAAACCCGTACCTAGTCCAAAGCCTACGGCAATTCTTAAGCCCCATGCTCGAATCGTCCCCCCTGATATTTGTTCGGCTTTGTTGGCAATCGCTTGTAATGAGGGTTCTGCTAATGCGACTGCAAATCCTAGGCTGGCGGCAAAGAGATAAATCCATCGATAGGTTTGCCAAGATGCCGTTTTATCATTAGGGTTGATGCCTAAAAACGCAGGCGTGGTAAGTTGGGTGGCCATCAATTTTCCAATCGGAAATAAGGCCATGTCTAAACCCTCAAGAAAGACAGTGATACCTAATAAAACAAATATAAAGCCGGTAAAAATCTTTTGAGGATTATTGATCGGTTTACGAATAATGAGCAAATGAAAGCCGATAAGCACCACAAAAATGGGAATAAAATCTCGTGTCGTTTCTAATACAAGCTGCAGGAATTCGATTAACCATGCGCTCATAGAACAATACCGTAGAGCATGACGGAAATAATGGGCGTTAGTGAGGCAAAAACAAGTAAGCCAAAACCATCGGTCATAGGGTTTCGGCCTTTAATGGCTGTAGCTAAACCAACACCCAGTGCTGTGACAAGCGGAACAGTCAATGTTGATGTGGCAATGCAGCCCGAATCATAAGCAATACCGAGTATGTCTGCGGGTGTAAAAGGGGTGATGAGTGCTATAAAGACATAAGCATAAAATACCGGATAATAGGCCGGCCAACCTTTGATGATGCGTAGTACACCGACAAGAATTGCCAGACCAATAGAAACGGCAACAATGATCCTAAAGCCTAGTGCATATAAGTTTTTAGCCTCTAACGTTGGGCTAATGACAGCTTTTTTAACGGCGACTTCAGATGCTTGTAAGGCAATATTCATTAATGCAGGTTCTGCAATAGCAGCCCCGAATCCCAAACAGAAGGCAAAAGTAAGTAGCCAGAACAAACTACCTTTTCTTGCAAAGGCGTAGGCCATAGATTCGCCGAGTGGAAACAAGCTGAGTTCCAGTCCTTGAATGAATAAACTTAGGCCAACGAGCACAAACACAATACCCACCACAAAGTGGCCTACATCAGGTATTGATTGTCGAATGATAAGCACTTGAAAAATAACTACCACAGCCAGTATGGGTGATAAATCAAAAAAGCTATTAATTAATTGATTGATAAAGCGCTTTTTAAACATTAATTTCCCAATCTTAAAGTGCCCTTAGATTGTATATGAAACGTACGGTATTGTGTTATTGAGTTACTGTTATGATACTTACAGGGTGGATGTTATTCGTTTTTTTAGTTAATAGTGAGGTTACAAATGCGTATTGGGTTACCTAAAGAAATTAAAGATAATGAGTACCGTGTGGGTTTAACGCCAGGTGCCGTAAAAGCACTGACTCGGAGTGGACATCACGTTTTAGTTCAGCAGGGTGCTGGTTTAGGAAGCGCCATTTCTGATGAAGAGTATATCGCCGCGGGTGCTGAAGTTGTCGTTAGTGCTGATGCCGTTTGGGCGACTCAAATGGTAGTTAAAGTAAAAGAACCTGTTGCTGCTGAATATCATTATTTGCGGGCGGATTTGTTGTTGTTTACTTATTTGCATTTGGCTTCCGATAAACCATTAACCGAGGCTTTATTAGCCAGTGGCACAACAGCGATAGCTTATGAAACGGTTCAAACTGAATCCGGTCAATTACCGTTATTAATACCCATGAGTGAAGTGGCGGGTCGTATGGCTACCCAAGTTGGAGCGACCTATTTGCAAAAGTCTCATGGTGGTAGGGGTGTTTTAATGGGAGGAGTGCCAGGAGTTGCACCCGCTAATGTGGTTGTTTTAGGTGCCGGAATTGTGGGTAGTAATGCCGCTAGAGTCGCTGTGGGCATGGGGGCGCAAGTGACTGTGTTAGATATTAGTCATGAGCGTTTAAAGTATTTAGATGATCTTTATCGCGGTCAATTACAAACCCGTATCAGTGATCAACATACGATAGAAGAGTGTGTTTATCAGGCAGATTTAGTGGTCGGCGCCGTATTAATTCCAGGTGCACGTGCGCCTTGGTTGGTCACGCGAGATATGCTGCCTAATATGAGAAACGGGGCTGTTATTGTTGACGTAGCGGTTGATCAAGGTGGTTGTATAGAGACGACACGTGCTACTACACACAGTCAGCCTACTTTTGTAATTGATGGGGTTGTGCATTATTGTGTAGCTAATATGCCCGGCGCTGTTCCAAGAACAAGTACCTTTGCCTTAAATAATCAGACTTTATTTTATGTCTTACAGTTGGCAAATGAGGGTTTGGATGCTGTGCGTAAGAGTAAGTCTTTACAACATGGACTTAATACCTACAAAGGCTTAATGACTTATCCTGCTGTAGCAGAAGCTTTTGATTTAAGTTATACGCCTGCACTTAGGGCTTTGGAGTAACCCTAAGCGTTACTTTTTAGCCTAGGTCGGTATGTCTTTCGCCAGTACTGACTCGACCACCCTCAATCATATCGATGATGTAAACTTTACCGTCACCGTGTTGGCCGCTGAAAGCGGATCTCATGATCGTTTGAAAAATGCTCTCAACTAAATGGTCTGGAGCAAAAATTTCGATTCGCTTTTTGGGGAGAAGGGGTTTGTAATCTTGAACATGTTGGGTGCGTTCTCTCCCAAAACCCTCACAGTCTATGACTGACATGCCTGGAAAATTTTGAATTTCTAATAATGCCATAGTGACATGATTTAGTTTATGTGGCTGAATAAATGCGCGTATTTCTTTCATAATTCACTAGATGTTTATAGTTCGTCAGGTTCAGCAAAATAGCGATAGAGTGCGGGTAACAATGTTAAAGTTAACAGAGTAGCCGTCAATAATCCACCAATGATTACTACAGCAAAAGGTTTGGCTGTTTCCGATCCCACACTCGTTGATAATGCGGCTGGGAAAAGGCCTAGCATTGCCATCATAGCCGTCATCACTACGGGCCTTAATCGACTGACAGAGCCGTTGACTATTGCATCATGTAAAGATTGCCCATCTCGACGTAACTTATTTAATTGGGATACTAAAATGACACCATTTTGTACTGCTATACCAAATAAAGCAATAAAGCCTACCGCAGCGGATACACTTAGATTAATACCCGTTGCTAATAAAATTAGAATACCCCCAATCATAGCGAAGGGAACATTCATTAAGATCAGTAAGGCATTTTTGATAGACATAAATGCCCAGAACAGTAAAACAAAAATTAAACCTAAACTAATGGGGACGATAATGGCTAAGCGTTTCATCGCTCTTTGTTGATTTTCGAACTGCCCACTCCAAACTACATGATAACCAGGAGGTAAATCTACCTGGGCCGCCACTTTTTCTTGAGCTTCGGCGACAAAACTACCTTGATCTCGATTAATCAGGTTACATTTAATGGCAATTCTGCGCATATTATCTTCTCTACTGATTCGAGACGCGCCTTGGTTAATCTTAATAGTTGCCAGTTCAGCTAAAGGTATACGTGCTCCATTAGGTGTTTGAACGGTTAAATTTTCTAAGCCAGCAACCGAGTTACGAGCATTTTCTGCGTAGCGCAAGGTAATATTAAAACGTCGTTCACCCTCTAAAAACTGTGATGCAGATTTGCCACCCATACCCATTTCAATGACGTTTTCTACATCAGAAATATTAATGCCATAACGTGAGACTTTTGCTCGGTCAATATCAATCATTACTTGAGCGAGTCCTGCTTGCTGTTCTGCTGCAACGTCAGTTGCGCCTTGAATAGACGCTAAAATATGTGTGATTTGATCCGCTCTGTCTTGTAAGGTTTTAAGATCACTGCCGAAGATTTTTATGGCTATTTCACCCTTTACGCCTGAGATAGCTTCTTCAACGTTATCTTGAATAACTTGAGAGAAGTTTGTCAGTATGCCAGGAAAAATAGAGAGTTCTTTGTCCATTGCCTCGATAAGTAAGTCTTTTTTCTTATAACGCCAGGTGTCTTTGGGATTTAAATCAATCAAGACTTCAAGGTTATTAAAGCCTTTAGGATCTGTTCCGTCTTCGGGGCGACCGAGTTGAGTTAAGACCATTTTGGCTTCAGTAAATGTTTCTAATTTTTCTCTAACTTTTTGTTCGACTTTTTTAGCGGTGTCTAGCGAAACGGGAGTGGGTAGAGTGATTGTCAGCCAGATATTACCTTCATCTAGCTTGGGCATAAACTCAGTGCCGATAAATCTAACAGACATAAAACTCAGTACCAAAGTTGCCACCGCGGTAATAAATACGGTGCGTGCATGTTTAAGTACCCATTCGATGATGCATCTATAGTGCTTTTCCATCGATTCTACTAAAGGGTTATGCGTTTCGGATATATTGGGTCCTAATAAATAGGTGAGCATCGCGGGTACAAAAGTGAGACTGAAGAGCATTGAAGCGACAAGTGCAAAGCTTAATGTATAGGCCATAGGGGAGAAGATTTTTGCTTCTACCCGTTGGAAAGTAAAGATAGGTAAAAAAGCGATAATAATAATGGCCTTGGAAAATAGTATAGGCCGTCCCATTTCTGTTGCAGTGACTAATAGGGTTTGGCGTAAATGCCGTAAATCAACATTTTTATGTAAATCGAGCGTGACTTGCACCATGACGGCTTCAACTAACACTACCGCACTATCAACAATGATACCGAAGTCAATAGCTCCCAAAGAAATGAGGTTAGCTGAAATGCCACCCAGATCAACAAGGATAAAAGCGAATAGTAATGAAAGTGGAATGATTAAGGTGACTAAGAACGCTGCCATAAAACGGCGTAGGAATACCAGCAGAATAATCATAATTAACGCAGCACCCTCAAGCATATTATGCTCAACGGTATGCACTGTATGACCCACTAACTCAGTTCTATCGTAGATTGGAGTCACTTTTACGCCTAGAGGTAACCCGAACTCGTTAAGCTCCTTGATTTTTTCTTTTACCCCACCTAGTACGTTGACAGCATCACGACCTTTAATGAGTAACACAATCCCTTCAACAACATCATTTTGCTGATCTTTAGCGACCACGCCTGTACGGGGTTGAGGGCCTATAGAAATATCAGCAACATCTTTGATGCGAACAGGTACGCCATCATGGGTATCAACCACTATTTCTCCGATTTCATCAGCTGATTTTAATAAGCCAATGCCCCGAACAACGAGTGCTTCATCACCATACGCAATATAGCCCCCACCGGTATTGCTATTGTTGGCGGCGATAGCATTAAATACTTGTTGAAGGTCAATATTGTAGTTTTTTAGTTGATCGGGTTTTGCTGCTACTTTATATTCTTTAACTCCTCCGCCGTAAGAGACTACGTCCGCAACGCCTTGCACGGCTCGGATCTTAGGCTCAATGACCCAATCTTGTAGTGCCCGTTGCTCAACAAGGGGTAGATTTTTTGCATCGATAACATAGCGTAAAATTTCCCCTACACCGGTTGATAGAGGTCCTAACTGAGGTTTAGCATTATCGGGAATATCGGCATTTTGGATGCGTTCTAAAACTTGTTGTCTAGAAAAATAGTCTTCGGCATCGTCGTCAAAAGTGAGCGTGACTACAGAAAGACCAAAGATAGATACTGAACGCATGTTCATCAGATGTGGTAATCCATTCATTACGCGTTCAATAGGTAATGAAATTAGCTTTTCAACCTCTTCAGGAGCTTGGCCTGGGTATTGGGTAACTACTTGTACAAATACATTCTGTACGTCTGGAAAAGCTTGGACAGGTAGTTTCTCAAAAGCGATAATGCCAGAAATTGCAATAGCAAAAGTGGCGCCGATCACCATCAGGCGTTGTTGTAGACAAAAAGCAATTAGATTTTCAATCATGTTTAAATTCTCTATGAAGCACTATTGTTTTTCGTTACTGGGTTCGGTTTCTTCTTCAGATCTTAGCGTTAAAGCACCTTCTGAAACTAAAAGCTCATTTTCCTGTAGACCTTGACTAACGATGGCTTTATCTTTTAAACGTAAGCTGATGTCAACTTCACGTTGTTGGTAATTGTTATCATCCAAAGCAATAAAGACGTAATCGGAGTCTCCTTCGGTAAATACAGATGTTAAAGGAATTACGATGGCTTTGTCGTTAGGATCACTATTTACATTAATCGTGGCATACATGCCTGGTAATAATAAGCCTTCTGAATTAGGTAAATCACAACGTACCTGAATTGATCGGGTTTTTTCATCCAATACTTGGCCGATATATTGGATAGTAGCGGGGAAAGATTTGTTTGGATAAGCGGGAACATTGATTGATAGCGTTTGCCCCAGTTTAATTTTGCTCAGGTTGACTTCAAAAATAGCCATTACAAGGGTCAATTTTTTAGTATCTGAAACGACAAATAAGGGTGTTTCTCTGTCTGGGCGTACCTCAAAGCCTGGGGTTACATCTTTTTCAACAATAATCCCTGAAATAGGTGACCTTAATTTAAACCGACCATCGTTTTGATTGGCATCTATGTGTAAGTTTTTTAAGCGATCTTTAGCGCGTTCTAGTTCACTGTTCGCCGCATTAAAGTCGTCTTGAGAGCGTTCTAATTCTTTTTGAGAGGTAGCTTTGCCAGCAAAAAGCTCTTGTTGGCGAGTATAGTTTTTCTTGGCTAAGATTAAGTCGGCTTGTGCTTTGGCAAAATCGGATTCAGCATTGGCGACGTCAGGGCTGTCGAGTTCGAGTAAGTTTGAGCCTGTTTCAATTACAGAGCCTAATGGAAGAGGAGCAGAAACAACCCGTCCTGCAACAGGTGAACTTATTCTAGAAGTTACATTCTCATTATAGGTAATTTTGCCGGTGAGTGGCTCCATTAAAGGGTGTTGTGTTAAGCTCAGTTTAGTCGTCTTGATATAAGCTTTCTTAGGGGAGTCAGATGCTAATTGCACCATGCCAGGTATTCTTTGTGTGGCTACCACCGTTGGTTTTTTGTCAGTGGATTCTGAACATGCAGTTAATAAGGCTATCGATAAGAGCAGGCAATAGTTAAGTTTTTTTCTAATATCGGAATGCATCATTTTATCCATTTATATAATCTGTTTGCGTTTGGCTTATGAGGTGGCTAGCGTTAGTTAGGGCTGTTCTTCGAGGTTGCCTCTGCAATGGTTTCAGTACCTAAAGATTTTTTTAAATCATAATAAGCATTGGCTCTATTAATTTCTGCAGCATAATAGTCATGCATGATATTTTTGTAGCTACGTTGTGCTTCTATAAAATCTAATACGCTATTAGCGCCTTTATTATAGGCAAGCTCTGAACTATTTCTAACTGACAGGGCATCTGTTAATAATTCTTTTTTATAGCGCTGTACAATTTTGTCGGCACTACTCCATGTGGCTAAAGAGCTAATGACATCGTTGCGGATGCTGAGTTCTGTCTGCTCGGCTTTAAGTTTATTTTGATTAAGATTAACTTGGGCTTTATCGGCTTCACCTTTATATTGATAAAATACAGGTAAAGGCACGCTTAAACCAACGAAGCCAGAGTCGAGTGCATTATTACTGGGGTCTCTAGCATAACCGCCTGTTACCGTTACATCAGGATATTTTAGGCGTTGAGCCAGATCTAATAGCTTATCCGCTTGTTCGGCTCTCAATTTATCAGCTAGTAAGTCGGGTCTTTGTTGTAGGGCTTTGTTGGTTAGCTCTTCTTTGTTTAGATTTAACGTGAGGTCTTTAGCATCTGGCCATTGTTCTTGGGCTTCAAACTGGAGACTTTTTTCTGGCCAACGAAGTACGACAGCCAAATCAGCTTGTGCGCTGGTAACGGCTGATTGAGCATTATCTAAATCTGATTCGGCACGAATGCTTTCCATCTTGACTCTTAGAAAGTCTGACTCTGATATATCACCACTGTTTAAACGTAACTTGTTTGCCGCGGTTATTGTTTGATAATGATCGACAATTTCTTGAGTCAGTTCACGGTATTTTTGCGCTTGCAGTAATTGATAATAACTATTTCTGACTATATTGGTGAATATGCGTACAGCATCACGAAAATCATTTTCTGCCGCTTGGGTAGCAAAGGTACTACTTTCCATACGAAGCCCCCGCTTTCCAGCGACTTCAATTAGTTGACTAAAGGAGTAATATTCTGCCGGACCACAAGATACATTAGTGTTGTGGTTACAGCCTGTTGCACTAGAGCCTTTGTTTAGATTAGTCCCACTAAGCTCTCCCAATTGAAAGCTGACTGTCGGATTAGGTATTGCAGAAGCCACGATGGCATCTGCTAATGATTGATCTACATTGTATCTAGCGGCTATTAGGTCTAAGTTTCGTTGATAAAAAATAGAGATGACTTCATCAAGAGAAACAGTCTGGGCTTGTACTTGAGAGCTTAATAAAAGAAAACCTAACAGAAATTTTGTGACTGTTGTTTTAAATGATCTATGTTGCATGTTTATGTAAGTTAAAGCACTGACTAAAGTGAGTTATATTGATGAGAATGCCATTTTCAAGGGGCTGTGATAATATTATGAGCCTGCTTTACTTCTAAGCTATTTCTATGCCATTAATTAAAAGTTAGACTATTCATAGTGCTAGGTTTAAGTTAAGTACTTTTATTCAGTTACTGATTGGGTTAAAACAACCTATCTTAGGTTATTTATAACCATCATTTGTTTTTGTTAATAAAAATGTAGTGTTAGCAAGATTATAATAACGTTTTAAATCTAAATGTTGTCATTTATTCGATAACTAATTGCTATTTGTTGATATATTCACCATGAGTGCAGTCCTAATCGGGGATAGTCTATTTTTAATGTCATTGATCGAGTTTTTAAAATGTATTTCTTGAATATGTCTAAAAGCAAAATATCACTTATTTTATTTGTGCGGAGTGTTTGTTTATTTGGCTTTTTATCATTAGAAACAAAAGTAGCTATATGCGATGTGACCGTAGATAAAACAGTTACCCCTCCTATTGTTGATCATGTTGATTCAGTGGTGATAGATACAACATTGACGCTATCAAAACTTATTGAATTAACGATGGAAAAATATCCTGATGCAACCTGGTTAACCGCATTGGAAGATGAGGCTATTGCTTTATCAGCACGTGGTCAGAGTTGGACAGCTGGAGCAGCTCAGGCCAGTCTTGGTTATCAGTCAATCTCAAGTTTTAAACTTAATTATGGCACTGTGAATTTGCAAGTCCCTTTGTGGAATATGGGGCAACGAAATGCACAAAATGATTTAGCTAACAAGGCTGAAAATAGTGTGACTATGCAAGTGGCAAACACGAAATTAAGAGTAGCTGGTTTAGTGCGCGAGGCTTTATGGTCGATTGCATTAGCTAATATTCGTTATGAGCAGGCTAAGGCTGAATTGGGGATTTATCAAAAATTATTGGCAACCATAAAGCGTCGTGTAGAGTCTGGGGACCTACCACGGGCTGATAGTTTATTAGCGCAAACAGAATTATTGCAAAAACGCTCTGTCTTAACGCAAGCGGAAGCAGAGCTTATGCATGCCCGTAAGCGATATAGTTCTATTACTCAGTTGACTCAAGTACCTAGTTCTTTTGAAGAGTCATTGGTGCCGTTAACGGAAATCAAGCAAAATCATCCCGCTTTAATGGCTATAAATAGCGAAATTGATCGTAAACAGGCTGAATTAAAGAGTGTGCAAGCGATAGGCTCGGGTCAAACTAATGTTATTGCCGGATTATTGAGTGATGAAGGTACTGATAATCGTAGTAATAAGGCGGAGTTTTTTAATGTGGGTGTTGTTGTGCCATTTGGTGGGAGTGTGCATACGCAACCTCATATTGCAGCCATTAATGTGGAATTAAATAAACTAATGGCCGAACGAGCTCTGTTGTATAGAAGTTTAGAGCAGGCACATCACGAAGCGGAGCATAATTTGGAAATTAATAAGGTTGAATTAGATAATGCTAATGAGCAAAGAAAAGTTTCTGAAGAGTTACTAAATATGACTGAGTCGGCTTTTTCTGCGGGTGAGATTGGTTTAATGGATTTATTAAAAATTCAATCTAGGACACAGCAAGCTATTTTAGCGGCTAAAGAGCGTGTCGTTATGATGCAACGGGATAAGGCTCTTTATAATCAAGCTGTAGGGGAAATGCCGTGAGAATTAAGTTAATTATAGCGTTTATTTTTACTTTTAATGTTGCTCAATCATTCGCAGATGATACCTTGCAACTAACGCAACAGCAGTTGGATAATCTAGGCGTTAGTATGGGGTCGCTTCAGCCGGCTCAGCAATTTACAGTATTAAATGCACCGGCTAAAGTAGTTATTCCCGCCGCCAATGAATACAGCGTCAGTGCTTCGCAGGCGGGTTTAATTGCAAAATTAAACGCCTCTACAGGTGATTCGGTTAAAAAAGGCCAAGTATTGGCGGAAATTAATAGTCCTGAATTATTAGCCACTCAACGACTTTATTTAAAAGCCCTGAATGAGGTGCAACTTAATTTATTGGCTTATGAGCGTGATAAAAAATTAATTGCTGAAGGGGTCATTGCGGATCGGCGCTGGCAAGAAACGAGTAGTCAATATAATACGTTGGTGTTTGAGTCGAATGAGTTGAAACAGTTGCTTGAGATTTCTGGGATGACTGCATCTGAAATTGATCAACTGGCTAAATCTCATCAGTTAAGTGGTCAACTCAATATTCGTGCACCTATTGCGGGTGTTGTATTAGATCGTATGGTGAAACTGGGTGAGCGGGTTAGCTTACAAGCACCATTATTTAAAATAGCGACTTTAGATGAGTTGTGGTTAGAGCTTAATATTCCTCATGAACGGATTGGGCGTATTAAGGCTGGAGATGATGTTTTAATAGATGAGACTAATACCTCTGCTGAGGTCATGTTAATTGGCCAAAGTGTGAATCCTGATAATCAAACCTTGCAAGTTAAGGCGAAAATACGCGGTAAACAAGTTGAAGTGCGTGCTGGTCAAACGATCAATACGCAGATTATTGAGCGTCTAAAGACAAAAGCTTTCAAAGTGCCTAATACGGCTATTGCTCAACATGAAGGTAAGGTCTTTGTGTTTGTGCGTAATGCGGCTGGATTTACGGTTACTCCTATTGCTGTGTTAGGTAAACAAGGAGATGATTCTATTATTACCGGTAATTTCACTGATGATCAAACGTTAGCCATTAAAGGTGCTGTAGCCTTAAAGGCGCAATGGTTAGGCTTGGGGAGCGGGGAATAATGACGCGCCTGATTCGCTTTGCGCTGAGTCAGCGACTATTGATTATGATAGTCGTTTTGTTGTTGTGTGGAGGCGGTTATTTAGCGTTTAAAAATATTCCCATTGATGCCTTTCCAGAAGTGTCTCCTACTCAAGTAAAAGTCATTGTAAAAGCGCCTGGTATGACGCCTGAAGAAGTAGAGGCTCGTATTACTGCACGTATAGAAGTGGAATTATTGGGCATTCCTCATCAAGTGATGTTGAGATCTATTGCTAAATACGCCTTAACAGATATTACGGTCGACTTTAAAGAGGGCACAGATATTTATTGGGCGCGTCAACAAGTGGCTGAGCGCTTGAATGGTATGTGGGCTAATTTACCAACGGGTGTAGAAGGCGGCATTGCGCCAATGACGACACCCTTAGGTGAAATGTTTATGTTTACTATTGAAGGTGGCGACTTAACCTTAATGGAGCGTAGGGATTTATTGGATTGGGTTATTCGCCCTGCTTTAAGAACCGTTTCTGGTGTGGCAGATGTTAACTCTCTGGGTGGTTTGGTTAGAAGCTTCGAAGTAGTGCCTGATAATACACGTTTGGCAGCGCGCGGTATTGGTATCAATAAACTGATGCAGGCGTTACAAAATAATAATCGAAATGATGGTGCGGGTCGTATGAGTGATGGCGAAGAGGCTTTAATTGTAAGAGCCGATGGCCGAATTAAAAACTTGGTAGATGTTAGTAGTATTGTCGTCGAGAATCAAAGCGGAGCGCCCATTACAGTGGGAGATGTTGCTGAAGTTAAAATAGGCGCATTAACGCGTTACGGGGCGGTAAGTAAAGATGGGCATGGTGAAGCGGTTAATGGTTTAGTTTTGAGTTTACGTGGAGCAAATGCTAGGCAGACGATTCAAGGTATAGAGCAGAAATTTGCCCAAATCAGCCAAGGTTTTCCTAAAGGAGTAGAGGCTAAGGTTTTTTATAATAGGGGGAATTTAGTTGATAAAGCGGTTGATACCGTGTTGCACGCTTTGTTGGAGGCCATCGTGCTGGTCGTTATTTTGCTTATGTTATTTTTGGGTAATATTAGAGCAGCAGTCGTTGTCGCCTTAGCATTGCCTTTAGCGGCATTATTTACTTTTATTATGATGCATTTTATGGGCATGTCTGTCAATTTAATGAGTTTGGGCGGGTTAGCCATTGCTATTGGTATGCTGGTTGATGCGGCGGTGGTGGTGGTTGAAAACTTAATCACGCATTTAGCGCATGTTGAAAAGGCGAAACGCTTACCCAGGTTACACATGATATATCGAGCCACTTGTGAAGTGTCTGGGTCCGTGACTTCAGGTATTTTAATTATTATTATCGTTTTTCTACCTTTGCTTACATTGCAAGGTTTGGAAGGCAAGTTATTTACACCAGTAGCGTTAACTATTGTTTTTGCGTTGAGTGGTTCCTTAGTGTTGTCTCTCACTGCCATTCCGGTTATTGCGTCTTATTTATTAAAAGAAGTGTCTCATGAAGAACCGTGGTTGCCACGGCAGTTGCAGAAACTTTATCAGCCTCTTTTATTAAATTGTTTAGAAAACAGTAAGAAATTGTTTGTTGGTGTCGCTGTTTTATTCATCATAACGATCATCGTATTTACTCGGATTGGCAGTACGTTTATGCCGACGATGGATGAAGGCGATATTATTGTGCAGTTAGAAAAGCTGCCTTCAATTACTTTGGATCAGTCGGTTGCTTTAGATGGGCAAGTGCAAAAAAATCTGCTTAAACATATACCTGAGATTGAAACAGTGGTATCGAGGGTGGGTTCTGATGAGTTAGGTCTGGATCCGATGGGCTTAAATGAAACGGATACTTTTTTAGTATTAAAGCCTAAAGATCAATGGCGGATGGATAATAAAGAGGCGTTAATTGAAGACATTCGTCAAGTGATGGAGCAAACGCCGGGTATTGCTTTTGGCTTTACTCAACCTATTGAGATGCGTGTTTCAGAAATGCTAACGGGGACTCGTGGTGATGTGGCGGTAAAGTTATTTGGTCCTGATTTAGCCGTCTTAGAGCAAAAAGCGCTTGAAATAGCGGAGGTGCTTAAGCATATTGATGGCGCTACTGATGTTTTTTCTAAACAAAATAGCGGTATGCAGTTTTTACAAGTGACGATTGATCGTTTGGCGGCTGGGCGATTGGGCTTGGATGTTGAAGGGGTAGAAACTTTATTGCGCACCCAAATTGAGGGCTTAAATCTAGGCATAGTTCAAGAAGGTATAAAGCGCACGCCTTTGATATTAAGAGGCAAAAGTAAGATGGCTAATTTTGACAACTTACAGATTGCTTTGCCGACTGGACACCATATACCGATAACTGAGATTGCAGAAATAAAGAAAGTAGAAGGAGTGGTTTCAGTCGGAAGGGAACGCGGTCAACGATTTGTAGTTGTGCGCAGTAATGTGCAAGATCGTGATTTAGTGGGGTTTGTAGAAGAGGCGCGTAAAGCAGTGGCTGAGAAAGTAAAGCTACCTATGGGTTATACCGTTGAATTTGGTGGGCAGTTTGAAAATCAACAACGGGCGGCAGCCACTTTATCTATCGTTGTACCGGTCGCATTAGGATTGATCTTTTTGTTATTGTTCTCAACATTTGGCTCTGTGCGTCAAGCAACGCTCGTTTTATCTAATATTCCATTAGCCATGGTCGGCGGGGTATTTGGTTTATGGATATCAGGTGAATATTTATCGGTGCCAGCTTCAGTCGGGTTTATTGCTTTATTAGGTATTGCGGTGTTAAACGGCGTGGTGATGGTGAGTTACTTTAATCAATTAAAAGCCACTGGCATGGATATGTTAAAAGTGGTGACATTAGGGTCTTCTCGACGCTTAAGACCTGTCTTAATGACCGCGAGTATTGCGGCTTTTGGACTTATTCCTTTGTTATTTGCTTCAGGCCCGGGTTCCGAAATTCAAAGACCTTTAGCGATAGTGGTAATTGGCGGTCTAGTATCTTCTACGTTTTTAACCTTATTTTTATTACCCATTTTATATAAACAGTTCGGCGTTCCTAAGGAGTTAGTGGAATGAGCGGTACAGAATATTTAGTCACGCTTAATATTCCGCCTAGTTTGGAAGAAATGATGGTGGATACTCTTTTATTATTAGAAACAGAGCACGGTTTTAGTAGTTTTGAGGTGAATGCACATCATCATGTTAATAAGGGTTTGTCGTTAGCTGAGCAAGTAACGGGGCGTCAAAAGCGCATTCGTTTTCAGCTTTATGTTTCTATTGAAAAACTACCGGATTTAATTACTCTACTTAGAGAAGATTTTGCCGGCTCAGGCATTCAATATTGGGTACTGCCCGTCGTTGAGAATGGCGTTATCTAAATCTGATAATGTTTTTGTGAGTTTCAGAATAATTTGAGTGAGTCTGTAATCAGTATTTGGGAGCGCCTAATAACGTTTAGTGAGCTCACTTTTTTAAAAGGGGGGGCTCTAAAATAAAAGTGTGCCGGAATATAGGGTTATGGGAGTGTACTAAAAAATAGTTGGAGTCACTAAACGTTGTAGCTAGGTTCGTGAAACATGAGTGTGTGTTCCTAAATCGTTAGTGTGTGTTCCTAAATCATTAGTGTGTGCTAGCACTATTTCTGAGTACGCTCCCATTATTCATGTGTGTGCGTACTTTTTTAATTTGGATTAGTCTTGCAATGAATAAGGAAGCCCCTTGGCTTGTTTGTGAAGCTAGACACGCTTAGGGTTTAGTCACTTAGACTCCGGGTTGGGTTAAAATACCCCTATAGGACTTTACTTACTCTGACTACCTCTTCATTATCGACTAAGGTGTCTGTAGTAAAACCTAATTTGTGTACCAACGCTAACATTGGGGTGTTGGTCGTTAAAATTTCCCCTGCGAAGATACTCATTCCCTTCTCCTTTGCAGACTTTATGAGCTCCTTAAGTATTTTGGTGCCGATACCGAGACCTTGGGAATCGTCAGCTACGACTAGAGCAAACTCCACCGATTTACCATCAGGGCTCATAACATAACGCCCCACTCCCAGTTCATTAGTTTGGCTAGGGTTGGGATTAAGGGTAATAGCAATAAAAGCCATTTCTCGGTCGTAATCAATTTGAGTGAAGCGCACAATCATTTCAGGCGTTAGCTCTTGTAAAGCTTGCATAAACCTAAAATATTTTGTGTTAGCCGATAAGCGACTATGGAAGTCCTGTTCTAATTCAGCATCTTCAGGGCGTATGGGTCGAATGATAATATCCATACCATTGCTGAGCTGATGGTGTTGAATGAGTTCATGCGGATAGGGATGTATAGCCATATGTTGATAAGCTTTTGCTGGTTCTGATAACTGCGCCTTGATGCGGGCATCAACGGCGATAGCACCGTGTTCATCAACAATCAGTGGATTAATATCCAGTTCTAAAAGTTCGGGTAGTTCACTGACTAAGGTTGAAATATTGAGTAATACTTCAATAAGGGCCTTGGTATTTGCGGGCGGTAAGTTTCTGAAGGCTTTTAAATATTTACCGGCTTTTGTTTTGGCGATCATTTGCTCAATCATATAAGTATTAAGCGGCGGTAAGGCAATGGCATTATCTTTAAAAATTTCTACTAGCGTACCGCCCAAGCCAAAGCTAATGGCAGGGCCAAAGACCGGATCTCTCACCACACCTATCATTAATTCGCGGCCGTTAGCGCTTTTAAACATGGGCTCAACCGTCATACCTATTTCAGTAATATCAGGTTGAACCGCTCTAATAGCCGTGGTCATTTCTGAATAGTGTTGGGCGATTGCCTCTGCGCTATTAATGTTAAGTTTAACGCCGCCAATATCAGATTTATGGCTAAATTCGGCCATATTTATTTTTAATACTACGGGAAAACCAATGCTTTCAGCGGCTATAACAGCCTCTTCAACACTGCAGACCGACAATGTAGGGGTGACGGGGATATTAAATGCAGATAAGACAGCTTTGGCTTCTTGGGCGGTTAATACAGTTCGACCTGTGGCTAGTACTGCGTGAATAATAGCTCTGGCCTTTTCTGTGTCAGGTTCTGCTTGTTCTTCACGTGCTTTAGGAATTTGGTTAAGTAGGATTTGATTTTCTGCGTAATTAGCTAAAAAGGCAAACGCATCTACAGCGGTTTCTGGGGTGCTAAAGTGCGCGACTTTACTGTTAGTAAACAGATTTCGGCCGTCGATAACTTTGGCCCCGCCCGTCCATGAAGCTAATACAGGTTTAGAGCTATTTTTAGCGCCATCAATAATACATTGGGCAATTTGTGTTGGTTCTGTCATCGCTTGAGGCGTTAATATAACTAACACCCCATCAATTTGATCATCTCTAAGACATACTTCTAAGGCCTTTTGGTAGCGCTCTGCTGTCGCATCACCCAGAATATCAACCGGATTAGCATGTGACCAGTGCGCTGGTAATGCTGTATTTAAGGCGGCAATGCTGTCTGTGCTTAATTCGGCCATTTGTATGCCAACATCTTCTGCGCGGTCGGTACTCATGACACCCGGGCCACCGGCATTAGTGATTATCGCTAGGCGATCTTGTTTTATGACGTAATTATTGGCTAAAACGCGAGCCGCAGAAAATAATTCGGTAATGGTATAGGCTCTAACAACACCGGCTCTGGCGATGGCGGCATCAAACACATGATCGCCGCCAACCATAGCGCCGGTATGGGACATAGCCGCTTTACAGCCTGCTTCATGACGTCCAGATTTTATTAAAATAACCGGTTTTAAGCGGGCCGCCGCTTTAAGGCCGCTTAAAAATCGTCGAGCATCTCTGATGCCTTCCACATACATTAAAATGCCGGTGGTTTTAGTATCGGTGGCTAGATAGTCCAAAACCTCCCCAAAATCGATACTTGCGGCGCCACCCATGGATACTACGGTAGAGAAACCGATGTCTTGTACTTTTGCCCAGTCTAAAATCGCTGTACAAATGGCACCAGATTGAGACAGTAAGGCAAGGTTTCCGTCCTTAATAACACCATCACCAAAGGTGGCATTTAGCAGGCCACTAGGTCTGGCGACACCCAGGCAATTAGGACCAATAAAACGGATTTGATAGCGTTGCGCAATATCTAAAACGTCTTGTTGCAGTCTTTTGCCTTCATCTCCTAGTTCACCAAATCCCGCAGTAATAATAATCACAGCGCGTACGCCTTTATCACCGCATTGCTGCATCACACTTGGCACAGTGGGTGCAGGGGTGGCGATAACAACTAGATCGATAGATTCAGGGATAGCCTTTAAATTGGGATAAGCTTTTAAGCCTAATATTTGATCACGTTTAACATTAACAGGATAAAGACTACCCGAAAAGCCGGCTTCTTGCATGTTAAGGAGGAGTCTATAACCCACGCTTTCTTCACGTTCTGAGGCGCCGACAATGGCAACGGATTGAGGGGTGAAAAAACGGCTTAAGTAATGTGGGCCCATCGTTGCTCCTAAATAGATACAGTATAAGAAGTGGTTAAACTGACTTAAACAATAGCATGATTTTGTTACAACATAGCTAACCCAACGTTAATTGGAGCGTTTCAGATTGCAGCGTCTTACTTATGAAAATGCTCATTAGGACAAATACCTTGTCTTAAGCTAATGATAGGCCACTGGTTTGCGGTAGCAAATGCGTTTAATTTTTCATCTGGATCAACAGCGACCGGGTGATCGACTAATTTAAGCAAGGGTAAATCATTATGAGAGTCACTATAGAAGTAGCTATCTTCCATGGTTTCTGAAGAGGCTTTTAACCATTCTTCTAAGAGTTTAACTTTGCCTTCTTGGAAGCTGGGGATGCCTTGAAGTTTGCCCGTATATTGGCCGTTGATTAATTCAGGGGTGCTGGCTATTAAATGTTCAATACCATAAAGATTGACTATGGGAGCAGTCACAAATCGGTTGGTGGCGGTGATAACTAATAAAGTATCGCCTTTGTCTCTATGTTTGTTAATCAGTTCTTGAGCAGGCTTCAATAAGATAGGCGTAATTATTTCTTGAATAAATTGCTCGCGCCATTGATGAAGGTCTTGGATAGGGTGGTCTGCTAAGGGTTTTAAAGAAAAAGCTAAAAACTCTAAAATATCTAAATTACCTTCTTTGTATTGCTTATAAAATTTGAGATTAGCTTCTTCATAATAGGCTTTATCTACAATACCTTGGTCAACTAAAAACTGTCCCCATAAGTAATCGCTATCATCTGCAATCAGGGTGTTATCTAAATCAAAAATCGCTAAACTCACATTAAACCTGTCTGAATTAATTAAATGCCTTATGCGCTCTGGCATCTAAGGTTTTTTTATGGAACAATGGAGATATTATAAACAACCTGACCCCTTTTGTAATTTAACCCGTTGGTAAAATTAACTTTACGGTCAGAATAGAAACAGGTTTTAACATGATAGACTCTAAAGGATACCGGCCCAATGTCGGCATAATCCTTTGCAATGACGAGGGTCGTGTGTTTTGGGCTAAACGGATGGGCGTTAATGCGTGGCAGTTTCCGCAGGGCGGAATTAACGCCAACGAAGATCCCGAAGCAGCGATGTATCGAGAATTGTGGGAAGAAACAGGCTTAGAAGAGCAGCATGTGGAGTTGCTGGGTAGAACGCGCTATTGGTTGAGGTATCAATTACCTGATCGTTATATTAGAAAAAGTTCTGCGCCCTTATGTATCGGTCAAAAACAAATTTGGTATATGTTGCGTTTAATCACGCAAGAGTCAAATGTAAGGTTTGATCATTGTGAGAAGCCCGAATTTGATAGTTGGCGCTGGGTAGATTATTGGGAGCCTCTGGAAGATGTCGTGTACTTTAAGCGTAAGGTTTATCAAAAGGCGATGACGGAACTGGGTGCAATACTTGCGTTAGATTCTATTCCGGTTAATGCAGCGAGTTATTTAGCAAAGCCTGTTAAGCCAAATCAGTCGAAAAACTCAAACTCAAAATAATTGCGAGCGCTGGATTCTTAAATACTAGCGCTAGTTATTTTGTTCTTAAGTAATATTAATTAATAGTTTAGATGAGCTGCCGGCTTGCTCTTTAACTAGTTTTGGGACTAAATAGCCTGGTAGGCTGGATTGTAGGGTTTTAATAAGATCAATAGCCTTCGCTTCAGATACTTCAAAATGACCTGTTCCTGTCGCTTTATCTAATAAATGTAAATAATAAGGGATAACGCCTGCTTCAAATAATTGCTCACTGAGTTCAGTGAGTTGGAAAGCTTGATCGTTAACGCCTTTTAATAAGACGGATTGGTTAAATAACGTAAAGCCATGCCGCTTAATTAATTGTAATGCACTGCTCACGCGAGAATTTATTTCATTAGCGTGGTTGCAATGGACAACAAACACAATTTTTTTCCCCGTGTCGTTAAGGTGAGCAAGCAACTCAGATGTTATGCGAGCAGGTAGAGCGATAGGTAAGCGTGAATGAATGCGGATGCGTTTTAAATGCGAAATGGAACTTAATTTTGTGAGTAATGTCTTTAAGCGTTCATCACTTAATATTAAGGGATCCCCGCCGCTTAATATAACTTCTGTAATATCGGTATGCTTCGTGATGTATTCAATTCCAGCATTTTCACTCTGTTTGTTGAGTTGCAGATCGCTATAGGGGAAATTGCGTCTGAAGCAATAGCGGCAATTTATGGCGCAACTGCCTGTGTTAATAAAGAGCGCGCGGCCTTGGTATTTGTGTAATACGCCAGCTTGAATGGCGGCAGGTAGATCGCCAACAGGGTCATAACTATAGCCGGGGTATTCAGATAGTTCGTCTGATTGGGGTAATACTTGGCGTAATAAAGGATCGTTTGGGTCGCCTTTTTTTATGCTGGCAGCAAAACTCATGGGAACGCGTAATGCAAATTTTTTTGTTGCGGCGTCTGAGACAGGTAAGTCTTTAATTTCTATATTTAGATAGTGGCACAGATCTTCAATTGAGCTGAAAGCTTCACTGAGTTGTTGTTGCCAGTTTTTAGAAAAGTGTAGCGTCTCGTTCTGATTATCTAACATGAAATAGTTATTAAAGTTTCTATCAATGGGTGGCCTCCATTATAATGGCTATGTTTATATTGTTTGTCATCTTGAGGAAAAAATGGCTATTTACAGCACGAATGAATTTAAATCAGGGTTAAAAGTCATGTTAGATAATGACCCTTGCGCAATTATAGAAAACGAATTTGTTAAGCCGGGTAAAGGTCAAGCCTTTAACCGAGTTAAGATTAGAAACTTAAAAACAGGCCGAGTGATAGAGCGTACCTTTAAGTCAGGTGATTCTCTTGAGAGCGCTGATGTTGTTGATGTCGAAATGCAATATCTTTATAACGATGGTGAATTTAGACACTTCATGACCCCAGAATCGTTTGAGCAGTACCAATGTGATGCAAAAGCGGTCGGTGATGCGAGTAAGTGGCTAAAAGACCAAGATATGTGCACTGTAACTTTATGGAATGATGCGCCTTTGTCAGTAACGCCCACTAACTTTGTGGAGTTAACGATTGTTGAGACAGATCCGGGCGTACGGGGTGATACTTCAGGTGGTGGTGGAAAACCGGCAACGCTAGATACGGGTGCTGTTGTTAGGGTGCCCTTATTCGTACAGCAAGGTGAAATGATTAAAGTAGATACACGTACCGGTGAATATATTTCTCGTGTAAAAGAATAGTGTCTAATGCATGGCAACCCACCTGTAGCATTGAGTCCTTACGTTTAAGAGCAAAACTCCTTCAGAAAATTAGAAGCTATTTCTCAGCAAGAGATGTGCTGGAGGTAGAAACGCCTTTGTTGAGCCATAGTTGTGGGACTGATCCGTACTTGGATTTTTTTACCACAACTTATGAGTATGCGGCTCAGTCAAATAAGTTGTTTCTGCAGGCGTCACCTGAGTTTGCTATGAAGCGATTATTGTGTGCAGGATCAGGTTCAATTTATCAGATCTGTAAAGCGTTTAGAAAGGGTGAGTCTGGGCGCTTTCATAATCCAGAGTTTACGATGCTGGAATGGTACCGAGTGGGTTATAACTTAGACCATTTAATGGATGATGTTGAAGATTTATTGGTCTTTCTGAGTAAAGAGTCTTTGTCCTTATCGACAACTGAGAAATACAGTTATCGAGAAGTGTTTACGAATGTTACTGGGCTTGATCCTTTTGTGTTTTCTGTCGAACAGTATAGTGCATTTGTAATTAAGCATAATCGGGCAGAAGCATTAACTATTTGCGGGCATGATCACAATCTCTGGTTAGATTTTATTTTTAGCCATTATGTGCAGCCCAGCTTGGGTTTATCAGGTTTTTGCTTGGTGTATGGTTATCCTGCAACTCAGTCTTCATTAGCACGGATTAATATAGAGAACCCCGAGATCGTTGATCGTGTTGAGGTTTTTTTTAAGGGCGTTGAGTTGGGTAATGGTTATTATGAATTGCAAGATGCGCAGGAGCAAAATCAGCGATTCGATAACGAAATACAAGTTAGACAAGAAATAGGGTGTCCGTTAGTGGTGAAAGATGATCGACTTATTTCGGCCTTGTATGAGGGGTTGCCCGATTGCTCTGGGATTGCGATTGGTTTAGATCGGTTGTTAATGATCTTGACCGAAAGTGTCAGTATTGATGATGTGCTTAGTTTTTCGATACAACGCGCATAAGCGTGGTTGTTATTAATTATGTTATACTTTCAACGTTTTTTTATTGTTTAGGCCCTGTGGGTCCTTTTTAGCCTTCTAAATGAAATCAATTATTTTTTCTTGTCTGTTATCGCTCGGTTTGTTGCTCTCATTTGGGGTTAAAGCCGAGGAAGAGTTTGTTGTTAGAGATATTCAAGTTAAAGGGTTACAACGTATTTCATTAGGTACCGTTTTTAGTTATTTGCCGGTCAATGTGGGTGAAAGATTTTCTTTAGATAACGTCACCCCTGCAATTAAAGCCCTTTTTAAAACGGGTTTCTTTAAAGATATCTCTTTAGAGAGAGAAGGATCTACGCTTATTGTCAAAGTGGTTGAGAGACCGTCTATTGCAAAAATTGTGTTCGAGGGCAACAAGGATTTAAGTAAAGATGACTTAACCAAGGCTTTAGATAAGATTGGATTGTCTGAAGGTAAAATATTTGATCGTCAGATTTTAGATAAGGTTGAGCAGGAGTTGACTCGCCAGTATCTCAGTCATGGTAAATATGGATTAAAAATTAAAATTGATGTGGCAGATTTAACGCGTAATCGTGTCGGCATCAATATTAAAATTTCTGAAGGTCGCGTCACTAAGATTAAACAAATTAATATCGTCGGTAATAATGCTTTTGAAGAAAAAGTGTTATTAGATAAATTTGAATTGAGTACCTCTAACTTATTGTCTTTTTATACTAAGAATGATCAATACTCTAAGCAAAAATTAGGGGCAGATTTAGAAACCTTAAGATCGTATTATCTCGATAGAGGGTATATCAATTTTTCTGTTGAATCTACACAGGTAGCGATCACGCCAGATAAAAAAGATATTTATGTCACTATTAATGTGAAAGAGGGTGAAGTATTTACCGTTTCAAAAGTGAAATTATCAGGTAATCTAATTGTTGCACCGGATGTGTTAATAAAATTAGTGGGCATTGGACCGGGCGAGATATTTTCAAGAAAGAGTGCCACGGAGACGTCTAAAGCAATTCAAGATCGCTTAGGTGATGAAGGTTATGCTTTTGCTAACGTCAATATGGTGCCTGAAATTAATGAGAGCCAAAAAACGGTAGAAATGGCTTTCTTTGTTGATCCGGGTAAGCGAGTTTATGTTCATCGCGTTAATTTTATTGGAAATGCTAAAACACGAGATGAGGTCTTACGTCGTGAAATGCGTCAAATGGAAGCCAGTTGGGCATCAAGCTCTAAGATTGAACGCTCTAAAACACGTTTAGAGCGATTAGGATATTTTGAAAGTGTTAACGTGGAAACGCCTCCCGTAGTTGGCACCTCAGATCAGATTGATGTGAACTATACGGTGGTAGAAAAATCATCGGGTAACTTATCGGCCGGCGTGGGCTTCTCTCAGGTGCAAGGTATCGTTCTAAATGCTAATATTGCGCAGGACAATATTTTTGGTTCGGGTAAGCGTGTAAGCGTTGGCTTTAATAATAGTAATTATATTACCAGTTATCAATTTGGTTTTTCTAACCCTTATTTCACCACTGATGGTGTGAGTCAAGGTTATAACTTAGGCTATACCAAAAGGAATGCTGGGGCTATTAATATTGCTAACTACAATACGAGCATAGCAAATGCAGGTATCAATTTTGGTATACCTTTAAATGAATTTGATCAGGTGGGCTTTAATACGGATGTGAAGCATACCTCATTATCGACAACTCTTTATTCATCCCAACAAATTTTCGATTTCATTAATAAACATCCCGGTTCTTATTTGACCTATAGTCAGGGCATCAGTTGGGTGCATGATACATTCAATCGGGCGATGTTTCCGAATAGTGGTGCACAGCAACGTTTATCAGGTATTGCGACCATTCCGGGTAGTGATTTGGAATACTATAAGGTAGGCTATAGACAGCAACGCTATTTCCCTTTAGCGAAGGATTTTACCTTTAAATTAAATGGAGAAGTCGGTTACTCTGGTGGATATGGGAATACCAAGGGATTACCGTTCTTTGAAAACTATTTTATGGGAGGCTCCGGGTCGGTAAGAGGCTATAAGAATAATACGATGGGACCAAGAGATTCGAACGGATATCCATTAGGGGGATCCGTTAAACTTATTGGTAATGCTGAGTTGTTTTTCCCTGTGCCTTTTATGGCAGAAACAAAATCAGTTAGATTAGGTACATTTTTAGACGCAGGTGCTCTTAACGATACATTCACATTTAATAATATGAAATATTCTGCTGGGTTATCTGGAGAATGGTTGTCACCGTTTGGCGCTTTATCTGTGAGTGCAGCTTATCCGCTTAATCAGGGAACATACAGTTATGATCAATATAACGCTACACCTTCGGCTTATTACAATAATCCTACGCATAATATAATTACTCAAAAAGACCAAACCCAATTCTTCCAGTTTAATTTTGGACAAAATTTTTAACCTAAGATATTTTTGATTATTGAGCTTATCCTCTATAATCGATTGTAAATTATTTTTTTACCTTTTTTACTTAACTACAACCTGAGATCTATTTAACAATGAAAAAGAAAATTGCTTTATTTTTAGGACTTTTGTTTGCTGCTAACATCAGTTATGCCGATTTAAAAATTGGTTTTGTGAATATCCCCGCTGTACTTGAAAAGGCTCCACAAGCTGAAAAAGCTAAAAAAAGATTGGAAGAAAAATTTTCTCCTAGAGATAAACAGTTAGTGGCTCAAGGTAAAGAAATTCAAACAATGGAAGAGAAGTTGGCTAAGGATGCCGCTACGATGAGCGAGTCAGTTAAAGCAAATTTAGAACGTGATATTTTAAACAAAAAACGCGATGCAAAAAGATCACAACAAGAATTCAGTGAAGACTTTAATGCAAGTCGAAATGAAGAATTAGGTAAATTACAACGTCGTATTGTTGAAGCAGTTAGAACAATTGCTAAAGATGACGGGTATGATTTGTTATTAACGGACGGTGTTATTTATGCTAAAGATCAGTTTGATATTACTGCGCAAGTACAAACTAAATTAGCCACAATGCCAGAGTAATTGTTAATTATTCAATTTAATAAATTTATTTTCTCATTTAAGTACTTTACAGCATGTCTATTACGTTAGATATATTACAAATCCAAGCATTTCTTCCGCATCGTTACCCGTTTTTATTGGTCGATAAGGTCATAGAGTGTGAACCTGGCAAGCGTTTGTTAGGCGTTAAAAATGTCACTTATAATGAGCCGTTCTTTCAGGGACATTTCCCTCAGAAACCCATTATGCCAGGCGTGTTGATTTTGGAAGCGTTAGCTCAAACTACGGGTTTATTAGCTTCTGAAACCGCAGGTGACGAATTAGCGGGTATGATTTATTACCTAGTGGGTATTGATAAAGCAAAGTTTAAAAGACCCGTAGTGCCTGGCGATCAATTGATGTTAGAGTCAAAATATGTCAAAAGTAAACGTAATATTTGGGCATTTGAGTGTACGGCTACAGTAGACGGCGAGTTTGTTGCGAGTGCTGAAATCAGATGTGCAGCGGTGGTCGATTGAGTTTAATTCATCCATCAGCGATTATTGATACAAAAGCCGAGATTGCACCGGATGTTTCGGTGGGGCCTTTTAGTGTTATAGGTCCTGATGTAAAGGTTGGCTCAGGCACTGTTATTGGGCCTCATGTTGTTATTAAAGGTCCTGCAGTCATTGGGAAAGATAACCATATCTATCAATTTTGCTCAATAGGCGAAGATCCACAAGATAAGAAGTATGCGGCTGAGATAACACGTCTTGAAATTGGGGATAGAAACGTTATTCGTGAATATACTTCAATGCATCGTGGTACAGTCCAAGATAAAAGTCTTACTAAAATTGGATGTGATAATTTATTTATGGCTTATACCCATGTTGCTCATGACTGTGTCATTGGTGATAACGTTATTATGGCGAATGGCGCCTCTTTAGCAGGGCACGTTCATCTTAATAGTCATGCTATTTTAGGTGGATTTACTTTAGTGCATCAATTTACCCAAGTCGGTCAGTTTAGTTTTGCTGCGATGGGTAGTGCAATTACGCAAGATATACCACCATTCGTCATGGTCGGAGGTAAGCCGACGAGACCTCATGGCATTAATTCTGTGGGTATGGAGCGAAAGGGAATTAGCCCTGAAGATATTCGACTCATTAGAAATGCGTACAAAATCATTTATAAAATGAATTTACGATTGGAAGATGCAATTGAGAGAATTGAAGAAATGGCGGGTGAAAGCCAGCATGTTTCTGATTTGGTTAGTTTTCTTCGTAACGTAAGTAGAGGAATTCTAAGATAGTTGTAGAGGATGTCTTATCCGGCAATTTTGTTGCGGGTGTTGATGAGGCAGGACGCGGCCCTTTGGCAGGGCCAGTAGTCGTTGCTGCAGTTATTTTAGATCCTAATAAGCCTATTGATGGTTTAGCGGATTCAAAAAAACTGAGTGAGCTTAAACGTAATAGTCTTTTTGAGCTAATCAAAAAAAATAGTCTTAGTTGGTCAATTGCTTTAGCTAGTATTGAAGAGATTGATCAAATCAATATTTTGCAAGCTACACTGCTTGCTATGCAAAGGGCCGTAGATGGGTTGCATATTCAGCCAGATGCCGTGTTAATCGATGGCAATAAGTTACCTAAACTTAATATACCAGCTCAAGCCATAGTTAAAGGGGATAGCAAGATTAAGGCAATCAGTGCCGCTTCAATTTTAGCTAAGGTAGCACGGGATAAAATAATGCTAGACCTTGCTGAGCAATATCCGCAGTTTTCTTTTAAGCAGCATAAAGGTTATGGCACCCAACAACATTTAGATGAAATTGCTAGGTTTGGAATTTTAGACATTCATAGAAAATCATTTAATCCAATTAGAACACTGTTATTAGAATAAGTTCAGGTTTTTGAGAAGCTTAAATAATAGGTAAGGGTTCTTCTTCCATCAGCGCGATTTGTTCGCGTAGCTCAATAATTCGATCTTGCCAATAGCGTGGTGTATTGAACCAAGGGAAAGCCATAGGGAAAGCCGGGTCATCCCATCGTTTTGCAATCCAAGCTGAATAATGAATCAAGCGTAAGGTTCTTAATGCCTCAAGCAAATGAAGTTCACGTGGATTAAAATCATAAAAAATTTTGTAGCCGGCTAATAAATGCTCTATTTGATGGGTCATTTCAGTTCGGTCACCTGATAATAACATCCAAAGATCTTGAATAGCGGGCCCCATGCGACTGTCATCAAAATCGACAAAATGAGGCCCTGCATCTGTCCACAAAATATTACCGGGATAACAATCACCGTGCAAACGAATAGACTTGATTTTACCTGCACGTTCATAGCATTGATTAACACAGCTTAGCGCATGTTCAATAATGCCGGTGTAGGTGTTACTGAGATCTGCTGGAATAAAATGGTTATTTATTAAATATTGGCTAGGCTCTTCACCAAAGCTTTTAATACCGATGTTTGGGCGACTTTTAAAGGGTTTTAAGGCCCCTGTCGCATGGATACGACCAATAAAACGTCCCATCCATTCGAGTTTTTCGGCGCTATCAATTTCTGGAACTCGACCCCCTTGTTTAGAAAACACTGAAAATCGAAAGCCATCACTTTCAAGTAGTGTTTTGTGTCCATTAAGTTGTAAAGGACAGACGACGGGAATTTCATTGTCCGCTAATTCTTGTGTAAATTGATGCTCTTCCAGAATGGCATCGTTAGTCCAACGTTTAGGGCGGTAGAATTTAGCGATAATGGGCTCTGACTTTTCTAAACCGATTTGATAAACCCGATTTTCGTAGCTATTTAGCGCAAATAAATGTCCGTCACAATCATAGCCAACACTTTCTACTGCAGATAAAATAATATCTGGACTGAGCTCCGAAAAAGGGGTTAAATCTTGATTCATTATGGAGTTTGTAGCGTTTTATCTGTGGGCCCTTGCACATCTGCCGGATCCCCCTCATAAGGTGTTGCGTAGCTACAATCCTTTTGTGGACATACTTTTTCTACGCCACGTCTTTTCGTTTCTTTTACCGTTAAAATGGGCCATGCACATTGTGGACAACTCTCTTTTATTGGGTTATTCCATAGTGCATAATCACATTTTGGATAACCTGAGCAGGAATAAAATATCTTACCGTTACGTGATTTGCGTTTGAGTATTGTGCCTTTTTTACATTGTGGACAATCTACAGCGGTATCCATAGGTTTTTCTAATGGCTCTATGTGCTTACATTTTGGATAAGCACTACAGCCAATAAATTTTCCATATCGACCTGTTTTAAAGACTAATGGAGAGTCACAAGATGGACAAGAACGACCTTCTAAAACTTCTGGTTCTTCATGACTGGCGCCATCTTCACTTAGGTTTCTCGTGTAAGAACAGTCAGGATAATTAGTACAACCAATGAAACGACCGTTTCTACCTAAGCGGATGGATAAAGGACTGCTACATTCTGGGCATTTTTCGTCTATAGCTTCTTGCGTAACATCCTTACGCTGTACAGTGGCTTCTTTATCATGAATAGTGTCATTAAAAGGTTTCCAAAATGCATGCATTAATGGAATCCAATCTTTTTCTCCCCTTGAGACAGCATCAAGCTCATCTTCTAAATTAGCCGTAAAATCGTAATCAACATATTTAGTGAAATGTTCGGTTAAAAACTTATTCACAATTCGACCGACATCTGAAGGATGAAAACGTTTATTGTTTAACGTAACATATTCACGATTTTGTAAGGTCGAAATAATGGAAGCATAAGTAGAGGGTCTGCCTATACCATGTTCTTCTAAAGATTTTACTAAGCTGGCTTCACCATAACGTGGCGGTGGTTCAGTGAAATGTTGGGCAGTAATTATTTCATTGAGTGGTACTGGCCTACCTTCTTCTAAAGGGGGTAAAAAGCTTTCTTTATCATCACTTTCTTTGCTGTCATCTTTACCTTCAAGATAGACAGACATAAATCCAGGGGCAGCAATAGTTGAGCCCGTTGCACGGAAAATGTGTTGTCCATTACCACAACTTAAGTCAACTGCGACCATGTTGAGAGTGGCATGAGTCATTTGGCAAGCTATGGTGCGTTTCCAAATTAAATCATACAATTTGTATTGTTCAATGCTTAAATAATCTTTGATTTCACTAGGTAAATAGCGCGGTGAAGTGGGTCTTATTGCTTCGTGAGCTTCTTGTGCATTTTTAGATTTTGTCTTAAAGAGTCTAGGCTCTTTAGGCACATTTTCTGGGCCGAATTTTTCTGAGATTAATTGGCGAATTTCTTCAACAGCTTCTATTGATAAATTAACTGAGTCGGTACGCATATAGGTAATTAAACCTTGTGTTTCACCTCCAATATCAATGCCCTCGTAAAGTTGTTGGGCTACGATCATGGTTCGTTTTGTGGTGAAACCCAATTTACGAGCTGCCTCTTGTTGTAATGTAGAAGTTATAAAAGGGGGAGCCGGATTACGCTTTTGTTGTTTCTTTTCTAATTTACTGACCAGCAGTTGACCATCGGCTGTATCAAGTAAGGCATTTTTAGTTTTTTCTGCTAGTTCTGCATCAGTAATACTAAATTGACTGATTTTCTCATTGTTATACTGAGTTAATTTCGCTTTAAAGTTTTGCTCTTGAACTGTTAAAGCAGCGTCAATTGTCCAATATTCTCTGCTTTGAAAGGCTTCAATTTCTAATTCTCGCTCAACAATCATGCGTAAAGCGGGGCTTTGTACCCGTCCAGCCGATAAGCCTCGGCGAATCTTTTTCCAAAGTAAAGGTGAAAGGTTAAAGCCTACTAGATAGTCTAAAGCACGACGCGCTTGTTGGGCGTTAATTAAGTTAATGGCTAATTCTTCAGGATTAGCTATTGCTTCAGTCACTGCTTTTTTTGTAATTTCATGAAAAACAACACGATGAACAGCTTTGTTTTTGATTAATTTTTTATCTTTTAGTAGTTCAAGTAGATGCCAAGAAATGGCTTCACCTTCTCTATCAGGGTCGGTTGCCAAATATAAGGTGTCTGCAGTTTTAAGTGCTTTACTTATGGCTTGGACGTGTCGCTGATTACGATCAATAACCTCGTATTTCATTGCAAAATCATTGCTAGGATCAACCGCACCTTCTTTAGGAATTAGATCCCTAACGTGGCCATAAGAGGCTAAAACTTGGAAATCTTTTCCTAGATACTTCTCTATGGTTTTTGCTTTTGCAGGAGACTCTACAATGACAAGGTTTTTACTCATTTATATTCATTGGGATAAAGTGTTAATTTCAAGGCTTAATAGTTTTAACTACTGAGCGTTTATTCGTTTAAAGCTAAGCTGATTAATGTAAATAAAGGGGGCTGAGGTCATAGACAAAATCTTCCATTTTGGAGAATGCAATTTCTTCATCAGGTTGACTTAGCAACACCATTAGGACAATCCATTTGAGCTTTTCCATTGATATATCTTCTTTATCTAGCACCATCACTCTATCAATAATTATTTCTCTGTTACGGGTGTTTAAAATGCCATGTAGTTCGAGAAATAGGATGAAGTTGCGGCATTCAATGTCTAGTTTAATTATTTCTTCTGGGCAGAAAATACGAAATGTGGAAAAGGCTGTTTTTTTAATATCTGTATTAAGACTTAAAGAGTCTATCCACTCAAAAGCCTTATTAACTTGATAGGACTCAAATCCGGCTTCTAATAATTCGGTGTGGATGATGTCACTATCCGAAGGTAGTTCAATTACCTCCTCCATGTAATTCTCAAATAAGTACATTAGAACATCAAAAATATTTTCTTTCATAGTATCGAGTATGATTATTTTATTCTCATATAGCAACCACCCGCGGTTGCTTCCAAATAGCCTTGTAGCTCAAGAATTAGCAACATAGAAGAAATTATTTCCACCGAATTGCCAGTTATTTGTATCAAATTATCAATAGAAGTTGGGCTAAATTGCACATGATTCAATAATGTTTGTTGCTCTAGGTCAAGTGTTGATTCAATAGAAATATTAGTTATGTCTTTATCTGTTTGATAATATTGATTTAATTCTTCTAGAATATCTTGAGTCGTTTCAACAAGTTTAGCCCCTTGTCGAATGAGTGCGTTGCAGCCTCTGGCTAATGGGTTATGAATAGAACCGGGTATGGCAAAAACTTCTCTATTTTGTTCTAAAGCCATTCTTGCTGTTATTAAGGATCCGCTTTCTTTAGCTGCTTCAACAACGAGTAGGCCTTGGCATAATCCGCTGATAATACGGTTCCTTCTAGGAAAGTGATTTGCTTTGGCGGTCGTTCCAGGGGGGAATTCTGAAATAATAGCACCTGTATTCACAATTTCAGTGGCTAAGTCTTTATGTCTAGCAGGGTAGACTCGGTCTAAGCCAGTCCCTGCTACGGCAATTGTAAAGCCTCCAGATGCTAATGCCCCGCGATGACTAGCGGCATCAATTCCTAATGCAAGGCCACTGGTTATAACAAATCCATGTAGGCTCAATGTTTTGGCAAACTCAAAAGCGGTATCTATTCCTAAAGAGGATGGGTTGCGACTGCCTACAATTGCTAATTGGGATTGAGCTAATATAAAAGGGTTGCCTCGGACAAATAATAAAGGAGGTGGATCGGCAATTTCTTTTAGTTGTGCTGGGTAGTTTGCATCGTTAAAAGTGATTACATAATTGTTTTTTTGTTCAACCCAAATTAAATCTTGCTCAATTAAAGACCAATCTGGATTTTTAATGCCGCTTATGAGTTCTGTTTTTAATCCTAAGGCGGCAAGTGCATAATTTGAATCAGAAAAGATTTGTTTTGGCGTAGTTGTTTCTATTAGTTTAAGAAAAGTTCTGCAACCTATTCCAGGAGTGCGTAACAGGGCAAGCCAATATTTAAGGTCATTGTCATGGGGTAGTGAGAAAGTGTTCAGGGTCTTTTAACCTTATTGAAAGAGTACAGATTAAGTCATTGTATAGGTACGTTAACAATCGAGTGCTTATAGATTAATTGCTAACAATGATTGATTTAATTAGTCTTAGTGCATTCAAAGTGTATATGAAATAATATAGAATTCCAGTATTGAATTATTTTAATGGAGTGGGTGTTGGGCATTTTAACTATTCTGGAGTTTCCAGATGAGCGCTTACGCAAAAAAGCGGCTGTTGTAAAAGTGGTTGATGATAAGATCAGAAGACTATTGGATGATATGTTAGAAACCATGTACGAGTCTCGTGGAGTGGGTTTAGCAGCTACACAAGTGGATGTGCATCAAAGAATAGTAGTTATTGATGTTAGTGATGATAAAGAAGCCCCTTTATTTTTAATCAATCCAGAAATTATTGAGAAAGATGGGGTCAAAGAAGCCGAGGAGGGATGTCTATCCGTACCTGGTTTTTTTGAAAAAGTTACCCGTGCAGAACATATTAGAGTGAGGGCGCTTAATAGAGAGGGAGAAATCTTTGAGATTGAGGCCACTGAGTTACTGGCTATTTGTATACAACATGAAATAGATCACTTGGATGGTAAATTATTTGTCGATCATATTTCGCCATTAAAGAGACAGCGCATAAAAAAGAAGTTAGAAAAAATTCATAAGATGGAAAAGAGTTAATCATGAAGATTATTTTCGCTGGCACCCCCGATTTTGCAGTGCCCAGTTTACAAGCTTTGTTGGATGCTAAATACGAGGTGTGCGCTGTTTATACGCAACCTGATCGTCCCTCTGGGCGTGGTCGACATGAGCAGTTTAGTCCTATTAAAGAATTAGCAATTAAATATGGCATACCCGTCATTCAACCGCTGACATTAAAGGCTGATGAAGATTTGAGTTTATTAAAATCATTTAATGCAGATTTAATGGTGGTCGTTGCTTACGGAATGATATTAACTGAAGCCGTTTTGAATACACCAAAACTAGGATGTATTAATGTTCATGGATCATTGTTACCTCGTTGGCGTGGCGCAGCCCCCATTCAGCGTTGTTTAATGGCAGGCGATGAAAAGACGGGGGTTACTATAATGAAAATTGTGCGCAAATTAGATGCGGGTGACATGCTTCATAAAGAAGAATATCTGATAGGTATGAATGACACAGCGAGTGTTTTACATGATAAGTTAGCAGCACTGGGTGCGGTTGGGTTATGTAAAGTATTAACAGAGATGGAAAAAGGACCTGTTTTAGCCGAGTTGCAAGATGAGAGTTTAGTGACTTATGCGGAAAAATTGACTAAAGCAGAAGCTGAAGTTGACTGGCATCAATCTGCACAAGACTTAGCCCTTAAAGTGCGTGGTTTAAATGCTTGGCCAGTCGCTCAAACAGTTTATCAAGGCAGTGTATTGCGTATTTGGCAGGCAGAGGCATTAGAATGTGGTTTGGATTTAGAACCTGGAACAATCAGTTGCTTGAATAAAAATATTGATGTTGCTACGGCTAAAGGCACATTACGCTTAAGAGAGGTGCAATTGCCAGGAGGAAAGCGGATATCAGCTCAAGCATTCCTTAATGCTCACTCAGTTAATGGTGTAAAACTAGGTTGAATACTCGATTGATTGCGGCAAGAGTAATATCCAATGTTTTACAAGACGGTAAATCTTTAAATACGGCCTTAGATAATGCGTTGTTATCCGTGGAGTCAACTAAAGACAAAGCTTTTATTCAAGCACTGTGCTACGGCGTTTGTCGTTACTTTTATCGCTTAAGTTTTATTCTAAATGAATTGCTAGATAAGCCGATTAAAGATTCGGAAATTAATGCCTTGGCTTTAGTGGGGCTTTATCAGCTCAACTACATGCGTGTAAAACAGCATGCTGCAGTTTCAGAAACTGTTTTGGCCGCAAAGAAAAAACCCTGGGCTAAATCGCTTGTTAATGCCCTATTGAGGACTTATTTAAGGCAACAGGGTGTGCTAGAACAGAAGGCTGATGAGAACGTTGCGGCAAGTGTTAGTCATCCTGTATGGTTGCTTAGGCAAATTGAAATAGATTGGCCAGAGCGATCATCGCAAATCTTAGAAGCAAATAATCGGCAACCTCCTATGGTGCTGAGAGTTAATCTGGCTTTAAACTCTCGAGATCAGTATCTACAATCATTATCAGATCATGAGTTGGCAGCAAAGACAGTCAGTTTTTGTGAATCTAGTCTTATTTTGAGTAGGCCAGTTCCGGTAGAGTTATTGCCCGGTTTTGAACAGGGTCATGTGTCCGTGCAAGATACGGCTGCGCAATTAGCTGCCGGTTTACTAGATGTACAGGTCGGCCAAAGAGTTCTGGATGTTTGTGCTGCGCCGGGTGGTAAAACGGTACATATTTTAGAGAGTCAGCCACATTTAAAAGAATTAGTTGCCATTGATATTGATGAGGCAAGATTATCGAGGGTTCAAGAAAGCTTACTCCGTTCAAATGTCTCTGCTCAATTGATTGTCGGAGATGCGGCTAAGCCGAAAGATTGGTGGGATGGTCAATTGTTTGATCGTATTTTATTAGATGCGCCATGTTCCGCTTTAGGTGTAATTCGGCGTCACCCAGATATTAAAATTCTCCGTAAGCCTGATGACATAAAAGCTTTGCAACTTTTGCAAAAATCTATTTTAGCGGCGACTTGGCCTTTATTATCATCGGGTGGGTTATTGCTTTATGCGACTTGCTCTATTCTTAAACAAGAAAATGAAGAGCAAATAATGGGGTTTTTGGAAATGCATGCGGATGCCTTTGAAGTGCCTATTGATGCGACATGGGGTAATGCCGCCCAGCGGGGGAGGCAAATTTTGACAGGTGATTCAGAAATGGACGGCTTTTATTATGCCCTTATTAAGAAATCGTAAACGTTTCTGTCAATTACTCCTTATGGTTATTTTAGGGATTTTGTCTTTCTTGGTCAGTGGAGCTTTATTTTCTGCAGAAATAAAGCAGGGTGATATTGCCAAGAGGAGTGATGAGTACTTTTTGTCAGTGAATATTGATTATCATTTGAGTGAAAAAGCTAAAACCGCTTTGCAAAATGGAGTGCCTTTATATTGGAATTTGTTAGTAAAAGTTCAAAAATATCCTGGTTTTTTTTGGGATAAGACCTGGTTAAAGGTCGCTAAGCGTTATCAGCTCCAATATCATGCTTTGTTAAATATGTATCGAGTTAAAAATGAGGATAATGGAGAGGTCCACAGTTTTTCTTCTTTATCATCAGCTTTGGAATTGATGTCGGTGATAATTGATTTGCCACTCATAAATAAAGCATTGCTTGATCCAGAACATCAGTACTTATGTTTAATTAAATTAGATTTCAAGCGAGATGATTTGCCTTTACCGTTGCGTCCGTTTGCATATATTGATCCCCAATGGTACCTGTCGAGTGAATGGACATCATGGCCCCTGAAAAAATAAAGCCCCCAGTAAATTTGTCTGTGTTGATTCTTTTTGGCCTGATTTTGTTATCTTTGCAGTTAATGAGTTCAGCGATGCAGGAGTCTTCAGAGCTGAGTGCTATGTATTCTTGGTTGTTATTATTCAATACATTGGGTTCTGTTGTGTTGTTGTTTTTGGTCGGTGCAAATATTTATGCATTGCTACAGCATACTAAAAGACGAGAAGCCGGCTCTAGATTAACTGCTCGTATGATGTCTCTTTTTGTGGTTTTAGCTTTAGCTCCCGCAATTATTGTATTTTATTTTTCTATGCAGTTTCTGCATCAGGGTATTGATAGTTGGTTTAATGTTGAAATAGACCGGGCAATGGAGGATGCTTTAGAACTAAGTCAAGCATCTTTAGATCAAAGAATGCGGGGGCAGTTGCGACAAACTGAGCAATTGATTGATAAATTGGAAGGTTTTTCTGAAAATGCAGCGACTCTAGAGATAGAGCATTTGCGTGAGTTATCGGGTGCATCTGAAATGACATTGTTTTCTAGGCAAGGTCGCATTATTGCTTCAAGTAGTAATAATCCCGCAGATATTTTACCGAGTTTGCCTGAAGAGCATATTTGGTTGCAGTTGCGTCAAAATGGCTTCTTTATGGCTTTAGCACCGGTTCATGAACATGAATTAATGGTGAGGGTTATTGTTACTGTTAAATCTATAGAGTCCCAATATTTACAAGCTTTGTATTCAGTGCCTGTAAGAATTGCTGATTTAGCTGACTCAGTCGAGTTTGCTTCAGCTCGTTATCAAGAAATGAGTTATTTGAGGAGCTCATTGCGTATGAGTTTTAGTTTGGCGCTGTCTTTAGTTTTGTTAATGAGTTTATTGGCGGCAATATGGGTGGCATTCATTAGTATTAGAAATATTACCGCGCCAGTAAAAGAGTTAGTAAAAGGGACTAAAGCAGTGGCCTCGGGTCATTATGATCAAATACTTCCCGTTATGGCTCAAGATGACTTAGGGTTTTTAGTTGAGTCTTTTAATGATATGACAAACCGTATCGCTCAAGCGCGTGATGAAACTCGCAAAGTGGGAGTTGAAGTTGAAAATCAGCGTGCTTACTTAGAAACAATATTGGGTAATTTAACGGCAGGTGTTATTAGTTTTGATGAGACTTTTAAAATTCGAACAGCTAATCAGGCGGCCTATCGAATTTTTCGAGTGCATGTAAATCAGTTCGTTGGTAAAACTTTAATGGAGTTGGTTGAAACTTATGTTGAATTAGTTGAGCCGCTTAAATCTATACAACATTTACTAGAAAATGCTGACGATATTTGGCAGCAAAGAATTGCATTTTTGGGGCCTAATGGTCGTCAAGAGTTGCTTTGTAGGGGAACGCCTTTATTTTCTCAAGAAGGTTTTCGAGTAGGCTCAGTGGTTGTTTTTGATGATGTTACAGACTTGATACAAGCGCAAAAGAATGCGGCTTGGGGAGAGGTGGCAAGAAGGCTGGCTCACGAAATTAAAAATCCATTAACTCCCATTCAATTATCAGCTGAAAGATTGCAGCTTAAATTAGCAAATAAATTAGATAGTTCTGATGGTGCTATCTTACAGAGATCGATTCAAACTATTGTACAGCAGGTTGAAGCCATGAAAGAAATGGTTGATGATTTTTCTGAATATGCAAAACCATCTAAAAAACAGTCTGTTAATGTTAACATATCTCATTTGATTCAAGAAGTATTGGCTTTATATACTTTAAGAGAGGGTATTAGGTTTAAAGCGCGGTATCAATCTGGCTTGCAAATTGTCAACGGTGATCCGGTTAGTATTAGACAGGTAATACATAATTTAATAAAAAATTCTTTAGAAGCAGTTGGCTTGGAAGGATTAATTGAAATAAATGTGCATAGAGTGCTCAAAAATAATACAGATTATGTTGAAATAGCGCTTTATGATAATGGCGCAGGTATCAAAGAGGATCAAGTTGAGAAGATATTTGAACCTTATGTTACAACAAAAGTTAAGGGTACTGGTTTGGGTCTTGCTATTGTAAAAAAGATAATAGAAGATCATGGCGGTGCGATATGGGTCGATAATGGTCGTAAGGTGGGGGCGGGTTTTATAATCCAACTTCCTGCGTGTAACTCTGAGTTGTCATAGAAAATTATGAATATAAATTCCCCTCGTATATTAGTTGTAGATGATGAGCCTGAAATTCGCCGATTAGTTTGTGAAATACTCGAGGATGAGGGTTATCTAGTAGCTTCGGCAGAAAACGGTTTTGAAGCTAGAAAGCTAAAAATTTCATACAAGCCTGATTTAATATTGCTCGATATTTGGATGCCAGATACTGATGGTGTGTCTCTTTTAAAAGAATGGGTTTCAGAAGATTATATGCTTTGCCCAGTAGTCATGATGTCGGGACATGGATCAGTAGAGGTTGCTGTTGAGGCCACTCGATTGGGAGCCTACGATTTTCTAGAGAAGCCCTTATCTTTGGCAAAATTATTATTGATTGTAGATCGAGCATTAGAGGCGGGTAATCTTCAAATTGAAAACGCGGGACTTAAGAAGCAATTAGTCGTTGATATGGAGCCGGTAGGTAAAAGTGCCGCGGTAGAGCGAATTAAAGATCAATTAAAACGCCTAGCCCAGCATGATACGCGCGTCTTGTTTTGTGGTGAGGCGGGTGTTGGTAAAGAGCTTTATGCGCGTTATTTACATAATAATAGTGCACATCGTCAAGGCCCTTTTGTCGATGTTGCTGTCGGCAGTATTTCACCTGAAAACTCGGCCGTAGAGTTTTTTGGTAAAGAAACTCAGGGCAATGTTTATCCGGGGCTGTTAGAGCGAGCCAATAAAGGCACGCTATTTTTAAGTGAAATTGGCGGCATGGATCAAGAGACACAGTTGCGTTTGTTGAGTGCACTGGAATCTAGTTCTTTTTTGCGTGTTGGAGGCAGTGAGACGGTTAATGTTGATGTTAGAGTTATCACATCAAGTCGAGTTTCCATGGATGAGGAGGTTAGATCGGGGAGATTTAGACAAGATTTATATTACATGCTCAATGAAGTAGCTTTTAATATTTCTCCTTTGCGAGAGCATAGTGAGGATGTGCCAGGATTATTAAGTTTCTATATAGATCATTTTGTTACACACGATAAACTCGCTTTTCGTAGATTTTCCATGGCGGCACAAAACTTTTTGAGAAATTATACATGGCGGGGTAATGTTAGAGAATTAAAGAACCTTGTGCAGCGATTAATGATATTGGGTGTCGGAGAGGAAATAGAATTAGATGAGGTTAAAACTGCGCTAGGATCAGTTGTTTCAGATGTTATGTTGGCGGTCGCGGTGCCTGAGTTTTTTAATTTACCGTTAAAAGAAGCGCGTGATCATTTTGAAAAAGCATACTTAGAGTATCATTTTGAGCGAACTGGTGGGAGTGTCGCTAAATTATCGGCAGCTGTTGGAATGGAAAGAACACATCTTTATCGGAAACTACATTCGTTAAATATTAAATTGTAAAATCAGCTCAGATTCAATTAATTCTTGATTTTATGGCGAGTCTTGCTGTAAAATTCCCTGTTCGGTGGGTATGGCTCATTTTTAATGATGAGATGTTCGGATTGGACATAATAAATTTTATACCTGAAATATAAATAAACATTGAAAGACATGACAATGTTTAGTAAAATTCTCGCTCTTTTATTGAGCCTTTAGAGAAAGACTAAGTAACGATGAAAACATTTAGTGCAAAACCAGCAGAAGTTAAGCGCGATTGGTATGTAGTTGATGCAGATGGGAAGACGTTAGGTCGCCTTGCTTCTGAGATTGCATTACGTCTCCGCGGTAAACATAAACCAGAATACACACCGCACGTTGATACCGGTGATTACATTATTGTTGTGAACGTAGATAAAATTGGCGTTACTGGCAATAAAGAAAAAGACAAGTTGTATCAACATCATACTGGTTATATTGGTAACTTAAAAACAGTTAGCTTAGGTAAATTAAGACAAACGTTCCCAGATCGTATTCTTACTAATGCAGTTAAAGGTATGTTACCGAACAATCCATTGGGTCGTGCAATGTTCAAGAAATTGAAAGTATATGCAGGATCTGAACACGATCATCAGGCTCAACAGCCAAAAGTTTTAGAATTATAAGCGAGTAGACTATGGCAGCAGCTCAGTATTACGGAACAGGTCGTCGTAAAAGTGCAATTGCACGTGTTTACGCAACTTCAGGGACTGGAAAAATTACAATCAACAAAAAAACGCTAGAAGATTATTTTGGTCGCAAAACTGACCAAATGGTTTCTCGTCAACCATTAGAGTGTGTTGAGTTAGTAGGAAAGTTTGATGTAAATGTTATTGTTAAGGGTGGCGGCCCATCAGGACAAGCAGGTGCTATTCGTCATGGCTTAACACGTGCTTTGATAGTATATGATGAAGCTTTACGATCTCCATTAAGAAAAGCTGGTTTTGTAACGCGTGATTCACGAGTTGTTGAACGTAAAAAGATTGGTTTGCACAAAGCAAGAAAGCGTCCACAATACTCAAAACGTTAATTATTGCCCTTCATGGTGGGTAATTTTATTTATCCTTTATGAAATAAAAAGGTCGCATTTTTAAAATGTGGCCTTTTTTTTTGGGACATACAAATTCTTTGGCTTTACAAATAGATGTTAATAATGGTATTAATAAACTAAAGTTACTGAGTTTATTAGTTTTATGAAGCATTAGTTACAACTGAGTTTTAGTTACAAAAACTGCCATAAGCAGATAATTTTTTTCAAGCTTATTCATTATAAAGATCAGATAGATAACTCCAATGTCGCAGGAATCAAAAAAAACAACGAATTTAAAGATTGCGCTTGAATTTAAAACGAGTACTTTTTCAGTGCCTGTTTTGATATTGGCGACGGATGATTTAAGTTTGCTAGAACAACAGCTGACTTTAAAAATTAAACAGGCTCCTGAGTTTTTTAAAAACTCACCTTTAGTGCTGGACTTGCAAGAAATCAATAAACAAGGTTATGTGGTTGATATTACTGCTTTGGTGGGGGTGGTTAGAAAAGCTGGTTTACTTGTAGTTGGTATAAGAGCAGGTAACGTACTTCAAAATAAAGAATCATTAGCGCTAGGTATACCTGTTTATTCAGCACAAGGCCGAGATTCAGTTGTAGAGAATAAAAACCTAGTAAAAGTTGATGATGTTGCCTTAATTTCTCCGGTATCTTCAAAACCAGAAGAAATAAAAGTGTCCGTGCCAACTACATTAATTACTCATCCAGTTAGATCAGGGCAGCGAATATATGCAGCAGGTGATTTAGTGATTATGGCTCAAGTAAGTGCCGGAGCAGAAATTATAGCTGAGGGTAATATTCATGTTTATAGTACTTTAAGAGGGCGGGCATTAGCCGGGGTTCAGGGTGATAATGAGGCTCGGATATTTTGCTTTGATCTGCAAGCGGAATTGATTTCTATAGCTGGTAATTATAAGGTCAGTGAAGATTTAGGAGCTTCAGTGCGTAATAAGCCAGTTCAGATTTATTTGCAAGACAATGCATTAATCATTAAAGATATTGTGTTACACCATTAACGTAGAGGAAAATTTTGTGGCAAGAGTAATAGTCGTAACATCTGGTAAAGGCGGTGTTGGTAAAACAACTACAAGTGCTGCTATTGCCATGGGACTGGCAAAAAGAGGTCATAAAACAGCCGTAATTGATTTTGATGTGGGTTTACGTAATTTAGATCTAATCATGGGTTGTGAACGAAGAGTAGTTTATGATTTTGTAAATGTCATCAATGAAGAAGCAACGCTTAATCAAGCTTTAATTCGTGATAAGAATTGTAATTTATTATATATATTACCAGCATCACAGACGCGTGATAAAGATGCCTTGAGTCAGGAAGGTGTTGGAAGAGTGCTTGAAGAGTTAAAAAAAGATTTCAAATATATTGTTTGTGACTCGCCCGCGGGTATTGAGAAAGGAGCGCATTTAGCGATGTATTTTGCTGATGATGCTTTTGTTGTTACTAATCCTGAGGTTTCATCTGTCAGGGATTCGGATCGTATGTTGGGTATTTTGTCGAGCAAATCAAGACGAGCAGAGCAGAATGAAGAGCCTATTAATGAGTTTTTATTGTTAACACGTTATTCTCCAGAGCGTGTTAAATTGGGTGAAATGCTTAGTGTTGAAGATGTGCAAGATATTTTGTCATTGCATCTCTTAGGTGTTATTCCTGAGTCGAAATCTGTACTTAATGCTTCGAACTCTGGTACTCCTGTAATTCTTGATGAAAAAAGTGATGCTGGACAAGCATATGCAGATATTGTTGCGCGTTATTTAGGCGAAGATAGGCCTCACCGATTTATAGACGATAAAAAAGGATTTTTTAGGAATCTTTTTGGGGGTAAATAATGAGTTTATTAGATTATTTTAAAACGTCTAAAGTTAGTACCGCATCTCTTGCAAAAGAAAGATTGCAGATATTAGTTGCGCATGAAAGATCTTCAAAAAATCAACCTTCTTATCTACCTCAGTTGCAGAAAGAATTATTGGCGGTTATACAGAAATATGTAAACGTCAGCCAAGATGCAATTTCAGTAAGTTTTGAACAGGATGATGATCAAGAAACTTTAGAACTTAACATTACATTACCAGATTCACAAACCAAAGCTATATAAGTTCAGTTTTTTCTTGGGGCAGTAATTAAAGTATTTATTACAAATTATTAATAAACACGATTATGTTTTTTAAACTGGTTGTTCAATTAATCTTTATAGAGGTGATTAAAATGCTTAAATTAATTGGTGATGCTGCCGGTATTGTATGGCAATACCTTGATGCTAATGGACCTGCAAGTGCGACTAAAATTATTGCTGAAACAGACTTGAATAAAGTGGATGTTCAGCGTGGGATAGGTTGGTTGTTAAGAGAAGATAAATTAAATATTGAGATAGTGGGTCGTACTGAAATTATTGCACTTAAATAATATATCATCTATTTTTTACCCTGCATGCCTTTAATAACATGCAGGGTATGATTTATTATTATATTTTTCAGTGTCTTTAATATATCGACAACTATTTGAGATAGGTAGGGTGTTATTTTTTCAATCAGATTTATTGAGTAGGTATAAAGGCGGTTAATAAAATTAACGCTTTGAGTTTTTATTTTTGTATTTAAACGGGTTAAATTGGCATATTGAATCTTTCTATCTCTTAGTTTTCCAGTTTTGCATAACCACCGTAAAATTCCAGTAACATACAATAAAAAAACACTAATACCACTAAGAAACCAAATTAATCTTCCACTCGGCCCTAGCGCTTCTCCAGTATGTAATGGCCAAATCAAACTTGCAAATATCTCGCCCCTTGAAAATAGAGTCGGATTGCGAACTTCTTTAATCTGTCCACTCCATTGATCTACCCATACAGTAGTGTAGGGATGACGATGATTAACTTCACTATTTTGACGTAAATTAATTTTATAAACGCCGGTGTCTCCCGCTGGGGTAGTAACTCGCCTTAATTGTGCTTTAGGAAATGGTCCCTGGGCTACAAAAGTGGCTGCAGAAAGGCCCGTTGGGTGATTATTAGGTATTGCTGTGCTAATAATCGTACGCCCAGTTTGACCGTGTTCCATGCCAGATGAACCGGAAAAGGTTTCTAAAATACTAGGATAACTCAATAAAAATCCAGTGCATGCTAGCACTATTAAAGTTATTGAGCTTAATAATCCAAGCCATCGGTGTATATCAAAAGCGAGTAACATAATTCCATTATGGGGTCTAAACTTCAAAATCTCCTTTATTGTGTTAAAGCTTGGCCACCATAAATATAGGCCTGTTAAGCAAGAGCTTATTAATGCTATGCCTAGCATGCCTACTAAACCCCAACCAAAATTTTCCATGTTCAGTTGTGTATGTATATTTAATAACCATGTTGTAAAAGTTTTCCCCCAAAATCGACTGCTGACAACTTCCGCTGTATATGGATTTACTGATACCATTAATGGTGCATACAATTGAAAGAAAGTTTCAGAAGGTTTCTCAAACCATGCTGTGATCATGCCGTTAGGTGATTGTGGCATTTCTAGAGTCCAAGATCCTGTTTTGTGAGGATGCGCTGCTTTTACAGCAGCATATATTTTATCTAGTGTTTGATAATTGCCGTGGGGGTTGGTGATGATTAGCTCAGGGTTTAATAATAAATCAATATCCGTGCGGTAAATACTTAAGCTACCAGATAAGCCAATTAAAGAAAAAAATAACCCAAAACTAAGTGCTAAGTAAAGGTGAGCTTTCAATAAGTTAGAACGATTGAGGAGGCGAGTAAATAGAAAGCGCATAAAGGTATCATCAGGGTAATATTAATAGAATATTATCCCATAGAGAGGATTGAATTGTATGTACTGAATACCGCGGGTGTGTTTTGTGATTCAGAATACAATTGTAAATAAACGCTATGTGAGAGTTGTTACAGGATGAGTTTTTATAATGAAATTCGCACGAATGTTTGCATACAGATAAAATAAGTTTTCTAAAGTTGACTCATGGGGTCGTAGTGATGAGAGTTAAGTTCTTTTTGTTGGGGCTGTTTTTAAGTGTGGCTGACGCTAGTAACGCGTTTGAGAAAACGACCATTCGAATTGGTGTGCAAGCTTTTGGGACTTTAGAATGGGAGTTGCAGGTTTTGAAGACAGATCCCATTTTAAACAATCCTGAATTTGATGTGCAGGTCACCTCATTGGCTAATGCCGAAGCCGGTAAGATTGCTTTGCAATCAGGATCTGTCGATATGATAGTGTCAGATTGGATTTGGGTATCAAGCATACGAGCTTCTGCTGGAGATTTAACTTTTTATCCGTATTCAAATACCTCAGGCGCTTTAGTGGTGCCCAAAAATAGTGCTATTCAGTCAATTGCTGATCTTAAAGGTAAGCGCTTGGGAATAGCGGGCGGGGAATTAGATAAAAACTGGTTGTTATTGCAGGCCTTGTCTCAAAAAAGCAGTTTAAATTTAAATGAATCGGTCGAGAAAACTTTTGCAGCGCCACCTTTACTTAATGAGCAAATTAAGCAAGATCGCTTAGATGCGGTGCTTACCTATTGGCATTTTGCTGCACGCCTAGAAGCTCAGGGTTATCGCCAAATTTTAGATGGTAGTCAAATTTTACAAGGTCTAGATGTAAAGCGTAATGTGCCGAGTTTGGGGTACGTGTTTAAACAGGCCTGGGGGCAGGCACATAAAGTTGCGCTAAATAATTTTTTTAAAGCAACAAAGCAAGCAAAGTCACAGATTTGTTCTCAAGATGCTGTTTGGCAAAGCATTGTTCCGTTAACGCATGTGGATGATGCGCAAACTTTGGCATTATTACGTCAGCGTTATTGTCAAGGTGGCGTTGATAATTGGGGTAACGCAGAGCAACAAGCTGCCGATGATATCTATCAGTTATTGCGAAGTGTAAGTCAAAATAAATTAACCGGTAATGCTGAACACATACATGCTGGAACCTTCTGGGTTGAAAATTAATTTGAATATTCATAAGTATTTTTTGTCGGTTTTATCCTTACTATTTTTGTTAATCACTTGGCAGGCCTTGGCAGTTTATCTGGATAGCAGTACTTTTCCTATGCCAGTATTAGTGGCTAAGGTTTTTTGGCAGGCTTGCGTTACTGGACAGTTACCTTATCATTTGGGCATGACTTTGTTGCGCTTAATAGTCAGTTTTTCTATTGCTATGTTATTTGGCTGTGCAATGGGGATTGCTTTGGGGCGTAATCGGAAATTAGATGCTTTCTTTGATAATTGGTTGGTAATTTTTTTAAATGTGCCTGCTTTAGTAACAATTATTCTGTGTTATGTATGGTTTGGTTTGGTAGAGTCCGCGGCTATTTTAGCGGTAGTGGTTAATAAGCTACCCAATGTGATTGTTACTATTAGAGAAGGTACTCGGGCTTTAGATCAAGATTTAATGGATATGGCTCGTTGCTATCGTTTAAGTAAACGTAAAATCTTGTTAGAAATTATCTGGCCACAATTACATCCGTTTGTAATGGGGGCAACGCGTTCGGGCTTGGCTTTAATTTGGAAAATTATTTTAGTAGTTGAGTTATTAGGTAGAAGTAACGGCATGGGGTATCAGTTACATTTGTTTTTTCAGATGTTTGATGTGGCCAGTATTTTGGCTTATACCTTGGCATTTGTTGGCGTTATTCAGTTAATTGAATTGTTGATTTTAAAGCCTTTAGATCAGCATGCGTTGCGGTGGCGACGATGAGTGCTATTAAAATAGATATTCTTAATAAGAGATTTCCAGGTGTTGGTGAAGCGACTGGGCATTTAGTCATTGAAAATTTAAATTTGACGATTAACCCACAAGAGTTTGTGTGTTTGGTTGGACCTTCGGGTTGTGGTAAGACTACCTTATTGAATATTATTGCTGGTTTAGATACCGATTTTACAGGAGAGATTTCAGTAGGGCAGGTAACTAAAAAGTCAAAGATAGGTGTGGTATTTCAAAATCCGCGCTTATTGGCTTGGCGCACGGTGCGACAAAATATTGAATTAGTGCAAGAGCGCTTTCAAAATGCGGAGTTAATTGATGAGTTGTTAGATGTTATGCAATTGACAGTTTTTCAGAATGTTTATCCTGAGCATTTATCATTAGGCATGAGTCGCCGCGTGGCTTTAATTAGGGCGTTTGCTGTTAACCCCGATTTATTGTTGATGGATGAGCCTTTTGTGTCGTTAGATGCGCCCACCGCAAGACAAGTGCGAGATTTATTATTGTTGCTATGGGAAAAACGGCCACATACCGTTTTATTTGTGACGCATGATTTGCGCGAAGCCATTGCTTTGGCAGATAGATTGGTATTTTTATCAGCTGCGCCGATGGGGTTTGTTGCAGATATTAAGGTGTCTATTCCAAGAACAGAAAGAAATAATGAGCAAGCGATTGAAGAATTTCGTCAGCAACTAATGAACGAGTATCCCGCTATAAAACAACTGATATAAACTGAAGACAAAAAAGCCGGAGTTTTAGGCTCCGGCTTTTTTAAAAGTGAAAGCTTTTATTAATTAAGCGATTGCTTTTACTTTTGAATTCAGTCTGCTTTTACCGCGTGCAGCTTTATTTTTGTGAATAATACCTTTGTTAACTGCTGAGTCAATAATAGGTACTACAACTTTAAAAGCAGCTTGGGCTTTTTCTTTATCTCCAGCTTTAACTGCTGCAAGAACTTTTTTTACGAATGTACGTAAGTTGCTACGTTGTCCGGCGTTGCGAATACGGCTTTTTTCCGCTTGTTTCGCGCGTTTTTTAGCTTGTGCTGTATTAGCCATAGTGTCTCAATGTGTTGATATGTTAGTAAATAGCCCTGCATTATCTTTTTAAATGCTATTATTGTCAACATAAACCTTGTGAAAAAAGGAATTCTCTTGAGTCGTCAGCTTCTTAAATCTACTGCTGTTGTTAGCAGTATGACCTTAATATCTCGTAGTCTCGGGTTTGTACGGGATATGTTAATAGCCAGACTATTTGGAGTTGATATAGCAACAGATGCATTTTTTGTCGCTTTTAAAATACCTAACTTTTTTCGCCGGTTATTTGCAGAAGGCGCTTTTGCGCATGCCTTTGTACCTATTATAGCCAACTATAGAGAGCAGGGCAGTAACCTTGATACGCAGTCATTTATAGATAATGTAGCTGGCACCATAGCTCTGTTTTTGTTGGGTTTAAGTGTTTTAGGGGTGTTGTTGGCTCCTGTCATTATATTGATAATAGCGCCAGGTTTTGCTCTGCAAGGATCGCAATTTGAGTTAGCCTGCTTATTATTGAAGATTTGTTTACCGTATTTGTTTTTCATCGGTTTAGTTGCGCTTGCGGGTGGGATATTAAATGCTTATGGTCAATTTTTGGTGCCAGCTTTAACGCCTGTTTTTTTAAATATTTGTATGATTATAGCCGCTATATGGTGGGCTCCTTTAATGAGCCAGCCAGTTGAAGCGTTGGCTTGGGGGGTCTTTGCGGCAGGTTTAGTGCAATTGTTATTTCAAGTCCCTTCACTGTTACGGTTAGGATTGTTGCCAAGATTTAAATGGGGATATAGTGATCCAGAAGTAAAAAAAATGCTTCGGTTGTTGGGGCCAGCTATTTTTAGTGTTTCGGTGACACAGATTAATTTGTTGTTAGATACCTTAATTGCCTCATTTTTGACTGTAGGTAGTGTGTCTTGGTTGTATTATTCTGACCGCCTTGTGGAGTTCCCTGTTGGATTATTGGGCTTGGCTTTAGGAACTGTTATTTTGCCTCGGTTGGCAAAGAGCTTCGCTTCAAAAGCTCAAGATAATTTTTCTAATACCCTTGATTGGGGATTGAGGTTGGTTTTATTATTGGGTATGCCCGCAACTATTGGATTAGTGGTATTAGCTGAGCCCATGATTTCGACTCTGTTTCAGTATAAAGAATTCAGTTTGCAAGATGTCCATAATTCAGCATTAAGTTTAAAAGCTTACGCAGCTGGATTGCTTGGTTATATTGCTATTAGGATTCTAGTTTCAGGTTTTACTTCTCGTCAGGATATGCAAACACCATTGCGCTATGGATTATGGTCTATGGGCTTAAGTTTGGTTCTGGACATGATCTTGGTATTTCCATTAGCACATGCCGGGCTTGCTTTGGCGACGTCTTTGGGCGCGCTGGTTAATGCACTCTTGTTGTTAGTGAAACTATATAAAGATAAAATTTATTGCCCCGTGTTGGGTTGGGTTAGATTTTTTGTGCGTATATTTTTAGCGAGTACAGCCATGTATATAGCATTATATTATTGGGTTGATGTGGATTGGTGGCAACAATGGCGCTCTACTGAGCGGGTTATTCAATTAATAAAGTGGATTGTGGTTGGGATGTTTGTTTACTGTTCTACCTTAGTATTAACTGGTTTAAGGTGGCATCATTTGTCGGATGACTGCCGCATTTAAGTGCTTCGCATGATAGAATAAAAATCTTTTCCTCATTAAAAAGAATCATGCAATTAATTAGAGGCTTATCTCATTTAGAGTCATTTAACAATGGCTGTGTTTTGACTATAGGTAATTTTGATGGCGTGCATTTAGGTCACCAGGATGTGATAAAAAAACTGGCTGAAAGAGGAAAAGCTTTAGACTTGCCAGTGGTAATAATGACTTTTGAAGCTCAGCCCTTAGAATATTTTTTAGGGGATAACGCGCCCTCTCGATTAATGTGTTTACGTGAAAAAGTACTAGCAATTTCTAAATTACCTGTTGATAACTTATTAATAGTTGGATTTAATCAAAACTTCGCTAACTATGACGCGGAGCAGTTTATTGATAGTATTTTAATCAATAAATTAAACGTTAAGCATGTGGTTGTCGGTGATGATTTTCGCTTTGGCAAAGCTCGACGTGGTAATTTCGCCATGCTTAAAGAAATGGGCTTGCAACATGGTTTTTCTGTTGAAGATACTGGCACTTATCAATTTGCTGGTTTACGGGTGAGCAGTACGCTGATTAGAGATGCTTTAAATGCGGGTGATTTAGTAAAAGCCGAGCAATTATTGGGGCATAATTATTCTATCTGTGGACGCGTTGCCCATGGTGATAAACGAGGTCGCACAATTGGGTTTCCAACGGCTAATATACAAATGTTTAGAAAAAACACCCCTATCAACGGAGTGTTTGCTGTCACTATGTCAGGGATTGATGGCTTAGTTTTTGAGGGTGTTGCTAATGTGGGTACGCGCCCTACTGTCGATGGAGGATCTAAAGTTATTTTAGAAACTTATCTGTTCGATTTTGATAAGGAAATCTACGGACGTTATGTAGAGGTACATTTTCATAAAAAGATTAGGGATGAATTACGATTTGATTCGCTAGAAGAACTAAAAGCCCAGATATTAAAAGATGTGGCTGAGACTAAAAAGATTTTTGCTGAGATAAAAAGATTATGACTGTAGATTATAAAAAGACCCTCAATTTACCGGCTACTGAGTTCCCTATGAAAGGAAACTTAGCGCAACGTGAACCAGAACGCTTAAAGAAATGGAATGAGGCGGGTTTGTATCAAAAGATCAGGTCAGCTTTTGCAGATCGTCCGCCTTTTATATTGCATGATGGTCCTCCGTATGCAAATGGAGAAATCCATATTGGCCACGCTGTTAATAAAGTATTAAAAGATTTTATTATTAAGTCTAAGACATTAAGTGGGTTTGATGTGCCTTATGTGCCTGGGTGGGACTGTCACGGACTACCTATCGAGTTAATGGTTGAAAAGAAAATTGGCAAAGCAGGCGTTAAAGTTTCTCCTGCCGTATTTCGTAAAGCATGTCGTGAATATGCCGCAAAGCAAGTCGAAATTCAAAAAGAAGCGTTCATTCGCTTGGGTATTTTAGGTGATTGGCAGAGCCCTTATTTAACAATGGATTTTGGGTTTGAAGCTGATATCGTTAGATCATTGGGTCAAATTGCTAAAAAAGGTCATATTACTGCAGGTGCTAAACCCGTGCACTGGTGTACGGATTGTGGTTCCGCTTTAGCAGAAGCGGAAGTTGAATATGAAGATAAACATTCGCCGGCTATTGATGTTCGATTTAACGTGGTGGATGAAGCAGCGTTTTTAAGTTCATGTCATCACGCGCCAGAGCATGAAGGACATGGACCGTTATCAGTAGTCATTTGGACAACTACGCCATGGACATTGCCAGCTAATCAGGCGGTCGCGTTAAATTCAGAACTAGAATACGTCGTAGTACAAACTGAAACTGAGCGTTTAGTTGTTGCGGAAGCCTTACTAAAAGACACTATGCTACGTTATAGCGTAGAGAATTATCACGTATTAGCTTATGCCCTGGGGTCGGCTTGGGAACATCAATTAGTTCAACATCCGTTCTATGATCGTCAAGTACCCATTATTTTAGGCGATCATGTAACAACGGATGCGGGTACGGGTGCTGTTCACACAGCACCAGGTCACGGACAAGAAGATTATGTGGTGGGTCAAAAATATAGTTTACCTGTAGAAAATCCGGTGGGTGCTGATGGGGTATTCTTAGCTAACACTGAGATTTTTGCGGGTCAGCATGTTTTTAATGCGAACGCAAAAGTATTAGAAGTTTTAGAAGCCCAAGGAAAATTGTTGCATCATCACGCAATCTTGCACAGTTATCCGCATTGCTGGCGTCATAAAACCCCGATTATTTTTAGAGCCACTGCGCAGTGGTTTATCTCGATGAATAAAAATCATCTGCGTGATTTAGCGTTAGCTGAAGTTAAAAAAGTAGAGTGGATTCCAGATTGGGGTCAGGCGCGTATCGAAAGTATGTTAGAAGGTCGTCCTGATTGGTGTATCTCTCGTCAGCGTACTTGGGGTGTGCCGATTACTTTCTTTATTCATAAAGAAACACGAGAATTGCATCCACGCACCGCAGAATTAATTGAAGCAGTGGCATTACGCATTGAAGAAAAAGGTATAGAAGCGTGGTTTGAATTAGATAAAGCTGAATTATTGGGTGCTGAAGCTGATGATTACGACAAAATGTCCGATACCTTAGATGTGTGGTTTGACTCTGGGGTTACTCATGCTTGCGTATTGGCTAAACGTGCGCAATTAACTTATCCAGCTGATTTATATTTAGAGGGTTCTGATCAGCATCGTGGTTGGTTCCAATCATCATTACTAGCATCGACTGCCATGCATGATCTGGCGCCCTATAAAGCCGTGTTAACCCATGGATTTACCGTTGATAAAAACGGTGAGAAGATGTCTAAATCAAAAGGTAATGTCATTCCACCACAAGCGGTTATGAAAAACTTGGGTGCGGATGTATTACGCTTATGGATTGCATCTTCTGATTATCGCAGTGAAATGCGTGTATCTGATGAGATTCTAGAACGAACCTCTGATGGCTATAGACGCTTAAGAAATACGGCTCGATTCTTATTATCTAGCATAAACGATTTTAATCCTGCGCAAGACTTAGTGGCAACAGAAGACTTATTGGCCTTAGATCGTTGGTTATTAGATAGAGCCTTTAACTTGCAAGAAGAAGTTAAAGCGGCTTATGAAACCTATCAATTTCAGCAAATTTTCCAAAAAGTTCATCATTTCTGCGTGATAGATTTAGGTGGATTTTATTTGGACATTGTAAAAGATCGACAATATACCGCTAAAACTAACGGTTTAGCACGTCGTTCCGCACAAACGGCTATGTATCATGTAATTGAGGCATTAACGCGTTGGTTGGCCCCTATTATTAGTTATACGGCTGATGAAATTTGGCAGTATATTCCGGGTGAACGCAGTGAGTCCGTATTCTTAGAAACTTGGTACCCAGGTTTAGTGGCATTGGATGACAGTGCGACTTTAAATCGTGATTTCTGGCAAAAAATAATGTCAGTTAGAACGGCGGTAAGTAAAGAACTAGAGAAGAGTCGTGCAAAAGGTGATATTGGATCTTCCTTAAATGCAGAACTTGAGTTGTATGGTAATGCCGAATACTTAAGTGCTTTAAGCCAATTATCGGGAGAGTTACAGTTTATTTTTATTACATCCGCAGCGACTGTTAAGTCTGAACAAGAAGCACCGGCCGATGCAATTCAAACTGAAGTCGATGGGCTTAAATTAAAAGTATTAGTATCAGAACAACATAAGTGTGTGCGTTGTTGGCATCAGCGCCCTGACGTTGGCGTGCATGCAGAGCATCCAGAGTTGTGTGGTCGTTGTGTTGAAAATATTGTGGGTGAGGGTGAGCATAGACACTATGCATAATTTAAAAATGTTGAAGTGGTTAGCGTTATCTTTATTAGCTGTGGTTTTAGATCAAGCGAGTAAATGGGCTGTGGACAGCTCAATGCAGCTTTATCAGTCCATTCCGTTAGTACCTTATTTTAATTTAACGTATGTACGAAATACGGGGGCTGCTTTTAGTTTTTTAAGTGAAGCGGGTGGCTGGCAGCGCTGGTTCTTTGCTGGGTTAGCAATTGTTATTAGTATTGTTATCGCTGTGTGGTTGGCGCGCTTAAAACAACATGAAACGCTGTTAGCTGTAGCGCTATCTTTAGTGTTGGGTGGAGCAATTGGTAATTTGATTGATCGCCTAGCCTATGGTTATGTTATAGATTTCTTAGATGTTTATTATCAAACTTGGCATTGGCCAGCTTTTAATATTGCGGATTCGGCTATTACGCTGGGGGTGGTATTAATGCTACTGGAATCTTTTGGTTTAGTCGGTTCAAAACAGTCGGAATAAAAGCACTGTTTACTTTATGCGTTGCCAGTCAAATGTAGCACCCGGATCCGTTTTTCGGCTGGGTGCAATGTCGCTATGACCGGTAATATCTTGCTTAGATAGCTTCGGATAATATTCTATTAAGAGTGTTAGTATTTTGTTAAGTTTTTGGTATTGCGCATCTGTATAGGCTATGGTTTCTGAGCCTTCTAGTTCAATACCGATAGAAAAGTCATTACAGCCTTCTCGGCCTTGATAGTTCGAGGCGCCCGCATGCCAAGCGCGTTTATTAAAAGGAACATATTGCACGCAACTGCCATCACGTTTGATAACCAAGTGCGCGGATACTTTAAGTTGGTATATCTCTTTAAAGTAGGGATGGTCATCTGGATTAAGTTGGTTGCAGAATAATTGATCGATATAAGGAGTATCAAATTGATTCGGCGGTAGGCTAATACAGTGAATAACCACTAAGGATATATCTGACTCATTGGCTCTATCGTCATAATTTGGAGAGGGGTTGTGGTTTATCTCTGTGAGCCAATGATTATCTATATTCATGTCGTTAAAAAGTCAGTTAAATCAAAAACAAATTAATAGTTCTGCGATAAAATAACCTTAATAGGCCTGCTTGTAACTTTAGATCATAATGATTTATCAATATATCGGCAATGTTTGATTTGATGGGCGTTTTTTATTTTTACCTTTCGTTGATAGAGTACTTAGAGAAATTTTATGACACATTTGATTTGTGAAACTGTAATTAAAGGCTTTTTAATTGCCTTGTTGACAGGATGTGCAAGTGAAAAAGCGACTAAACTGCCCGTAAGTGTGGGTGAATCATCAAAAGTAACGTCTGCGAGTTTTTCTGAGGATATTTTAGACCCAAGCCAAAGTGGCGTTAAACCGCCTTATTCATTTAATTATGAAGCATTTGTATTAACAGGAACATACTCGCATTCGCCCGCAGTAATAAAGTTTATTAAACACATGGTTCATCAGCATGGATTTTCAGAAACATATTTAAACGGATTATTTTCAAAAGCGAATCGATTAGACTCGGTTATAAAATTGGAAACACCAGAGCCATCAGTGGGGCCTGTAAAACCAAGTATCGGCAGTTGGACGCGTTATCGTAATAAATTTCTTACCGATGATCACATTAACAATGGCGTAGCGTTTTGGCGTAATAATGCTGAAACTATTCAACAAGCCAGCTTAATTTATGGCGTTGATCCAGAATATATTGTGGGTATTATTGGTGTAGAAACTTATTTCGGCAGAAATTTTGGTAAGACTCGTATATTTGATGCACTAACAACCCTGTCTTTCGATACTGAAAGGCGCTCTAAATATTTTATGTCGGAGTTAGAGAGTTTTTTGCTAATGGCAAGGGATGAGCACTTTGATCCACTGCAGCCCCAAGGTTCATGGGCAGGGGCGATGGGTTATGGCCAATTTATGCCCAGTAATTTTAAGACATTAGCGGTAGATTTTAATAAAGATGGCAAGCGTGATTTATGGCATCCTCATGATGCGGTGGGAAGCGTCGCACATTACTTTTCTAAGAGTGGCTGGCAAATGCATAAGCCGGTTACAAAGCGAGTGGGTCTGTCTAAAGATCCCAACGTTATAGAATTGAGTACTTATGAAGGAAATGAATATTGGGAGACTTATCCTAATTTTAAAGTGATTAAGAAGTACAATAATAGCAATAAATATGCGATGGCGGTTCATCAGTTAGCTCAAGCAATTAAGTCGCGTTATTAGTCAGTTAGCTACAGTTAAGATCAAAATTAAAGCGTAAATACACTTCATTTATTGGTCATAACTCATAGCATTAGCGTTAAAAACCACTAAAAATAACAGTATTTTGAATAGATGTGCATGCAGATTAAAAATTGAGCTGATTTTTTTTAGTGACTGTTAGATAATATCAACTTATATTTATAATAATAATTACTTTAAGGTATACGAAGAACATGGAGAAACAGCATAGTTTTACGCGCGAAGAACTATTAAAGTCCGGCAGGGGCGAGTTATACGGGCCTAAGAATGCGCAATTACCCTTGCCGAATATGCTGATGATGGATCGTATCACGTATATCTCTGATGAAGGTGGTACCTACGGTAAAGGTGAGATTGTTGCCGAGTTAGATGTAACGCCTGATTTATGGTTTTTTGATTGTCATTTTCAAGGTGATCCTGTGATGCCAGGTTGTTTAGGTTTGGACGCCATGTGGCAACTCGTGGGCTTTTATTTATGCTGGATGGGTGGTCCAGGCAAAGGTCGCGCATTGGGCGTGGGCGAAGTTAAATTCACCGGTCAAGTATTACCTACTGCTAAAAAAGTCACTTATCGGATCAATCTAAAACGTTTAATTATGCGTAAACTTGTGATGGGAATCGCAGATGCCACTATGGAAGTTGATGGCAAGGTCATCTACGAAGCGACAGATCTTCGAGTAGGTTTATTTACATCTACAGCCGATTTTTAGGATCACAGCAATGAAAAGAGTGGTTGTTACAGGTTTAGGTATTGTTTCTAGTATAGGTAATAATTCAAGAGAAGTGATTGATTCCTTAAAGGAAGGTCGTTCTGGTTTAAGTTTTTCTCAAGTCTACGCAGACTTAGGTTTTCGTAGTCATGTACACGGTGCCATCAATATTGATTTAGATGAAGCCATCGATCGAAAAGTTAAACGCTTTATGGGTGATGGTGCGGCATTCAATTATATTGCGATGCAGCAAGCGATTGCTGATTCTGGATTAAACGATTCAGAAGTGTCTGACTTAAGAACGGGATTGGTCATGGGGTCGGGTGGCCCATCAACATCAAATATTGTTGAAGCGGCTGATATATTACGTGAAAAAGGTGTTAAAAAAGTCGGTCCTTACATGGTGCCAAGAACCATGTCGAGTACAAATACAGCTTGTTTAGCGACCCCGTTTAAAATTAAAGGCGTCAATTATTCAATTAGCTCAGCGTGTGCAACCAGTGCGCACTGTATTGGTCATGCCATGGAGTTAATTCAAATGGGCAAGCAAGATGTTGTTTTTGCCGGGGGCGGTGAAGAATTACATTGGACTATGTCTGTTTTATTTGATGCAATGGGTGCTTTATCATCTAAATATAATGATACACCTGCTACGGCATCAAGAGCTTATGATGCAACCCGTGATGGTTTTGTAATTTCGGGTGGGGGTGGTGTTTTAGTCATTGAAGAACTAGAACATGCTAAAGCGCGTGGTGCTAAGATTTATGCAGAACTAGTAGGCTATGGTGCTACTTCAGATGGCTATGACATGGTACAACCTTCTGGTGAAGGTGCTATTCGTTGTATGCAACAAGCAATGGCTACGGTAGAAGGTAAGATTGATTACATTAATGCGCACGGTACAAGTACGCCAGTAGGCGATACTAAAGAATTAGAAGCTTTACGTGCCGTATTTGGTGCAGGTAACGTGCCTAGCGTGAGTTCTACCAAATCATTAACCGGACATGCTTTAGGTGCTGCAGGTGTTAATGAGGCGATTTATTCACTACTCATGATGCAAGAAAACTTCTTAAGTGCATCAGCTAATATTACTGAGTTAGATCCTGCTGCTGAGGGCATTCCAATAGTGCGTGAGCGTCAAGATAACATTACGCTAAACACTATTATGTCTAACAGTTTTGGTTTTGGCGGCACTAACGCTACTTTAGTTTTTCAGCGTTATAACGGTTAATAATTCCTTGTCGAGGCCTATTAAAATAGGCCTCGGTTTCTTTCCCCCTTATCTCATTCAATATATTCTGACCATGTCAGATCCAACGCAAAAAGCCCGATACGAATTTAATAAGATCCAGAAACGTTTAAGACATACGGTTGGCGATGCGATTGCTGACTATAATATGATCGAAGATGGCGATAAGGTCATGGTGTGTCTATCAGGCGGTAAAGACTCCTTTACCCTGCTTGATGTGTTAATGAATTTACAAAAGACCGCGCCGGTTAATTTTGAAATTATTGCTGTTAATCTGGATCAAAAACAACCCGGATTTCCTGAACATGTATTGCCTGCGTATTTAGAGTCCATTGGGGTGCCCTATCATATTATTGAGAAAGACACGTACAGCGTAGTTAAGCGTGTCATTCCTGAGGGAAATACAACGTGTGGTTTATGTTCGCGTCTACGACGGGGCACTTTATATGGTTATGCAGAAGCCAATGGTGTGACCAAGATTGCATTAGGCCATCATCGTGATGATATTTTAGAAACGTTCTTTCTTAATATTTTTTATGGTGGCAAACTAAAAGCAATGCCACCCAAACTATTAAGTGATGATAAAAAGAATATCATTATTAGACCCCTAGCCTATACACGTGAGAAAGATATAGAGCGTTTTGCTGCTTTTAAAGATTTCCCTATTATTCCCTGTAATTTATGTGGTTCTCAGGAGAATCTGCAAAGACAAGCCATGAAAATGATGCTGACAACCTGGGATAAGCAATTTCCTGGGCGATTGGAAACAATTTTCACCAGTTTGCAGAATATTGCTCCCTCACAGTTAGTGGATAGAAATTTGTTTGATTTTGTTAACTTGATGCAAGAAACGAACACAGAAGAGAGCTCTCAATCAGCTCCTGCTGGGTTAGACGTATTAGAATATTAAAGTAAGAACACGCCAGTGCTGGCAAAAAAAGATATATAACCCAACTGACTGATTTTACTCATTCATAGAGATGAGCAACTCTTTGGTTTTGGATAATTTAAATAGTGGCTCGTGCATACCAATGACTCCCATACAATACATTAATACCCCCGATCAATTAGCAATACTATGTGAGCAGATAAAAAAGGAGCCTTGGTTAGCACTGGATACAGAGTTTTTGCGTGAGAAGACTTATTATCCAAAATTTTGTCTATTACAAATAGCAACACCAGAGTGGGTGGCTTGTGTTGATCCTATTGCTTTACCTAATTTGGATCAATTATTTGATGCAATTTACAATCCTGAAATTGTTAAAGTTTTCCATTCTTGTCGCCAAGATTTAGAAATTTTCTTTCAAGCGACAGGTAAATTACCTACGCCCGTATTTGATACACAAGTGGCCGCGCCTTTATTGGGTTTTCAGGATAATCCAGGGTATGCCATGTTAGTATCCAGCTTTTTAGGTGTTAATCTTAATAAAGCACATACCCGAGCTGATTGGAGTAAGCGTCCGTTAACGCCAGCAGAAATTGAATATGCAGCAGATGATGTGATTTATTTATGTAAGATTTATCAAGTCATGGTGCAAAAACTGACTGAATTAGGTCGTATTGATTGGCTAATACAAGACTTTGCAGACCTATCAAATCCAGATCACTATAAAGTAGATCCTGAAAAGGCATGGTTTAAAGTTAAAGGTAAAAATAAATTGACGGGTAAACAACTGTCAATTATTCAAACCCTAGCCGCTTGGCGTGAAAAAATGGCGCAAGCAGAAGATAGGCCTAAAAGTTGGTTGTTGCGTGATGAATTATTATTTGATTTAGCTAAGTTGCAACCCGAAACAGTGCCAGAATTGGCGGGTGTTAGAGGGATTAATGAGCGATCAGTTAATCGCTATGGCAAAGAATTGTGTCAATTAATTAATGAGGCTAAAAATCGTCCACCTCAACCGCTAAATGATAAGGATAAGTCGGCAAAGAAAACGCAACAACAAGAAGCTATCTTAGATATTTTGACGGCTTTGGTTAGGGTCCGTGCAGAAGAAAATGCGTTAAACCCCAGCATTTTAGCATCTCGAAAAGATTTAGAAGACTTGTTGTTGAATGGTGATGAAGAATTACCTTTATTACATGGCTGGCGATACAGCATGGCGGGTAAAGAGTTAGTGGGTCTCATAAAAGGTCAGTTATTGTTAGGCATAGATGTAGATCGATTAGCGATTATTGAAAAATAGTAAGATCGATTTGTTTTAAATTTTACAAGGGATGCTTGCTCTGGTGAGTTGGCTTATAATACCGAAGTTTTTTTATGTTTATATTGGGAGTTAGAATGAAAAGAGTTACATTGATCGCAACAAGTTTAATGTTTTTATTTGCCGCTGTTGCTCACGCACATGGCCCTGTTCGTCAAAAAGCTGAAGAACAAATTACTATTAATGCCCCCGCTGAAAAAGTTTGGGGATTAATCAAAGATTTTGGTGATATGTCTTGGCACCCACTTATTTTTAGCACAACTATTAATGGTGGTAACACTAAAGGTGCAACACGCGTTTTAACATTAAAAGACGGTGGCACTATTACTGAAGAATTAAAAAAATATGACGAAGCTAAAATGTCATATGCCTACAAAATTACTGATATCAGTATTGCAAAAACAATCGTACATGCGGGCCTAGAAGAAAAAGTACCTGCACTACCTGTTGATAATTACTCTGCAAGTATTGAAGTAGAAGCTAAAGGTGCAACCACTGTGGTTTCTTGGACCGCCGGTTATTACCGCGCATACACAAACAACAATCCTCCGGTAGAAATGAACGAAGAAACTGCAAATGCGGCAGTCAACGAAGTATTGAAAACAGGTTTATTTAACCTTAAAGCACTTGCTGAAAAGTAAGGATTTAACCGGTGTTTTTTAAAAAATACCCAGTGGTAGTGGCATTAGCTGCTACCACTTTTTTTTGCACGCCACTCATGGCCAGTCCCTTTGCTTATATTACTAATCAATTGGATGACAGTGTTTCTATTATTGATACACAGCAAGCTAAAGTAGTGGGTAGCGTTCATGTACAAGGTAAACCTGCCGGTGTTGCGGTGTCACCTCTGGGCGATAAAGTATATATCAGCACGCCAGAAGCCCACGGCTTCGCAGTGCTAGATACCCAAAAACAGGCCGTTACTCATACTGTCCCAGTGAGTGAGGGGGCTTTAGGCATTGCAGTGAGCACTGAGGGTAAGCACATCTACGTGGCTGATTGGTATAACAATAATGTTGACGTGGTAGATGCGCAGAGTTTAAAAGTAATCAAAACAATTGCCGTCGGTAAGTCGCCATCAGGTTTAGTCGTGAGTCCTGATAATCATTGGTTATATGTCGCTAATCGCTTGAGTAATTCGGTTTCTAAAATTAATTTAGACTCATTAATCGTTGTTAAAACCACTTTTGTGGGGGCCCATCCTTTTGGTTTAACCATCGACTCCACAGGTCAGCGAATTTATGTGGCCAATGTACAGAGCGATGATGTCTCGGTTTTAGAAACGAGAAGTTTACAAAATATTGCAACTATCAAAGTGAGTACTTTGCCTTATGCAACGGCTTTGGCTTTAAACGATTCGCGCTTATTTGTGACTAACCAAGATGATGGCTCTGTCTCTGTTATTGACACACAGACATTAAAAAACCTGGGTTTAATAGAAGTGGGTACTAAACCCGAAGGCATTAATACCCACCCAGATGACCGTCATGTTTATGTCGCTAATTGGTTTGATAATACTGTTTCGGTTATTGATGCTAAAACGCTTAAAGTGGTAAATACTATAAAAACGGGTAAGGGGAGTAGAGCTTTTGGACAGTTCTTTGGTAAATAAGACTACAATTGCTACGCTAAATGCTTAATGGATAATTAATAAAAGAGAATAAAATGGCTGAAACAGTAGAAGAGTTAACGGTAACTTACGAAGACGGTGGCGTTGAGACCGTTAAAGAACTGGATAAAAAGGTATTAACAAAAGGGGCTTGGGCAACCGTAATGTACCGTTACCAAGATTGGAACCGAGCTAAAGAAGAGTACGGCCCCGATAAATACACCATTCGTCGTTATCAAAAACGGAATGGTGAGTATCAACAAAAATCAAAATTTAATATATCAAGTAAAGATCAAGCAAAAAGTATTATTGCCGCTTTAGAAGACTGGGTAGCATTAGAAGATTAAGTGTGATGTTTTTTTACCGCAGGTGGAGAGTAAGTTATGCAAGCACAGAGCGGATTTTTTATACAATTTTTACACTTGGCCGGTCCTTTTTGGCGCTCAGAAAATAAGGTCGTTATACGCCAACAAACATTCGTTTTTATTGGTTTAACCCTACTTCAAATGGTGCTCGCGGTGACTATCACCGAATGGAGTGCCGCATTATTTAATGCCATCGAACAACACTCAATGCCTGAGTTGTTGACGCAGATTGGCTATCTTGTCTTAATCTTTGTAGCCAGTTTAGCGGTGACGGCTTATCACTTAAAAGTGAAGCGTCAGATACAAATTGCTTGGCGGGCTTGGTTAACTGAGCGGGTGATCGGACAATGGATGGACAAAGGCCGTCATTATCAAGTTACTCATATACAGACTGCAGAGCACGATAATCCTGATGGGCGTATTGCCGAAGATATAAGAATTGCAACGGATGAAGCGATCACCTTATCGCATTCTTTATTTTACAGCGTATTATTATTGATTAGTTTTACTGAGATACTGTGGACGCTTTCTGGCCGAATTGAGTTAAATTTAGGCTTGTTCACATTACCTATTTCCGGTTATTTAGTTATTGTGGCTATTATTTATTCATCCTTAGCTTCGGTTTTAGGTTGGTGGGTAGGGCAGCCCTTAACCTTAGCTACCAATGCTATGCAAACAGCAGAAGCTGATTTTAGATTCAGTTTAGTCAAAGCACGAGAACATTCACAAGCAATTGCCTTGATACGGGGTGAGAGTAACGAGAAAAAACGCTTCCATGACTTCTTTCAACATATCACCACAGCCTATAACCATCAGACTAACGCTTGGTCTAATATCTTAGTTTTTAATTCAGGGTATTCAGTATTGTCCATGGCTTTTCCTATACTGATAGCGGCCCCCCGATATATTTTGGGCACCCTCACATTAGGTGCTTTAATGCAATCGGTACAGGCATTTCAGCAGGTATCGACGGCTTTATCTTGGCCTGCCAATAACATGGCGGCAATTGCGCAATGGCGAGCTTCTGTTGAGCGTGTATTGAGCTTGGTTAAAGCCCTAGATGATTTGGAAATAGAAATTGCCAGACCCGATCCACAAAGAATTTTAATAGAAAAGCCCGAACAAAATGTTTTAGTGTTTGATGATCTTTGTTTGTCAAAACTGAATGGAGAAGTTGTCTTATCCCATTTAAATGAAAGAATTGCCCAAGGCGAACATATTTTAATTAAAGGTGATACGGGAAATGGATCAAAACTATTTAAGGCCATTGCCGGGCTTTGGCCTTGGGGTTCTGGTCGTATAGAGTTGCCAGATGGCGATCCTATGTTTTTTATGGCACCGCGCCCTTTTTTACCAGATGGTACCTTACGTGCGGCAATCTGTTATCCCTGTTTGCCAGAAGGCTGCCGAGCAGTCTTGTTAGATAGTTTCTTTAAACTAGCGGGGCTAGAGGCGTTATTAGCGCAATTAGATCAAGTGGATGAGTGGGATAAAGTCTTAACCCGAGAGCAACAACAACGCTTAGGTATGGTGCGCTTATTGTTATACGCGCCCAAATGGATTTTAATTGAAGAGGCTTTTGACTCGTTAGATCCAGAAAGCGAAGCTTTAATGTTGCGGACTATTTGTCAGCAATTACCGGATGCAACTTTGATAACCCTATCTAATCAACCGACAGCAGAAGCGTTTCATACCCGGCATATTGTTTTATAAGTGCCTTGATAATGTCTAAGCAACCCATCTTAAAGCTGCGTGGTGTTAATTTAGGGGGCTGGTTGGTCTTAGAAAAATGGATGACGCCCAGTCTATTTGAGGGATTACAAGCCGTTGATGAAACCAGTTATTGTGTTGAGTTAGGTGCCTGTGCAGAGCAGACCTTAACGGCTCATTGGCAACATTTTATTACGATTAAAGACTTTGCTTGGTTAGCCAGTATAGGTATAAATGCGGTTAGAATCCCGATTGGGCATTGGATCTTTGGGGAGGGTTACCCTTATCATCCGGCGTATGGTGAATGTCGGCAGCCTTATGTAAAAGGAGGTATAGAGATCTTAGATCAGGCGTTTAACTGGGCAGAGCAGTATGGGTTAAAAATCGTGTTAGATTTACATGCCGCCCCAGGATGTCAAAATGGCTTTGATAATGGCGGTATTGTAAATGTCTGTGATTGGCCTATTAATCCTCCTTATATCAATTATTCCTTAGAGGTCTTAGAACGCCTTGCTAAGCGCTATCAATACAATTCTGCGTTACACGCGATTGAAGTACTCAATGAGCCGCGTTGGGATATTGCTACGGATCTATTAAAAACCTACACCCAAGACGCTTACCAACGCATAAGAAAATATTGCACAGCCGAAAAGGTAGCGATTGTCTTTCATGATGGCTTTAGATCATTTCATGAATATGAGGGGTTTTTAACAGCACCGACATTTAGCAATGTGGTATTTGATATGCACCGCTATCAGTGTTTTACCCAAGAGGATCTAGATTTAGATATCTACGGACACATCAATAAAAGCATTACTGACTGGAAACAAGAGGCAGATGACGTTATCACCCATTCTGGGCGTGCCAGTTATATCGGTGAATGGAGTTTAGGGTTAGATTTAAAAACCGAAACTTTATGGCAACAAGCGGTGTTTGATTATCCTATAGATACTATTGATGAGTTTCAAAAAGGATTGCTTTATAAAAGCTATGCAACCGCACAATTATTGACCTTTGAGAAGTATTTAGGCTGGTTCTTTTGGAGCTATAAAACCGAGACTGCACCGGCTTGGAGTTTTAAAGACTGTGTTAAAAATGGTTGGTTACCGAGCAGGTTTTGAATGCAAAAAATCACATACACCGCTAGGTGCATGTTATTAGTAGTGGGCTTCAAATAACTATTTTAGAGATGGCGGTACTAAAATCGGTATTGCAATACATAAGCCACTGCACCTAAGACTGCTTTTAAAACCACCACAACGCTACCACTAAGCGCCCCATCATTAACTGCAACACCTTGTAATGATAAATTATTATGTAGAATGAGATAATTAGGCTTTCTAATTAATTGTTTTTTTATTGTAAATTATTTACGCAATTTTTCAGAGGGTTTGTCCTATTTCCCCAAAATCGTAAGCCATTTTTTGGTAGGCGAGCTATATTTTAAAAAGACATCACCTTAAGTCGTTAGCAGTTCCCTTAATTTACGTTTTAAACAGATTAAAATTTGAATAGGCCCGGCAAAAAGCAAAATCGGCGCTTCTAAAAAAGGTTATTTGCTCCCTAAAGTCAATTTTTAACAGTCAAAACAGAGAATCGGCTAGGCGTATTAAAAAATCAGTCCTTCAAAAATCAAAATACGAGCGCTAAAAATAAAATGAGGCTGATCAAAACTAAAAATAGGTGGTCAAAAAACCAAAATAGCTCCTAAAAAAGCAGTTTAGACTAGCCAATAGTCATGATAGGTATAACGAAAATAAGAATTGAAAACGTTTAAATACTAATCTGTCACTTCGTTAGCAAGATAGGGGGCATTATCAGTATTTTTAAACAAACTTAATGGCGGCTATAACGATACCACCCACAGTGAGTACCAAATCATAAAATGATCCATACGTGAAGTGAGCAGGTCAAAATGCTTTTGACTTGCTCAGATCCGCTATCGAATTGTTCAAGCCGCTTATTAACGTGCTCAAAGTGCTTTATAAGACTTTTACTATATTGCAACTGCTCCTATTGCAACGACCATCAACCAGCCTAATTTAATAATCATGCTTTGCTCAAGTTGGAGTAATGGTGCATCGAACTGTTCTCGAGGGTGTAAGTTTTATATTAAAATACTTTTATTAAATGTAAGGGTAAGTTTGCTGGTATTTTATTTTTTTGGAATTACCCTAAGGGGCAATCTAAGGTTTTTTTAGATAAATTTCACCCAAAAAAAAGCCTATCAAGTGATAGGCTTTTTTATTAACTAACGTTGAGTAGATTTTAGTTTTTAGCTTTATCTACGATTTGGTTAGCTTTGATCCATGGCATCATGCTACGTAATTTTTCACCCACTACTTCGATAGGATGTTCTGCATTTAAACGTCTTTTTGCAGTCATTTCTGGATAGTTGGTCATGCCTTCAAGAATAAATTTCTTTGCATATTCCCCATTTTGGATGCTACGTAAAGCTTCACGCATGGCATAACGACTTTCTTCGTTAATGACTTGTGGGCCAGTGACATATTCACCGTATTCTGCATTGTTTGATATTGAGTAGTTCATGTTGGCAATGCCACCTTCGTACATTAAATCAACAATCAACTTTAATTCGTGTAAGCACTCAAAGTAAGCCATTTCTGGCGCATAACCTGCTTCTACTAATGTTTCAAAGCCCGCTTTTACTAACTCAACTGCGCCGCCGCATAATACCGCTTGTTCGCCAAATAAGTCTGTTTCTGCTTCGTCACGGAAAGTCGTTTCGATAATACCTGAACGACCACCACCAATAGCTGATGCGTAAGATAAGCAGATAGCTTTTGCTAAACCCGATGCATCTTGGTGTACAGCGATTAAATCAGGGATGCCGCCGCCACGCACAAATTCAGACCGTACAGTGTGCCCCGGTGCTTTAGGTGCAATCATGATGACGTCTAAGTCTGCTCTTGGCACCACTTGGTTGTATAAAATAGAGAAGCCGTGTGCGAATGCTAAGGCAGCACCTTGTTTGATGTTGGGTTCGATTTCTTCTTTATATAATTTTGATTGGAATTCATCTGGCGTTAAAATCATAACGACATCAGCGCCCGCTACCGCAGGAGCAACATCTTGAACGGTTAAGCCGTGGGCTTGTGCTTTTGCAACAGAAGGTGAACCCGCACGAAGACCAACGACGACCTCAACACCTGATTCTTTTAAGTTAAGGGCATGTGCATGACCTTGTGAACCGTATCCAATGATAGCTACTTTTTTAGCTTTTATGATTGATAGATCGGCGTCTTTATCGTAATAAACTTGCATGATTTTTCCTGTTTTCTGTGTGTAAAATTATAAAAAGGTTATAGATGTAAGCCTAGCTCACCTCTAGAAATACCTGTTGGACCTGAGCGCACGGCTTCAATGATTGATTCTGGGTCAATAGCCGCTATAAAAGCATCAAGCTTTTCTGATGGGCCTGTCATCTCAATAATATAGGTTGTTGGTGTAACATCGATGATTTTGCCACGAAATATATCGGCCATGCTTCTAATCTCATCGCGCATTTCGGGTGTTGTTTTTACTTTAATCATCAGTAATTCGCGCTCAATATGAAATGAGTCTGCTAGATCGATTAATTTAACAACGTCAATTAATTTATTGAGCTGTTTAGTGATTTGTTCAATGATTTCATCATTACCTCGCGTGACTAAAGTCATTCTAGATAGACTAGGATCTTCGGTCGGGGCAACGGTGAGTGATTCAATATTGTAACCACGGGCAGAAAATAAACCGGCAACACGAGATAAAGCGCCAGATTCGTTTTCCATTAAAATTGAAATAATGTGTCTCATCATTAAGCCAGTTCTCTGTCTGTAGATGTGCCGATGGCAACGCGTAGTTTCATGTCATGATGGCCTTTGCCGGCTTCAATCATGGGGTAAACGTTTTCAGTTCTATCTGTCATTATGTCAATAAACACAGTACGATCTTTCATAGCAAAGGCTGCTTCTAGTGTCGGTCTGACTTCTTCTGGTTTGTCGATACGTATACCCACATGGCCATAGGCTTCTGCCAATTTAACAAACTCAGGAATAGTGTCCATGTAGGAGTGAGAGTAGCGACTTTCATAAGAAAATTCTTGCCATTGTCTAACCATGCCCATATAGCGATTATTAAGATTAAGGATTTTAATCGGTGTTTTATATTGTAAGGCTGTCGACAATTCTTGAATACACATTTGGATACTGGCTTCTCCGGTGACGCAGGCAACATCTTCATCTGGAAAAGCTAATTTAACACCAATAGCCGCTGGTAAGCCAAAGCCCATGGTGCCTAAACCACCTGAGTTTATCCAACGACGGGGTTTATTAAACTTGTAATATTGCGCAGCCCACATCTGATGTTGACCTACGTCCGAGGTTACATAAGCATTCCCTTGAGTTACTTCATGGAGTTGCTCAATCACATATTGGGGTTTGATTAAAGGACTGCTTCTATCAAATTCTAGACAGTTAATGGCTTGCCATTCGCTGATTTGTTTCCACCATTGCGCAAGTGCATCGGCATCAATTTTTATGGTGCTGGCTTTTATTAACTCTAGCATCTGTTCAAGTACGGGTTTTACATCGCCCACTATAGGGATGGCGACTCGAACAGTTTTAGAGATTGACGCAGGGTCGATATCGATATGTATGATTTTTGCGTTAGGGCAGAATAAATCTAATTTACCAGTGACGCGGTCATCAAAGCGGGCGCCGATAGCAATAATCACGTCGCTTTCGTGCATGGCCATATTAGCCTCGTATGTACCATGCATACCTAACATGCCTATATTCTGCTTATCGGTTGCAGGGTAGGAACCTAAGCCCATCAGTGTATTGGTAATAGGGTAGCCTAGCGTACGTGTGAACTCGATTAATTGCTCACTCGCTTCACCTAAAACAACGCCACCACCTGAATAAATAATGGGTTTTTTAGCACTCAGTAATAATTCAACGGCTTTTTTAATTTGACCTTTATGCCCAGTCACAACGGGATTGTAAGATCTTATACTGACGCTGTCTGGGTATGAATAAGGCACTTTAATGTGGGGTGCAGTAATATCTTTTGGAATATCAATAACCACTGGCCCAGGGCGACCACTAGTCGCTACATAAAAAGCTTTTTTAATGGTTTCAGCTAGCTTAGTAACATCTTTCACTAAAAAATTATGTTTTACACAGGGGCGGGTAATACCGACCATATCTACTTCTTGAAAAGCATCACTACCAATCACAGGTAAAGAAACTTGACCAGAAATAACTACTAAGGGAATTGAATCTAAGTAGGCAGTTGCTATGCCTGTAATAGCATTAGTAGCACCAGGGCCTGAAGTAACCAATACAACGCCTGGTTTTCCTGTGGCTCTCGCATAGCCATCAGCAGCGTGTGTTGCACCTTGTTCATGACGAACTAATATGTGTTTGAGTTCTTCTTGCTGGAATATTGCGTCGTATAAATGTAATACGGCTCCACCAGGATAGCCGAAAATATACTCTACGCCTTCATCAATAAGACTTTGAACTACGATTTGTGCCCCGTTTAGCTCCACGCTAACACCTCAATAAACATGATTTCTTTTAATTTGAGCCATTAAAGTATTTTTTAAATGACTGATAAGTCTTTGGTTTTTAAATACAGTTAGTGGCTTTTTAGATGATTATCTTTTTTTCAGACAATATAACATCGGGCATTTTACTAGGTTATTAGCAAAATTGTAATATCTAAGCATCATCTCGCATGACTAAAGCAATTTCAGTGGCTGAATCATTTATGATTTTGAAACAGTGCATATCTAAAACCCCTTTCGTGTTAAGAGAAATGATCAAGGTTAATGCGTTGGGGTAGTTTGCTGAGCTGATGTCAGTTATTGATGGTTGAGCGGCTGTGGTGGGGTGTGAGTGATAAATAGCGAATAATTCTTCTCCATTATCACGCATTTTAGTCATCGCTGTGATTTGTTGCTGAGCATCGAGCAAGAATTGAGTTTCGGGGTGTTCCGCAACATTAAGCACAGGATAGCAACGTTGAGCGTAGCCATTTTTACCGCTAATCAGACCGCAGACTTCTTGATCCGGTGATACTTGGGCTAAATGAAGCAGTTGATTAGCGAGTTTACGAGGTAGTAGTATTTCTTGTGTCATGTTCTTTATATTGAATGTGATTGCCATTGGCCACGAGTCACTCGAGGCTGTCCAGATAGGTCTATGTGTGTCTGTATATGTTGGTAGTTAGCGTTTTTAAAGAGATTTTGAACGGCGAACTCTTGATCATAACCATGTTCAATTAACAAGTATCCATTTGGTATTAAGTAATTGCGAGCATGATTAATGATCGTTTTTATATCACTAAGGCCACTTTCATTAGCGGATAAAGCGCTGCTGGGTTCAAAGCGAAGATCGCCCTGAGTTAAGTGCACATCATCTTTAGCAATATAAGGCGGGTTACTCACAATGACATTAAATGGCTGTTCAGGGATCTCTGTCAGCCAATCACTTTGATGGAACGCAATGTTGTTAATGTGATGAGCTTGGGCGTTCAATTTGGCTATGTTTAAAGCGTCTAAAGAAAAGTCACTGGCAATAACGTGGGAATGGGGAAGCTCTGCGGCTAATGTGATACCTATGATGCCTGAACCTGTTCCAAGATCAAGAATTTTTGCAGTTGAATGGGGTTTTAGTAGGTCTAAACACAGTTCAATGATTAATTCTGTATCAGGCCTAGGGATTAATACATCCGATGTTACTCTAAAATCGCGTGACCAAAACTCTTTGTAACCCGTGATATAGGCAATAGGTTTACCTAGGAGGCGCTCTTCTAAATAATGTTTAAAAAGGTTTTCTTGGTTAAGTGTGAGTTCTTTATCGGGCCATGCTCTAAGATAACTACGCTGTTTGTTAAGCGCTAAGCACAGTAAAATTTCGGCGTCTAAGTTAGCAGAGTCTGAGCTTGCGGCAAGTAGGCTTGCCGCGTCGATCAATAAATTTTTAATGCTGGCCATTAAGCCTAATCTTCGCCCAGTTGGGTAAGTAGTTCTGCTTGATGCTCACTAATCAGGGGTTGTATTACTTGTTCTAAACCACCTTGCATAATGTCTTCTAATTTATAGAGTGTTAAGTTGATGCGATGGTCAGTTAAGCGTCCTTGAGGGAAATTATAAGTGCGAATACGTTCTGATCTGTCGCCACTGCCTACTTGGAGCTTACGGATTGATGATTGTTCGGCATGATGTTTTTCTTGTTCCGCAGATAACAATCGTGATGCTAATAAAGACATGGCGCGGGCACGATTTTTATGTTGTGAGCGTTCGTCTTGGCATTCAACCACTACACCCGTAGGAATATGTGTAATGCGAATGGCGGATTCTGTTTTATTAACATGCTGTCCGCCAGCGCCCGATGCACGATAAGTATCCACTTTAAGGTCAGATGGATTTATATCAATTGCATCCACTTCTTCAACTTCAGGCATGATAGCTACAGTGCATGCTGAAGTGTGAATGCGGCCTTGTGATTCGGTTTCTGGCACCCGTTGTACTCGATGCGTGCCGGATTCAAATTTTAATTGCGAATAAACATCACGCCCTGATACGCGCAAAATGACTTCTTTATAGCCACCGTGTTCGCCTTGATTTTCACTAATGATTTCGGTTTGCCAACCTTTTCTTTCTGAATAGCGCTGATACATGCGCGAAAGGTCACCAGAAAATATCGCAGCCTCATCTCCGCCGGTACCAGCTCTGACTTCTAAGAAGATATTGCGGTTATCGTTAGGATCTTTAGGAAGTAATAAAACTTGCAGTTCATGATCTAATGATTCTATAACTTCTTGTGCTTCATTGACCTCTTCTTTAGCCATTTCTCTTAATTCAGGATCTGGGTCATTAGCCATTTCTTGAGCAGATGTTAGAGATTCTTGAGCTAGCTCATAGCGTTTATAGCAATCGACTAAAGGGGCAATTTGGGCATATTCTTGGCTTAATGATCTGAATTTGTTTTGGTTGTTTTGTACTTCAGGTTCTGAGAGTAGTGCAGCGATTTCGTCGTAGCGTTCACAGAGGCTTTCGAGTTTAAGTTGTATAGATTGTTTCATGAAGATTTAGTTAATTTAAAAATTTCTCTGGCAGCGTTGATGAGATCATGGCGTTCATTTTCGGCCGCTGCTCTAATTTGGGTGCTGGGTGTATGTATTAATTTGTTGGTTAAGCTGTAGGCTAATCGGTTTATAACGTCTTCTGGAGGAATACCATTTTTTAATGACGCTAATGCTTTTAGTAAGGCATCGTCACGTGCTAGTTCGGCTTGAGTACGATAATCGAGAATGGTTGATTGAGCACCTTGAACACGCAGCCATGCAAGAAAGTAATCAACTTGGGTATCAATTATTTCTTCTGCTTGTGCTGCCGCAAGTCGGCGTGAGTTCATATTTTGATCAATTGTATTTTGTAAGTCATCGACTGTGTACAGATAAACATCTCTGAGTTGATCAACTTCTGCTTCAATGTCGCGCGGTACTGCTAAGTCGACCATAAACATGGGTTTATGTTTACGCTTCTTTAGGGCGCTTTCTACGCGACCCTTGCCTAAGATGGGTAATTGGCTTGCTGTAGAGGATATAACGATATCGGCTTCTTCAAGATGATTAGGTAATTCTGATAAAGAAATCGCATAGCCATTAAATTGTGTGGCTAATGCGTGGGCTTTGTCATAGGTGCGGTTAGCTATAATAATACGACCAATGCCCTGTTGGGAGAAGTGTCGAGCAGCGAGTTCGATAGTTTCACCTGCGCCTATTAATAACGCGGTCTGTTCACTTAATTTATCAAAAATTTGCTGTGCTAATTGAACGGCAGCAAAGGCAACCGATACTGGGCTAGATCCTATTGCAGTATCAGTACGTACTTTTTTTGCGGCGGTAAAGGTGTGTTGAAATAATGTGCCTAGGTTTTTCCCTAAAGCGCCAGCATCAAAAGCAGCTTGATAGGCGGTTTTCATTTGCCCAAGTATTTGTGGTTCACCCAAAACCATTGAATCAAGTCCGCAGGCGACTCTAAAAATATGTCTGCATACAGATCTGTCTGTATGAAAATATAAATAAGGTGCAAAGTCTTCAATATTGATTTGTTTTGTTTCTGAAACCCAGTTAATTAAAGTCTGTTCGTTGTTAAGATTAGATGAGCAATAGAGTTCGGTGCGATTACAGGTTGAAAGGATGGCTGCTTCTTCAATGTCTTTAACGCGCAATAATCCTTTAAGTGATGATTCTAGTATTTCAGTAGGAAATGATAGGCGCTCACGAACCGAAACAGGTGCGGTATTGTAATTGATGCCTACTGCAAGAAAAGTCATAGTATGGTGGATGGTAGTGCGATTAAATAGTGAGTCTATGCAAATAGCAGGTAATCTAATTAAGATTTTGTTTTATTTGAGTTATGCAGCCATTTTATATTTTTTAGGATAACCTATGTCGCCTATGATCTGCTGATTTGCAACTATAATAACATTATTTAGGAAGTGATAAATCAGACGTCTAATCTGACGCGTTTTTTTATGATAATCTATTGTTAAATGTGTGATGTGTAATTAATAGGATTGGGTGTGTTAATTTTTAGAATATTTTCTGTGGTTACTTTGGTTTTACTGAGTGGCTGTAGCTATTTTTCATTAAAATCTGAAGCTTTAGAAGAGTCAGTAGGGTCAAATAAATCTGCTGAAGTTAAAGAAAAGATACCTTCAAAAGAGTTAAATAAATCAATTGAGCCTGATGTGCTTTATATCCTATTAACTGCCGAGCTTGCAGGCCAGAGAGGACAATATGATATTGCTTTAGAAGGTTATTTACTGGCTGCAAAAAAGACAAAGGATCCTAGGTTTTCAGAAAGAGCGGTGATGATCGCTATGTATATTAAGGATAATTCAAGAACTAATGAAGCGTTATCGTTGTGGTTAACGCAAGACCCTAAAAATCAAAGTGCCCGAAAAATAGCGACGTTAATGGCCCTGAGGTCTGGCGATAAAGCATTGGCTTTAACTCATTTAAATGCACTTTTGGATTTTGATCAAGCGACTTTTGAAGGGGTTTTGCTTGAAATAACGACGGTTTTAGAGAAAGAAGAAAAGCAAGCTTTAGTATCCGATGCTTTAGATGCCATGTTGATTCAACATCCTAATCTTGCTGAGATTTATTTTATTCAATCATTATTGGCAATACAAAACAAAGATAAAGATTTAGCAGAGGCGAAGATAAAGCAAGCCTTAAAGTATAGGCCAGATTGGGATAAGGCTTTACTTTGTCAGGCGCAGATTGCTATCTATGCAGGTGATTTAAGTGAAGCTAGCGCCTTGTTAAAGAAAGCCTTGGTTAAATATCCAAATAACTTAAAGATGAGCAAGATGCTTGCTCAGGTGTTTATTAAGGATGAGCATTACAAAGAAGCTTTAGATTTGTATCATAAGATGATCAGTAATAATCCATCGGATGTGGAAAGTCAGTTCGCAGAAGGTTTGATCTATCTACAATTAAATCAGGAGGATGAGGCAGAAGGTATTTTTAAGAAACTAGAGGGTCAGGCTGAGTGGAAATATCAGGCTGATTTTTATTTGGGCAAAATTAAAGAAAAGCAGGGGAGCTATAAAAAGGCCTTAGAATTTTATGATAAGGTTTCTGATGGTGCTTTTGTTTTTGATGCGTCGTTATCAGCCATTTCATTGTTGCAAAGAGATAAGCAAGTTAATGAAGCTAATGCCAGATTGTCTGCCTTGCAATCGAAGTTCCCTAAGCAAATAGTACGTTTAACTTTAATACAAGCTGAGTTGTTTAGTCAGCAAAAGAATTATGAAAAATCATTTGAGATATTAAGCAAAGCCCTTGCTGAAAATCTCAATCAAAAAGAATATTTGTATGCCCGTGCATTAATTGCAGAGCATCTAGGTAAATTAGATGTGGTGGAAGGTGATTTAAATAAAATTTTGGCGATAGAACCCGATAATGTCGAGACCTTAAATGCATTGGGTTATAGTTTATTAAACAATCCAAGTCGTTATGTTGATGCAGAGAAGTTCTTGAAAAAGGCATTAATTTTGTCACCTAACGAAGCTGTAATAATAGATAGTTATGGCTGGTTACAATTTAAGTTGGGTAATTTTTCTGGTGCTTTAAATTATTTGCAACAGGCTTACGACAAGCAAAAAGAACCTGAAATCGCTGCTCATTTGGCAGAGGTTATGTGGGCGTCTGGAAAAAGAGATGAGGCAGAGAAGTTGGTCAGTCGATTGATTCGTGAAAATCCCGCTGATGAGTATCTTAAGGATGTTGAGAAAAGAATTTTCAAAGGCGCAAAATAATTAATGGCTATTAAAGAATTAAAGTGCGTTTTTATTTTTTTGTTATCTTTATTGGTTGTTGCCTGTTCTCCTGAGCAAGTTAAAGAAACTGAATTTTATTCAAAAGGTTCTAAAGATAGTTTGTATCATTTAAATCAATGGTCTTTTGATGGAAGATTAGCTTTAAAAACAAAGATAGATTCATGGCAGGCTAATATCTCTTGGAAACATTCAGTGAATGAGGACTCAATTAAATTATCGGGCCCTCTAGGTCAGGGAGCAACTTTTATTCGTTTGGATGGTAATAAAGTGGCTATTGAGCGAGGAGACGGTAGGGTTTTGGCATCGGATCGTCCTGAAGAGTTTATTAATCAACAATTAGGGTTGTTTGTTCCTGTAAGAGCATTGAGATACTGGGTGGTTGGCGTTCCTGATCCAAGTAATCGTTATATAGAAATGGCAGGTGGGTTTAAGCAGGCTGAGTGGATGGTTGAATATGATCAAATGCAGGAGGCGGGTAATTATTCAATGCCAAGAAAAGTAACGGTAACGAATGCACAGTTAAAATTGAAGTTAGTTATAGATCAATGGAATATAAATGACGCAAGTACAAAATAAGTCTCTGATGTTGATGTGGGCTGAAAGATGGCCTGCAGTGGCTAAATTAAATTTAATGTTGAGAATCGTTGGGCAAAGAAACGATGGCTATCATTTATTACAAACGGTTTTTCAGTTCGTAGATGTATGTGATTGGATTACATTTCATCCGGTTGAGGGGGGGGCGGTTGGTTTGTTGCATACAATACCGGGCGTGGCAGAGTCAGAAGATCTTACAGTAAGGGCAGCAAACTTACTTAAATCTGAAACGGGTTGTCAGTTAGGTGTGTGTATAGAGGTTGAGAAAAATTTGCCTATGGGTGGCGGATTAGGGGGGGGGAGTTCAGATGCGGCAACGACACTAGTGGTGTTGAATAAGTTGTGGGGTTTGGGCTTATCAACTAATAGGTTGCTTGAGCTAGGTTTAACGTTAGGTGCGGATGTTCCGGTATTTGTAAATGGTTATGCTGCCTGGGCTGAAGGTGTGGGAGAGGTATTAGAGAAAATAAGTCCTGCAGAACAATGGTGTGTCGTAATCAAGCCACAGTGTCATGTAAACACAAAAGAAATATTTTCTGCTAAAAATTTGACACGAAATAGTAAATCGATCAAAATAGCCGACTTTATAGCGGGTCAGCACCAAAACGATTGTGTTGAGGTGGTGAGTGAGCAGTATCCTTCGGTTAAAGAGGCAATGCAAATTCTGTCTGAGTTTTCAGAGGCTAGGCTAACTGGCACAGGGGCATGTGTCTTTGCGCAGTTTGATTCTAAAGAATTAGCTGAAGTTGCATATAATTCGCTAAAAAATAATAAGTGGCAGATATACTTAGCTAAAGGGTTGAATGAGTCGCCCTTGATAACAAAGCTAAATGACTGGAACTAAATTCATAATTATTGGGTCGTCGCCAAGCGGTAAGGCACGGGGTTTTGATCTCCGCATACCAAGGTTCGAATCCTTGCGACCCAGCCATTTATATCCATTATTATGGGAGTGCTTGAATGAATGACACCTCTATGATGGTGTTTTCTGGAAATGCTAATCTCGCTCTATCTGACGGTATAGTTAAAAAGCTAAACATGCGTTTAGGTATGGCTACTGTAGGTAGGTTTAGCGATGGTGAGGTAGCTGTAGAAATTGAAGAAAATGTCCGGGGTAAGGATGTTTTTATCATTCAGCCAACTTGCTCGCCAACCAATGAGAATTTAATGGAATTGTTGGTGATGACGGATGCTCTTAAGAGAGCTTCGGCTTCACGAATTACCGCAGTGCTACCATATTATGGTTACGCTAGGCAAGATAGAAGATCTCGATCTGCGCGAGTGCCAATAAGTGCTAAATTAGTGGCGAGAATGATCGAGCAATCAGGTGCAAATAGAATCTTAACGGTTGATTTACATGCTGATCAGATACAAGGTTTTTTTGATATACCGGTTGACAATGTGTATTCATCTCCCATACTTTTGGGTGATGTATGGCGTCAACAATATAAAGATTTAATAGTTGTTTCTCCAGATGTTGGTGGAGTAGTAAGGGCAAGAGCACTTGCTAAAAGATTAGATGATTCTGATCTTGCAATTATAGATAAGCGCAGGCCAAAGGCAAATGTCTCTGAAATAATGCATATTATTGGAGATGTTGAAGGTCGTACGTGTGTGATGATAGATGACTTAGTAGATACTGCTGGTACATTATGTCATGCTGCGGCGGCTCTGAAAAAAAGAGGTGCTATTAAGGTTGTTGCTTATTGTACGCATGCCGTGTTGTCAGGTGCAGCGATGAATAATTTGAGAAACTCTGAGCTTGATGAGTTGGTGGTTACAGATACAATTCCATTGAGTAAGGAAGCGACCGATTTAGGGAAGATAAGACAGTTGAGTGTTGCGGAAATGCTAGCTGAAACGATAAGACGTATTTCAGTAGGCGAATCGGTTAGTTCGCTTTACGTAGATTAAGGTTGTAAATAGAATTTAATGTTGGTGCTCTTGGGCACGGACTTCAGAAAAATAGTGAGGAAAGATGTCTAAAGTATTTGAATTTGTTGCCGAAAGCCGTGAGCAATCAGGTAAGAATGTAGCGAGAAGAGCGCGTCGTCAAGGTAATGTGCCAGCTGTGATTTATGGTGGATCTGCTGCTCCGCAAATGTTGGTTTTAAATCATAACGAAGTAATCAAGCATCTTGACCATGAGGCAGTTTACTCTCATGTGTTAGATGTTGTTGTTGACGGTAAAACTGAACAAGCTATTCTTAAAGGTGTACAGCGTCATCCGGCTAAAGTACAGATATTACATTTAGATTTCTTACGTGTAAGTCAATCTGAAAAACTAAAAGTTCATGTTCCTTTGCATTTTATTAATGAGCAAATATCTGTAGGGGTTAAAAAAGGCGGTATTGCGGCACATTCTTTAACTGATATTGAGGTTGCTTGCTTACCCTCTGCATTGCCAGAATTTATAGAGGTTGATTTGAGTGGTTTAGATGTGGGTGAGTCTATCCATTTGTCAGATATAGTGCTGCCGATAGGTGTTGAGATTGTTTCATTATCGCAAGGTGAAGAGCATAACTTATCAGTGGTTTCTATTTTGGCTTCAAGAGCAACAAAAGAGAATTCTGCTGAATAAAGTTGAGTACAGTGTTTTAGAATGATTAAGCTTATTGTTGGCTTGGGGAATCCTGGCCAAGGCTACGAAAAAACCCGACATAATGTCGGGTTTTTGTTTTTGGATGATTTGATACGTGAAACAGAGGTTTCATGGTCAATGCAATCAAAATTCGATGGACTGCTTGCTGAGTCAGTTATTTCTGGGGCTAAGGTTCTTTTGTTGAAACCAACAACTTTCATGAACAGAAGTGGTCAGTCAGTTGGTAAGGTCGCCAAATATTATAAAGTTACACCTGAAGAAATCTTGGTTGTTCATGATGAGCTTGATTTTAATCCTGGGATGTTAAGGCTTAAAAAAGGTGGTGGGCACGCGGGACATAATGGATTGAGAGATATTATTAGTCATCTGGATTCTAATGACTTTTACAGGCTTAGGGTAGGGATTGGAAGGCCGTCAGCAGGTAAATTGGTTGCTGACTTTGTGTTGTCTGCGCCGTCAAAAGTTGAATATACTGAGATAGATAAAGCGCTGTCCTTGGGGCTATCATTTGTGCCTCAGATAGTTAATGGTGATTTGTCAATTTTGATGAACAAGATTAATGTTTAGTTCTGTGTAAAACAGTGTTATATGAATGACATTTGAAGTAAATTTATTATCTTCTCGTTTTAAAGTGGAAATAAAAAATATTGCTCTATTGACATAAGAATTCTAATAGCTGATAATAATCAGCTTACCCGATATCGGAGGGGTTCCCGAGCGGCCAAAGGGATCAGACTGTAAATCTGCCGGCTCTGCCTTCGGAGGTTCGAATCCTCCCCCCTCCACCATCTTAAATTTATACAAATTATCTGCGGGTGTAGTTCAATGGTAGAACTCCAGCCTTCCAAGCTGATCACGTGGGTTCGATTCCCATCACCCGCTCCAAATTCTGAGATTAAGCTCATATAGCTCAGTAGGTAGAGCACTTCCTTGGTAAGGAAGAGGTCACCGGTTCAAATCCGGTTATGAGCTCCATTTAATAATTTAAAAAATTAGGTGTAATCATGGCTAAAGAAAAATTTTCACGTAGTAAGTCCCACGTAAACGTAGGTACAATTGGCCACGTTGACCACGGTAAAACAACATTAACAGCGGCATTAACGACCGTAATGGCAAAATTGCACGGTGGTGCAGTTAAGGCATTCGATCAAATTGACAATGCACCAGAAGAAAGAGCGCGTGGTATCACCATTGCGACTTCACACGTTGAATATGAATCAACAACACGCCACTATGCGCATGTTGACTGCCCAGGTCATGCTGATTACGTAAAAAACATGATTACAGGTGCTGCACAAATGGATGGTGCGATTCTAGTATGTTCTGCAGCAGATGGCCCAATGCCGCAAACTAGAGAACATATCTTATTATCAAGACAAGTAGGTGTGCCTTACGTAGTAGTTTTCTTGAATAAAGCAGACATGGTTGATGACGAAGAGTTAATCGAGCTTGTTGAAATGGAATTAAGAGAGCTATTAGACATGTATGAGTTCCCAGGTGACGATACACCGATAGTTAGGGGTTCTGCATTGCTTGCATTGCAAGGCGACGAAAGTGATATCGGCATGCCATCAGTTGTTAGGCTGGTAGAAGCATTAGATTCATATATTCCATTGCCAGAAAGAGCAGTTGATGGTGCTTTCTTAATGCCGATTGAAGACGTATTTTCAATTTCTGGTCGTGGAACAGTTGTAACGGGTCGTATTGAGCGTGGTGTAATTAAAGTAGGTCAAGAAGTTGAGATCGTAGGAATTAGACCAACAGTAACAACAACAGTTACTGGCGTTGAAATGTTCCGCAAATTATTAGATCAAGGTGAAGCGGGCGATAACGTAGGTCTGCTTTTAAGAGGTACTAAAAGAGACGAAGTTGAGCGTGGACAGGTTTTGGCTCATAAAGGAACTATTAAGCCGCATGCATACTTCAACGCTGAAATATACATTTTATCTAAAGATGAAGGTGGTCGTCATACACCATTCTTTGATGGTTATCGTCCACAGTTTTACTTTAGAACTACAGATGTAACTGGAGCGGTAGCATTGCCGGAAGGTGTAGAGATGGTAATGCCTGGCGATAATATTTCAGTAAAAGTAAAATTAATCTCACCGATTGCGATGGAAGATGGTTTACGCTTCGCGATTCGTGAAGGTGGTCGTACTGTCGGTGCTGGTGTTGTTGCATCAATACTTGAATAAATTTATTTCTTGGTATAATATAGCAAGTTCTGTAAAGTTTGTCTGAATAGGTCAGTAGTTCAATTGGTAGAATGGCGGTCTCCAAAACCGCTGGTTGGGGGTTCGAGCCCCTCCTGGCCTGCCAGTCAGATTAAGCTTAATTAATATTGTGAATAATAATAAAAAATGAATAATCAACCACAGTCATCAGCATCAATAACTGATATTCTGAAACAAATACTTTCAGTGCTGCTTGTAATTTCGGGTATCGCTGCGTTTTATTATTTCTCAGCAGACCATGCTAGTTTTAAAGAGGTCGCATTATTATATAGGGTTCTAGGTTTAGTGATACTCATGTCAGTTGTTTTGGGCATAGTGTTTACTACGGAGCTTGGGCGCTCTGTGTGGAATTTTGCAATTGAATCACGTCAGGAAGTTAGAAAAGTTGTTTGGCCGACTCGTGAAGAAACAATTAGAACAACTTTGCTTGTATTTGCAATGGTTTTTATAGTCGGTTTTATTCTCTGGGTGCTAGATATGTTTCTATTCTGGGGCATTCGGTTTTTAACTGGTCAAGGTGGTTAAGGTAATGGCTCTTCGCTGGTATGTGGTTCATGCGTATTCAAATTTTGAAAATAAAGTTAAACAAGCGCTTGAAGAAAGAATTGTAAGAGAAGGGCTTGAGGATTATTTCGGCAAGATTCTGGTTCCAACTGAAGAAGTTATTGAAATGAGAATGGGGCAGCAAAGGAAGAGTGAAAGGAAATTCTTTCCTGGTTATGTCTTGGTTCAAATGGAATTAACAGATGAAACATGGCATTTGGTAAAGGATGTTCCTAGGGTTCTTGGATTTATAGGTGGTACATCAGATAGGCCTGCCCCGATATCTGAGAAAGAAGCTATGTCTATCTTGAATAAAGTTGAAGATGGCGTAAATAAACCGAGACCAAAGGTTTTATTTGAAGCTGGTGAAGTGATAAGAGTAATTGATGGACCATTTAAAGATTTTAATGGTGTTGTAGAAGAAGTTAATTACGAAAAAAATAAATTAAAAATATCCGTTCTTATTTTCGGAAGGTCCACTTCTGTAGAGCTGGCTTTTGGTCAGGTTGAAAAAAGTTAATATTTAAACAACATAAATGTTAAAAATTATCGAATCTCTGTCTAATATAAGACAGGGATTTTTGTGTCTAGGGGGAGCTGAAAAGCGTTTGCACCCAAATTGGAGTAAAAAATGGCTAAGAAAATAGCGGCTTATATCAAACTGCAAGTTAAAGCAGGTGAAGCAAATCCGAGTCCACCAGTTGGTCCTGCTTTAGGTCAACGTGGTGTAAATATCATGGAGTTTTGTAAAGCGTTTAATGCTAAGACTCAGGATGTGGAAAAAGGTTTGCCTTTGCCGGTTGTAATTACAGTTTATAGTGACAGAAGCTTCACATTTATAACTAAAACCCCCCCTGCTTCAATTCTATTAAAAAAAATTACAGGTCTTAAAAGTGGAAGTAGCAATCCAAATACAAAAAAAGTTGGAACTGTTACATATGCGCAATTGGAAGAAATTGCTAAAACAAAAATGGAAGATTTAAATGCGGCTAACTTAGAAGCTGCGATTAAAACAATTGCGGGAAGTGCTCGTAGCATGGGCTTAAATGTGGAGGGCATGTAATGGCTAAGTTGTCGAAGAAAGCTAAATTAGTTAAAAGTAAAGTTGATAGATCAAAGCAATATAGCATTATAGAAGCGGTTGGAATTTTAAAAGAGTTAGGTACTTCTAAATTTAATGAAGCAATTGATGTTAGTGTTAATTTAGGCGTAGATCCAAGAAAATCTGATCAAAATGTTCGTGGTGCAACGGTACTTCCAAATGGAACTGGTAAAACAGTTCGTGTTGCTGTTTTTACACAAGGACCGAGTGCAGATGCTGCGACAGCTGCCGGTGCTGATATTGTTGGTATGGAAGATTTGGCTGATTTAGTTAAAAAAGGCGAAATGAACTTTGATGTGGTTATTGCTTCACCAGATGCAATGAGAGTTGTTGGTCAGTTGGGTCAAGTATTGGGTCCGAGAGGTTTGATGCCAAATCCTAAAGTAGGTACAGTAACAGCAGATGTTGCTACGGCAGTTAAAAATGCAAAATCTGGGCAGGTTCGCTATCGTACTGATAAAGGTGGAATTATTCATTGCACATTAGGCAAAGCTACATTCGATGCGGATGCGATAAAAGGAAACCTTGAGGCGTTGCTATCTGATCTTCGTAAAGCAAAGCCAAGTTCAGCAAAAGGTGTTTATATCAAAAAAATTACACTATCTTCAACCATGGGTCCTGGCTTATGGTTAGATGCAGGTAGTCTATCAAACTAAATTAATTGTAAAAAACTTTGGGTTGCCGTTTAACGGCGGTAACCGTCAAAGACCGCAGGGGTTGTAAAACTTAATCATCCTGCGTAGGCGGTTCTAACATATTAATTATGTTAAAAGCCGTAATTTGGGCATTCGTAAGAATGAATTGTTAAACACTGGTTCAATCCAGCAATATGGAGCTATTTTGTGGCACTAAATTTAGATAGCAAAAAGGCTGTCGTAGAAGAAGTCGCACAATTCGCAGCTAAAGCACATTCAGCAGTAGCTGCTGAATATCGTGGTCTTACAGTTACTGAGTTAACAGCTTTACGTAAGACTGCAAGAGAGACTGGTGTCTATCTTCGAGTTGTGAAAAATACATTAGCAAAGCGCGCAGTAGCGGGAACTGAATTTGAATGCATGCAAAGTGGATTAGTGGGTCCTCTTTTGATAGCGTTTTCAATGGAAGACCCTGGTTCTGCAGGTCGTTTGATTAATGACTTTGCTAAAACAAATGATAAGTTGATAACTAAGATTGTTGCATTTGGCGGAGAAGCTTTTGATGGTTCTGCACTAGCTAAATTGGCAAGTTTACCAACACGCGATCAAGCAATCAGCATGTTAATGTCTGTTATGAAAGCACCTGTAGGAAAGCTTGTGCGTACAATAGCTGCTGTTAGAGATCAAAAGCAAGAAGCTGCTTAATTATAAACAATTGAAATAAATAATATTTAGAGGAATTTACATGGCCATATCACAAGCCGATATCTTAGATGCGGTATCGAACATGACAATTACTGAAATCGTTGATTTAATTTCTGCGATGGAAGAAAAATTTGGTGTAACTGCTGCAGTTGCTGTTGCAGCTGCTCCAGCTGCTGGTGGCGGTGCTGCTGCAGCTGAAGAACAAACTGAATTTGATGTTATCTTAGCCTCTTTTGGTGACAATAAAGTTGCAGTAATTAAGACTGTACGTGGTATCACTGGTTTGGGTTTAAAAGAAGCGAAAGATGCAGTAGAAGGTGCTCCAACTGTATTGAAAGAAGGTGTGCCTAAAGCAGAAGCCGAAGATATCCAGAAACAACTAGCTGAAGCTGGTGCAACTGTCGAAATTAAATAATTTAATTTTGATAAAGTTGAAGAGAAGCAGTAGCTGCATCTCTATATAAAGTATGGCTGGTGACCTATTGTCACCGGCCTTTTGCTGTTTGTACCTATACACAGTAGAAATAAATCATGACGAAAAAGTTTGGAAGCGATATGTCCTACTCTTTTACAGAAAAAAAGCGTATTAGAAACAATTTTGGGAAAAGTACAGAAGTTCTTGAGGTTCCCTATCTCCTTGCAACACAAATTAATTCATATGCTGGATTTTTACAATCTGGAGTGACGCCTGAAAAGCGTTCAGCAATGGGTTTGCATGCTGCCTTTTCAAGTGTTTTTCCAATTGAAAGTCATTCAGGCTATGCTGTTCTAGAATATGTCAATTACAGATTGGGCGAGCCAACTTTTGATGTAAGAGAGTGTCAGCAAAGAGGGGCTACCTACGCTGCTCCATTGCGTGTTCTAGTTCGTTTAGTAATATATGACAAAGAAGCATCAGCTAACGCAAAGGTTGTTAAAGATATACGTGAACAAGAAGTTTACATGGGTGAATTGCCATTAATGACAGAAAATGGCACGTTCGTAATTAATGGAACTGAAAGAGTTATAGTTTCACAATTACATCGCTCACCTGGTGTGTTTTTCGATCATGATAAAGGTAAGACCCACTCTTCTGGTAAATTATTATTTAACGCAAGAGTAATACCATATAGAGGTTCTTGGTTAGATTTTGAGTTTGACCATAAAGACTGTGTTTATGTACGTATCGATAGACGGAGAAAGATTCCTGCAACCATCTTGCTAAGAGGTTTAGGATTCGACAATGAAGAAATGATCAAAATTTTCTTCGAAACTAATAAATTTACATTAAACAAAGACAATTGTTTATTTCATATAGTTCCTGAAAGAATGCGGGGTGAGATTGCGGCATTTGACATTACACACAACAATCATGTGTTAGTTGAGGAAGGTCGACGTATAACTGCTAAGCATATACGTGAAATGAACAAAGCTGGGTTGACAGAAGTTAAAGTGCCAAGAGAGTATTTACTTGGGAAAATACTAAGTCATAATATAGTAGATAAATTGACAGGTGAGTTGATTGCAAATGTAAATGACGAATTGTCTACTGTTTTAATTGAAAAACTTTTAGATAATGATGTTACTGAAATTAACACGTTATTTGTTAACGATCTTGATAACGGGGCTTACATAAGTAACGCTATGAGATTAGATACAACAACTAATTCGCTTGAGGCATTAGTAGAGATATACAGAATGATGCGTCCTGGTGAACCACCAACGAAAGACTCTGCAGAAAATCTATTTCAAAATTTATTTTTCACCGATGACAGATATGATCTATCTACTGTTGGAAGAATGAAGTTTAATAGAAGATTGGGCCGCGAAGAAACTGTTGGTACAGGTACGTTAACAAAAGAAGATATCATTGATGTACTTAAAGAATTAATTTCTATCAGAAATGGTAATGGAACTGTAGATGATATTGACCATTTAGGTAATAGACGTGTTCGTTCTGTAGGTGAGATGATCGAAAACCAATTCAGAGTCGGATTGGTGAGAGTTGAACGCGCAGTTAAAGAGCGATTAACCTTGGCTGACTCTGAAGGTTTGATGCCTCAAGAGATAATAAATGCCAAGCCTGTTTCTGCTGCTGTAAAAGAGTTTTTTGGATCAAGCCAACTTTCTCAGTTTATGGATCAAAACAATCCGTTATCACAAGTAACTCATAAGCGTCGTGTTTCAGCATTAGGACCCGGTGGTTTGGCCAGGGAAAGAGCCGGCTTTGAAGTTCGTGATGTTCATGCTACTCACTATGGAAGAGTGTGTCCAATTGAAACTCCAGAAGGCCCCAATATCGGTTTGATCAATTCGCTTTCTGTATATGCTCGAACAAACGGCTATGGATTTTTAGAAACACCTTATAGAAAAGTAATTGATGGCGTTGTAACAAATCAAGTTGATTACCTATCAGCAATTGAAGAAGGTGAGTTCGTTATTGCACAAGCAAGTGTTGCTGTTGATGAAAAAGGTAAATTAGTTGATGGATTAGTGTCTTGTCGACATAAAGATGAGTTTGCATTAGCTATGTCTGATACCGTTCAGTATATGGACGTATCATCTAAACAAATTGTTTCAGTTGCAGCTTCAATTATTCCATTCCTTGAACATGACGATGCAAACCGTGCATTGATGGGTTCAAACATGCAGCGACAAGCGGTTCCAACATTAAGGGCTGAAAAACCTTTAGTAGGGACTGGAATGGAACGAATTGTAGCGAAAGATTCTGGCGTTACCGTAGTAGCAACAAGGGGTGGTCGAATAGAAGCAGTTGATGCGGCGAGGATTGTAGTTAGAGTTAATGATACTGAAACTGAAACTGGCGCTCCCGGTGTTGATATCTATAACTTAACAAAATATACGCGATCGAATCAAAATACATGTATTAATCAAAAGCCGTTAGTCAAGCTTGGCGATGCAGTAAGTGCGGGTGATATATTAGCTGATGGACCTTCAACAGATATGGGTGAATTAGCGTTAGGACAGAATATGCTTGTCGCCTTTATGCCTTGGAATGGATATAACTTTGAAGATTCGATACTCGTATCTGAAAGGGTAGTTAAAGAAGATCGGTTTACAACAATTCATATCGAAGAGAAAACTTGCGTAGCTAGAGATACTAAGCATAGTCCTGAAGAAATTACAGCGGATATTCCGAATGTAAGTGAAGAAGCATTATCTAAACTCGATGCATCTGGAATTGTGTATGTTGGTGCAGAAGTTAAAGGTGGTGATATTTTAGTCGGAAAAGTAACTCCCAAAGGAGAGACGCAATTAACGCCAGAAGAAAAGCTTTTACGAGCCATTTTTGGTGAAAAAGCTGCTGATGTTAAAGACACATCCTTACGAGTTCCTGGAAGCATAGAAGGTACGGTTATTGATGTTCAAGTCTTTACAAGAGATGGTGTAAAAAAAGATCAGCGTGCACTGGATATTGAACAAGAAGAAATTAACAGATATAGAAAGGACCTTGACGATCAACTAAAGATTCTAGAAGAAGATATATTTGCTCGTGTAGCACGAATTTTAGTTGGTAAAACTGCACACACGGGCCCTGGTAATTTGAAAGACGGTGTGGAAATTACGCAAGCATATTTGGATACATTGCGTCATACAGAATGGTTAAAAATAAAGATGAAAGATGAAGATATCAATCTTCAACTTGAAACTGTTGCCAATCAAATTGAGCAACAAAGAAAAGATTTTGACGAGCGTTTTGAAGTAAAACGTAAGAAAATTACTATGGGCGATGATCTTGCTCCGGGTGTTTTGAAAATGGTTAAGGTCTATTTAGCTGTTAAAAGACGTATTCAACCTGGTGATAAAATGGCTGGTAGACATGGGAATAAGGGTGTGATTTCTATGATTAGGCCTATTGAAGATATGCCTTATACAGCAGATGGTAATCCAGTTGATATTGTATTAAACCCGCTAGGTGTTCCATCACGTATGAATGTCGGTCAGGTATTGGAAACACATTTAGGATGGGCTGCAAAAGGCTTAGGTATTCAGATCGGAAAAATGCTTAATGATAAATATGATGTTGAATCCGCAAAAGTATCAGCAATAAGAAGTTATCTGGATAAAATTTATAATGGTAGTGGACGCAAAGAGAATTTAAATTCTTTTAGTGATGAAGAAATTCTAGAAATGGCTAAAAATTTAGTCAGTGGTGTGCCAATGGCAACGCCAGTTTTTGACGGTGCAAGTGAAGAGGATATTCGTAACATGTTACGTTTGGCTGAACTTCCAGAACATGGTCAAATTACCTTATTTGATGGTTTAACAGGTGAGCCATTTGAGCGTGAGGTAACTGTTGGATATATGTATATGCTCAAATTGAATCACTTAGTTGATGATAAGATGCATGCTCGTTCTACCGGCCCTTATAGTCTAGTAACTCAACAACCATTAGGTGGTAAAGCACAGTTTGGTGGACAAAGATTTGGTGAAATGGAGGTATGGGCACTAGAAGCCTATGGGGCTGCTTATACCTTGCAAGAAATGTTAACTGTAAAATCAGATGATGTAACAGGCAGAACAAGAATGTATAAAAATATAGTCGACGGTGATCACAAAATGGAAGCTGGCATGCCAGAATCATTTAATGTTCTTATCAAAGAAATTCGATCATTGGCTGTTAATATTGAATTACAACGTGAGTAAAGCTAAAAATATTTAGATGCTTATAAGGGTCTAATAAAGTATTTTAAATAATTAATATTAACCAGCATTAAAACAAATAGGACTTCTGTTTGTTTAACTGAAGCATGAATACAGTTCAATATATTGATATTGAACTTTTCTGTTCTGGGTTGTGAATAAACCAATTAAAGAGGACAAGCTCTTGAAAGATTTGATGAATTTTCTAAAAAGACAAGGACGTGCTGATGACTTTGATGGAATTAGCATAGGCTTGGCATCACCTGATATGATCCGTTCGTGGTCATATGGAGAAGTGAAAAAACCTGAAACAATAAATTATCGTACATTTAAGCCTGAAAGGGATGGTCTTTTTTGCGCTAAGATCTTTGGTCCAGTTAGTGACTATGAATGCTTGTGCGGTAAGTACAAAAGATTAAAGCATCGCGGAGTTATCTGCGAAAAATGTGGTGTGGAAGTTACTTTATCTAAAGTACGTCGTGAACGAATGGGCCATATAGATTTGGCAAGTCCAGTGGCGCATATATGGTTTTTGAAATCTTTGCCTTCTAGAATTGCATTGCTTTTGGATATGACACTGCGTGAGATTGAAAGAGTTTTGTATTTTGAATCGTTTGTAATTCTTGATCCAGGGTTGACTCCGCTTGAGAAAGGACATCTTCTAACTGACGATGAGTATCTTGAAGCGGTAGACCTTCATGGTGATGATTTTGTAGCTAAAATGGGTGCAGAAGCAATTTATGATCTATTAAAAGCAATTGATTTAAAAGAACAAGTTAATGTTTTAAGAGAAGAGATTAACTCTACTTCTTCAGAAACTAAAATTAAAAAATATTCAAAACGCCTTAAGGTAATGGAGGCATTGTTAAGTTCAAACAATCGCCCAGAATGGATGATTTTGAAAGTTCTTCCTGTATTGCCGCCAGAACTACGTCCTCTGGTGCCATTAGATGGTGGTCGTTTTGCAACATCAGATTTGAATGATTTATACAGAAGGGTAATTAACCGAAACAATCGTCTAAACCGTTTATTAGATTTAAATGCTCCAGATATTATTGTACGTAATGAAAAGAGAATGCTACAAGAGTCTGTTGATGCGTTGTTAGATAACGGTAGACGGGGCAGAGCAATTACAGGCACAAACAGACGTCCGCTTAAATCGCTTGCTGATATGATAAAAGGAAAGCAAGGCAGATTTCGTCAAAATTTGCTAGGGAAGCGCGTTGATTATTCTGGACGATCTGTAATTGTTGTTGGGCCTACTTTGCGTTTACATCAGTGTGGATTGCCCAAAAAAATGGCATTAGAGCTTTTCAAGCCATTCATATTTAGTAAACTACAATTACGAGGCTTAGCTACTACCATTAAAGCAGCTAAAAAAATGGTTGAGAGAGAAGGTCCAGAAGTATGGGATATTCTAGAAGAGGTTATACGTGAACATCCTATTTTATTGAATCGTGCTCCTACTCTTCATAGATTGGGTATTCAAGCTTTCGAGCCGACCCTAATCGAAGGAAAAGCAATACAATTGCATCCATTAGTTTGTAGCGCATTTAATGCAGACTTTGATGGTGATCAAATGGCTGTTCACATACCGTTATCAATTGAGGCTCAATTAGAAGCCAGAACATTGATGATGGCAACTAATAATATATTGTCTCCAGCAAATGGAGAACCTGTGATCAATCCATCACAGGACGTTGTATTGGGTTTGTACTATATTAGTCGTGAAAAAATTAATGCAAAGGGCGATGGATCTGTTTTTGGGTCTGTTGGTGAAATTCACAAAGCATTATTGGTTAAATCGGTTGAATTACAATCTAAGATTCAATTGAGAATAACTGAAAAAGTTAAGTCTGAAGGCGCATTGGTTGATAAAACACATCGCGTTGAGACGACAGTTGGTAGGGCATTAATATGGGAAGTTGTTCCTGATAGAATGCCATATGAATTAGTTAATTGCGATATGACTAAGAAAAACATATCAAGATTAATTAATTATAGTTATAGGCATTTAGGAAATAAAGATACTGTTGTTCTTGCAGATCAGCTTATGTATCTGGGATTTAGATATGCAACTATCTCAGGTGTTTCGTTTGGGATAGAAGATATGGCGATTCCTGCGAAAAAAATTGACATCATCAGTGCTGCGGATAGAGAAGTAAATGAAATACAAAGTCAGTATGCATCAGGTTTAGTAACAGATGGTGAGAGATATAACAAAGTAGTTGATATATGGTCACATGCAAATGACCAAGTTGCAAAGGTGATGATGGACGGGTTGGGTGAAGAAACCGTTACCGATGCTCAAGGTAATAGCGTAAAACAGAAATCGTTTAATTCCATATTTATGATGGCAGAATCTGGAGCTAGAGGTTCGGCTGCTCAGATAAGGCAGTTAGCTGGGATGCGAGGTTTAATGGCCAAGCCTGATGGCTCTATTATTGAAACACCAATTACCGCAAATTTCCGTGAAGGTCTTGATGTATTGCAATACTTTATTTCTACGCATGGAGCTCGTAAAGGATTGGCTGATACTGCATTGAAAACAGCTAACTCAGGTTATTTAACCAGACGATTAGTAGATGTTGCTCAAGACTTGGTAATCACGGGTGATGATTGTGGTACTGTTAATGGATTGGTAATGACCCCAATAATTGAGGGTGGTGATGTTGTAGAGCCATTGTCTGAAAGAGTACTGGGTAGGGTAGCGGTAAGTGATGTAATGGATGCTTCAGGACAAAATGTAATTGTTCCTGCTAAAACCCTACTTGATGAGTATTGGGTTGCTATTCTTGATGAGCAAAGTATTGACCAAGTAACTGTCCGGTCAATTATTACATGTGAAAATAGGCATGGCGTTTGTGCGGCTTGTTACGGTCGTGATTTAGGTCGTGGGCATTTGGTTAATTTAGGTGAGGCAGTAGGCGTAATTGCTGCTCAGTCCATCGGTGAGCCAGGCACACAGCTTACTATGCGTACTTTCCACATTGGTGGTGCAGCATCTAGATCTGCTGCAATCAGCAATGTACAGGTTAAATCATCTGGTACTGTTAAATTAAATAACTTGAAATCAGTATTGAACAGAGAGGGTAAGTTGGTAGCTGTATCGCGATCAGGTGAGGTTGGAGTTGTCGATGATTACGGAAGAGAGAGAGAGCGCTATAAAATACCTTATGGTGCTGTTTTGTCAGTTCAGGAAGGATCTAAGATCAGTGCAGGCGATATAATCGTAACATGGGATCCATTTACTCATCCTGTAATTACAGAAGTAGATGGTATCGTCGAGCTTAAGGATTTTCTTGATGGCATTACTGTTCAAAAGCAGTCTGACGAAGTAACTGGATTAAGTTCGCTTGTGGTTACTGATCCTAAGCAACGGGGATCTGCTGGTAAAGAGTTGCGACCAATGGTTAAGTTACTAGATATGGAAGGTAACACAATTCATTTACCAGGCACAGAAATTCCAGCTCAGTATTTTCTTCCAGCAGGAGCTATCGCTGGTATCAAAGATGGTGGCGAAGTAAGAGTTGGTGATGTACTTGCAAGAATTCCACAAGAATCAAGTAAAACTAGAGATATTACAGGTGGTTTGCCAAGAGTTGCTGACTTATTTGAAGCTAGGAAAACAAAAGATCCGGCGATATTGGCTGAAACAAGTGGAACAATTTCTTTTGGTAAGGAAACTAAAGGAAAGCAAAGGGTAATAATTACTGATGGTTCTGGAGAGCAAGTAGAAACACTAATCCCAAAATGGAGACATATTACTGTTTTTGAAGGTGAGTATGTTGAGAAAGGTGAGACGATAGCAGAAGGTGAGTTAACACCACATGATATTTTAAGATTAAGAGGTATTGAGGAGTTAGCAAATTATCTCGTAAAAGAAATTCAAGATGTATATCGTTTACAGGGTGTAAAAATAAACGATAAGCATATTGAAGCAATAATTAGACAAATGCTCAGAAAAGTTGAAATTACCGCACCTGGTGATACCTCCTTTATAAAAGGGGAGCAAGTAGAGCGCGCGGCAATGAGAGTTGAAAATGATACGGTTGAAAGCTTAGGTAAGATTCCTGCAACATATGAGTCAATTTTGTTAGGTATAACTAAAGCCTCATTAGCAACTGAGTCATTTATATCTGCCGCTTCATTCCAAGAAACAACAAGAGTGCTAACAGATGCGGCGGTTAGGGGTTTGAGTGATGGCTTGCAAGGCTTGAAAGAGAATGTGATTGTTGGCAGGTTGATTCCTGCGGGAACAGGACTAGCCTATCACGAAAATAGAAAAAATAAGTTTACCCAGCAACAAGAAATAGAAGCTGAAAATGGTCAAAGCATCGATGCAGGAGATGTTGAAGAAGCATTGAAGCAAGCGTTGAATGTGTAATTAGGTATTTTATAAATAAAAATGGGCTTGACCTAAACATTATTAACAAGTATCATGCTTAGCTCACATAAGCAAAGTGCTTGGTCAGAATGGATATAATTGATTTTAGTAAATATTATCAATTCTTAGTTAAAGCTCTGGCAGTTATAAAAAAATTGGAGTAGAAATTTATGGCCACGATCAATCAATTAGTTCGAAAGCCACGTGCTAAAAGAATAGAAAAAAGTAATGTTCCAGCTTTAGAGGCTTGTCCTCAAAGAAGAGGTGTGTGTACTCGCGTTTACACTACAACTCCTAAAAAACCAAATTCAGCACTTAGAAAAGTTGCTAGGGTTAGATTAACTAATGGCGCCGAGGTAAGTAGTTACATAGGAGGTGAGGGTCATAATCTTCAAGAGCACTCTGTGGTACTTATTAGAGGGGGTCGTGTAAAAGACTTACCTGGTGTTCGTTATCATGTTGTTCGAGGTAGTTTAGATGCGTCAGGCGTGAATAACAGAAAATGCGGCAGATCAAAATATGGAACCAAGCGCCCTAAAGGCTAAAAGCGAGTTAATTTAAATGTCTAGAAGAAGAGTTGCAACAAAAAGAGAAATTATTCCAGATCCAAGATTTGGTAGCATCATGCTAACTAAATTCATGAATATGATCATGGAAAGTGGTAAGAAGTCAGTTGCTGAAGGAATAGTATATGGTGCACTAGATGCCATTGAAGCTAAGGGTCATTCAGAACCATTAGATATATTGTCTAAAGCATTGGAAAATGTACAGCCGAGAGTTGAGGTAAAGTCAAGAAGGGTTGGTGGTGCAACATATCAGGTTCCTGTTGAGGTACGTCCTTCACGAAGGATGGCATTGGCAATGCGTTGGTTAATCGATGCATCAAGAAAAAGAAATGAAAGAAACATGTCGTCTAAGTTAGCGGGTGAGTTGATGGATGCCTTTGAAAGTAGAGGGTCTGCAGCCAAAAAACGCGAAGATACGCATAGAATGGCTGAAGCTAATAAAGCCTTTTCTCATTATCGCTGGTAGTTAAATATCAAATAAATTAGATGAGCTAGTGCGTAAGACAAATATTTGTAATTATAGAAATATCGGCATCATGGCTCATATTGATGCTGGAAAAACTACAACTACTGAAAGAATATTGTACTACACGGGTGTCTCTCACAAAATTGGTGAGGTACATGATGGAACCGCAACAATGGACTGGATGGTTCAAGAGCAAGAAAGAGGGATAACTATAACCTCTGCTGCTACAACTTGTTTTTGGAGTGGGATGGATGCTCAATATGATGAGCACCGTATTAATATAATTGATACGCCTGGGCATGTTGATTTCACAATAGAAGTAGAAAGATCTCTTAGGATTCTTGACGGTGCTTGTGCCATATTTTGTGCCGTAGGTGGAGTTGAACCTCAGTCAGAAACTGTATGGAGACAAGCAGACAAATATGGCGTGCCTAGGCTAGTGTTTGTTAATAAAATGGATAGAACAGGTGCGGATTTTTATAGAGTTATTGACCAGATAAAAACTAGGCTAGGTGCCAATCCAGTACCTATGCAGTTGCCATTAGGCAAGGAAAATGAATTTCAAGGTGTAATTGATTTAATCAAAATGAAAGCGATATATTGGGAGGATAATTCCCTTGGTATGTCATTTCATGAAATGGATATACCAGAATATTTACAAGAAGATTCTTCTATATGGCGTGAAAAGTTAATGGAAGTAGCTGCAGATGCTTCTGAAGAATTAATGAATAAATATTTAATGTGCGGTGAGTTAGAGCCGAAAGATATTAAATATGGTATTAGAAAATTAACAATAGAAAATAAAATAGTTCCAGCATATTGTGGAGCTGCCTTTAAAAATAAAGGCGTTCAATCTTTATTAGATGGTGTAGTTGAGTATTTGCCTTCGCCTACTGATCTTCCAGATGTGCAAGGGCTAAGTAAAAAAAATGGGGATATTTGTACAAGACAAGCATTAGATAGCGAATTGTTTTCAGGATTGATTTTTAAAATAGCGACGGATCCTTACGTTGGAAGTCTTGCTTTTATTAGAATTTATTCAGGTATATTAAGTTCTGGTGATGTGGTTTATAACCCAATAAAAGAAAAAAGAGAGCGTATCGGTAGAATTGTTCAATTGCACTCAAACTCTCGAGAAGAGGTAAAAGAAGTTTATGCTGGGGATATTGCAGCTATCATTGGTTTAAAAGAAGCTTCTACTGGTGACACATTGTGTGATCAAGAAGATGTGATTATGCTTGAAAAAATGGAATTTCCTGATTCTGTTATTTCAATTGCAGTTGAGCCCAAGACAAAAGCAGATGAAGACAAAATAGGATTAGCGCTGTCTAAATTAGCACAAGAAGATCCTTCATTTAGGGTATCAAGTGATGTTGAATCTGGCCAAATTATAATTTCAGGTATGGGGGAGCTTCACTTAGAAATTATTGTAGATAGGCTTAAAAGGGAATTTAACATAAATGCAAATATTGGGATTCCACAAGTTGCTTACAGAGAAACTATTAAATCTTCAGTTGTTGAAGAGGCAAAGTTTATAAGGCAAACGACTGGCCGTGGTCAATATGGGCACGTATGGTTAAAGTTGGAGCCGCAACCAATGGGTATGGGTTACTCTTTTGTAAACGAAGTCGTAGATGGAAATATACCTAAAGACTTCATTAATTCAGTTGATTTGGGTGTACAAGATCAATTGAAGTGTGGTGTGCTTGCTGGATACCCAATGCAAGACATTAAGGTTACATTATTTGATGGCTCATATCACGAAGTAGATTCAAACGATATTTCCTTCAAAATTGCTGGATCTATATGCTTTCGTGAAGGTGCTAAAAAAGCAGACCCTGTTTTATTAGAGCCCATTATGAAAGTTGAGATAGTAACGCCCGATGAATATATGGGTGAGGTTGTTGGTGATATAAATAGACGGCGTGGTCTGGTTCTTAATATGGAGGATATGCCGTCAGGAAAGACACTTAGCTGCGAAGTGCCTTTGTCAGAAATGTTCGGATATTCGACCGATTTGCGATCAGCGACGCAGGGGCGAGCTACGTACAGTATGCAGTTTAAAAAATACAATGAAACTCCTGTGCATGTTGCACAGGATATAATTAAAAAATCTTCATAATATTAATATATATAAAGGTATCGACTCATGGCTAAAGAAAAATTTTCACGTAGTAAGCCCCACGTAAACGTAGGTACAATTGGCCACGTTGACCACGGTAAAACAACATTAACAGCGGCATTAACGACCGTAATGGCAAAATTGCACGGTGGTGCAGTTAAGGCATTCGATCAAATTGACAATGCACCAGAAGAAAGAGCGCGTGGTATCACCATTGCGACTTCACACGTTGAATATGAATCAACAACACGCCACTATGCGCATGTTGACTGCCCAGGTCATGCTGATTACGTAAAAAACATGATTACAGGTGCTGCACAAATGGATGGTGCGATTCTAGTATGTTCTGCAGCAGATGGCCCAATGCCGCAAACTAGAGAACATATCTTATTATCAAGACAAGTAGGTGTGCCTTACGTAGTAGTTTTCTTGAATAAAGCAGACATGGTTGATGACGAAGAGTTAATCGAGCTTGTTGAAATGGAATTAAGAGAGCTATTAGACATGTATGAGTTCCCAGGTGACGATACACCGATAGTTAGGGGTTCTGCATTGCTTGCATTGCAAGGCGACGAAAGTGATATCGGCATGCCATCAGTTGTTAGGCTGGTAGAAGCATTAGATTCATATATTCCATTGCCAGAAAGAGCAGTTGATGGTGCTTTCTTAATGCCGATTGAAGACGTATTTTCAATTTCTGGTCGTGGAACAGTTGTAACGGGTCGTATTGAGCGTGGTGTAATTAAAGTAGGTCAAGAAGTTGAGATCGTAGGAATTAGACCAACAGTAACAACAACAGTTACTGGCGTTGAAATGTTCCGCAAATTATTAGATCAAGGTGAAGCGGGCGATAACGTAGGTCTGCTTTTAAGAGGTACTAAAAGAGACGAAGTTGAGCGTGGACAGGTTTTGGCTCATAAAGGAACTATTAAGCCGCATGCATACTTCAACGCTGAAATATACATTTTATCTAAAGATGAAGGTGGTCGTCATACACCATTCTTTGATGGTTATCGTCCACAGTTTTACTTTAGAACTACAGATGTAACTGGAGCGGTAGCATTGCCGGAAGGTGTAGAGATGGTAATGCCTGGCGATAATATTTCAGTAAAAGTAAAATTAATCTCACCGATTGCGATGGAAGATGGTTTACGCTTCGCGATTCGTGAAGGTGGTCGTACTGTCGGTGCTGGTGTTGTTGCATCAATAATAGAGTAATAAATATGTCAAATCAAACTATCAGAATCCGATTAAAATCATTCGATCATAAGTTAATTGATCAGTCGGCTGGCGAGATAGTAGAAACTGCAAGACGTACTGGTGCCCAAGTTAAGGGACCAATACCTTTGCCTACTAAAAAAGAACGTTTTACGATATTAATTTCACCACACGTTGATAAAGATGCGCGTGATCAGTATGAATTAAGAACGTACAAGAGATTGCTGGACATCGTCGAGCCAACAGAAAAAACAGTTGATGCACTGATGAAGTTGGATCTTGCAGCTGGTGTTGATGTACAAATCAAATTGAATTAAGAATAGAGGAATTGGCAGATGTCAATAGGTCTTATAGGTCGTAAATGTGGTATGACCAGAGTATTTTGTGAAGACGGTACATCAGTACCAGTTACTGTTCTCCAAATAGACTCAAATAGAGTTACCCAAGTGAAAAGTGTAGATATTGATGGTTATAGATCAATACAAGTTTCAGCTGGAGAAAGAAAAGCATCTAGAGTTAATAAAGCCCTAGCTGGACATTATGCAGCTGCAAATTCAACAGCGGGAAGAGGTCTTTGGGAGTTTAGATTAGAAGATGGTGAAGGCGTCGAATTTACAAAGGGTTCAGAGCTGTCAGTAGATTTATTCTCAGCAGGACAAGTTGTTGACGTACAGGGTAAGAGTATTGGTAAGGGTTTTGCTGGTGGTATAAAAAGACACCACTTTAGTATGCAAGATGCAACACATGGTAACTCTAGATCACACAGGGTGCTCGGTTCTATTGGTATGTGTCAAACTCCCGGTCGTGTATTTAAAGGGAAAAAAATGGAAGGCCATCTTGGTAACGTGACAAGAACCGTCCAAAATTTGACTATACAAGCAGTTGATGTTGAGAGAAATTTAATTTTAGTGAAGGGTGCAGTTCCTGGAGCTAAGGGTGGGGATGTAATAATTACTCCCGCTATGAAAATGCGAAATAAAGGTTAAGCCATGGGATTGCATATACCTGCTATAAATGAAAACGATTTATCTGGAAATATTGATGTAAGTGAGTCAGTTTTCGGTCAATCATACAACGAAACTTTAATACATCAATTAGTGGTTCGCTATATGGCTGGATCACGTGCTGGAACAAAAAGTCAAAAAACACGATCTGATGTAAGTGGTGGTGGATCAAAGCCGTGGCGTCAAAAAGGAACTGGTAGAGCTAGATCTGGTACTACTAGAAGTCCTGTATGGAGAACAGGTGGTGTAGCATTCGCTGCGAGACCAAGATCATATGATCAGAAATTGAATAAAAAAATGTTTAGAGTTGGAATCAAATCGATTTTGTCTGAACTATTAAGACAAGAGAGATTGGTTGTAAGTAGTGATATCTTAACAGTCACTTCAAAAACAAAAGATTTATTCAATAAACTCAAAACTGTTGATGCAAATAGAATATTAATTGTTGTTGAGGCAATTAATGTTAATTTGGCTTTAGCTTCAAGAAACATACCTTATGTTGAAGTTATTGAGGCTATTAACTTGAATCCAGTTCTATTGGTATCTGCTGATAAAGTGATTGCAACTCCTGGTGCATTGAAATTGTTAGAAGAGAGATTAGCATGAGTTTAAATTCATATTTATTAGCAGGAATATTAGAAGCACCAATAATTTCTGAAAAAAGCACAAATGCGGCAGAAAAGAATAATCAGTTCGTATTTAAAGTAAAAAAATCTGCAACAAAAAAACAAGTAAAAAGTGCGGTAGAGTTAATGTTTGAAGTTGATGTTGAGTCAGTTCATGTCCTTAATGTAAAAGGAAAAATTAAAAGAGCTGGTAAAACTATGGGAAAACGTTCTGATTGGAAAAAAGCATATGTAAAGCTTAAACCTGGTCATGATATAGAATTTTCTGCTGCATAAATTATTACAGTAAAATATCAATAGGAAACGGTAGAAAGCATGGCGATTGTAAAATCAAAACCGACGTCACCGGGATCACGGTTTGTAGTTCGAATTAAAAATGATGAATTACATAAAGGTAAACCCTTTGCACCTTTACTTGCAAAAAAAAGTAAAAGTGGCGGTCGTAATAATCAAGGGCGTATAACAACGCGTCATATAGGTGGTGGTCATAAGCAGCACTATCGTATCGTAGATTTTAAACGAAATAAAATTGATATTCCTGCGATTGTAGAGCGTCTAGAATATGATCCTAATAGAACGGCTAATATAGCCTTGATTCTATTCAAGGATGGGGAAAGACGATATATTATTGCTCCCAAAGGTATTGCAGTCGGTCAGGAAATAATATCTTCAGATACGGTGCCTGTTAAGCCTGGTAATTGTATGCCGCTACGAAACATTCCAATGGGTACAACTGTTCATTGTGTGGAATTAAAGCCTGGTAAGGGCGCTCAGATTGCTAGAAGTGCTGGTACTTCAGTGCAATTGGTTGCAAGAGACGGAGCACACGCGACAATCAGATTGAGATCAGGTGAAATGAGAAAAGTTATGGCTGATTGTAAAGCTGTGATTGGAGAAGTTTCAAATTCCGAACATAATCTAGCCTCGCTTGGAAAAGCAGGTGCATCAAGATGGAAAGGTGTAAGGCCTACAGTTCGTGGTGTTGTTATGAATCCTGTTGACCATCCACATGGTGGTGGTGAGGGTCGTACATCAGGTGGTAGACATCCAGTATCGCCATGGGGTATGCCTACTAAGGGATACAAAACCAGAAAAAATAAACGTACAGATAATATGATTATCAGACGTCGTAAGCAGAAATAGAGAGGTTTCATAGTGCCGCGTTCAATTAAAAAAGGTCCTTTTATTGATCATCATCTTTTGAAAAAAGTTGAAGATGCGTTGAGTAATAATAATAGGAAACCAATTAAAACTTGGTCAAGAAGATCTATGATTATTCCAGATATGTTGGGATTAACAATAGCAATTCACAATGGAAAGTTACATATTCCCGTTTTAATATCTGAGAATATGGTTGGTCATAAATTAGGTGAATTTGCACCTACACGTACATATAAAGGCCATGTGGCTGATAAGAAATCTAGGTAAGTGATATATGGAAACTAAAGCAACATTAAAAAACGCTCCGTTATCAGCACAAAAAGCCAGACTTGTTGGTGATCAAATACGTGGTTTATCAGTGGAAAATGCAATTAATACACTTAAGTTTAGTTCTAAGAAAGCTGCGGCTATTTTTACTAAAATACTAGAGTCTGCAATTGCAAATGCAGAGCACAATGAAAGTGCTGATATTGACGAATTAAAAGTAACTACTGTATTTGTCAATGAAGGTGCAACCATGAAAAGATTTAGGGCAAGAGCTAAAGGAAATGCGAATCATATCCTAAAAAGAACCTGCCATATTACAGTTAAAGTAGCAGAATACGAGTAGAGGCATAAATATGGGTCAAAAAGTACATCCAACTGGTATACGATTAGGTATAGTAAAGGACTGGAATTCAAGATGGTATGCAAGTACTCAAGATTATTCTAAATATCTATTCCAAGATATTAAAGTAAGAGAATTTCTTAAAAAGAAACTAGCTCATGCCTCTGTTAGCAAAATACAAATTAATAGACCAGCTAATAATGCACATATAACTATTCACTCAGCTCGACCTGGTATCGTAATAGGTAAGAAAGGTGAAGACATTGACGTTCTTCGCATAGAAATATCAAAAATGATCGGTGTGCCAGTTCAACTTAATGTTGAAGAAATCAGAAAGCCTGAATTAGATGCTCAATTAGTTGCTGAAGGTGTAGCGCAACAATTAGAAAAACGCATCATGTATAGACGTGCTATGAAAAGAGCAGTTACTAATACAATGAGATTAGGTGCAGAAGGCATTAAAATCAATGTTGGTGGTCGTTTAAATGGTGCTGAAATTGCTAGAAGTGAATGGTATCGCGAAGGAAGAGTCCCTTTGCATACTCTCCGTGCGGATATAGATTACGCTACTGCTGAAGCTCACACAACTTATGGAATTATAGGTATTAAAGTGTGGATTTTTAAAGGAGAGGTTTTCGATATGGATGCGCATCTAGCTTCTATTAACTCTGATACTAAGAAATAGTTGAAGGAACAAAATTATGCTTCAACCTAAAAGAACAAAATTCCGTAAGCAACATAAAGGCAGAAATAACGGTACTGCTGTAAGAGGATCATCTGTTAGTTTTGGTGAATTCGGTTTAAAATCAATTGGACGTGGCAGAATTACTGCTCGTCAAATAGAAGCTGCCCGTAGAACGATTACGCGTCACGTTAAAAGGGGTGGCAAACTATGGATCAGAATATTCCCGGATAAGCCTATTACAAAGAAACCATTAGAAGTTCGTATGGGAAAAGGAAAAGGTAGTGTAGAATATTGGGTTGCTCAAGTGAGACCTGGAACTATGCTATATGAAATCCAAGGTGTATCTGAGGAATTGGCACGTGAAGCATTCGCTTTAGCGGCAGCTAAGCTACCATTAAAAACATTGTTTACTGCACGGACTATAATGTAATGAAAGCAAGTGAATTACGTACTAAAAGTACTGAAGAATTAGAAAAATTGTTGGTTGAATTATCTCGTGAAAAGTTTAACCTTAAAATGCAAAAAGGAATTGGTCAGTTATCGAAACCTGATCAGGTAAAAAAAGTAAGAAGAAATGTTGCGCGAATACACACTCTTCTTAATCAAAAAGTGAGCGCATAATAATGACTGATAATCAAACTAAGTTACGCACTATTACTGGTAAAGTCGTCAGCAATAAAATGGACAAAACTATTACAGTTCTAGTTGAACGTGTTGTAAAGCATCCTGTATATGGTAAATACATTAAGCGCTCAACTAAGATGATGGCTCATGATGAGCAAAATAGTTGTAATGAAGGTGATGTGGTGTCAATTACGTCATGTCGCCCTATGTCTAAAAATAAAACATTTAAATTAGTTGCTGTTATAGATGCAGCAAAAAAATAATTGTTTTTTTATATAATAATTTAGGAATAAATCATGATTCAGATGCAAACTAACCTTGACGTCGCCGATAATAGCGGTGCAAAAAGGGTCATGTGTATCAAAGTACTTGGTGGTTCTCATCGAAGATATGCTGGTATTGGCGACATCATTAAGGTGAGCATAAAAGATGCAATACCACGTGGTAGAGTTAAAAAAGGTGAAGTTTACAATGCTTTAGTTGTAAGAACTAGAAAAGGTGTTCGTAGGCCTGATGGTTCTGTAATACGTTTTGATGGCAATTCTGCAGTTATATTAAATAATAATCTGCAGCCATTAGGTACTCGTATTTTTGGTCCTGTCACACGTGAGTTAAGAGGAGAAAAATTCATGAAAATTATCTCTTTAGCTCCTGAAGTATTATAAGGTTACTATAATGGCAAAGATTAAAAAAGGCGACGACGTAATAGTTCGTACAGGTAAAGATAAAGGTAAAAGCGGTAGGGTCTCTAAAGTACTGAAAGATAATAAAGTATTAGTTGAAGGGATTAACCAAGTAAAGAAGAATCAAAAAGCAAATCCTAATACAGGAATTAGTGGCGGAATAATCACAAAAGAAATGCCAATTAATATTTCTAACGTTGGTTTGTATAATCCACAAACAAAAAAAGCTGATAAAGTTGGTTATAAAGTACTTGATGATGGCAGAAAAGTCAGGTACTTCAAATCAACTAATGAAGTAATTGACGTTTAGGTTGGAGATATATTATGGCTAGATTAGAAACAGTATATAAAGAAAAAGTGTTGCCTGCTTTAATAGAGCAGTTTGGTTATAAGTCTGTTATGCAAGCACCAAGAATCACTAAAATTACACTTAATATGGGTGTAGGTGGGGCAGTAGCAGACAAAAAAATATTACAATCTGCATTATCAGATATGGAAAAAATATCTGGTCAAAAACCGGTTGTAACATTAGCAAGAAAGTCTATTGCTGGATTTAAAATACGTGACGATATGCCTATCGGATGTAAAGTTACTTTACGAAGTGACCGTATGTTTGAGTTTCTTGATAGACTTATCAGTATTTCAATTCCAAGAATCCGAGACTTCAGAGGATTAAGTTCTAAGAGCTTTGACGGTAGAGGAAATTACTCGATGGGTGTTAAAGAACAGATAATTTTTCCAGAAATTGATTATGATAAAATCGATGCTCTTCGTGGTATGGATATTACTATAACAACAACTGCGCAGACTAACGAAGAAGGTCTTGCGTTACTTAAGTTATTTAATTTCCCATTCAAGAATTAAAAGGTATTTATCATGGCAAAAAAATCAATGATCGCTCGTGAAGAAAAGCGAAAAAAATTAGTTTCTAAATTTAGTGTTAAGCGAAATACGCTTAAAGAATTGATTAGAGATCCTAATACAAGCTACGAAGATAAAGATAAAGCTCAATTACAACTCCAAAAATTACCAAGGGATTCAAGTGTTACTCGAATTAGAAATCGATGTAATTTAACTGGACGTCCTCATGGGTATTATCGCAAGTTCGGTCTAAGCCGTAATAAACTTAGAGAGGCAACAATGCGTGGTGATGTTCCTGGTGTAGTCAAGGCAAGTTGGTAAGATCTGTTAGATCAAGTTTGGAGAAATAGAGATGAGTATGACAGACCCAGTAGCAGATATGCTAACTCGTATAAGAAACGGGCAATCTGCTGGCAAGAAAAATATAAAACAACCTTCATCTAAATTGAAAGTTTCAATTGCTAAAGTTCTAAAAGATGAAGGATATATTACAGATTACACGACTGAAATGAACGGTAGTCATACTGTTATGACGGTTGAGTTGAAGTATTACAAAGGTGTTCCTGTAATTGAATCAATTAAAAGAGTTAGTAGACCAGGTTTACGTATATATAAATCTAAAGACGAATTGCCAAAAGTTCTTGGCGGCTTGGGTATTGCTATTGTTTCAACATCTAATGGCGTTATGACTGATAGAGCTGCACGTGCAATTGGGCATGGCGGTGAAGTTATTTGTACTGTCTGTTAATATAGGTGATTAATGTCTAGAATAGCGAAATCTCCCGTCAATGTACCAAAAGATGTCGAGATAAAATTAGTTGGAAACAACTTGACTGTGAAGGGATCTAAAGGTGAACTAACACATATTTTAAATTCTAATGTTAGCATTGCAATTAATAAAGACGTTGCTAACATCGAATGGAATTCTGAAGACAAAGTTGCAACAGCGCAAGCTGGAACAGCAAGAGCTCTTCTAAATAATATGGTTGTAGGTGTTTCAGAAGGATTTGAGAGAAAACTTACACTAATCGGTGTAGGTTATAGGGCAGCTGCTAAAGATAATATTCTAAACTTATCTTTAGGATTTTCACATCCAGTTGATTTTATTGTTCCTGCTGGCATTACAGTAGAAACACCTTCACAAACTGAAATAATCGTGAAAGGTACTGATAAGCAATTAGTAGGCGAAGTGTCTGCTAAAATCCGAGCTTATCGTCCACCAGAACCTTACAAAGGTAAAGGCGTCAGGTATTCTGATGAGCATGTTGTAAGAAAAGAAGCTAAAAAGAAGTAAGGTAGCGTAATGGATAAGAAACAATCTCGTATGAAAAGAGCGTTAAAACTTCGTTCTAAAATTAAAAGTTTAAGTGCAACAAGATTATCGGTTCATAAAACTGCATTACATATTTACGCACAAATAATTTCTGGCGACGGTGCAAAAACGATCGTTAGCGCATCTACAAATCAAGATAGTATCAAATCAACATTAAAATATACAGGTAACGTTGAAGCAGCTACTATGGTAGGTAAATTAATTGCTGAAAAAGCTATAGCTGCGGGTGTGACAGAAGTAGCATTTGATAGATCTGGTTTTAAATACCATGGTCGTGTTAAGGCATTAGCTGATGCTGCTCGTGAAGCTGGTTTAAAATTTTAGGAGATAAGTGTGGCTACTGCAAATGCACAAATAAGCACAGATGGTTTACAAGAAAAGTTAGTAAATGTTAGACGTGTCGCCAAAGTTGTTAAAGGTGGTAGAGTCTTTGGTTTTACGGCTTTAACTGTTGTAGGTGATGGAGAAGGTAGGGTAGGTTATGGTGTTAGTAAAGCAAGAGAAGTACCAATAGCTATTCAAAAGTCATTAGAACAAGCAAGAAAAAACATGCGTAAAGTATCCTTAAAAGGCGATACTTTACAATATCCTATTATGAATACAACTGGTGCAGCTAAAGTTTACATGCAGCCTGCGTCTGAAGGTACAGGAATTATTGCAGGAGGTGCGATGAGAGCTGTATTTGAGGTTGTAGGTGTTCATAATGTACTTGCAAAATGTATTGGAACTAGTAATCCCATTAATGTTGTAAGAGCAACTATTAATGGTTTAACTGGCATGCATAACGCTCATCAGATAGCTGCTAAACGTGGTTTATCTGTAGACCAAATTATTGGGTAGTTAAAATGACTAGTTTGAAATTAAATGTCACAATGATAAAAAGTAAATTCGGACGATTACCTAAGCATCAAGCATGCTTAAAAGGTTTAGGTTTAAGAAAAATCAATCAATCTGTTATCGTACTAAATACTCCTGAAAATAAAGGCATGATAAATAAAGTTTCTTATATGCTTAAAGTGGAGGAAATTTAATGTTTTTAAATACAATTCAATCTGCTGAAGGTGCTCGTAAAAAACGTGTCAGAGTAGGTAGGGGCATCGGTTGTACTTTAGGTAAAACTTGTGGACGAGGTCATAAAGGTCAAAAGGCTCGTAGCGGTGGTTTTCATAAGGTAGGCTTTGAAGGTGGTCAAATGCCATTGCAACGTAGACTACCTAAGGTCGGTTTTAAGTCACTGAAAAGTAAATATTCGGCTGAAGTTAGATTAAGTGAAATTAATAATTTATCCGAACTAGAAATAGATTTAAAAACATTAATTGACGCAAATATTGTTCCGGTATTTACTAAAACTGCAAAAATCATCCAATCAGGATTGATTAATAAATCTGTTGTCATTAAAGGACTTAAAGTTACTCCAGGTGCTCGTAATTCTATTGAAGCAGCTGGCGGAAAAATTGAGGCTTAAGTAGTGTCTTCTTCTAAATTACAAAATAAAAGTAATGGTCTATCTGAATTAAAAGATAGACTGTTATTTGTTGTAGGTGCATTAGTAGTATACAGAATTGGATCACACATACCTGTTCCTGGTATCGATCCTAAGGCGCTTGCTGCAATGTTTGAGCAGCAAAGTGGTTCTATACTAGATATGTTTAATATGTTCTCGGGTGGTGCTTTGATGCGCCTGAGTCTTTTTGCCTTAGGTATCATGCCATATATTTCTGCATCAATCATAATGCAATTAATGACGGTTGTTTTGCCAAGCATGGAACAATTGAAGAAAGAAGGTGAGTCTGGACGTAGAAAAATATCACAGTTTACTAGATACGGAACGGTTGTGCTTGCAACATTCCAAGCTATTGGAATATCTATAGCCTTACAAAATCAAACTGCTGGTGGATTATCAGTCGTTTTAAATCCTGGAATAGGATTTATTGCAATAACTACAATTACATTAGTAACAGGAACTGTTTTCCTAATGTGGCTAGGTGAGCAGGTTACTGAGCGTGGTATCGGCAACGGTATTTCAATGATCATTTTTTCAGGCATTGTATCTGGCCTACCTAAAGCAATAGGTGGTACGTTGGAACTGGCTAGAACCGGCGAAATGAACGGCGCTTTTATCATTATGTTATTTCTTCTATCTATTTCAGTCACTGCTTTAGTTGTTTTCGTTGAGAGAGGGCAGCGTAGGATAGTTATTAATTATCCTAAGAGGCAGGAAGGTCGTAAATTATATGGTGGTCAAAGTAGCTTTTTGCCTTTGAAGATAAATATGGCAGGTGTAATTCCTCCAATTTTCGCTTCTAGCATTATTCTTTTTCCAGCAACAATTGCTGGCTGGTTCGGTGATACTGATGGTTTATCATGGTTACAAGATATTGCAACTATGTTATCACCTGGACAGCCTGTATATGTATTGATATACGCAACTGCAATTATTTTCTTTTGTTTTTTTTATACAGCATTGGTTTTTAATTCAAAAGAAACTGCTGATAACTTAAAGAAATCTGGTGCATTTTTGCCAGGCATAAGGCCGGGTTTACAGACATCAAATTATATTGATAAAGTTATGACTAGATTGACACTGATTGGTGCATTCTACATAACCTTAGTTTGTTTGCTACCTGAGTTCTTAATCGTTTATTGGAATGTCCCATTTTATTTCGGTGGTACTTCATTATTAATTATAGTTGTTGTGGTTATGGATTTTATATCCCAGATTCAAACTCACGTTATGTCGCAACAATACGAAGGATTGATGAAAAAATCCAACTTAAAAAAATAACTAAGAAATATATTTTCGCAGGAGTACAAATATGAAAGTAAGAGCCTCAGTCAAAGCAATTTGCAGAAACTGTAAAATTGTAAAAAGAAACGGCGTTGTTAGAGTAATTTGTGTCGATGGTAGACACAAACAGAGACAAGGTTAAATTTTGTTGCGACAGAAGCATTCAAATGTTATACTTCTGCGCTTAACTTTAGATTGCTACAAGGGGAGTATCTAGATGGCACGTATTGCCGGGATTAATATACCAGATCATAAACATGCGGTTATAGCTTTAACTGCTATTTATGGAGTTGGGCGTCAAACTGCAAGTGAAATTTGTGAAAAAGTTGGTATTCAAACGTCAGTTAAAATTAAAGAATTGACAGAGGAACAATTAGAGTCAATTCGTAGTGTGGTTTCAAAAATGACAGTAGAGGGTGATCTCCGTCGTGAGGTCTCAATGAATATCAAACGTTTGATGGATCTTGGCTGCTATCGTGGTATAAGGCATCGTCGTGGTTTACCTTTAAGAGGACAAAGAACACGAACTAATGCTCGTACTCGTAAAGGTCCCCGTAAACCAATTAGAAAATAAGTACCCCTTAGAGGTTTTAATTAATGGCTAGTCCAAATCGCGCTAGAAAACGTATAAAAAAAGAAGTGGCTGACGGTATTGTGCACGTACATGCTTCGTTTAATAACACAATTATCACTATTACTGATAGAAAAGGTAATGCTCTATCATGGGCTACTTCTGGAGGTTCAGGTTTCAGAGGGTCAAGAAAAAGCACCCCTTTCGCTGCTCAAGTAGCCGCAGAAAAAGCTGGAATAGTCGCTCAAGAATTTGGCATGAAAAATCTTGATGTTATGATTAAAGGTCCTGGTCCAGGTCGTGAATCTGCCGTACGTTCTTTGAATAACTTAGGTTTTAAAATTAATAACATCGTTGATGTGACGCCAATTCCACACAATGGATGTCGTCCTCCTAAGAAACGTCGCGTATAGAATCGGAGTTGTAAAATGGCAAGATATCTTGGACCTACTTGTAAATTAAGTAGAAGAGAAGGAACTGATCTGTTTTTAAAAAGCAGAGGAAAGTCTCTAGAAAATAAATGTAAATTAGATCAAAGGCCCGGTCAACATGGTACTAAACGTACAAGAAATTCTGACTATGCCCTACAGTTAAGAGCAAAACAAAGATTACGTCGTATCTATGGTATTTTGGAAAAGCAATTCAGGAATTATTATAAAATTGCTGATTTGAAAAAAGGCGCTACAGGTGAAAACCTTTTAAACTTATTAGAATCTAGATTAGATAACGTTGTCTATCGTATGGGATTTGCAAGTACACGCGCAGAAGCACGTCAATTGGTTTCACATAAATCTATTATGATTAATGGATCATTAATTAATGTCCCTTCTTATCAAGTAACCCCTGGTGATGCAATTACGATAAGAGAAAAATCAAAAAAACAACAACGTATTGTTGATGCGCTAAGTGTAACTGAGCAATACGGATATCCATCATGGGTTGAAGTTAATTCAAAAGAAATGACAGGGGTCTTTAGTTCATTACCTGATCGTGTAGATTTAGGTAGTGATATTAACGAACAACTAGTAGTAGAACTTTACTCTAAATAATAGTAGTACTGAGGGATATAAATGCAGAATCCTATTTCTGGCTTATTAAAGCCAAGATTAGTAGAAGTCGAATGTAAGTCGCCTAATCATTCCAGGATTGTAATAGAGCCACTAGAGCGTGGTTTTGGGCACTCACTTGGTAATGCATTAAGACGAGTATTATTGTCAACTATACCCGGGTGTGCAGTTACTGATGTAGAAATCGAAGGAGTTTTGCACGAGTACACTACTATTGATGGTGTTCAAGAAGATGTCATCGATATATTGTTAAACTTAAAGAAACTTGCAGTTATTCTTCATTCTAAAGATGAAGTTGAGCTTATTTTAAGTAAAACTGGAACAGGTCCCGTTACAGCTTCAGATATTCTTTTGCCACATGACGTTGAGATTGTAAATCCAGAACTTGTTATAGCTAATTTAACTCAGGTTGGTGTTGTACTTAATATGAAAATTAGAGTACGACGTGGAAGAGGTTATGAGCCAGTAAGTGTTCGTAAGCTTAATTCTGAAAATACATTTGTAGTCGGAGCATTACAATTAGACGCTGCTTATAGTCCAATTGTTAAAGTTGCCTATCAAGTTGAAAGTACTCGTGTTGAGCAACGAACTAATTTAGATAAATTAGTTATTGAGCTTGAGACAAATGGAACTGTTGATCCTGAGACTACTATAAAGCTCGCAGCTACTATTCTTCATGATCAACTTTCAGTTTTTGTTGATTTTGAAAAGGTAAATGATCAAATTGATGATGATGAAGTTGAGGTTGTCGAAATATTTGATCCTGTATTATTACGTCCTGTTGATGATCTTGAATTAACAGTTCGATCTGCTAATTGTCTTAAAGCTGAGAATATTTTCTATATTGGTGATTTAATTCAACGTACAGAAGTTGAATTATTAAAAACACCAAATTTAGGTAAAAAATCTCTTACAGAAATTAAAGATATATTAGCACTCAAAGGATTGTCACTTGGTATGCGTCTTGAAAATTGGCCGCCAGAGAACTTAGCTGACCATTCACACGCAATAACAACACTTTAACATTAGGTCTTTTTATTTATGAGACATCGTAAGTCAGGTAGAAAATTAAACATTACTAGCAGCCATCGTAAAGCGTTGTTCAGTAACATGGCAAATTCACTGTTTAAGCATGAGTTGATTAAAACAACATTGCCTAAAGCTAAGGAATTAAGAAGTTTTGCAGAGCCATTAATCACACTTTCTAAAGAAGATAGCGTTGCTAAAAGAAGAATTGCATTTGCTAGGTTGCGTGATCGTGATATGGTTACTAAATTATTCAATGAGTTAGGTCCAAGATATAAAACTAGAGCGGGTGGTTATTTACGCATCATGAAGTGTGGTTTCAGACCTGGTGATGATGCTCCTATGGCTTATGTTGAATTAGTTGATAGAGCTGAATAATCAGTTTTATTCATACATAAAAAAAGCCGGTTCTACCGGCTTTTTTTATGTCTAAAATAATGTATAACACTGTCATAAGTCAGCGTTATACATATGTTTTATTGTTCTAATAAATCAATTTTATTTTCTTTACCGTTCCACTCATCAGCGCCATCCAAAGGAGATTTTACTTCAGTAATGCTTGGCCAATTTTTAGATAGCTCTGCGTTTAGCTCAGCAAATTTTTCTTGTCCTTCTGGGAGTTCATCTTCTGCAAAAATTGCGTTAGCAGGGCATTCTGGTTCGCACAATGTGCAATCAATACATTCATCTGGGTCAATTACAAGAAAGTTTGGACCTTCATGGAAGCAGTCAACAGGACATACGTCAACACAGTCAGTAAATTTACATTTAATACAGTTTTCAGTGACTACAAAAGCCATAATTTATCCGGGAAAAAGTTTAGGGAACATAATTTATAATCCGAACATTTTATCAGAAAGGATGCCGCGATTAAATACTAACTTTTCTTAATTTAATATTTCTTTCTTTACAAATGAAGTGAAGATACCATTAGTATCTTCTAGTTTTTTGACTTCTGCTTTTTTTAAGCCTTGTCGAGCGAGCGCTCTTAATTGATCATCTGCAAATTTCTGTTTTGGTCTAGAGGGTATTGAAATTGCTTTTTTATAGTACTTTTCAGCTTCATCTAATTGATTGAGCGATAATAGAAATTCAGCATAAAAATAATTACTCTCTAGACCTTCTGGATTTATCTTAATGGCATTCTCAAACATATACTTAGCTACATTTTCATCGCCAAAACCAATGGGCCATAAAGGTGTCATGTAATAAAGGGCACCGAGTGTTACATAGGCAGATCCACCCAGTGCTGCTGGGTCTCTTTTGATGGCTTCTTGTAACAAATCATGGGCATCATGAATATTTTCTAAAGCCTTTACTGCATTGATATGGTCTGCGTTACAGGCCTTTATGATGGCTTCCCATATTAACGGTTCAGCTTTGTTGGGATATTCTTTAGCTAAATGCATTACTTTCGAATAGAGCTTGTTGTACGCAATTTCTTGTTTCTTATCAGGGGTATTGTAATGAATAATCGCCCACTCAGACTCTATATCTTGTAAAGAGTCATTTAAGCTCCCTGCAAAACACTGAGCTGATAGTATCATTAGTGCAACAAACGTTGTTTTTTTCATACAGTCCAATATATATGATAATCGTTTGTATATCAATAGACTCCATCAACTATTTACCACTGATTATAAGGATTATTTGCTAGATTGTTGTTGTAGTATCTCAAATCTTCAGTTACTTCTATACCAATCCATTCTGGATGTTCGAAATTACTGTTTTGCGATGCTAATTCAATTTCTGCAACAATTAGCCCTTGATTATCACCATGAAACTCATCTATTTCCCATATATTGCCTTTATGTAGCACATAGTGACGTGTTTTTTCAATGATGGGTTTTTTACAGAGTTGATCAATAATTTCTAATGCATCTTTGTAAGGGATTTCATATTCATACTCACTTCTTTGATTTCCAATGGTGGCTGATTTAATATTTAACCATGCCTTATCATCACTTATTCTTATCCTAATTGAGCTGGTAGGTAGTGAGTTTAAATAGCCTTGTTTAAAGATCACTGATTTATTGACGTTACTGCGCCAACTATCATTACTTAACAAAAACTTATGCTCTATTTCAATGGCCATTATTTTTACCGCAGTTATTTGATTTATCACATAAGGGAGGAGTTTGAGTTTCTGAGCACCCACATAGGTACAAAGTTTCGGATGTTTCGGCAATAAACTTAAATGATTTTTTAGTAGAGAACTCTCTATGTGCGTTATCACACAAAGGCATATTTTTACTAAAGCCACAGGTACACCAAGAATATTGTTTGCCTTCGATAACATCTACGGCTAAAGGAGTGTTGATTTTAGTCTGCATAATTTACAATTATTTGCGTTTTAAATGGTTAGTAGTAAGCGTGATAGTCAATAATAGGATGCATCAATTCCATGTATATATTATTGTTTTTGCGTGATATCTATTTATTTTAAATATGCTTAAAGTCCTGCTTTATTTAATTGTCTAGCAATGCTAAAGTTACAGGCAATCAAAATTTTGATTTTAATTATAACCACTCTTAAGAGTATTTCTTTTAAACTTTGTATTAGGACATTCACATGGCTTTTGAATTACCCGCATTACCTTACGCTAGTAACCGATTAGTACCTTATATTTCAGAAGAAACTTTAGAGTTTCATCATGGTAAACATCACCAAACTTATGTTACTAACTTAAACAATTTAGTACCTGGCACTGAGTTCGAAGGATTATCATTAGAAGAAATTATCTTAAAGTCTTCTGGTCCTATATTCAATAATGCAGCACAAGTATGGAACCACACTTTCTATTGGAACAGTTTAATTCCAAATGGTGGCGGTGCTCCAACAGGTGCACTAGCTGACTTAATCAACAGCACTTTTGGTTCATTTGATAAATTTAAAGAAGAATTCACTAAATGTGCTGTGACTACATTTGGTTCAGGTTGGGCTTGGTTAGTTAAAAATGCTGATGGTACATTAGCGCTTGTTAGCACTAGTAACGCAGGTTGCCCTTTAACTACAGGCCAAACACCATTATTAACATGTGACGTTTGGGAACACGCTTATTACATCGATTATCGTAATGCGCGTCCAGCTTATTTAGAAGCTTTCTGGGCATTAGTTAACTGGGATTTCGCAGCAGCTAACTACAAGGCTTAAGTTTTACTCTCACTGCCTCTATACTTTACTATATAGAGGCAGTTTTTACCTCTCGATACCCATTCTGAATAGCACGTTAACTTTTTAGTTGTTTCGGCTTATTCTACTGACATCACACATTAATTCTTACTCATTATGCGATTAAAACTGTTACTTCTTTGGTTGTTTTTACCGGAAGTTGTTTTTGCGCAAGCATCAATGCCTGCAGAAATTACGCCACCCAAGGGTCATACACCCTATCTAACAGTTTATGCAAAAGGCGTGCAGATATATCAATGTACGTTTAATCAGGGGGATTATTCATGGAAGGTGCAGGCGCCTGAAGCAACGCTTTTTAATGAAAAACATGAGGTCATAGGTAATCATTACAAAGGACCTATTTGGGAGTATAAGAAAGGCAGTCATGTCGTAGGTAAAGTTCTCAACTCGGTAAATAAAACACCTACGGCTATCTCTTGGCTATTGGTTGAGGTTGTGTCTCATCAAGGTGATGGACCTTTCTCGGCAGCGAGTTATATTAATCGATATGACACAAGTGAAGGACTTGCGCCACTAAATGGCTGTAATGCTAACCATTTAGGGAGTGAGAAACGCATACCTTACAGCGCCCATTATCTATTCTATAAGACAGCTAAGCTTTAATTTAGTTAAGACGTATTTCATACTACGTTAATACATTCGCTAAAAGCCAGTTGAAGGCCATACATTCAGTCTAGGATTAAGCCTCACTAGGCTTATCACTGTTGATTCTTATATAAAGTAAAAACAGCTTTATCTGCTAGTGTCTTGATTTAATATTTCCTTTAAAAAAGGAATGGTCAGTTTGCGTTTAGCGGCTAAAGACGCATGATCCAGATCTATCAATAACGCCCATAAATAATTCAAATCTCGATCATAATGCGTCAGGATAAATCGGGCAGTTTGCACAGAGATATCAAAACCCATATGCCCGGCTTTAAATATTAAGGCAGCCGTTTTATCATCATCATCTAAAGCCTTTAACTTGAGTGTTAAGCCCCAATTTAAACGGGTCTTAAGGTCAGGTAGGCTCACTTTTAAATCTGCAGGTGGACAGGAAGCCGATAGGATCAGTGTATTGCCAAGTTCTCGATGTTGATTAAAGAAATTAAAAAATGCTAACTCCCACTCAGGTTTGCCCATGATGTGTTCTAAATTGTCAAAGCACACTAGATCAAACGATTCTAATCCGCATAAAGCATCTGGCTCAGGAAGTTGCTCTGCACTTAAATCGAAGTAAAAAGAACTTAAATTGACGCGTTGCGCCTTATTACAGCAGGCTCTGAGTAAGTGACTTTTGCCTAAACCAGGTTCTCCCCAGATATAGACTTGTGATTCAGTGCGGTACACGACGGCATCTTGCAATAAGCTAACGGCTTCTAGATTGCAGCCCGTATAGAAATCATCAAACGTTTGATTAGCTCTAAACTCAAAGCTTAATGGTAATTGTTTTACTGCCATGTACCCTTATTTCCTTGAGTAGCGAACGAAAAAATTAGCACCAAAAAATAATAATAAACTGAAAACAACTTCCAAAGAAGGCAATAAGCGCTCAAGATCATTAGCGTAAGCTTCTACTGAGCCATGGATAAAATAAGCCAAGCTGATATAGGCCATCCATGAACAGCTTCTGGCGTTGCGATTTAAAAAACCGCGTAAAGGCAGTAATAAAGGGGTAACGGTGACCAGTAATATTAATGCGACCGGAAAAGTAGTGTTAGGCGCTAATACAGTATTCCACAGCATTAATAAGGCAAACAGTCCTAGATAGGCGCAGACGGCTAAAGTATGAAAATGCACGGGTTTAGCAGTCATGTAATTTAAGCCTGTTTCAAAAGTAGAGCGGTTTTAGCCAAGCGCGCCCCTAAGGCTTGGCAGAGTTTTTTCTCATCATCAGTGATTCGATTAAGTTCAGTCGCTAGATGACTGGCTCCATAGGGGGTGCCGCCCGAAGAGGTTTCTCTTAAAGCATGTTCGCTATAAGGTAGGCCCAGTAGCATCATGCCGTGATGTAAGAGCGGTAACATCATCGATAATAAAGTACTTTCTTGGCCGCCATGTAAACTACCTGTCGAAGTAAAAACACTGGCCGGTTTACCAATTAAAGCCCCGCTAAACCAGACTTCAGTTGAGTTATCGATAAAATATTTTAAGGATGCCGCCATGTTCCCAAAATGTGTTGGGCTGCCTAAGGCTAAGCCATCACAATTTCTTAAGTCATCCAGTGTCGCATAAATAGCCCCCGACGCTGGGATGGTGTCCGCCGTTTTTTCGCAGACAGCAGAAACTTCGGGTACCGTTCTAATGACCGCTTCTGCACCCGTTATAGATTCTACGCCTCTCGCAATGTGCTGAGCCATCTCTGCCGTTGAGCCATTGCGAGAATAATATACAATCAAAATTTTTGTCATAGCGGGCGTTTATAAAATAGTCAGGACAGTTTCAGGAGGTCGGCCCAGTGCGGCTTTATTATTGAATAGCACGATAGGGCGTTCAATCAAAATAGGGTTGTTTATCATAGCGGTTATTAAAGCGGTTTTATCTAGCGCTTTATTGCCGAGGTCTAATGCTTTATAAACGGCTTCTTTTTTACGCATTAAGTCACGCGGGTCAATCGCGAGTTTTTGTAAAATATCTTCGAGCTCTGCAAAACTAGGCGGCGTTTTAAGATATTCAATGACTTCAATACTGACACCATTTGCTTCTAGGAGCTTTAAGGTGTCGCGCGATTTGCCGCAACGTGGATTGTGATAAATTTTTGCACTCATGGTTTACACAGCCCTAGGGCGATAGCCCGCAATAAAATAAATGACGCTATAATAGCATTTTTAATCGATTTTACCCTTTAAAAGCACTGTCAACGGGACTTTAAAGCACCGCTTACAAAGCAATAGGGATATATTTTTACAGGTTATCCAGTGCCAACAACAAAATTATCTGCCTTCATAAAAGATCGGTTTATTCAATATTGGTTATTAGCGCGTTTTGATAAGCCCATTGGTATTTTGATATTGTTATGGCCGGCTTTGTGGGCATTATGGGTGGCGAGTTCTGGACATCCAGATCCTTTAGTTTTAACAGTTATTTGTTCAGGCGTAGTGCTAATGCGAGCAGCGGGTTGTGTGATTAATGACTATGCTGATCGGGACTTTGATCCGCATGTAGAGCGCACCAAGCAACGACCCATTGCCGCGGGTAAAGTGAGCCCTAAAGAAGCGCTTTGGTTCTTTGTCATCTTATGTCTATTGGCCTTTGGGTTGGTTTTATGGCTCAACCTTTTCACGATTGAACTGTCTTTTATGGGTGCTTTTTTAGCGGCCAGTTATCCTTTTATGAAGCGCTACACGCAATTACCACAGGCCTATTTAGGCATTGCCTTTGGCTGGGCGGTGCCTATGTCTTTTTCTGCGCAAACAGATACTATTCCGTCAGTCGCATGGATCATGTATTTAGCCGTACTGTTATGGGCATTAGTGTATGACACCATGTATGCCATGGTCGATAAAGACGATGATCTAAAGATTGGGGTTAAATCCACCGCTATTTTATTTGGTGCGTATGATCGCCATATCATGGCCGTTCTTCAACTGATTATCATCAGTTTATTGATAACCGTTGGGCAGATGCAAGGTTTAGGTTTGCCTTATTACAGTGGCTTGGTTGTCGCAACAGGACTGTGTATTTATCAACAAAAGTTGATTTTTCATCGTGAAAAGTCACTGTGCTTTAAAGCCTTTTTAAACAGTAACTGGTTTGGATTCGTCGTTTTTCTGGGATTATTCCTTGATTATCTTTTAGCATGAGTAGTCTTTCTCTAATGACTGTTTAATAGTCCTTTTCCCCATTTGAAAGTTTAGGATCATTGCTCTGACCCTCTGCTAAGATGTCACAAACTCTAGTTTAAGGGTTGTAATAAGCAGATTCATTGTTACACCCCCTCAGTTCACCGTTGCAAACTCTAGACTATGTACTGGAAACTTACGTTTAAGTACTAGAGAAGTATTTGCATGGCTTTTTTATCAGAGCTGAATGTTCGGCCGTGCTTTTCCATCACTGAGTCTATTTAGCAGAGCAGTCGGCTGGATACATTTGACAGATGGGCTAATACTGCATTTCCATGGCAAGATAGTTGAACTGCATGGTCGGATTGGCTGAGTGATGCAACTTGTTTTTCCACCCATCAAAAATTGTTTCTCGTACAATTTAATGAGAGTTGAGCACTTTAAACAGAGGCTACGAATAGAGGAATTATTTATGGGTGGAGTGCTTCTGCTCTGCACAGTGCTTTGATAAGGGCGATGGGGGATGATGCGTATTAGCCGAACACTCAATTATTACAGCAGATTGACTAGCAAGCACTTTTCAGTAACGAGTCGTGTTGCATAGATATATCGCTAGTCTACCAATGGAATGGCTAAATAAGTCACTCCAGCCATGCGTGACTTAAAGTTTGATTGGCTTAAGATTGACAGAATCAATCCAACAAACTTAATAAATAGAACAGCTTATTGATGATTGCATTTCTTTGGGTATTCAAATAGACTGCTCAAGAGTTAATTGAAACACTGTTTAAGAAATTGATATGGAAAAAGCCCGTTATACTAAATTTGGCCCTAGTGGTTTAGGCAGTCTACTGAATCGTATTCAGACCTTGTTCGTAGGGATGTTGCGCGTTTGGTCTATTCCTATTGTCTTAATGCTGAGTATTTCATCCGGCTTTACGACTTATTATGGGCTGTCTTATTTTATCTTACCTTGGATTGCTTTAATTATTACCATAGCGATTCAATCGATTATCGTTATTTGTTCATTAGAAATTGCTAGTATTCATTGGCAAGCGAATCGTGGGCGCTATTTAAGTGTGATTTTGTCATTATTAGTGGCCATAATAGCCTCTATTACGTTTTCTTATTTTAAGTTTTACGAGGTGTCACAAGCAGAAACGATACGTATTGATCGTATCAATGTGCTTCGCCAAGACGTTAATGGTTATTTAAGTAATATTGTCACCGTTAAAAGTGCGATCTTAAAACAAAAACATGCTGATTTAGATAAACTCGCTGCAGAAGTGTCGCAAGCTTATTTTGGTACTCATGAACAAGTGCCAGATGCTTATAAAAATATCGTGGGTGAAGGGCCATTCTGGAAACATTACAATCAGCGTTATCAAACCGAAAAGGCTGACTTTGAACAACTCGATAAAGATTTTCATCAAATTGATGAACATATCCGGTCATTACAGACCAGCTTAAATCACTTGTCGGTCGATACCGAAAAAAACTTTCAATTGCTGACATCTGAGTTACAAGAAGTGCAATTAAAGTTTAATGAGTTAGCGACCAATGCCGGTTATGCCGTCCCAGAACCGCCTATCTTGATGACTTATGCGCAATTTGTGCAAGGCGTTACGCCGTCGTTTGCGATGTGGAATGATTTCTCCTTATTTGCTTTTGCTTGCGCGGCGATGGTAGATTTCTTTACCTTCTTATTATCCTATCGTTTAGAAACTACCGCGCCAGGGCCCTTGACAGAAGAAGAGCAAGAGCTCGCTTTTCAATGTTTGAGAGAGTTCTCAGAATTTAGAATTAATAATAATGATGAGCTGGAAATAGTCATAGAAAAAACAGCCATTGAAAAAGCCCGACATTATTCAGATTGGTCCAGAATGTTCGCGGTAGGCTTTTTATTAAGTCGTGGTTTTTTAAGAAAGATTGATAAACGCTCCGTAGAGTTTGCACCTAATCTTTATCCTTTGATGTCTGAAAGAATGAGTGCCCAAATTCAAGAGCTCAAAAATCAAGCGAATTTAGCTAAAGCGGCAGTTAAAGAGGTGGATGATGAGTGATAATCAAGCCTTAATACAAGCCTGGTTAAGAGGCGAACATGGGTTGGTCCCTAATGATCAGTTTGTTTGGGATCCTGGTTTTGATGCGGAGCGTTGTGTCGTTGTGTCTAAATTAGGTTTTCATAATCGTGTCTTTGAGAAGCCGGTCAATTTTGAACCCCGTTTTTATCAAAAAGTGGTCGCTTTACCCATAGCACAGTGGTCTTTGTCGATTGATCACCGGCTTTATGGTGGTTTTTGTGCGTTAACGGCCGATTTACAAATCTATTTTCAGGCCAGCTTAGTGTATGCCCAAAGTAATAGGGGTGTTATTGCAGAATTAAATAGACATATAAAAACAACCTATGAGAGTGTTATTAATGATTTGGTTAAAACAGAGCTCAACCAACTTAAAGATGCGGAATGGGTGCAACAGGGTCTAGCAGAAGTTGAGAGAAAGATAGCATCCGGTATTAACGAAACGTTGCTATTAAGGCATGTCCAAGCGCGCACGCAATGTGAGTTAACTCCTCATTTTGCGTTAACAGCGACCGACACCTTGGAAGGCCGCTTTGCACAGGATGCTGTTTATCACAAAGTCATGCAAAAAGATTTTGAATTCCGTGAGAAACAAGCCCTTGATCAATTTAAACAGGCTGAGCAATTAGAGCAGATACGCTTAGAGCATGCTAAAAAACAATTAGAAGTTATTCAGCAAGAAGATGAAATACAGCGCCAAAAACGAGCATTGGAGGCGGAGTTAGCAAAGAAAAAGTTAGCGGAGTTAGAGTTGCAGAGGGAACAGCAACATGAAATAGAAGTGCGCTTAGAAAGGGATAATGCCCGCTATGAGAAAGAATTAAAAGCCATCGAGTTGGCAAGCGCCTTAGAGTTTGAGAAAGAAAAGCTCGTGCTTGAACAGCAGTTAGAACTGCAAAAGCTCGATCAACAACTAGCGCATGAACAGGTTTTAAAAAGTAAGCGAGGCTTCGAAGAATCGGCTACGCTTGCTCAGCAACAAAAAGCAGAACAATTGGAGCAAGAAAAAGCCTTACAAAGAAAGCGTTTAGATTTAGAGATACAACTTAAAGAAGAAGAAGCTGAGCAGATTAAGCGGCAGAAATTAGCTGAAAAATTAGCAGCGCTCAAGATAGAGCATGATTTTAAGATCAATAAAATGAATTTAGAGGCCGAGGTTAAAGCCTTAGAGTTGCGAGCAGAAACGCTGAAGAGTAAAGATGATTTCTTACATAAAGAAATCGAATGGTTGGTATTAGATAAACAGCGTGCCGAGATGACACGATTAACACAAGAGAATAACTAAGTTTTTTTAGTATTCCATAAACAGTGTAGGCTCTGTGTTGCAGAGCCTACTGTCAGCAAGAACTAATTATTTAATAAACAACATTTCTTGATAGGTTGGGAAAGGCCACAACTCATCAGAAATTTCAGTTTCAAGACTATCTGCATATGCTCTCGCTTCGTCCATTAAGGGGCGAATGGTTTTAGCGCAGAATTGTAGATGATCTTCAATTGTAGCAAAGTCATGTTGCGCTATCGCTGCACTGAGTTTCTCAATGATAGCGGTTAAGCTATTCAAGCTTTCGCTGATGGTTGTTAAACGACCCGCGTCTAAGGTAATACCGTTGCCTTTTAAACTGATTAAAGTAGAAGACAATTCGGCTAAATACTTAACAGCCGCAGGATAAATACCGGTTTTTACCATGCTAACCACCAATTTAGCTTCTACTTCAATCGCTAAAATATATTGTTCTGCATAGATTTCAAAACGGCTGGCTAGCTCTACAGGAGACAGTACGCCTAATTTATCAAACAACTCTTCGATATATTTTTCTTTTAAAACAGGTAACGCGTCTGCGGCTGTTTTAAGGTTAGCTAAGCCGCGTTCTTCAACCGCCATTTTGTGCCATTCAGCTGAATAACCATTGCCACCGAATACCACAGCTCCGTGCGTATCAATAATTTCTTTTAAAGTCGCTAGAACAGCGGCCTCTAAAGCAACGCCTTTCGCTAAATGTGCTTCTAAGGTATCTGCTACCCAGTTTAATGAGTCCGCTAACATCGTGTTCATAGACACTAAAGGACCTGCAACTGATTGCCCCGAACCTACCGCTCTAAATTCAAAACGGTTACCGGTAAACGCAAAAGGTGACGTACGGTTTCTGTCGCCTGCATCTTTATTAAATATCGGTAGTGTAGAAATACCTAAATCCATAACGCCCGCATTTAAAGAGCCGGTGATTTTACCGTTACTGATTTGTTCAAATACGTTATCAATTTGGCTGCCTAGGTACACAGACATAATCGCTGGAGGCGCTTCGTTAGCACCTAAACGATGATCGTTACTGGCTGATGCGATAACCGCGCGTAATAAAGGGCCGTATTTATGCACGCCCCGAATAACCGCAGCACAGAATATTAAAAATTGTGTGTTCGAGTGTGGCGTGTTGCCTGGATCTAATAAGTTACCTTGTGTTGAGTTACCCACAGACCAGTTAACGTGTTTACCTGAACCATTAATGCCTTTAAAAGGTTTTTCATGTAATAAGCACACCAGACCATGTTTTTTAGCGGTGTTTTTTAACACAGTCATGATCATTTGTTGGTGATCAGTCGCTACGTTGGCTGCTTCATGGAAGGGCGCAATTTCGAATTGACCGGGCGCTACTTCGTTATGACGCGTTTTAGCAGGAATGCCTAAACGATACAGTTGTTCTTCAACATCTTGCATATACACTTGGACGCGTTCTGGAATCGCACCAAAGTAATGGTCATCAAATTGTTGGCCTTTAGCCGGTGAAGCACCTAATAAAGTACGACCTGATAATAATAAATCTGGGCGGCTGTTAACAAAGTTAGCATCCACTAAAAAGTATTCTTGTTCTGCACCACAGCTAGAGTTAACCGGTGCAATGTCTTTATTGCCTAATAACGATAATACGCGTGTGGCGGCTTTGTTCATTGCCGCATTTGAGCGTAATAAAGGTGTTTTCTTATCTAAGGCTTCACCTGTCCATGATACAAACACGGTAGGAATACATAAAGTAGCGCCATTGTCTGTGTTTACGATGTAAGCAGGGCTGGTCACATCCCATGCGGTATAGCCACGCGCTTCAAATGTAGAGCGAATACCACCGTTAGGGAATGATGAACCGTCTGGTTCGCCTTGGACTAATAATTTGCCGCTAAATTCTGAGATAACGCTACCGTCACTTTGTACAGAAATAAAGCCGTCATGTTTTTCTGCGGTTGCATTCGTTAAAGGATAGAAAACGTGGGCGTAATAAAGCGCGCCTTTAGATAATGCCCAGTCTTTCATAGCCGCAGCTACAACGTCCGCAACAGATATGTCGAGTTCTGCGCCTGTTTCAACCGTTTTCTTAACTGATTTGAAAATTTCTTTCGGCAAACTCTCTTTCATTTTAGCGAGTGTAAACACGTCGCTCGCCCAAAGCGTTGATAAAGGCTCTGGGAAGGTTGTTGCTGTAGGTTGACGATTAGTAATGTTTTGAACAGCTTGAATGCGTGCAGCATTTCCAGTCATAGTTTTCCCCTGTACGGTTAGTTTATTGAGTGTTATGTAGTTAAGATTTATGCAAGAATCGAACCAAAATAAATAAGATGAAAGAGTGGTGTGATAATTCTAAAGATTGCACAGATAACGGGGCTTATATTAACTAGAGTTAAGTTGGGATGCTGAATTTTTTTAGTGCGTGGCGTTTTTAGCGCGCTAAATTGGTGCGTAAATAGTGTGGGGGGTGGGCTTTAGTGATGGGCTGGTTTTTGGCTTTATGTTTTTTGTGGGCAAAAAAAATGCGCCTGTAGGCGCATTTTTATAGACAAGATTTAAACTCGGTAGACTTAGAAAGTAACAGTAAAGTCGTTTGAGAATAATACTTGCTCTTTTTGGCCGCCGAATGGTGAGTTATTAGGTGAGACAGTTGATGTAGAATCAATCCAGTCATAGCGTACGTTTGGACGTAAGTTTAACCATTTCATTGGTTTCCAGTTTACACCCCATGTTAATTCATAATAACTTGCGCCTACGCCAGTAGCTAGTTGTGAGCCAGCATAACTGGTATTAGTATAACCATTATAGGCGGCACTAACACGACCAGGAGCACCTACACGGAAACCATTTTGATCGCGGAACCACTCAGCACGCATACCTATCGATAAATTGTCTTTAAGATCGTAGTATAAGTGAGAGTTGATACCATACCATTCTGCATTCTTTGGATTTGATGAATATGTTGTATCTGTGTTATTGCCATAAGTAACAACGCCATCAGCAAAGCCATGGTCATGTTGTAAGACAAAGTGTGTTTTATCAGTAATATTGTGTTTTAACACGATACTGTATAAAGCCCATTTTTGGCTGCTTGTTTGCGATGTATTGCCGTATGTGCCGCTTACATTAACAGAAGATCCTTTGTCATTACTGGTCCAAGTGGTGCCAGCTATGCCGCTATAGTTGCCAAGTTGCTTGTCAAAACCACCATCCCAGCCGCCCGTAGCACTGCCAGTCGTGATACCGCCCATAACGTTCCAGTTAG
>Ga0316230_1000036_pt1 | contig 214383 bp, 197 predicted proteins | sample TBH18025metaG_FD_206004 | JGI IMG/M metagenome (GOLD analysis project Ga0316230, IMG submission 206004) | Freshwater microbial communities from Trout Bog Lake, Wisconsin, USA - TBH18025 | ecosystem: Environmental > Aquatic > Freshwater > Lake > Hypolimnion/Profundal zone | place: USA... | reverse complement strand
TTGAAAAGCAAAAGCAACTAGTTCTTTACCATTTTTTAGGCCATCAATTAACCCCGTTTTGAAAAAGAATTTTTAGGGGGTCACATTGTGCTGGCGAAAGGGGGTCAGTTTTGCTGGTATTTACACACTTGTTCAACGTCAAACCAATTTATGCCAGTTTCTTGATTTGAAATTATTTGTTTGTAATGTGAAAGAATCTCCCCCAAAAAATCAACCTTTATTGTTATACGAGAAGCTAATACGAATTTGATATATTCATCTTCAGGACGATTCACATTAGGATCAAATAATTCATAATTTATTACACCTGATTGAATTTCAAAAAATTCATCCGAATATAAATTAAGAGTTTCTCTTTTCTTTAATTGTTCTATTAAGGTTCCAAAATAATTTCTTACAAAATAAATTATAAAGTCATTATAGCTTGTTTTTAATCCATGTGCTAAATCAAACCCATTACCTAATAAGAACACTCGATTCATAATAAATATTTAGACTAAGTTAAATCAATTTTAATCTCTTAGATTTCCTGTTAAAAATTGGGTGTTTTTCACTTTGCACATAAACAATCCACTAAATATATTTGCGAAGTTTAATAAGCAAGAGGGGGGCTTATTAAGCAAACAGCGTACAAAGCGAAAATCCCTGCCTCACTTAACGGTGGGGCTTTTTATTTATTTAATATGAAATATGTTAATTATCTTTAATAATCCAAAATAGATTTTGTCACAATTAACCTATAGCTTAATTTCGTGCCTTTAAGAAAAGCTTACATTATTGAATCATCTCTCGATCTGACTAAGCATCTTTGTATTGATGCAGAGAACGAGGGGGTTATCATGGACTTTATAAAAGCAGATGGCGCTAGAATAAAAAAATTACGTTTAATAAAATCAATAATTCTTGAAGGTCTTAGAAATACTGAATTATACGACAAGGAAGACATTAACGATAGTTGCGGCGATGTAACTGCAATGAAAATGTTTAAAGGGGGGCAAAACGTTCGTATATATTGTAAAGAGCAAAGAATTGATGGCTATGAGTTTTGTATAATTATGGCAGAATTGCTTCCTAAAAAGAAAGACAAAAAAGTAAAGGGTAAAACCAAAAATCTAATTAATAAAGTATCAACCTATGAATATTATATCGAAGACAGAGAATCAAATTCGGCCGAAAACTAATTTGAATGATTTACTTGCTTTCAAAAACGATACAGAAGAGGTTTCTCATGAGGCCCAGATTTTAATGTTTAAGTTTTTAAGTGAAATTGAAAGATTACAAGAATCCCGTGGCTTAAATAGAAAATCTCTTGCAGAAGCTATTAAAACATCAGGGAGTTATTTAACTCAGGTATTTAGAGGTGATAAGCCCTTAAATTTTATCACTTTAGCTAAAATTCAAAAAGTGCTAAACATAAAATTTAATATCAAAGCAATACATAATCAATCGCATCAATCTATTACGATGCCGGAAATATTATACAAAAATGAAACCTTTAAGGTTCATAATTTAGGCGAATTCACGGTTTTACATAAAGAGCAATATGTTTTGTTAAAAGGCGCAGAGGCTCCCGTTGAATCTTTAAATAATATCACTCCTAAAAAATTACATTACTCTTACGTAATGGATGCTTAATTAAAATGGCAAAAGCAAAAAAAATAATAAAGACTGAGATAACGCAACCTGAACCAATTGTTTTTGGGGTGTTAAGAATAAAAGAGTTGTCATTCTTTATAAATGAGCAGTATTTTAAATCAGACGAACAAGAAGCCGTTGTGAATTATGGTAATCAATTTGCAATTAATGAATTTGGGCTTGTTGAATTAACGATTAGGGCATATTTTACTTATAAGGATTCGCCAAATCAAATTTTGTTCGGAATTGATGTACAAAATGTATTTCAGGTAAACAACATTGAAAAATATATTGACGTAGAAAAGAAGATTAAACTTCCCGGATGGTTTTTAATAACAATAGTAAACCTTTCTGTTGGTCACACAAGAGCCTTATTATCCGTGCATACGGCCGGAACAAGATTTGCAGATAAAATATTACCGATTGCAAATGCAAACGAAATGGCGTTAGCCTTTTTCGGTAAGGATGCAATGAATGTGATTTAAAATAACTTTACATAGTAAGTTTTGAAGACCCTTTAGAGGGGCTTTTTATTTGTACCTTTCGATTGAAAGAATGACTTAATGAAAAGCTTTAGAATCAGGATTGAGATTGATAGACGCTACAGATATTTTCAGGTTGATGAGATTTACAACGATGGAAGCATAGAAAAATACAGGCTTACCGGAAAGAACAAATCAGTTGTATTACAAAGCAATCGACCATTACTCAGAGCAAAGGGATTGAAGCATAAAAAAGTCGAATGGAAATTAACTGAAGGAATTATACAGGTGTCTTATGGTTTAAACTTGGTTATTGATGAGATCATGAAAGAAGTTGACAAATAAAGCTATTATTCTGCTACCTTTTCTGCTACCTATTGACAATAAAAAAACGCAAATCCTTTGCAGTATTGCGTTTCATTAAATTTTATGTAGGGTTACTAGGATTCGAACCTAGACAGACAGTACCAAAAACTGTAGTGCTACCATTACACCATAACCCAATCCAATGATCGATCCTGATTTGGATTGATCGGGGTGCAAAAATAGGGTTGAGGTTAAAATGTACCAAAAAAAAGATTACTCGTCGTTGTCTTGCTTTTTACGTGTGCTTTTGATGATGATGGGTTCTTCTGTAACTACCGATTCGTATTCAATGATGATCCACGCCTGCCTTGCCTGTTCTGATATTTCCTCGTTTGAAGAAAAAATTTTTCTTCCTTTACCTTCAACGGTGCTGATCAATGATGCCACAATACCTTTACTGATGAGGTATTTTTTTACTTCATTTGCCCGTTGTAGCGATAGGGTATGTTTTTTATCATCTTTTTCTGAAGAATCGCAATATCCGTAAATGCGAATATTTTTAAGGATAATGCTGCTGTCGTCAGGTAAAACGCCATCTAATATTTCCTGTTCAGATTCTGCAAGTGTAAATTCATTCACCGCAAAGAAAATTTTCACGCTTGTAGTATCATTTGCCAAGAGTGCCTGAAATGAGATACATAATACCATCAAAAGAAAAAAAGCTTTCTTCATAACTGCAATTTACAATGAGATGCTGATATGACACAATTGCATAAAATAGCGAATCAGCAATGAAAGAATAATCGTTATTTTTAATTGTGTTATATTAGTAAAATAATCAGTCGTGCATTTACTGAATAAAAAAATTGAATTAAAAAATAACACCATGACTTCTAAGATCACTTTACTTGTTTTGTTCGTAATTTCTATGTTCATTATGGGATTCAGATACGAAAGCAAAAAAAAGAAAATACTTTTTTTCGGAGACAGCATCACACAGATGGGAGTGCAGCCTGGTGGTTATATTGCTATGATCGATGAATTTATTAAGAATGAAGGCCTCAGCGAAAAATATGAAACCATTGGCGCAGGCATCAGCGGAAATAAAGTATATGACTTGTATTTCAGGCTGGAAGATGATGTGCTGGCAAAGTCACCTGATATTGTCATCATTTATATCGGCATCAACGATATTTGGCATAAAAAATTATCACAAACAGGAACCGATTATGATAAGTTTGGAAAGTTTTACGAAGGAATTGTAAAAAAATTAAGAGCCAATAACATCAAAGTAATTCTTAGTACTCCTGCGGTGATCGGTGAAAAAGCAGACGGCACGAATGAGATGGACAATGATCTTAATTTATATTGCTTATGGATCAAAACATTTGCAGAAAAAAACAATCTGCCGTTGGTTAATCTACGCCATGCATTTTATGAATATGAAAATGCAAATAATACTGAGAATAAAGAATCAGGTATTTTAACAGCCGATAAAGTTCACCTCAACTCAAAAGGAAATGAATTGGTGGCAAAGGAATTCTGGAAAGCGATTAAAGAAGTGAAATAATTAAAGTTACAAGCTTCAAGATCCAAGGAACAAGTAGTATTTGAAACTATTTTACAATCACCAAAAAATAATTTTTCTTCCCTTTTTGCACCAACACATATTTTTCTTGCAGTAAATCGGATGAATCAACTGTTGTTTTTTCGTTGTTCAGTTTTATTTTATTGATGCCAACACCGCCGCCCTGCCACATTTTTCTCGCTTCGCCTTTGCTGGAGAATATTTGTGTTTCAGCTAAAAAGCTTATCAGATCATATCCCTGAGAGATCAATTGTTTACTGAATTCAACAGTTGGCACACCGTCCATTACCTGTAGTAGTTGTTCTTCATTCAAAGACTTTAGTATTTCTGCAGTATCATTACTAAATAATATTTCACTCGCTTTTATTGCAAAATCTAAATCTTCTTTGCTGTGAACGAAGATGGTTAATTGTTCAGCCAATTTTTTCTGCAATGCTCTGAGATGAGGTGCAGTTTCGTGTTCTACTAATAAACTTTCGATTTCTTCTTTTGGTAAAAGCGTAAATATCTTGATCCATTTTTTTGCATCTTCATCGCTTGCATTTAACCAAAACTGATAGAATTGATAAGGCGATGTTTTCTTTGCATCCAACCAAATATTTCCTTTTTCAGTTTTACCGAATTTGCCACCATCTGTTTTTGTGATGAGCGGACAAGTAAACGCAAATGCTTCTCCACCTGCTTTTCTGCGGATCAATTCTGTGCCCGTAACAATATTGCCCCATTGATCACTTCCACCCATCTGCAGTTTGCAATTTTTATTTTGATACAGCCAGTAAAAATCATAACCCTGCACCAATTGATAAGTGAATTCTGTAAAGCTCATTCCGGTATCACTGTCCAATCTTTTTTTCACACTGTCTTTCGCCATCATATAGTTCACGGTGATATGTTTGCCCACATCACGTATAAAATGCAGAAAAGAAAAATCTTTGAACCAATCATAATTGTTCACCATTTCAGCAGCATTCTTTTTGCCTGCATCAAAGTCTAAGAATTTTTCCAATTGTGCTTTCACACATTGTACATTGTACTGTAAAATATCCTCACTCAATAAGTTTCTTTCTTCGCTTTTGCCGCTCGGATCACCCACCATTCCTGTTGCACCGCCCACCAACGCGTAAGGTTTATGACCTGCCTTTTGTAAATGCACCAATAATAAAATAGGAACGAGGCTCCCAATATGTAAACTGTCGGCAGTAGGATCAAAACCAATATACGCACCGGTCATTTCTTTATTCAGTTGTTCCTCGGTGCCGGGCATGATGTCCTGTATCATCCCTCTCCATCTTAATTCTTCAATCAAATGCATGAAACTTAATTTGTGGCAAAAGTAATACTTCGCGCTTGCAAAATCTATTTGATGCGCTAAGTTTGCAGCATGAAAAAAGTAGGAATGGGCACAAGGGTCTTAAATTTTCTGGCAGATACGGCTGTCATATTCCTTATCAGCTATATTGCCGCTAAAATTAATCAGTGGTATGTGATGTATTACCATATCCATTATTACCGTTTCGCCTGGTTCTTTTTTGGAATACTTTTCTTTTACTATCTTTTTTTTGAAAGCATTTTTGCAAGAACGCCGGGCAAATGGCTGAGCATTTCAAAAGTAGTGGATGAAAAAGGAAACAAGCCCGGATTCATTGCGATTGTGATAAGAAGTTTGACCAGATTGATATTGATCGATATGTTCTTTATTCCTTTTCTGGATAAAACACTGCACGATTATTTCAGCAAAACGGATGTAGTAGAAGCTTGATTATTTAATCGGTTTGTTGGCTATTATTATTGCTGAAGCCTTAAGCCAAACCTTTTTTTGAACATCTTTTGGAAGCTTTTCTAACTCTGGAAATTCTTTTTTAATCTTTTTTGTTAGTTCTACTCTTTTGAGGCTATTCATTATAAAACTATCTGAGTGTAATAAAGAACTTAATGTAGAATCCCTTTTTGGAATAGGATCTAAGTCTTTATATTTTGCTATTAAATTAGAGTCTTCCTTTGTTGCTTTAATTTGCTCTGACATTTGCAAATAACTTGCTTCTAACTCAATAAAATCTTTTGATTGAGAAAGTTTGATTGCTAATTTATCTTCAGCAGATTGTGTTTTGCATGAAATAATTAAAATAGTAAAAAGTAAAATTGAAAAAACAGTTTTATTCATAAGGGTTAAATTAAAACAACTATTTTATATTATTCGCTTTCGTCCACAAAGCTGTTGCTTTTTTAAAAACGATTTTCCTGGATTCCGGTGTAAGCTTTGCAAATTCAGGAAATTCCTTATTCATTTTGATTGAAGCTTCGCTTAATTTGATACTCATGTTTTGAAATGAATCTATGCGAAATAAATATTTCAACATTGAGTCTCTTTTTTGAATACTATCTAAGTTTTTATACTTAGCAGTTAAAGCTGTATCAGCTTTATACTTTTTTACTTGTTCTGCCATCTGAGAAGAGCTTCGCATCAATTCATTATAAGATAGTGATTGCGAAAGTTTGATGGCCAATTTATCTTCTTCAGATTGCACTTTGCAGGAGAAAATTAAACTTATAAAAAACATGCATGTCATCAACCAAAATCTATTTTTCATGTAAGATATTTCCCGTAATATAATTATTTTGTCTAACACATGAAATTTCTCACCTTTTTTCATTCCACAATTCGCAACAACATACGTTCTCATTTATTTACTTTTGCAACACTAAATTCATCAATCATCATTCATAACTTGATAAAGTGGCTAAAATAGCAATCAATATCGCAACAGGAAGTTTACAACAGGCCGAAATGATCGTGGGCATTGATCTGGGTACAACAAATAGTCTTGTTGCAATCATTCATCCCGAAACAAAAAAACCGATTGCTTTAAAAGAGCATAACAGCAGCAGCTTAGTGCCGAGCGTTATACATTTTGATGAACTGGGTAATATTACTGTTGGTGAAGAAGCAAAAAAATTCTTAGAGACCGATCCTGCCAATACTATTTTTTCCGCCAAACGTTTGATGGGAAAAAGTTATAACGATATTAAACAAAACGCCAACTTTTTTACATATAAAGTAATTGATGATGATACGGAGAGTTTGGTGAAAGTGCAGGTTGGTAGCAAATTTTATTCACCCATTGAATTATCTTCTTTCATTTTAAAAGAATTAAAAGCAAGGGCTGAACATATTTTAAAAACACCGGTAACAAAAGCAGTGATCACCGTTCCTGCTTATTTCAATGATGCACAACGTCAGGCAACAAGGGATGCAGGAAAATTGGCAGGGCTTGATGTTTTGCGAATCGTGAATGAACCGACTGCTGCAAGTCTGGCTTACGGTTTGGGGTTAGCTGCAGATGAAGAAAAAACAATTGCAGTGTATGATCTCGGCGGTGGCACATTTGATATTTCGATATTAAAAATAACCAACGGTATCTTTGAAGTATTGAGTACCAATGGCGATACTTATTTGGGTGGTGATGATTTTGACAGAGTGATCGTTGAACATTGGATGACTGAATTTGGAATCACTGAAGAAGAATTGCATTTAAGTAAAGAATTATCGCAGGGATTAAGATTAAGAGCCGAAGAAGCAAAAAAATATCTAAGCAGTAACGAATCATTCAGTGTTGATTTTAACGGTGATAATTTATCCATCACCAAAGAAAAATTTGAATCATTGATTCAATCACTCATTGATAAAACATTGCAATGTTGTGTTAATGCTGTCAAAGATTCAAAAGTTGCCATCAGTGAAATTGAAACGGTAGTGATGGTGGGTGGCAGTACAAGAATTCCTGCTGTTAAAAAAGCAGTGAGTGATTTTTTTAATCAACCCGTTCATGATGAAGTAAATCCTGATGAAGTGGTTGCATTGGGTGCAGCCATTCAAGCCGATATTCTCGCAGGAAACAATAAAGATTTTTTATTGTTGGATATAACACCATTAAGCCTAGGCATTGAAACGATGGGCGGATTAATGGATGTGTTGATTCCACGTAATTCAAAAATTCCAACAAAGGTTGGCAGACAATACACCACACAAAAAGACGGACAGGGCAGCATGCGTATCTCCGTTTTTCAGGGTGAAAGAGATCTGGTAAAAGACAATCGCAGACTCGCTGAATTTAATTTAACAAGTATTCCTGGAATGCCCGCAGGCTTTCCAAAAGTGGAAGTGAGTTTTTTAATTAATGCGGATGGTATTTTAGTGATCAAAGCAAAAGAATTGCGCAGCGGTGTGGAACAAAGCATTGAAGTAAAACCGCAATACGGATTAACGGATGAAGATGTAGAAAAAATGTTGTTGGAAAGTATCACGCATGCCAAAGATGATATTGCCATTCGTGCGATTGTTGAAGCAAAAACAGAAGGCGAACAGATTTTAGAAACCACCGAAAAATTTCTTACAAAAAATTCTCATATTGTTTCAAAAGATGAAATGATCGCAACTGCACAGGCCATGCAAAATTTGCAATTGGCATTAACGATGGACGATAAAGATCTCATTCATTCCAAGATAGAAGAACTGAACGAAATAACACGTCCATTTGCAGAGCGTGCTATGGATGCCGCTGTCAGCGGAGCTTTGAAAGGGAAGACGGTGTAATTGAAAATTGAGAATTATAAATTAAAAATTATTTTTTGTTGGCAGCTTTTGTTTTTCATGGCATCGACTGTTGTGTCACTCACTTGTACTATTAAAATTTTGTGCAGCTATCTTATACTTGTTAAGTGACAATTTTTCTTAATTTTAAGTATGAAAAAAAACCATTTTCTCATTTTTTTATTTCTTTTCCTAAGTCATGATTTAATTGCATGCGAATGCGCAGTGCAATTAAATTCTGCAATTGAAAAAAAGGTTACTGATGCTGATTATGTGGCATTGATAAAAGTGCAGAAAATAATGCCAAATAAATCAAAAGATGATTATATAATAAATGTAGAAGAAATCAAATTGTATAAAGGCAATTCGGTCAAAGATATAATTGTGTATGGAGGCAATTGGAATTTGCACAATAATTATGCGACTTCCTGCGATTTAGGAATAAACGAAAATGAAGAGTGGATCATTTTTGGTAAAAAAATAAACAATGAAATCAGAATAGGCTTTTGTAGTCATTCGATAAAATATAAAGATGCTGATGGTTATAGAAATTGGATGAATCAATATCCATTTAAAACTATCGAAGAGTTGAATACATATTTTAAGTATCCCTCAGACTCTACAGCAATAGTTAACGGCAAACGCATTTTATATTTTCCAAACGGAAATATAGAAGTAGAAGAAAACTACAGGAGTGGCATGAAAAATGGGCCTGCTAAATATTATTATACCAATGGCAAATTAAATGGCGAAGAATATTACAGGAAGAATAAACTTCATAAAACGCAAACATGGTATTACCCAAATGGTGATATTAATTCAATAAAACATTTTAAAAACGGGATACAGCGGGACACGAGTGTTTTTAATGTGTATGGTTATAAAGATCATAAATTATACTTATGGAGCTTGTCTTTATACAATAAAAAAGGTATTTTAATTCATAATAAAAGTTATCAATTACCTACTTTTCTTTTTTCAAAAGATGACAATCTTTATTATTTGAATTCAGAGAGATTATTCGACCCTAAAACAAGAATTGAAACTTATTATTCCTATCATTCAAACGGAGTTGTAAGTGAATTTTATCAAATAAAAGATCACGAATATATCGGGGATGAAATTTCTTATAATGATGAAGGAAAGATCATTAAACGATTAAAGGTGAACAGTAACGGTAAAAATGAAGTCTTATACTTGGATCCAAAATATTATTCTTCTTTGAAACAATAATTAAAACAGCTGTTACCGGTTTCTACAGTACAAGTGTGCGACGCAACCACAGCCCCATTCATCAACAAAAGCCGGCTATATAAAAAATCATCAAACAGTTCTATTATCTTCGTAGCAACACCATAAATACCAAAGCATGAAATTTGTTGTCAAGTATTTCTTATTGTTTTCAGTTTTTAGTTTTCGATCTTCATTATTTGCACAAGTTCCGGCAACGCATAACAGCGCAGATATTTTTATGCAGTTAAAGAAAATGAATGTGTTGGGAAGTGTATTATACATTGCCGCGCATCCGGATGATGAGAACAACGGATTATTGCCATATCTCGCCAAAGAAAAATTATATCGTACCGGATATTTGAGTTTAACACGCGGTGATGGCGGGCAAAATTTAATTGGCAGTGAACAGGGAATTGAATTGGGGTTGATTCGCACACAGGAATTATTGGCGGCAAGAAGAATGGATGGTGCGGAACAATATTTCAGTCGTGCGTATGAATTCGGTTTCAGCAAAAATGCAGATGAAGCATTGCATATTTGGGACAGAGAAAAAGTATTGAGTGATATTGTTTGGGTGATCCGGAATTTTAAACCCGATGTCATTGTTACACGTTTTCCCGGTGATGCAAGAGCAGGTCATGGTCATCATGCAGCATCTTCCATTTTAGCGAATGAAGCATTTAAAGCTGCTGCCGATCCAACAAAATTTCCGGAACAATTAAAATATGTAAGTGTTTGGCAAGCGAAAAGAATTTTGTGGAACACATTTAATTTTAACGGTGCCAATACAACAAGCGATGATCAGTTGAAGCTGGATGTAAGCGGCTTCAATCCCTTGCTGGGAGAGAGTTATGGCGAAATAGGCGGCGAAGCAAGATCGATGCATAAAAGCCAGGGCGAAGGTAGACCGAGAAGACGCGGAACAAGCTATGAATACTTTTCAACCACCGGCGGCGATGCACCGAAGAACAGTTTGATGGATGGAATTAATATTGATTGGAGCAGAATTAAAGGCGGTGAATCAATTGAACAAAGTCTCAACAAAATAATTCATGATTTTAATTTTGAACATCCCGAAAATTCGGTTGACAGTTTAGTGGAAGTATATAAACATATCCAACGGATGGATGATCATGGTGTTTGGTGGAATGAAAAATTAAAAGAATTACAAAACATCATTTTAGAATGCAGTGGCATTTTTGCCGAAGCCACCAGTGATAATGAATACGCAGTGCGTGGTGAAAAAATAAATATCAACTTTTTTGTGAACAAAAGAAACGATGCTAAAATAACCTTGGAAAGCATTTTCATGAATTCTGCTGAGACCGGCTCATTCGACTCAACGTTTAATAATAATCTTCCGGTTAATCAAAATATCAGTTTTAATAAATCATTTATCGTATCAAGCAGTAAAGCATTGACTCAGCCTTATTGGTTGGAAAAGCAAATGAACGGCGTAGGGATGTTCAATGTGGATGATCAAAAATTGATCGGAAAAGCAGAGAATGACCCTGCATATATTGCAAAGTTTATTTTTAAAACCAAGGATATCAGTTTTATTGTAGATCGGCCGATTCAGCATAAAGTGGTTGATCCCGTAAAAGGTGAATTATATCAACCTGTTGTTGTTATTTCTCCTTTGATCGTTTCATTATCACCTGATATTCTGTTAACGAATGTAAAAAGAGATAATAAAATTGTTTCAAATCCTGTGTTACAGTTACAATACAAATCAAATTTCGCAGGCAAACAGATTCCTGTAACTATTCATTTAAAACAAGCTGATTCTGTTGTGTATTCAAAAGATACATTGATAGATTTTGAAACAGGGAAAATTTATCAGTTAGTATTGTCTTTGAAAAAATTCTACAATAAAAGTTTAGACCCGTATATTTCTGCAGCTATTGAATTAACAGTAAATGGCAGCAAACATGTTTACACACATTATTTACGTGCCATCAAATACGATCATATTCCCGACATTCATTACATCTACAAAGACAATATTTTAGTATTGAATGATGAAATAAAGACTGTTGGGAAAAAACTTGGTTATATTATTGGTGCCGGAGATAAAGTTCCTGATGCATTAACACAATTGGGCTACGACGTGAAATATTTGTCAGAAGAGGATTTAGTGGATGAGAATCTGAAACAGTTTGATGCCATTGTTGTTGGAATAAGGGCTTATAATATTTATGAATGGCTTACCAATAAGAATGATGTGTTGAATCGTTATGTGGAAAATGGCGGTAATCTGATCGTTCAATATTTAAAAAGTAATCTTGTTGGATCAAAGAATGTAAAAGTAGGACCGTATAAATTTTTAGTGAACTCAGGCTCACGGGTTACCGAAGAAGATGCGAAAGTGAATTTTGTTTTGCCTGAACATTCTGTTTTAAATTATCCCAATAAAATTACAGATGCTGATTTTAAAAACTGGGTGCAGGAGAGAAGTACGTATCAGGCAGAACAATCTGATCCGCATTTTGAAACACCATTGAGTATGAAAGACAGCGGCGATAAAGAAGAAACTAAAGGAAGCTTGGCAATCGCAAAATATGGTAAAGGAAATTTTGCTTATGTGAGTTTGGTCTTGTTCAGACAGTTGCCCGCCGGAAATGCAGGTGCATACAAGATCATGGCTAATCTGATCGCATTACCGAAAAATAAATAAGATGCAGCAACGCAGAGCAATCAGTTTGGGATTATTAATTGTCATAGGACTTATTTTGGGATTTTTTTTGAAAAATGTTAAGATAGGTCTGATTATTGGATTAGGAATCGGGTTATTGAGCGGTAGTTTATTGCGCGGAAGAAAATAAGATGCTCAAAGAACAAAAAGTACAAGAGTGCGACGCAACGATGTTCAAGTAAAATACAAATGCTCGTGAAACAAAAAAACGAAATACCATTCTTTTCAACCTGGCGCCACTTATACATTTTTGTGATCGTTTTTTTAATATTACTCATTATCTTTTTTGCCTGGATCACTAAATATTTTTCATGAGCCAAATTGATTGGATAGTCCTCAGTGCAACATTGATATGCATTATTATGTATGGCCTGTATAAAAGCCGTACCACCAAAAATATGGATGGTTATTTTTTGTGTAACCGCTCCATGCCATGGTATTTGATTTTATTGAGCATCATGGGTACACAGGCAAGCGCCATTACTTTTTTATCAGCACCCGGACAGGCTTTCACCGATGGGATGCGTTTTGTGCAATACTATTTCGGCTTACCGATTGCGATGGTTATTTTATGCATCACATTTGTTCCATTATTCAGTAAATTAAAAGTCTTTACTGCGTATGAATTTTTGGAACAACGTTTTGATCTTAAAACAAGAACATTTACTTCATCACTTTTTCTATTGTCAAGAGGATTGTCAACCGGTGTAAGTATTTATGCACCTTCCATCATTTTATCTTCTTTATTGGGATGGGATATTTTTTGGACCAATATTTTCATGGGCGGCTTATTGATCATTTACACAGTGAGTGGTGGTGCAAAAGCAGTGGCGTACACACAACAATTGCAGTTGGTGATCATTTTCATTGGCATGTTTGTCACGGGTTATTGGATGATCCATTTATTACCATCAGGAATGGGTTTTATGGATGCACTGAAAATAAGCGGCAATGGCGGAAAGATGAATGTCATCACTTCAGGATTTACCAATAAAGGGTTTGACTGGAAAGATAAATATAATCTCATCAGTGGCGTGATCGGCGGATTCTTTTTGGCATTGAGTTATTTCGGTACCGATCAATCGCAGGTGGGAAGATATTTAACTGCGAAAGATGATAAAGCCAGTAAGACAGGTTTATTGATGAATGGGTTGATAAAAGTACCGATGCAGTTTTTTATTTTATTGTTGGGGGCAATGCTTTTTACATTTTATCAATTCAAATCACAACCCATTTTTTTTAATGCCGTGGAGCAGCAAAAATTGTTGAACAGCAATAAAAAAGATGCTGCGATCGCATTGGAGAATCAATATTCGATCATTAATCAGCAAAAACAAAATGCAGTTGCCAATTGGAAGTATGATGAAACAAATTCAAAACTGAAATTGAAACAACTGAATCAGCAAAGTGATCAATTAAGAACACAGTACAAAGCATTGATCAAATCGAATGATGTTAAAGGTGATGATAACGATACCAATTATATTTTCCTTCGTTTTGTGATCGATTATTTACCGAAAGGATTGGTGGGTTTATTGATTGCTATAATTTTTTTAGCGGCATGGGGCTCTATCGCAGCAGCATTGAATTCGCTGGCAAGCTGCTCTGTGATTGATTTTCATCTCCGGTTCAAAAAAGATCATTTGCATCCTGATAAATCAGATGAAGAAGAAGAGAAACGCTACCACATCTCTCGTTATTATACGTTGGCATGGGGAATATTTTCTGTTATCGTTGCAGAATTTGCCAGCGGAATGGGCAGTTTGATTGAAGTAGTCAATATTATGGGTTCACTTTTTTACGGTGTGATACTCGGAATATTTCTCGTTGCATTTTATTTAAAGAATATAAAAAGTAATGCAGTATTTATTGCCGCCATCATTGGTGAATTAATTGTAATCACTGTGTTCTTTTTAGATAAATTCAATATCATCGGCCTTGGATTTTTATGGCTGAATGTGATCGGCGCGTTAACCGTTGTGGTGCTGAGTTGGATGATTCAATTCCTTACAGTAAAAGAAATTAATTAGAAGTAAACGGCCATTCATTATTCCGTTTTGATTTAATAAAGAATGCAGCAATACCTAATGCAGTTACAGTTAATCCGCCCAACATCATTTTTGTTCCGGTTGAATACAAAACAAAACCCCAGATTAAAATTGCAGCAATGGCCGGTAGTGGATACAATGGCATTTTCCAGGGAAAATGTTTTAATCCTTTTTGTTTGGTGAGTAAAATTAGTCCAACTGCTTGTCCGATGAATTGAATTAAAATCCTCATGGCCAAGATTGCATCAATTACATCTTTCAGCTTAAATAATAAACTGAAGACAAATGCAACAGTGCCTAATACCAACAAAGAAATATGCGGAAAATGTTTAGTAGGATGCAGTTTTGCAAACACTTTAAAAAATGCGCCATCTGCAGCCGCTGCATAAGGAATACGGCTGTAACCAAGCGTTGCAGAAAACACGGAAGCGAAGGCAACCCATAAAATCAAAAGTGTGACAATGTTTGCAGCAGTTGATCCCGCAAGGGTTTGCACGAATTCGCTCACTACAAATTTACTTTGCTGGATTTGTTGCAATGGTAAAACGGAAGCAACACTTACATTCATCAATAAATACAAAACAGCAATACCACCAATGGAAATGAACATACTCCGTGGAATATTTTTTTGCGGATTGATGATCTCGCCGCCGAGATGACAAACATTGTAATAACCCAAATAACTATATACGGTTTTTACACTTGCAAAACCGATAGCAGCAGCAAATGCATGATTCAATTCCAATCCTTCATTGATATTTTTTATCGGTTCTAAAAAATTGCCATGCCATAAGCCACCACCAATGATCCATGCCATTGTTACTAAAACACCCATCCATAAAAACACAGAAATTTTTCCGATGGTTTCTATTTTTCTGTACAATAATAGAACGATCAGCAATACTACAGTTCCGCTGACTGCTTTAGCAGAAAAAGTATCAAGATGAATTAGATATCCTGCATATTGTGAAAAGCCAATGGCAGCAGATGCAATTACCAATGGTGCTTGTATCATGGTTTGCCACACAAATAAAAAGCTCATCAACTTCCCATATTTTTCTCCGTAGCCTGCTTTTAAAAAATTATAACTGCCTCCTGCAAAGGGATAGGCGGAACCCAATTGGCTCCAGACATTGGCATCGATCACAGATAAAACGGCTCCTGCGATCCATGCATACAAAAACCAGGGGCCGTTCATGGTTTGCGCAACAATACTTAACACCACAAATGGTCCGATGCCCACCATATCCGTCATGTTGATGGCAGTGGCCTGCAACAAACTGATTCTTCTTTCTAATTTTATTCCATCTGCATTATTCTGCATGTGCGAAACAGGATTATAAGTTTAAAGTAAATCAAATTCAGGATACCTTTAAAAAGTATTTCTTTGTAATTAAGAGCAAGTAATTATGAGCAGATTATTTTCAACAGTTGATTGGGCCAAAGGTTCCAATATCTACGAAGTAAATATTCGTCAGTACACGCATGAAGGAACATTTGCTGCATTCGCAAAACACTTGCCCAGATTGAAAGACATGGGAGTGGAGATTTTGTGGCTGATGCCGATCACACCCATCAGCAAAGAAGTGATGCAGGGAACAGTGGGCAGTTATTATGCCTGCAGCAGCTATACCAGCATCAATCCTGAATTCGGTTCATTGGAAGATTTTAAATCTTTGATTGCAACGGCACATGAATCAGGGTTTAAAATCATTATTGATTGGGTGGCCAATCATACGGGATGGGATCATCACTGGACAAAAGAACATTCTGATTTTTATGTAAGAGATGTTGACGGAAAATTTACTGAAAGAAACGGATGGCATGATGTGATCGATCTGAATTATGACAATAAAGAAATGCGCACTGCATTAATCGATGCAATGAAATATTGGGTGAATGAATGTGATATAGACGGCTTTCGCTGCGATATGGCACATTTGGTTCCCTGGGATTTTTGGAATGATGCAAGAATGGCTTGCGAGCATTCGAAACATTTATTCTGGTTGGCAGAATGTGAAGTAAAAGATTATCACGATGTATTCGATGTGAGTTATGCATGGGCATGGATGCATGTAACAGAAATATTTGTAAAAGGAAATGCAACTTTAAACGATGTCAGGAATGTATTGCATGAGTATTCGCAATATCCGCAAGGGACACATAAATTATTTTTCACTTCCAATCATGATGAGAACAGTTGGAACGGAACAGAATATGAAAAATATGGTGTTGCCGCGAAAGCCTTTGCTGTATTCACTTGTACATGGCAGGGAATGCCTTTGGTTTACAGCGGGCAAGAATTACCCAACTATAAAAGATTGAAATTTTTTGATAAGGATGAGATCGATTGGAAAGAACCTGTTGAACTCCATAATTTTTATAAAGCATTGTTGAATCTGCATAAAAATAATGCTGTTGCTGATGGAGAAACTTTTATCCTTCCGACAGAACATGATGGATTAATGGCATTCATCAGAAAAAAAGAGAATGATGTTGTGTTGGTGCTGATCAATCTTTCAACAGAAAACAAAGTACATATCGCTGTTGAACACGAATGGCTAAACGGATCATTTCAAAATGTATTTTCAGAACTGAGTTTTTCTTTTACTTCAAAAGAATCATTTGAATTACAGTCCTGCGAATATTTGGTGTACCGAAAAAACAATTAATGACCAGAAATAAAAAAGTCCCGAATAAAACTTCGGGACTTTTTTACTAATCAAAATAATCTAACAATATTATTCATCATCCAATTTAACAGGATAACGATAAGATTCTGTATAGCCGGGATAAATTCCGTCGAAATAAGCTGTGCCCCTTACATTACTCAATGCAGCTTTTAATTCTTCCACATTTTTTACTTCTGTTCCGTTTACTGCAGTAATTACAAAACCCTCCTGCATCCTTGAATTTTTAATAACCCCTTCTTTGATTTTCTTCACAACAACACCGCCGGAGATTTCATTTGCTGTTGCTACTTTCTTATCAACGTTTTCAAAATCGGCACCCAGTTTATCAAATGCGGTTTCAGTTTTTACAACAGTGGTTGTATTTATTTTATTTTTCAAAACAAGGTTTACCGTGTTTTCTTTTCCGTCGCGTAAAAAAGTAACTGAAATTTTATCACCCGGTTTGTAACGTGCAACTTGTTCCACCATTTCTGGTCCGCTGTTTACGCCGGTTCCATTGATCTTGGTAATAAAATCGCCTTTCTTAATTCCGGCTGCTTTTGCAGCACCGCTTTCAGGAACATCCATCACATATACACCATCACCATCTTTGATACCCTCTTTCTTTTTGTCATCATCACTTAAACCCTCTCTCGGATAAGAGATACCGATAAATGCCCTTTGCACCGTTCCGAATTTAATAATGTCATTCACTACTTTCTTTACAATGTTAACAGGGATAGCATAAGAATATCCTGCATAAGAACCTGTTTCAGAAGCAATGGCAGCGTTAATGCCGATCAGTTCCCCTGTTGTATTGATCAATGCACCGCCACTGTTACCACGGTTTACAGCAGCATCTGTTTGAATGAATGATTCAACAGGCGTTTGACTTTGTCTGTCATTGATACCTATGTTTCTTGCTTTTGCACTAATGATGCCTGCAGTAACAGTTACATCAAGATTCAAAGGATAGCCGATTGCCAACACCCATTGACCCAATTTAGACTCATCACTGTTGCCGTACACTAAATAAGGCAAACCTTTTGCATCAATTTTTACAACTGCAATATCACTGCTTGGATCGGTGCCAACAACTGTTGCTTTGTATGATTTTTTATTGGGAAGTGTAATGTTTATTTCATCTGCACCATCCACCACGTGATTATTGGTAACGATATAACCATCTTCACTGATGATGACACCACTTCCGCTGGCACGTTGTTCAGGTATCATTCTGGGGCCGTTGTTTCCAAAGAAATCACCAAACGGATCATCACCGCCAAACAAGTCACCAAAAGGATTACTTCTTTTAGGTAAATTGTTACTTACTTGTTTTGCTTTGGTACGTGTTTTAATGTGTACCACTGCAGGTGTTGCGGCCTTGCAAGCCTGCGTAAAATCAAGTGTTGATTCTGCATTCCCTTTTCTGTCAAAAAAACCTGCATAATTTACAGGAAGCTTCCCGGGTTCTTGCGTTCCGGCATATTTGCTTTTTACAAATTCGCCAAAACCCCACACACTCAAAATGGCGGTGGTAGCGCTGATGCCTACAACGGCTAAAATTGTTTTGAGTTTCATTATTTAGTTTTTTTTGAGTTTGTTCAAAAATTATGCCTTTATGAATGCAAATAAACGAACCTGTTTAATCGTCAGCTCACCGCAAATAACATTTAACGAATGTTTTACGATAAGCGTCGTATCAGCATTTTTTAAAGTTACATTTTTAATTGGTTAAGCATTTGGTAAAGCGGATTCATTCAGCAAAAAATGCATCGTATCTATACCATCTGCATAATCATTCAAAGAAGGCTGCTGAGCTTTGCCGAAAGGTGTAAAGCCATGTCCTACCATGCACTGTACATCCTGATTATTTTGTAAAGAGGAAATAATGCTTGTCGCATCATCATAAAATTCATAATTCACCTGACTGACCGGAGAAAATAAGCTGGCATTTTCTGCAAAAATGACGCTACCATTGTTCATGTAAAACTTGTTACTCATCATCATCAATGCCAAATGATAATCGTAATTGTGTTTGTATTTATGAAAATCTAAATAATGTTCATACCTTTTTAAGGCAGTGAGCAGTTTTATAAAATCATATTCTTTCGGAACATAAAGTTTTGTCACATTCCGGCAGCCGAGCCCGAAGTAAAATTGAATATCATCCGCCAAAGCATTTAATTCATCAAGGGTTTCATTTCCATCCAAAATGGCGACGGAAGTCCTGTTCCTTCGGATGATATTCGGGTATTTACCGAAATAATAATCAAAATAACGGCTGCTATTATTGCTGCCTGTGGCGATATAGGCATCGCATCCTTTCAGATTTTCTGCAAAACTGATGCGTTCTTCCACCGGTTCTTCCCATTCCAATAATTTTTTTACAATATGTTTGATCAGTATTTCATCTTTGGATGAAGCTTTAATCATCATTCTTCTTCCGTTCAGGAAAACACATAAAAAATCATGAAAACCGACTAAAGGGATATTGCCAGCCATTACAATGCCAACAATGCTGTCGTTTGCCTGAAATGCTTTCAGGTTATAGCGTTCAGCCCAGGCTTCTAATTTTCCCCGTTGAAGAAATTCGGTGCAAATGTTTGAAACAGATAGTTCTACAAATTCAGGTACAAACCATGAATTTTCTCTGGAAGCACGTTCCTTTACTGCCTGCCATTCATTGCTGTTAGCCAGCATATATTGCCCCAGCCTGATCATTAAATTAATTCTTTCCGTTAATTCCATGTACTGTATCGTTTTTGAATTTATTTTTGCGTAACCAAATTTTCACAATCAAAATTAAATTTATGGCAATTAAGATTACTGACGAATGTATTAATTGTGGTGCTTGCGAGCCCGAATGTCCAAACAACGCTATTTACGAAGGCGGGGTAGATTGGGCAATTGCTGACGGAACCACAGTAAAAGGAAGTTTTTCGCTGATGGACGGAACTTCAATTGATGCCGATGCAAAAAATGCACCGATCGCTGTTGACACATATTATATTGTGCCGAATAAATGTACAGAATGCCAGGGTTTTCATGAAGAGCCGCAATGTGCTTCTGTTTGTCCTGTTGACTGTTGCGTACCTGATGAAGAGTACAAAGAAACAGTTGATGAATTAATGGCTAAGAAAGGTAAATTGCACGTTGCTTAAACATTGAAATGTGCTAAACTTTTTTGGCTGAAATACTTGCATAAAAGAGTTTTTGTTCTTAGCTTTAATGTATAATAATTGTTGCTACAAGACGGCAACATCGAGTAACGGCGGGTGATATTTCCCGTCAACGTGAGGTGAAGAAGCAGGCAGTTTCTTCACCTTTTTGTTTTTAATACTTTCTGCGCAAGATGTTAATTTTTTTTGAGGGCATTTCATCATTTCAATCATCATTATATTTGAATTCTTAAAAAAATTGCATGAAGAAAAAAATTGCTTTGGTTACCGGCGGTTTAAGCGGTGAAGCTGAGATCAGTTATAAAAGTGCCATCACAGTTGGTAATAATGTTGACAAAGATAAATTTGATGTATATAAGATTGATATCAACCCGAAAGGCTGGTGGTATGAAGCGGAAGACGGATCGCATTCAAAAGTAAATCGCGATGATTTTTCTATAACTGCAAACGGACAACAAATTAAATTCGATGCAGTATTGCTGTGTATTCATGGCACACCCGGAGAAGACGGAAAACTGCAGGGTTATTTTGATATGCTGCATTTGCCATACACCAGTTGCGATGCTGCTACCTCTGCACTCACATTCAATAAAAGATATACAGTTGCTGTTGCTTCATTTGGAGGAATCAATGTTGCCAAAAGTTTGCACCTCTTTAAACATACGCCAATATCAACAGCGCAAATTTTATCTCAATTACAATTACCTGTATTTGTAAAGCCGAATAATGGCGGAAGCAGTATCGGCATGAGTAAAGTAAATAAATCAGATGAGCTGCAAGCCGCATTGGATAAGGCTTTTAAAGAAGATGATCAGATATTGATTGAGGAATTTATCAGCGGTAGAGAGTTTACTATTGGTGTTTTTAAAACAAAAGGTGAGATCATTGTTTTGCCCATCACCGAAGTAACAACACATAATGAGTTCTTTGATTTTGAAGCAAAATATCAGGGCAAAAGTGAAGAGATCACTCCAGCGAAAATTGATGATAGCGTTGCCGAAAAATTAAGAGCTGCTGCATTAAAAGTATATGAAATTTTAAATTGCAGAGGTGTTGTTCGTATCGATTTTATTTATAATGAACAAAAAAATGAACCGTATATGCTGGAAGTGAACACGGTACCCGGGCAAAGTGCAGCAAGTGTTATACCACAGCAGGTAAAGGTGAAAGGCTGGACATTAAAAGAATTTTATACCGCAGTGATTGAAGAGGCTTTAGCATAAAAAATAAAAATTATTTTTCAGAATTGCTTTATATTCAATTTTGCAATCAGATCAACTAAAATTCAGCAAGTGTTTAAATTCATTACAGCAAAACCGCTTTGGGCAAATATCCTTGCAGGCCTTGTTATCTTAATCGTGCTGATCGTTTCTTTTTTCTTTCTGTTAGATTGGATAACCGGACATAATCAATACGAAAAAGTTCCTTCCGTCATTTCTCAAAATATTGATGCTGCGAGAATCAATTTAGCTGCGAAAGGATTTGCTGTTGAAATTGCCGATTCAGTATATGAGAATACAGTTGGCGCATTAAGTGTAGTGAAACAATCTCCTGAAGCTGATGCATTGGTAAAAAGCGGTCGTACCATTTATCTCACTATCAATCGTGCAGTTCCGCCATTAGTTGCAATGCCCAATCTGGTGGGCTTTTCAAGCCGAAGTGCTGAAATGTATTTAACAAGTCTCGGATTAAAAATGGGCGATACGTATTATCGTCCCGATATTGCTCGTAACGCAGTGTTAGAACAACGGTATAACGATGAAGTGATCAAGGAAGGTACAAAAATTCCATTGGGAAGTAGTATTAATTTAGTTTTGGGAACGGGTGAAGGCAGCAGCGAATTATTTGTTCCCGATCTGATCGGACTAACATTATCTCAGGCAAGAAACCAGCTTGCAACATTGGGATTAAATATCGGATCAGTCATTCCTGTTGAATCGATAAAAGATACATCCAATGCTTTTATTGTTCGGCAAAATCCCGAAGTATCAACCGAACCGGAACCCGGGCAAAAAATTATTAATAAACTCAGGGCGGGACAATTGATCGATGTGTACATAAGTACAACTGCACCGGTCAAGGATTCTATTATATCACACTAAATAAATCACTGAATGAAAACAATTACAGTAGAAGAAGTTAAAGCAAGATTAGATGCAGGAGAACAATTAAACTTATTGGATGTTCGTGAACCACATGAAAATGCCGATTTTAATATCGGTGGAATTTTATTGCCATTGGGTAAAGTGCAAACCATGCAGATCGAAGATATTGAAGGCCTGCGTGATAAAGAAGTGTTGATCTATTGCAGAAGCGGAAATCGTAGCGGACAAGCTTGTATGATATTGGAACAAATGGGATTTACAAATGTTTCAAATGTAGTGGGAGGTATGTTGGATTGGCAGGCGAAATTTGTAAAATAAGAAATAACGATCTCTTGAAATGCTTGCTGTTATTCATTATCAGCAGGCATTTTTATTTTATACTTTACCTGTTTCGCATAGATTTTTAAGCATCAGTAAATGTTTGCCCCAATGAAAATTGCAATAACCGCAAAACCTTGTTTGCTTTTTCCATCCGCTGTGTTTAAAATCTAAATAGAGTACACCATCTGTTTCATCTATTTCAAATAATATTTTTGTTCCTACCCATTCGGCATGGCTTTCCAAACATTCCCATTCTAATCGTTCGTTCGGAACAAGATCAATGATCTTCATTTTATTTGTAAGTTTTGCATTCACCACAAATTCATTCACAAAACCCAATTCTGCTTTTGCAATACAATCGGGTATCCACCAACGTGATAAACCTTCTTGTGTAGTGATGGCCTGGTATATTGTGGCTTTGTTGGAATGGATATCGATGCGGTGATAAATGGTTGCCATAAAAAGCAGATTAATGCTACCAAGTTAGTAAAATAAAATTAAGTATTGTTTTACTAAAAAAATGAAGTAAATATTCAATGGCAAGACTGTGATTTTCTATTTTCCAAACTGAATAATAAAAATGTTGCTTTCGTTGTGTCACACTCTTGTGCTTAATAACTCAATTCAGTTGTTATTTGTATTTTTTGAAATTGCATTTCAAGCAAATAAAAAAGTGCGATGATTTTTATTCACCGCACTTTTTTTATTATTCTAAAAGATTGTATTAATTCTTTGGATCCAAAGCATTTTTGATTTTCTGACTGAGATCCAGTAAATGCACTTTGCTCATTTTATCTGAATTAGCTGAAGCAGCAATCTTACTGCGTAACTCTACCAACTGTGCCCTTACAATTGCAGGTACATCACTGCGTTTCAGATCCACAAATGGTCCGAATGAAAAGCCCGGAATAGAAAAAGTTGCTGAAGAAGATGCCGGATTAATGATTGCAATTAATTTTTCTGTATAACTTTTTTGTAAAATTCTGCGATACTCATCAATCGGTTTATTACTGCTTAATTCACTGAACAAATCGTTCTGTACATCATTCAACAATTCCATTGCATTATAAGCCTTATCGGCGCCAAAGCGTTCCAGGCAAATTTGCATACGGTTCAATCTGCTGGTACTGATCAAGTCTGCTAAACCACGTTCCTGCATAGAAGCTACAGGATCAAGGGCAATCGGATTATTGAATTTATTCCACATATCTTTCGCAATTAACCATTTTGGCGTTTCAAACAATTGCTTATTTAAAAATTGAACTGCCTGTTTTTGATAAGACTTTGGTACTATTTCATAAACGGGTGCTTTCTCTTCACTGCTTTTAAAAGTTTCATAGATACCGCCTACATTTTTTGTAACATGCCCCATATACAATCGGAACTGAGATATCAGTTGGGTATACATATGAGCAATATTTTCATTCAGATCAGCTTCTTCATAAGTCCACTCAGGGAGTTTAGGTAAAATGCGCTGCAAGTTTTTGATCCCGTATTCACTTGCTTTTACTGCATCATCACTCAAGTCTTCACTCTGTACTCTTGGATCTGCAGGATTACTGCTTTCATTTGTACCGAACCATGTTCGCGGATTTGCTTTATAAGCATCAATGATCATTTTGCTGCTTGCTTTCTTTTGATCTTCATCAGTTTTACCTGGTATAAAACCATATCCCCATTTGATAGCCCACAAATCATAATCGCCAATGCGTGGATATAATCCTTCTTTAGAGATGTTATCTTCCGGTTGTGCTACATAATTAAAACGTGCATAATCCATGATGGAAGCAGTGTGACCATTGGCTTCTACCCAGGCTTTATCGCGTAATTTTTCAACAGGAGTTTTGCTGCTGCTCCCCATGTTATGGGCTAAGCCTAAAGTATGTCCCACTTCGTGTGATGACACAAAACGGATCAGATCTCCCATTAATTCATCACTGAACTTCATGCTTCTTGCTCGAGGATCTACTGCTGCCGTTTGTATCATATACCAATCATGCACCAGCTTCATTACATTATGATACCAACCGATATGACTTTCGAGGATCTCGCCACTTCTTGGATCATGCACATTAGGACCATAAGCGTTTTGAATTTCAGAAGCAAAATATCTGATAACAGAATAACGGGCATCTTCCAAACTCATGGTTGAATCATTCTCAGGCCATTCTTTTGCCATAATAGCATTTTTGAAACCTGCTTTTTCAAAAGCTTTCTGCCAGTCATTGATACCTGCTATTAAATACTTGCGCCATTTTTTTGGTGTGGCAGGATCTATATAATAAATAATGGGCTTCTTAGGTTCTACCAATTGGCCGTTTACCCATTTTTCATATTCCTCATCCTTGGGTTCTAAACGCCAACGTATGGCAAATTCCTTTTTCTCAACCTGTTGCTGTTCATCACTATATTTTACATAATCATCTGTAAAAAATCCAACTCTTTTATCAGCAATTCTGTATGTCATTGGTTTTGCAGGCAGTAATAACAAGGATGTATTTAACTCGAGTGTAACAGCCCCTGATTCTGCTGCTGCAGGTAAAGATGCTGCAGGAAAAGGTGATGGTGCTGCAGGTATTCCAAACATACTTGCATTTGCAGAAGAATATGTTTTGATGGTCCTTATTTCTGTATTGATAGGAAAAGTTGAGATTTTTTGAATAAAGGAACGGTCGGGCGCCAGAGCTTGTAAACTATAAAACCTTTTTATCATGGGATTTATACTTACAGGCTGAATATCTCCTTTAAAAAAATCTGTAACATCGATCACATACCCGCTGCTGTCCTTACTGAATGCTGCAATTGGGAATGCTTGTAGTATCGTATTGACATTAGAATTGGTGACAGCTTTATAAATATCGTTGGTTGAATCTGCAGTATTGATCAAAGTAATGACCCTTAAGAAAAGGGTATTGCCGATACCTTTTTCAAAAGCCAACGTTTCCTGATTGGCGATCTCTCCGCCATAACCTGCTCCTGCCGGCACTTTTACAAAACGGGTAACTGCTAAGATCTCTCGGCCTAATAAAGAATCTTTTATTTCGAAATAATATTTGTCTTCTACTTTATGAACGATGAACAAACCTTTTTTTGTAACAGCTTTATCTGTGATAACTTCTTTGAAAGGTTTCGGGCTGCTCGGTCTTGCACCTAAACCTGGAAATGCGTTCATATTGGGCATTCCGTTTGCGGGTCTTGCCGGTGTTGTGGGTATGCTGTCTTTTTGTTGTGCTATCGAAGTGATGCCCGCCAACAAAAATGTTGCAATTAAAAATTTTTTCATAATAGTAGTTCGGTTATTTTAAGTAATAGCTTTAAAGATAAGTATGGGAGTGATATTATTTAATTATATTTTTTGAATTATTATGAGCGGTGAAACATGTGTTTAAGACGGTTAAATATGATTGGAATTTCTAAATGGCGTCAACTACTTTTTTATTGTATTTTGAAAAAATCGGATTTTACATTTTTATCTTGATGAGGGAAGACACAAATTACAAGTGAGCAACTCTTTAGCTGAAAAAAGTCGAGGGCAACAGTTATAACAAAAAAATGCGCCAACTATTTTTCAATAATTGACGCATAGGGGGATTTGCTTTATTCTTTACAACTTAATATTCAGGCCAAATAAAACATTGGTACCGGCCATTGGATAATACCCGTTTTCTGTGGTTAATGTACTGTTAGAAATATAAGCATAGGTCCAGCCATTGGGTTCGTATTTTTTGTTGAAAACATTATTTATTTGTGCAATGAGATCTATCTCTTTGAAGATTTTATTTCTAATTGTGTAACTGCATCTTACATCCTGTGTATAGAAGGCATTGAGTATGCGGCTTTCATTTTGTGCATTGTCTAAATATTGTTTGCCCACATATTTACTTAGCAAACTCAATTCCAGATTTTTAACCGGTAAAATATTAATGGTTGCGCCGCCTATAATGGATGGTGAAAAAGAAATATCGGTGTTGTGATGAACAACAGCATCCTGATTTCCGGTATCCCAATTGTCTATATATTCTGTAAAATCTTTTATTTTGTTTTTGCTCAAGCTAAGATTGGCACTGGCATTCAGCCATTTTGAAAAAATATATCCACCCTGCAGTTCAATACCCAAACGGTAACTGTTGGAAACGTTGATACGCGTATAAGAACCTACATCATTTATTTTTCCTGTCAATACCAATTGATCTTTGTACAACATATAATAAACTGTCGCACCTAAATGATAATTGCTGTTTTTCTTTTCTATGCCTACTTCGAAATCATGCATTTTTTCTGCTGATGGTTGTTGCAATGGACTTGCCTGAAAATCATCTCTGTTCGGCTCTTTTTGTCCCAATGCATAACTTAAAAATAATTGTAGTCCGTTATTGTAATAAGTGATACCTGCTTTTGGATTTATGAAATCAAAAGTTCTTTCGATATCTAAGTTTGCATTCCCTTCAAAACCTGTCATGCTGTGATACACATGGCGGTATTGCAGATCAGCATAAGTTTGAAAATGGGTATCTAATTTATGCTGCCACTTCGCATAAATATTACCATCTGTTTTGAATGCAGGATAATTATAGTATTCGTAATTATTGATATTCGCATTTTTCTGTGTCCATACCACATCTCCAAAATGTTTGCCATCATATTTTGTCCATCCGCCGCCAATAGTTAATTCGTCATTTTTATGTTTGTACTGCAAGGATGCAATTGTTCCGTAAAAATAATTACTTAACCAGCGTTGACGAATGAGATCGGTTGTATCGTTTCCAACAGCAGGTAATCCATAATCAGTAAACAATTGATCAGCTTTATATTCCTGATAATAACCTCTGCCGTATGTTATAAAAGTAGCAGCATTAAAACTCCAGTTTTTATTGAATGAACGATTGAAAAATAACTGGTAATGATCTTGTTTGTAATTATCTGTTTCATCACTATAAGGTGTTCCGGGTTTTTCAGTACCTGCAGGATTATAAGTCCTGTCCGTAGCTAACAAATAATCAGGTACACCATACCATGCCTGATACGTTTTTTCTTTCCCGGAGAAAATATTAAAACGCAAAGAGGAGCTTTTATTGATGTATGCAGCAGAAAATGCAAATGACTGTAAGCTGCTTGTTGCGCGATCGATATAACCATCGCTGGTGATGTTACTGACTCTTGCATCAATGGTGAAATGACTGTTCAGCAAGCCGCTTCCTACTTTAATTGTATTCTTCCATGTATTGAAAGAACCATAAGTATTATTTAACTCAGCGTAAGGTTTTTCATTGAATTCATTTGTTGATAGATTGATGGTGGCACCAAATGCACCTGTGCCATTGGATGAAGTACCAACACCTCTTTGAATTTGAATGGAATTAACGGAAGAAGAAAAATCAGGCAGATCAACGAAATAAGTACCCTGACTTTCTGCATCGTTATAAGGAATGCCGTTCAGTGTAACATTGATGCGTGTTGCATCTGTTCCGCGGATATGCATATAAGTATAACCAACGCCTGTGCCTGCATCAGAACTAACATAAACCGATGGTGTTTGATTCAAAATAAATGGAAGGTCTTGTCCCAAATTATTTTTTGCAATTTCATCTTTATTCATATTCGTTTTTGCAAAAGGTGCAGCAGCATTGGCTCGCAGGGCTTTTACTTCGAGCGGTTGTAAGAACAACTGCACTGATTTCATTTGAACATTTACAGTCACTGCATTTTGGGTGAGATTGATTTTCTGTACTTGATCAGCGTAACCAATTTCACTTACTTTTAATTCATAAAATCCTTTGGCCAATCTTGTAAAAGTGAATGAGCCATTTTCATCTGCTACAATGGTTCTGCCATTTAATGTTACGGTTGCATTGGCCAATGCAGTTTGTGTTTGAGCATCTGTTACTTTTCCGGTAACGGACAGTTTTTGTGTTTGGGCAATTGCCATTAAGTTAATGAATGCAAATGCCATCGTTCCCAAAAAATTTTTCATTTCTTTCAGTTTTACGGTTCAATAATTTTGTGGGAACAGGGGAACGCTAACGGAGATTGTACAGAAGAAAGTGTACGCCTTCCCTTCGCAGGAATTACCCTGTTCAGGTTCTACGGGTTTGTTCTCAGCCTTCCTTACAGAAAGCACCCCGAGGAAAATTTCGAAACAAAAATAACGAAGATTTTTTTATCAGCCTTGTAACTTTATTCCCATTCTGTCGTTTCAACTGAAAATAAATGTCATGAAAAAAATATTCCTTTCTCTTTTAGTGGTAGCATTTGCTGCAACTTCATTTGCACAAAACACAAAAAGTGTAGTGTACGATGCAAATGCCGAAATAAGAAAAGTAGATGCTTTTAAGGCTGTGGAAGTATCGAGCGCTATAACCATGTACTTATCACAAGGTTCTGAAACTGCTGTAGCTATAAGCGTTGAAAACGGCGACAAAAACAAAGTAAAAACAGAAGTAAAAAATGGTGTACTGAAGATTTATATGGAAAGTGATTTCTGGGGCAAATGGAATTCAAATAATTCAAGAGTCAAGGCTTATGTTACGGTAAAAGAAATTGAAAAGATCGTTGTATCAGGTGCAAGTCAGGTTAGGATCACTGATAAAATAACTGCATCTGCTTTAAAAGTAGTGGTTAGCGGTGCCAGTAACTTAAAAGGAGATATTAAAGCAGATGACCTAAAATTCGATCTAACAGGCGCAAGCAGTACAAATGCCAGTTTAAGTTCAAATACATTGAAACTAGAAATCAGTGGTGCGTCAACTGCTAATTTAAGTGGTTCTGCTAATTCATTGGATATTGATGCAAGCGGCGCCAGTAATTTAAAAGCATATGATCTGGTTGCAAATACCTGTACTGCTGAAGCATCAGGCGCATCCAGTATCAAAGTGAATGTAACCAAAGAATTCAGCAAGATAGAGGCAAGCGGCGCCAGCTCTATCCATTATAAAGGAGATGCTGCTATCAAAAATTTTGAATCATCAGGATCATCATCTATCAAAAAAGATTCAGGTAAATAAAATTAGTTTTGGTGCGAAGAGCTCCGAAGCCTACATTTGCACCCCAAATCGCGAGGTAGAGCAGCGGTAGCTCGTCGGGCTCATAACCCGAAGGTCGGTGGTTCGATCCCATCCCTCGCAACTTATTCAAAAGCCTCTCGTGAGGCTTTTGTTATTTTTGTGAAGATTTGGCGGAAATAGAGTTTGAATATTTATCGCACTATTCAATCAAACAAAGAATAAGGGAATATTGGTATAAACCGTATTCCTATCAAAAAATGAAATCAGGTTTTGTAAACATATTCGGTAAGCCCAATGCGGGCAAAAGCACTTTGCTCAATGCTATTTTGGGTGAGAAGTTGGCTATTGTTTCACATAAAGTGCAAACTACACGTCATCGTATCAAGGCGTTTTTGACCAAACCGGGCGAGTATCAAATTATTTTTTCTGATACACCTGGTATCATCGAAACAAAGTATAAACTGCATGAAAAAATGATGAGTGCTGTCAAGAATGCCATGGAAGATTCTGATGTGGCATTATTGATCGTTGATCTGAATGATAATTTTGAAGAATGCGATGCCATCTTTCAATCACTGAAATTAAAAGTGCCTGCCATAGTTCTGCTGAATAAGATTGATAAAGCAGCAAACGGAAAGATTGAAGAAGCTGAAAAATTTTTTGCTGATAAATCCTATGCAAAAAAAGTAATGAAGATCTCTGCTTTACAGCAATACCATATTCAAAAGGTGATTCATTCTATTTTAGAACTATTACCCGAAGGAGAACCTTTTTATAATGAAGAGGATATCAGTGATCTGCCTACTAAATTTTTTGTGAGTGAATTGATCCGTGAAAAAGTATATGAATTATTTGAAGACGAAATTCCCTATCAGGTAGCCGTAATGGTGAATGAATTTAAAGAAAAGGAAACGTTGGTAAAAATTCAGGCAGATATTATCGTAAACCGCGAAACACAAAAAGCGATCATTATCGGTGAGAAAGGAAAAATGATCAAGCAATTGGGAACGATGGCAAGAAAAGACATTGAAGCGTTTATCGGTCAGAAAATATTCTTAGAATTATTTGTGAAAGTGCGTCCAAAATGGCGTGACAATGATCTGCAGCTAAGAGAATACGGGTATTAATTATTATATTTAAGTGTTACCTATTACAATAATTAAATAGTAATGCCATGAAAAAATTTTTAACTACAGTGTTATTCTCTGCCCTTTTCTTGTTTATTCAGGCGCAGTCAACAGGCACTGCCGCAGGGAGTATCGGTGAAAATTCTAGCATGAAAAGTGCATTGGGCACCATCAGCTTAGATCCTTTTGCGGTTTATGATATAGATGGGAATAAAAAAGGGTTCAATTATGTTGATATCGGCGGTTCTCCTTTTTTATTCGATGATTGGCAGCAGGCAAATATCTATGATGATAACTTAAAAAAGATCGCATCTGTTAAAGTACGGTTCAATACTTATTCCAATCAGATACATTTCTTAGATAGTAAAGAACAGGAATTGATAGCTGATAAAGGATCGATCAAAAAAATTGAAATATTAAAAAATACAAATAATGAAGTGGAACTGGTTTTGGAAAAAGGGTTTTCATCACCAAAAACTTCTTTGACAATTGATCAGTTTGTACAAGTTTTAAATGAAGGTCATGCTCAGTTGATAAAGCAAATAACGAACAAGATCGTGGAGAAGGATTCTTTAGTGGGTACCGTTAAAGTGCTGAAATTTTCATCATCCAGTTTTTATTTTTTAGAAACCGGTGCTAAATGTGAACCCTTGAAAAGAATTGATCAGGCAGAAATATTTGGCTTGTTAACCAAAAAAGATGTGATCGAATCATTCGAAAAGAATAACAAACAAAAATTGAGAAAAGAAAAAGATGCGATCGAGTTTCTCAATTATTACAATTCGCAGAATCATTGATTTTATAAAATTTTATGAGTTATACAGTAGCAATAGTAGGAAGACCAAATGTGGGCAAGAGTACACTTTTCAACCGTTTATTGGAACAACGTAAAGCAATCGTGGATGATATCAGCGGAGTAACACGCGACAGGCAATATGGTGTGGCAGACTGGGCAGGCAAAACATTCAATGTAATTGATACAGGCGGTTTTGTTCCTGATACAGAAGATATTTTTGAGAAAGAAATACGCAAGCAGGTAAGGATTGCCATTGATGAAGCAGATGCCATTATTTTTATGGTAGATGTTGCTGTTGGTATTACTGATCTTGATGATGCAATGGCCGATCTTTTACGCAGAAGTAAGAAACCTGTTTTTCTCGCCGTGAATAAAGTAGATAACGGAGAAAGGGAATTAGATGCCAATGAATTTTACAGTTTAGGCTTTGAAACTATTTATACACTCAGCAGTCTCAGCGGCACAGGTTCAGGTGAATTATTAGATGCTGTCGTAGCTTCGATGAAAGAAGAAGATTCAGCATTAACGGATGGAATGGAGTTGCCGAAGTTTGCCATTATTGGTCAACCGAATGTTGGTAAATCATCATTGTTAAACGCATTAATTGGATCAGAAAGAACCATTGTGAGTGATATTGCCGGAACTACGAGAGATACTATTCATACACATTATAATTTATTTCAGAAAGAATTTGTATTGATTGATACAGCAGGTATCAGAAAGAAAAGTAAAGAAAAAGATGATCTTGAATTTTATTCCATTATCCGTGCCATTAAAGCAATGGATGAAGCGGATATTTGTATGCTGGTGTTGGATGCAGAAAAAGGAATTACGGCGCAGGATGTAAGCATTTTCAGTTTGGCAACAAGGAAAGGAAAAGGAATTGTTGTGTTGGTGAATAAATGGGATCTGATGGAAAAAGACACCAATACTGCTCGTGATTATGAAAAAGCATTAAAACAAAAAATAGCACCTTTTACAGATGTTCCGGTCTTATTTATTTCTGCAAAAGATAAGACAAGAATTTTCCGGGTGATCGAGATCGCATTGGAAGTATATGCAAACAAAACACAAAAAATACCTACATCGAAACTGAATGATGTAATGCTCAAAGCAGTTGAATCATACCATGCACCCGTGGTGCGCGGCCATTCAGTTAAAATAAAGTTCGTAACACAGTTGCCGACAGTAGTTCCATCCTTTGCGTTTTTCACAAATTATCCCGATGATATAAAGCTGCCTTACAGAAATTATCTTGAGAATCAGCTTCGTACACATTTTAATTTAAAAGGTGTGCCTATTCGGATATTTTTCAGAAAAAAGTAGTCCTAAAAAAGGACTTGCAAAATTTGCTTTATCCAAACCTGCCTTTATCTTTGCGCAAAATTTAACAAACCCAAAAACAAGTACAATGAAAAAAGTTATTGCATTATTAGCTATTGCCGGTTTTGTAGCATGTAACAGTGGCGACACTAAAACTGCTGCTGCTGATACAACTAAACCAGCTGTTGACACAACTAAGAAAATGGACACTGCAAAAGCTGCAATGGACACAACCAAGAAAGATACTGCAAAAATGAAAATGTAATTTCAAAGTACAAGTTACTTGATATTACTTCTTGCAAGAAGATTCTCCCCCTTGTTTTAAACTCGGGGGATTTTTATTTTAATCAAAAGAGGCAATGAGGGTTTCTATATTTTTTTCAACAGAATAAAAAGAAATTAATTTTCTAATCACAGTTTCCACTAAAGCATCCGGGCAACTAGCACCGCTGGTGATCAGTATTTTCACAGGATTTTTTTGAGGAAGAAAATAATGCACCGGGTATTGTTCTTTCGTTTTCCAATTGCAGGCAATTAATTCATGCTGATTAATGATCCTTGCAGCTGAATCAATAAAATAAGTCGGTAATTTCTTTTCACATAATTCAACCAAATGAGAAGTATTACTGCTGTTGTATCCGCCTATCACAATGGCAAGATCGGCTTCTGTTTCCATCATTGCTGCAACAGCTGTTTGATTATCGTTGGTTGCATAACATAAAGTATCACGAGTATCTGCAAAATGTTTACCGATATTTTCATCGGTTAAATGGTAATGTTTTTTGATCACTAACTTCAGATAATCCGAAATCTCCTGTGTATCTGTTGCCAATTGTGTTGTTTGATTTACAACGCCGATTCTTTGCAGATCTTTGGTGATATCAAAACCTTTAGAATATCTTCCTTTGAATTCGGTATAAAATAATTCAGATGATTTTTCACCAGTGATATATTTTCCCAGCTCAATGGTTTCATTCATATCGTTTACAACAATAGTTGCCGTATGTGATGATGCATGAGAAAAAGTTGCTCTTGTTTCTTCATGTTTGGGCTTGCCGTGAACTACAATGCTGTAGCCTTTTTCAGCGATCTGCTCACTTCTGTTCCACACTTTTTCAACGAAGGGGCAAGTAGTATTATATTTTTCGGTATGAATTCCTTTTTCACGCAGCATTTGTTCAATATCCAATGTTGTTCCGAATGCGGGTATCAAAACAATATCATCTTTTGTGATGGTATCAAAAGGAATAATCTGTTTTCCGTAAGTATCCTGCAAAAATTGAACACCTCTTTCTTCCAGATCAGCATTTACCAAAGGGTTATGGATCATTTCACTCAATAAGAAAATCCTTTTGCCCGGATTTTCATCAATGGTATTGAATGCTATCTCAATAGCATTTTCAACACCGTAGCAAAAACCAAAATGTCGTGCCAAATAGATGTGAATTGGCCCGAAGTCTAATAACGTAGGACTGAAATCTTTTTTCAGTTTATCATCCAATCTGCGTTTTTGTTTAACTGCACTGATGAGTGAACTGCGGTAAATATTGGGAACATTGAATTGCTTCATTGAAACTGATTAAAATATTTTCCTTTAATAACAGCTGTAAATGTACAAAGTTCGGCTGCAAATACCCATTCGGGAACGTTTCCGTAAATAATGTGATTAAACAGTAAGAAGGTTTTTACTTTTATATCAACGAACGACTTGCAAAATGAAAAATATGAAATCAATACTCAGCAGTTTATTTCTTTCTTCACTTTTATTATTTTCCGATAATAGTTATTCTCAGGAAAAAAATATCGCGTATTATATTCAGCATGCGCCATTTAAAATGCCGGATGTTGTTGTGCCTGAATTTGCAGATAAAAAATTCTCCATCAGTGATTATGGTGCAGTCAATGACGGCAAAACACTCTGTACACAGGCTTTTGCAAAATCAATCGATGCTTGTACAAATGCAGGTGGTGGCAGTGTGATTGTGCCTGCAGGAATATGGCTAACTGGTCCCATTGAGTTAAAAAGCAATGTAGATCTTCATTTAGAACATGGTGCTTTCATTCAGTTCACAAAAGACCATACCCAATATCCCATCATTAAAGCAGGAAGCAAGAGCAATGCGTTTACACCTGCGTCACCGATTTATGGGTATGACCTTATAAATATTGCCATTACCGGTGATGGGATCATTGATGGTGCAGGTGATAGCTGGCGGCCTGTAAAGAAAGAAAAAACAAATGCAGGGCAGTGGAGCGACATAACCAAAACAGGTGTTATAAGTAAGGATGGAAAGGTTTGGTGGCCGAGTTTTGAAGCGATGAATGGTGAAGAATATCTGAAAAGGGTAAAAGAAAAATCAACTAAACCGGCAGCTGAAGATTATTTACCGGCAAGGGATTATCTGCGTCCTCATATGTTGTACTTGGTGAATTGTAGCAATGTTTTGATCGAATCGGTTACATTACGAAACTCGCCCAAATTTGTTTTTTATCCCAACAGATGTACCAATTTAACTATGAACAGAGTTAGCGTGTACAATGATTGGTGGGCGCAAAACGGTGATGGCATTGATATCAGTGCGTGTAAAAATGTGGTGGTGTATAAATGTAATGTGAATGCAGGTGATGATGGTATTTGCATGAAGAGCAGCGGATTGAAGGATGTCAGCAATCCTGTACTCGAAAACATTATCATTGCAGGATGTACCGTATTTCGTGCACATGGTGGATTTGTAGTTGGTAGTAATACCGATGGAGGAATGGAAAATATTTATGTGAGTGATTGTAATTTTATAGGAACAGATATTGGTATCCGTATTAAAAGCAATGCGGGCAGGGGTGGATTGGTGAAAAATATTTACGTTGATAATATCATGATGAAGAATATTGTTCATGAAGCGATATCATTCAACACTTATTATGAAGATGTGCCGGCCGGAAAAGATGCAAAGGATGTGAAGACAACAGTTGCTGATAAAGTACCTGAATTTACTGAGTTCCATATCAGCAATATCCGATGCGATGGCGCTAAACAGGCCATCTCGATTGTTGGGTTACCGCAACAACCGGTTCATCATATTTATTTTGAAAACATGCAGATTAAAGCAAATAAAGGGTTTGATTGTATAGATGCATCTGATATAGACCTTAAAAAAGTAACTATTATTTCTTCTCAGCCGATCTATAATACGAATGGTTGTAAGAATATTAATGTACATGACTAATTAAAAATAGTTGCCCCCTGTTAAACTCCGAAATAAGAATCCTGCAAGCGCAGGATTCTTTATTTACAAATTAATGAGCGCTATGATTTTTTCAAGATATGATTGATCTGTTTCATCAAAATCATTCAACACATCACTGTCAACATCCAACACACCAAATACTATATCATTTTTAAATAGTGGAATAACTATTTCACTTTTTGATAAACTGCTGCAGGCAATATGACCGGGAAATTTTTCAACATCGGGAACGATCAATGTTTTTGCTTGCTGCCAACTTGTTCCACAAACGCCTCTGCCTTTTTTGATGCGTGTACATGCAACTGGGCCTTGAAAAGGGCCCAACACTAATTCATCGTTTTTCACGAGATAAAATCCAATCCATAACCAACCGAACTGTTCTTTCAAAGCCGCAGCCACATTGGCCAAATTGGCAATCAGGTCTGGTTCTCCATCGAGTAGTGCCTTTACTTGTGGCAATAAATTTTCGTATTGTTCCTGTTTGCTTCCATGCTTGATTGATAGATATTCAGCCATACATATTAATTAAAAAATAAAATTTGTTATTAGAATTTTTTATGAAGCAAACTTGTATCGTTAGTACATAAAAATAAACTGCCGTCATTAAATGTTTTGATTGGTATCATTGATTTATTTTTTTTCAATTCGTTAAGAGTAAGCAGGTCGGCATTTTCCTCCGTATTAAACCAAATCAGTTTGAATGTTGGTGTTGCATTCAAAGAAATTACTTTATTGGTATGTACTCTTTCAGGCAATGAAAAAACAGATTGCCCGGTATAAAAATAAACTGCGTGATTGGCATTCGAAAAAACAGGAATGACCGGATTGAAAAAACTACTGTCTTTTTGCAGATAATGTAATGTTTGCGACTGTTTCCAATCATCTTCTGTATAACCGCCAATGCCGCCTTCCGCTTCACTTTTATAAGTTATTGTATCAATGGCATAGTGTTGAAATAATAAAACAGCTGCTAAGCTTACCATCACCAAAACAAAACAAATTTTGAATATTTTATTATTGATAAATTTTACAATTCTTGGAATACTTTGCGTGCAAAAAAACAGGAATGAAATAAACAATGGCGATAATAATCTTGCATTAATAGGTTCGTAACGCGAAACGGTTGCACTGATCACCATGAACCAACCAAAAACTAAAAAGAATGTTGTTGTAATATTTTCGAAATTCTTGTAATCTTTTTGTTTTTTGACGCGATAAATAAAAGTGATCAACGCACCGAGTAAAAAAATCAATCCCAATGAAAAACTGAAGGGCCGGGTTAAAGATGCAAATGGCAACCAATCGCTCAGCACATTTCCGAAGTATTGAATGTTATCATGTAAAGAAACAATTCCTTTTTGCCGAACACCGGTCAACATTCCTGTTGTATATTGATTCCTGATCAAATTGATTGCTAACAATGAAATGCTGATGTAACCGAATAACACCAAATGAAATATTTTATTCTTCCATGTCAATACGGAAAAACATACAATCAATAAACCGCCTGTGCCAATCAACGTAACACCTGCATAACGTGTAATGCAACTCAGTGCTGCAATACATCCGATGAACAATAAATTTTTCACAGTACTGTTTTGCAGATAACGATGCATGAAAATGATGAACAAGATCACCCAAAAAATAAACAATGTTTCTGACCAAAGCATCGAATACACATCTGTTAAACAAGGGCAAACAATAATGATCAATAAAACAAATGCTTTATACAATCTCGATGTAGTTGTAAACCTTTGCATAATACAACCGCTCAGATACAAAACACCAGCAAATAATAATCCATTTAATGAAGGAGCAAAAGCAATAACATCCAATCTTGTAATGAACATGATAACTCCTAAAAAAACAGGATACAAAACAGGAAATAAGACCATCGGCTTATTATCATAACCCAATAACCATTTACCCGCATTCATATTTCTGGCCACGCTGGTGTACATGATAGAATCCGGCGAAATGCCAATGCCACCATAATGTGTGAACAGCAGGATAGCCATGAACCCCAACACTGCAGCTATGAAAGAATCATAATTTTTTTTTAGGGACAGAAAAGATGCCATTGCAGAATTAATTTTTATTCCGTTGCGAATGTAAGTGTTTAAAATTCTTTTAAATATCCTTGCATCAATAAAAAATGCAGAGTATATTGTTTAATTACTTTTTTAAAAAATATATTATGCAAGGACTAATGATGCATTACCCGCTGACCGTAACGTCAATTATTGATCACGGAAACCGTGTGTTCCCGAAAAAGGAGATCATCAGCATTTTTCCGGACAAAACAAAGCATGTGTATACTTATGCCGATCTATATAAACGAAGTAAAAAGATTGCCGATGCTTTGCTGCGAAAGTTTCAGGTAAAGCCGGGAGATATGATCAGCACTTATGCTTGGAATCATCATCAGCATCTTGAATTGTATTTTGGTATTCCTGGAGCTGGTGCTGTTTGCCATACCATTAATATCAGACTTTCTTCTTCACAAACAGAATTCATCGTTAATAATGCTGAAGACAGGATCATTTTTATCGATGCAATATTGACTCCGGCATTTGAAAATATTGCTGCGTTGTTGCCAACAGTGGAAGCGTACATCATCATGAATGCACCGAAAGGTTTTAAAACAAGTTTACCTAACGCAATCGATTATGAAGATTTTATTGCCGATGCAGCCGATAATATTGATTGGGTAACAGTTGATGAGAACGATGCCTGTGCCATGTGTTATACCAGCGGCACAACGGGTTTGCCCAAAGGTGTATTGTATTCACATAGGTCAACATGGTTGCATGCTGTAATAATGTCTCTACCCAATTATGGCAATACATCAACCGAAGACAGGATATTAGTTGGTGTACCTCAATTTCATGTGATGGCATGGGGTATTCCTTATGGTGCTGTTTTATGCGGTGCTGTTTTAATTTTCCCTTCCTGTCATTTACATCCCGAACCTTTTATTGATATCATCATTAACGAAAAAGCAAATAAAGCGAACGGTGTTCCCACCATCTGGCAGGGAATTTATACAGTATTGAAAAAAAATGGAGTAAGTGATTCTTTTCCTTTAAAAGAATTTTTAGTAGGAGGAGCATCCATGCCTCCAACATTGATAGGAAACTTTCAAAAAGATTTTGGTATCAAAGCCATACATGCATGGGGAATGACAGAAACATCTCCGGTAGGAACTTTAAGCAGATTGCAACCCCAGCATGCATCTTTATCAGATTCTGAAAAAATAAAAATAAGAGCATTGCAGGGACAGGAAGTTCCCTGTGTTGAAATAAGAATTGTTACCGAAAATGGAATCATTGCGCCACGTGATGGAAAAACAGTTGGTGAGATTCAAGTCAAAGGTGTATGGGTCATCAGCTCTTATTTCAAAACCATCAGTCATGAAAATTTCAGTGAAGATGGTTGGTTTAAAACAGGTGACGTAGGAACGATCAATGAAGAAGGTTATCTGAAAATAACTGACCGAACCAAAGACCTCATTAAAAGCGGTGGTGAATGGATATCGAGTGTAGCGCTGGAAGTGGCAATCATGGCGTATCCAAAAGTGAAAGAAGCTTCTGTGATCGCTATTCCTGATGAGCTATGGACAGAACGCCCTTTAGCTGTTATTGTGTTGCGAGATGAAAATGATTCATTGTCGATGGATGAGCTCCATTCATTTTTATTGCCATCATTTGCCAAATACCAATTGCCGGAGAAGATCAGTTTTATTAAAGAGATCCCGAAAACAAGTGTTGGCAAATTTGATAAAAAAGAAATGCGCAGATTATATGCAGAAGGGAAATTAGGAGTGTAACTTTATATTTTAAAAACAAAAAAATGAAAAATATTTTTGATCAAAGTGTTTCTAACGAAATTATTGACCGTATTAACAGATTAACGCCAAATACGCAACATCTCTGGGGAAAAATGAGTGTATCACAAATGCTGGCACATTGTAATGTAACGTATGAGTTGGTATATGATGAAGATAAACATCCAAAACCAAAAGGATTGATGAAATTCATTATTAAATTAATGGCAAAAGATATGGTTACAAATGAAAAGCCATTTAAGAAAAGCATTAACACTGCACCATTCTTTATAGTGAAAGATGATAAAGATTTTGAAGTAGAGAAAGAACGTTTAATAAATTTTATCATCAAAACACAACAACTCGGTGAAGCATATTTTGACGGGAAAGAATCTCACTCATTTGATGTACTGAATAAAACCCAATGGAATAATATGTTTTATAAACATTTGGATCATCATTTGAAGCAGTTTGGGGTATAGTGATCAATTATTATTTGAAAGCACAAGTGTGCGACGCAAGTAAAGTAGCCATGAAAAACTACTGCCCGTCACCCCAAAATTACCTATCAAAATTTGCATCGCTATATTTGCCGCATGCATTATGTTTCTGTAGAAGGTTTAACCAAGAGTTACGGTATTAATCCGTTGTTTAAGAATATTTCATTTCACATCAATGAGGGTGATAAAATTGCGCTGATCGCACGCAACGGCGTGGGAAAATCAACCCTGCTGCGTATTTTGAACGGTGAAGAAACGCCTGATTCCGGCAAATTATTTATTCATAAAGATGTTACGGTGGCTTTGTTTGAGCAAGACCCAAAATTTGATGAGAACAAAACGGTGCTGGAAAATATTTTTCATACCAATCATCCGGTGTTGAATGTGATCCGTGAATATGAATTGGCAACCGATAGCGAAGACGGCGAAAAAATGGTGGAATTATTTGGTAAAATGGATGATCTGAATGCCTGGGATTTTGAAGTGAAAGTGAAACAGATATTGACCAAATTGAATGTGCACCATTTAGAACAAGCTGTGAGCGATTTAAGCGGAGGGCAACGTAAACGTGTTGCACTCGCAAAAACATTAATTGATATTGGCTTTGATCATAAACATACTTTGTTGATGATGGATGAACCAACGAATCATTTGGATGTAGAGATGATCGAGTGGTTAGAAAATTATTTGAATCAGGAAAATGTGACTTTGTTATTGGTAACACATGACCGTTATTTTCTCGATGCAGTGAGTGAAGAAATTTGGGAATTGGAAAGAGAGAACATGTATGTGTATCGCGGCGATTATGAAAACTATGTTGAGAAAAAAGCAGCACGTGTTGAAAGCGAATTGGCAAGTATTGATAAAGCGAAGAACGAATACCGAAAAGAATTAGAGTGGATGCGCAAACAACCAAAAGCACGTACCACAAAAAGTAAAAGCAGACAAGATAATTTTTATGAAGTAGAAGCAAAGGCCAAACAAAAAATAGAAGATGCACAGGTTCAGTTGCAGGTAAAGATGAGCAGGCTGGGTGGAAAGATCGTTGAGATGAAAAAAGTGAATAAGAGTTATGGCACCCTTCCAATTTTAAAAGGCTTTGATTATACTTTCAGCAAAGGTGAAAGAATTGGAATTATTGGAAAGAATGGTGTTGGTAAATCCACTTTCTTAAATATGCTGCAGGGTTTGGAAAAAAGTGATAGCGGCAAAATCAATGTGGGTGATACAGTTGTTTTCGGTAATTTTTCACAACAAGGTTTGGTATTCAAACACAACATGCGGGTGATTGAATACGTGAAAACATTTGCAGAGAATTTTCCATTGGCAAACGGCGGAAGTTTAAGTGCAGCGCAGTTCTTAGAATTATTTTTATTCACACCTGATAAACAATACACATATTTAAATTCATTAAGTGGTGGTGAAAAAAAGCGATTGCAGTTATTGATTGTCTTATTCACTAATCCTAACTTTTTAATTTTAGATGAACCTACCAATGATCTTGATCTTCCCACATTGGCGGTGCTCGAAAATTTCTTAAGCGATTATCAGGGTTGTGTGTTGATCGTTAGTCACGATAGATATTTCATGGATAGGTTGGTAGATCACTTATTTATTTTTGAAGGTGAAGGGGAAGTAAGAGATTTTCCCGGAAACTATACGCAGTACAGACTTTGGTTGAAAGACAATGAGAAGAAAGATAATAAGTGGCAGGCATTGGAAGATTTTAAAAGCAAGGGGAAATCAACCGAAGAAGCAATTAAGGAAGAGATTAAAGCAACTGCAAAAAGAAAACCAACATTCAAAGAAAAACGTGAGTTTGAAGATCTGGAAAAAGAGATCGCCTCATTGGAAGCAGAGAAAAATAAAATAGAAGAACAACTCAGTAATCCTGATGAAGACTTTGAAAGATTGAATTTATTAAGCAAAAGAATAGGAGAGATCAGTTCTGAATTAGCCCAAAAAGAATTGCGTTGGTTGGAATTAAGTGAACTGATGTAAATAATAAAAATCGTTAATCGCAAGTTGGCATCTTCTGAACTTGCGATTAACGACTTTCGTGTTATTATTTAAACGAGATCAATTCCACTTCAAATATCAAAGTTGAATTTGGCCCAATCTCAGCACTTACTTGTCTGTCTCCATAACCCAAATGTGGTGGAATAAAGAAACGCCATTTGCTTCCGGTTGGCATTAATTGCAATCCTTCAGTCCATCCTGAAATTACTCTGTTCAATGGAAATGTTGCAGGAGCTCCTCTTTGCACACTACTGTCAAATACAGTTCCATTGATCAAGGTTCCATGATAATGACAGGTAACACTGTTATGTGCTTTTGGTTTTTCACCGGCACCGGCTGTAATCACTTCATACTGTAATCCGCTTGCCAATTCAATTACACCTTCTTTTGTTTTATTCGTTGCCAGAAATTCTTGTCCGGCTTTTAAATTTTCTGCTGCTTTTTCGTTTTTCATTTGCGCTAATTTATCTGCAATACCCATAATGAATATTTTTGCGAAAGTAATGGATAGATGCCAATAATCATTCTTCATTAAATTTCTCTGCTGTAATTTTGAAAGAGAGTCAGTTCAGCTATACAATTTTTTATGAAACGATTGCCGCCATTGATCTTCTGGTTTGTTGTGATATTAGTCATCACCATGATTGGTATAGCCGGATTTATGACGGTGGAAGGATACAGCTTCTTTGACGCTTTATACATGACGGTCATCACTATCACCACCATCGGTTACGGGGAAGTAAAACCGTTATCTCATGCAGGAAGGATATTCAATATGTTATTTATCATCACTTCATTCGCCACATTCGCTTATGCACTGGCAAGACTGACCAGATATGTTGCGAGCGGAGAAATGCAATTGTATTTTAAAAACAGAAAACTTATGTTATCACTCAATCATCTCAACGGCCATGTCATTATTTGCGGTTTTGGCCGTAACGGACAACAGGCTGCAAAAACATTGAAGGCACATAGAGTGGATTTTGTTGCCATTGATTATCGTGAAAAAAATATTGATGATTTTCTATTGGAAGATCCGCATCTTCTTTATTTAAAGGGCGATGCCACTAATGATGAAATATTAAAAAAAGCAGGCATCGAAAATGCAAGAAGTTTAATATGCGCTTTACCAACTGATGCTGATAATGTTTTTGTGGTGTTATCTGCAAGAACATTAAATCCGAATATCCATATCATCAGCCGTGCAACGCAGGCAAGTGCTGTTGCTAAATTAAAAAAAGCAGGCGCTAATAATGTTATCATGCCGGATAAGATAGGAGGTACACATATGGCAACATTGGTTTCAAAACCCGATGTGGTGGAGTTCATTGATCATTTATCAGGCGATGAAGGAGAAAGTATTAATATCGAAAGCATAGATTATGATAAACTGCCACCCGAAATAAGAGATATTTCTTTAAAAGAAATTATGGACTGGAAAAAAACAGGAGTTAATTGTATTGGTGTAAAACATAAGAACGGAAAATTCTTAATTAATCCGCCCGATGATACTATTATTTCTGAAGGGATGAAGCTATTTGTACTGGGTACTCGAATCCAGATCCACAAAATGAAACACAATGTAGGAGAAGAATAGTTTTTTTGAGTTGAGCTTTTTGTATTCTATGGCATCGCTTCTTGCTACGCTCAGTTCGCAGTCCCATTTTCATGGCAGCTGACAGACATTATTAAAAATTAGAATCAACTTTTCTTCCCTGTAATACCTTTGTTTTCTTTTCACTCTTATCCATATCACTTTGTTTTACCATCAGTTTCACTTCGGAGATACTAGAACAGTTTGCACAACTTGCACGATAGATCTGTTTATCGTAATACACTTCAGCAGTGCCCTCCTTCCAGTTGGTACCTGTAAAAACAAAGAAATCGGGCGAATATTTATTATTGATGAATTTGAAATTATTCAAACTCCCTTTTTCAAAACTTACCCTGAATCCGTCATAATCAACTGAATCAACAACACATGGTGTAAGAGCAGGAACAACGATCTCATTGGTATATCTGCCGTTCTCAAACTTTACCACACCTGATTTTATTTCTGCTTTATTTACATCAATATACCTGTTCAATACTACCTGCTGATCAATAAAGAACTGTACTTTCTTAATATCGATATTATATGCTTTTAACCGATTGTAGAGGTCTCTGGTAAAAGGAACATAAGTATTTGTGTCTACCGCAGGTTCAACTACTTTTGGTACTTCAACGGACTTAACAGGCACCTGCACTTTTTTATGATGGCTGCATGATACGGCGAAGATCGCAACAACAGATAAAATCAATAGAGACAAACGTTTCATAATATCAGAATTTCAAAAAATAAAATTAAACAAGTTTTAGTTTTTTTACAGTTATAGTTTCCTTTTTACCTTAATTTCTGATTAAAACGTTGATTTCTCCCTGTTATTGCTTCATTACAGGCAATTCAATATGCGTTGGATATTTTTCTGTAAAATAAATGGTATGTTCTGCTTTGATGAAATCTGATTCTTTTGCTTCAAAAATATTAGGAATGAATTTTTGAGGATTGCGGTCGATAACAGGGAACCAGGTGCTTTGAATCTGTATCATCAAACGGTGCCCTTTTTTAAAAGTATGATTGATCTGATGAAGATCTATCACGATCTCTTCAGGTTTTCCAGGAACAAAAGGTTCCGGTTTTTCAAAACTATGTCTGAATCTTCCTCTGAACACTTCCATGGCAACAGGCAATTGATAATTACTCATCGATAAACTTTGATCGAATGCAGGATAAACATCGATCAGTTTCACAATAAAATCCGCATCTGTTCCTGTAGTGCTTGCAAAAATATGTGCCGTTATTTTTCCGGTAACAGTCAGGTCATCAGTCAATGAATCTGCTGAAAAGCTTACCACATCAGGTCTTGAATAAACAAATCTTTGGTCTTCCACATGCCATGTTCTCCATCTGCTTCCTCTACCGTAAGTTGCTTCAATAGGAGTGGTACGGTAGGGAACAGGCTTAGCAGGATCACTAAGATAAGTCACAGAACCTTTGTCGGTATTGGGTTTGCTGAATGAAGCTTTATTATCACTATTGGCATATAAATTTTTTATTACAGCTTCTTTCGGTGGCCAGGTTGTATAGGTTTTCCATTGATTGCTTCCGGTTTGAAAACAATTCGCTTCACTGAATTTGCCGTCACCAATTCCTTTCAGCCAATAATCAAACCATTTTTTTTTGCAGTGCCTGAAACCATGCAGCGGTATTACTTTCAAATGCAATCTTTCCCAAACTGTCTGCATTGGCTCTTGACCATTGTCCGTGATTCCACGGACCTAAAACAATAAAGTTGCGATTGAATGTATCTTTCTTTTCCATGGCAGCATACATCAATTGCGGACCATTCATGTCTTCCTGATCAAAATAACCGCCCACGTGCATCATCGGAATTTCAGGATGTGTTACATAACTTAGTGTAGAATTTTTTTGCCAGAAAGAATCATAGTTAGGATGCTGCACAAAATTATTCCAGGTGGGAATTTTATTATGTAAATATTTTTCATTCACATTTTTTAAAGAACCCAATTTCACATACCAATCGTAGAGATCATATTGGGGAAAGGGAAAATCACTATCAGTTGTTTTATCATATTCCACTTCATAACTGTATTCCATGCCGTAACTCAAACGGAATGCACCGTTGTGATGAAAATCATCACCTAAAAATAAATCCCCCATACAAGCCTGTTCAGACGAGACTTTCAAAGCCGGGTGCGGATCAACAGCACCCACCAAAGCTAACCAACCCGGATATGAAATGCCGTAAATACCGGCTTTGCCGTTATTGTTTGAAATGTTTTTTGTTAACCAGTCAACCGTATCATACGTGTCCGTGCTTTCATCCACTTTTCCTTTTTCTTTTACATGAATGATGGGTTGATGTATCTGCATCGTTCCTTCACTTTTATATTTGCCGCGAATATCCTGTAATACAAAAATGTATCCGCCTTTCCCCAACACAGAAAAGCTGGTGCGTGTGATATTCAAAGTACTTCCGTCCTTAACGGGAATATCGGCACCATAAGGTGTTCGCTGGATCAGTATTGGAAATGTTTGCTGATTATTATTCGCAGGGGCAATGATGACTGTGAAAAGCTTTGTGCCATCACGCATAGGAATCATCACACTTGTTTTTTTATAAACAGAAAATGTATCGACTTGGGAAAAGCTTTTCTGGCATAATGCAACGAGAATGATTACTGTAAGTAGTCTTTTCATATATGGTGTTTTAGAAAGATTAAATATAATCAGGAATTTGTAATGTTGCATGTTTATGAAAATGCCAATAGGAAATACAATATTTGGCTTATTAAAATAACAAGATTGTATATTTAGAGAAACTTTTACGTCATGGAAGAAATTGAAATACCTACCGAACATTTAACTGAAACCATTCAGGAGAAAGTGGAAGAAGAATTGAAAAAAGAAGAAAAAAAAGAAACGGGTTGGTCCATGTATGTTGCTATTTCAACTGCATTCATGGCAGTATTTGCAGCTATTTCTGGTTTGATGTCAGGTCATCATTCGAATGAGGCATTGATCGAGCAAATCAAAGCATCCGATCAATGGGCTTATTATCAGGCAAAGGGAATTAAAGGAGAAATTAAATCTCTGGAAGTGAGCCTTTCAAAAGCAGCACCCGCTGATGCCGAGAAGTATAAAAAAGAGCAGGAAGAAATTAAAAAACAGGCCGAAGAGGCGCAAACAGAATCAAAGTTTCATTTAGATAAACATATTATTTTATCAAGAGCAGTTACACTGTTTCAGATATCCATTGCAATTTCTGCTATTGCCATTCTCACCAGACGAAAGGAGCTTTGGTGGTTGAGTATGTTGATTGCTGCCGGCGGTTTATTTTTCTTTTTATGGGGGTTATAATTTTTTTTGAAACTTTTTTCAAAAACTGATAAAAGTCATTTTTTGCGGTTATTATAACATGCATTTTTGTGTAACAAAGTCCAAGTATCCTTTCCCTTAAAATATGTGACCTGTTTTTCTAATCAGGTTTAAGTTTGCTTAATATGAGAAATATAAAAGGCTGCCCCTTGTTAGGTTGGGATGGCCTTTTATCGTTTTCAAGCCTGAATGGTTTATTGTTTTAATGATGCAATATCAATAACAAAACGGTAACGGACATCTCCCTTTATCATTCGTTCATACGCTTCGTTGATTTGCTGAATGGGAATTACTTCCACTTCCGAACTGATATTGTGTTCAGCACAATAATCAAGCATTTCCTGTGTTTCTTTAATTCCACCAATTAAAGAGCCGATGATACTTCTTCTTTTAGCAATTAAAGTAAATGCCGGAACCTGTGAGGGTGATGGCGGTACACCAACAACGATCATGGTTCCGTTCGTTCTTAATAAGTTCAGATAAGTAGAATAATCATGTTGTGCAGAAACTGTATTGAGAATAATATCAAAATGATTTTGCAAGCCTTTCATGGTTTCCTTATCGGGGGTTAATGCAAAATGATGCGCACCTAATTTTTTTGCATCTGCTTTTTTGGAAGGAGATGAACTTAACATGGTTACTTCAGCACCAAATGAAACCGCAAATTTAACAGCCATGTGACCCAACCCACCCAAACCCAATACAGCAACTTTATCACCTTTTTTTACACCAACATGTTTTAATGGAGAATAAGTGGTGATACCGGCACATAATAAAGGTGCTACTCTTTCCAAAGGAAGTTTATCAGAAATTTTTAAAGTGTATTGTTCATCCACAACAATTAAAGTTGAATAACCACCGTAGGTTGGAGTCTTGCCATCTTTTTCAAGACTGTTGTAAGTACCAACCATTCCTGTATCACAATATTGTTCTAATCCTTCTTTACAATTATCACAAACACGACAGGAATCAACAAAGCATCCAACACCGGCTAAATCTCCTACTTTGAATTTTTTAACATGTTCACCAACTTTGGTAATACGTCCAACAATTTCATGGCCGGGCACCATGGGATACATTGATCCACCCCATTCATTTCTTACCTGATGTATATCTGAATGACAAACTCCGCAATATAGAATTTCGATTTGTACATCGTGTGGCCCAGGTTCTCTTCGGCTGAAATCAAATGGTGTTAATGGTGTTGTTGCTGCCTGCGCTGCATAAGCTTTTGTTACTGACATGTTTTTATATTTTTAATGAATGATTCGTAAAATGATTAACAAAATTCGGAGCTGATTGTTTGAAATGATGGATGTAAAATGAAAGAAATTAAATAATTTATTCTTTGTTGATGATCTCGCGATTTGTTCCCGGAATTTCTAAAACAAGATCTTCACCGTAAGCATTTGCAGGTGTTTGATAGCCGGCTTTAAAATCATCATTCAATACTTTTTTCATGATAATTAAACTGCTGTGTGCGGTTAGTGTGTATCCTTCAGGTCCGGTAAATCTGGCCTGAATAATTTCACCATTTGAATTTTCCACTTCACCCCAAACAAGGCTTTTGCTTTTTGCTCTCTCTTCATCACTTGGTCCGGCAGGTTTTGCATTTATTTTTCTTTTCACATAATTCCGTACCAATGATGTTTTTAATAACCAATTATATAAATGCTGATACTCTAATAATTTAAAAGTTTTTGGTGAGGCACCGGTATATGTTTCAATATTCGGGATGCCAGTTGTATAATAAGCTGTAGAAACATCGCCCCAGGGAATAGTCATCACAAATAATTTCTTCAATCCAAAATCCACCCATCTTCCTTTATGCCCTAATGGTGTTGCAATAATTTTTCCGTTCTCTCTTATCGCACCGCCTTCTCCCAAACCATCTACCATCGTGATCGATGTGCCGTGCGAGTAAGCGCCGCCGATGCTTGCAAAAGCCAATTTTAAAAATTGTGCATCAGGTAATTTGTTTTTTAAGAATAAGGCAATGCAATCAGTAGGTACAACATCAAAACCAACACCCGGCATGATGGTAATGTTTTTAAACAAAGCTTTTTCATGGTAAAGCTTAGCCAACTCAAATACTCCGATCTCTCCGGTAATATCCAGATAATGTGTGTTGGTTGCAATGCAGGCTTCAATCATAGGAGAAGCAGTATTCTTAAATGGTCCCGCTGTATGTAAGACTGATTTTACTTCAGATAAAACACGATGCAGTTTTTCCGTATCATTCAGATCAATGATACGATAAGGCAATTGTAAGGATTGTGCCAGAGGGCGAATCTTTGCTTCATTTCTTCCCGATAAAATGGGAGATAACCCGTAACTTTTTGCCATTTTAGCAATGAGCTGACCGGTATAACCATTAGCACCATACAGAAGGAATGATTGTTTCACTGTTGTAATATACAAAGTAAAAACGGTAATTACAATCTGCAGATATTAACTATTCATGAAACTATTATTGCTTTATGTTTCTTAAGGAACAAGATATTTTGCTTTGATATCATCATATACCGCGATCAATTTGTTTGAGGTTCCATCTTTATCAAAAATCTTCTCCCATGTGTTCAAAGGCTCCCATATAAAAGTTCCAATCATTTTTTTATTTTGTATTCCGAATGCAATATCATTCACTTCCTGTTTGTGTTCAGAATATTCAACAACAATAATATCCTGTTTAAATCTTTTTGAAAGATCGTTGAGATTATTTTGCAGATCGGCGATCGTGCCATGCCATTTAGGATAATAAGATTGACCAATTACATCAAAAGAAATATTCCTGTCAATCATGCTGTCAAGAAATGCTCTTGACTCTTCGTTTTGTCCGCCGCAGGCAATATGCAACATCACTTTAATTTTCGGATCAACTTCTCTTACTGCTTTTGTACCGGAACTCAATAATGAAGCGAGGTAGTTAATTTGATTAACATTTCCATCAGGCCATAAAATGCCATGATTTATTTCATTGCCAACCTGAACCATATCAGGTAAAGTATTTTGTTGCTGTAATGCAGTCAATACCTGAACTGTATAATCATGTACAGCCTGCGCCAGTAAAAAAATATTTAGATCTTTCCATGCAGCAGGTTTGAATTGTTTGCCCGGGTCTGCCCAAGTATCGCTGTAATGAAAGTCCAGCAAAAATTTCATGCCGGCAGCTTTGATGCGCTTTGCCATTTGTTTGGTATGTTCCAGATCGCAAAAACCTTGATGCGGAGAATAACCGCTGTCTGCAGCAGGATCATTGAAAATTCGCAAACGGATATAATTAAAACCATGATCTTTTAAAATAAGGATTGCATCCTTCTGCCCTCCATTGTCACTGAATTTGTTTCCTCTTGCTTCCAATTGCGGCAGAAAAGAAATATCTGCGCCTACTATTTTTTCAGGATTATTTACTGAGTTGTTCTGCGCAAAATTTTTTGTAAATGGGATTAGCAAAAACAAAAAGAAGAAAAGCTTTTTCATATGACAGATTGAGAATCAAAATTAACATTTAAAATTCTTTCACATCAAAAGATAAAATGATAAAAGTCATAGCTGTTGCTCAGGACATGTATGAAATTTGTATAAGAAAAGCATAAAGATTTTCTTATAATCTGGAATAAGCACAACGAGCTTGCCTTATTCAGCCGCTTCAATTCTTTGAAGCAGCTTTTTATTTATCGATCAATAAAATTCCGGTTTGAGTGATATCGATCTTATGTGATTTATACAAAGCACCAACAGTCATCTTAAAAGTTTTTTTACTCATCCCGAAGAAGCTGTAAATATCTTCAGGACTTGATTTATCATGATAAGGCAAATAACCATTATTCTCCTGCAATAAACGAATGATCTTTCCTGATTCGTCTTCAACACGCTGATAACCCGGTTTGCCAAGCATTACATCAATTTTATTATCAGGCAGTATTTTTTTGACAAAACCTTTTAAATGATCACCAATATTAATGTCTTTGAAAATTTCATTAAAATGAAGTAAACCTGTATGTTGATTATTAATGATCATTACATATCCCAAGTCAGTTCTTCTGTACACTAACAGATCAACCATTTCTAATTCTTTTACCGAAATATTTTCATTGCTGAGTTGTTGTTCAATTTTTTCAGTTGCTGCTGCTCTGCCCGTTTGCTGATCAATATAAATTTTAACCAAATATTCTCCGCCGGGATGCATACCCAATAACTGCTGCGATTTTGCTACAAAGAGATCTTTCATCAAACCCCAATCCAAAAATGCACCGGCACCGGTTGTGCTTACACATTTCAATAAAACAATATCACCCGCAATGCCTTTTGGCTCTTGTGTTGTAGCAATGATGCGATTATCTGAGTCGTGATACAGAAACACTTTCAACTCATCGCCAATGCGCAGATTTCTAGGAGCAAATCTTTTGGGCAATAAAATACCTTCGCCGCCATCATCGAGATAAAAACCAAAATCAACTTTTCGGGTTACTTTCAAAGTATTATAAGTGCCGATTTGTATCATATATTAATAATTAGAGAACCTCAAAGGTAAGTGGATTCATGTTGAGTTATTTTAACGAATAAATCACGGATGATGTTGAGGTTTATCCGAATCGTCTAATCTAACAATGTAATAAGCTTTATTTTTAGTGTTAAACTTTTTTCAAAGGAGATAATACTGATAAAAAGCATGGAGGCTGAACCATAACTGCCGTAATTTTATGACTTAGTAATTCGGCTATCATCTTATTTTGTTAAACCCATTTATTTTGTTGAAAATTGTTAGCAGACGTATTATGAAATGGAAGAAGCAAATGATCCTGCTGATTATTTCTTTTTCAATAACCGCATCTTTATTTTCACAGGTCGATAATGAATTTTGGTTTGCAGCCCCTTATGTTTGTGCGGGCCATGAAAACACACCGATCGTTTTCAGGATATCAAGTTATAGCCAGGCCGCAGATATAACAATAAATGAACCGGCAAACAGTAGCCTCTTTACTCCCATCTCATTTCATCTTGCTCCCTTTACTACTCAAACAATTGACATAACCACTCAAATTAATTATGCTCAAAATATACCTTATGATGCTGTTTTAGATTATGGTTTGAAGATTAGCTCGTCAGCAAATATTTCTGCTTATTATGAAGTTGGACATTCTAAGAATCCGGAAATTTTTCCTTTAAAAGGAAGTATCGGAAAGGGATTGACTTTTTTAATTCCCGGGCAAACAGATTTTGCAAATGCACAAGCTGCTTCAAATAATGTTTATAATCCGCAACCTAAAAACGGATTTGTTATTGTTGCTACACAAAACAATACGACAGTTAAGATCGTTGCAAGCAATGCCGTTATAGGGCATAATGCAAAAGATACATTTACTGTAATATTGAATCAGGGCCAAACCTATGCTGCTGTAGCATTAAACTATACAGTGGGAACTCATTTGGGAGGAAGTGTTGTTATTTCAGATAAGCCTGTTTTTGTTACTATTTATGATGATTCTATCGGACCTGATTATACTTCAGCATCCGGTGGTAACAGAGATTTAGTGGGAGATCAAATTCTTCCTGAAAAAAATCTGGGGAACGAATTTATCATTGTCAGAGGTGCTTTAGTGGATCATTCTAATATTGAGCAGGATTATTATTATATATGGGCAACAAAAGATAATACAAAAATTTATATTGATGGTTCTGCAACAGCAAGCCAAACAATCAATCGAGGGCAGGTATATAGGGCAACGATTAGCAATACGAGTTCTTATATCAGAACTGACAGTGTTGTTTATGTTTATCAGATTACCGGATTGGGCGGAGAGATGGCTTCAACAAATTTGCCCAGTATCAAATGCACCGGTTCACAATTGGTTTCATTTGTAAGATCTACTTCAGAAACTTTTCAATTGAATCTTTTATGCAAATCAGCAGATGTAGGGAATTTCTTGATTAACGGAAATACATCTATTCCTGCTTCTTTGTTTCAAAATGTTCCTGGAACAAACGGCTTATGGCAAGCCGCGAGAATCACTTCCTTCAACTTGCCAAATATCGATCAACTGTTTCCTGCACTTGCTGCATCAGTTGTTTCGAATACAAGCGGATTATTTCATTTGGGATTCCTGAATGGGAATAGTTCTACAGGAGCAAGGCTGGGATATTTTTCTAATTACAGCACTGTTCAATTATCGCCGGTTGTTACAACAGCTACCTGTTTTGGATCGAATATTCAATTAGCCGCAACACAGTATCCTAACGTTTCTTATTTATGGAGCGGACCCAATAATTTTTCCAGCACCGCATATAATCCCGTTATTCAAAATGCGAAGATGGCTGATTCGGGCATGTATAAAGTAACTGTAAATATTAATGGCTGCGGAACATCTGTTGATAGTGTAAACGTGGCTGTTCACACTTTGCCTGCCATCAGTTTTATAAAATCGAGTGATACGCTTTGTTACGGAAGTTCAAAGAATATCAATTTTGTATTGACCGGAACTGCGCCATGGAGTTTGATCTATACCGACGGGATAAAAAATGACACCCTTAAAACAATCACACAGGCATCAGCTTCTTTTGTTGCATCGCCATTAATAACAACAGTGTACAGTATTAAAAATATCACCGATTCAAATACATGCACTGTAGATACAACCATTGTTACCCCAAAAGATACTTTGGTCGTTAATGCATTACCTGTTGCCAATTTTGGTTATTCAACTATTCACTGCGAAAAAAATGCAGTAACATTTACTGATAGTTCAAAAGCAAATTTGGATTCTGTTGTGCATTGGTATTGGATCATGGGAAATGACAGTATCAGAAATGTGTCTGATAAAAATCCATTTACAGAAATATATCCTGTTTGGAGAAATTATAAGGTGAAGTTAGCTGTGCAATCAAGCATGGGTTGTAAAGGAGATACAATAACAAAACTGATAACGATTCATCCACTGCCTAAAGTTGGTTTCAATTTGCCGGAAGTTTGTTTGAGTGATGCATCTGCATTATTTACTGATACCACTAAAATGCCCGATGGTTCGCAACTGCAATCCTTTAAATGGAACTTTGATGCATCTACTGCATCACCAACTGTTCCTTTCAATAAATATCCAACACCTTTAAATTCAGCACAACAAAACCCATCCATCCATTATAATTTTTCGAGCCATTATCAAGTTCAGGAAATAGTTACATCAAAGGATGGATGTATCGACAGCTTGACAAGCAACTTTACTGTAAACGGTGCAAAACCACATGCAGATTATGTTGTGTTGGATTCAAATAAATTATGCAGTAATAAACAAGTGCAGTTACAAAATTTTTCTACCGTTGATTTTGGCAATGTAACAAGAACAGAGGTTTACTGGACATCGACTGTTGACAGCATTGATCAAAACCCTGATTCTGGTAAAGTATATCAATATTTATATCCGAATTTTCAAATGCCTGCAACGAATACTTATACAATTAAGATGATCGCACGTTCCGGCAATTCTTCTGTTTGTGCAGATTCTGTAACAAGCATTCTTACGTTGCATCAAAGTCCGAAAGTTTCATTTGTTGCGATGCGTGGAATTTGTAATGATACTACTGCAAGGCAAATAACAGCAGCAAGCGAAATAACAGGAATTGCAAATATGCTTGGCGCAGGTATTTATTACGGCACAGGTGTTAGCTCAACAGGATTATTTACACCGCAATCCGTTGCAGCAGGAACTTATCCCATAAAATATGTGTTCACAACAAACACATTCGGTTGCAGCGATTCAGCAGTACAAAATGAAATTGTGTGGCCATCACCAGTTGCAAAATGGGGAGTGAGTTCTCCAATCTGCGAAACCAATAATATTTTATTTACAGATTCATCTGTTGCCAATTACAGCAACTTAAAAAATCATTACTGGAATTTTGGTGATGCAACCGATACGATCATTTCAAATAATAATCCTTTTACAAAAAAATATACAACAGCCAATAATTATACGGTCAGTTTAAGAGTGATGACGGACAGTGGATGCAGAAGTGCTTATAACTCGCAAATCATTACTGTTCATTATTTGCCGAAACTGAATTTTGGTTTGCCGATTATTTGTTTGACGGATGGTAGAGGTCAATTCACTGATTCAACCACCATCGGTGATCAATCACAAAATTTGTTTACTTATCTCTGGAATTTCGGAGACCCGAATGATGCTACTTCATCTTTAATAAAAAACCCGGTTCATAAATATGTTGCACTCGGACCTTATTCGGTTCAGTTAAAAGTAACTTCAAAAGATGGTTGTGTTGATTCTTTGACACAACAACTCAATACTGTGTATCCGCAACCAAAATCAAACTTTACAATTCAATCACCAGAAGTGTGCATGGCCGATACCATTTATTTTTATGATGCCACAACTGGATTTACAGGTTCCATCAAAACATGGAATTGGGATCTCGCAGAAGGAAATATTGCAACGTCACAAAATACATCACGACAATTTGCAGACTCGGGAACATTCAAAATAAGTTTATTCATTGTTGATGCAAAAGGTTGTGTAAGCGATACTGCCTTTAAAGCTGTTGTTGTTGATCCGTATCCGCATCTTTCTTTATTACACAATGTGCTTGTGTTGCAGGGTGGCAGCGCACAATTGCAACCTGTGTATTATGCAACTGATTCATCATTCAATTGGTCACCGTCTTTGTATTTAGACAGCAGCAATATTGCTTACCCAACTACAAAACCATTAAATGATATTACTTACCAATTAACCATAACAGGTAAAGGGAATTGTTCTGTATCCGATACGGTGCATGTAAAAGTATTAGTGGCGCCTGTTGTGCCCAATGCATTTTCACCCAATGGTGATGGAATTAATGATACATGGGTGATTCAGTATTTGGAAAGTTATCCTAATTGCGAGGTAAAAGTTTTTGACCGAGACGGAAGGATCGTTTTTCAAACAACAGGTTATAACAAACCTTGGGATGGAACCATTAACGGAAATGCTTTACCCATCGGAACGTATTATTATTTTTTGAATCCAAGAAACGGCCGTGCGATTATTAGTGGTTCGGTAACGATTATCAGATAATTGCTTGTACCGGCAGCAAAAATTCTCACCTACACTTTTATATCATTTACCGCCGTTTTGATCACAATAACCTAAATGCACTTGTATAGGATTATGTGTTGAATAGTTTTGTGCTATAAAATTAAAAATATGGAAGACAAAAATATCCACAGAGAAAACGGAAGAATCATCGGCGGATTAATTTTAGTGGGCGTTGGTGCTGCACTGTTATTACGCAATCTGGATTTTCCCATTCCGCATTGGCTATTTACATGGCCCATGATATTGATCCTGATTGGTGTGTACACTGGATTTAAACACAATTTTCAAAACAGTTCATGGATCATTTTAATGGCCATCGGCGGATTCTTTTTATTCGACAGATATATTTTCGACGTTAGTTTAGAGCCTTATTTCTGGCCATTGTTTATTATTCTCATTGGGGTATTATTCATTATTCGCCCGAGACGAAATAGATGGTGGCATGAAAACCGTGATAAATTTCGTAATGATTGGCGAGGCAGATGGGATAGCAATGCTTCACAAAGTGGTACCGACGAATATATTGCTGACAGCAATGATTATTTCAGGATCAATTCTGTTTTCAGCGGTGTGAAAAGAACAGTGCTTTCAAAAACATTTAAAGGTGGTTCTATTTCCTGTGTATTCGGTGGTGCAGAAATTGATCTCACACAAGCTGATATTTCAGGCAATGTGATCATACGTATCGAAATGGTATTTGGCGGTGCAAAGATAATAGTACCGTCAAACTGGGTTGTTCAAAATGAGCTTGATGGCGTGTTTCACGGTGTGGAAGACAAGAGGAATTATAACAGTTCCGGATTGAATAGTGACAAAGTGCTCGTGCTGAAAGGATCTGCCGTATTTGGCGGCGTTGAGATCAGAAGCTATTAAATTTTTATTACCAAAACCAACCATTATGAACTGGTATCTTGCAAAGATCGTGTATCAGATCATTTGTGATAAAGGATTTCATACACCGCAATTCGATGAACAATTAAGATTAATTTACGCAGAAGACGATCTGCACGCTTTTTATAAAGCGAGATTGCTCGGTGAACATGAAGATGATCGGTTTCTGAATAATATCAATAAACCTGTTCACTGGAAATTCATTGATGTTTCGGAGATACATAAATTGGATAATTTAACAGATGGTGCAGAAATGTATTCAAGAATAAATGAAGAACCTGAACCGGAGATTTTCATTAATGTAGTAAAGAGAAAAGCGACACATTTATTAGAAGACTGCACCTATCAGACCATTAAACTAAACTGATCCTTTGGCTTCACTCAATAAAAATACCGCTAAGTATATACCTTTTTTTGTAGGATGGGCATTGCTCTGGATCTTCATCCAATGGAATGTGTTATTGAAATTCGGCATCACGGAAACGGAAGCGATCGTTGACAGTTATCTCAGTAATATCTTATTGGCTGCCTCCTGTTTTCTGGTATTCAATAACATGAAATATTATTTGCCGAAGAATGAGAAGTACTGGTTTATATTAGCCATCAGTTTTGTATTAAGTTGTGTGTGGCTGTTGGTTATTCGATCAATCCTGTGGTATATTTTCAAGAATGATCAACATTATACGGTAACGCTGCAACAATCTTCAACAGTTCGTTTTGGTTTTGCTTTTTTAATGATAGGATGTATGTCAACCATCAGTTTATTGTGGTACACACAAAAAGATCAACAAAGAACAGATGCACAACAAAAAGAAATTCAGCAATTGGCGAAAGATGCAGAATTGTTTAAGTTACGCCAACAATTACAACCACATTTTTTATTCAATAGTTTGAATTCCATCAGTGCATTGACTGCAACGCAGCCTGAAAAAGCAAGACACATGATCCAGCAATTATCAGATTTTTTGCGCGGCACTTTAAAAAAAGATGATCAGCATAAGAACAGTTTGAAAGAAGAACTGCAATACCTGGAATTATATCTCGACATTGAGAAAGTAAGATTCGGCCATCGCTTAAATACAGAAATTAGTGTCGAAGAAAATATTCAACAGATGGAATTACCATCTTTGATCTTACAACCTGTTGTGGAGAATGCGATTAAGTTTGGTTTGTATGATACGATCGGAGAAGTAACTATTTCCATCACTGCAAAAAAAGTGGATGAAACATTAGTAGTAACTGTACAAAATCCTTTTGATGCTGAAACCGCACAACCCTTGCAGGGAACGGGTTTCGGACTGGCATCTATTAAACGAAGATTATTTTTATTATTCGCCAGACAGGATCTGCTGCAAACAAAAACAGAGAACGAACATTTTATTACAACAATTATTATTCCTCAAATTATATGAAGTGCATTATAATCGATGATGAGCCATTGGCAAGAATGATGGTGAAAGAATATTTACAATCTTATCCTGATATTGAAATATTACAGGAATGCAATGATGGGTTTGAAGGCATTAAAGCCATTCAGCAATTTCAACCCGATCTTATTTTTCTCGATATTCAAATGCCGAAGATCAATGGATTTGAAATGCTGGAATTAATTGATAATCCGCCACAGGTGATCTTCACCACCGCATTTGAAGAATATGCCATCAAAGCATTCGAGACACATGCGGCCGATTATTTACTAAAACCATTTTCGAAAGAACGTTTTGATAAAGCCATTCAAAAATTAAAAGCGAATACGGTAAATAATACACAGGCCGTTGTTGAAACGGCATCGCAATCACCCGTGCAGTCAAACCGCATTGTGGTGAAAGATGGAGGTAAAATAAAGATCATTCCGGTTCCGCAAATTCAATATGTGGAAGGGGCGGATGATTATGTAAAAATTCATACCGCCGATGGTGTATTCTTAAAAAAGAAGACCATGCAATATTTTGAAGACAGTTTGCAGCAACAGCAATTCATTCGTGTGCATCGTTCTTATATAATCAATACACAACTCATCACCAGGATTGACCCGCATGAAAAAGACAGCCATCTTGTTTTATTAAGCACGGGTGCAAGATTGCCGGTAAGTAAAGCGGGGTATGCGAAGTTGAAAGAAGTGTTAGGGATATAATTTCTTACAACTTCTTATCGCTTTCTTTGATAATGATAGTTATAAAATTAATAAAGCGTTGAAAATCCTTAATGGGCAATCTTTCATCAATGCCGTGATAGCCTTTGCTGTCAACCAACGGCGCAAAATTAACCACGCCATTGCTGATCTCTCTGTACACTCTTGAATCGGTTGCACCCAGCATGATGAAAGGAACGGGAATCGCATCATCAACCGTTTTATAAACAGCTTCTTCCATCATTTTAAAGGCTGGAGAATTAATATCCGTTGCAGCAGATGGCTCTGTATTAAAATCGCCCATGATCTTTATTTTTACTCTGTCATCATCAATGGCATTCACAATAAAATCCTGCACTTGCTTGGTCGTTTCGCCTGTGATGATACGACTGTTCACAATTGCTTTTGCATTGGTGGGAATTACATTTTCACGAACACCGCTTTCTAGAATGGTTGGAACGATGGTAGTGTGTAACATGGCATCACCCTCAGGTGTGTACGACAATATTTTTTTCACTGCAAATTGAAATAGCCAGAGATTGCTCATGGCTAATTTATTTACAAATGTTTGTGATGAGCCGCTTGATCTGGTTAAAAATTCTCTTACCGGTGCCTGTAATGATGTAGGTATTTGTTTGCTTCTTAATTTATACAATGCTTTAGAAAGAATATCAATAGCAGTTTCTTTTGCAGGTATGGATGAATGCCCGCCTGTTTTTTCAACACTCAATTCAAATGTTACATAACCTTTTTCTGCGACACCGATCATTGCAACAGGACGTTTGACATCCTTTATTTTATCGGTTGTTATTTCACCGCCTTCATCCAATACAAGATCGGCTCGTATGTTTTTTGATTTTAAATATTTTACAATGTCAATCGCACCTGTTCCGGTTGATTCTTCATTATGCCCGAAGCAAAGTAAAATGGTTCGCTTCGGCGTAAAACCCTTTTGCAGCAATGCTTCTGTGGCTTCGAGAATAGAAATTACATTCGATTTATCATCAACGGCACCTCTTCCCCAAATGATACTGTCTTTTACTTCACCGCCAAAAGGTTTTGCGGTCCATAGTTTCACAGCCGATGCTTCAACGGGTACTACATCATAATGCCCCATTAAAATAAAGGGCAGCAAACTGCTGTCTGTTCCTTTCCATTCAAACACATAACTATAGTTTTTGATTAATGTTCTTGTTAAATGTTGATGCACCAACGGATAGGCAGTTTCTAAAAATTTTCTGAACTGATCAAAATGAAAAGTATCAATATGTGTGGTGTCTTCCGGAGAGATGGTTGCTATTTGAATTGCCTGGCTCATGTGTACGATGGCCGAATCGGGCAATGCTACCATTTCTAATGCTTTATGCGAAGGCCATGGTTTTGTGCGGAGGGTATTGAAAAAAACAATGCCCATTAATATTATAACAAGAAGAGAAATTGCAACAAAGAGTTTCTTTAACATAAAACAAGTTAGGTTGAAATTGAAAGATACGAACTGGAAATAAAAAGAAAGATTTTTTTGTTACCGGCTCAAGTATTTAATAGCATCGTTTGTTGCGACTGCTGCCGGCAAAGGAAGGTCTCACTCTTGTACTTTTATTTCATTATTGAGCTTACATCCATTAAAATAAAAAAGCTCTCCGAAAATGAAGAGCTTTTAGTATAGCAAACAATTTATTTATTCAGCATAACTGCTTGTCGGTTCACAAGTGCAAATTAAATTTCTATCGCCATGCGTATTATTGACTCTTGCAACACTTGGCCAGAATTTATTTTGTGTAACATAATACAAAGGAAATGCAGCTTCTTTTCTGGTGTATGTATGATTCCATACATCTGCACAAACAACAGCCTGTGTATGCGGCGCATTTTTTAAAGCGTTATCTGTTTTATCCGATTTGCTTTCTTCGATCGCTTTTATTTCATCATGAATAGAGATCAATGCATCGCAGAAACGGTCTAATTCAGCTTTGTCTTCACTTTCAGTTGGTTCGATCATAATGGTTCCGGGAACAGGGAAACTCATCGTTGGTGCATGAAAACCATAATCGATCAATCGTTTGGCAACATCTTCCACTTCAATACCTGCGGATTGTTTAAACGGACGAATATCAACTATAAATTCATGTGCACAGGTTCCGTTTGTTCCGGTATATAAAATTTTATAGTACTTGTCTAATCTTGCACGCATGTAGTTTGCATTCAAAATAGCATATTCAGTTGCTTTTCTAACGCCATCGTATCCCAACATTTTAATGTAAGCATAGCTGATCAATAAAATACTTGCAGACCCAAATGGGGCAGAAGAAACAGCGTTAAAGCCTACTGTTGAATGCTGAATGCTTAAATCGTTTTGCGTTAAGCTTTCTGCTTTCTGCACATGCGATGGCAAATGCGGTGCTAAATGTGCAGCAACACAAATAGGTCCAACACCCGGACCACCACCACCATGCGGGATCGCAAATGTTTTATGCAAATTCAGGTGACAAACATCGGCACCAATTGCTGCAGGAGATGTTAATCCAACTTGTGCATTCATGTTGGCACCATCCATATAAACCTGTCCGCCGAATTGATGAATGATTGCACAAATTTCTTTAATGCTTTCTTCAAACACACCATGTGTGGAGGGATAAGTGACCATCAATCCACCCAATGAATCTTTGTATTGTTCTGCTTTTAATTTTAGATCGGCAACATCAATATGTCCGTCTTCATCACTTTTAACCACTACCACTTTCATGCCGGCCATTACTGCACTTGCAGGATTGGTGCCATGCGCTGAAATCGGTATCAGCACTACGTTTCTGTGCGCATCGCCATTAGCTTTGTGATAAGCCATGATAGTTAATAGTCCTGCATACTCACCTTGTGCACCACTATTGGGTTGCAAACTGCATGCAGCAAATCCGGTGATCTCACATAAATATTTTCCAAGCTGATCAATGATATACAAATATCCTTCCGCCTGATTTGCAGGAACGAAAGGATGCAATTTGCTGAACTCCGGCACGCTTACAGGAATCATTTCAGAAGCGGCGTTTAGTTTCATGGTGCAGCTGCCGAGTGTGATCATACTTGTATTGAGCGATAGATCTTTATTCTCCAATTGTTTCAAATAACGCATCATCTGGCTTTCGCTGTGATGAATATTGAAAACAGGATGCGTCAAATATGTTGATGAACGTTTTGCAAATGAAGGAATGGAAATCAATTCATCATCACTGTCAAATGAAACTTCTGCTTCATTATTGCCCAATGATTCTGCAAAGACATAGACAATATCCAATACATCTTTTTGTGTAGTTGTTTCATCTAATGCAATGCCAATATGGTTTGCATCAAAATATCTGAAATTGATCTGATGTTTTTCAGCAATCGCTTTTATTTTTTCAGCATCTGCTTTAATAGTGATCGTGTCGAAATAATATTTATTTACATTTTCAAATCCAAGTGCATTTAATTCATTCGATAATGTTTGTGCTAACAATGCAACACGCTGCGCTATTTTTTTCAAACCATCAGGACCATGATATACTGCATACATCGCAGCCATGTTCGCTAACAATGCCTGTGCCGTACAAATATTACTTGTTGCTTTTTCGCGTTTGATATGTTGTTCTCTTGTTTGCAAAGCCATACGCAATGCACGATTGCCTTGTGCATCAATACTTACGCCGATCAATCTTCCCGGCATGCCGCGTTTGAATTCATCTTTGGTTGCAAAGAATGCTGCATGTGGTCCGCCAAAACCAAGCGGCACACCAAAACGTTGTGCAGAACCAATGGCAACATCAGCGCCTAATTCAGCAGGTGCAGTCAATAATGTTAATGCTAATAAATCTGTTGCCATTACAACATAACCACCCACAGCATGAACGCTGTCAATAAATTTTTTATAATCTTCTATTGAACCGTTATCATTTGGATACTGCACGATCGCTCCAAAATATTTTTGATCAAGAGATGCAGTTTTATAATCACCAAAAACGATTTCAATATCAATCGGAGTGGCGCGTGTTAACAGCAGATCTCTTGTTTGCGGAAAAATTTTTTCATCCACAAAGAATTTTGGTTTCTCAATTTTATCGGTCTTGTTTACGTGATGAAACAACATGGCCATTGCTTCGGCTGCTGCAGTTCCTTCATCCAATAAAGAGGCATTCGCAATTTCCAATCCTGTGAGATCGGTAATGATCGTTTGAAAATTCAATAAACTTTCCAAACGACCTTGTGATATCTCTGCCTGATAAGGCGTATACTGTGTGTACCATCCCGGATTTTCAAAAACGTTTCTAAGTATCACACTGGGGGTAATAGTATCGTAATAACCCTGACCAATATAAGTTTTGAATAATTTATTTTTAGCAGCAATCTGTTTTATTTCCTGGAGATATTCAAATTCGCTGATAGCGGCAGGCAGGTTCAATTCATTTTTCAAACGAATAGAAGCAGGAATGGTCTTGCTTACTAATTCTTCAATTGTTTTTACACCGATGGTTGCAAGCATGGATGCAGTATCAGCTTCATTAGGTCCAATATGTCTTCTCTGAAATTCTGTGTTTTGATGTTCGAATAGATTCATAGCTATAGTTTGACCATTTTTAAGAAAGCGCAAATTTACGATACAGAAACAGGATAAACAGAAGATTGTTTGCTGTGGGGAAATGATGTGCTTTAATTGTTTATCGATTTTGCATTGAAGAACACTGCTGGGCTTTAAGTGACGAGCTGTGAGCTATGAGCCATTGCTAGTAGCTCACAGCTCGACGCTCTTAGCTTTTTGAGCACAAATATTATAATCAATGATTGATCTTATTTTCAATTTCTCTCATCTCATCACTGGTTGATCTGGAGCCATCATGGCTGTAGCCGGGAGGGCCAAACAAATACAACATCCTTTGTTTGAATGTGATGTTTTTTTGAAATACATCTTTTATGATCTGATTCCATTCATGAAAAACAATGCTTACCGCATTCGGGTTTTCGAGATTTTTGGTGAGACCGTATTTGATGGGCTGATATTTTTCAGCAGGTAATTCGGGTTGAAAAGTACCGAATAGTTTATCCCAAACAATTAAGAACATACCCATATTCTTGTCCAAATATTTTGGATTGCTGCCATGATGAACACGGTGATGTGAAGGCGTTACAAAAATATATTCGAGCCATCCCATTTTATTGATGAGTTCTGTATGCACAAATATGCCCCATATCTGCGTGGCGGAATAAACGAGTGCAATATCCAATGGTTTGAATCCTGCCCATGCGATGGGAATAAAATAAACAAAACGATACAGCGGTTGAAAAACAGAAGAACGGAAACCTACAGAAAAATTAAATTTTTCCGAACTGTGATGCGTAACATGCGCCGCCCAGAAAAAACGGATCTCATGATCAAAACGATGTAACCAGTAATACACAAAGTCTTCAGCGATCACTAACACTATCCAGTAAACAATGTTTATTTTCCAGTTGAAGATAGCATGAGCATAAAAGAATTGCAGGATATATAAATAAACGATCACACGGAATGCAAGGTCAATGGCGGCGTTTAGCAACATCAGATATACATTGGCTATCGTATCTTTTAGTGAATAAGTTTTGCGGTGTTGTAAATGAGTCAACAATAATTCCAGACCGATAATAGTAATATAAAAAGGAGTGGAGATTAATAACAGCCATTGTTCTCTGATGTCATCCATTCGTTTCGTTTATCTTTGATTTGTTTGCAAAGAAAAGGCAAGTGCCGCAATTTTGAATCAATTCATATTATTTATCATGTCTGAAGTAAAATTGGATAATTGGGAAAAACGAAGCAAAGAGCATGAGAAGCAGTACAAACAATTGCTGCAACGTGCCGATAAAAATAAAGTGCTGAAGCAATTACCCGATTTTCATGAAGAAGCTTTTTCCAAGATCAATTGCCTGCATTGCGCCAATTGCTGTAAAGGATATTCGCCGCGATTTAAAACTCCGGATATTAAACGTATCAGTAAATATGTGGGAATGAAGGAAGGGGATTTCATTGAAAAATATCTTGACTTAGATAAAGAAGGTGATTATGTAACCAAATCATCTCCTTGCCCTTTTTTGGATGCAGATAATTATTGCGGCATTTATGATCATCGCCCAAGCGATTGCGCCAGATTTCCTTACACGGATGAAGACGTTATCTTAAAACGGCCTTTGATCACTTTAAAGAATTCTACTTTTTGCCCTGCTGTTTATTATGTGCTGGAAAAATTGTTGGCGGTTAAGTAGTCAACTCATCATAAGCAGCTTCCAGATTAGATTTGATCCGCTTTAATTCATCTTTCCATTCACCAACATTAGGAACAGAAGTGATCTGCGTTATTTCATCTTTTGTTTTACCTGCTTTAATATTTTCATCAACTAACTTCAATAATTGATTGATATAATTCTGCATTCCTTTCAGGTCATCTTTTGAACCCACTACCGCATTGTTACTGCCATGACCGAAAACAAAAATGGTTTGATCATCAAATGTTTCCTGTGCTTTGTCCAACACTTTCACCCAGTTTAGAAAAGAAGCACCAGCTTTTTTATCAACTACAGGATACATCCTGTTAAACATCAGATCACCGATATGAACAATATTTGAATTTTGAAAATGTATCAATGCATCGCCATTGGTATGTGCAGGACCGAAATAGTACGCTTTGATCTTTTCTTTACCTATCTTATGCTTCCAGGTATCCTTGAAAGTGATATCCTGAAACAATTGTTTGTCTTCTGATTTTTGTTCACCAGCCACTCTTTTATAATTGGCCAAACAATTTTCATGACCCACTACATGTTCAACTAACCCTTTAAATGCAATATTGCCGCCGGTATGATCGCCGTGATGATGTGTGTTGATGAGTAATTTAAAAGGATTGCTGTTTCTCTTTTTCAAGTCATCGATCAAATGATTGGCCTGATCGGGAAATTCAGAATCTACCACTACAATTCCTTCATCTGATAAATAAAATAAGATGGTTCCGCCTTTTTCAGTAAAGATGCCAACGTTATTGCGCAGCATGGTTATTTTATAAGCGGGTACCTGAAATAATGCTGCTATTATATCTTTTGGTGCCAATGCCAATAATCCGGCAGATAATCCTGCATTTCGAATAAATGACCGACGTTGCATAAATTTTGATTTTGAAATGAATTGTAAGTTATAAAAAACTTGCTTGAAAAAATAATTACTTGTTGACCGGCTTTTGAATTGTAAATAAGCTTTTGTTGTGTCACTCACTTCTACTTCCTGTACTATTTGCAACTTTTTTATACCACTGTTATTGGCTTTCTGCAAAATAAAAAACGACAATTAATCGAATAATAAAAGTTACGAAATAAATTTTCATTTACAGTTTCATGCCTTTCTCTTTTGATACAGGGAAAATAAAACAAGCAAAAATCCACCCATTCCAATAAATGTTTTGATATCCTTATTGGTTATAAACCTGAATAAGAAAAAAGTTACTATTAATGAACCAATAAAGAATATAGATTTCCAGTATGGATTTGTGAAGATTTTTTTCATAGATGAAATATAAGAACAATTTCAAACTTCTGGAATATGATGTTTTCCACTACCCATAAAATCCATAAACCATCTTTATCAAACTCTTTAGTTGGCGCAGTAACTGCGTTTATTTCTTTCCTTTTTTATTAAAATGAATTTGAAAACCGGTATTTAATCTAATAGTTCTTGTTGTTCCATAATATGTTAGCGCATCCGCAGCATATGATAATGTCAATTCCAAAGCAATATTCTTGTTTAAGAAAATGGAGGGTCCTGCAGATATTTCCCATGTTGAGACAGCAGTATAACTTCCTCCGTACAAACTATAATTACCCCATCCGTAAGAAGCGTTTGCAAAGAGCTTCGCATTTGAACCCATAGGTAAAAAATAATAACGAATAAATGGCGAAAAACTTGTAGCAATATTGGAAGAGGTAATATTTTGCAATGTAGCTTGAGCACCCACAGCAAGATTCTTCTTTATAAAATAGCCAATAGTAGGAGTAATGGATAACATAGTTGTTGCATCACCATAAGTTGGTTTTGAAGAACTGAAACTTGCAGATCCTCCTAATAACCAAGATCCTTTATCAGTTTGCGAATAAGCTTTAATAGAAACAATAATGGCTAAACATAGAATAATTTTTTTCATAGAGTATAATTTTGAAACTTAAAATCCTAATGACACAAAGATACGAATATTGAAATTAAATATTATGTTTAATAAGCGTTAAACATGACCTGAGGAACTTTTAAACGATAAATGAAAAATAGAATTGTTAGTAAGGCATGAAATAATTAGCCTGAATTCAATATTTCAATACTCCATCTTTCTCAGCTTAGGTGCTTTGAACCATGTTGCAATTACAACTAAAATGGTCATGGTTCCGCCAAATACAACGGAAGGAATTACACCCATTAATTTTGCAGCAACGCCACTTTCAAATTGCCCGAGTTCATTGCTGGAATTGATGAACATGCTGTTTACACTCATCACTCTGCCACGCATATGATTAGGTGTATTCAATTGTAAGATCGTACCGCGAACAACAACGCTTATTCCATCCAACACACCACTGAGTAATAATGCTGCAAAGCTGATCCAGAAAGATTTTGAGACAGCGAATGTGATGATGCAGATACCAAAACCCGCCACTGCAAACAATAATTTTTTTCCCTGTTGTTTGCGAAGCGGATAGAAAGTAAGTGTGATGATGATGATGATAGAGCCTATATCTGATGCGGCATTCAGCCAGCCAAAGCCTTCAGCACCCACTTTTAAAATATCTTTTGCATACACCGGTATCATGGCAACAGCACCACCAAATAAAACGGCAAATAGATCTAATATTAATGCACCTAATACTTGTTTGGTATCTCTTACAAAACGTAATCCTTCTTTCACGCTTTCCCATGTTTTCTTTTCGCCTGGCTCATTCAATGCAGGTTTTGGTTTGATCTGAAACATGAAACTTAATCCGCCGATCACTAAACAAACAATCACTAATAAAGTATTATGAATTCCTAATGCTGCGATCAATACGCCGCCTGCAGCATGACCAATAACAGATGCCGATAACCAGGAACCCTGACTCCAGGTAGTTGCATTTTGTAAATGATCTCTCGGAACCATTAATCCAATGATGGAATGCATAGTGGGTCCCGTAAATGCACGAAATACTCCTGTAAAAAATATGATGATATAAATGAACAATGCTATATAATGATTGGCAAACAAGGCTGTTGCAGTTTGTGACGACAGTGCAAATAATAAAGCTGCACAAATAAGATATAAACTTGCACCTGTTAATAATACTTTTCTTTTTTCACTGATATCAATAACATGTCCTGCATATAGTGCTAATGAAATGGCGGGAACAACTTCTGATAATCCGATGATGCCTATTGCAAAAGGGGCATTGGTCAATTCATATATCCACCAGCCCACTAATGTACCCATCATGCGTAAACCCATGATGAAAAAAAATCTTCCCAACATTAAATTCCTGAATTCATTGATTCTTACCGCAGCAAAAGGATCATGGTGTTGCGAGTCGGGATTCATACTTTCAGTTAATTTTGTGCAACAAAGAACTAAATTAATTCTTGTCTTTCCAATTGAAATTTTATTGATTAATCTGTGACATCAAAATGCAGTATGGCACTTCCTGCCAGTCCGCCTTTTGTAATGCCCTGAATGATGGCAATGAATTTTCCTTTAATATCAGAAGTATAGAAACTGAGTTTTGTTTTTCCTGCTGCATCTGTTTTAATATCTGGCATCCATGTCAATACGTTCCTGAAATCAGGCAAACGACTTTTCTTTTGTTCGTCATTTTCATACAGTGGTGCATAAAATTCTCTTTGCTTTTGTAAGCCTTCGTATTCAATCACGATGCTGTTGGGATCTAATTCGAAACCGCCGAGATCACCTTTATATGTGCTGTAACTGATAATGCCTTCATTGATCGAAGACCCCAAATAATATTTTTTAGCAACCACTTCTATCTTTTTCACTTTTGCAGGATCAAATGCAATGATTTTGTTGATATCGAAAACAGGAACACCATCTATCAGCACCAAAGGATTATCATCAAAGTAATTACCGAATTTTTCGTTCCATACTTTATAAGAAAAATGATCCGATTGCAATCGCACATTTACATCACTCACAAATTCACGCATCACTTCTTCCATTGTTCTGAATCTTGTGTAATCATCCAGAAAATATTTTTTATCAGGAATGCCGTAGAATGCAAGGCTGTCAATGGTTTTGTAAGAATGATAGATTCTTTTTTCTTCTATAAGATAAGCATTTTCAACCTGAACAGCAATACTTCTTTGCAAAAGCTCTTTATTCCATTCAGGCAATAACAAAAATCCATATTTCGATGTATTGCTCGATTGATCGCTAAATGGATTTTCCAGATCGACCTTGTAAATGCTATCGATTGTATTATTTGTTTGAACAATAACAGAATTACGGCCATAGAATTTATTCAGACTATACCTAACAGCACCCGAAGAGTCACTTGTCGAATTTGTGAACTGATAATTTTCTCCTGGAATAGATAAAAATGTGCTGATATTTTTTGCTGGCAACTGTGTTTTTTTATCAAAAACTTTTCCTTTGATCAGGTAACCTTCGGTTTCAGGAATGAATGTAAACAATGGTTTTTTAATTTTTTTTGTATCATCGGTTTTAAACTTTCTCCATCCTTGCGTAAGCATTAAATTATCTGTTGCTTCAACATCATTATTTGAAAAATAATATTCCGGCGAATCAATTCTTCCCTTCAGATCAGATATTAAAAAAAGATAGTTGTAAATATCCTGATAAACATCAGTCTGGAAACTGTTTGTTTGAAAAACAGACATCGAAAGATCGGCATTTGCAAATTTTGCTGATTGATCTGTTGTTGAAACGGTTACATTCACTTTATTCCTGATGCTATATTTTTTTTGATCTGAAGCCAATTCGATATTCAATTTAGTAGTAGGGCGCTTGAAATATAATCTTTCACAAACAGGTTGTTTACCTGCATCAAAAATTGTAAAAGTTGAAATGCCATCTCCAATATTCTTTTTATCAACTATAAAAACTGCAATGCCATTCGATAAATTATTTGTCTGAACATTTTTTACCAAATGATTGCTTTGTGCGATGAAATAAATGCTTGATTTGTCGTTGCTGCTATTTGTTGTAACTGCTATTTTGATATGAGATGAATCAGCATCTACGACTTGCATTGCAAAACCTTTTTTTAACGCATCGGGTATTGCTGCAGTGATGCTTGTATCTTTCAATTCTATGATTGCAGTATAAGTCTCATCCTTTTCAGGAGTTAATAATAAACTGCCCATACCGAATCGCAGCGTATGAAAATGTGCAACTGTATCTTTTTTTTGATTAATGATGCTGCCTTTGCATGCAACAGCAGAATTATCCTGATCAGTTATTTTAAAAGCAAGTTTCGATGATAAACCTTCTATTAAATTTCCACCTTCCGGAAAAAATTGTACATGATAAGTTTTTACTTTTTTTGCAGCATCAATATCTGATTCCTTCAATGTGTTCACAATAGAAATAGATTGTTCAAAAAAATGATCGGCACCAAAATTTCGCATCCATTGTGTATAAGCCCTTAACGTATAATTGCCCGATGTTATTGAAAGCGGAACAAGCAGAGAACCTTTTCCGGTAGCACTTTCTAAGCTGATCTTAGTTTGTAATACAGCTTTGTTATCTGCACCGATTATTTCTACATAAGCCACTTTGCTGAAAGTGGATGGCTTATTGAGTAAGCCATCTATAGCATAAATTTTAAACCAGATCAGTTCTCCCGGCAAATAAAAAGTCTTATCCGTATGCACAAATAATTTTTCATGCAAAACCGGAACGAATTCATTCTGCATTTCTTTGGGAATGGATTCAATATTTCCATTTTGTGCAAAAGTGTTATAGGTAAATATTGAAAAAATAATAAGAAAGCAAATCGCTTCTATTTTTCTTTTTATCTTCTTATTATCAAATAAACTCATTTTGTTTCATTTTTATTTTTTACCAAAATGATGGCCTTTTTGTAACACCACCATATTCTCTGCAATCAATACAGGTCTTTTTGGTGATATATAATAATGGTTGAAATCCTGTATAATACCATGGTGCATAGGAAGTATCAGAATATGTGTAAACGAAAGTGTTTAAAGGATCTGGTGTAATTATTTTAGTATCGCAGGATGGATAATCAATTAATGTACTCCAGTTATTTAATTGTTTATTGTTTACAAATATTCTTTTTTGCGTTGTTGTAGCAGCAGAAATATAACCGATCACAGGTTCATTTGGATTAGTGATGGGATGAATATTTCCGGTTAATTGCGAAGGTTGCGGATCAAATAAAGTTCCTAATTCCTGTGAATTTTTTTGAATGAGTGACCAATAATTATAGGCATCAACGGTTAACGGAATTTGAGTGACCAAAATACTGTATCTCGCTTTTATTTTTACATCATTTCGGGGAATTGTAGTGATGGGTGCTTTGCTGATCACATCTTGCGCTAAAGACACAGAAGTGCCTGTGATGATCGTGGCAGAATTTGCGGTTGACCAACATGAATCAATTTGATTGGTTGTATCTGCATAAGAAATTATTCCATTATTCTGAACCCAAAAAGTTTGAACCGGCGAATAATGCTCCCATGTTTCAATAAAATTCCATTTATAATAAACAGTATTATTATTTGGATCATGCGCATACAAATAAACAGTCAAGCTACTGTCTTGTGTCCATGTTAAACTATCTATCGGCGGACTTTTTTTAACTGCAACCATATCTGATTGATAATGATGTCCATCTGCCGTGATAATTTTTATCTGATATTGACTGCTTGCGTTGAGGTTTAATGTTGCACTGATATAATTACCTGAATTATTTACATCAATTAAATTATAGGAGCTTCCTGAATTGCTTACAATAGATACTTGTGCATGTAATTCAGGAATGTTTGGAATAGAATCACCTAAATTTTTTGATCGGCTTAAGATAATGGTTGTTGCTCCATTTGGATTGGCATTAATAAAACCATCAACTACCAAAAAATTATTTGCAGCAGTTATAGCCGGCGGATCATATTTCTTCTTACACATCAATAGCAGGAAGGATGCAAACACTAATAGAATATATGGTCTTATTTTTTGGATCATGTTTAAGTTTTACCAATATGAAGGTTTAGTTGTAACGCCACCTTTTACCCTGCAATCAACGCATTCCGTCAATGTGAGTAATAGCCCAAAAGGACCGGAACCTACGAAATAATAAAACGAATAATTTTTATCAGGATAATCATAAATCAAAAAATTCGATGGGTTTTGTGGTATGATCATTTCCAGACATTCTCTGTGATCAATAACAGTGCTCCAGTTTGTCAATTCACTGTTATTGATAAACAACCTTTTTTGTTGTGTTGTTGCTGCAGAAAGAAAGCCGATCACAGGTTCATTCGGATTCGTAAGCGGATGAATGTTTCCTGTTAATTGAGAAGGTTGCGGATCGAATAATGTGCCTAAATGTTGAGAATTTTTTTGAATCAATGCCCAATAATTATAAGCATCTGCTGTTAGGGGAATTTGTTGTACAAGAATACAGTAACGTATCTTAATCTTTTCATCATTTTGCGGAATGGTAGTAATAGGTGCTCTGCTGATTACATCCTGACTTAATGCAAGAGACGTTCCTGTTATAACAGTATTGGAGTTAGTTGTTTTCCAGCAATCATAAGTTTGATTCAATGAATCCATCGGCGCAATGATCCCATTGTTCACTTCCCAATATCTGATCAATGGTGCCTGGTAATGCCATGTTTCAATAAAATTCCATTTGTAATAAGTACTGCTGTTATTAGGATCATGTGTATTTAGATAAACGGTGAGACTGCTGTCTTGCCGCCAGTTAAGACTATCAATCGGCGGACTTTTCTTGACTGCAACAAAATCAGATAAATAATGATGCCCGTCTGCAGTGGTTATTTTTAATTGATATTGACTGTTCGGGCTTAGTGTTAATAATGAACTGATATAATTGCCAGTGTTGGTTGCATCTGTAAGATTGTAAGTATTTCCGGAATTGCTTACAATTGCAACCAGTGCGTGTAACTCAGGTATATTGGGAAGTGAATCATTCAAACTTCTTGTACGACTTAATGTGATGGTTGTTGCTTCATTTGTATTTACATTAATATATCCATCAACCACCAAATAATTATTTGCAGCCTCAATAGCAGGAGGGTTGTATTGTTTCTTGCAGTTGAACAGCATTGAAACAAAAACCAAAAGAAAAAAATATTTTCTGTTCCTGTTATTCATTCATCTTTAAAATTTTAAATTATAAGTAATGAATGGAATGGCCGTTCCGAAAATTGATAACTGATAGCCCTGTATCTTACCGTTCTCATTTACGAAATAAACGGAGTAGGCATTCTGTCTTGCCGTTAAATTGTAAACGCCAAATGACCAAGAGTTATGGACCTTTTGTTTCACTTTATGATTGCCATCAATATTTACGGAAAGATCCATGCGGAAATAATCAGGTATTCGATAAGCATTTCTGTCGGAATAATACAATCCACTGGCTCCTCCTAAATTAAAAGTTGCTAATGGTAATGTTATGGGTCGTCCTGTGCTGTAAACTAAATTTGATGAAATACTGTAACGATGCGAGAATCTGTAATTGCCGATAAAATTTATATTATGTGGTTTATCAAAACTTGCAGGATAATAATTTCCCTTATTGATGGTTTCTCCTGCCAATGAATCATCCTGCTTTAAAAAAGTTCTTGAAAAGGTATAGCTTAACCAACCGTTCAGTTTGCCCGCTGTCTTCTTCACTAAAAATTCAATGCCATACGCTTTGCCTTTTGTATTGATCACTTCAGTTTCTATGTGATGATTTAAAACCAAACTGGCGCCGCTTTTATAATCCATATAATTGTTCAGCGTCTTATAATAAACTTCTACTGAAGTTTCGATGGTGTTTGATTTATAATTTTTATACCAGCCCATTGCAATTTGCGAACCTTCCTGCGGTTTGATATTCGGATCGCTTAACTTCCAGATATCTGTCGGCGATATTGCAGTTGTGTTAGACAACATGTGTATATATTGCCTTAATGTATTGTAGCTTAATTTAACGGATTCGTTATCGGAGATGGCATAACGCAATGCAATACGAATCTCAGGTGCTTGATAAGTTTTAATATTTTTTCCCGACCCGTAATGACTTGTATCAATAATAGAATTGACAGTTCTAGGAACACCCGGTGCGTAATTATAAATATCATGTGGACCTAAATAATTATAGATCGTATATCTCAAACCTGCAGTGACAGAAAATTTTGAAGTCACATTGATCTGATCCCCAAAATATAAAGAAGTTTCCAATGCCTGTTCTTTAGGAACAATATTAGGAACCACTAAAGATTGTTGCCCAAGCGGTGTAAATGTGCCGGGATTTATTTGATAATTGATGGTATTGATCCCAAAATCAAATACATGTTTATTATTTGGTGAATAGTTGAAATCTGCCCTGAAATATTTCTGATCAATATCAAAACCCAGTTTGTATCCGTTCACCGGAATATAGGTACTTGATACAGCATATTGATAATGATCTATTCCAGTAGTTGCAACTCCATAGAATTGATTATTGAAGATATGTTTCCATTTAATATTTGCATTCTTGTTGCTGTACTGATAAGTGGTATCATTATTTAATTTGAAATTATCATTACTGATATAGCCGGTTAAATAGATCGAATTGTGCTGATTGATGGTATGACTGATATGTAAATTAAGATCATAAAATTCTGCGTCACTCTTATTATAAGCTATATCGGGCAAACTGTGCAAAAGCCAATTGGAATAAGTGGTTCTTCCGCCCAAAACGATAGAAGCCTTATCGTTTACCAAAGGACCTTCAACAGTAAACTTGCTTGTTAACGGACCAATGCCTGCGCTGCCACTCCATTTTTTTGTATTACCGTCTTTTACTGAAACATCCAATACAGAAGATAACCTGCCACCATATTTTTCAGGTATGGCACTTTTATACAAATCAATTCCTTTTACCACATCGGGATTAAATGCTGAGAAGAAACCAAATAAATGTGAAGGATTATAAATAGTGGCATCATTAAATAAAATAAGGTTTTGATCGGATGAGCCGCCGCGAACATTAAATCCTGAACTTGCTTCACCAACGGATGTTACACCGGGAAGTGTTAATACAACTTTTAAAATATCGGTCTCACCAAAAACAACGGGCACCTGTTTGATGGAGCGGATGTTTAATTTGATGGCACCCATTTGCAATCCCTGCACATTCGATCTCTTTTCAGTTGACACTACGATCGTTTTTAAACTGGCAACAAAATCCTGTAACTCAATATCCAATTTTCCGTCACCGTATAACATGATCTGTCGGGAAGTATTTTGCATACCGGCACTGCTTATTTTGATCATGTGACTGCCCTTAGGAAGTGTGAGTGAATAGTATCCGAATTTATCTGTGTTTACTCCGATAGATGGATTTTCCAGATAAACAGAAGCACCTGCAATAGGTTCACCGTTTTTAATATCTCTTACATAACCTGCTACTGTTGCTTTTGACGCTGTTGGGTTATTGTTCTTGAGCCCTATTTCGAATAATTTGTTTTCAAGAGAAATTTTTAATTTTTCTTTTTCAGGGGATTCGTCAACTAAAACAAATTCTTCATTGTCTGTTGAATCATTGATTAATCTTGAATTGCCCGGAAAATTTCTTGGCAAATACGTCTGGATCGCTGATTTTTTGGTAATGAATATCCTGTTTTCAGCATCAACAGTAAAATGAAATGAGGTTTTATTAAAAACCCTGTTCAATATTTGATTGATGGTTAATTGATTGGCTTTGAGCGTAACATTATAATTATTCAATTCGGCAGTATCATAATAAAAATGGCATGGATAAAGGCTTTCAATCGTTTTTACAAATTCATCAAACGAATCGTTTTTAAAATCAGCGCTGATGAGTCTTTTCTCCTGCGCTTCTGTTGCAACAACAAAAGTGAACAAGAAAATAAAAAGAACTGCAGAGCGGAAATGAATCATTTTAATGAATTGATTGATTATAATAGGTTAGAACTTTAATGACAGATTCTTCGAATTGTTTCCTGAATTTCATTTTATTATTTCTGATATATTTTTTGATCTCATCTTTTCTGTCGTCCATTATTTTAGTGAATGAACTTTCATTGTCAACAGGGTAGAATGAATTATTTTTCTGCACAAAAAAATCATTGAACTGCGTAAAATGAGCACTGCGGTCTTCAGCATTCGCCGAAAGCACTACTTTTTTCTCACGTCTTGCCCAAAGAATGGTTGGTCCATCAACAAGCTTTTCATAATAGCCTGTTTTTTTTAAGATCGGATTATTTTGCAGATAAAAAAAGTGATGACCGTTAATGATGAATTCCTTTGTTTGCTCTGCTGCTAATATTATAGAGTAGCTTTTTTTATAATCATAAAGCACCAATTTGTCTATTACAATATCGTATTGAAAATTTTCATCTTCATACCGGTTGTTATTAAAAAAAATACTTCCATTCAATAAACTATCAGTCTCAAAAAACGGGAATCCTAGAGCATTATGCCCTGTTCTGCCATATTCACTTCCATTGTAAAGCATCAAATTTTCACGCACGGATGCCTTGTAAAAATCCTTTGTACTTTTTATAGCTTGATGATATTGTACAGAATCTGAAAATGAAGTTTGTGAGAACGCAGTATGAAACGAAAAAGCAGCAATACTGAATATTATGATTGTGATATTCTTCTTTGGCATCTTTCGTTAGCTGTATTGGTTAAATACGAAACTTAAACTTAATCAAAATAACTGCAGAAGCAGCAGGATTTCGGTGAAAACCACAGCAAACGTTTGCAATAATAAAATACGATCGATTTTTTGCAGTATTAACTTAAGGCAAAGTAAAATAATGTTGGCCTACTTCATAATCTTTGTCCAATGCATCGAGTACAACCTGCAAATGTTTTTCATTTCCTAAAAAATCCGCATTACTTGCATCGATGAAGATTGTTTTGATATTGTGTTGTTTAATATAACTGGTATAAGTTTCCTGAATGTTAAACAGATATTCATCCGGTATATTTTGTTCGTAAGCCCTTTTTCTTTTTTTGATATTTTCCTGCAATTTGGAAACAGGTGCATGCAGATAAACCAATACATCAGGAAATAACAATTGCTGGTGCATGATATCAAACAATTTCTGGTACAAACGAAACTCTTCTTCAGGTAAATTCACTTTTGCGAAAAGCAAACATTTGGTGAACAGATAATCTGAAACAGTTACATTCTGAAACATATCTTTTGTCTGCAACATTTCCTTTAATTGTTTATATCGTTCTGCCATGAAGAACAACTCTAAAGGGAAAGCATATTGTTTGGGATTCTCGTAAAACTTAGGCAAAAAAGGGTTATCGGCAAATTCTTCCAGTATAAGCCTTGCATTCAAATGCTTTGCCAGCAAATGTGTCAATGTGGTTTTGCCGGCACCGATATTTCCTTCAACAGTTATAAAATGATGTTTCATTGTTGCCATAAGATGTTGCCAAAATTAACAGGCATCAGCTTGCAGGCGCAGAAATTTTTTGCACAACTAATTCATCCTTGCATTCCGTTAATAATTGGTTGATAGTTTTATGTTCAACAGGATGCAGCAGATCGGGTGCAACTTCATGCAGAGGAATCAAAGCAAATTTCCTTTGTTGTAAGGCAGGATGTGGCACTGTTAGAAATTCTGATTCTATTAAAAAGTCATTGATCAGTAAAATATCGAGATCTATGATCCTCGGCCCGAATTTGATGCTTCTTTTACGCCCCATAGTTTCTTCAACAGATAACAATGACCTCAACAATGTTTCAGGATTCAATGTTGTTGATAAAATCAATACCTGATTCAAAAAATCAGGCTGCTCTTTTAATCCCCATGCCGCTGTTTGATAAACGGATGATTCTTTGATGATGGTACCGCATTGTTTGTTGATGAGTTCTTTAGCGGTCTGCAGATTTGCAAAACGGTCACCGATATTTCCGCCAATTAAAATATATGCAGTAAATTCTTTCATGATGTTTATGCAAGTTAGTCGATTCATGATAAAAGCGTACAAGAGTGCGACGCAACGAAGATGCCATAAAAACCAATTGTTGGTAACATAAAAGTAATTTCTGTTTTCAATTTTTGGATTAGAAGAATAAACAGATAGATTTGTGACTTAAGAAATTTCTATGGCAGATAACTACAATCAGATAAGAGCCATGCTGGCAATAACGAAAGGAAGTTTAAAAGCTACATTTCGGAGCCCTTCTGCAGTACTGTTCAGCATTGGTTTTCCGCTGATCTTTATTTTGGTGTTTGGATTTATTGGTGGTGGTGGCGGTTATTCTTTGAATGTGGCGATGGATAAAAATTCTGACACTACAAATATGGTGTACAATATCCTGAAAGGTATACCCAACTTAAAATTCAAAACAAAATCGGATAAAGAATTAAAAGAAGACCTGGAGAAAGGCAGACTGACTGCTGTTATTCTGATAGAAAAATCAAATCAGGGAACAGCGCCATTTCATATTCAGTTAAAAAGTTCGGAAGCAGTGTCTCCGCAAAATATTGCAGTGTTAAAACAGATCATCGAATCGGTAGTTTCAGGAATTAATAAACAGGCATTTCCCAATACGCCCACTATTGCAACGATCAGCAATGATGTGGAAAAAATTCCCGGACGTATTTACAGGACGATCGATTTTATTTTACCCGGACAATTAGGATTCTCTTTATTAAGTGCCGGTGTATTTGGAGTTGCATTTTTATTTTTTAATCTGCGTCAGCAATTGGTATTGAAAAGATTTTATGCAACACCTATTCGCCGTTCCTATATCATTCTCGGAGAAACATTGAGCCGTGTGATATTTCAATTAATGACAGCCATCATCATTATCGGTTTGGGTAACCTTGCATTTCATTTTACATTGGTGCACGGATTTGTAACCTTTTTGGAAATAATGGCATTAAGCTTTTTAGCCTTATTGGTATTTATGGGATTTGGATTTATCGTAAGTGGTTTGGCAAAGAATGAAAGTACCATTCCGCCTTTTGCCAATTTATTTACATTACCCCAATTTTTATTAGCCGGAACATTTTTTTCTATTGATAATTTTCCAACATGGCTTCAACCGCTTTGTAAAATTTTACCATTAACGCATTTCAATAATGCCATGCGCAGCATAGCTTTTGAGGGAGCAAGTTTGATTGATGTATGGAAAGAAATAAGCATCTTATTTATTTGGGGAATTGTAGTGTATGCTGTAGCTATCAAAACATTTAAATGGGAATAAATTAATTCTATGCGTTTTTTAAAACTCGGAGTGATCAGTATAGCAGTGCTATTTGCAGTAGTTACTTTTATTTCATTATTATTTCCTTCAACTGTAATTGTATCAAGGGCTGTAAACATTAGTGTTCCCAAAGATTCTATTGTTCCGCTGGTAAAAAATTTTGAAGGTTGGAAAAGATGGATCAATGGAATGGAAAAAGAATCTGTAAAGATCATATCTCCCATTGAAGCAAATCTTGCAGGCACAACTGTTTTGATCGATACAACTGGTTCTGTTTATTCTGTTCATGCAAGTTGGCAAAACAAGAGTAAAAAAATGACTTCAGTAATCAATGTGCTGAATGACTCGGCTTCTAAAATTACGATTGTTCAATGGCAGTTTGAACAACATATAAAATGGTATCCCTGGGAGAAATTTGCTTCGATGATGAATGATAAAATATTAGGGACAATGATGGAAAGCAACCTGGCTCGATTAAAAAGCATTGCAGAAAAAACACCGCTACCTGCTACCATGGAAAACTGATCTTTCCCATGGTGACATTGGGAATCCCTTTTTTCCCTTTACCAAATTTTACATCACCTCCGCATATACATTCATTAGCTAAAACAGCAAACAATAATGCTTCTTTTGCATCGGGGTTAACATGTAAAGAATTAATGTTCTTAAAAATAATATTGGGTATTTGCTGCTGAATATGTTGCATCAATAATTCATTATGCATGCCGCCGCCACTGCTGTAAACAATAAAATCATTTTTGCCGTTCATTGTTCTTTGCAAAGCAGCAACAATTGTATCGGCAGTGAATCGATTGAGCGTTGTCATTGTATCAAAATGCGAAATCGATTGAGTATTCGATCTTTGTTTGGCAGTATCAATATATTCCAGATTAAATAACTCAGGACCGGTTGTTTTTGGAAAATCTTTTTTAAAGAAGGGATGGTCTTTTAGTGCTTTTAATAAATCCTGATTGATGTTTCCCTGTTTTGCAATGGCTGCATCTTTATCAAAATAGTTTCCTTCAAAATGTTTTTGGATGTATGCATCCATTAAAGTGTTACCTGTTCCTGTATCGGTACTGAAAACCTCATCAGCATTCAGGTTTCCGGGCAAATAAGTAAAATTGGCAATACCGCCAATGTTCAGCATGATACGGTCCTCATTTTGCTTACTGAAAATAAAATAATCACCATAAACAGCTAAAGGCGCACCTTCACCACCGGCAGCAATATGTTTCTGACGAAAATCACTCACAGTAATAATTCCTGTTTTCACTGCTAAGTGATCTCCATCAGCAATTTGTAAAGTTGCATTCGGGAATTTTTCAATGCCGTGCAAGATTTTAGGTGCGTGATAAATGGTTTGACCATGGCTTGCGATCAGATCAACATCTTCATTTTTAATTTTCCATTTTTGCAAACAATTATTGATGATGGCTGCATGTTGTTCTGCGATCCATGCATTCAACAAACAAACCTTTTCAAGATCAACAGTTCTTTTGCTGAAAACTGATTTGATTTCTTTTTTAAAATCATCAGCGTAGGCAATGCTTTCAAAAAATATAATTTCAATTTCAGTTTCAGTTCCTGATCCTTTAAAACGGCACAATGCAACATCCAATCCGTCCAAGGAAGTGCCGCTCATTAAACCGATAATCAATCTTTCTTTTTTATTGGCAATGCGATATAATTGTTCAATATTCTTGTTCATCTTTTTTTTGTTGCAGACTTTTGTTTTTGATGGCATCGGCTCTTTTCCTTCGCTTCTTCCAGCGGAAGAAGGGCACTCTTGTGCTTTCAGAACAATGCTGAACACTATTATTTTCAGTATAAATATACTTTCATTTTATTCCTGAATGAATTTAAGATTTCTTTGAATCCCCGAATATTTGCTTCTTTTCAAAGGAGAATTTTTAAAAACCTGTTTGAATGTTTCTTCACTCATTTCCTGCCACTCTTTTGTTGTAAGGTTTAAAATTTCCGGAATAGGAGTGAACTCGATCTCATGATGCGGCTTACTAAAACGGTTCCACGGACAAACATCCTGACAAATATCACAGCCAAACATCCAATTATCAAATTTTCCTTTCATTGCATCAGGGATCAATGCGTCTTTTAATTCGATGGTAAAATAGGAAATGCACTTACTGCCATCGATCACTTTATCATTCATGATGGCATCTGTAGGACAACTATCAATACATTGAGTACAAGTGCCGCAATAATCTTTCGCAAAAACATTATCATATTCCAATTCAACATCAACGACTAAAGTTGCAATAAAAAAGAAAGAACCGTTTTGTTTGGTGATGAGGTTACCATTTTTGCCGATCCATCCCAAACCGCTTTTCACAGCCCATGCTCTTTCTAAAACAGGAGCAGAATCAACAAAACCTCTGCCGTTTATTTCGCCAATTTGTTGTTGCAGCAGAAATAAAAATTCTTTCAATTTCTCTTTTATCACTTCATGATAATCTTTTCCGAAAGCATATTTTGATATATGTGGTGTTGCAACATCTTGATGTTGAGAGGGGAAATAATTCTTTAATAAAGTGATCACAGATTTTGCGCCGGGAACTAATAATGCAGGATTAGTTCGCAGATCAAAATGATTTTCCATATACTGCATGGTTCCGTTAAAACCTTTTTGCAGCCAGCGTTCCAGAAGGCGAGCATCTTCAGTCAGTTGTTCTGCTTTGGCAATGCCGCAATAATCGAAACCACATTGAGTGGAACTTTGTTTAACGAATTTTGTATGAACACTTTTAAAATTCAGAAGAGCATTTTTAAAATAAAGATCAATTCATTATTACAATTGTAGTGCTAAGGATTATGCGACAACTGTGGTTTTCTTCTTTTCTTAACGGTTTTTTGTGTGTAATCTGAAGAAAGTACGGTAACGTTTCCATCCACTTCTAATATTACAAGATCTGCTTCGGCAATACTTGTTACGCCATGCTCTCTAACAGCCATTTCAATTTCTTCAATTGTCATGGTAGAATCTTTTAAACCTTGTTCCTGAATTTTACCACCAACAACGATCACAATTTTTTCACCCTGAATGAATTTGTTGAATTTATCAGAACCACGCAAGAAAATCTTAAAAATATAATTTGTGATAAACAAACCCAATGCGGCTGCCATACCGCCGGGAACTGTTGTATCACTACCCACCATCGCATTCTGGACACTGTTACTGATCAATAAAATAAAGACAAGATCAATAACTGACAGCTGTGACAATTCTTTCTTGCCAAATATCCGGATAGCTACAATGATAAAAACATAAATGGTTACAGATTTTCCTGCAATGATCAAATAATTAAGCAAATTTTCCATTTGTTCTTTTGTGGTTTGATTTGTATAAAATTAAAATTATTGTTTGCAGTTGGAAGGTATCACTTCTTCAATTGATTTTTTGAGCTCTAAATAAATATCTCTTTTATTTTCACTGATGATGCTCTTCGTAAAAATAATGCAGGCATAGCCTCTGCAATTATCAACCCATGGCCAGGTGCCAAATAATCCCGGACTTGAAACCACCATGCTTTTGCCATTCTCATCAGCTTCCTGAATCCATTCGCCCAGTCCATACTGATAACCTTCTGCAACTTTTGGTGTGTATTTAATCGGAATTCCTGCCGTTTGTGAACGCTGCATTTCTGAAATGGATTGTTCACTTAGAACCCTCTTGCCATTATACATTCCTTTGTTGAGGATCATGGATAAAAAATTGATATAATCAATTGCTGCAGAAACAGCACCACCTGATGGATTCACGGCTTTTTCATTAAAGAATGAAGTATTACGCATCGCTAAAGGGCGAATGATCCGTTCATTCATTAATTGATCAAAACTTTTTTTAGTGAGCACTTCCAAGACCCTCGCAGCAATATTCAATCCGGTGCCGCCGTAAAAAAATCCGGTGCCGGGATTAAATTCAATTTCTTTTTTGGAAGCGTAATCATTCACCTCTTCTTCCAAATTGGCAAATTTTTTATGCTCCATTATTGTAAGCAAATTAACATGATCCTGATGAATACCTGTTTGATGGCTTAAGCAGTTCCTGATGGTGATAAAACTCTTGCCGTATTTTGCAAAAATGGGGAGATAAGTACTTACTTTATCATCAAGCGATAATTTGCCTTCATCAACAAAAGTCATCACCAAAGCAGCAGTTAACCATTTACTGCAACTGGCGATGGGTTCAGGGCTATTGGCCTTAAAATCATCTGTTTCTTTTTTATAAATGATCTTTCCGTCTTTATAGATCAGCATCACTGTGTTTTTCCCCAATTCTTTTTTTGATTCTGCAAACTTCTTGTCAACGCCGCTGAAATCGTATTGACTGAATAAAGTCAGACATAACAGCATAAAACTCGCAACCAGGCTGAATTTGCGGCAGAAGCTCTTTGATTTTAGTGACATTATTACCTTATTTTTTATTTGGATTGTAGTTTGTGAAATTAAAAGAAAAGTTTTTGGTTGCAAGCTTCAGTAACGCTATTTAACTTTTCTTGCGTCGCACACTTCAACTTCCAGAACTTTGTGGTACAAAAAGCCTGGTAAAGAACAAACCGTACAAGTCAGTGACACAACAAAAGCCGAATAGAGATACAAAAACAGCTAAAATAAAATAAACTTAGTACTATGAACTTAAGTAACTATACAATCAAAGCACAAGAAACCATTCAATCGGCACAACAAGTGGCGTTCAATAATGGTAATCCGAATATTGAAACAAACCATTTATTGAAAGCTTTGTTGGCTGATGAAGATAGCCCTGTTGAATATTTATTAAAAAAGAATAACGTGAATGTTGCTTTTGCGGAATCAAAAGTGGATGAAAGCATTAAGCGTTTACCAAAAGCAAGTGGTACAGAACCGGCACAAACGATGAGCCGCGATTTGAATAATGCATTACTAAAAGCTAATGCATCATTAAAACAATTCGGCGATGAATTTGTAAGCACTGAACATTTGATGTTGGGTTTGTTGCAGGTAAATGATGATGCTGGAAAATTATTGAAGGATGCAGGCTTAACAGAAAAAGGATTGGTGGCTGCAATAAAGGAATTAAGAAAAGGTTCAACCATTAATTCGCAAACACAATCGCAGCAATACAATTCTTTGCAGAAATATGGAAAAAACTTGAATGAAATGGCACGCAACGGAAAGTTAGATCCGGTAATTGGTCGTGACGAAGAGATCAGAAGAACGCTGCACATTTTAACGCGTCGTTCAAAAAATAATCCAATATTAGTTGGTGAACCCGGTGTAGGAAAAACCGCGATAGCAGAAGGTTTGGCCATGCGTATCGTAAATGGTGATGTACCTGAAAATTTAAAATCAAAAATTATTTATGCACTCGACATGGGACAATTAATAGCCGGTGCAAAATATAAAGGCGAGTTCGAAGAAAGATTAAAAGCTGTAGTAAAAGAAGTTGCAGAAAGTGACGGAGAGATCATTTTATTCATTGATGAAATTCATACATTGATAGGTGCCGGTGGCGGCGAAGGTGCCATGGATGCTGCTAACATTTTAAAGCCTGCATTGGCTCGTGGAGAATTGAGAGCTATTGGTGCAACTACCTTAAATGAGTATCAAAAATATTTTGAGAAAGATAAAGCACTCGAACGCCGTTTTCAAAAAGTGATGGTGGATGAACCAAGTGTGGAAGATGCTGTTTCGATTCTCCGTGGTATAAAAGATAAGTACGAAACGCATCATCATGTTCGCATTAAAGATGAGGCCATTATTGCAGCGGTAGAATTATCGCATCGTTATATTACCGACAGATTTTTACCTGATAAAGCAATTGACTTGATCGATGAAAGTGCCGCCAAGCTTCGATTGGAGATGAATTCAATGCCGGAAGAATTGGATAAGTTGGAAAGAAGTATCCGTCAGTTAGAAATAGAACGGGAAGCTATTAAACGTGAGAATGATAAAGACAAAATGAAAAAATTGTTGCAGGATATTTCCTTGCTGACTGTTGAACGCGATACACTAAAAGCTAAGTGGAAACAGGAAAAAGAAATCGTAGAAAAAATTCAAACTGCAAAAGCGAATATTGATCAATTAAAATCAGAAGCTGAACGTGCAGAACGTGATGGCGATTTTGGCAAAGTAGCAGAGATACGTTATGGCAAAATAAAAGATCAGGAAAAAATTATTGCCGACAGTTCTGTTCAGTTAGATGCCATCAGCGAAAAGCGTTTGTTGAAAGAAGAAGTGGATGCTGAAGATATTGCACAGGCAATAGCAAAAGCGACAGGAATTCCTTTGAGCAGAATGTTGCAAAGCGAACGAGAAAAATTATTGAATCTCGAAGATGAATTGCATAAAAAAGTTGTTGGACAGGATGAAGCAATAGCAGCTGTTGCAGATGCGATACGCAGAAGCAGGGCTGGTTTGCAGGATCCGAAAAAACCGATCGGTTCATTTATATTTCTCGGCACCACAGGTGTTGGTAAAACAGAATTGGCAAAAGCATTAGCCGATTATTTGTTTGACGATGAGAATATGATGACGAGAATAGACATGAGTGAATATCAGGAAAAGCATACTGTGTCTCGTTTAGTTGGTGCGCCTCCGGGATATGTTGGCTATGAAGAAGGTGGTCAGTTAACCGAAGCTGTTCGTCGCAAACCTTATAGTGTTGTGTTATTGGATGAAATTGAAAAAGCACATCCTGATGTTTTCAATGTATTGTTGCAAGTGTTAGATGATGGGCGTTTGACCGATAATAAAGGCAGAATGGTGAATTTTAAAAATACCATCATCATCATGACCAGCAATATGGGAAGTCAGATCATTCAGGACGCATTTGAAAAAGTAACAGAAAAAAATAAAGAAGCCGTTGTTGAAAAAACAAAGATTGAAGTGATGAATTTGTTGAAGCAAACCATCCGCCCTGAATTTTTGAACAGGATCGATGAAGTGATCATGTTCCAGCCGTTGATGAAGAAGGAGATCAAAGGGATCATCAAAATTCAATTGAATGCATTGAAAGAATTGATCAGCAAAAACGGTATTGATCTTGAGTTCACAGATTATGCTTTGGAATATCTGGCTGAGAACGGTTATGATCCTCAATTTGGCGCAAGACCATTGAAACGGTTGATTCAAAGAGAGATCGTGAATCAGTTAAGCAAAAAAATATTAGCCGGAGATATTGATAAAACAAAACCTGTATTGGTGGATGTGTTTGACGGAACGGTGGTTTTCAGGAATGAGTAATATATCAATAAAAAATCCCGATACAAATAGCGTCGGGATTTTTTATTGAATAATAAAAAAATTATTGTGCAGGAACGTAATCTACTTTTGATTTTGTTGTCAGATCAAACAAAGTAACTTTCTCCTTTTTGATATCGATTATACTGTCTTTACTTTCTGTTCCGTCAGGGCCAACCTTCACTAAGTATTTATTATCAGCACTGATACTCCATTTGATGCTTTGTGGCCCTTGCGGTGTAGCAATTTCCAAAGTGCCGTCTGTTTTGTATTCGAAAGTGATACTTTTGATTAGCATGTCTAACTGTTCGCCATAAGCTTCCATCTGGTCAGCTTGTTCAGGACTCATTTTGCGCACTTTAGCGATCATATTCGTTCTGGCTGTGGCAACTGATGCATCATCAATTTTCCATTTGCCGATAATGTCTTTACTGAAATCGCCTGCCACAGTGAAAGCAGTTAATAAAAAAAAGCTGATCATCAGTTTGCTGATCTTTTGCATGATGTTTGGGTTTGTTGTATGAATAAATAGGGGAGAGTTTTATCTCTACGAAAATATTATTTTTTTTAATAAAACAAAATTTAATAAAAACATTTATTAAAAATATTTTGATAATCATTGATTGTTGTAAGTTTTATGCTTTTCTAAGCTTAATTTTAAACAAACGAACAGAAAGTTGATTTTTAAAATAAGACCATGCAAACAGGCTTGAAAGAAACGACCCTAAATTTAGAACTCACCAACAGTATCATACACGGTATCGGAATTTTATTCGGTATCGCCTCTATACCCTTATTAACTGCTTTGGCTATTCACACTAATAATATTCATTCAGTGGTGGGTGCCAGTATTTATGGATTTTGTTTTTTAATGCTGTTTACTTTTTCAACACTCTATCACGGATTTCAGCAACCCAAAGTAAAACAGGTATTGCAGGTGTTTGACCATATCAGTATTTACTTTTTAATTGCAGGAACTTATACGCCATTCATTCTGAATTATCTCTATAATACAACGGGTATCATTATGCTCTGTGTGTTGTGGAGTTTGGTTTTGATAGGTATCATCTTCAAAATATTTTTTGTGAACAGGTTTAATATCCTTTCCACCATCGTTTATTTATTGATGGGATGGATGATGGTTTGGGGCGGTAAATCTTTTTTTATCTCTGTGCCGCTTGATGTTCTTATTTTAATCGCCATAGGCGGAGCATTGTATACCATCGGAGTTGTTTTTTATCTCGCGGAAAAATGGAAATGGCATCATATTATCTGGCATTTATTTGTTTTGGCAGCAGCCATTTGCCACTATGTAGCTGTCTTATTAACAGTGGCATGAAGTTCTGATGAAACTGTTAGTGTAAAACAGTAAACATTTTTCATGAAAAAAGTACATTTAGTTCTCGGCAGCGGCGGTGCCAGAGGCATGGCGCATATCGGTGTTATTGAAATGCTCGAAGAGGAAGGATATGAGATATGCGAAGTGATCGGTTGCAGCATGGGTGCGGTCGTTGGCGGAATTTATTGTGCAGGTTTTTTGGAAGAATATAAACAATGGCTGAGCGGACTAACCAAATCAAATGTATTCAGTCTTTTCGATTTTACTTTTACCACACAAGGTTTTGTAAAAGGCGATAAAGTATTTCATAAGATACAGGAGTTTACAGGCGAACAAAAAATTGAACAATTAAAGATCCCTTTTACTGCCGTTTCAACTGATATTTTAAATAAGAAAGAAGTTCATTTTACTACAGGTAATTTATTCAAGGCATTGAGAGCTTCCATTGGTATCCCCGGAGTATTTACTCCCGTAATGAATGATGATTCTATTTTGGTAGATGGCGGTGTTTTAAATCCCTTGCCTTTGAATCTTGTTCGCAAAAAAGAAGACGCCATTATTGTTGCGGTGAATTTGAACGGTGCTGCACAATATTTCCCTAAACAACAAATAACTGTAAAAGAAACTGATGCAAACAGTTATTGGGAATGGTTGCCGAAATTTCCTGTCATCGGGAAAAAGGAAGATGCTGTTCAACAAAAAGCTTTACCGAAACTGAGTTTGTTTGATCTGCTTAATACTTCCTACGATTTTACGCAAGACAGACTAACTGAAATGATGATCGAAAATTATTCTCCTAATTTATTGATTGAAGTACCACGAAACTGCTGTAATGTTTTTGAGTTTTACCGTGCCAATGAAGTAATTGACGCAGGAAAAAATGCATATCGAAAAGCAATGAATGCTAAAAAAAATTCAGCACCATAAAATCATCAGCTATAATTTCTTTTGTTTCGAAACAGAATATTATTTTTATCAGAATTAATTTCTGAAAAATTATGATCCGTTTTTCAACAGTGATATTGCAATTTGGCGAAATGGGCGAAAAGACAGGTTGGTCTTATATTGTAGTTACTGCAAAGCAGGCAAAACAACTGAAACATGATAGCAAAAAAGTATTCAGAGTAAAAGGTAAAATAGATGATTTTGCAATTAAGGGAATTGCTTTGATGCCCAGAGGAAACGGCGATTTCATCATGCCTCTCAATGCAATTGTAAGAAAAGGGATTAAAAAAAATAAAGGTGCAAATATTACAATTGAAATTGAAAAAGACGAAGCGGCTTTTATTCCGTCAGCATCATTAATAGAATGTTTGAAAGATGAGCCAAAAGCATTGGCTCATTTTAATCAATTACCAAGATCGCATCAAAAATATTACGACAACTGGATCAGTTCAGCTAAGACTGAAATCACCAAAGCTAAAAGGATCGCTCAGGCTGTTACTGCTTTAGCAAGAAAAATGCATTATGGCGAAATGATGCGGTCAATGAAAGAAGATAGAGATAAATTTATGGGGGGATGATTTATATTATAATTGTTTGCTTTAACCTTCTATCTTTAGCAATAATAAAAATTGCATGATTCAGGTACGTGTTTCTTTTATTCTTGCTTTTATACTTACCTCACTGCAAAGTCTTTGTCAAACAGCAGGAGCAGGGGTCGAAGCAGGTACAGAAATGAGCCCTTCCAAAGGAAACAGCACGTTAAGTATGTTATCGCAATCTGTTTCCGCAAGATTTTTGTTAAGTAGAAATCATGATAAAGTTTGGACTGCAGCAATTAGTTATAAAAACTTGCTTACACAAAATAACACTTCAGTTATTAATGATCTGTGGCTTCATTCTGTTGGCGTGAGCTTTAGTTATCGCACAAAGACAAGTGATAAAACTACTATGACCATTACCGTACAGCCATCCATTTGGAGTGATTTTAAAGATATAAGCGGAGAAGATTTTCGTTTCAGTACATCAGTTCGGTTCATTACCAAAAAAGACAATCATTTTAGCATTGGTTGGGGGATCATTTATTCTTATCAGTTTTTCGGAAATCAAATTGTTCCTATCATCGATCTAAGTTATCGCATGAATACAGGTAATTGGAGAATAGGGGGCGCATTGCCTTTCAGGCCAAGAATAGAATATGCTTTTAATAATAGTACCGCTATTGGGTTTAGATTAGAAGGCAATTATTATTCATACCGGTTAACGCCGCAATTAAACAGTCAGTATCTTTTTTATCGCCAGTGGGATGCAGGTTTATTTATCGATCAAAAGATATCCGGAAAATTATACATTACAGCAGGGGCAGGATATGCCTTTAATCGCAGCCTGCAAATATTTGATAAAGACCAAACGGTTCCGCTATCTTTTTTTGGAAATCGAGTAGCTAAAAAATATACACCATCCTACAGTAATCAATCGGATGGAATGGTATACAAAGTTGGTATACAACTAAGATTGTTTAAAGAAGAATAATTTAATTTATTGTTCAATAAATATCAGAATAATCTGTTGCGTGCATTAAAATAATATCCGATTTTGAAACTGTATGCTGATATTCAGGTAAGCCGGATAACCTTTTCCACTCTGCATCTGCACTAAATATTTTCCAATGTTCGTCTCTTTCTTTTATTGAATTGAAACTTGTCATGTACATTAAATTAGGCATTTTACTTCCTGCTAATACTTCTGCATAAAAAACAGCATTAAAATTCAGTCTGCTGAAAACCCCGATCTCATTGCCGTCATTAAACATTTCCACTTTTTTTCTGTACAATTTTTCTGTTGCCCCTTCATAACTTCTGAGTTCATAAATCCTTTCTTCTTTATTTCCTGTTAATGCAGGCTGTGCAAACTGCGGCATATTTTTAAAAGCTTTCAATACAATGGTTTCAATTCTTTGATAAGGCGGATTATTATATGCGGCATCAGTATAAGCTGTTAATTGGGTTTTGGTTGCAGTTACTTCTTCGAGCGAAATAATTTGTTCAATCGATTGTAAAGGAATAAAAACAACTATGCGTTTATCAATAGAGGTATCGTTTTCCAATGGCTTGAACACGCCTACATTCTTGAATCCTTCCTGATGTAATGCAGATAAATAATCTGTTTTTAAAAATTCTTCAGTCAGATTAATTTGTTCATTCGATTTGCAGTGATAGACTTTGATCTGATAGTATTTACTCTTTTTTTTGCTTTGTGCAACAGCATAAAAAGTCGGAACAATCATAAAAAAACATAAACAGAATAAAGTAATCTTTCTTAAGAACATAAACGGTGTTTTAAAGATTGAAGATAGTTTAAAAAATATTTCACCGCTTTAACAAATCCTTAGTATACACCATGCAGCATTTAGCATCTACTTAAGAGAACAAGGTTTGATTATTGATACTATTTAAAAAACAGATGCATGATTGAAATGCTACGCTAAACAATTATAATTATGAAAAGCAAACAACTATTCTTTAATGCCGCCTTAATGGCTGTAACAGCATCAATTTTATTTGTTGCCTGTTCAAAAAGTACTTCTACGGATGTAAATGCTCCGGCAGCTACACAACAATCTGTGTCTTTGTTTTTAACAGATGGACCGGGGGTATTTAATAATGTGTATTTGGATATTAAATCAGTGGAAGTATTGGTTGATACATCAAAAAACACCAGAGATCACGACCGTTGTAATTGGGATTCTTTAGGTAAGAAACCGCCTTTAGCACCCGACTCTACTTTTTTTGTGTGGAGTAATCTGAATGTACCAGCAGGTGTGTATGATCTTTTACAATTAAGAAACGGTGTGGATACTTTATTATCAACAGCCAATATTTCTAAAGGCTCAATACGTTTGATCAGGATTAATCTGGGCACAGCAAATTATATTATTAAAGACAGTGTGAAATATACTTTGAACATTCCGCCAAATACGCCTTCATTCATTCTTATTAAATTGGGTGGTGGCGAGTGGGAACATATTGGCATCAATTCTTATCGTCTTTGGCTTGATTTTGATGTAGCAAGATCAATTATATTTTATAATAATGCTTATTACTTAGTGCCTTTCCTTCGTCCATTCTTGCCAAGTCAGACCGGCACAGTTTACGGAAACCTTGCACCAAAGGATGCATTTCCTGAAGTAGTGAAAGTATTCAGCACAACTGATACAGCGATGGCTTTACCTAATCGGGACGGCAACTTTTTAGTGAGAGGATTAAAAGACGGAACTTATTCAGTATGGATTCATTCGTTACGTGCAGATTCTTTAGGTATCGCAATTCAGCCATATAAGGATACAACGATCAGCAATGTTGTGGTGAAAAATGCGAACACCGTTTTTGTGGGGAATATCACTTTACATAAATAGTTTTTCATAGGCAGTATAGAGGGTAAATAAAAAGAGGAGCAGTATCTACTGTTCCTCTTTTTTATTTTGCAAATATTTTTTTAGTCTGTATTAATTAAGCGGAACATTAAAATAGCAGCACGTTGTATTAAGTATGGAAATTCTTTCAAATTAATAGTTTCACCCGGCGCATGTGCGCCATTTCCAGATGCGCCTAATCCGTCTAAGCAATCAACATATTTAGCAACATACGAAATATCACCTGCGCCTCTTCCGCCCGGATCGCCGGCAATACTTTCGCCGATACCCATATCTCTTGTTGCTTTGTCTAAAATTTTCAGGATCTTATTATTCCCTTCAGTCGGCTCCATTGCAGGAATGCCATCACTAAATTTTATTTCTGCATTTGTTCCTTTAAGATGGTGTGCAACAATTTCCTTCATCTTTTTTCTTGCAGCTTCTTTTTGTTCTTCTGTTAAAAAACGTAAGTCGCCCGAAACATAACAGGACGGAGAAACGATATTACTTTTTCCGATGGCATTTCCAATAGCTTTGCTTTCATCATAGTTTACATCAGAACCGCCAACAATCAGTCCGGGGTTGAAAGTGAGATATTTCTCCGTACTTAATTGCTCCCTGAATTCATTTAATATTCTGGCAGATTCATAAATAGCACCGTAACCGGATTTAAAAACACCGCTTGAATGAAAAGTATTGGCAGTAACTGATAATTTCCAATTGCTGGATCCTCTGCGGGCAGTTGCAACAGAATGGAGTCCTTGAGCACCTTCGAAGCCTAAAGCAACATCGCATTGTTTTGCTCTTTCAATAAAATCTTTTCTGCTGATGCTGGTGGGTGTTCCGGCTCTCTCCTCATCACCTGTAAAATAAACAACAACAGTTGCATCATCAAGCAAATGCATACTTTGTAATGCCTGCAATGCAGCAATGGCGATCACATCACCACCTTTCATATCATTGGCACCTTGTCCGGTTGCAGTTGAATCATTCAACATTTTCCATGGATTGGCGGGCATATCAGGTTCGAAAACAGTATCCAAATGACCGATGATAAATATTTTTTTTCCTTTCTTGCCATTACGAATAGCAACCAAATGGCCTGCACGGTTCAATGAATCTGGTAACGGTACCCATTCAGAATGCAGTCCCGCTTTTTCCAATTCCCTGCTGAAAATTGCGCCTACTTTTTTAACCCCTTCTTTATTTAAAGTGCCGCTGTTGATATTCACCGTTTCAATCAACATATTTTGAGCCTCATTCAAATGTGCGTTGATATATTGAATGATCTGCTTTTCTTTCTCAGAAAGCGACTGGGAATTGCCTTTAAAGGCAACAAAAAGGATAAGAATAATAAGCAGTGGTTTTCTCATGCAGTAATTTTTAGACAAGATAATTAAGAAACAGGATGAGCTGTAAAATTTATTTCTGCTGTTGATGAGCAACATTTTACATAGTTGCTTTTTATTTATTAGGCTATGAAGATGATTACTCGTAACTTTGCGACTTATTATTTTATTTATTTAAATTTTACAATGGACACAAAAATCAAAGGAACTGTAAAGTTCTTTAACGAAGAAAAAGGTTTTGGTTTCATCAAACATGATGATTCTAACAAAGAAACATTTGTACATGCTAATGGTTTAATCGACCAGATCGAAGCAAACGACAAAGTTGAATTTGACGTGCAAGAAGGCCGTAAAGGTTTGAATGCAGTGAATGTGAAACGTATCGCTTAAAAGTAATACTTCATAAAACCTGTTTAAGGCTGCAATATTTATTGCAGCCTTTTTTATTTATGCAGGTAATGCAAATGCTGCAACATTTTCTTTAGCGATAGGGAGAAATAAAAACCAGCAAAGTGCCATTAACAATGACGGAAATTTTTCCGGATTCGATTCAGCCGCTTTTGAAAAATACACCACTGTTTTTTCTTTTTCTGCTTCGAGGCCGCAAATCAATAAGGGATTCTTTTTACTTTTTTTGTAAATCATGAGTTCAGCCAAAGGATTGCTCTGAATCATGTAATGAAAACGTTCATCATTCAATTCAATGAATCCTTCGTTCTTAAACAATATTTCATGAGTGATTTGCCCGATCCTTATGCCATATTCATTTTTAAGTATCGTCTTATTCAATAAAAAACCTTCTCTATCAATGTGAAAAGTCCTTCTGCAATCTTCACAATCGATCTTTGCAGAATGTTCCTGATGATTTAAAGAGAGTGACATCAATTTTTTCAAGCCGTTCCATAATTCATATACTTCATGATCATCCTCCACTTTTACGGGGATCCATTGTAATCTTGAATGATTATTCATACAGGGCAGGTAGTTGAGCGAGTAAGATAATCTCTGCCTTTCAGAATTGTACCACTTAACAGAAAGATAATATTGAGATGTGAATAAACGGTACATATCGAAGTTTTTTTTAAACCTGCTGTTAAGCTGAAATATGAACAGAATTTACAGGTAGTTATGCTATTTCTTACTGCTTTAGTGCAAAAGCCATCGAATAATACAGAAAACCAAGCTTTTACTGATATTAAATAATAAATTTGTTGTTTTACACCTGTAAAAACAGGCAAGGATTAGCAAAGCAAATTTTTAATTTAAAAAATGACACTATACGAAAACAGTTTATTATGAGTGATTTGATGAAACAATTGAATGAAACGGTTCTTTATATCCGTTCTAAAGTGAAAACGGAAGCAACTATTGGTGTTGTATTGGGAAGTGGATTGGGAAATTTGACCAATGATATAGAGACTGAATTTGCGATCCCGTATGCGGATATTCCGCATTTTCCGGTAAGTACTGTAAAAGGTCATAGTGGTAAATTATTGTTCGGCAAGATGGGAGGCAAACCTGTTATAGTGATGGGCGGTCGTTTTCATTATTATGAAGGATATACCGCACAGCAGGTAATTTATCCCATCAGGGTAATGAAACAATTAGGCGTAAAAACTTTATTGTTATCGAATGCAGCAGGAGGTGTAAACCCAACTTATGCGGTAGGCGATCTGATGATAATCAACGATCATATCAGTTTCTTCACAGAAAATCCTTTGATGGGAAAAAATGAAGACGAGATCGGTACAAGATTTCCCGACATGAGCGAACCTTATTGCAAAGAATTGATCGCAAAAGCACATGCTATTGCAAAAGCGAATGGAATTAAAATTTACGAAGGAGTTTATACGGCCGTTACAGGTCCGACTTTCGAGACCAGGGCAGAATATAAATTAATAAAAATATTAGGCAGTGATGTTGTTGGGATGAGTACTGTACAGGAAACCATTGCAGCAGCACATTGCGGCATAAAAGTATTTGGTGTTAGCGTGGTTACTGATATGGGTATTCGCGAAGATGAGAACATCATTACACATGAAGAAGTATTACAAGCCGCAAAGGAAGCAGAACCCAAGCTGGCACTGCTGTTCAATGAAATGGTAAGAGCAATATAAATTTGTAAAAGATGTATTGGCGCACTAATGAAATAGTTGCTTAAATGCATCAGCGTTTTTTATCACTTCATTCACAGCTTTACTGTTAATTTGCAGCACATTTCATCAGCATGAATCTATTGTCCGGCAAAAAAATATTGTTCTTATCAAGTATGTTACTTGTATGGATGATGAATGCTGATGCACAGAACCGTTATTCTCAATCAGGATCACCAACCATTGCTTACGACAGTCAGGGCCGACCTATCGGTAACAGCGGCAGTAAAAAGGATTCGTTGCAGCACAGAGATCGTTATGCTGATTCTATCACTATTTATTATCGGTATTATGATTCAACGCGTACCCGCAGTTTAGATTCTTCTTTAAATGATTTCAGTAATAAATTAGTTCAGCCTTATTGGTATAATAATCTGGGCAATTACGGAACGGCTGCACATTCACTTGTTTTTAATCCTTTGATGAAAGCCGGATGGGATGCAGGTTTTCATCAATACGATATGTATAATTTCAGGGTAGAAGATACCCGTTTCTTTACCACAACAAGACCCTTTACTGAGTTGGCTTATTTATTGGGTAACAAAGCAGAACAGATGATAAATATTCTGCATACACAAAACAGGAAAAGCAACTTTAATTTTTCATTCGAATACCATTTCAGTAATTCTCCGGGTTTATACAAGACACAGAATGCAAGCAATAGTAATATGCGTGCAACAACGCATTATCAATCGCCCAATAAACGGTATGAAAGTTTTTTCATTTTCATTTCCAATAAAAATTCATCTTCTGAAAACGGAGGATTACAGGATGTTAAACAATTAGACAGCCTTGCATTAAACGATCCTTTTGAATTAAATACAAGATTAGGGGCAACAGCATTGGCATCGCGTAATCCTTTCAATACTTCGGTTTATACCGGAAACACGTATACTGACAATACAATTTTATACCGGCATCAATACGATTTCGGTCAGAAAGATTCTTTGGTTACAGATTCGGTCACTTACAAATTGTTTTATGCCCGCTTGCGGATACAACACACTATTTCATTGAAATCGAGTAGTTATACTTTTTCAGATGTCTATCCCGATTCAACAAATTATCAAACCTATTTCAATAAAACTATCCCTTCAGGAGATACCGTTAGATATAGAGATGCATGGAGCAATCTTTTGAATGAATTCAGTATTGTTTCTTTTCCTGAAAAAAATAATCAAAGCCAGTTTTTGAAAGCAGGAATTGCTTTGCAGAATTTAAAAGGAACATTTGCAGATACTTCTTCTTCTAATTTTTACAATGTATATGTATTGGGCGAATACCGGAACCGCACACGCAATCAAAAATGGGATATCGAGGCCAATGGTCAATTATATCTGAACGGACTGAATGCAGGCGATTATGCAGCTTTGATAAGTTTGAAAAGAAGGCTCAGCAAAACATTGGGATATTTGCAATTGGGTTTTCAGAACACCAACAAAACACCTTCATTTATTTTTGACCCGTTGACCAGTTTTCCTGTCAGCAACAAACAATCCTATAATAAAGAAAATATTGTTCGGCTTTTTGCTGATTATGAAAATCCAAGAAAGAACTTCAGGCTAAGCGGAGAATATTATTTAGTGAGTAACTATACTTATTTTGATAGTTTTTTTGTTGCAAAACAAGAAGCTACTTTGTTCAACATGCTTCATGTAAGCGCAGAGAAAAAAATCAAACTAAACAAATACTGGAATTGGTACGTGGAAGTTCAGTTACAGCAAACAACCGGCGATGCACCTGTTCATGTGCCATTCTTCCTAACCCGCAACAGGATTGCATTTGAAGGCAATTTTTATAAGAACTTGTATCTCTCAACAGGGATGGAACTGCGTTATTATTCGGATTATAAGGCAGATAATTATTCTCCCTTCACAGGACAATTTTTTTATCAAAACGGTTACACTACTTCCAACAGACCTGATATTAATTTGTTCTTTCACTTTCGCATTAAAAGTTTTAAAAGCTTTGTACGTTTAGAAAACGTGAATTCATTAGATCTTTCAAAAGGATTTAGTTTCACTAAATACAACTACTCTTTACAGCAATATCCGATGCAGGGCCTGTGGTTTAGATTTGGGGTTTGGTGGAATTTTGTGAATTAACAAACCTTCCGCATAAAATCATTTTCTGATTCATTTATACTTCTTACATTCGAAAATAAAACTCATTTATTATGAAACATTTGTTATTAGTATTGATGATATTTTTTGTTTCCTCAAGTTTATTTGCACAAGCAAAGGAAGAAACAATTAAGGTTTCCGGTAATTGCGGAACCTGTAAAAAGAAAATCGAAAAAGCTGCCACTGCTGCAGGTGCAACATTTGCAAGCTGGGACAAGACCACGAAGGTTTTAGCGGTTAAATATGATGCTTCAAAAACATCAGATAAAAAAATAGAAGAAAGTATTGCAGCTGCAGGTTATGATACAGAGGATGTAAAAGCAAGTGATGAAGCGTATAAGAAATTAGATGAGTGTTGCCAGTACGACCGAAAGACCGCCAAGAAACAATAAATAAAAAATAAAATATTATTTGACTGCCTGATATTTATTTATGGGCAGTTTTTTTATGCCAAACAATTTTTCTTCCGGCTAATATTTTAAAAACAAATTTATCAGTGGCATCTGTCAAACCGAAACCCGGCCCCATATTTAATTCCCAATCTTTATTGTTCAAAAGATCATACACAATGAATATGGCATGATTTTGTTGAGCTAATTTATCAAAGCCGTTAATCGGTCCCATGCTTCCGTAATATTCAATCCCCAAACTTGCATTCTTGAAAAAAGCATACGATGTCTTTACATTTGGTTCGAATGAAGGAGCTGTATTTTGATTTACACCTTTCAATGAAACACCCAATGTTGGATTGAATGAAATATAAAATTTACCCCAGTCTTTATCAATAATGGGACGAATTTCCAAACTCCATGTATCAGGCGAATATTCTGCACGCTGATAACCGATCTCTGCAGATAAACTTAAACCAACAGGCAATTTCCATTTTTCCGGCGCTGCAATTCGCGGACGAATATGTGTGCCCACAAACTGATAACCGTAAGGTGAAGTATAGTTGGTGAATAAATAAAATCCAATTTCGAAATTATCTGTGATGCCCTGTGTGATCTCTACTGTTTCGTGCAATGCATGATGGGATGGACGCACACCATCAACCACATTTTTTTCTCCGCTAAAAGTATAATTGCTGTGCAACTCAAAAATGGTGCTTCTTTTGGGTTGCGTTTCTGCGCCATATACCTGTATCTCATAATTATCTTGTGAGAAAATTATTTGAGACGATAAAAGAAAAATAAAAACCAATAATTTTCTCATGAACAAAATGAATGAATTGCAAAAGAAGTAATTTTTTTGATTCGGTTAGCAGGAATTATTTTTCAAAATATACATGGCTGGCACCTACCCATTCTTTGTCTTTATTGTATCGCACACCGATCATTTTGCCTTTGCTTAATCTTGCTAAGTTAAAAGTGGCAACTGGTCTTGCTTCACCTTCTTTCCAAAAATAAAATATTCTTATTTCTGCTTTGGCAGGAATATCAGGTGTTTCAATCACATCGGCATATTTTACTTTACGTTGTAATATCCAATTATGCGGATCGCTTACACTACTGATGTCTTCGGGACTAACATCAATTACTACACCCTGTCCTGCAAAAGAGAACAGCGGTTTTAAAACATAGTTCTCCAGATCTTCAGGCAGTTCTTTTATTTCATCTAAGAATGTTGTTTGCGGAACATAAGGGTGCTGAATAAACGGCAATGTATATTTGCTGATACGGTAAAACCAATTGGGGTGCGGTACCCATTCAACTTCCAACTCTGCAGATAATATTTTTCCTTTCTCCTGTAACTCGGCTGATTGCTGATGCAGGTCATCAAAAATGATCCTATTATAAATTCTTTTTATTTCAATTTTCTTACCATCTTTTTCATAAAATAATTTTTTACCTTCTAATATCAGATCAGTTAAACAAACGATCGGAATACCCATATAATCTTCGGTGCAATAAAAATCAACTCTCGTCTTTTGTTCGTGCGGTAATAATTCCAACAGAATAACATTTTCAGCAGGCACATCTTTTACAATGATCTCTTTCAATAATTGCAAATAAGATTCTTTGTTGAATCCGTTCAAATAAGCAGAATAAGTATCAGGAATATTGAAATGCCTTGTTGTTAATTCATCATGCCAAATCTGATAAGCAAACAAAGAAGGGAAGCCCTGCATTTCGATCAATTGCGGTTCTAATTCGCCTTTATCATTTTCGCAGATACCGAAATCGAATGCAATAAAATGTGAGAAGACATTTTCATTTTTTATTTGTATGTCTTCCGGAATTGCATTTTTGGTGATCGCTAAAAAATTAGGCTGTGTGATCACATCCACAATACTTTCGCAGGCAGATAATATTTTTTCGGTAAAAACTTTATCAACAAACACGGGTGTTTCAGCCACACGGAAATCAATACTGCCGGGATGTTTACCCTTCAGTTCTTCGAGAAATTTTTCATATTTCTCTTTCGAATAATTATCATTAAACCATTTTCTTAATGCTGTAACCATAAAACCCAGTTTATTGGGGCATTGAAATTAACGAAATCTGGGTCAATAAAAGGTATTAAATGGATTAAATCAATATGACCAATCAGTATTCCACCAATTCACCTACTGCCTGATTCAAAAAGTTGGGAAGGATATGTTTGTAAGTGTACATGATCTTATCAGGATCCTGCAATTGCTCCAACATGCTTTTCCATTTTTCTTCGCCATGATTGTCAATCACGTTTTTCTTTTTATCATCACGTTGTAAATACATGCTCATACCAATCGCATCGGCTTCGGGATGAAACTGTGTGCCGATCACATATTCGTTAAAACGAATACTCATAATGGCTCTTTCATAAGGCACATGCGGTCTGTTCTTTTCAATCGATAAAATTTTCGCACCCAATTGACGCAACTTATTATGATTGGGTTCTATCACCTGATAATCCCTGCTGTCTACACTGTAAAATGGGTCTTTCAATCCTTCAAAAATAATTTCTTCTTTTCCTTCCTGCAGCATGTGAATGGGAAACACACCGAACGATGTTGAATTTCTTTTACAAACTGTGGCAATATTATAATGCCTGCACACCAATTGAAAGCTGTGACAGATCAAAAAAACATGTTTCTTGTTGATGTTGGCAAAATCGGCATTCCATTTTTCAACGGCATCAAACCATTTAAAATAGGCGTTGTCCCAATCGTTGCCTTTGCTGTCTAACGGAGAACCCGGTCCGCCTGTTGAAATAAAAATATCGTAAGAAAGATCGGGTATTTCTATATTGCGGCGCACATCAAATTCTTCGAATAACACATCCAGATTATGCACTTCGCCCCATTGATTAATGATTTCACGGATACAACGCATGCCCTGATTTTCCACACCTTCGTACAGATCAAGAATCGCGATGCGTATCTGTTTATTCTCTGTCAAATTCATAAGTGCGCAAACATAAGAATTTTACAAATAAAGCGGCAATGATAAGTATCAACAGCTGTGAAAGAATATTGTTGATACCAGCTGCAATGCAGGTGGCGGCTTCGTTGCGTCGCACACTTGTACTCCATAGCCTTGCGCGGCGGAGTACAAGTGCGGTTTGTTCTTTGCTCATCATTGCGAGAAATGAAGCAATCTGTTTTTAATTTTTACAAATAACTCAAATTCGTTTTCGGTGTTAATGCAAGCAATGTTTCGTACATCAATTGTATCGTGTTCTCAATATCACTCTTGTGCAGCATTTCAACTGTGGTGTGCATGTAACGCAATGGAATAGAAATCAAAACACTCGGACAACCATCGTTAGCATAAGCAAAACTATCTGTGTCTGTTCCGGTGCTACGGCTGACAGTACGCATTTGCAAAGGAATTTTTTTCTTCTCAGCAATGTCCTGCACAAAACTTAATAATTTATTGTGTACTGCCGGTCCGTAAGTAGGAGATGGGCCTTTGCCACAAGCAACATCACCTTCAATGATCTTACTGATCATCGGTGTTTGCGTATCGTGAGTAACATCGGTGATGATGGCAACATCAGGTTTAATTCTGCGTGCAATCATTTCAGCACCACGCAAACCAATTTCTTCCTGCACTGCATTCACGATATACAAACCATAAGGTAATTTTTTATTGTTTTCTTTTAAAAGCCTTGCTACTTCTGCGATCATGAAACCACCAATGCGGTTATCGAATGCACGGGCAATTAAATAGTCATAAGCTAATTCATCATAACCTTCTTCATAAGTAACAACAGAACCAATATGAATGCCCAATGCTTCTACTTCTTTTTTTGTTCGGGCGCCGCAATCGAGAAAAAGATTATCCACTTTTGGTGCTTGTTCTTTTTGATCGCCGCTGCTCATGCGTGTATGAATGGCCGGCCATCCGAACACAGCTTTTACAGTTCCTTTTTTCCCATGTATCAAAACACGTTTTGCTGGAGCGATCTGATGATCTACACCACCGTTTCTTTTTAAATAAATAAATCCTTGTTCAGTTATATAATTTACAAACCAACTGATCTCATCTGCATGGGCTTCAATCACCACTCTAAATGTTGCTGTGGGATTGATCACACCAACAGCAGTTCCGTAAGCATCGGTGAAATGTGTATCCACTAAAGGTTTCAGATATTCTAACCACACTTTTTGTCCGCTGCTTTCAAAACCAACAGGCGATGCTGTGTTCATGTATGTTTTTAAAAACTTGTAAGAAGCTTCTGTAAGAATGGATTTACTTTTCGTTTTTGTTTTTTTAGTTTTTGCCATGATTCATTATTTTAAAAAAGAGTAAAACTGATGATTCCGCATAATGCTTTTATCAACATCAGTCCGTCAATGATTGCAAGATAGTAGAGAATACTTTTACGTTGATACATTGACCATGCAACAGTTATCAACAAAATAAAGGGAATGGTATTAATAAGGATGCGCATTACTGCAAAATGATGACTGATGGTGAAGACCAGAAAAGTACCTAAACCAATGATGCACAAAGGTGTCATGATATAATAAATGGTCTTTCTTAAGCCAACCCTTACTACAAAAGTTTTTAATTGTTGGTTATAATCATAGGCAAAATCTTTTATATCGAACATGATGCAGAGAACTGTGATGAACATCATGTTTTTCACGAATAGCAAAAACCCAAATAATGTTATGTTGTAAACTTCATTGGTTTCAATGGAATGAAATAAAACAGAGTAGATAGTGACAGCACCACTCCATACAAAACCGATCACAAAAGGTTTCATCCAACCATTATTGCGCAGGTTATATTTTTTGAATTGCAAAGATTCTATTCCATAATAAAAGATCGCAACAAGCGGAAATGATATGAGCAGAAACCATTGTGCTAACGGCATTTGTAAGAGATGTATCCAAATATCTTTGGAAATAAAAAATGCAGCAATGATCATCATGATTGTCAGCAGTAACTGTGAACGTATCATCAATTGCCTGTTACTTAGATACCAGACAGAACGTTTATTGTTTTTATCAGCGGTTGTAACACCGATATAAGCTTTGGTATAATAAATAACAGTTGCAGAAAATAGCAGAATATAATACCAAAATGAATTGAGTGGGGTTTCCTGTTGAATATTTGCTTCAATAGAAAGTGCTACGGCGCAAATGCCATAAAAATAATTTCCGAAGAAAATGAAAGAAGCAATTTTATTGCGCAATGTTTATCTGTGTACGATGATGATGGTTGGTCCCTTTAAAGTATCGCTTTTATTCCCTGCCAAGTCTTTTGCCCAAAAATTAAATACACAGGTATCATTTTGATTATTGCAGGCAGGTTCCTGCATGGCCGGATATCCTAGATTAAATCCGTATGCCAGACTAACTACAAAAACACCTTTTAAATTTCTTGACTCGGGAAAAGCTGGAATGCGGTAACCGCTAACGAAATTACTTTTTGAACAATTTTTAGTTACTTTCTGCACCCAAAGCGTATCCTGTACATCGCCCTGTGCATCGGTAAATTCAATATTAAAGGTCAATACCTGATTCGGATTCAACACTGATGTATTCACACTTTTAAAAAAAAGTTGCGGTTTATCAGTATACTTGCCCTTGTTACAGGAATTTGTTATGACAGCAATAACAAATAGTATCAATATTTTTGCCTTCATAGCTTTTATATTCATTTCAAATGTAGTTAAATCATTTCAACCCATTACTGTGCAGTCATCACTTGTTAACAATATTTTTTCAATTAATGCTCAAAGTTTTCAGCAAACAGCAGGCGATGTTTTTCAGTTTCAATATCAAAACAATGCTGTTTATGCTAAATGGTGCGATCTGATATCATCTCTCAACCATCAACCGTCAACTGAATTTCCGTTTCTTCCCATTTCTTTTTTCAAGAGCCATCAAATAACCACAACGCTGTTTGAACCGCAGCAAATATTTGAAAGCAGCGGCACCACACAAACCATCAACAGCAGGCATTTGGTTAAAGACAACGGTTTGTACAAACAAAGTTTCAGCAAAGCATTTGAAATATTTTATGGTGATATTACAAAATGGTGTGTGATCGGCTTATTGCCTTCCTATCTCGAAAGAAATAATTCTTCTTTGGTGATGATGGCAGATGAATTAATAAAGATGAGTAACAATGCCGACAGTGGCTTTTATTTATACGATTATGACAGACTGAAAGAAACATTGCAGCGATTGGAATCACAAAAGCAAAAAACATTGCTAATCGGCGTAACATTTGCCTTGCTTGATTTTGCTGAAACCTATCAAATGAATTTGGAGTACACAACGGTCATGGAAACTGGCGGGATGAAAGGAAGAAGAAAAGAACTCACAAGATTTGAAGTACATGACTTTTTACAACAAAGATTAGGTGTTGAACATATTCATTCCGAATATGGCATGACTGAATTATTGTCGCAGGCCTATTCAAAAGGTGATGGAATATTTGTTTGCCCGCCATGGATGAAAGTATTGGTGAGAGATGAAGAAGATCCTTTGCGGGTAAGTGTTTCAGGCAGGGGAGTATTGAATGTGATCGATCTTGCCAATATCTACAGTTGCAGTTTTATTGCAACAGATGATGTGGGAATAGTGTATGAAGACGGCAGTTTTGAAGTGTATGGCAGATTAGATAACAGCGATATTCGCGGATGCAGTTTGTTGGTTGTGTAAATGACGATTATATTTGCAATCCTCGGAAGGTTTAAAATGTTTAAAAGGTTCAAGAGGTTATCATCAAAGAGAATTCAACTTTTTCAACTTCTTAAACCTGCTGTTTGCCCGGGTGGCGAAATTGGTAGACGCACTGCCTTCAGGTGGCAGCGTTCGCAAGGATGTGCTGGTTCGAATCCAGTCCCGGGCACAAATAAAAAAGCCTTAACAGAAACCCTGTTAAGGCTTTTTTTATACATTTTTGAAATAAACAGTACTCTAAAAAAAATAATATAAATTGTTACCAGAATTTTTGAACCATCCCTCAAAAAGCCTCCTAACTGCATGAAACGTCTATTCAATCAGTACAAATATTTCAGGTACTTCATTTATTTTTTGAGCGGGCTGGTAGCATTGATCCTGATCTTATTTATTGCACTAAACATCTATGTTTCTGCCCATAAAAAAGAATTGATCGAAAAAGCCACTGTTGAGATCAGTGATCACATTGGCGGGACAATACATATTGATGATATTTCCGTCTCTTTCTTTAACAATTTTCCTTATCTGTCAATTCAATTAAAGAACCTGAGTGTTTCTGATTCTTTGGTGGCTGTAACAAAACATCCATTGATCCAGGCAGAAAAAATATTTGTTCGTATCAACACATTTAAGCTATTCATCGGCGAAATATCATTGAACAAAATCGAAGTTGACAATGCAGGATTTTATTTATTTACAGATAACACCGGTTATACAAACGGTTATTTATTGAAAGGGAAAAATAAACCGCAATCAAAACCCGCAGAAGATAAGGCAGTCAAAAATATTTTTGATCATATCGAATTAAATAAGGTTGCTGTCACCATTGATGACAGCAAGAAACAGCAGTTGCTTGATTTTTACATCAATCAGATGAATGTAAAATCTCAAAGCAATGATTCCTCGCTGATATTTAACATTAAAAATTCTATTTTGATTAAAAGCCTTGCTTTTAATCTTCCCAAAGGAAGTTTTGCCGAGAACCATTTGCTGGAAGGGAATTTTGCGATTGCATTTCAACCTAAAAAAAATAAACTGAGTTTCGACAGTATTCCGATAAGCCTATCAAAACAGGATTTTATTTTCAACGGCGCTTTTATATTTGGTGATGTGCAGCAATTTGATCTGAATATTATCACAAAAAACATATCGGTTGATTTTGCAAAGACTTTACTCACCAAAAAAATTGCAAAAGCTATTAATATAGTTTCCGTTAAAGCACCTCTTGATGTTGTTGCACATATCGGCGGTCCTTTAAAAGGAGAACCCTTAGTGCGAGTTGAATGGCTAACAAAAAATAATTCTGTCACAACCCCATTTATCAATTTCGATTCCTGTTCTTTCAGAGGAAGTTATACCAATGAAGCAGTGAAAGGATTGGAACGCAACGATGAAAATTCAAGGATTGCAGTACATGATTTTACGGGTAAATATCAGGATCTCGTTTTGTCGTCTGATGATATCATCATCAATGATCTCACCACACCTTTGCTCAGTTGCGATCTTCATTCTTCTTTTTCAATGGATGCATTGAACAGTGTTTTAGAATCTGATGCCATGACCTTATCAGGAGGAAATGGAACATTGGATATTATGTATGACGGACGCATCGATCATATCACACATGAAAACACAAATGTTTCAGGATCGATTAGATTTGAAAAGGGAAACATCCAGATGAACAGTTCCCGATCAACATTAACGGATTGTACAGCTAAGATTGAATTTAAAGACAGAAATATCTCGGTTGATACTTTGCTTTGTAAGATCAATGGAAACCCCATCAGGATGTGGGGTACAGCAAAAAACACTTTATCGTTATTGGAAGAAGCACCCCGAAATGTAGAGCTTAACTGGAATGTTTTTGCACCTGTGTTGAACATAGATCATTTAAGCAGTATCATATCCAGAAAATTTCCCGCCAAACAACATGTTGCCAAAAAAAAATCTTCCGGATTGGCTAAAACAGTGCACCAATTTGATCAGATGCTGTATAACGGAAATATTTCCGTTCGCCTCAATGCCGATAAATTGGTGTATCATAAATTCGAAGCCAATAACCTGAAAGCTGCCATTCAGATCACAGAAAATTCATGGAACCTGAATAATGTTTCCCTGCTCTATGGCAAAGGGAATATGAGTGTTGCTGCGAAAGTTGTGGAACAAACGCCCAATGTTTTTGTATTGCATGCTTCAATTGATATGAAGAATATGGATGCACAAAAAGTTTGGTACGGGTTTGATGATTTTGGTCTAACAATGCCTACTTCAAAGAATTTAAAAGGTATTTTGTCAGTTCACACCAATATAAATAGTGGTTTAAATAAGTCAGGCGATTTTAATCTGAACACATTAAACGGAGATGCTGATCTTTCTATTAAGAACGGCGCATTAATTAATTTTGAACCTGTTCAAAGCCTGCAGAATTTTTTATTTAAAGGACGAGATTTTTCCAATATCAGTTTTGCAGAGATAAAAAATAAGTTCACTTTCAAAAAAGGAGAAGTAAATATCTCCAGGATGGAAATAAATTCCTCCGTACTTTCTTTATTCCTCGAAGGCGTTTACAGTACCAACGGAAAAAATACGGATATAAGTGTTCAGGTGCCGTTGAGTAATTTAAAAAAGCGTGATAAAGAATATAAACCTGAAAATATCGGTACTGATAAACATGGCGGGATGAGTGTTTATCTGAGGGCCAAGACGGATGAGGACGGGAAAATAAAAATTCGTTACGATCCATTCAAACGATTCAGAAAATCTAAGGCCAAAGTATAGCAATAACCAACGAGGCATTTGCTTACTGTATTCTTATATTTGCGTAAACTTCTGATCATGCTACAATTTCGTGCAGTCTTATTTTTATTGGTCATTTCAATTACGGCGAATTCACAAGCTTTAATAAAAACTGCGAATAAGAAAACGGCATCTAAGAATGCACCTATCGGTGTGTTCGATTCCGGTACAGGCGGACTCACTGTTTTAGAAGCAATGTTAACTTTAGATGCTTTTAATAATGAAACGGGAAAGCCCGGGGCAGATGGCAAATTAGATTTTCAATCAGAGTTTTATCAATACCTCGCTGATCAGGCAAATATGCCCTACGGAAATTATGCAGCAGAAAATAAAACTGATTTATTAAAAGAACATATTTTAAAGAACATGAATTTTTTTCTGCAAAAACAATATGCATTGCTGCAGGAAAAACAATTCAAAACATTTGAAAAACCACAGGTTAAAATGATCGTGATCGCCTGTAATACAGCCACAGCGTATGCTTTAGGCGATATTAAAACAATGTTGAAAGAAAAGGGTTATTCTATTCCTGTGATCGGTGTGATCGATGCCGGAAGCAAAGCTGCATTGCAATATCTGAAAACGCATAGCAAAGGAACCATTGGTGTTTTTGCAACGGCAGGAACAGTTGCATCAAACGGTTATCCGAAAACATTGAATGCAATGAAAGCGAAATTTGGTTTTGATAAATTATCTGTGATCAGTCAGGGTGGGGTTGGCTTGGCCGAAAGTATCGATCGCGATTATAGTTTTTATGTGGATACTTTAACCAAACCAAGAAAAGATTATAAAGGCCCATCATTAAAAAATTCTTTAGTGATCGATACAACATTGATGAATATTTATCATTTCAATAAATCATACAATCAATTATTGTGTGAATATGATGATCAGGGAAAATGTTTGGATGTTCAGTTGAATGATCCTTCCAATTATGTACGTTACCACTTGGTTACATTGTTGGAAAAGATGATCGCTGAAAAATACAACGAACCGATGAACACATTGATACTTGGCTGTACGCACTATCCTTATTTGAAAGACACCATTGCAAATGTGTTGTATGAATTATACAATTTTCAAACGAATGGAAAATTTAGATACAGAAAATATTTAGTTGAGCATGTTGAATTAATTGATCCTGCATTGGAAACTGCCAAAGACGCATACATCGCCATGCATGAAAACAATTTGATGAATACTGAATCAAAACAGGAAAATAAATTCTTCATCACTATTCCAAACACTGCTTTGAGCGAAGTGAAGCTGCAGCAAGATGGCTGGTTTACTTATCAATATAAGTATGGCCGCAAAGCCGGTGCTGATTTGGATTATGTACAATTTGTTCCTTTCGATCTTCAAAATATTTCAAGAGCAACCTATCAAAGATTCCATGCTGTATTGCCGCATGTGTATGTAGAACTGAAAAAATTTAATTCGCTACTTCCGTAACTATGGTCTTTGCAGCGTCACTGATTTTCTTTGATTGCCTTCCGATCAATATCACGCCAACGATCACCAATAATGTTCCGATCAGTTGCAATGCAATAATTTTTTCTCCCAAAATAAAATGCGCCTGAACAATGGTTGATACAGGTCCAATGCTGGTAATGATGGCAACATTATTACTGCCAATACTCTTCATACCATAACTCATCATGAACGATGGAAGCACCGTTGCAATGATCGCCAATGCAGCAGAATAATAAACCAATGTTGGCGTAAACTCAATACCGGCAATAGTTTTAGTGGATAAGAAATGTACAAAGATTCCTGTCGTTGCAAATAACATAGCATAAACAGTATAGCGTGTTGCACCAACATTATTCACCAATCTTCCTGTTCCAACCAAATAGAACGAATAAGTTACTGCACAGAGAAATATCATGAATGTGCCGTAATAAAAATTTGGATTGGATGTATCCAATTTCATTTCACCCAAATAAGCAATACCAATTCCTGCATAGGTTAATGCCAATGCAATGAATTGTGTTTTGCTCAATTTTGTTTTAAACCAAAATGTATTAATGAGCACTGCGAATGTTGGATACAGAAATAAGATCAATCTTTCCAATCCGGCAGAAATAAATTGCAGCCCGATAAAATCAAACAAACTACTTAAATAATATCCGAAAATACCCATCAAAAAAATAAAGAACCATTGTCTGGCTGTTACATTTGTCTTGCCTTCTTTTCTTCCTTCGATCCAACCGATCACCAAATAAAACGGCAGTGAAAATAACATCCGTAAACTCAATAAAGTTATGGCATCAACATGCGTTGCATGAAAGCAAAGTTTTACAAAAATGGCTTTGGTAGAAAAGAATATCGCACCCGACAACGTAACGAGAAAACCGGTTAATGATATTTGTTTTTGTTGTTGGGTCATAGTTGATAGGTCATAGGTAATGGGTCATAGTTGGAACGAAAAAGTAGCTCGGTATCTACTAAGAACTATCCTCTATGAACCATGAACTTTCTTCTAAACACTCACATTAAAATCTCTCAACGCATCATTTAAACTTGTCTTTAGATCCGTGCTGGTCTTGCGTTGCCCGATGATCAATGCACAACTTACATTATATTCTCCCGCAGGAAATTTCTTTGGATAAGTGCCCGGTATCACCACACTTCTTGCGGGTACACGGCCGCGATATTCAATAGGTGATGGCCCGCTTACATCAATTATCTTCGTTGATTGCGTTAGTACAACATTCGCACCCAACACTGCTTCTTTTTCTACTTTCACACCTTCTACAACGATGCTTCTGCTGCCGAGAAAACAACCGTCTTCAATAATAACCGGACTTGCCTGCAATGGTTCCAATACACCGCCAATACCAACGCCGCCACTTAAATGAACATGCTTACCGATCTGTGCACAACTTCCAACAGTTGCCCAAGTATCCACCATCGTTCCTTCATCCACATACGCACCAATGTTTACATAACTTGGCATCAACACCACATTCTTTGCAAGGAATGCACCATAACGAGCCACCGCATGAGGCACTGCACGAACACCTAATGATGCATAATCTTTTTTCAATAACATTTTATCGTAAAACTCAAATGGAGGTAAGTTAAATGTCTGCATTTGTTGTATGCCGAAATACAGCAATATCGCCTGTTTCACCCATTCGTTCACATGCCAGCCCTGCCCGACTGCATCATTCAGGCGGGCGTTATCCGATGGTGCTGCGGTTCTTAATCTGCCTTTATCCACTTCTTCAATTACGGCACGTACCGCATCACTGTATTTTTTGTCTTTCAATAATTCACGGTTAGCCCATGCTTCTAAGATCAATGCTTGTAATTCCATCATTCAAAATTTTTGCAAACATAATGTTTGATGTGCAAATGCGTAAAGTGAAGCCCGTAAATGATTATTGTGTGACCAACTTGTGTATTTCATAGCATCGACTGTTGCGTCGCACTCTTGTGCAATCAGAACTTAATTCAACTAAACAACCCTAACTGCACCGGCTTTTTAAAAACAATTTTTTCTTCTTTTAATTTAGGATTCGTAATTGTATAAACTTCAGTCGCTTCATGTCTCGATGCTACAATAATTTTAGTTCCTTTTGCATGTTGCTCAAAAACAGATGCTGCCAATTGCGGAGAATTATTTTCCTGTGATAAATGCGACAGCAACAAATGCGTCATAAACGGCGGACGATGTTTGATAAATAATTCCAAAGCCTGTTTATTGGAAATATGCCCTTGTCCGCCACGGATCCTGTTTTTTAAATGCAAAGGATAAGAACCTTTCTCCAACATCACTTCATCATAATTGCTTTCTAAAAATGCAGCATGGCATTGTTTAAAATAATGGATCACATTTTCACAAGCAATACCAATATCGGTGATAACGCCGACTGTGATTGAATTGTGGCGAATGATAAAACTATGGGGATCGGCAGCGTCATGTTGCTTTGTAAAGGCAGTTACCGTTAATTCACCAACAGCAATAGGCTTATTTGCTTTGAATGTTCTGGACAAATGTTTAATTAATATCGGTCCGTGTTTAGCAGTTGCTTCAGTAATATAAACAGGCAGACTGTATTTATTTGCTAACACCGAAACTCCTTTTATATGATCTCCATGTTCGTGTGAAACAAAAATGGCTTTCACCTTTTTCATCAATAATCCAAGTTTCTTCATTCTTCTTTCTGTCTCACGACAAGAGATACCCACATCTACTAGCACGGCTTCATTGTGATTGCCCACATAATAACAATTGCCGTTGCTACCCGAGTTTAAAGATGTAATGAATAATGACATGATTGATGCAAAGAAAACTAATTTTTAATTGATAGGATTTTTGTTTTCAGATCGGATCAAAAATAAATTTTCTGCTCTGTATCTTTTGATACCGTTTTGAGTTGAAGCCACAACGTATCATTGTTCTGTTAAACAAAACAATAACATTATGAAAAGTAAAATTTATTTCAGCTTCATTGCTTCCGTACTTATTTTTTATTTCACGGCAGTAACCAATCAACACGCATATTCTCAAACACCAACAAACACAAAAATGAAAATTCTGATTCATGTAACCATCGGTCCCGAAAACCCGACCAAGACTGCACTCGCTTTCTTAGTGGCAAGAACTGCGATAGAAGAAGGTCATACAGTAACGATGTTTCTCGCAGGCGATGCAGTGCAATTGATACGCGACAATGTATTGGATAATCTTGCAGGCCTTGGCACCGGCAAACTGCGTGATCATTTTGATGCCATTGTAAAAGGTGGCGGCAAATTCTATTTGTCAGGTAATTCCAGCAAGGCTCGCGGTGTAACGGATGCCGATATTAAAGATAAACATGCAGAGTTTGCACTGCCAACTGTTTTGATAAGACTTTTAACTGAAAGCGATAAATCGCTGACTTACTAAAAAACAATAAGAGAAAAGAATTTGAAATTATAATAATTGAATCGCTCCTCTGAATAATTTTATTTTCTTTTCTCTTTCAAACTGTTTCAATATTCTTGATACAACAACTCTCGTTGTTCCGAGATCATGTGCTAAATTCTGGTGAGAAATATGAATCGTATTCTTTGCTTCTGTTTCACATTTTTTTCTCAGGTATTCCAGTACACGGACATTTATATGCTCGAATGCGATCTGTTCGAATGAATTGATCAGTTCATCATAACGGCTTCGAAACATACGCATCACATATTTATTCCAGGAAGGATATTTTAATTGCCATTTGGTGATCATCTCTGAAGGAAAGACCAGCATTTCCGTAGGTTCTATGGCAACACCATGCGATGAACTTTTATTGTTGAAATAAGCCGCAGCCAGCGACATAGTGCATGTTTCTTCTGCACGAACATGATACAATAAAATTTCCCTGTCTTCTTTTTGTTGATACACACGGATCGTGCCTTCCAGAACAATGGGCAAAAATTTTACATACTGACCTTCTTTTACGATCACATCACCTTTATTCACCGAAAGGAATTGGGCATTTTCAAAAACTTCTTCCTGTAATTCGGCGTCAGAAAGAAAATTTAATTTTTTTAAAATGGGATTGTTCTTGTCCATGGTATTCAGTAATTAGAAGAATGAATGAGAAAATTTTTGCAATAGGTTTTAGTTCTGGCTTTCTTCTTTTTCGTCTTTGATCAGTGTCGCGATCTGAGCAGCCAATTCAGGTGTAACCGAAACGCCATGTACTTCTTTAGCATGAATAGCTGCTTGCTGTAAAACTTCTTCAACGCTGTTAGCAGTTATAACACCTTTGCAGTCGAAACCTGCATCGGAACAATGTAATGTTTTCATGATAATTTTTTTGATGAGATACAATGTTACAAATGCAGTCAGCATTAAACGGTATCAAAAGATACACAACTCATTTTTTTTATCACCTAATAATTTTCAACTTATTACTTTTGCAGCAATGAATTCTTTCGAAACTGATATTGAAAACTGTTTACGTGTTATTCAAGGCGGTGGGACTATTTTATATCCTACGGACACTATTTGGGGCATCGGCTGCGATGCTACTAATGCTGCTGCTGTTGAAAAAATTATCGAATTAAAAAATCGCCCGGCTAATAAAAGTTTTGTTGTGTTGGTTGCAGATGAAAGAGAATTGATGCAATATGTGGCTTCATTGGACCTGGAAATTTTCAATTATCTCGATCAAACTACAAAGCCAACTACCGTTATTTATGAATCGGCTATTGGCCTTGCAGATAATGTTATTGCAGATAATGGTTCTGTTGCCATTCGAATTTGCAAGGATGAATTTTGTAAACACCTCATCAAGCGTTTCAGAAAACCCATTGTCAGTACTTCTGCCAATACTAGCGGCATGCCTTCTCCACCTGCATTTGCCGAGATCGAAACGATCATTAAAAGCGGCGTTGATTATGTGGTACAGCATAAACAAGATGTTGTAACAGCGGCTGCGCCATCATCCATTATTAAATGGAATAATGGAAAAGCAGTAGTCATCAGATAAAAATAAATTATTGATTACTTTTGCAACATGCCGAAAATATTGGTCATTCAAACTGCTTTTATCGGTGATGCTGTTTTGGCGACCGGATTACTCGAAAAATTACACGCTTCATTCCCCGATACACAAATTGATTTTCTGGTTCGGAAAGGAAATGAATCTTTATTTACAAAACACCCATTTCTGCATGAACTGCTGATTTGGGATAAAAAGAAAAATAAATATACCCATCTGCTTCAGTTACTTTGGAAAATTAAAAAAAATAAATATGATACTGTTGTGAATGTGCAACGTTTTGCAGCAACAGGATTTTTAACAGCATTTTCCGGAGCAAAAGAAACAATAGGCTTCGATAAAAACCCTTTCAGTTTCTTATTTACAAAAAGAATTAAGCATTTAGTCAGTGATGGAACGCATGTGCTGCATGAGATTGACCGAAATCAACAACTCATCGCCTCTTTCACTGATGAAGTAGCTGCAAAACCAAAATTATATCCCTCAGAAAAAGATTTTACTGCTGTTGGAAAATTTAAAAAAGTAAAATATATCTGTATTGCACCCGCATCCGTTTGGTTTACCAAACAATTCCCTGCAGATAAATGGATCTCATTTATTCACAGCACACCCGATGGTGTTTTCGTTTATTTGCTGGGAGCATCCGATGATTTTGATTTGTGTGAAGAAATATATTCTCAATGTTCTCATTTGAATATTGTGAATCTTGCAGGTAAACTCAATTTTTTAGAATCAGCAGCTTTAATGAAAGATGCTCTAATGAATTATGTAAATGATTCTGCTCCCATGCATTTTGCATCTGCCATGAATGCGCCTGTAACTGCCGTGTATTGCAGCACCCTTCCTGCATTTGGTTTTGGGCCTTTGAGTGATAAAAGTTTTGTTGTTGAGACGAAAGAAAAATTAAGTTGCCGTCCATGCGGCTTGCATGGCAGAGCGGAATGCCCTGAGCAACATTTTAATTGTGCCCATCAAATTACAAATGATCAGCTATTGCTTTCTTTGGATAATGCTTGATCAATTTTTTTTGTAGCTACAATTTTATAAACAAGTTTGTATTCCCATCTTTGCCTGTGATTTTGTTTACAGCATAATCAGGAGGCTCGATCCAGTAGGTGTGATTTAAAACAAATTTAAATTGCTTGATTTCTCCTTTTTTTCCGAGTACATTTTTGCTTAGCGTAATTGCATATTGACGATCATTTATTTTCGATAATTCGAAATGATCGTTCTTATTATTCCAGTCATTAAATTCTCCTGCGATGTTTACTTGCTTAATATCGCCTCTTCTTGAACTAAGATTTATTTTGGTTTTTCCAACTATAATTGTTTCCTCATCACCAAATACAAAACGTATTGAATCACCTCTGTCAATATATCCTACACTTTGCGTTTGTGCAAAAAGGGTGGTGTTGATCAAACAAAAGATCAATAATATAAACCGGATTGTGATCTTCATGATTTTTTGATTTAATGAATCAGGGTTATTTGCCGGGTAAATTAATATTTGCTTTCTTTAGTTTTTGTTAAAGCTTAATTTTTGAATACTACTCATTTTAGTTAAACCCAACACAAATAACTTTTGCACTGCTTATATTTGTAGCCGCATGCAAATCGTTTATACAGATAAAGAACAGTTCATTTTTAAAAAAATATCAAAAGCCGCAATGGAGCTCAATGTTCCTGCATTTTTGATCGGTGGTTTTGTGCGTGATAAGATCATTGGCCGTGCAACTAAAGATGCAGATATTGTTTGTTTGGGTGATGGTATTGCATTGGCAAACAAAGTAGCAGAAAAATTTTACCCCAAACCTTATGTGTCTTTTTTTAAGAATTTCGGAACGGCACAAATAAAAATTGATGAATTTGAAATTGAGTTTGTAGGTGCCAGAAAAGAGAGTTATAATTATGAAAGCCGCAATCCAATGGTTGAACCGGGTTCATTGGAAGATGACCAGAACCGAAGAGATTTTACCATCAATGCATTGGCAGTTAGTCTAAATGAAAATGATTACGACAACTTGATCGATCCTTTCAATGGACTGCATGATATTGAACAAAAAATTATCCAAACACCATTAGACCCTTTACAAACTTTCAGTGATGACCCTTTGCGAATGATGCGTGCTATCCGTTTTGCATCGCAACTTGATTTTTTAATTGAAGCAAAAACTTTTAAAGCGATCATTGATAATACGGAAAGGATAAAGATCATATCGCAGGAAAGAATTGCAGATGAGTTGAATAAAATAATGCTCAGCCCGAAACCTTCTGTGGGATTGGATTTGCTGAGCAAAAGCGGATTGATGCAAATTATCTTTCCGCAGATGATGGCATTGCATGGCGCAGAATATGTGGATGGTCTGGGGCATAAAGACAATTTCTATCACACTTTGCAAGTGATCGATAATATTTGTGCAAACACAAACGACCTTTGGTTGCGTTGGGCTGCATTATTGCATGATATCGGTAAACCTCCTACCAAAAGGTTTGAAGAAGGGCACGGATGGACATTTCATGGCCATGAAGTGGTGGGTGCAAGAATGGTCCCTAAAATATTTTCGAAACTAAAGTTGCCGATGAACGACAAAATGAAATTCGTTCAGAAGTTGGTGGAGCTTCATTTAAGGCCGATCAGCGTAACAAAAGAGAATATCACCGACAGTGCCATTCGACGTTTATTGTTTGATGCAGGCGAAGATATTGATGCATTGATGCTGTTATGCGAAGCAGACATCACCAGTAAGAACAAACAAAAAGTAAAACGGTATTTACAGAATTTCGAATTGGTTCGTCAGCGGATGAAAGAAGTGGAGGAAAAAGATCATTTACGCAACTGGCAACCGCCGATAACAGGAGAGATGATCATGCAAACTTTTGGATTGGAGCCGAGTAAAAATGTGGGTGTCATTAAAGATGCTATTCGCGAAGCAATATTGGATGGCATCATTCCCAATTCTTATGAAGCAGCTCATCAGTTCATGTTGCAAAAAGCGGCCGATTTAAACTTACAGCCTGTTTAAATTGTTTTTCGTTTCTTTGATGACGAAGTGAATTTGTTGGCGGGCAAAAGAATTTCATGGCATCAATTGTTGCGTCGCACTCTTGTACTGTTTGAAATATGTGCATCAAGACATGCTGCATAGGGTTGCCAACCTTCAAAAGGTTGGCAACCCTGTTCAACAAACAATAAGAAGTTGAAGAGTGCGACGCAACAACATCATTGTCCGAAGGACTCCTTTGGAGAAAAGCAAAAGCCGGGAACAAAAAATATCAAATCATAAATTTCAAATTATAATATCGAATGGCTATTTTAAAATTCAGGGTTTATTTGGAAGAAGATGATTCAGTGTATCGTGATATTGTGATCAGGCATAAACAAAGTTTTGCCGATCTGCATTTTGCAATTCTGAAAGCGTATGAGTTTGATAGTAAACATCAAGCAACATTTTATCGCAGCAATGATAACTGGGCGCAGGGGCGTGAAATCAGTTTTGAAAAATATGATAAGAAGTATGCGGCAGAACCATTGATCATGTCCGAAACAACGATAGGCAGCGAGATCCGAGATACCAATCAAAAATTCGTGTATGAATATGATTTTGTAAAAAGTTGGGTGTTTTTGATAGAGTTGATCAATGTGAATAAAGAAGAAAATCCAAAAATAAATTATCCGTCAGTTTCGAGAGCAGAAGGTATTGGTCCGCAGCAATACGGCACTAAAAGTTTACTGGGCGATAAGTTTGCTGAAATAGAAGAGAAGTATGATCTGAAAGAAGGGCTGGATGGTTTTGGTGAAGAAGGGGAAGCCCATGAAGAATCAGAAGAAGGCGAAAGTGAAGAAACATTTGGTGAAGAAGGCGGAACAGAAGAAGAATTTTAATTTGATATTGTTCAACTTTTAATTTCAAATCACGAATACAAAATTAAATACTGTTTATGTTATCGTCGGACCAACTGCTGTTGGTAAAACATCATTTGGAATAAAACTCGCTCAGCAATTCAATACTGAAATAATTTCTGCAGATTCGCGCCAGTGTTACCGGGAATTAAATATTGCAGTTGCCAAACCCAATGCAGATGAATTAAATGCGGTACAACATTATTTCATCAATTCACATTCCATTCACGAAGAAGTCAATGCCGGAACATTCGAACAATATGCATTGCAATCTGTCAATAAAATTTTTCAAAAGAATAAAACAGCCGTCATGGTTGGCGGAACAGGATTGTATATAAAAGCATTCTGTGAAGGCATTGATGAAATACCCAAAGCCGATGAATCTGTTCGCAAAAATATTCAACATCAATATGAATTGAAAGGATTGCAATGGCTGCAGCATGAAGTACAGCAAAAAGATGAAACATTCTGGCAAACAGCGGAGCAGCAAAATCCACATCGTTTGATTCGTGCTTTGGAAATTTTGGAAGCAACCGGAAGGTCGATCATTTCATTTCATCAGCATACAAAAACAGAAAGACCATTTAATATTGTGAAGATTGGATTAACAATACCTAAAGAAGAATTATATCATAATATTAATTTACGGGTAGATACAATGATAGAAAACGGATTAATTGAAGAAGCAAGATCATTGTTACCTTATTGTTCGCTGAATGCCTTGCAAACAGTGGGTTACAAAGAATTGTTCGATCATTTTGACGGGAAAATTTCTTTAGAAAATGCGATTGAAGAAATCAAGAAAAATACGAGGCATTATGCGAAAAGACAAATGACCTGGTTTAAAAAAGATGGGAGCATCAAGTGGCATCATCCTTCAGATACAATTACAATTTGAATCCAACCGTCATTACTAAATTGCCATATCCGCCTTTTTGCACGGCATAAGTATTGGCAACATCATTTAAACGGTAAGGAAAATTAACATCGTTGGCAAACACTTGAGAATAGCCCAGATCAACAAACATTCCGTGATTGCGATAACCAATGCCGGTGCTGGCAATAAAGCGATTTGCTTTTAAAGTGGCATCTGCATAAGGGCTTCCGTAATAAGCTGCACCGAGACGAAACATCCACAAAGAGAATTTCAATTCACCACCCACACGAATATTGACATTGCCTTTGTAATAACTTTTTATTTCATTATTGACAAGATTGTAATAATCAACCAAAGAGCTTTGTGTGTTATCTCTCGCCGAAAACCTTGCGCCGCGATAATTTACATATTCAATATCTGCACTGATAAAACCTCTTTGATTTTTAATGTCTTCATCTTCTTTAAAAATAAAACTTGCACTTGCAATGGCCCTCCATGGGGTCAATAAATTATAAGATCTGTCACCGGGATTACCGCTGTTTAAATTATCACTGCTTTCGCTTCTTTGTCCTGCGTAGGCTTCAGTATTGGCAGTCAACCACGATCTGATCTGATCCTTATAATTCATGAATTGCGGCGTGTGAAATGCAAAACCTAAACGGAGATTATCCTGCGGTTTATAGATCATGCCTAATTTCATTCCGATACCTACACCACTTGAGGTGGTAGTTTCGTGATAAGTGAAGTTTGAAAAATTATTATTTGTATTTGCCGTTACATCTTTTTCAGAAAAATAAAAATCCCTTGCGTAATAAGTGATGGGAATGGTTAAACTTCCGCCAACATATAATTTGTCTTCAATATTTCCTGCCAATCCGATCGCTATTTCATGATAACCGCCTTTTGTATTGGCATCATAGGATTGATATACACCCGATGAAATGGGAACCAGACTTTTATAACCGAGTTGGTTGCCGATCAAAACAGTATCGATCAAAAAAGTCCGGAAAGCCAATGAAGAACCGAAGATATAATTGTTCAATGCTGCATTGGTATCGGCCTTGTCTCTCACCAATTCTTCTAAATATTGTTCGGTGAAAGAACTGTAATTATTGGTACCGCTGTATTGAATATGATTATTATAATTCGCCAACTGATTCACTGAAATGGAAAATGCACTGCTTGTCCATTTGCTGTATTTATTGGTATTACCGCTGCCGAAGATAAAACCAACAGGTCCGTACATGAAATTGCTTTTCATGGTTGAAGTATCAGTGCCACGGTAATTGAGTTTATTATTATTAAAAGTAAATCCGGGAGAAATAACAAATTCTTTGGTTTTATAGAAAGCTAATCCAGCAGGATTAATATTTGCGGAAGTGATATCACCACCCAGCGAAGCATTGGTACCGGCGATAGACATATTTCTTGCTGTACCGTTTTGTGTGAACCATGCGGAACGTAAAGCATCATCGGGTGTTTGTGCAACAGCGTAAAGGCACAAAAAAGTGCTTATGAAGAATAAATATTTTTTCATCAAAGAAAATTTGCAGGATTAATAAATGCAGCAAGTGATTTTAATGTCTCGGACCGCGACCGGAAGAAGTACTGCTTCCACTACTCGAGTATCCGCCACTGGCTCCTCCGGCAGAGCTACTGGTAGATGTACCGCTGCTTTGCATGCGAACAGGATTGCTCCATGCATTATTATTGTTATTACTGTAATTATTATTGTTATAGCTTGAAGAAGGACCTGTAAAAACAGTTCTCACTAATCTTCCGAAACTGTTTGAACTTGTATTGGCAACAGCACCGGATCTGAAATAATTTCCTGAAATATTATTGCTGTTACTATATGTTCTGTTTTGAAATGCATAAATATTGGAGCCTGATGTACTGCTTCTTGCAACAACAGGATTCTTATATCCGCTAACCATATAAACCGGATTATACCATCCTCCGCCATAATAATTATTAAAATAAGAATGGTAGAAAGGATTCCAACCAAAATAATAAGGATTATTAAACATACCGTATCCGAATCCGAAAGAGAAGGAATCGTAATAACCTAAAATGTATGGGTTATAAAAATAATAAGGATTGAGTGAGGCATTATAATAACTGTATCTGGCATCGTTCCAATAACTGTAATCATCTAATGAACTCCAGTAATCATAATTGTGTGCTTTCATCCGCAGATAACGATCCTCATTGCTACTCACATATTCCTGATATTCTTGGTTCTCTTTATTGGAAACTTGATCACTTTCTTTTTTTACGACTTCTTTGGCTGGTGAGTAATACAAGTCGTCTGGTGTTTGCATGGATTGATATACACCGGAACATCCTGTCAATAAACCGACTGTGAGAAGTGCGACGAAAATGGTTTGTTTCATACTTTCAGTTTTGATCGGTTACTTAATGTGAAGTTACCTACATTTGCGACATTGGCAAAGCTATAATGAATATTACAAAGACTCTGCCAAACTGTTTAAAAAAAGATAATTTGTTAAAGAAGCCAGAAAAAAGACATGAGTAAGGAAATTACATCGAGGGAACAGGATTATTCCCAATGGTATAACGACATAGTGATAAAAGCAAGTCTTGCAGACTACAGTGCCGTAAGAGGTTGTATGGTCATCAAACCATACGGTTTTGCTTTATGGGAAAATATGCGTGATGTATTAGACCGTATGTTTAAAGATACAGGTCATGTAAATGCTTATTTTCCATTGTTCGTACCTAAGAGTTTATTTGAAGCCGAAGAGAAAAATGCAGAAGGTTTTGCAAAAGAATGTGCCGTAGTGACACATTATCGTTTAAAGGCGGATCCGGATCATAAAGGAAAATTGATGGTAGATCCCGAAGCAAAATTAGAAGAAGAATTAGTGGTTCGTCCAACAAGTGAAGCCATCATCTGGAATACATATAAAGGTTGGATCCAGTCGTACCGCGATCTTCCATTATTGATCAATCAATGGGCCAATGTAGTAAGATGGGAAATGCGGACACGTTTATTTTTACGTACCGCAGAATTTTTATGGCAGGAAGGACATACTGCACATGCCACCAAAGATGAAGCTGTGGCAGAGGCAAAATTGATGTTGGATGTGTATGCCGATTTTGTAGAGAACTGGATGGCATTGCCTGTTATTAAAGGAATTAAAACACCTGCTGAACGTTTTGCCGGTGCAGAAGACACTTATTGCATTGAAGCACTCATGCAGGATGGTAAAGCATTGCAGGCAGGTACTTCGCATTTTCTCGGACAAAATTTTGCAAAAGCATTTGATGTGAAATTCAGTGATAAAGAAAATAAATTGGAATATGTATGGGCAACGAGTTGGGGAGTGAGTACCAGATTAATTGGCGCATTAGTAATGGCGCATAGTGATGATGACGGATTGATATTGCCTCCTAAAATCGCACCGATACAAGTGGTCATAGTTCCGATTTTTAAAGGAGAAGAACAAAAAGCTTTGATAGATGCTAAAGTGAAAGATATAGTTACACAACTAAAAGCATCCAATGTTTCTGTTAAGTATGATGATTCCGATAATAATCGTCCGGGTTGGAAATTTGCTCAATACGAATTGCAAGGGGTTCCCGTTCGTTTAGCGATTGGTGCAAGAGATCTCGATAATAATGTAATTGAAGTTGCCAGAAGAGATACTAAAGAAAAGAAAAGTGTAAGTCTTGATGGCATAGATACGTACATCAAAACATTATTAGAAGAAATTCAAACAAATATTTACAATAAAGCAAAAGCCTATCGCGATGAGCATATTACCAAAACAGATAATTGGGATGAGTTTGTAAAATTGTTAGACGAAAAAACAGGATTCATTTCAGCGCATTGGGACGGTACAGATGAAACAGAAGAAAAAATAAAGGAATTAACCAAAGCCACTATTCGGTGCATTCCTATCAATAATGAACAGGAAGCAGGGAAATGTATCTTAACAGGAAAACCTTCTATGCAAAGGGTTTTGTTTGCAAGGGCTTATTAAAGCTGATGGTAATATTCCGTCCTCATGAAACAAAAAGAAATTCATCACAGTATGCAACCTTACCTTGAGGGTAAGGTTTTATTATTCGATAAACCACTGCGATGGACATCTTTCGATCTTGTAAGAAAAGTGCGTAATCTTACCAAGGTTACAAAAGTTGGACATGCAGGAACATTAGATCCTTTAGCAACCGGATTACTCATTGTTTGCACAGGAAAATTCACGAAGAAGATCAATGAGTACATGGGCATGGAAAAAGAATATACCGGTACGTTTACATTGGGCTCTACAACCACAACATTCGATCTGGAAAGTGAACCGCAGGATTTTATTTCACTTGAAAATATTACAGAACAACAGATCATTGATGCAACAACAAATTTCATCGGCGATATTTTGCAAATGCCTCCCCAACATTCGGCGATAAAAAAAGATGGTAAACGTTTATACGAATCGGCAAGACAAGGCATTGAAATAAAAGTAGATGCAAGACCTGTTACCATTAAAGAATTTCTAATCACAAAAATTGAATTACCATTAGTACATTTTAAAGTTGTTTGTACCACCGGCACTTATATACGAAGCCTTGCTAATGATTATGGTGCTGTATTGAATGTTGGGGCACATTTAAGCAGTTTGTGCAGAACCAGAATAGGCAATTTCGAATTAAAAGATGCAATCAGTATTACTGCTTTTGAAGAAGAAATAAAAAAAGTAGTACAGGAAGAATAATACTACAATCATTCTGCTGCATATTGTTATTGAGTATAAGAGTGCGACGCAACTTAAGTCCCACAAAGCTTTGCAGCCGATACCAAAAATTAAAACGGCAAGCCAATACCGAATTGAAATACAAGATTATTTATTTCAACACCATTGACTCTTTTTTCTTTTAATTGGATATTCGAAAAATCCATCCATCCATTGTTCGTTTGACGCGCAGGATCTTTTACTTTATATGCAAAGTCCAATCGAAGCAAAAAATAAGTGGCATCCAATCGCAATCCTGAACCTACACCGATGGCAAGGTCTTTTCCAAAACGTGCTAAATTAATTTCTGCATTTGGATTAGCCGGATCATTTTTTAATGACCAAACATTTCCCATATCTGCATACAATGCGCTTGCAATTTTTACCGAACCTAAATTCCACAAGGTAAAACGATACTCCACATTTCCTTCGAGCGAAATGTCACCAAAACGATCTGTATAACCCGATGTTGATGTATCACTGAGAATCGAAGAGCCCAATCCTAACTGCCGCAAACCCCATGCACGCATGCTGTTTGGACCACCTTCAAAGTATTGTTTAAAAGCAGGCATCACTTGCCCGGCTTTTGGGAAAGCCACACCTGTAAATATCCTTGTGGCTATTTCGCTTTTTCTGAACTTATAAACATAACGGTATTCTGCTTCTGTTTTAACGTATCTGAAAATCTGGTCGCTTAAATCTTTAAAGACAGACAATAAGGTTCCTGATTCTTCTACAGCCAAGCGAATAAGATGGGTTGCATGAGGATCTCTAATGCTTTGGATCGTTTTTATAACCGAAACACTGCTGCCCACAACATTCCCGTTACGGAAAGAATTTCTTAAAAAAGGATTGTCGTGAAAGAGTTGTATCAATCCGCTTAAAGTATCTACTTTATATAATTCAATATTCAATGGTTTAAACAACCACACATATTTCCCCTTTCCCCACTCATATCCCCAGTTGGTGATCAATGATCTTAAAACATAATACTCTTTTCTGTCAGTATAAGAACCTGTAGCTGAAAGTATCGTTCGTTTATTTTCCAAAGTATTTAGATAACGCCATTTGGGAAAAGGCACGATCAACTTCGGAAAAGTATACGTTTGGCTTAAACTGAATTGTAATGTTTGTAAAAGAGATTTGGATGAATCGTTGATGGGTGTAGGGCTGAATTCTGTACCGATCCTGAAAGTTGTTACAGATTGAATGGCACGCTTCCAAACATTTCTGTTTCGATAACTGAAGCTGGTTGATACACCTAACAAATTACCTGAAGTGATATCACCTGTGTTCCTGCTCACTTCCAGATCTATTGAATAATTCTGTTTGGGTGCAGGAACCAAAAAGAAATGAAAGTCCAGCGAATCTTTCCCGCTTATCACTATTCTGGAATCAACCTGTTGCCATGCACCCATCTGCCCAAAAGTATTGATGGTTTTATAATACATGGATTCATTGTATAAATTTCCGCTGCGGAGATAAGTGTGTTCGCGTAATGGCTTCATTAAAAATTTGCCATCTGTATAAAACATGGTGAAATCTTTTCTGGTCTGTAGTTTCAAGTCATTTTTGATCAATAAACTATCCGGTAGGTCTGTAGATTTTGTTTCGGGATAATAAAAGATATTACGTACATAATATTTTTCCAGTTTGGAAGAATCTACAATTGGTTTTTGTTTGATGGTGATATTCCATTTAGGATTTTCATTTCTGTTCTTTGCAGCCTCAGCCAACAATTTTGTTTGTTCAAAGGGATCCAATGTTAATGCCAGTAATTTATTATCTGTTGTATCTGCTTCTGCAAAAATATCTTCCTTACTGAATTTGTAATAGCCGTTGTTGCGAAAGATGTCCGTTACTCTTTCTTTTTCATTATTGATCACTTCTTTATTGAAAGGTGTCCCTTTTTTCAATAATGTTTTATTAAAATTTTCCAATGCTAATTTTTGCATATTGGAATCTGTCAGATCATATTTGGCAGAATCGATGGTAATATTTTTTCCTGCATGGATGATCATGATGGCAGTAACACGTATCTGGTCTTTCACCGTATCGTACTTTGGTATAGAATCCTTAAAAACAGTATAATAATATCCATTCGAGTTCAAATAAGAATTCATGTACCTTTTTGTACGGCCGATATTGGTGGAATCGAATGCAGGCGGGTTTTTGATGGTGCTCCAGAGAAATAATTTTTGTAGTTTGGGTGCTTTTAGACTATCATCCCAGTAATTCATGAGGTCATTTGTTAAACGTTTTTTCTCATCTTTGGGAAAGTTACCATCTAATAAAACTTTATTATCGAAAACAAAAGGTTTATTAGGTTGGTAATTTCTAACAGTAGCGCAGGACGCGAATAACAATACAACAACCCAGGCTGTTATGGTAAAAAATATTTTTTCTCTTTTCATCAAATACATAAAGAATGCTGAGTCGTAGCGAGGTCAAATATATTCAATCTTTGTGCCAGAAAAAACAAAGACAGCAGGAAGGGCTTTTTATTGCCGAAGGGCCGAAGATCGCAGAAGAATTATTGCAAAGCGATTTTATCATTAAAAAAATATATGCATTGCCTGAATGGATTGCATCAAACCCTGCCAATGATAACAGTATCATTGAAATTGATGAGATAGACCTCAGCAGGATCAGTACTTTGCAAACACCGCATCAGGTGTTGGTCGTGGCTGCACAAAAAAATGATGTATACAAACCTGTTCTCAAAAATAAATTAAGTATTGTGCTGGATGGCATTCAGGATCCGGGCAATTTGGGAACCATCATCCGCATTGCGGATTGGTTTGGTATTGAAAATATTATTTGCAGTGAGGATACGGTTGAATTATACAACCCCAAAGTAATTCAAAGCACGATGGGAAGTTTTGTTCGCACCAAAGTTTTTTATGTTGATTTGAATACATTCCTTACAACTCTTGATGTTCCCGTATTTGGCGCAGTATTAAATGGCAAGAATATTTATGAAATGCAAAAACCAAAAGAAGGTTTATTATTATTCGGTAATGAAGGAAAAGGCATTCGAAAAGAAATCATGCAGTTTGTTACAAACCCGATCACTATTCCTAAAAAAGGGGGTGCAGAATCTTTGAATGCTGCCGTGGCTGCGGGAATTATTTTATCGCATTTGACATAAAGTTGATTTATCTAAATTTTGAATGAGTTATTAACAATGATCAATTTCTTGGCGAATAATAAATAATGCAAACTCCTAATAATGCTATTAATGCACCAATTATGTCGTACTTGGTTGGAGAATACTTGTCAAATTTATAAGCCCATAAAAGCGAGAGAACAATAAAAAAACCACCATAAGTTGCATATACTTTTGCAAAGTTCGAAGTTTGTAATGTTGCAACTACTCCATAAATGGCAAGAATGCACCCACCTAAAATCCCTATCCATAAAGGTTTTCCTTCTTTGATCCAAAGCCAAACAAGATAACCTCCACCAATTTCACAAAACCCTGCCAGCACAAAAATTGCAACTGATTTTAATATTAGCATTTGATTCTCTTTTATTATTAAAACTTATCAGTCTTACAAGTAAAGTAAAGATTAGAAATTGAAAGTAATTTATTTCTTCTGTCTTTGTAATGAAAAAAGTCCAATAAAGATTTGAAAGTTGAAGTGAGTGACACAACGAAGTTGCAATATGTACAAAAGCCCGTCAACAAAAAAATTACCTGAACTCTATTGCTTTGACCGGTTTTATTTTTCGTACCAACAATGTTGGAATGATGAGCGAAATAAAACAAACCACTGCAGTTACCACACAAATTAAAGTAACCTGCCACCAGATGATTTGAATAGGAGCTACGGCCACATAATAATTGGCTTCGTCTAACTTAATGAAACCGAAATATTGCTGCAATAAACATAAACCAATGCCAGCTGCAAACCCAATGCCAATGCCCGTTACAGCAATCAGTGATGCATGGTATAAGAATATTTTCTGAATGGTGCCGTCTGTTGCACCCACTGCTTTAAAAATGCCGATCATTCTTGTTCTCTCTAAAACCAAGATCAATAAACAGGTAATTAAATTAATAATGGCAACGATTGCCATCACTGCAAAAATTACATTGCGGTTTACATCCTGAATATTCAGCCAATCAAAAATATTGGGATATACTTCACGAATGGTTTTGCCCGCCCAAACATTCGGCAATTTATCAGCCAACTGATTATTGATCGAGTCCATTTGTTTGTAATCATTCACAAAAACTTCGTAACCACCGATCTGATCGGGCTGCCAATCGTTGATGCGCTGAATTAAACGGATATCACCAATTGCAAATAATTTATCATACTCTTCAATGCCTGTTTTAAAAATACCTGCCACCAATAACTTTCTTCTGCTGTTATTGCCATTGGCAGAAATAAAATAAATATTGAGCGTGTCATTTACTTTTAATTGCAGTTCATTGGCGATGGGAAGAGAAACTAAAATTTCTTTGCTGTATAAACTATCATCAAAACGAAGCCATCTTCCTTGTTTAATGAATGGATGTAATTGCGTACTGTCGTAATTCTTAGCAATTCCTTTGAATAAAACACCTTCAATTTCTTTTTGTTTTTCCAATACTGCACTCTTCGTTGCAAATACAGAAACACGCTGCACACCGTTTTGTTGCTGAATGATACGCAATACCGAATCACTTTTTGTGATGGGCGATTCTTCTGCAACCAATGCTTTACCTGCTTCGAAATGTTGTACGCGTATATGCCCCCAGAAGCTGAAAACTTTTTCGGAGATGGTTTTCTGAAAACCATTTACAAAGGATAAAGTGATGATCATTGCCATTACGCTCAATGCAGTGGCGGCTGTTGACAAACGAATGATAAACCTTGAAAAAGATTTCTGTTTGTTAAAAGCGATACGTTTGGCAATATCAAAGGCAAAATTCAAATGCAGCTATTTTATAAGTACCAAATCTACAAGCAAGTGTTCAATGGAGCAAAAGCTTTTGCAAATGATGAATTGTAAATGCTAAATCTTAAATGATTCGGCTTTGTTTGTTATAATTGTATCATGAAAGTCATCTTTTTCTTTTTGCTGTTAATTTCTTTTACTGTTGCTGCGCAACGTTTGCCCGATGTGGTATATATGCCTAATATAAAGACAGTTCAATTGTTTCAGCAAAATAACCAGGAAAGTCTGCCGATCATTAATTTGAATTCACTTGATCTTTTAGAATTACATTTTGATGATCTTGACGGATATCCTAAAAATTATTATTACAGTTTCGAATTATGCAATGCAGATTGGTCACCTGCTGATTTAAGTCCCTTCGATTATATACATGGTTATCAAAATCAGCAATTGACGGAATACAGAATGTCTTCAGTCGCCATGGCAAAGTATGTGCATTATCAAACATTGCTGCCCGACAAAAATTGCACACCTACCAAAAGCGGCAATTATCTGTTGAAAGTGTATCTCGATGCAGATACTGCTCAACTTGCATTTACCAAACGTTTTTATGTTCTGAACAGCAAGATCGCTTTGAATGCACAAGTGCAGCAGACTTTCAATAACCAGTTCTATAATTCGCATCAAAAAATTCAGCTGATCGTTGATGCGGCCTCATTGAGTTTATATAATCCTCAGCAACAGGTAAACATTACCATATTACAGAATTATCGTTGGGATAATGCGGTCACCAATATTCAGCCCATGTTTAACCGAAATAATGTTTTGGAATATAACGGCGAAGAAGATGCATTGTTTCCCGCAGGAAAAGAATATCGCTGGGCCGATCTGCGCAGCTTCCGTTTTCAAAGCGAACGTATTCAAAGTATTGATGTAAGTACAAAACCTTTTGAGCTGTATCTCAGGCCTGATGCGGCTCGTGTGCGACAGGGGTATTTATTCAGGCAAGATATGAATGGCTGGTTTGATATCAGCACAACAGAATCTGTGAATCCCTGGTGGCAGGGCGACTATGCCAACGTGCATTTTAGTTTTGTGCCGGATAAAAATCAATCCTTTGATGGAAAAGATATTTATATCAGCGGTGCATTAACCGGAAATAATATTTCTGCCGATGCAAAGATGAAATACAATGAAAGCAAAGGAGTGTATGAAAAAACATTATTACTCAAACAGGGATATTATTATTATACATACATCACCAAAGATGCAAATGATTCTGCTGCAAAGCCTGATGCCACATTAACCGATGGCAATGCATGGGAAACAGAAAACAGTTACAGCATTTTTGTGTATTACCGTTCTTTAAGCGGCAGGCACGATGAATTGATCGCATTCAGAACCATTAATTCGAGAAATGTACGCTGATTTTTTGTGACGAGCTTTAGTATTTCATGGCAACTTCGTTGTGTCACTCACTTCGTTGTTCTGAACTTTTTAAGAACATATTTTATAACATCTTTTTATCATTTAAAATTCATTATTCAATATTTCCTTTGTTCCCTTACATTTGCAGCCGGCAGGTCTTACACGACCAGCTCCTGCTGAACCTCCCCAGGGTAGGAATACAGCAAGGATAGGCGGTTGTAGCGGTGCGATGTGAGTAGCCTGCCGGTTTTTTATTTAATAGGGAAGATGGAGTATTGTAGATTAAAAACTATTGTATGAATTCCTCCGAATTACAAGGGCGTTTAAAATCTCTGGCTTATCGTATTATTCCGCTTTGCGAATCTCTTGTAAATAAGAAAATCTGTAAAATCATAGAAGATCAGTTACTGCGATCTTCTTTCTCTGCGGCTGCAAATTATCGGGCTGCATGTAAAGGACAAAGCCTTAAAGCATTTACTGCAAAATTGAGCATTGCCTTTGAAGAAATGGATGAAACACTATTTTGGCTCGAAGTAATCCTTGAATTGAAATTGGTAAAAGAAGAAAAAATGAAACTATTAATACAGGAAGCAGATGAATTATGTAAGATATTGGCTTCTGCAAGAAAGACTTCACAGGAAAAAATTAAAAGTGGTTCTGCTAAATCATAAATATTCAATCTTAAATATTACTTCATTATGAAATTTTTTATTGATACGGCTAATCTTGCTCAAATTAAAGAAGCAAATGATCTCGGTATTTTAGATGGTGTTACAACCAATCCATCGTTGATGGCAAAAGAAGGTATCAAAGGATCAGAAGCGGTAATACAGCATTATAAAACCATTTGTGAAATGGTGAATGGTGATATCAGCGCAGAAGTTATCTCAACTGATTTTGAAGGCATTGTTGAAGAAGGAAAAAAACTCGCAGCTATTCATAAAAGTATTGTTGTAAAAGTGCCGATGATCAAAGATGGTATCAAAGCCATCAAATGGTTTACCGATAACGGCATTAAAACAAATTGCACATTGATATTTTCTGCCGGACAAGCAATACTTGCTGCAAAAGCAGGTGCTACTTATGTTTCGCCATTTATCGGAAGAATTGATGACAGTGGTTGGGATGGTGTTGAACTTATTGCACAGATCGCTAACATTTATTCTATTCAGGGTTTTAAAACAGAAATCCTCGCAGCATCTATCCGAAATGCATTGCATATTGTAAAATGTGCCGAGGCAGGAGCGGATGTTTGTACTTGTCCTTTGGATTCTATTTTGGGATTATTAAAACATCCCTTAACTGATATTGGTTTAGCTAAATTTTTAGAAGACGCAAAGAAGTTTGCATAAAATAATTCAATAAAAAAGCCATTCAAATCTGAATGGTTTTTTTATTGGTCAGATTTCGATCACTTTTTTTGATCTGCTGCTTTCAAATGCCTTCTCAATAATATTGATCACCGCAATACTTTCATCTGCAGTAACTGCCAAGGGTTTCCCGTTTACAATGGATTGATATAAGGCTTCAAAATAGCCCATGTAATCTCCTCTTTCTGTGGCTACTTTTTCGCGAATTATTTTTCCTTCGATTTCAGTATGCAGCAAGCCTTGTTCGCTTTCAGGTTCGATGCCCCAATTGGCAACAGTGGGTTTTATTCCTTTTAACAGATCATCTTCCTGCACATCAGCCCTGCTTTTTAAAAATGTTCCGTTCTTGCCAAATATCATATAACCGGGTATAAATTCCCGAATAAAGAATCCGCTTTTTAATCTTACTCGAAGATCTTTATAGAATAATAATAATTCAACATAATCATCGATCAGTGATCCTTTTCTCTGAATCGCAATGTCAGCAAACAAAGCATTGGGTTTACCGAATAATTGCAATGCCTGATCGATCAAATGTGCACCAAGATCATACACTATACCTGTTCCTGTTTCACCGGTCTCTTTATGTTTTTTATAACTGAAAGCAGGTGTGTACCTATCATATCTTATTTCTGCTTCAACAATATCGCCCAAGCATCCACTGTCAATAATTCTTTTTACTGTTTTATAATCACTGTTCCATCTTCTGTTTTGATAAGGACAAAGCAGTTTACCTTTTTGCTCTGCAAGCTTCTTTAATTCTTCTCCTTCTGAAACTCTTACGGTTAATGGCTTTTCCACAACAATATGTTTGCCCGCCAACAAAGCCCGTTTGGCATATTCGAAATGTGTGATGTTGGGTGTGTTTACAATGACCAGATCAATATCATCAGACAATAATTCTTCGAGTGATGTGTAGCTTTTTGTACCGGGATAATCATTCTGAATATTTTTATTGCTTCTTTCCCATGCACCAACTAATTCAAAACCCGGATGTGCATGAATGAAAGGTGCATGAAATACTTTGCCGCTCATGCCATAAGAAAGCAAAGCTGTTTTAATTTTTTGCATGGCTGAATATCTTTTATGTATACTACAATTAAGAAAGTTAATCAAAAGTACGGAAAGCAAATTCTGTTAAATTATTTTACCTTTCCGCAAAAAATAGAAATGAAATTATTTATGATCCTTATAGGTTGTAAACCCGAGGGCAGGCATACGGAACAGCATGATATTTTTTTTGGTATCGGTAATGACTTAAAAGAATTAATTCCTGAAATGAAAATATTCTGGCCAGAAACAAAAGGTAATTTTCATTTGGATGGATGGAGAACCGTTACACAAATAGATAACCTTGATGTTCAAGTGATCGCAAGAAACGAATCATTTGCGTATGAAAAAACACACAAATTATTTTTCATTAATCTCGGGGGCTATAAAAAAGATGAGTTCGAAGAATTTCATTACAAACTAATTATTGCAGCTCCTGATAAATCGGCTGCCATTCAGGAAGCGAAAGAAACAGCATTTTTCAAGCACACCCATTTTGAAGGTGCCAATTCTCACATCGATGATAAGTATGGTGTTGATGTGGATGATATATATGAGATAGAAGATATTTTACCAATGCACGTAAAAGAAAAATACAGTATTGTTTTATCGCCTGCCGATTCAGTTGCAAAAGATGAACTGCATTTGGGTTATTTTAAATTGGATAAGTTGTAGCAGGCATTTGTATCTTTCTTCAACATCGTTGTGTCACTCACTTGTACTTTCAGTATTTTATTTGGCTTTTTATCTAAGCGCAATTTTTCACCGCAGAGAACAGGAGTGAAAGAGTTACGCCGAGTTCTCTGTGTTAACTCTGTTTCTCTTTATCTCTGTGGTAAAATTGTTGAATAAAGAAAAAAAGGTACAAGTGTGCGACGCTCCGAAGGAGTCCTGTGGACAACCACAGTTGCCACAAGCATCGCAGCTTATTACATAAAAAGATCCCGCTATTAAGCGGGACTTTTAGTTTTTATATTTTAAATCTTTAGTTTTTAAATATTCGCAACTTGTTTACGAATGATATTTAATGCAGCACCTGCTTTAAACCATTCGATCTGTTGCTGATTGTAAGTATGATTAACAGTTATTTCTTCTTTGCTTCCATCTTTATGATGCAACACGAGCGTTAATGGTTTGCCCGGAGCAAAAGTTGTTAAACCAATTACATCAATGCTGTCGTCCTCCTGAATTTTATCGTAATCAGATTTGTCGGCAAAGGTCAATGCCAACATTCCCTGTTTCTTTAAATTGGTTTCATGGATACGAGCAAAAGATTTAGTCAACACAACACGAACACCGAGGAAACGAGGTTCCATGGCTGCATGTTCTCTCGATGAGCCTTCACCATAATTCTCATCACCAACAACGATGCTTCCAACATGTGCAGCTTTGTATGCACGTTGTGTTGCAGGAACAGGACCGTATTCACCTGTTAATTGATTTTTGATATTGTCTGTTTTTTCGTTGAAGAAATTAACAGCACCAATTAACATGTTGTTTGAAATATTATCTAAATGTCCGCGGAACTTTAACCATGGGCCTGCCATAGAAATATGGTCCGTTGTACATTTTCCTTTTGCTTTAATTAATAATTTCAATCCTTTCAGATCTGTTTTTTCCCATTCAGCAAACGGCGCTAATAATTGCAAACGTTTTGAATCGGGAGAAACATTAACGGTAACATTTTTGCCATCAGCGGCAGGGGCTTGATAACCGGGATCATCCACTGCAAAACCTTTTGGCGGTAATTCATCACCATGTGGTGCATCTAATTTTACCTGTTCGCCTTTATTGTTGGTTAATGTATCTGTCAACGGATTAAAATTCAGATCACCTGCAATGGCCAATGCAGTTACCAATTCAGGAGAACCTACAAATGCGAATGTGTTTGGATTACCATCTGCTCGTTTTGCAAAATTTCTGTTGAATGAATGAACGATGGTATTCTTTTCTTTTTTCTCAGCACCAACTCTGTCCCACATACCGATACATGGTCCGCATGCATTTGCAAAAACCTTAGCACCAATTTGATTAAAAGTTTCCAAGAAGCCATCGCGTTCAATGGTGAAACGAACCTGCTCACTTCCGGGAGTGATAGTGAACTCGCTATGTAAATGAAGTCCTTTTTCTTTTACTTGTTTTGCCAGACTAACTGCACGAGAAATATCTTCATAAGAAGAATTGGTACAAGAACCAATTAATCCCACTTCAATTTTTGTTGGCCATCCGTTCGCAGCAGCAGCTTCTTTCATTTTAGAAATAGGTGTTGCCAGATCGGGAGTGAATGGTCCGTTGAGGTGTGGTTCTAATTCACTTAAATTGATTTCAATTACTTCATCAAAATATTTTTTAGGATCAGCATATACTTCAGTATCTGCATTCAGATAATCTTTTATTTTATCAGCAGCAGCAGCAACTTCTTCTCTGCCTGTTGCTTTTAAATATCGGCTCATACTTGCATCATATCCGAAAGTAGAAGTGGTTGCACCAATTTCAGCACCCATGTTACAAATGGTTCCTTTGCCTGTACAACTCATGGCTGATGCGCCTTCGCCAAAATATTCAACAATGGCACCTGTTCCTCCTTTTACGGTTAAGATACCCGCAACTTTTAGGATCACATCTTTTGGTGCGGTCCATCCGCTTAATTTTCCTGTTAATTTTACACCGATTAATTTAGGCCATTTTAATTCCCAAGGCAAACCGGCCATCACATCACATGCATCAGCACCACCCACACCGATAGCGATCATTCCCAAACCACCTGCATTTACTGTGTGAGAATCTGTACCGATCATCATCCCACCGGGAAATGCATAATTTTCCAATACTACCTGATGAATGATCCCTGCGCCGGGTTTCCAAAAACCAATACCGTATTTATTAGAAACAGATGCTAAAAAATCATACACTTCTTTGCTTTCTGTTGTTGCAACTTGTAAGTCTTGTTTGGCTTCTACTTTCGCGGTGATCAAATGATCGCAATGCACGGTAGAAGGAACAGCCACTTTTGGTCTGCCTGCCTGCATGAACTGCAATAAAGCCATTTGAGCAGTGGCATCCTGCATGGCAACGCGGTCTGGTGCAAAATCCACATAAGATTTGCCTCTTCCAAAATTTTCGAGTTTCATATCGCTATGCAAATGCGCAAACAATATCTTTTCAGACAATGTTAACGGACGACCCAATGTTTTGCGAGCTGCATCTACTTTAGCGGGCATTTGGGCATATACCTTTTTGATCATTTCAATATCAAAAGCCATAATTATGATTTTAGATTTAGGATTTGAAAGAAGCCAATGGCCATTTACTTTTGTAAAAAGCTTTTTTGGTGTTGCAAATTTAAGGCAAAACAAAAGGCGGTGAAGAATTGATTTAAACTTTTCTTAGGATAATTTGTTCTAATTTGCAAGGCAATTCAAGCTACAGCCTCCCGGTGTAATTTAAAAATTGAAGTATGAAAAAATTTCGTGAAATCGTTGAAATGCAGGCATTCGGAGTTTGTTCAGCTATTGGCGAACGATTGGGCGTTGCGAGTTCCCGTATCAGGATGTGGTTTATTTATGTTTCATTTTTAACGATGGGATCTCCTGTTATCATTTATATGATCCTCGCCTTTACAAGGAATCTTAAAAATTATATTCTCGCTGCTAAAAGAAATCCGTTGAGGAATTTGTAGGATGAATTACACGAATTAAATCGAATTACATGAATTTTTTTAGTCGGGCTGAGGTAAAGATTTGTAATCCAAATTTGCATACTCTTTCTCAGTGTATTCTTTTCTAAAGACTTCTTTAAGTTTATCATTCACTAATTTATTAATTGTGATAATTCTAAACTTTGCTTTTCTATTTCCATCATCATCTGTATTATTTGCTTCATCATCACGATAATAAATAGGGCTATCTTCTTTTTGAAAGATGCACACAACTTTTTTATTAACCCATTTATACGTTTCCGAACCAAAAGTTCCACTAACATGCCAACCTACTTCAATTCTTTTTTTCTTTTGATCAAAATATGGACTGCTTATTACTTCCATAAGTGTGTCTCTCGAAAATTTTTTTAAGCTTTGGTTGTAAATCCAATAATAGTAAGCAGTGGCATGGTTGCCTCGGATTGAGCATAGTCTAAAATCATTATAACCATCAAAATTCATGTCTTCAATAATAAAACCTCCATTACCTGCTCTTTTAAATTCATTTTCTTCTATAATAATTTTTTGTACTACTTTTTTAGTTTTTAAATCTTGAATTGTTATTGATTTTATAGTACTGTCTAAATTGCTGTCATATGAAGTATCTAATGCCAATAAATAATTAAAGTTTTTATCTGAATACTTAATGATTCTTTGTCCATCAATTTTATTTTGACAGAACGAACTTAAAACAATAAATAAAATCAAATATTTCATCGATTTAATTTTGATCATTAAATCATTTGTTCTTAAAATAATTACTTGTCATTTTAAGGCATGCTAAAAATGCACCTAATATCAGCATATAAATACCTGCGTTTATTTTCTTAAAATAATTAGTGGCAAAAAACAACATGGCTGTAAAAACAAGAAAGGCTATCCAGTAAATGATGATTCTGAATTTTGTTATTTTAAAAACACGTTTATTCTCATTTCTCATTCGCTACAACTTTTCTCAGTTTCACTAATTTTTCTAATAAATTTTCAAGCAGATCTAATTTCAACATATTGGCTCCGTCACTTAATGCAACTGAAGGATTGGGATGTGTTTCAATGAATAATCCATCAGCACCTGTTGCAATGGCAGCTTTGGCAATGGTTTCAATTAATTGCGGATTACCACCTGTTACACCGCTTGTTTGATTGGGTTGTTGCAAACTATGTGTGCAATCCATGATCACAGGCACATTCAATTCTTTCATCCAAGTGATATTTCTGTAATCAACAACCAGATCCTGATAACCAAATGTGGTCCCTCGTTCAGTCAACATGGTTTGTTGTTTGCCTGCTTTATTAATTTTATCAATTGCAAACTTCATGGAAGGACCGCTTAGAAATTGACCTTTTTTTACATTCACTATTTTATTTGTTTCTGCTGCTGCGATCAACAGATCTGTTTGTCTGCATAAGAATGCGGGAATCTGTAAAATATCAATATACTTTGCTGCTTCAGCACATTCATCATGAGCATGAACATCGGAAGTTGTCGGTAAATGATAAGTTGTTCCAACTTTTTTTATCAGATCCAAACCAATGCTGTCGCCCAATCCTGTAAAAGAATTAGCGCTTGTTCTGTTGGCCTTACGGTAACTCGCTTTGAACACATAAGGGATTTCCAGGCGTTTGCAAATGGCTGAAACTTTATGGGCAACTTCCATCACCAATTCTTCACTTTCTACAATGCAGGGACCTGCGATCAAAAAAAAATTATCAGGGTTGTAAGACTGATTCTTGAACAGGTTTTGTAAATAAGCTGGTATCATAAAATAATAAATGTGATGCGAACTTACAATCCTTTTTGCTTTCTTTGTGCGAACATTTGTTAGCATAAAAAATAATCCATGGTAAAAGATAAAATTTTAGTGATCGGTGCATCAGGGCAAATAGGTGTTGAACTTACATTGGCATTAAGAAAAATTTACGGCAATGCAAATGTGATTGCATCCGATTTGCGTGAACAGAACCCTTTACTTGAAGGAACCGGACCTTATGTGAGTCTCGATGTAATGAATAAAGAAATGCTGCATGTGCAGGTCATCAGGCAAAATGTAACACAGATATATTTGTTGGCTGCGATACTTTCTGCAACGGGAGAGAAGAACCCTAATCTGGCGTGGAACCTGAATATGCAGGGACTATTAAATGTTCTCGATATTGCCCGTGAAGAAAAATTGCATAAAGTGTATTGGCCTTCATCGATTGCAGTATTTGGTCCAACATCACCCAAAATAAATTGCCCACAACAAACCATCATTGAACCTATTACTGTTTATGGTATCAGTAAATATGCAGGTGAGTTTTGGTGTAACTATTATCATCAGCGATGGGGAGTTGATATCAGAAGTCTGCGTTATCCCGGATTGATCAGTTATAAATCTGCACCCGGCGGCGGAACTACAGATTATGCCATCGAAATTTTTTATGAGGCCTTGGAAAACAAAAAATACGAATGCTTCTTAAAAGAAGATACTTATTTACCCATGATGTACATGCCTGATGCCATTAAAGCCACTATCGAATTAATGGAAGCACCTGCACAAAATATTTCTATTCATACTTCTTACAATATTTCGGGAATGAGTTTTTCGCCAAAAGAAATTGCCGATTCCATTCAACATCAAATTCCTGATTTTAAGATTTCTTATAAACCCGATTATCGGCAAAATATTGCTAATAGCTGGCCGCAAAGTATTGATGATAGTATTGCAAGAAAAGATTGGAACTGGCAACAGGATTATGATCTGAAAAGAATGACAGCAGACATGTTAGCTAATATGAAATAATTTTTATTAAAACCGGATACCTAAATTAATCCCCAAACCTCTCACACCATACCAAGGTCCATTGCTGTTTAGTGTGGCTGAACTCGCTGTCTTTCCACCCGGATCAAGATTGACTTTACCCGTTATGGTAAAAGGATCGGCTTTAATACCATCAATGGCTGATTGTAAACTTTGCACCGGATTTTGATATCCTGGCGGTGCAGGATCATTTGATAAAGGCGGGGAAAAAGTAGCTAAAAGATTTCCGTTACTGCTGCCGCCGTGTACACCGAGTATCCATATATCAATAATGATATTCTTGCCTAAATTATGCTGTGTTCCCAACAACAAACCGCCATTGAGTGAAGTGATATGTCCGCTAAAAAGCGCATCTTCTTTAATTGTTTGACCATTTTGTGTCACACTGTATTTAACAGGAAGCGTGACATCAAAATCTGTATAACGCGCATACGGTGCAATATAAAATCCTCTCATGTTTTTATGGGCATAGAATCTGAATTCGGGAGTGATAGCATAATTACCCATTTGGAAGAGATTGAAATTAATATCAGAATTATTGACTGCATCCTGTAACTTACTCGCATAAGGTATTATAGCTTTAGGCATATACCTAAAGCCAAGAGAGAATGACACATTTTTTGCTATCTGTCTTTCATAACCAACAGAATAATTATTTAATGTTAATGAACTGAGATTTATTTTAAAGATATTTTTCCCTGTTGCACGATCTCTTAGATGTTTTTTTACTTCAGGTGTTTTTACTACATCTGAAGTATCCTGTTGTGCTTTTGCAAAAACAGGGATCAGAAATAAAATACAGAAAATCTTTTTCATAGTAAATAGATATTGTTGAATAACAACAGTTACAAATTCGAAATATCCGCCACTGTTTTATTTTCCAGGATATTGAGCGTGGCATCCCTAACTTGTTTCATCACTCTGTTAATGCCGCATTTTTTTTCTTCGCAATTTTTACATTTCTCATAAAAATTTAAACTGACACAAGGCAGCAATGCGATCGGTCCTTCAATTAGCCGCATCACTTTTGCCAAATGAATCTTTGCAGGAGGTAATGCAAAAAAATAACCTCCGCCTTTACCTTTCTTGCTTCCGAGAATACCTGCGTTTTTCAATTCAAGTAAAATATTTTCTAAAAATTTTAAAGGAATTTTTTTCTTCTTTGAAATTTCGGCGATCAATACCGGACCTTCTGCGCCTTTTTCAGCTAAGTAGATTAATGCTTTAAATGCGTACTGTGTTTTTTTTGATAGCATGGCAATTTGTTAACTCTTCTGTAAAGAGTAATTTTTTTAGAATGAAAATGTTTTCTTTACCTTTCAAAAAAAAGATATGACTAAAGTACCTAAATTTTTACTGTTTGCTGTAACATTTTTATTTTTTTCGGTGTGCAGTAAGGCTCAGTTTAAATTACCCAAGGTATTGGCTTTCGGTAATTTTACATATGCCAACCCGGCGGGGGATTTTAAAAACAACTATAATAACGGAACCGGATTTGAAATAGGCGGTGGATTAGGGTTTGGAAAAACATTGATCACCGCATCTACAGGAAGCATAAAATATCAGGCGGTATCAAGTAATGCATTGGGCGATCTAAAAGTTACACCCATCAAAGTGGGCATCAGACAATATTTATTACTCGGATTATTTATTAATGGCGATGTTGGTTATGCGATACAAAGCTATTCCAACAACAGTGCAACTGCCAGTAATTTTTTATATGAGATTGGCGGCGGAGTGAAATTATTAGGATTGATAGAGCTTGGTGTTGCATACACAGGATGGCAAACACCTGCTAGCACGAATGCAAATGCATTATTATTAAAAGCAGGATTAGCTATCAAATTGTAGGAAACTGAATTACAATCCAAGCACTTCTTTCATCGAATAAACCCCTTTTTTCGTAATGGCAAACTCAGCTGCCAGCACTGCACCACCGCCAAAACCTTTGCGGTTATGTGCCGTATGAATGATCTCAATGTCATCAATGGAAGAATGATATTTAATACTGTGTGTTCCGGGTGCAGGATCAATTCTTTCCGATATAATTTCTAATTCCTTCTTATCATCAGTTGGATGATTTACCCAAATCTTTTTTGAGGTGATTTGCTGTAATACTTGTTCAGCAAGGGTTATGGCAGTCCCGCTCGGAGCATCTTTTTTTTGTGTATGATGTATTTCCTTTAATGTTAAATCATAATCTGGATGTTTACTCATCAGTTTTGCGAGATAAATATTTAATTCAAAGAATAAATTAACCCCGATGCTGTAATTACTCGAATAGATCAGCGTGCCTTTGTTTTTTTCGCAGTAACCTTTTGCTTCATTCCATTTCTCCAGCCATCCCGTTGAACCGCATACAACAGGTATTCCGAATTGCAAACATTTCATCACATTATCGAATGCACTGTGCGGACCGGTAAATTCAATGGCAACATCGGCTTTTGAAATATTGGATTGTGTAAATTCATCTGCATTATTAATATCAATTTTCAAAACAATCTCATGACCTTTTTCAACCGCAATCTCTTCAATTACTTTTCCCATTTTGCCATAGCCTATTAATGCGATCTTCATTATAAAATAATTATAGAGGTTATTTATTGTGATAATCAAGAAAAAATAAAAGTAAAGCAATTATGCAAATCACCGGGCAATATTCTTTGGTTGCCGGGGAGCGTTTTTCAAATTCAATACAACACCCACTTCGGGTGTGCCTGTAACAGGATTAAAATTAGGCTGAACGTGCATACTCAAATCTTTGCTTACATCAAAATCTTTTAAATGTGCATATACTGTGGCATCAACAACATTCAAACCCCAAATGATCAAAAACCAAAAAACAGAATAATCCCTGTCTCGCCTGAATGAATTCCTGTAGTTCTGATAATCTGTCAAACCCAATAAGCTGCCATCCTGTTTTTTTACTCTCGAATCTATAAACGGCAGCATTGAACTGTCTTTGATACCGGTATTATTAGGGTCTGTTGCTGCATACAATGCATCGTATGCGAACTTGCACATTTTATAATAACTATTGTTATAAAAAAAAGTGTAAGTAGGAATGGCCAATGCGCCGTAAATGATTGGAATTTTCCAGTATTCACGATTGTAAGCTTGTCCCCATCCTGGAATTAAAGCTGAACGTCTTGTTGCAATTCTTGGAATATGTTTTGGCTTTGCAGGAGTTGAATCTTTTTGTTCAGAAACATTTTTGCTGCTGTCTTTTAAAAGAGCAGTATTTGCCAAATCTTTTTTATCTGATTGAGCCGATAAAGATTGAACACCTAAAAAAAAAATAAACAATATGAGAAAGGATAACTTCATTAAAATTAACTGACTGTTACATTCATCAGGTCAAGGATCTTATTCAGTTCCTGCAGTGAATAATATTCTACTGTAATACTGCCTGAACCATTTTTTTGATGTACCAGTTTTACTTTAGTTCCAAAATGAGACGCTAAGTTATCTTCAATCCTTTTATAAGCAGGAGGCAGACTTTCTTTTACGGAAGATTTAACAGCACCGGGCTTTTCGGCCTTGTATAATTTTCGAACCAATTCCTCGGTCTGACGAACACTGATGCCTTTCTTTTTTATTTCATGAAAAACATACAATTGTTTATCTACAGTATCAATATTGATCAATGCCCTTGCGTGTCCCATGCTCACGGTGCCGTTTCTTACTGCCAATTGTATATCCGGAGGTAATTTTAATAAACGAATATAATTGGTAACAGTGCTTCGTTCCTTGCCCATTCTTTCTGCAACCTGTTCCTGCGAAAAATTTAATTCATCCATCATGCGTTTATAGCTCAATGCAATTTCAATGGCATTCAGGTCTTCGCGTTGCAGATTTTCCAATAACGCCAGTTCGAGTAACTCTGCATCATTTGCCTGACGAACATAAACAGGAACATCTTTTAACCCGGCAATTTTTGCGGCACGAAAACGTCTTTCTCCTGAGATCAATTGATATTTGCCACTTGATAATTTAGAAACAGTAAGCGGTTGAATGATGTCGTGTAATTTAATAGAAGTAGCTAATTCACTCAAGGCAGTCTCATCAAAATCACGTCGCGGTTGTTTGGGATTGATCTGAATTTCATTAATCGAAATGCGTGATGTTGCGGTAACCTGTTCAACAACTTTTGATTTTAATTCCCCTGCTGTTGTTTTCAGATCTTCATCAATATTGCGTAACAGACTGCGTAAACCTTTATTGATCGCGTCTTTATTATTTTGTTTGGGTGTGCTCATGTTAAATTTAAAAAATTTAAGAAGTTTAAAAAGTTTAAGGGGTTAAGAAGCTGTCCAACATTAAACTTCTTAAACCTTTTGAACCTTTTAAACTTACTCTATTATTCTTTCTTCGTTAGTCATTTTGGTGAGATCATTATTCTGTAAAATTTCTTTGGCAAGATTCAAATAATTGATTGCGCCTTTACTTTCTGCATCGTATAAAATAACCGGCTTGCCCACACTTGGGGCTTCACTTAATCTTGTGTTGCGGTGAATGATGGTTGAAAAAACAATATCATCAAAATGTCTTCTTACTTCGCTTACCACCTGATTGCATAAACGTAAACGGCCATCATACATGGTCATCAAAATACCTTCGATCTGTAATTCAGGGTTTAATCTGTTCTGTACGATCTTAACGGTGTTCAATAATTTACCCAATCCTTCCAATGCAAAAAATTCGCATTGAACGGGAACAATAACGCTGTCAGATGCTACCAAAGAGTTCACGGTGATCAACCCCAAAGAAGGAGAGCAGTCGATCACAATAAAATCATATTTATGTTTGATCGGGTCTAATACATTCTTTAATACATTTTCACGATTGGGATAATTGATCATTTCAATCTCTGCACCTACCAGATCAATATGCGAAGGGATCACATCCAGAAAAGGCATATCACTTTTTAAGATCACGTCTTCTGCTTTTGCATTATTCACCATGCAATCGTATAAGCTGCTGGTAACATTATGCAGATCGAATCCAACACCCGTTGTACTGTTTGCCTGCGGATCGGCATCCACCAATAAAGTATTGTATTCAAGTACAGCAAAACTTGCTGCAACATTTATGGCAGTGGTAGTTTTACCAACGCCGCCTTTCTGATTCGCTACACCAATAATTCTCGCCATATTTTTAATTCCATCCCCAAAGGGAATATTTATTTAATAATAAAGATCAGTTGTTGTGTTGTTGGTTATACATCAATTGTTTCTCCAATGGCAGGCAGTATTAATTTTTTTCCTGCATTCTCAAATGTATTGATAGCATTTTCTTTATCTATCTTAATAAAACCAAAAGTATCATAATGCACTCCAACAACAGTATCACACTGAACAAATACGGATGCGTTAACTGCATCATTAACATCCATGGTAAAATTGTCGCCTATAGGTAACACTGAAAAATTCAAGTCGATCCAGGATGGGATCAATTGCATGTCCAATGTTAATGCCGTATCGCCGCTGTAATAAAAATTACCGTCAGCAGTACTAAAAATGAAACCCATTGGATTACCGCCATAGGAGCCATCAGGTAATCCGCTGCTGTGTTGAGCCACTACACATTTCACGATGCCGAAGTCGAATTTCCATTTGCCGCCGGTATTCATCGGATGCGTATTCTCTATGCCCTGTTTATTGATCCATGCTGCCACTTCCCAATTTGCCACCACTTTTGCACCGGTTCTTTTAGCAATGCTTACACAATCCGCAATATGATCGGCATGACCATGGCTTAAAAAAATATAATCGGCCTCAATAGCGTTCATATCTATATGTTTTGCCAATTCGTTAGGTGAAATGAAAGGGTCAAACAATATTTTCTTTCCCTGAACGTCAACCGAAAAAGTGGAATGTCCGTAATAGGTCAGTTTCATAAAAGGAAAATTTTTTTTCGATAAGAACAAAAATACAGTTTACAGCCTATCTTTCGAAACAATATTATCCCGATGCTGTTGTAATTGGAAAGTAAGTTTTCAACATTTGAAGAAATGCGACAGGATTGCATGAATTCAGTTGATTTTTGCGTTCTACGATTCCTAAAACAAAGAAAGAAAAATGAGAAATTCAAGCACCTGGTGGATCATAGCCGCCATCATGTTATTACTTGATCTGTATGTGTTTCAGGCACTGAAAGCCATAACAAATAACGCAGCAGATAAAACACGTATCGCTTTGCTGACGGGCTATTGGATCGTTTCTGCATGCACACTGATTGCATTATTATCGTTCCCTTATATACAGGCTTTGCAGACCTCTAAAATTTTCCGCAATTATGTGTTTGCGATTTTAGCAGGACTGTTTTTTGCCAAATTAGTAGGCTCTGTCTTCTTTTTGGTCGATGATTTCAGAAGAGGCGCTATGTGGATTGCCAGTAAAATATTCCCCGGCACAGGAGCACATTTTGCTGATGAAGCCGGCGGCATTTCTCGTTCTGTGTTTTTAAGCTGGATGGGATTAGGCCTTGGCGGCGCATTATTCGGCACATTGATTTATGGCTTTCGCAATAAATATAATTATCAGTTGAGGAAGGTAAAACTTTCATTTGCGAATCTTCCTGCATCCTTCAAAGGGTTAAGGATTATTCATATCAGCGATATTCATAGCGGCAGCTTTCAAAACAAACAAGCTGTACAACATGGTGTTGATATGGTGATGAAGGAAAAGGCAGATCTGATCTTATTTACAGGAGATCTTGTCAACGACCGTCACGATGAAATGCATGAATACATGGATGTATTCAATCAACTTAAAGCGCCATTGGGTGTATTCAGCACATTGGGTAACCATGATTACGGTGATTATGTAAGTTGGCCATCGGCAGAAGCCAAACAAAAAAACCTGGAACAATTGAAAGTTGTTCATGCACAATTAGGGTGGCGTTTATTAATGAATGAACATATGGTACTTGAAAAAAACCTGCCTACCGGACAGGCAAGTAATGAGCAGATCGCATTATTAGGGATTGAAAATTGGGGAGCGAAAGGCCGTTTTCCTAAATACGGTAAGATGAATGAAGCTTACCCCGGAACAGAAAAATATCCATTTAAAATATTAATGAGTCATGACCCAAGTCATTGGGATGCAGAAGTGCGGATAAAATATCCTGATATCGATCTGATGTTAGCGGGTCATACACACGGTTTTCAATTCGGATTAGAGAATCCCTATTTTAAATGGAGTCCTGTGCAATGGATGTATAAACAATGGGCAGGACTATATGAAGAAGGCAAACAAAAATTATATGTGAACCGCGGATTTGGGTTTATCGGTTATCCAGGCAGAGTGGGCATTCTTCCTGAGATCACTTTGATTGAATTAGTTTGATCATTTTTAAAAATGAATGTTAATATTTATTGTATAGTTGTCACTTAAAGATCAATTCATGTTATTGTTTGCCTAAAACTTATTTTATTCTGCTGCATAACTTATAAGTTTTTTGGATTTTTATTTTTGGCATCATCATTGCCAAGATTAAATAAAAATCAACACTATGAAAAAAATAATTTTAGCAGCAGTCGCTATCATCCTTATTTCAGCAGCCTCTTATGCACAGGCAGGTTTCAGATTGGGTATCAAAGGCGGAACAAATCTTACACAACTTTCCGGTCAGTCTTTTGATAACGGATTTAAATCAGGATTTCAGTTAGGCGGATTTATGGAAATTGATTTTTCAAAATCCATTGGCATTGAACCGGAAGTTTTATTCAATGAATATAACGGAAGAACATCTTCCAATCTGGGTTCAGTTTTAACTAACATGAATAGTAATCAGGATGTTCATCTCAATTATTTGTCTATTCCTGTTTTACTTCGAATCAATGCAAATAAGATGTTGACTTTCGTTGTGGGGCCGCAGTACAGCATTTTGATCAATCCGCATGAAACCACTTTGCAAAACGGGCAAGATGCTTTTAAAAGCGGTGATTTTGCAGCCGTGGGCGGATTACAACTTAATCTATCAGCATTCAGAATTTACGGACGTTATGTTGTTGGATTGAATAATATCAATGATATCAGTAATCAGGATAGTTGGAAGAGTCAGCAAATTCAATTAGGCATTGGAATTAAATTATAAAAATGAACTCAATATTGCAAGTCCCGCCGATGGCGGGATTTTTTTGCGCCAATTTGTACCAAATCGAGGCAATTTCTTGCACATGGCATTAATATTGACTTACTTTACAACCCTTTTCTGAGGATAATTGACCAACAGATCGGTGACATTTTGACTTTTTAAGAAACGAATTGTATGAATAAGAACAGAATTTATTTAGGTGATGACGATACGGATTTTATGCCCATTATTCCCATCAATGAGAATGATGCCGATATGGAGAAATTAGTGATACCTGATTCTTTACCACTTCTTCCTTTACGCAATACTGTTTTATTTCCCGGCGTGGTGTTACCCATTACTGTTGGAAGAGATAAAAGCATTAAAGCAGTAAATGATGCCTATCGTTCAGATAAATTGATCGGCGTATTGGCACAGAGAGATGCGAATATTGAAGAACCAGAATTAAAAGATCTATGCAGAATTGGTACAGTTGCAAAAATTGCAAAGCTGATCAAAATGCCTGATGGTGGCACAACAATCATCATTCAGGGAAAAAAACGTTTTGAATTATTGGATGTCATTTCTGAAGATCCTTATTTTAAAGGAACCATTCAATTATTGGAAGATATTCCTGTAATTGATGATAAAGATTTCAATGCATATATCAGTTCCATTAAAGATCTGGCAACACAGATCATACATTTATCACCCAATCTTCCAACAGAAGCTTCCATCATTTTAAAGAATATAGAGAACCCTTCCTTTCTTATCAATTTCGTTAGTAGTAATCTGAACAATGAAATTGCAGAGAAACAAAATTTATTAGAAATACGCGATGTAAAAGCAAGAGCAGAAAAACTAACACAATTGCTGCAGTTGGAATTACAATTTGCGGAGTTGAAAGATAAAGTGACCAATAAAACAAGAACAGAGATCGATAAACAACAACGCGAATATTTTCTACAACAACAACTCAAAAGTATAAAAGATGAATTAGGTGGCGATACCAATGAACGTGAGCTGACGGATATGAAGAAAAAAGCAGAAGCAAAAAAATGGCCGGAAGCTGCAAAAAATATGTTCAAGAGCGGTATCGAGAAATTGGAAAGGATGCATCCAACCACACCTGATTATTCAGTTGTGTACAATCACCTCGACTTGATGTTGGATTTACCATGGCAGGATTATACAGCAGATAATTATGATTTGAAGAATGCGAAGAAAGTGTTGGACAATGATCATTATGGCATGCAAAAAATAAAGACACGTATCCTGGAATACTTGGCTGTATTAAAATTGAAAGGCGATATGAAGAGCCCGATACTTTGTTTTGTGGGTCCTCCCGGAATCGGTAAAACATCATTGGGACGCAGTATTGCTCATGCAGTGGGAAGAAAATATGTTCGTGTCAGCCTTGGTGGTTTGCATGATGAAAGTGAGATTCGCGGTCATCGTAAAACATATATCGGTGCTATGCCTGGAAGAGTGTTGCAGAATATCCGCAAAGTAAAATCATCCAATCCTGTAATGATTTTGGATGAGATAGATAAGATAGGAAATGATTTTAGAGGTGATCCATCCTCTGCATTATTAGAAGTATTAGATCCTGAACAGAATAATTCTTTTTACGATAATTATCTTGAGTTGGAATACGACCTGAGTAAAGTATTATTCATTGCAACTGCAAATAATTTACAAAACATCCAACCTGCATTAAGAGACCGTTTGGAAATTATTGATCTGAGCGGTTATGCCATCGAAGAAAAAGTGGAAATAGCAAAAAGACATTTACTGCCTAAACAACAGGATGCGCATGGATTAAAAGATGTAAAGCTGAAGATCAGTGATAAGGTATTGGATAAAATTATTGAAAGCTATACAAGAGAAAGCGGTGTGCGTGAATTGGACAGGCAATTGGCAGCCATCATGCGTTATGAAGCAAAAGAATTTGCCACTAAGAATAAAATAAAACCGACATTAACCACCACTGATGTTGAAAAAATATTAGGGCAGCCCCGTTACAGTAATGAAATTTATAAAACAGCCAATATGCCGGGAGTCGCTGTAGGCCTTGCCTGGACTTATGTCGGCGGTGATATTTTATTTATTGAAACAATTCTCGGAGAAGGAAAAGGTGAATTGAAATTAACAGGTAATCTTGGCAATGTAATGAAGGAAAGCGCTTCCACTGCATTAACGTATTTGCAGGCAAATGCAAAAAAATACGGCATTGATCATGAAGATTTTACAAAAAAATCTGTTCACGTTCACGTGCCTGAAGGTGCAGTACCGAAAGATGGGCCGAGTGCCGGTGTTACCATGCTTACATCATTGACTTCGGCATTCACCGGAAGAAAAGTAAAACCTTATCTGGCGATGACAGGTGAGATCACTTTACGCGGACAGGTATTACCTGTAGGTGGTATCAAGGAAAAAATATTGGCAGCAAAGCGTTCCGGATTAAAAGAAATTATTTTATGCTGGCAGAACGAAAAAGATGTGCAGGAAATTGACAACAACTTTATCACAGGAGTTCATTTTCATTATGTTAAAACCATGCAACAAGTGTTAGAACTCGCATTGATCTAAGCCGTTCATAAAATTTTCCGCAATCAACAAATCAATTGTTTGCATGCATCCCAAATGTTTATTATTTTGTAATTAGTTCAATCAACAGTTTTTCATGTTGGTTGTTTTAAGGGTTAAGATCCCCCATTTTTATGGGGGATATTTTTTTGTCAATTATTCCACAAGCTTACGCCATCGCTTTTTGCGACAATAAAGGCTTTACTTTATCTTCATACAATCAATGATCAAAAAAATAAGCATAGCACTTTCATTGTTTTTGTGTTGCACTCATATGCATGCACAAACTTTGGGCGGAAGTACTGTGTTTAATTTTTTGAATCAACCCAACACTGCTCAACTTTCTGCTTTAGGAGGCATCAATATTTCCAATATCAGCAATGATGTTGGTTTAAGCTTTAATAATCCGGCTCTGCTGCGTGATAATATGCATCAGCAGTTCAATGCATCTTTCAATAATTTTCTGGCAGGGATAAAAAATTACAGCCTTATCTCAGCATTTCATTCGGATAATATCAATACAAGCTTTGCTTTCGGCATCAATTATTTTGATTATGGAAACCTTCCTCAAACAGATGCTGCCGGAAATGTATTTGGCAGTTTTCATCCCACTGATTATGTGATGCAATTTTCCGCTTCACATATTTATCTGGAACGTTTTTGGTATGGTATGACGTTCAAATACATGAACAGCAATTATGGAGAATACAAAAGCAATGGTATAGCGTTCGATATCGGTGTTGCTTATCACGATTCAGCTAGTTTGTTTCAGGTAAGTGTTTTGATCAAGAACCTCGGTACGCAATTGAAAACCTATGACGGCAATAATCAGAAAAGTGAATTGCCTTTTGATATTGAAACCGGGATTACCAAGCGATTGGCAAAAGCACCCATTCAATTTTCTTTGACTGCACATCATTTACAGGCATTCAATATTTATTATAACGATACCACTTTTAATGCCGCCGAAGGCGGTAGTCTGGCAAACAATGTAACCCTGGATAAAATATTTTCTCATCTTATTTTTGCAGCGCAATTCTTTATTGGCGATAAATTAGAAATAACGAGCGGCTATAATTTTTTGCGCCGGCATGATCTCAATGCATACAATCAGGCAAACGGATTGAATGGGCTTACACTTGGTCTTGGCTTATTACTAAAGAAACTGCATATCCGTTATGCAACAGGATTCTATCAACAGAATATGTTTCATCAACTGAGTTTAAATCTTAATTGGAAGGGAAGTGAATTATAATAAAAAAGACAGTAACAAAAATTACTGTCTTTTTTATTCATTGCGGGCCTGGCAACGTAATTGAAATTGTTTAATTAATTCCTGTTAAATGTTTTGATTTGTTCCCGATCGGCTCTTTTTACAATAACCACTTGTTCAACACCATCAATCTTCATTTTATAAGTTCCGTCAGCAGCGCGATAGATAAATACTTTAGGGCGATACAATGGTTTTGAAAATAAACTTCCCGGTTGGTCCTGCACCCAGGAATCGCCATTTATTAATTTAAATACAGTAACGCCTATGCCTTCCCATCCTTTAAAATCACCATCAATATTGCTTTCTGTTACATCGGGTACTTTGTTTGCTTCAATGGGTATCTCAATTCCCTGTATCACCAATTGATATTTTTTCTTTCCTTGTTTGTAAATTGTTACAGCAGGATTGGGCACCGTATTTTTAAACTTTGCCTTATCGGTGATTTCATAATAATGACCCGATCTTGTTTTGATCACTAAACCCGGTGCATAGATGATATCTGATGGACCATCATAAAAAGTTGTTTCATCAGGCTTTGCTGTACTGTCGATCTTTGTTTGAGAAACAGCAGCAGTACAAAAAATAAACAGCGCAAAAACAAAAGTGAAAATAGATTTCATAGACAATTTTTTAGGAGCGGAAAGCTATGAATTATTTGATAAGGAACAAATGAATTTTATCAGTAAAGAGTAACAATAATTTTTATCTGTTAAACTTAAGTAACATTAAAATACTCAGCCTTTTTGATGCGACCACAACAAAAGGTTAATACATGCACACAGCTTGCATCATAAAAAACTTACACTTATCTTAGCGTCAAAGAAAAAATATGGCTCAGATTTTAATCATAGATGACGAACGTGCGATCAGAAATGTATTGAAAGATATTTTAAGCAATGAAGGTTATAAAACAGATGAGGCTGCTGATGGAGAAGAGGGGTTAAAAAAATTTTCCGAAACATCTTATGATCTGGTACTCTGTGATATTAAAATGCCCAAGATTGATGGATTGGAATTTCTCCAAAAAGCAACCGAATTAAATCCGGATGTTCCGGTGATCGTGATCAGCGGTCATGGCAATATTGAAACAGCTGTTGAAGCAGTGAAGAAAGGGGCATTCGATTATATTTCAAAACCGCCTGATCTGAACCGTTTGTTGATTACCATTCGCAATGCAATGGATAAAACGGTTTTGGTGAAAGAGACCAAAGCGCTGAAACGTAAAGTCAGTAAGGTGCAGGAAATCATTGGAGAAAGTGCCGCCATCAAAAAAATAAAAGAAACGATTGAAAAAGTTGCACCCACCGAAGCCAGGGTTTTAATTACAGGTGAGAACGGAAGTGGCAAAGAATTGGTGGCAAGATGGTTGCATGAAAAAAGTAATCGTTCATCGGGGCAAATTGTGGAAGTGAATTGCGCAGCCATTCCGGGAGAATTAATTGAGAGCGAATTATTCGGTCACGAAAAAGGATCATTTACTTCTGCCATCAAACAACGTATCGGCAAATTTGAACAGGCAAACGGAGGTACTTTATTTTTAGATGAAATTGGGGATATGAGTTTGAGTGCACAGGCAAAAGTATTGCGTGCTTTGCAGGAAGGTAAAATAACAAGAGTGGGTGGCGAGAAAGAAATTAATGTCGATGTACGTGTAGTTGCAGCTACGAATAAAGATCTATTGAAAGAAGTGGAAGAGAAAAATTTCCGATTGGATTTGTATCATAGATTGGGCGTTATTTTAATTCATGTTCCATCGCTTAATGAAAGAAAAGATGATATTCCATTACTTGTAGAAAAATTCCTTGGTGACGTTGCTGAAGAATATGGCCAACCTAAAAAAGAGATGGATAAAAAAGCAATGGATGCTTTGATGCAGCATAACTGGACAGGTAATATCCGTGAATTAAGAAATGTGGTGGAAAGATTGATTATCCTTTCAGGTAAATCTATCACTGCCGAAGATGTGGCGAGTTATGTGAAGTAGAGAAACGTGAATCGCGAGTTGGAACAACGTACATTATCTTCTTCTTTAAACTTTCTTTAACAAACATGCTGTAATTTTCCGGAACTCCCTCCAACTAACCATTCAGCATTCATAACGTAAAACTTATTAGTTATAACTTACAACACATCCTTACATTTGTCATTCTAAAAAATAACTATGGGCTTAATTTTAATTATTATCGGTATTATCGGCTGGCATGTGGGTTTGTATGGCATGTTCAAGAAAGCAGGCATTGAGCCCTGGAAAGCATTGATACCATTATATAACACTTGGCTGATTGTTGAAAAATGCAATATCAGTAAAGTATGGTTCTGGTTGCAGCTGATACCGATTGCCGGACAATTCATCACTATCTGGATCACCATCATATTCGTGATGCATTTTAAGCGTTTCGGATTACTACATCATACATTGACTGTATTAGTGCCGTTTCTTTATTTTCCTTATCTCGGATTTTCTTCCAATGAAAAATGGCACGGAGAGGAAGCAGTAAGCAAGTATAAAAAGTCTGTTTCACGTGAATGGATCGATGCTGCTGTGTTTGCAGTCGTAGCTGCAACGTTAATTCGGACTTTTGTTTTCGAAGCTTATGTTATTCCAACAGAAAGTATGGAAAAGACATTATTGGTGAATGATTTTCTCTTTGTAAGTAAAATGAGTTATGGTGCAAGGATTCCCGGAACACCATTATCATTTCCTTTCGTACATAATACTATGCCTTTCACGAAATTCACTCCGTCTTATATCAGAGAAGTACAATTGCCGTATAAAAGAATTGCAGGATTTACTGAAGTAAAGAGAAACGATGTGGTAGTATTTAATTTTCCAACAGGTGATACCATCATTAATGAAGAAGGATATTTAAGCGCTTCACCTTATTATGATGTGTTGCGGTTAACTTATAATGGTAATCGTGAAAAATTATTTGCTGAACATGAGATATTGGTGCATCCTTATGATAAGACCGATAATTATATCAAACGTTGTACCGGCCTTCCCGGAGATGAGATACAGGTGAAGAATAGTTATTTATTCATTAATGGTCAAGCTGCCTTTGTTGCACCGGGCTCTCAAACTGAATATATTGTCGAAACAAACGGTAATGTATTTAATGAAGATTTTTTAAAGAATGAATTGAATATTGATGCAGATGATACAAAAGGTCAGATCAAAACAACAACCAAAGCAGGAACCTATATTTTGAATATGACTGCTGAAGAAACAGAGAAAGTAAAAAAGCAGCCGAATGTAAAATCAGTAAGCCGATATATCGACAGTACAAGAGGTTATACATTTCCATATGATGATATTAATTATCCATGGAGCACTGATAATTTCGGTCCATTGAAAATTCCAAAGAAAGGTGATGTATTGGAATTAAATGCAACAACAATTCCTTTATACAGAAGATTGATTTCTGTTTATGAAAATAATAAATTAGAAGAACAGAACGGAAAATTCATCATCAACGGAAAAGAAGCAACAACCTATACCACTAAATTAAATTATTACTGGATGATGGGTGATAACAGGCACCGTAGCCAGGACAGCCGTTTCTGGGGCTTTGTTCCAGAAACACATATTGTTGGTAAAGCATCATTGATATGGTTTAGTTGGAACAACGGTCCGCGATGGAAACGCTTGTTTAATAATATAAAGTAATTATCTTTAAGTTCCGAAAGGATGGGGTCCTCACAATATTTTTTGTGAGGACTTTTTTATCTCTGGAGGATTTTAAAACGAATTTCATGAAGAAAGAACAATACGGTTTTGAGTTTGATGTATACGATTCGATCGATGATCTATCGAAAGAAGATGCATTTTTATTACAGCAGGCGAGAGAGATAACCCAAACTGCCTATGCTCCATACTCACAATTTTATGTTGGTGCTGTTGCAAGATTAAATAATGGAGAAATTGTAAAAGGAACCAATCAGGAGAATGCCAGTTTTCCGGTGAGTATTTGTGCAGAGCGTTCGTTGTTATCTTCTACAGCAGCATTATTTCCCTCAGCGAATATTGAAACAATGGCTATCAGTTATCACAATCAAAACGGTAAGAGCAGTGAACCTGTTTCACCCTGCGGTATGTGCAGACAAGCTTTGCTGGAACATGAAAAACGATATGATCATCCCATCAAACTGATCTTAAGCGGCACAGAAGGTAAAGTATATGTGATCGAAAGATCAAGTATGTTGCTTCCCCTGAGTTTTACAGGTGATGATTTAAAAAAATAGATAAACAAAAATCCTCTTTACAAAAGAGGATTTTTTGTAAGGGGGGATATTATTACAAAGAAGAAATGCTATCACCATCATTGTTTAGTGAAAACCTATCTTTTCTGTAATACTGTTTATATTTTTCATAGGTTTCTTTAGGTTGTTTGTTACCGTTGATATATAATTCACCATCCTGCACTTTTATTTTATAGCCGCTTTTTTTGTTGATCAGTCCATCTTTTTCCAACGCATCTGTAAAATCCTGCATATTTTTTATTTCGGCTTTTGCTTTTTCAATTCCTTCTTTTGCTTTTGCCATTCCTTGTTCTACTTCTTTGTGAATTTTTTCTGCATCTAACTGCACTTTAAAATTTTCTTTCTTCAGTTTTTGCGTCATTTCTTCCATTTCCTTTTTGAATTTTTCTGAATTGATATCTTTCATACTCACTTCAGCTTCTTTCATAGCTTTATCTACATCCATTTTTATTTTGGTCCAGTCAACATTTTTCATGGCATTCTCAGCATCCAATTTAATTTTAGCAAAATCCACTTTCGCCAATGCTTCATTCACTTGCTTTTCAATATTGGAGAAATCCATTTTCTGCAATTCAAGATCCATTTTTTGCAGTTGTAGATCTAAATTTTGCATGGCTTTGTCAAGATGATCTACTCTAAATTCATCATCATGATCAGCATGTTTTCGGGGCTTGGTGGTATCTCCGTTGATTTGTTGATGATGTTGATGTTTTCTTTCGGTACTGTCGGCATCCTGCCAGGAAATAAGGGTAAGACTGTAAACAAGTAAGCCAATAGCCATAAGGGTTTTAGCAGGTTTGAAAGCATTGTTCATAGTTTAAGGTTTTGATTGAATAAATAAGCAATACGATTACTTTCGTACAATAATACGATGTTTTTCGTATAAATTTACAGTTCGTCAGAATATTTTTAAATTTTATAACAAAAGCTTTTCGATTTAGTAGTAACGGGATGCCATGGAAATGGAACTGTGAAACGAGCGTGGCAACAGGTGACGCCATGAAAAACAAATGCAGGGATCATAAAATATCAACCCGAACATTTAAAACTTTATCTTGCAGTCCATCAAATTTTGGTTATGAAATATCTTCCTTTAAACCCCGCGATATTTATCAATAACAGAAAGAGGTTTATAAAAGAAATGCAATCCAACAGCATTGCTGTTTTTGTGAGCAATGATGAATGGCCGATGAACGGCGATGCGATTCACAAATTCAAACAGAACACAGATCTGTTTTGGTTAACGGGAGTGGAACAAGAAGAAAGCATGGTGATTTTATTTCCGGATAATCCCGATCCTAAATACCGGGAAGTATTGGTATTGGTTCGCCCCAATGAATTAAAAGAAAAATGGGATGGAAAAAGATTACGTGCCAATGAAGCCAAAAATATTTCAGGTATTGAAACAATAGTTTGGTTAGACAGTATTGAAGCATTACTGCAGACTTGGATTCATTTAGCAGATAACATTTATTTATCTACGAATGAAAACGATAGAAAATCATCTCCGATAAGAAATAGAAATCATCGCTATGTTGAAAAGCTGAGAACCAATTATCCGCTGCATAACTATTTCAGGGCGGCAAAAATTATGAGAGAATTGCGGGCCGTTAAAACAAAAGAAGAGACAGAAGTATTGCAAAAAGCGATTGATATTACGGAAACTACTTTCAGAAGATTATTACAGTTTATAAAACCCGGTGTATTTGAATATGAGATCGAAGCAGAAATATTACATAGCTTTTTAAGCCAGCGCGCAACCGGAGAAGCTTACAGCAGCATCATTGCAAGTGGCGATAGGGCAAGAACACTGCATTATGTAAGTAATAACGCTGAATGTAAAGACGGAGAATTATTGTTGATGGATTTTGGTGCAGAGTATGGTTATTATTGTGCTGATCTCACAAGAACCATTCCTGTGAATGGTAAATTTACACGTCGTCAAAAAACGGTGTATAATGCTTGTCTGCATTTGCATAATTATGCGAAGAGTTTATTAAAACCGGGCATTAATTTAGTTGATTACACAGACTTGGTTGGCGAAGAAGCCACACAACAGTTTTTAAAGATCGGTTTATTAAGAAAGAGCGATGTAAAGAACGAAGACAAAGAAAACCGTGCGTACAGAAAATATTTATACCATGGTATTTCGCATCATTTAGGATTGGATGTGCATGATCTGGGAACAAAGACCGATCCGTTGAAACCCGGAATGGTATTGACTGTTGAGCCGGGTATTTATATTGAACAGGAACAAATGGGTGTGAGAATTGAGAATAATGTTTGGATCACGAGAAATGGGAATGTTGATCTGATGAAAAATATTCCGATCACTGTTGAAGAAATAGAAGCTTTGATGAAGAAGAAATAAATTGGCAATTAATTTGAAAATTCGAAAATGATAAAACAAATTCCCAACATCTTTACATTGCTAAATTTATTCTTCGGTTGTTTGGCGATCGTATTAATTGTTCAAACCGGATTAACGGTAAGTGTTGATGCAAACGGACAGCAAACAATCGAGATTCCTCAAAAAATTTATTGGGCAAGTGTTTTCATCGGTATTGCCGCAGTTGTTGATTTCTTTGACGGATTTGTTGCAAGATTATTAAAAGCATCGTCTGAAATGGGCAAACAATTAGATTCTTTAGCTGATGTGGTAAGTTTTGGAGTAGCACCGGGAATGATCGTGTTTGAATTCCTTCGTCGTTCTTATGCTTCTGAACAAAATGGATTAGATATTAATACTTTGTATTTATTGCCTGCATTTATCATTCCATGTGCCGGTGCTTATCGGTTGGCAAGATTTAATATCGATACAGAACAATCATTTGGGTTTAAAGGTGTACCGATTCCTGCTGCAGGTTTGTTGATCGCATCTTTCCCTTTGATGTATTGGTATTCCAACAGCGAATGGATCGTAAATCTTTTGCAGAACAAATGGTTTTGGTATGCAGTAATTGTTGCCGTTAGTTATTTGATGACTTCTACTTTACCAATGATGGCAATGAAATTTAAGAATCCAAATTTAAAATCATTACTGCCATTTATTATTATAGCAGTGATCACCATTGCAACGGCTTTTATTTTTGGTTGGCTGGCTGTGCCTGTTGCATTTTTAACTTATGTAATTTTATCTTTGATCTTTAAAAAATAGAATAGTCATGACATATAACGTTCAGATAAAAGTGATGCCTTTAAAAGAATTATTGGATCCGCAGGGGAAAGCAGTTTTAGGCGGATTAAAGAATTTAGGAATTAATTCTGTATCCGATGTACGTGTTGGTAAACATGTAACCCTGCAGATTGAAGCAACATCAGAAACAGAAGCCAAACAAATAGCTGATGAAACAGCAAAAAAATTACTGGCAAATGCTGTGATGGAATTTTATGAAATTGAAATGATCAATTAATGTGAAGATGTGAGAATATGCAAATGGATTCATCTGCATGTCAGCACGTCAAAAATCTGCATATTTAATTATGCTATACCTCGTTCCCACACCCGTCGGCAATTTAAAAGACATCACGCTGCGTGCATTGGAAGTGTTGCAGTCTGTTGATGTTATTTTATGTGAGGATACCAGAACTTCTTTCAAATTATTGCATCATTACAATATTCAGAAACCGCTTTCGCCATATCATCAGCATAACGAACATAAAATAGCAAGTCATATTGTTGATCAGTTAGAAGCCGGAAAAACAATGGCTTTGATAACAGATGCAGGAACACCGGGCATCAGCGACCCTGCATTTTTATTGGTTCGTGAATGTGTGAAACGAAATGTGAAAATAGAATCGTTGCCTGGAGCAACTGCTTTCGTACCTGCATTAGTGAACAGTGGTATTCCTACGAATCGGTTTGTGTTTGAAGGATTTTTGCCATTGAAAAAAGGAAGACAAACTTTATTGAAACAGTTGGCAACTGAAGAAAGAACTATGGTTTTTTATGAAAGCCCGATGCGATTGATAAAAACATTGGAAGAATTCATTCAATACTTCGGGGCATTAACACAGTGTTCTGTTACAAGGGAGTTAACGAAAATGTTTGAAGAAAATAAACGTGGAACTTTACAGGAAGTTTGTGATCATTTTAAAACGAAAACAGTAAAAGGAGAAATTGTAATAGTTGTTGCGGGGAAAGAATAAATGTTATATGTGAATTTTTTTTACTTGCGATTTAGGATTATCGATTTACCCTGCTGAACAAAGTTCAGAATGTACAAGTGAGTGACACAACCAACGATGCTATAAAAAACAAAAGCCGATAAAATAAAAATTATTTGAATGATGAAAACGTTTACTAAATTTTTATTACTGTCATCTGTCATCTTTAGTCTGTCATCTCTTCAAGCGCAGCCTGATCGATGGCAGCAACGCATCAAATACAATATCAATGTAAATATGGATGTTGTTACGAATCGTTTTTCAGGAACAGAAAAAATTGAGTACATCAATAATTCGCCTGATACATTGGACAGGATATTCATTCATTTATACTGGAATGCCTTTCAGCCTAACAGCAGCATGGATGTACGCAGCAGAGAATTGGGCAAAACAATGTTAACAAACAGGAGAGGAGACGAAGTGCCTGATTGGGATCCACGTGTGAAAGACCGCATCAGTAAATTAAAAGAAAATGAGATCGGTTTTCAAAATGTGAAGAGTGTAAAAATTAATGGTAGTGAACAAAAATTACGCAATTACGAAACCATACTCGAAGTAAAATTGGATAAGGCGATCCTTCCCAAAACAAAAACAATCTTGGATCTTGTGTTTGAAGCGCAGGTTCCATTACAGATAAGAAGAAGCGGAAGGGATAATGCAGAAGGTGTGCGTTACAGTATGAGTCAGTGGTATCCGAAAGTTGCTGAATACGATTATCAGGGATGGAATGCAAATCCTTATATCGCAAGAGAATTTTATGGTGTGTGGGGTGATTATGATGTGAACATTACGATCGATAAAAATTATTTTGTTGCAGCAGGCGGTGATTTAATTAATGCAAATGATATTGGTTTGGGTTATGAAGCAACCGGCGTGAAACCCAAGCCTGTTTTGGGAAATACGGTCACCTGGAAATGGCAGGCATACAATGTGCATGATTTTGTTTGGGCTGCCGATACAACTTATAAAATGATCACCAGGCCGTTGAAAGACGGTCCGCTGATCCGTGTGGTATACAAAAGAACAGACTCATTGAACGATGCAAGATGGAATAAATGTGCCGATACAATGGCGATCGCTTATCCATTCATTGCAAAAACCTTTGGCCCTTATCCTTATAAAACATACACATTCATACAGGGCGGTGACGGTGGTATGGAATATCCGATGGCAACATTAGTTAAGGGTGCAAGTATCGGAACCTTTATACATGAATGGATGCACAGTTGGTATCAGGGAATGTTCGGCACCAATGAATCTTTGTATCCGTGGATGGATGAAGGATTTGCCAATTATGCAGGAATGAGAGTAGTATGTGATTTCAAAAAAATTCCAAGTACTATTTATGACAATGAATATAAAAGTTATTTTAATCTTGCCAGAAGCGGGATGGAAGAACCTTTAACCACTCATGCAGATCATTACAACACCAACTTTGGATATAGCAATGCAGCTTACAGTAAAGGTGCCGTATTCCTGAATCAGTTGGGATATATTGTAGGTGATAAAACATTGGACAAAATTTTATTGGAATATTATCGTCAGTGGCGCTTTAAACATCCCAACCCCAACGATTTTATTCGTGTGGCTGAAAAGCTCAGTGGTATTGAATTACAGTGGTACAAAGAATATTGGGTGAACAGTACCAAGACAATTGATTATGCGGTAGGGGATATTAATATCGTGAATGGTAAAACGCAAATCACGATCAAGCGCATTGGAAAAATGCCGATGCCGATTGATGTTTTGCTGACTTTTAAAGACGGCACTAAAGAACTGCATTATATTCCTCTCAATTTAATGTATGGAGAAAAACCGGTGGAAGATACTGTGCCGCGAACAGTACATGAAGAATGGAGATGGACACATCCCGAATACAATTTTGAAACAAGCAGAAGTATCAGAGATATCAAGAGTATTGAAATTGATCCTTCGCAACGAATGGCCGACATCAACAGAAACAATAATAAATTAGTGATCCCCGACTAATAACAAAAAAGGATATTCAAATTGAATATCCTTTTTTGTTTACAATATTGTGATGATATTACTTTTTTGGTTTTACGGCTTCAATATCTCCGCTGAATGAAATCTGGGACCTGTTATTAGAAGTAACGATCAAACTTGCGCTACCGTTATCATAAATCGAGAACAATAATTTCTTTACATCCGATTGGTCTTGAAGGTCAATGGTAATATCCCATCCGCCGCCTTTCTTTTTAGGAACACTTGTGTATTTGAATTTGGTGGAAATAAATTCCAAAGGACTGGTATTAGAGCCATAAGCTACTCCACCGTAGGCTCTGCCGAAATATGGCATATGACTGTTAATGGTATCTTTAGAAATAATAATGTCGTACCCGTAGCTTAAATTTTTCATACCGCCTGTAACCGGAGTAGCTGTTTGTGCAGCAAATACATAGTGTTGCGAATCAACAACGATCGAAGTAATATGCTGCACTTGTGCTTTTTGTTTATCTTCTTTCGAAGTTTGAGCGATTGCAGCATTCGAAATCAATAAAAAAGCAACAGCAGCAAAACGGAGCATATTTACTTTCATAAAAGATGATTTGGTTTTATAAATTATTGTTTCTGAAATATACAAACAAAATAACAAAAATAAAATTTGACAAAAACCTCTTATTTAATGATGTAAAAAGCCAATGGTACGTGCGATACCGACAATCCCAACAAGTATCCAGAATATATTCAAAACAGAATAAGCTTTATCTTTTTTAAGAACGGCACACCAGGAAAGTATCAACGCATCTGTTGTGTTAAATATCCATACAAATAAGAAAGGACTTTCCGGGCCCATCCAGCTTACCAATGAAAAACTGAAAACGCGCATTAACACACCGAGCATTTCGATGGCTTTCATATTATTTACCACAAATAAATTCACTTGCTTCATATAAAATTATTTTTTGAAATCGAACCATAAGATATGCTGCCTGATATTCGTACCAGGCAAATTCACTGAAGTCGGTTTATCTGCTGCCCCATTCCCAAAGGCCATATTGTGTTTTTTGATCAATAGGATGTTTGGATTGTTTGAGTGTTAAAAGTATTTGACCGCGGTGATGACTTTCGTGGGATATCAAATAACCTGTAAATGCAGTTGGATGAGGTTTGAAACCTTTTATCTTTCCTTCTTCGAAACCTTTTTTGATCAGTTTTACAATGGCTTCTGAACTTTTCTTCAATTCAGCAGATAGAACTTTTTTAGAAATTTTAGTATCTTTTTCAATTTTAGTTTGTCCCAGCAATAACTCGAGTAACGCTGCTTTGATCCACATCAACCGCACATTATGAATATGTGCAAACTGCTCACCAACATTCCTTCCTTTCGATGCAGAAACATCTTTCAGGTAAGCTTCATCTATTGCTTCCAACAGATAAAGATTGATGCGGTTATTGATTTCCCATGTTTCAATTAATTCTTTCATATTAAGATATGGTTTTTGTCATGCATATACTGTTCTCTACATTTTCATACTGCCCATAATTTTTTATTTTTTTGTATCCTGCTTTTTGATACAGGCTGATGGCTTCCGGCTGTTTTTTGCCTGTTTCCAAAATACAGTCCGGATAATTTAATTCAGCTGCCCATGATTCCAATTCTTTTAAAACAGCCAATGCAATTCCCTGCTTTCTGAATTCAGGCAAAACAAACATTCTTTTTATTTCAACTTTTGTTGCATCATACTGTTTGAATGCCCCGCAGGCAACGTGTGTACCGTTATGGTAACAAACAATAACATTCTTTATATTTTGAATTGTATTGAATGGTGCATAGAAAGCATGTTCATTGCCATCGCGAATGCTTAGGTCTTCATCCAGAAGACCTACAAGATATTGGAAGTCGGGATCAGCAGAATCTGTTCTTTTCAAATGCAGCATAAATGCTTTTGATTTTATTTTGATGCAACACTTAAATATACAAAAGCAGTCCTGTCTATGTAAATTATTTTTTAGCCGGCAGCTGAATAAGAATAGGGCTGTGATCGCGCCTTATCATGCCGGTATGAATAGGTTCACGTGCTATAAAATTCATGGTCAATTATTTTGCTACATGCAAAATATGTTTCTCCATAAAATATTCTTCGGGAAATATTTTATAGATGCTCATCATTTTGGGGCGTGTATTGCTTTCAGAGATTTCCTGATGCAGGTCGCCGCCTTTTAAACAAATCAATCCATTAGCGATAGCATGTGTTTCATCTGCTGTACGTTTTTTTAATAAGGGAGCAGACCATTGCCACAAATCTTTTAACGGAGCAACAGCGCGACTAACCGCAAAATCGAATTTTCTGTTTTTTATTTCTTCAGCCCTTGTATGTTGTGTAGTAATGTTGGTGATATTGGCAGCTTCGCAAACGGCATCGACCACTTTTAATTTTTTAGCGATACTGTCCACCAATAAAAATTTTACTTCCGGAAAAAAGATGGCAAGCGGTACACCCGGAAACCCGCCACCGCAGCCAATATCAATAACAGTGGTATTGGGTTTGAAATCTGCGATAACGGCAATGCTTAAAGAGTGCAATACATGATGCAGATAGATCTGATCAGTATCTTTTCGAGAGATGACATTTATTTTTTCGTTCCATTCTTTGTACAAAGGTTCTAATAATTGAAACTGCTGAACTTGTGTTTCGGTAAAATCAGCAAAGTATTTGTAGAGAATGTCGATCATTATTTATGTTTTGTTCCTTCTTCTTAGGAAGGATGGATTGGAATTTTTATTCCCAATTTTTTCTGGGCGTTTTCCAAACCGCCGGTAAAAATAAAATGGTATAAAAGAACATCCAGATATCGAAAAACAAAAAGAATGGCCATAGGTCGGATTCATTTAATTTTTTCATCGCTTTAAAATATATCAAGGCTTGTAATAAAAAGCGAACGCCAAAAACTGCCAGCGGCAACCACCAATTATAAAAAATAATACTCACTGCCAATAAAGGATACACTAAGAATAAAGTGAATGAATAAAATCCTAATAAAAATTTATGTTTAAATAAATAATATTTGGAAGTAGTGTAGTGCCGGTATTTTTGTTTCATCCAATCGCCCCAGGAATTTCTCGGTTCACTTAATGTGTGTGCCTGCGGGTCAATCACTATTGTTGTATTTTTTTTGGTAGCTACTTGATTGATGAACAGATCATCATCACCGCTGGGTATTTGATTGATGGACGAAAAACCTTTGTTACGGATGAACACGTCTCTTTTATAACTTAAATTTCTACCAACACCCATGTACGGAATGCCTGCCAGTGCATACGATAAATATTGTAATGCCGTATGAAAGGTTTCAAAACGGATGATCTTATTCAGCAACCCCGGTTTTTTATGATGTGCGCCGTAACCCAACACGATTTCAATGCCGTTCACATACCCTTCCTGCATTCTTTGTATCCATAATTCTGATGCAGGAACACAATCTGCATCTGTTAATAATAATGTTTCATGCTTGGCGCTTTTGATTCCCATAGACAAGGGGAATTTTTTGCCTGTAATTAATTTTGCTTCCTGTGTTAATTCGATCGGCTTTAAATTCTTGAATGATTTCTTGAATTCATCCAGAATATATCTGCTTTCATCAACCGAATTATCGTTCACCACAATGATTTCATGTGTTGTTTTATAATCCTGCACTAAAATACCGGGAAGGTTTTTTACCAAATTATTAGCTTCATCTCTTGCACAAACAATAACCGAAACAGGATGTTCTACCGTTTCCTGTTGTAACGGGATCTTATAAAAAGCAAGGCGGGAATAAAAAAACAGGTAATAAAAAACCTGAACAGCAATTACTGCACAAAAAACAAAAAAAACTATTTCCCAAACATAAGGCGGAATGATCATGCTGCAAAAGTAGGGTTTGGTATTGCTTGCAAGGTTATTGCTGTGGAGATGTGGAAAAGAAATTGATCAGAATGAATAGTTATGAATGATAGGTGATGTGTTGTTTTAAATTAGAACTATAATTCATCAATCATAATTCATCATTCATCACCTATTTTTGCAGACTTATGCCTCAACTGCATTTTCAATTAGAAGCAACAGATGCGAATAGCAAAGCAAGGGCCGGAAAGATCACAACAGATCATGGTGAGATACTTACGCCCATCTTCATGCCTGTTGGTACTGTAGGCAGTGTGAAAGCAGTTACACAGCAGCAGCTGGAACAGGATATTCAGGCACAAATAATTTTGGGTAATACGTATCATTTGTATTTACGGCCGGGATTGGAAGTATTGGAAGCTGCAGGCGGATTGCATCAATTCAACGGATGGTATCATCCCGTTTTAACGGACAGTGGCGGTTATCAGGTTTTTTCTTTGGCTGCCAACAGAAAAATAAAAGAAGATGGGGTGATGTTTCAATCGCATATCGATGGCAGTAAACATTTGTTCACACCCGAACGTGTGATGGATATTCAAAGAGTGATCGGAGCAGATATTATCATGGCATTTGATGAATGCCCGCCTTATCCGAGCGATTATGCTTATGCAAAAAAAAGTATGGAATTAACGCATCGCTGGTTAGACAGATGTGTTGACCGATTAAATGAAACGCCTGATAAATACGGATACACACAAAATCTATTTCCCATCATTCAGGGAAGCACTTATAAAGACTTACGGACAGAATCTGCTTCTTTTATCGCATCCAAAAATGCAGCAGGCAATGCCATCGGCGGATTAAGTGTTGGCGAGTCGGAAGCGATGATGTATGAATTCACAGAATTATGTTGTGATATTTTACCGTCAGATAAACCGCGTTATCTGATGGGAGTGGGAACTCCCTGGAATATCCTCGAAGGAATTGCTTTGGGTGTTGATATGTTTGATTGTGTAATGCCCACACGCAACGGAAGAAACGGAATGCTTTTTACCAGTAAAGGTGTAATTAATATCCGCAATAAAAAATGGTCAACTGATTTTTCTGTTATTGATGATGGTATTGCGTGTAACATCAGTAATTATTATTCCAAAGCATACCTGCGTCATTTATTTGTTGCACAAGAAATTTTGGCATTACAGATTGCCAGTATCCATAATCTTGCTTTTTATTTATGGCTCGTAGGAGAAGCACGCCAACAAATCCTCGCTCATACTTTTAATAGTTGGAAACTTTCAATGATTGAAATTTTGAAGCAACGACTCTAATCAGTTACACTACTTATTTCATTTTTTTTATTGATGTGGATAATTGTGAAAGAGTTATTTTATTTATCCACTTACACAATCAATTCAGCTTGTGCTGAACTGTTATCATTAGTTTCACAGTCACTTACTAATCCGTTACCTATGAAGTCCGTAAGTGTACATCCATTTTCATGGATGTATTTTTTTGTATAGGCACTCCCTTTATAAGACCGACGAAGGTTTTAGCACCTAATTTATCTCAATTAACATCCTTTTCTGTACTTGGTCGATTAGTACAATTATATTTGCAGGTATATATAACGATGAAAAAATTAGATTGGTACATACTGAAAAAATTTTTAAGCACTTTTTTCTTTGCTATATTTTTATTTACGGTGATCGCTGTTGTGATTGATGTGAGTGAAAAAACAGATGACTTCGTTAAATCGCATCTGGGATTCACAAGGATTGTTACAGATTATTACTTAGGATTTGTTCCGCATATCGTGGCATTATTATTCCCGTTATTTGTTTTTATTGCAGTGATATTTTTTACATCAAAGATGGCAGGCCGCAGTGAGATCGTTGCTATTTTGGCCAGCGGCACTTCTTTTAATCGTTGGTTGCGCCCTTACTGGATAGGCGGATTATTTTTAGCGGGCATATTATGGCTATCCAATCAATACTTGATTCCGAAAGCAGAACAGATCAGAGGTAATTTTGAAGCAAAATACTTCGATCCCAACTCATCTTATGAAAATTTAAGCAGAAGCCGCAACGGTTCGGGTTCAGATATGTATTTCCGCATTGATTCTTTTACCTATGCGGGTATTTACAATTATGATACAACGCTGAAAAGGGGCGGCCCGGTTTTTCTGCATCGCATAAAAAATAATCAACTCGTCGAAAATAACAGAGCCGAAAACATATATTGGGACACCACTGTAAGAAAATGGAAAATGGATTTTGTGATTCACCGCAGTTGGCCGGGAGGAAAGGAAAAAGTTTTCATGAACAGTTTCGAGACAATGAATTTTGATTTCAGGCCAACCGATCTTAAAAGGGATAAATACACAAAAGATAAATTAATGACGCCCGAACTGATCAGGTTTATCAATCAGGAAGAATTGCATGGCGCAGAAGGTATCAATGAACTGAAAGTAGAAAAGGGCAGAAGGGATGCCACACCTATTACAGTTCTGTTACTTACTTTAATTGGTGCAGTAGTGGCAGGCCGTAAAGTCCGCGGTGGCAGCGGTGTTCATCTGGCTATTGGCTTTATTGTAGCTGCATTATTTATTCTCACTGATAAATTTTCAACGATCTTCTCAACCAAAGGAAATCTGCCGCCGATATTGGCAGCCTGGATCCCCAATATCATCTTTGTTTTTGTGGTCATCGCTTTATACCGGAAAGCGCCCAAATAATTTTCTTATAGTGATCAGTAAATGTTTTGCTGCAACACGCAAGTTGCTTTATCTTTAACGGCGCAATAAATGATGTTGTAAAAACAGGATTTCTGCAATGATTTGTGCTGTATTTTTTAATGACATTCAGCATTGGTAGTCAGATTTTTTAGACTTACTCATTTATCTGCCTGATGAAAATTCCGAAAACTATTTACTCTATATAAATTAAAAAATATGGGAATTTTAAAAGACAGGTTTAAAGCCAAAGCAGATGCGGCCAATATTGAGATCAAAGAATTGCTGAAAGAACACGGCAATAAAAAAATTGGTGAAGTAACATTGGCACAGGCTTATCAGGGAATGCGCGGCATTACCGGTCTCGTTACAGAAACAAGTTTACTGGATGCACAGGAAGGCATTCGCTTCAGAGGATATTCCATTCCTGAATTACAGGAAAAATTGCCCAAAGCTTTGCATGGTACCGAACCTTTACCCGAAGGATTATTTTATCTGATGCTGATCGGTGAATTACCAACACCCGAAGAAGCGAGCCATGTAACAGATATTTTACAACGCCGGAGCCATGTTCCCAATCATGTGTTCGCTGCCATTGACGCATTGCCGATAAATACGCATCCGATGACAATGTTTGTTGTGGGAGTGATGGCATTGCAGACAGAAAGTTATTTTGCAAAAGCTTATTCAGAAGGTATCAATAAAAAAGATTATTGGGAACCTACTTTCGATGATGCAATGATATTGATTGCACGTTTACCAAGAATTGCAGCATATATCTATCGTAGAAAATATAAAAACAGCGAACATATACATCCCAACGGATTATTGGATTGGGCAGGAAACTTTGCACACATGTTGGGGTATGATGATGCCAGCTTCAGGGAATTAATGCGTTTATATATGACCATTCATGCAGATCATGAAGGCGGAAATGTAAGTGCGCATACCACACATTTGGTGGGAAGTGCATTAAGTGATCCGTATCTTTCTTATGCTGCAGGAATGAATGGTTTGGCCGGACCGTTACATGGATTGGCCAATCAGGAAGTGATCAAATGGATTTTTGAAATGCAGGAAAAATTAGGAACTGATCTTCCGGCGAGAGAACAGATTGCAGAATATGTAAAAGAAACATTGAGTGCCGGTAAAGTTGTTCCGGGGTACGGACATGCAGTACTCCGCAAAACTGATCCGCGTTATACAGCTCAATTAGAGTTTGGAAAAAAACACATGCCTGAAGATAAACTCTGCAGAACTGTTTGGAATATTTATGAAGTGGTTCCACCGATATTACAATCATTGGGTAAGATCAAAAATCCATGGCCGAATGTGGATGCTCACAGCGGCGCTTTATTGGTGCATTATGGCTTGGTCGAATATGAATTTTACACAGTGTTGTTTGCCGTGAGCCGTTCATTGGGTGTATTGGCAAGCCTTTGCTGGGACAGGGCTTTGGGCTTTCCGCTTGAAAGACCAAAGAGTGTTACAACCGAAGCTGTAAAACTTTGGTTAGAAGGGAAAGAACAGATATGGGAATGATATCCATTCAAAATAAATAAATAAAAATGCTTCGAATTATTCGAAGCATTTTTTATTTTGATGAAAACTATTTTTATGGCCATAACCAAAAAAGCTGTTCCAAAAAAAACTGCAGTAAAAAAGGAAAAGCCTGTGATGAAATATTCTGATAAATCCGCAGGACAGCCCGAATTAGTTTTGATCTTTGAAAGGATAAAACAATTGATGCTGCCTTATGAAAAAGGAGTAATGAAACTGCATGGCGGAAAAGATGGACAAGTTCACCTCATCAGTCATAAACCAATTGAATTTGAAGGAAGAAAAAAACCTGAAATATGGTTTGTTTCTGCTGTAGTACAAAAAGGATATGTTGGTTTTACTTTATGCCTATTTATGGATATAAGGCTTTGGGTGAAAAACTGCATCCAGATTTAATGAAATGCTTAAAAGGCAAAGCCTGTTTTCATATCAAAAAAAATGATGAAACCTTATTCAAACAAATGAAAGAAGCCATCAAGATGGGGTATGATATGTATAAGGAAAGGGGTTGGACGTAAGAAAATATCTTATAACATTGTTGTAGGCGCTGTATAATTTGTTTTTGCAAGAGAAGTTTCACTCAATGCTTTAAAGCCTCCCTGAATATTCGCTACTTTATGAAAACCTCTTGATCTCAATATAGAACTGGTGATCAAAGAGCGGTAACCACCTGCACAATGCACATAATATTTCTTTGCCTTCTTCAACATACTCATATTTCTGTTGATGAAATCAAGCGGAAAATTTTCAGCACCAACAAGATGCTGTGCATTGTATTCACTTTCTTTACGTACATCTAAAAGTTGCACTGCGTTAGGGTTTGTACGATATAATTTTTCAAAATTTGTTGCGCTTATTTCTTCTATTGTATCTATCTCATTTCCTGCTTCTCTCCAGGCCGTGATTCCTCCTTTCAAATAACCCAAAGTATTATCGTAACCAACCCTTGCCAAACGGATCACCACTTCTTCTTCTCTTCCTTCATCAGCAATAATTAAAATCGGTTGCTGGATATCATGGATCAAAGCACCTGCCCAGGGTGCAAACTTATCTTCAATGCCAATAAAAACAGATCCGGGAATAAATGCTTTCGGAAAAATTTCTTTTGATCTTGTATCAAGTACCAATGCATTGGTAGAATCCCAAACAATTAAAAATTCTTCTGCCGTAAATGGACGTGTGCCGTTTATTATGACTTCATCAATACTGGCATAACCATTTTTGTTGAGTACTACATCTTTCGGAAAATATTGCGGCGGCTCCACCAATCCATCCGTTACTTCTTTGATGAATTGTTCTTTACTCAAATCCGGACGCAATGCATAGTTGAATTTCTTTTGAATACCTAAAGTTGATATGGTATCCAGGCTCATGTTTTTTCCGCAGGCACTTCCCGCACCGTGGCCGGGATAAACGATTACATCATCTGCCAATGGCATTATTTTATTATGCAATGAATCATATAAATAACCGGCAAGGTCTTCTTTGGTAAGATTATTCTTTACAGCAAGATCAGGCCTGCCTACATCACCGATAAACAAAGTATCACCTGTAAACAAAGCATGATCTTTTCCATTTTCATCGATCAGCAAAAAAGTAGTTGATTCCATGGTATGTCCCGGCGTATGTAACACTTTAATAATAATGTTGCCGAGTTTCAGTTCTTCACCGTCTGCTGCAATATGCGCATCAAAGGCGGGAAGTGCTGTTGGCCCAAATACGATTGTACCGCCTGTCTTTCGGGCAAGATCAAGATGACCTGAAACAAAATCAGCATGAAAATGCGTTTCTAAAATGTATTTGATCTGTGTACCGTTTTTTTCGGCTAATTCAGTATAGGGCTTTGTTTCGCGAAGCGGATCAATAATGGCAGCTTCGCCATTGCTTTCTATGTAATAGGCAGCTTCTGCCAAACAGCCTGTATATAATTGTTCAACTTTCATGGAGGATCTTTTTTTGCAAACGATGTTGTAACAAATATCTATTGCTGAATAAATACAGGAAATGATATTTATCAGGATTTTGATAAATGTGATGGCTGGAAATATTTTCAGCCTGTAAACAGAAATATTTTGATAACGAATGCAGCAACTATACATTTGCACCCTGCCGGGGGGTTAGCTCAGTTGGCTAGAGCGCTTGCATGGCATGCAAGAGGTCGTCGGTTCGACCCCGATACTCTCCACAAATTTTATCAGGCTTTCATCATTTTGATGAAGGCTTTTTTGTTTGATAGAACTTATGTTACATTAAAAACGGGCATCAATATACATTTCTAAAAAGTAAAATATTTTATACTTTTGATAAATGATGTCTATTTTTTGACCTCACTAAAATGGCCAACTATTTTATGAAAAAAGTATTCACTACAACATCGTTCTTATTATTTTGTGTTATATCAATTTTCGGGAAGGATATTATTTATAAAAAAGACGGAACAGAGATTCACTCAAAAGTGATCGAGATAACATTAACAACCGTTAAATATAAAAAATTAGAAAACTTGAACGGCCCATCTTATGATATCCTGAAAAATGAAGTGCAGAAGATTGTTTATGAGAATGGTGTAATAGATGATTTTGTGAAAGCTGAAGAATTGGAAAAAGAGAAACAATTAAAGAATAATCCACTTTACAGAATAAATAGCAACGGTAAAACTATCATACATCTGAATGGTAAAGAATATAGCACAGAAAATAATACCATTCATATTATGGAAGACAAGAGAATACAATATGGGAGCTTCAATAACCATTATTCAGTCTTGGTAACTTTAACCAGCACATTTGTGACAGAAGATAAAAGGATTCTTGTCAGCTTTGTGATGTCGGACAAAACAATGAAACCCGGAACTTTCAGAGCACCTAAAAAGAATACTTTAGATGTTGGCAGCACCGGAATATTTTCTACCAGCGTGCGATACCTGCCACTCAATACAAATACTTTCATTACAACGGGAACAAATATTCCAATAAGTTATATCCGCGCAGGCAAGCTAAGTATCGATTCGATTGACAATGTAAATAGGAAAATATCAGGCACTGTTCAGGTTTCAGCAACCTATGTTGACGACGGCTTACTTGAGCTGGATGCTTCTTTTAACGAAATTGGGTATTGAGTACATGTCGAACAACAAAAAATAGTTTTTAATTCAACTAAATAAATAATTATATCTGTGTTTACGCACAAGGTTAACTAATTTTACAATTCTTATTTCACTTTGCTAACAATGCTATATGAAAAAATTATTTCCTTTTTTATTACTTCCATGCCTCGCTTTTCAGCAACCAGTTAAAAAAATAAGCGATAACTCTGTAACTAATAAAACAGTTACAGTTTATACAACTGCCGACAGTACAACATTACGCTTAAGTAATATAGAAACTTTACAATTCAAAGATTTTGGTCAGCCAAAAGAAACAGAGCCATGCATTTTTGTTGATCCAACCAAAAAATTCCAAACATTTATAGGTATTGGCGGCGCCTTGACGGATGCATCTGCAGAAACTTATGCGAAACTTCCAAAAAATAAACAAGCTGAATTAATGCAGGCTTTATACGATACTAAAAAAGGTATCGGCTATACTTTGGCAAGGACCAATATTCACAGTTGTGATTTCTCCAGCGATTCATACACTTATGTTGCCGAAGGTGATACCGCATTAAAATCTTTTAATATTGAACACGATTTTCAATTCCGCATTCCTTTCATCAAACAAGCGATCGCTGCTGCAGGAAATAAATTGACCTTGTTTGTCAGCCCCTGGAGTCCCCCTGCATTTATGAAATCAAATGGAAGCATGTTACATGGTGGCGAGTTAAAGAAAGAATTTTATCAATCTTGGGCTAACTATTATATTAAGTTTATCAAGACTTATGAGAAAGAAGGAATTCCTGTTTGGGGATTGACTGTACAAAATGAACCGATGGCTGTTCAAACATGGGAGTCCTGCAACTATACAGGAGAACAGGAAAGAGATTTCATTAAAAACTTTCTCGGACCTACATTAGTAAAAAGTGGATTAGCGAATAAAAAATTAATTGCATGGGATCATAATCGCGATCTAATGTATCAACGTGCAAGCACTGTACTGGATGATCCACAAGCTGCGAAATATGTATGGGGTATCGGTTTCCATTGGTATGAAGATTGGACAGGTGGCGGAAAGATTTTCGATAATGTAAAACGCGTTGCTGAATCTTATCCGAATACACATCTCATCTTTACGGAAGGTTGCGCTGAAAGCTTTATTCCTGCACTGCTTGGTTCATGGAAATTAGGAGAGACCTACGGACGTTCTATGATCAATGATTTTAATAACGGTACTGTTGCATGGACCGATTGGAATGTTTTATTGGATGAAAAAGGCGGACCCAATCATGTTGGTAATTTTTGTTTTGCACCGATACATGCCGATACCAAAACAGGAGAATTAAATTATCTCAGTTCTTATTATTATATCGGACATTTTTCAAAGTTCATTCGCCCCGGCGCAAAAAGGATTATCAGTTCATCAAGTCGCGGTCAGTTATTGACTACTGCATTTGAAAATACGGATGGAAAAATTGTGGTGATCGTCATGAATCAAAGCAGTGAAAAAATTCCATATCGTTTATGGATCGCCGGCAAAGCCGCAGAAACAGTGAGTTTGCCGCATTCAATTGCGACATTAGTGGTAAATTAATTTATAATATTCAATTTTAAAACCTTGTACTATTAAATAGTGCAAGGTTTTTTATTTTGCCAATTGCAAAACAGTATTCAATTGTTGTTGTATCATTTTCCGAAGAACTTGTGCGTTCTTTTCTTGGGTGAACTTTATTGAATCGATTAATTGAACCACAAAGGCACGAAGACACCAAGTAACACGAAGCAATTCTTTGTGAACCTTTGTACCTTTGCGTCTTAGTGGTTCTAAAAATAAAACCACTATCTTTCCTACCTCAATGATTGTACAATGAAAAAGTTTTCATTTTTACTTCTCCCATGTATTATTTTTTTCAGTTGCAATAATCCTTCTAACAATCAAATTGCAACAAAAGATTCTGTACAAAATGCAGACGATTGGGCAATGCTTTCTTTCAAAAAAACAGATTCCGTCAATCCTATTTTAACGCCGGGCAATAATAGTTTTATGGATCCCATCACCAAACAGAAAAATTTCTGGGAAGAAAAAGATGTGTTCAATCCGGCGATCGTTATAAAGGACAATAAAGTATTTATGTTGTACCGTGCACAGGATAAAACCGGAAAACCGGAAGGCACTTCCAGAATAGGATTGGCTGAAAGCCTTGATGGTATTCATTTTACAAGGCATGCAGCCCCTGTTTTATTTCCTGATAATGATGCGTATAAAAAATATGAATGGCAGGGCGGTTGTGAAGATCCGAGAATTGTGGAAGATGATAAAGGCACTTATTACATGACTTATACTGCGTATGATGGTAAATTGGCAAGATTATTAGTTGCCACTTCTACTGATTTGATTCATTGGAAAAAGCAAGGTCAAGTTTTTGCAAATGCATACAAAGGAAAATATGTTGACAAATGGTCCAAGTCCGGTTCAATTGTTTCAACATACAAAGATGGAAAGATAATTGCCACAAAGATCAATGGTAAATATTGGATGTATTGGGGCGATGTTTTTATATGGGTTGCAACATCTGATGATCTGATTCATTGGACACCGGTTGAAATGAAAGAGGGTGAACATGCAACAGATTCATTGAAAAGTTGGGCAGTTGAAATGCCTGCATTACAGATCATTGTTCCTACAAGAAATAAAAAATTCGATAGCGATCTGGTTGAATCCGGCCCGCCTGCCATGCTTACCGATAAAGGCATTCTCTTAATTTATAACAGTAAAAATTTAAGAAGTATCGGCGATACGAGTTTACCCGAAGGAACTTATGCGGCTGCACAGGTTTTGTTTGATAAGAACGATCCTACAAAAATTTTAAAACGTTTAGATCATTATTTTATCAAGCCCGAAAGACCTTATGAAATAACCGGGCAAGTAAATCAGGTATGCTTTTTAGAAGGATTGTGCAACTTTAATCATCAATGGTTTTTGTATTACGGTACTGCTGATTCTAAGATTGCGGTGGCGGTGAGTAAGGACTGATTTTATTCAGTCAGCGAAAGCGTATTTCCATCAACATCCTTAAACCACGCCACTTTCGAGCCGTTTGGAGAAATCCAAATACCCAGATCATCCTGCTCAAAGAATCCATACTTTTCGCAAAAAATACTTTTTTTGTTGAGTGCTTTAATGGTAGCAACTATATCATCTACATTCCATCCCAATGCTGTAAATGGGTGCGGTGTTAATTCCTGTACGGTGATCACTCTTAATAAAGTTCCGTTGGCATTAAACTCCAATGCAAATTTATCTTCCGATAATAATTCCAATCCTAAAATATCTCTGTAAAATAATTTTGCTTTGGCAGGTTGTACAGTGGGAACGAAGGCCTTTAATTTTTTGTCAGCAAGCATATTTATGATTTTTAAATTTGAAAATCAAATTGCCGTCAACAAAAATAAATGTATAAAAGGTTTAGCTTATTTCATAACAGTTGCTAAAAATAATGCATCAACATTTTTCTAAGGCTTGCACAATATCATTCAAAATATCATCCTTATGCTCTAATCCAACGCTGATGCGGATCAAGCCGGGTGTAATGCTTACTGCCGCACGTTCTGCTTCTGTTAATTTTGCATGTGTTGTACTTGCAGGATGTGATGCGATACTTCTGGTGTCGCCTAAATTTCCTGTTAAGGAAAGCATTTGTAATGCGTCTAAAAATTTCTTGCCGCTTTCTAATCCGCCTTTCAAGTCAAAACAAACGATACCGCCACCGTTTTTCATTTGTTTTGCAGCGATAGAATATTTAGGATGACTTTTTAAGAATGGATATTTGAGTGATGCAATTTTTGGATGCGATTCTAATTGTTCTGCAATAAACAATGCATTCGATGCATGACGTTCCATCCGCACATCTAATGTTTCTAAACTTTTACTTAATACCCATGCGTTGAAGGGAGATAAAGCGGGCCCTGTACTTCTGCAGAATAAATAAATTTCGTGGATCAATTCTTTTTTTCCAACAACAACACCGCCTAAAACTCTTCCTTGTCCGTCGATCCATTTTGTAGCTGAATGAACAACAATATCAGCACCCAATGCAATGGGTGTTTGAAGGATGGGTGTTGCAAAACAATTATCAACGTTTAAAAGGACCTTATGTTTTTTTGCAACTTTTGAAATCATTTCAATATCTAAAATATCCAATCCAGGATTGGTTGGTGTTTCCAGATAAATCATTTTAGTGTTTGGTTTAATAGCAGCTTCCCATTCTGCTTCAGTTGCACCTGCACTGATTTCAGTTGCTTCAATTCCGTATTTAGGTAAATATTTTGTAATGATGGTATGCGTACTTCCGAAAATAGAATCGCTCGATAATAAATGATCACCTTGTTTCAGCAAAGCCATGATAGAACCAAAAATGGCACTCATGCCGGATGCAGTGGCATAGCCACTTTCAGCACCTTCCAATGCAACAATTTTAGCTGTAAATTCATCTACATTAGGATTGCTGAAGCGACTGTAAATATTATCATCGCTTTCATCAGCAAAAGCGGCACGCATATCTTCTGCATTATCAAAGCAAAAACTGCTGGTTAAAAACATAGGTGTGCTATGTTCCATTTCATTTGTTCTTTCTGTTTGAATGCGAATGGCTTTTGTTATTCTATTTTGTTCTTGCATCTTTTATAATTATTGTAATTGTTATTTTTTTTGACGGTGGACAGTAGGCGATTGACTATGGTCTACCATCAACAGTCTATTGTCTTACTTCAACTTTCCAATCCACCAAACATCCCGCTGCTCTTAATGTTGCAGCAACAGAACAATATTTATCAATGGATAATGCACATGCTTTTTTTGCTTTGTCTTCATCCACATTTCCGGTGAACTTAAAAATAACATTCACATGTTTCCATAATGCAGGTTCTTTGCCTTGTTCACGTTCACCTTCGATTGAAATATTAAAATCCTTAACTTCCTGCCTTTGCTTTTTTAATATAGAAACAATATCAATGCCGCTGCAACCGCCCAAACTCATCAGTAATAATTGCATGGGGCGAATGCCTGAATTATGCCCGCCAATTTCAACTGCACCGTCAATGCGAACAATATGCCCGCTGCTGTCCTTTCCTTCAAAAGCATACGCATCATCCACACGATTTAGTTCAATTTTTGTCATTTCTCAAAGATTTATGCAAATGTAATTGATGCAAGTACTTATTTTGCTTTTGAAATACGAAATCACCTGATGAAATTGTTCGAATATCAAGAAGACTTTGTTTTAGAGAACGGTAAAACTTTGCAAGGTATCAACATTACCTATCAAACGCATGGACAATTGAATTCAGATGCTTCCAATGTTGTTTGGGTTTGCCATGCATTGACTGCAAACGCAGACCCTGCTGATTGGTGGAAAGGCTTGGTGGGAGAGGGTTGCATCATCAACCCTGATGAACATTTCATTATTGGCGCTAATATTTTGGGTTCCTGTTATGGTACAACGGGACCGTTAAGCATCAATCCAAAAACAAATCAACCCTATTATTCCGATTTTCCATCCATCACCATACGGGATATGGTGAAAGCAAATATTTTATTGCGAGCACATCTCGGTATTCAACATATTCATTTATTGATCGGCGGCAGCATGGGCGGTTATCAGGTATTGGAATGGGCGATGATGGAAAAAGAAATTATTAAAAATATTTTTCTTATTGCTACTTCACCATCCGAAAGTGCATGGGGTGTTGCAGTGCATACTGCTCAAAGATTGGCAATTGAAGCAGACAGTACCTGGATGGAACACAGACCTGATGCGGGTTCTAAAGGATTGAAAGCGGCACGTGCCATCGGTATGTTGACTTACCGCAATTATGGCATCTATCAGGAAAAGCAAACCGATCCTGATCCTGAAAAAATTGATAATTTCAGAGTGTCGTCATACATCACTTATCAGGGTGATAAATTAGTGAAACGTTTTAATGCTTACAGTTATTGGTTATTGACGAAGGCGATGGACAGTCATCATCTCGGAAGGAAACGGGGCGGTGATCTGATCAAAGCATTGGAATCGATCACACAACCCACTTTGATCATCGGTATACATAGTGATATACTTTGTCCGCTCGATGAACAACGTTTTATGGCAGAACACATGCCCAATGCTGATTTGATAGAAATTGATTCCGCTTATGGACATGATGGTTTTATCATCGAAACGAAACAGATCACCGAGCATTTAAGTATCTGGTTGAACAACATAAAATAAAATAGATGAAAAGTTTTTGGCAACAAATATTGGAATATCTCTACATCAAAAAAAGAGATCCGAGCAAAGAAAGAAATCAATACATCAAATACATGCATGGCATGAACCGCATTTCCATATTTATTTTCCTGTTTGCATTGCTAATCATACTGTTTAAGCTGGTGATCCTTCCATTGATCAAAAAATAATTTTTGTTGAAATCTGCAAATATTTGTTCACTTTATATCCATTGTTTCATTCTCTAAAATAAATCTTATGTTGCATTTGCAATGACAGGATTCATCCTCATATTTTTTACCGGTTGGTTGGTTAGCTTTTTAGGGCAACTGCCTCTCGGTACTATGAGTATCACTTCAACACATATCGCTGTGAAAGAGGGATTCTCCAATGCCTGGAAATACGCAGTGGGCGTGGCTTTGATAGAGATCATTTATTTGCGTACTGTATTGTCGGGCGTTGACCTCATCATGCAGCACAAATTCTTTTTCACTTTATTAGGTTGGTTAACGGTTGTATTTTTTCTTGGTTTTGGTGTGTACAGTTTTATTACTGCCATCAAACATCAGGGAGAAAAAAAATCACCAATATTGAATAATAAGATCAATCGTTTTTGGCTGGGCATAACCATGAGTGCATTGAACCCTGCACAAATACCTTTCTGGTTCATTTGGAGCAGTTATTTAATTCATTTGCATGTGTTGCATTCCAATACTTTTGAGTTTAATGTATTTACCATCGGCTGTGGAACGGGCACCATCAGCGGTCTTGCGTTTTATATGTACGGCGGAAATTGGGTGGTCACCAAATTCAATACCAGCAATAAAACATTGGATATTGTAATGGGCATTATTTTTATTCTTGCTGCAGCCATTCAATTGTACAGGATGGTTTGGGGAACTTTTGTTTAAGAGACGGGAGTCGAAAGTCGTGAGTCGCAAGTAAAGCACATCCTTAAAAACTTCATTTATAATTCATCATTTAACATCTATCATTTCCTCCGTCCATTTATCTCTTTCATCAGGAGAGAATTTCCAGGGTGCAAAATTATTTTCAATATTGCTGAATGTGCTGTTCCATTCTTGTGGCGCACTGCTTTCTTCCATAATTAAATAACGACGCAGTTGCACAATAATATCCAAGGGAGAAATGCTGACGGGACATTGTTCCACACAAGCATTACAAGTTGTGCATGCCCTTAATTCTTCATCGCTGATATAATCATGCAGCAAAGATTTATTGTCCTCAGTAAATGTTTTATTGCTGTTGATGTTTCTGCCCACTTCTTCCAACCGATCTCTTGTTTTCATCATGATGCTGCGCGGACTTAATAATTTTCCTGTGATGTTTGCAGGACAAGCAGCAGTGCATCTTCCACATTCGGTACAACTGTAAGCATCTAATAAGTTTTTCCAACTGAGATCAAAGACATCTTTAGCCCCGAATTTTTTAACGGGTGCTGCTGCATCGCCTGTTGGCGCCAACTCCGGTTGCATGGAATACAATACTTCGTTTTGTATCTCAGGCATGTTCTGCATTTTTCCCTGCGGTTCTGTTTTGGCAAAATAAGCATTGGGAAAAGCAAGAATAATATGCAGGTGTTTTGAATAAGGTAAATAATTCGCGAATGCGAAAATACCGATGATATGCAGCCACCAACAAATTCTTTCAAAAGTGGCTAAAGTTTCGTTGCTGAAATTTTGCAATATCGAATGCAGAAAAGAAGAAATGGCAAAATTGCCTGTGATATGTTCAGCATAATGTCCGAAACCTCTTGCCTGTAATAAAGTATCACATGCATTCATCTTCAAAAACAAACTCATCAAAATGATCTCTGTAATTAAAATATAATTGGCATCACTTCTCGGCCATCCGTTCAAATCCTTACTGGCAAATCGTTTCAGCTTAATGATGTTTCTTCTGATCAGGAATATCACACAAAAGATCAAGACAGAGATCGCCAATATTTCAAAAGCATTGATCAGCCAGATATATACTTCACCCAATGGTGATGCAAACAAACGATGTGTTCCTAAAACACCGTCGAGCATGATTTCTACAATTTCAATATTGATAATGATAAACCCTGCATATACAAAAAAGTGCATCACTGCCACCAATGGATTCTTGAACATTTTTTGTTGTCCGAATGCCAGCAATAAAACATTTTTCCAACCCTGAGCGCTGTTTGTTTTTAGGTCTTCATCACGGCCTAAAAAAATATTTCTTTTGATCTCCAAAGCTTTTTTGGAAAAGAGATAAATAGCTGTAATGGCAATAGCCACGAATAGGATTTGCTGAATATATTGCATAAGGCAACAGTTATGCCGCTAAGATAATTGATTTGAATTGCAGGTTGTGTGTTTGTTATTACATTTGAGTATGAAAATTTAATTATGGTTGACAGAAATTATATACTTACACAGGAAGAAGCCGGTTATAAACTGCAAAGATTGGCTTTAGAGATAGCAGAACAATTGCAGGGCGATGATTCGGAACTCATCATCATTGGTGTGAAAACAAATGGCCTGGTGATCGCTGAAAAGATCGCAAGTTTATTAAAGCCTTATTTGTCAATCCCGTTTCAGGTAATCTCTGCAAGTCTGGATAAAGATTTTCCTGTTGATATCACGTTGAGCGCAGTCATCAATTTCGACAATAAAAATGTGATCATCATTGATGATGTTGCCAACAGCGGCAAAACATTGCTCTATATGTTGAAACCATTGCTAAACTTTCATCCTAAAAGAATTCAAACTCTGGTATTGGTGGAAAGGATGCACAAATTATATCCAGCAAAACCTGATTATGTGGGATTATCCATCGCCACTACTTTACAGGATCATATTCAGGTAGAAGTGAAAGGAGGAGAAGTATTGGGTGCATTTATAAAATAATTGAAAATTCTTCTTAAACTTGCTGTTCAATAAAAATAAAATTCAATTCTAAATCTATCAACATGGATGCTGCTACTTTGAAAAACATTAATGCATGGCTTAACGGCAACTACGATGCAGATACAAAAGATCAAATAAAGAAATTACAGGAATCGAATCCTGCCGACTTAGAAGAATCATTTTATAAAAGTCTCGAATTTGGTACAGGCGGACTTCGTGGCATCATGGGTGTTGGCACAAACCGCATGAATAAATATACAGTAGGCATGGCTACACAGGGCTTCGCCAATTATCTGAAAAAAAGCTTTCCCGGCGAAGAGATAAAAGTTGCCATTGCGCATGACAGCAGAAATAACGGACGCTTCTTTGCTGAAACTACTGCAAATGTTTTTGCTTCAAATGGTATTAAAGTTTATTTATTTGAATCGCTGCGACCCACACCTGAATTAAGTTTCACGATAAGAACTTTAAAATGCAAGGCAGGTGTGGTTTGTACGGCTTCTCATAATCCGAAAGAATATAACGGTTACAAAGCTTATTGGGATGACGGCGCACAATTGGTTTCACCGCATGATAAAAATGTGATCAAAGAAGTGGAAGCTATTTCAAGTGTTGACGATGTGAAATGGAGTGGTGGCGAAGCCAATATTAGCATCATCGGCAAAGAGATGGATGATAAATATATTGAAATGGTAAAGGGATTAAGTGTGTATCCGGAAGTGATCGCCAAACAACATGATCTAAAAATCGTGTACACACCTATTCACGGAACAGGTATCATGTTAGTGCCAAAAGCATTGCAGGCTTATGGTTTTACCAATGTGCACATCGTAGCAGAACAAGCAACACCTGATGGCAATTTTCCAACAGTTATTTATCCCAATCCCGAAGAAAGTGAAACCATGAGTATTGGTTTGAAGAAAGCCAAAGAATTGGATGCTGATATTTTATTGGGAACAGACCCTGATGCTGACCGTGTTGGCATCGGTGTAAAAAACCATAAAGGTGAATGGATATTAATGAACGGAAACCAGACATTGGTATTGGCATTTGCTTATATGCTTGAAGCCAGAAAAAGCAAAGGCATTACAAAAGCAAATGATTTTGCAGTCTCAACGATTGTTTCAACTGAAATGGCAAGAATTGTAAGCGAGCAAAATGCCGTGAAATATTATTCTGTTCTTACAGGCTTTAAATGGATCGCTTCGCTGATTCTTGAAAAAGAAGGCAAAGAAAATTATATTGTTGGCGGTGAGGAAAGTTTTGGTTTGATGATCGGTGATAAGGTTCGTGACAAAGATTCAGTAAGCGCTGTTGCACTATTATGTGAAATGGCAGCCTATGAAAAAAATCTCGGTCGTTCTTTATTTGATAAACTGCTTGATCTGTATATTCAATACGGATTTTATTATGAGAACCTGATCAGCATTACCAAGAAAGGAATGAATGGTCAGAAAGAAATTGCTGATATGATGGAAGGATATCGCAAGAATCCTCCTTCAGTTATTCATGGCAGCAAAGTGGCGCAGCTATTGGATTATGAATTAAGCATTGGTAAAAATTTGATCACAGGTGAAAGCTGGAAAATTGAATTACCGAAAAGCAATGTATTGCAATTCATCACCGAAGACGGCAGTAAGATATCTGCTCGTCCGAGCGGAACAGAACCGAAGATCAAATTCTATTTCAGTGTAAATACAAAGCTTAACAACAAAGCAGAATTCGATGCCAAATATGCAGAGCTTGAGGCAAAAATAAAAGGCATCATTGCAAGCTTACAATTGAGCTAAACTCTTTTTCAAAATAATAAAACCCCGATAATTCAAAACTATCGGAGTTTTTATTTAGTGAATAAATATCCCTTTTAAGATAATACCAGGTCTTCTTTTTTTATCTGTATGTTATTTGGTTTTTTTTTAGGCTGAGGCATGTCTTTTTCGATCCTCATCTTATAAAATGAACGCCATACAAATACCAATGCAATGGATAAGAATAACAGGCCGGCATAAGGAGCATAATTTCTGAAGTTTTCAGAAATAGCAATTTCCATTGCCAATAAACCAAACAATGTTGTGAACTTAATGATAGGATTTAAAGCTACTGAAGATGTGTCTTTAAATGGATCACCCACAGTATCTCCCACAACTGTTGCATCATGCAAAGCTGTTCCTTTTGCTTTCAGATCCACTTCCACAACTTTCTTTGCATTGTCCCAGCAACCGCCTGCATTTGCCATAAAAATAGCCTGGAACAAACCAAATACTGCAATGGCAATTAAATAGCTTACAAACAATCCAACCGCATTATTGCCGCCAATTCCTGATGGTGAGGATAAACAGGCAAATGCCAATGCAAAAAAGAAGATGGCAATAAAAATATTGAACATTCCTTTCTGCGCATATTTTGTACAGATCTCAACTACTTCAACAGATTTTTTTATATCCGCTTTCTTTGGTGCATCCGGATCGAGATTGATATTTCTTTTAATGAATTCAACAGCCCTGTATGCACCTGTACTTACAGCTTGTGTAGATGCTCCGGTAAACCAATAGATCACTGCACCGCCGCAAATAAATCCAAGTATGGAATAAGGGTTTAAAAGATTGAGAATCGTTTCTGGATTTACATTCAATGTTTTTTGTATCATCAATATCAATGAAAATATCATGGTGGTTGCACCCACAACTGCCGTCCCTATCAACACAGGTTTTGCAGTTGCCTTGAATGTATTACCTGCTTCATCATTTGCTTCGAGATAATATTTTGCTTTTTTCCAATCAGGTTTAAAACCAAAATCTTTTTCTATTTCAGCATCAATGTTTGGAATTTCTTCGATCAATGATAATTCATAAACAGATTGTGCGTTATCTGTTACAGGGCCATAACTGTCAACAGCAATAGTAACCGGTCCCATGCCCAACATTCCGAAAGCAACCAATCCAAAAGCAAAGATGGATGGATAGATCATGATCTCACTCAATCCCATACTGCTTACCAAATAAGCAACGAACATTAAAACAGCAAACATCAATCCTTCCCAGAAAGCACTGAAATTACCGGCAACAAAACCGGATAAAATAACCAATGATGCGCCGCCTTCTTCTCCTGATTTCACTACTTCCTGCACATGTGCTGATTTGGGTGAAGTAAATACTTTGGTTAATTCGGGAATGATCGCTGCTGCTAAAGTTCCGCAACTGATAATGGTTGATAATATCCACCACATATTTGTGTTGCCCTTCAGATCAGGAATTAAAAAATAACTCGCCGCAAATGTTACAGCAATGGAAAGGATGGAAGTGATCCATACCAAATTGGTGAGCGGTACTTCAAAATCCATGGTGACTGCATCTTTGTATTTATAGTTACTGTACATCTTATCTATGCTGAATGCAAGTAAAGAAGTTACCACCATTAAGATCCTCATCACAAAAATCCAAACCAATAACTGAACCTGAATTTCTGCACCTGCAGTGATGGCCAATAAAATAAATGAGATCAATGCAACACCTGTTACACCATAAGTTTCAAAACCATCAGCAGTTGGTCCAACACTATCACCGGCATTATCTCCGGTACAATCGGCAATAACACCGGGATTACGCGGATCATCTTCACCGATCTTAAACACAACTTTCATCAGATCAGAACCTATATCTGCTATCTTGGTAAAAATACCTCCGGCAATTCTTAATACAGAAGCACCCAATGATTCACCAATGGCAAAACCGATAAAGCAGGAACCTGCGAGTTTGCCTGGGATCAATAATAAAATGATCAGCATCAAAGTCAATTCAACACATATCAAAACAATACCGATACCCATGCCTGCATTCAACGGAATCAATAAAAGGTTCAGCGGCTTTCTTTTTAACGATGCAAATGCCATTCTTGAATTGGCGATGGTATTCATCCTTATACCGAAGGCGGCAACAGAATACGATCCTAAAATGCCGATCACTGTCCATGACATGATCAGTAATACACCGCCAATGCCGAATAATGCATTGCCTGCTTCATCTTTGGCAAGAAAACCAAAATAACTTGCAACGGCTGCGCCTATGAACAAGAAAAGAATAGCCAAAAATTTACCCTGTTGTTTCAAATAAGCTTTACAAGTTTGATAAATGACTTCTGAAATATCCAGCATGGATTGATGTGCCGGTAATTTTTTAACTTTCATGTATTGGGATAGACCAAACAACATTCCGAATCCGGTTACTAAGAAACCGTAGTATAAAATAGTATGGCTTTTGATTGATTCGGGAATTTTTAAAGCGGCATCATTTGCCAAGGCACAAAGGGGCATAGCAAAGCCTGCCATGAGCCAAATTAATTTTTTCATTTTGGGAAATTTGAGTAGAATGATATAAAAGCAAGAATACAAATGGTTGCTTTGGTATAAGCGTTTCCATGTGTGCTGCATTGAGATACAAATTTACTTAGGGTAAACAGGTGTTTTCCTGATAAAATAAACATTTGGTCATGACTTTTGTCATCTTACGGCTGTTTAAAATGCTGTTTAATGAATGTCATTAACACCATAAAGCAGGATTGTTTTTCCCCAAACAATCATTTTGCAGATGCATGAAGTAGATTTGTCACGTTTATGAAAAAATACGAAGACAGCTATCAGCACAAAGGATTACGCAAGCAATTGGTGAATCTGTTAAAGCAAAAAGGGATCACAGATGAGAATGTGCTGCATGCCATTAACACGATTCCGCGTCATTATTTCTTAGATTCTGCTTTTGATCAGATCGCTTACGAAGACAGGGCTTTCCCTATTGGTGAAGGACAAACAATTTCTCAACCTTATACCGTTGCTTATCAAACACAATTATTGCAAATTAAAAAATCGGATAAGGTTTTAGAAATCGGAACAGGTAGTGTATATCAATCAACGGTTCTTGCAGAAATGGGAGCTTGGGTGTACACCATTGAAAGGCAAAAGAAATTGTATGATGAGCACAAGAATTTTTATTTCCGTTCCAAATATCCCAATATCAAATTCTTTTATGGTGATGGTTTTGAAGGCTTGCAGGCTTATGCACCTTTCGATAAGATCATCATCACTGCTGCGGCGCCTTATGTTCCGCCAAAATTAGTGGCACAATTAAAAGTGGGTGGCATGATGGTGATCCCAGTTGATGAAGGCGAAGCACAGCGCATGTTACGTATCATCAAATTGCCCGATGGCAGTAGTAAAGAAGAATCATTCGATCTGTTTTCTTTTGTACCAATGCTTACCGGAAAGAACGGATAAAATATTTTTATTACCTTGTTGTGATGAAATATGTATTGCTGATATTATTTTCTATCGCGTTTAATTTTTCTGATGCACAACATAAATTTCGTTTGCAAACAGCCGAGCCTTCTGCAACCAGAACCGGCGGCACTGCATTTTATAAAACCGTTGCTGCATGGAAATGGAAAGAACGCGATTCATTAGCCGTAAAAGAAATACTCTCCGGAAATATTCCTTCTTTCTATAAAAAATTTGTACGCATCAATGTTTCCATCATTGATTCTGCAACAGGAAAAGAGATACATGCATCCTATTTTGTTGCTCCCGATTATTTGAGCATCGGTACTGATGATGATTGGGCAAGAATTCCATTAACACCAATGGCTGCACAAATTATTGCAGACAGTTTTCATTGTTTTTTACCTACGAGAAAAATGGTGGATGATATTTACAAACAGGCGGTCGTAAAATTAGAACCTGTGCCCATGTATGCTTTTCGCGACAGCAGTGTTACCATGTGGCAGCATCATTTAATTGTAGAAGGGCAACGCAAACTGCGCAAGGGTTTGATCGCAGGAATTAAAAAAGATGTGGTGTTATCCGGTTTGGTTTCACGTTATCCCAAACCCAATCACGAAGCCATTTATGGATGGCACAAATTAGATGGTAAAGCTATACAACCTTTGTACATCGGACATATCAACTGGTGGGTTGATTACAGTCACGGCATCCGATTAATTTACAAAACGATATGGGTGGATGGTAAGAAAATGGATTATACAGAAGTGTTAGCAAATCCTGTTTTGAAAAGATTATTATGTGATGAAGAGTTCTCTGATTTTTACAGGTACAATTAGTTTTGTTTTATCGGCTTTAGTATTTCATGGCATCGCCTGTTGTGTCACTCTCTTGTACTGTTAGTTCTTTTTGAATCATTGTGAATCAAATATCAATGGTCATTTAATAATATTCCAAAAACTCATCTTTCTTCTTTTTATAAATCCTAATTTTTCGTAGAGATTTATTGCTGCTGTATTGGTTTCCAAAACATGTAAATAAGGGATTTTATTTTGCGTAAAAATATTATTTATCGTATGTGCTATCAGTTGTTTTGCATATCCTTTTCCTGTATGATTTGGGTGTGTAACCACGGCACTTACTTCTGTAAAATCATTCATCTTCAATCTTTCACCTGTAACGGCGATCAATTCATCATTTTTGAAAATACCGAAATAATCGCCTAATAAATTTGTTTTTCTTTTAAAATATCCGGGTTGTACCAAATCAACTAATTGATATAAAACATCTTCATGTTGATTTGTGAGTTGTATGATGGGTTCTTTTATTTCAATTTCAATTGTATTATTAATGATCATTTGAAGGCAGACCAATTCCTGCTTTAATTTCAATTTTTCTTATAAATGAGGCTCGCTTCCGATAATAAAAAAATTGTCAGTCAACTTTGCGTATTCATCAATATCTCCGGCAATGTTTTCAGGCTTTTCAAAAGCACCAAAAGGACAATGATCGGGATTGTAGAATTTTACAGTATCAAAATCAATAGAAAAATGCTGATGCGTTTCAACCAAAGAATGCCAAACAGGATTGTCTAATTTTTTATGATCTTGAGATTCCGACATTTAATTTTTTGCAATTAAAACAATGATACAAATATCTCCGCTTGTAATTTCCATTCATTCTTAACTTTTCGCCACATGGCTGAATAATTGCCGCCTTTGCTGTAAGATCGAATCGCTTTCCAGTTACCCGTTTCCCATGCCAATGTATCATTGTAACTGATCAGTATTTCAGTCGGTGTTCTTATATACGCTACTTCAGGATTTGATCTGAATAATTCTCTCCAGGTAGCCGCAACCGTATCTTTTCCAACTAAGAAAGTCGCATTACCACGAACCTGAACAAAATCTGGCAGCCAATATTTTGAAATTCCATCAACATCATGTTTTGCAATGGCAGCATTGGAAGCCGCTCTTTGCGATTTGATAATGTCTATCTGCTCTTTCTTTTCTTGTGCAATTACATATTGAACAACAAATAAAAGACCAAATAAAATGGATAAATATTTTTTCATTTGATGATTATAATATTAACCATTTCCCGGTTTCTTCGGCATTACTGCTTTGAGTTGTTGCGGTGGTTTGTTAGCAGGAGGTGCAGGTTGTTTATTATCCTTTGGTTTGTTAGCAGGCGTTGTTGCTTTATTTTCTTCAATGATATTTTCTGACTCAGGTTTCAGATCTTCGGGTTTAATATCAGCAGGCACATAATCCTGCGATGTACCATTTCCCATATCTTCTCCTTCGGCACCGGATGGCGGTTTGATATTATTCAAATTATCAAAATTAAAATCAGTATTCAAAACATCAGGTCGTACAAAAGTTGAATTAGGATCGATGCCCAACAGTTTCGGATCTTTCAAGCACTTCGCATAGAAATAAGCCCAGATAGGCATGGCAGCTCTTGCACCTTGTCCGTTCCAATCATTTTTTGCAAAGCGAATAAAACGGTCATCACTTCCCACCCAAACACCGCCAAGCAATTGCGGTGTATAACCCATGAACCATGCATCACTATTATCATTCGTGGTTCCGGTTTTTCCTGCAATTTCTCCCTGCACATCAAAGCTCCAGATATTTCTTCCTGTACCGAATTGCAAAACACCCTGCATCATTTTAATCACAGAATAAGAAGTTACATCACTGATCACTTCTCTGCGTACAGGTGAAAAGTTTTCCAATACATTTCCGTTCTTGTCTTCAATGCGTTTAATGTATAATGGTTTTACATTAAAACCGCGGCCGGGCAACATGCTGTATGCCTGTAACATTTCATACAAAGAAATTTCGCAGGAACCGATAGCAATGGATGGATGCGGTTGAATTTTTGTAATCAGTCCGCATTTATTTTTTAAGAAATCAACAAAACGTATCGCAGCATTATTTCCCTTACTGTCTATCTGTTTAAAGATATATGCAGTGGCACAGTTTCTTGAGAAAGCTAATGCTTCTGCCATGGGCATTTCAGCGCCTGTGCAGGATGTGGATGTTGCAGGAACCATTCCGTAAGCACCAAAACTTTGTTGTTCATCACGAACGATGGTGTTAGGGGTGAAGCCTGCTTCTTCAATGGCTAAACTGTACAGCAATGGTTTGATGGTAGAACCTACCTGACGTTTGGTATTGTAATTAACGTGATCGTATTTGAATGTTTTAAAATCAATGCCGCCCACCCATGCACGCACTTCGCCGCTTAAAGGATCCATCACCATGAAACCTGTTTGCAACATTTGTCTGCAATATTTTACAGAATCATACGGCGTCATCACCGTATCTTTTTCACGATTATTATTCCATGCAAATACTTTCATTCTTACCGGAACATCAAATGTTTTGCGGATATCCTCGTCCTTCATTCCTTCTCTCTTTAAACTTCTCCAACGATCAGTTTGTTTAACAGAAGCTTCCAATACATTTTCATAACCTTTCCAGATCGTTCCGTTCTTTACATTTTGCTGGCTGTTGAATAATTTCTGCATGAAACTCATGTGCTTGGCTACTGCTTCTTCTGCATATAACTGCATGCGCGGATCGATGGATGTATAAATTTTTAATCCATCGCGGTAGAGATCATAATTATCACCATCACTTTTTTTATGTTCTTTACACCATTTCTTCATGTCTTCTCCCAATACCATTCTGAAGTAAGGACCTAAGCCTGTTGTTTCATCTAATTTTTTATAGTTGATCTCAATGGGATGTGATTTTAATGCAAGTGCTTCCTGCTCTGTTAAAAATTCATTGCGTACCATTTGATCGATCACCGTATTTCTTCTGTCCAATGCTCTTTTAGGATTACGACGCGGATTATACAAGTATGGTGCATTCACCATTCCTACCAATAAAGCGGCTTCATTGATATCAACACGATCGGGTTCTTTTTGAAAAAAAGTTTTGGATGCATTGCGGATGCCATACACATGGTCGCCGTATTCAACCGTATTGAGGTATAAAGTGATGATCTCGTCTTTTGTAAAATTCTTTTCAAGCTTAACAGCAATGATCATTTCTTTGAATTTCTGGATCACACGCAGTAAGAAATTTTTAGTGGCCCAGTTTTCTGTAAATAGATTTTTTGCTGTTTGCATGGTGAGTGTACTGGCACCGCCATCTCTTCCCAAACCTTTGATGGCGCGAAGCATGGAACGCAGATCAATACCACTGTGTTTATAAAAACGTTCATCTTCTGTTGCTACCAAAGCATTCACAATGTATTTACTGATATCTTTAAACTCCACATTAATGCGGTCTTCCACATAAAATTTACCCATTAGATTTCCGTCTTGTGCATACACCTGACTTGATAAAGAAGCAGTAGGGTTTTGTATGTCTTCAATGGATGGCATTTCTCCAAATACACCCCAATTGCATAAAAACAAAAAGAGAATGAATGAGCCGATACCTACAAAAAAAATGCGCCAAAATATTTTTACTGCTTTAGTCATACACCCGTGTTATTATAAATATAAATCTAAATTAACTGTTTTGATTTCAAAATAAGATCCCGTTAAAATTTATCAGGAAATATCTGATGAATGAATTTCATGTAAGCCCCCACATCTTTTGTTGTTTTTAACAGATCCAGATTCTTATTGCTGATGATGCTGAATGAATATTTATCTTTTGTAAGCCAGGGAATGATCCTTGATTTCGCAATCGGTGAAACATTATCAGCATAATTAACCGCATCACCCGCATTGGCAAACGGCCCGATCAGTAACAGATCATATTCACTGTTGATATTGATCGATGAAAGATCGATTTTTTTATTATAATAATTCTCAAGATTATAACGGTTGAAGGCATTGCGTGCCTCACTCGTAAATACGCGATCTACTTTATTGAAAATCACTGTTACGTATTGAGCATCCACCGGAATAAATGCATACGCATCTGCAGCAATGATCGCAGGTTTCAGATCAGCTTTAATGTCCGGTGCTTTTATTTCTTTCGCAGCAACTTTTGCAACCGTATCTTTTTTGATGGCATCTTTTGCAGGAGCCGTTACGGCGGTCACTGAATTAAGGTCAACTCTCTTCACTACTGAATCTTCATTTTTTTCAATCTGCAGATTGGTGAGATAATTTTCGATCTCATTTCTTCGGCGCAAAACACTTACCATTGTTTTTGCTTTATCCGCCATGGGTGTTCCGGGAAAACCGGAAGACAAACTTTCCAATCGATCAATGGCAATACTGTCCTCTTTCTGTTTGATATAATAAACCGATTCAATAAACAATAATTGCGGTGTCCAGTATTTTTTACCATACAGATTATCTGCATTTAGTTTTTCTTTTTTTGCCTCATCAAATTTTCCTTCAATGAATAAGTTATAAACAGATTCATATTTTTCAGTCGCAGTGAGTTTGTCTCTGTCAATGCCGCCGTTATTGATCTGGTTAGTCAATTTATCATCAGCATAAGTAGTATTCAACACATTTTTGACTGAATCAAATAATGCTGTTCTTCCCAACTTTTTATAACAATAAGCAAGATTGAAAAGTGCTTGTGCGTTGAGTGAATTGTCCGGAAATCTTTTCAGCAAGCTGTCATAAGATGCAATGGCAGCTTCATATTCTTCTAATTTATTTTGAAAAGTTTCGCCGTTTGTAAAAAAAGATTTTGCGACAGACTGCTCTGCGGCAGCAATCTTTTTGGGTGTAGCAGGAATATTCAATAGCAATCCCTGAGGTGTAAGATCCTTTCCTGTACTGCCTTTCAGCGCATCTGTCCCCGGCTGATCAACATCTGCTGTTATAACAGCTGCATTACTATTGTTATTTTGTTGCGGTGCAGTGAATTTGCTTACGGCAGATTGCCTTCTCCAGTTATCTGCATTGGGTCTGGTTCCCCAACGTGTTTTAAAATCACGAAAGCCCTGTGCTTTTAAGCTTGCATTCAAAAAATAAAAATCACTTCCGGGGGAGGACGCATTTGTATTAAACAAATTGGCATTTGCAGCATTGTTCGGATCAAGCAGATTCGATCCGCTGCCAAAATTCAGGTCATCCGCTTCTTTTAATCCCTGCTCTTTTCTGATTTGTTTATATATTTTTTTAACGGCTGCAATTCTTTCTGCTTCGGGCAATGATGCTAAATGCAGCAGACTGTCCTGCAAATGAATATTGTTCAAATTTTTTGCGATGATCTTCAAAGCAGGTTTGCGTAAGTCAACCCTTTCTTTCTCTTCGCGGGATATTACATTGGTTTGAACACTGTCGTATAAATCAGCGGCATGAATAAATAATTGTTCATCGTAATTGATATCTGCAAGCAATAAAAAACTCTTTGCTTTCTGTTTCGGATTCGCAACATTAAAACGGATGCTGTTGGTCAGATCAACTTTTGCAGCCTTATCTTTTTGCTGCTGCAATTGCAGAATGGCTGCTGCATAATAAATGATGTCGCGATAGTTTTCAAACTTATCTCTTTTGGCAAGTTTGTATAATTCATTCAGATTTTCCTGAAGCGCAGTTTCTTTTTTTGCAGCAGAAGCAAGGCTTACAATATTCAATCTTGCATACACATCCATGAACGGATCGATCGTATGTTTGATGGAACGTTGAAACATGGCAATGGCCGCATCGTTCTTTTTAGAAAGTTGGTATAACTGGCCGCATAAAAATTCCCATCTTGCTTCTTCTGCAACTCCGGCTGCATTTTCCAATGCTTTTTGTAGATGCCAGGCAGCACTGTCGTACACCTGTTGTTTGTAGAAGGAATAAGCGATCATTTCATGTAAATCGGTTTGCAGGCGTTGCGGAAAAAATGGATCTGCCCTTAATATGGAAAGCAGGCCTGATGCTTCCGCCAATTTATTTTGTTCTAAATAATTCCTCGACTGCCAGATAAAACTTTCATTGCGTGCAGGCGGCTTTGTTGAAATTTTTTTCAACAGACTTTGATCTTCTTTTGTGGAAACCGTAAAAACGCCATTGGTATTACTGGTATTACTTCCCAGCAAAATATCATAACCATCATCTTTTGGCGCATAGATATAATTGATGTACTGAAATACCTGTGCTGCAGAATCAAATTGCTTTCTCAGCAAAAATGCTTTGCCTAATAAAAGATAGAGATCATCCACCCAAGAATTTCTGAGATCATGCAGCAATATCCCTGCATTGCATTTATAAATGATAGTATCTAAAGTTTGTTTTTCTTTGGCAGTGCCATCGAGTGTATAATTATAGAAAGAAAGCAGTTGCGTGTAATCATCCTTGTAAGATGCTTTTGCAGTAGTGATAATATTATTCAGTTTTGTATTGGCATTGAAATAATAATTATAATGGGTGACGGTGTTCTGATAGAATTTTTTGGTGGCACTGATCTTTTTATCCGGCGTTTTTTCAGAAGCTAATTTGCGGTCTTCGTATTGTTTGGGTTTGCTCTTATCGAGATCGATAGTGGTATTGGGTTGACAAAATGCCATTATAGTCAACAACAATCCGGTTGCAGAAAAAATCGTTTTATATAAATGATGCTTGGTCAGAAAAATCATAGCTGAAAATCAAATATAGCACGTTTTAAAACTACAGTTATTTTCCAATTCTGTATGTTTGAGGACTGATTCATCCGTACATTTACACCCTATTTAACACAATGGCAAAATTAGAGAATGATAATCGTCTAAAAAGGCTCAGTAACCAATATCGGTTGGTGATCATGAATGATGATACTTATGAAGAAGTGGTTACTTTCAAACTCACCAGACTCAGTGTATACGTGGGTTTCAGCACTATATTCGTGTTGCTGGTGAGCATGTCCGTTGCATTGGTCATTTTCACACCCCTGAAATATTATGTGCCGGGTTACGGCAGCAGGCAAAGTAGGGTGGAACTGCAGTTATTGAAGATGCGGACAGATTCTTTGGAACAAACCATTCATTACCGGGAACAATATTTGGAAAGTGTAAAAAAAGTATTGAACGGAACAGCACCCACCCAAAGAGACACAGTGGCTATCACGGTACCTAAGCCTGAAATTTCAAATGATTGATTTTTTATGAAAGAAGACCGCAATAATCTGCTGTTGCAATATGCAGGATTGGCCATGCAGTTGCTGGTGAGTTTATTATTGGCGGTTTGGTTGGGTAATTGGGCGGATAAAAAATTAAACACCGGAATTCCTTTATTATTGTGGATATTACCTTTGCTTGTGATCATCGGCATGATCATTAAAGCCATCAAGGATACATCAAATAAATAATATGCAGCAGCAACCCTCGTTCTCCAGAAAAATGCTTCCTTTATTTTTCGCTTTTGTGTTGATCAACAGTCTGGTTTTATTTTATCAGAAAAACCTGGATCAACACAAAATAGATTCATTGGTTGTATTTGCGGCCAATACTTTATTATTTATTTTAAGTGTGCTGAGTTTGGCCATGCATACAAGGTCAATCGATAAAAAAAATCCCAATGCCGCTATTCGCGGTGTGATGGCTGCAACTTTATTAAAATTAATGGTGTTGACCATTGCAGCCTTGGTGTATTTATTCTGGGCAGGGAATAACAGAAGCCTCGAAGCCATTTTTGCGGGCATGATCTTATATGTTATTTATACTTTTATAGAAGTGCGCATCGCATCTAAGACCAATCAAAATAATAATGGCGGCAAGTGAACATCCCATGCAGGCATTGGCAAATTTTTTGCCTGAAGGAAGTTTTGATCTCGTGGTGCAGTACATCCATCATTATAAAGTACATCTTACCGTAACAAAAAAAAGAAGATCAGTGTTGGGCGATTACCGTCATGCTGGAATGGGTGGTAATCACCGCATCAGTATTAATGGCAATCTCAATAAATATGAATTCTTAATAACGCTGCTGCACGAGCTCGCACACCTGTTAACTTTCGAACAATTCAATAACAGGGTAGAGGCACACGGAAAAGAATGGAAAAAGAATTACAGCAAGTTGCTGATAGATTTTGTGCAACACAAATTATTTCCTGCCGATATTGAAAAAGCATTGCAGCGTTCTATCATTAATCCTGCTGCCACGGCAAATGGAGAAACAGAATTATTATTGGTGTTGCGTAAATATGATGTGAGGAAAAACACAGGTTTGCATCCTGTTGCCGAATTACCTGAAGGCACTTTATTTACCATGGATGATGGACGCATTTTTAAAAAAGGAAAGAAACGTGTAAAACGGTTTGAATGCATTGAAGTGAAAACAGGATTGAAATATTCGGTGAGTGCGTTGAGTGAAGTAAGGATTGTATGTTGAAATGTTTAATATACTTCATCATGACTGCCAATATCAATAAGAATCGCTTTGACAGGTTTGTCTTTCGTGAAATAAAAAACCACCCGTAAATCATATTCAATAGAAAAACTGGAAAGGCCTTTTAGTTTACCTGATAGTTTATGTGTTTTTAATTTGGGATCGTAAGGATCATTTATAAATAATTCTAATCTGCTCCAAAATTCTTCTTCGGCGATTGTGTCTTTAACTCTTTTTTTGAAAGCCTTTTTGAATGTTTGGCTGAATGATACTTCCATCACAACATTTTTTTAAGCACTTTGATGTTGGATGAAAATTTAAGTTTACCTGACTTTTGTTCAGCCTGCGTTTTTTTATAATTCACAGCAATTTCATTTCTGCGGCTATCAGCAATATTATGATCAAGTAAAGTTTTTAATTCTTCACGTTCTTCAAGCGGCAGATTGTAAACGGTTTCTACAACATTGTTGAATCCGGGTTTTAAGTTGCTCATCTCATTAATTGTTTTACCAAATATAATTGATTTTTATTTGAACAAAATGAAGGAATGAATATTCTTTGAGTGCGTTGAGTGAAGTGAAGATTGTGCAGGCTTAGCCTGATTTTTCAGATAGTATGTGTAAAGGTTTTTCTTTCTTCGCTTGTTCAAATGCTAATAAGGTATTTTTTATACCTGCCTTATTAAAGCACAGCTTTGCTTTACCTGAAGTTGTAAGTCCATTGATTCCTTTCAGGCATTGTATCATCCATTTTCTGTTTTGTCTGTTTCGAATATTCCATATCGTTGTGCTGATATTTTTAATCGGAAAAATATACCAGTGCGATTTACGGATACAATAATAACTGTGCGGTAATTGGGTGATGGCAGCAGCCCATTCATCTATCAGTTGTAAAGAATCGGCTGTTGCGGGATCGAGTGCATAATATACTATTTTCCCATCTTCCTTAACGGGAATCACTACTGCCACATGATAATTCCAATTTTGTTTTAATCCGCCAATATGACTTTTTAAATAAGCACCGCCGAATACCCAAGCTTTATAATTGGGAATATTCCATTCTTCCAGCAATACAGATACAGCATCAGCTTTTCCTTCACAACCATTATGCGAATTTTTCCAGTTAAACAATGTATGTTGTTTAAAAAATAGGAATAGCTGTTCTGCCTGTTCTTTTGATATTGTATTGTGAGGAAGATAAATATCTGAGAGAACGGCATCGAAAAGAGTGGGAACGATTATATCCATTGAATGGAAGATAGACTTATTTATTCGCTATGTGGTAAGTTCGGAAAGTTGTTTCATGTTATCCAATGATATTTGGATAAATTATAATTGTGAATCTGAAAGGCGTCAGGCTGACTTGTCAATTTGTTTAATTTAAAAAACCATAAAAAAAGTCGTCAACTTTCATTAACGACTTTTACGTATAACTTAATACTTACAACCTATTACTTTCTATGCAACCGCTTTCTTCACCAGATCAGCCGCTTCACTTAATTGAATGGCAGATTGTACTTTCAAGCCACTTTCATCAATTAATTTTTTTGCTTCAACAGCATTGGTTCCCTGTAAACGTACAATGATGGGGATATGGATATTGCCCAATTTATTGTACGCTTCAATAACACCGGCAGCAACACGGTCGCAACGAACGATACCTCCAAAAATATTAATGAGAATTGCTTTTACATTCGGGTCTTTCATGATGATGCGGAAACCTGCTTCCACCGTTTGTGCATTGGCAGTACCTCCCACATCGAGGAAATTGGCAGGCTCGCCGCCACTGAGTTTGATCATGTCCATGGTAGCCATGGCCAATCCTGCACCATTCACCATGCAACCTACATTACCATCTAATTTTACAAAGTTCAAGTTGTATTGACCGGCTTCTACTTCAGTTGGATCTTCTTCAGTAACATCTCTCATCGCAGCGAGATCAGGATGACGCATCAATGAATTTTCATCAAGATTCATCTTGCAATCCACTGCAATGATTTTTTCATCACTTGTTTTGAATAATGGATTTATTTCGAGCATGCTGCAATCCAAACCAACATAAGCGTTGTATAAATTGGTCACGAATTTTGTACAGTTCTTGAATGCTTCGCCGCTCAATCCTAAATTGAAAGCGATCTTTCTGGCTTGAAACGGTTGCAATCCGCCTCCGGGATACACCCATTCTTTAAATATTTTTTCAGGCGTATCGTGTGCCACATCTTCAATGTTCATTCCGCCTTCGGTGCTGTACATCACAACGTTTTCTCCTTTTGCCCTGTCCAATAAAATGGACAAATAAAATTCTTTTACAGGGTTGGGACCGGGATAATATACATCTTGGGCGATCAATATTTTATTTACTTTTTTTCCTGCAGGACCGGTTTGGATGGTCACTAAGGTTTGACCTAAAATATTCTTGGCGATATTACTTACATCTTCTAGACTTTTTCCAACAGCCACACCGCGTTGTTCGCTGCCAACTATCTTTCCTTTGCCGCGGCCGCCTGCATGTATCTGCGCCTTCACCACTGCAAAGTTGTTATTGGTCTGCGTTTTGATCTGACGATAGGCTTCTTCTGCAGCCATCACAGTATCAACAGCAATACCTTCCTGAACGGGAACATTGTATTTTTTTAGGAGTTCTTTGGCCTGGAATTCATGTAGGTTCATGCGTTAGAATTTTGTGCCGCGAAGATAGCATATTTCAATATCCGTTTTGATGAAATGAAAAGCGATTCTTATTTTTTGACCGAACTTTTCGGATCGTTCCCGGCAAGATCATTTTATACCTTTCATGAATGGATATCTTTGGTATTGCTGAAAAGATCTGGTGAAACCGAATAATTTCTTTTAAAACTACTGCAGATTTTGTATCACGCCTGACGGATTTGAATACCATTCCAACAGAAGTAGCGGATAGTTCGGATGATATACCGCTTATATATGGATCATATGCGCTTTATATAGGGAGTATCTAAGGAGTATATAGGGAGTATGCGACCAAGTGTCTTGTACTGTTATTGCGGTGAAGGAAAGAGAGGCAGGGCGGTTGATACTGATTGCATTTGCTGTTCAGGTGGCAGTAATAATGAATTGATGTATTCTTAACAAAATAATTAGGTGTATATACACATAAGTTTGTACATTTGTTTAGCAAGTAACTTTTTTAAACTATTTAAATTCTTAAAAATTATGAAGAAAATCTTATTCAGTATTGCATTTACAGCAGCTTTAGCAAGTCTTTACTCATTTGCTCCCATTAAAAAAGCAAACGCACAGACTACTTATACTGTAGCAACTGATGCAAGCAAAGTTGAATTTACAGGGTCAAAAAAAGCAGGGTACCATAATGGTTCTTTTGCTTTAAAAGCCGGAACGATCAGTATTGATAATGGAAAATTGACCGGTGGTAAATTTGTAATCGATCTTGCATCTGTAAAAGCTGATGCAGGTGAAAAATTGGAAGGCCATTTAAAAAGCCCTGATTTCTTTGATGTTGCAAAATTTGCTGAAGCAACTTATGAAATTACAAGTGTGAATTATACTTCTGCCACTACTGCTGATATCAGCGGTAATCTTTCACTGAAAGGAGTTTCTATACCTGTTAAATTTACTTCTGTTATCCGTAATGTTGATGATAAGAAATTTTTTGCTCAGGCAAATTTTTCAATCGACAGAACTTTATGGGGAGTGAATTATGGTATTGGAATGGTAAGCAATGATGTTCAGGTTGCAGTATTCTTATTTGCAAATAAATAATTTTTATACCCTTCTGTGATTATCAGCCCTGCTTAAAAAGCAGGGCTTTTTTTATAAATAACGCTCTTCCAATATTTGTTTATGGTGCAGTGCATGTCCATAAATAATGAATGCTAATGCCTTTACAGTGATGGGGTGACCATTGGCAATTCCTTTTTGTTGTAATTGCTCTTCTGATAACGACAATAAGAAAAGGTCGGTTGCTTTTCTTACTGAAACAAATTCTTCTTTTAATGATTGTAAGATTCTGGAAGATGCATTGGCATTTACTGCATATTCATTCTCATCAAAACCGGGTAAGGAGATACTGTCTTTTCTTGCAATTGTCAATGCACGATAGATCATGATTCTTTCTGTATCGATCATGTGTTGCAAGAGATCTTTAACTGTCCACTTACCTTCATCATAAGCGTATTCTGCTTTTGATTCCGGGATATTATTTATAAAATGATTTAAGACCGACGAATTATTACTTACCAATTCTTTTATGGTTTCACTCTTGGTCTTGTCAATATATTTTTGATAGAATGAACCAAAATCTCCCGGTTGCGGTCTTGACATTATTGTGTTGGTTTTGTGGTTTTAAAAATTGACTTAGGTAATTTCTCATTTTGTTTCACCGGCTTCATGTTAGACGCCGATACAACAGCAGCATAGGCATTGATGATACCTCCGGTTCTGCATAATTCTGCAAAAGATACCAATTCATTTTTTGTGCCCGGTTTTATGACTCTTATTGAAGGATCGGGGATGGAAACAGATTGTTCAATGGCCTGTTTTATTTGTTGTGCTGATAAGTCTGGGAAATAAGAACGAAGCAAAGCAGCAAGCCCTGCAACAACCGGAGCTGACATACTTGTTCCCTGTAAATTTCCATACTCATGTTTGCCCGGTAGTGTGGAATATATCTTTACGCCCGGTGCAAACACATCAACAGTCTGTTTGCCATAATTGCTGAAATCTGCTACAAGACTTCCGCCTTTTATTTTGGGATCACTACTTGCGCCAACTGTTATAAAATTGCTTGCTTTTGCGTTGGAAAAAAGATAATTGGCATTGGGATAATTTTCTTTTACATCAATATCTGTTGATTCATTTCCTGCTGCATGAACGATCAAAACATCTTTGGATTCTGCATAATGAACGGCACTGTCAACCCATCTTTTATCGGGGGAATAAGATTTGCCAAAACTCATGTTGATCACTTTTGCGCCATTGTCAACTGCATAAAAAATGCCGAGTGCAATGTCTTTATCATATTCATCGCCATCCGGTACAGTTCTTATCATCATTATTTTTACATTATCGGCAACACCGTCGATGCCGATGCCGTTATTTCTTTCGGCACCTATAATTCCTGCAACATGTGTTCCATGCATAGGGGTTGGCCCCATCACATCTCCGTTCCCGTAAAATTTATCATTGATATTATTGTAATCATCTTTAATAAAATCTGCACGATAATCAGGAGGTGGATTATCTTTTGCATTCATGGATTCTTTTTTTCCTTCCACATATTCATCTAATTCGGAAATGGTGGTTGTATTTTTTTCATCCGGATCAATGCCGATCATTTTCATGCAGGAGAGATAACCGAACTTTGCATCTCGCCCTTGCTTTGTTTTTGGCTCCATTGTTTCCAATTTCTCACAGGTATATTCATCAATACCCAGATCTTCCCGCAATATTTTATCATGTTTTTTAATGGCTTTCGATGTCATTTCAAGAAACATGATCTCCATTTGCTCTTCACTGTTCTTGTTTAATTCCTGTGCAGCCCTTTTCCATTGGGCATATTGAAATTTTTCATTTTCATTCAAGGATGTCGTATCAGGATAAAGTGCAGCGAATTTATTTTTGAAACGATGATAGATCCTTGATCGCTCATCACTTGCTTTCTTAAGGTCACGACCATCTTTGCCTCCTAAAAAATTCCATCCATACACATCATCAACATAACCATTCTTATCATCATCTTTTCCATTACCTGCAATTTCTGTAGGATTGCGCCATAGAATATTTTTCAGATCCTCATGCGAGGTATCAATGCCACCATCCAAAACGGCCACTATCACTGGTTTTGATTTTTTATTTTTTTCTTTCAGGAATTGATAGGCTTTATCGAGGCTTATTCCGTAAAATGAATCTTTGGCGGAATCCAATAAATGCCAACCATGCGGCACATCAGACTGGGCAATCGAACAAAAAAAAGAAAACAGGAAAATAATCCCGATGGCAAGATGTTTTCGTAGCATAGCTGAAGTAAAATTAGGCAACTGCAAATTTGTGAAATGATAATGATAAAATGATGCTGTTATTCAGATTTAGGGAATTGTTAGGAACTAATTATTTATTTGACAGTTTTTGATAATCTTCCCTTACTGGATAGAACACATCCAACAATTTACAATCTGTAATGGCAAGTCCCGAATGTTTTGTATGGGATGGGATGATCACCAATTGACCTTCTTCAAACACAATAGGCTTACCGTCGAGTGTTAATTGAAATTTTCCTTCCTGAATGATGGATACCTGTTCATGCGGGTGCGAATGCTCCGGCAATGTTTCTCCGGCTTTCACTTCTATAAAAGAAAAAGTCATTTTTTCTGTATGGATAAGTTTGGAAAAATATCCTTTGGCTATTTCTTTTGCTTCGACATTTTTAAGATCGATGAATGACATATTTTATTTTTAAAAGTTGAATTGTATTCCTTGCGCCAATGGCAATTGATCACTCCAGTTGATGGTGTTTGTTTGACGGCGCATATATGCTTTCCATGCATCACTTCCGCTTTCTCTTCCGCCACCTGTTTCTTTTTCACCACCAAATGCACCACCGATCTCTGCTCCGCTTGTTCCTATGTTTACATTGGCAATTCCGCAATCACTTCCCGCATGTGATAAAAATTGTTCTGCTTCCCGCATGTTTAAAGTCATGATGGAAGAAGATAATCCCTGTGGCACATTATTTTGATAAGCGATGGCTTCATCAATGGTTGCGTATTTCATCAAATATAAAATTGGCGCAAATGTTTCGTGTTGCACTATTTTCATTTCATTCGTCACTTCTGCAATACATGGCTGCACATAACAACCACTTTCATAACCTTCACCTTTTAATACGCCTCCTTCAACAATAAATTTACCGCCCTGCTGTTTGCATTGTTCAATGGATGAGAGAAACAATTCGACTGCAGTTTTATCGATCAACGGACCAACATGATTTTTACTGTCTAATGGATTTCCGATCTTCAATTGTTTATATGCATTCACCAATTTCTGTTTGAAAACTTCATACACTGTTTCGTGAATAATTAGTCTTCTTGTTGAAGTGCATCTTTGTCCGGCAGTTCCAACTGCACCAAAAATTGCACCTATCAAAGACATATCCAGATCTGCATCTTTAGAAATAATGATCGCATTGTTGCCACCCAATTCTAAGATTGTTTTGCCTAATCTCGCAGCAACGGCAACACTCACTGCTTTACCCATTCGTGTAGAACCTGTTGCACTGATCAATGGGATTCTTATATCATTACTTAACCATTCACCAATTTCCTTAGCGCCATTCACCAAACAACTTACACCATCGGGAACATTATTTTTTTCAAATACTTCGTTAACAATATGCTGAACTGCGATGCCGCATAGAGGCGTTTTTTCACTCGGCTTCCAGATGCAAACATCGCCGCAAACCCATGATAATGCTGCATTCCAGCTCCACACAGCTACGGGAAAATTAAATGCTGAAATAATTCCCACTGTTCCTAAAGGATGCCATTGTTCATACATTCTATGTTTGGGTCTTTCGCTGTGCATGGTTAATCCGTATAACTGTCTTGATAAACCAACCGCAAAGTCGCAGATATCTATCATCTCCTGCACTTCACCATAACCTTCCTGCAGGCTCTTACCCATTTCATAACTTACCAATTTGCCCAAAGGTTCTTTATACTTTCTTAGTGCTTCACCTAATTGACGTACGATCTCTCCGCGTTTAGGAGCAGGCCACATTCTCCATGTTGTAAATGCTTCCTGCGATTTTAATACGATATGCTCGAATGCTTCCTGATCTGTGGCAATCACCGAGCCGATCAATTTGCCATCCACCGGCGAATAACTTTCGATGGTTATACCATTACTTTCTATCCATTGCAGACCGGTTGAACTGCCATGATTATTTTTTTCAATATGCAATTGTTCTAAAAAATTCATCATTTTTTATAGTTTAACATCAGTTAGATTGATTTTTTTCTACGAATCGGATAGCAAGATATTCATCTTCTATTAATATCGTTGTAAAAATGATTTCAATCATTTTTTTTGCTGTTAAATCGGTCTCTCTTTGCATAGAAACAAGGTGTGGAAACATTGATTTATCAACCTTCCTTCCTTTCAGAAAACGACTATTGATTGCCGAACGAAAAATGAGTATTTTAATTTTTTAAATTTTTCAAAAAAGACGCTTATGTATCAAGAAAGCAAATTCCCTTTTCAACAAGCATCACCTGCTAAGTCAGAATTAGAAACATGGGTAAACAGTATTGCCAGACATTGCGAGGCTGATGCCATTCATTGGTGTGATGGTTCGCAGACCGAATATGATAGTCTATGTCAATTATTAGTAAAGAAAGGAACATTCATTCCTTTGAATCCTGTAAAACGACCAAACAGCTTTGCATGTTTCAGCGATCCGAGTGATGTAGCAAGAGTAGAAGATAAAACTTTTATCTGCAGCCGCATAAAAGAAGATGCCGGTCCAACTAACAACTGGATGGATCCGAAAGAAATGAAAACTATTTTGAATAATTTGATGGAAGGTTCTATGAAAGGCCGCACATTATATGTGATACCGTTTTGTATGGGCCCTGTTGGGTCATCATATTCAAGGTATGGTGTTCAGTTAACCGATTCAGAATATGTAGTGGTGAATATGCGCATCATGACAAGAATGGGTGAAGATATCTTGCCTTTTCTTCAAAAGAAAGAATATGTAAGATGTTTGCATACGATCGGCGCTCCTTTAGACCAGGGCAAGAAAGATGTTACATGGCCTTGTAATCCTACAACAAAATACATCACACATTTCCCTGAAGAAAGATTGATCATTTCTTACGGAAGCGGTTATGGCGGAAATGCATTGATGGGTAAAAAATGTTTCGCATTGCGAATTGCATCTGTCATGGGCAAAGAAGAAGGTTGGTTGGCCGAACATATGCTGATACTCGGAGTTGAATCTCCTGAAAAAGAGAAGACTTATGTTGCAGCTGCATTTCCAAGTGCATGCGGTAAAACAAATTTCTCCATGATGATCCCTTCAAAAGGAATGGATAATTGGAAAGTAACAACAGTAGGTGATGATATTGCATGGATACATAAAGGTGAGGATGGTCGTTTGTTTGCAATCAATCCTGAAGCAGGATATTTTGGTGTTGCTCCCGGAACAAACAGCAAAACAAATTTAAATGCCATTGAAACCATTAGGGCAAATACTATTTTCACCAATGTTGCGATCACAAAAGATAAAGATGTTTGGTGGGAAGGATTGACCAAAGAAATTCCTGAAGGATTAACTGATTGGAAAGGCAAACCTTATGATCCAAAAAGTGGTCAGCCTGCAGCGCATCCTAATTCAAGGTTTACAGCACCTGCTTATCAGAACCCTGCTATTGATCCTGAATGGGATAATGTGAATGGTGTTCCTGTTGAAGCTTTTGTATTTGGTGGCCGGCGCAGCACTGCTGTTCCATTGGTTTCTCAAACATTCAATTGGAATTTCGGTGTATATTCTGCAGCAACCATGGGTTCTGAAACGACTGCTGCTGCATTTGGACAAGTTGGTGTGGTTCGCCGCGATCCTTTTGCCATGTTGCCTTTCATGGGATATCACATGGGTGATTATGTAAATCATTGGTTACAATTTGGCCGTAACCTTCCTAATGCCCCACGTATCTTTAATGTGAATTGGTTCAGAAAAGATGAGAACGGTAAATTCTTGTGGCCGGGCTTTGGAGAAAATATGCGTGTATTAAAATGGATCGTTCAACGTGTGCATGGAGGTGCATCCGCAGTTGAATCACCTATTGGCTGGATGCCGCGTTATGAAGATATGGACTGGACAGGCATTGAGGATTTTTCAAGAGAAGATTTTGCTAAGATCATGACTGTTGACAGAGAACCTTGGAAACAGGAATTGTTGGGTCATGAAGAATTGTTTGCAAAACTGTATGACCGTCTTCCTAAAGAATTTTATTTCATGAGAGAATTATTACTTTCTGCTTTATGGCGTTCACCCGAACATTGGGCATTAGAGCCGGAAAGAGTATAAATTAGTTTTGGTAATACAATGAAAGGAGCTTAGAAATAAGCTCCTTTTGTTTATTCAACATCACAGAGAGGGGGGATTAAATCTTTGAAAAACTGATCAATCTGTCATATACATCAGCATAACTGCTGCCGATGGGAACTTCTTTTCCTGCAACGGTTATTTTATTCTTGCTGAATTTTTCCACTTTGCTTAAAGGAACAATATAAGAACGATGAATTCTTGCAAACTCTTTCGAAGGTAATTTTTCAAGCATCGCTTTTAATGTCATCAAAGTAAGAACAGGAGAGGGTTTGATATAAATTTTGATATAATCGTCCAATGCTTCGATGAGTTCAATGTCTTTTAAGTTGATCTTCATCATTTCATAATTCACTTTCACATACAAAGAATTCAATTGTAATTCCTGTGAGGATAAAAATTCCATGTATTCATTTGCTTTGTACACGGCTTTTAAGAAACGGTCGTATTCAAAAGGTTTCAATAAATAATCAATCGCATCAACGTTAAATCCTTCAGCGGCATAATCTTTAAATGCAGTGGTAAATATCACCAAAGGTTTTACGGTAAGATTTTTATAAAATTGAATGCCGTTAATATCCGGCATTTGAATATCAAGAAAGATCAGATCAATACTGTTCTCCTGCAGATAATCTTTTGCTTCATCGGGGTTGGTAAATACTTTTGCCAATTGCAAAAAAGGTATCTTCTCACAATACTTCGTCATTATCTGAAGTGCAAGAGGCTCATCATCTATCGCTATACATTTCATCATACTAAGTCAATATCTAAATGAACAATGAACTGATTATTATTTTCAGCAACTTCCAATTTGTGTTTCTGCGGATACAATAATTCCAATCTCCTTTTTACATTATTGATTCCTATGCCTGTTGTGTCTTTTATTGCGTTTTCGGCTTTCACGATTCTGTTGATCACTGAAAAAGAAACAGATTTTGTTTTTGCGAACAGCTTTATTTCAATGGCCGAAGCATCTTTGGTACTGATCCCGTATTTAAAAGCATTTTCAATAAAAGGTATGAACAATAAAGGTGCAATTTGTTTATTCTCTAAATCACCTTCGGTGATAAAATCAACTTTCACCTTGTCTGTAAGCCTTACTTGCTGAAGTTCGATATAATTTTTTATGAAATCTACTTCGCTTTGTAATGATACGCTGTTGTTTTGTGTGTCTGTCAAAACATAACGCATGATGGAAGATAATTTCATTACGGCGTTGGCAGTTTGTGCGCTTCCTGTTATGGCAAGTGAATAAATATTATTCAATGTATTAAAAAAGAAATGCGGATTGATCTGCGATTTCAGGAAGGAAAGCTCTGTATTAATTTTTTCGCGCTCTATCTGTTCTTTATGATCTTCTGTCTTTTTCCATTCGGTCATCACAGATAAACAAGTACCTACTGCAAATACCAGTATGAACACTGCGTAAGAACCCGGAAAATATCTGAAATCACTGTTTCGTTTGTAGATAGGGGGCCTGTGATTAATGGCGCTTTGTTTGCTGCTGTCAGCAGGAAGTAATTTTGCTTTTTCTCTTTCAGCTCGATGTTGCTGTGCAATTTCCTGACGAATGGTTTCTTCATCATTACCAGTGATCCAATGCGCTACTTCTTTGGGTACATAAAAGAAAGCCACGAAACAGGCAATAACGCATAAAAGATATAAAAGCCATTTTCTTTTAAACAATAACAGCGGAATTAGTATCAATGTATTGAGATAATAAAATCCCAATAAAAAAAGATTAATGATGATGAGAAGGATAATGATGTATTTACTGATGTCGAACGGAATATCTTTTGATTGCGGGAAAAAAATATAAGGCAACAAAAAGAAGCAGATCCATGTTGCCAGATGCGCTATTGTGATAATTATTTTTTTATTTTTTTTCAAAGCAAATCTTATTTAAAATTTCATGTCGTATTTGTTCCAGATATAAATTTCTTTAATAGGGCTTCTCGGCGTGCTTATGGTAGAACCCGGTGGCTCTATTAAACTACTGGCTCTTCCTGTACTTAATCTTCCGCCTGCCCCCCCTGATACGATCTCTGTTGATGTAACAGTACGTTGCTGCATCGCTGAAATGTCAGGTACATTTAATTTTATGCCCACACTTATTTTTTTTCCTGTCAAAGAAATCATTGTAGCATCTAATAATTGAAATGGGATAGCATACTCAATATAAAGTGTGTTTGTATTTTCATCTATCGAATAGGCAACCGTTAACCCATTATTGTTGATTAATCCGTATATTTTTTCTTCATCCAGTCCAACTAATCCTGCGGTTTTCATAATGACCATTCTTGATAAAAACTGGTTCTTTATGGTGGCATTATCAACATCTATCTTTTTCCCATTTCCATCTTTGAATTTACTTACAAACTCCATTACTTGAGCTGCCGAGGCTTTTATAGGAAATTCAATGGTTGTAGATTCTTTATGCTTTCCTTTCAGGTCAATAAACAAATTCATCCCCAATCCCATAATCCTTGTGATCGAAACCATATCCGAGATCTTTAACGCCACGAATAATTGATCTTTATCATTATCAATTGCTGTTGCAATACTTGTCTCTTTATCTGCAACAAAAGAAGCAGCAGGCCATTCTGTAATCAAGCCGTCAATTACATGTGTAACTTTTGGTGTATCCGCTGTCATCAACATTTTTTGAACATGTTTGGCAGCAAAGTTTGTAACTGATGTGCCAATCATGAACGGCATCAACAATAAAAAAAACTTTTTCATACAGCAAGGGTTAGGGTCAAAAATAATTATGATAAAAGGAGTATAACTAATTTTTGGGTGAACAAAGTTGATTAATCGGTAAGCCTTATGCCTCGCTTACGGTCGCTAAACAATATGATTTACTTCTTCGTACAAGCTTTGTATCAATCCGTCAGCCAATCCGATCTTGGGAACATAAATTTCTTCTATATCTGTCCATCGCATCACATTGATGTATATCTGGAGTGCAGGAACAATTACGTCGGCCCTGTCTTCTCTTAATTTATAAATACGGATACGTTCATCCAGAGAAAATGAAGAAAATTCTTTGTAGTAATCTTTCAATAGGTCCAAAGGAAGTGGTCTTCCTTCTTTCTTTTTACTCATCGAAAAAATTTTGTTGATATTGCCGCCACTGCCGATAGCGATCATGGGTAAAGAGCTTTTGGTATTGCGTTTCAGATGCTCTTTCATTTCATCCCATGTTTTCTCAGTTACCTGACCTTTCAATAAACGAATGGTGCCGATGTTGAATGATTCTTTGTATTTCAATTTCCCTTCCGAAAAAAAAGTAAGTTCGGTACTGCCACCGCCCACATCAATATATAAATAGGAATGTTCATTATCTAAATTTTCGGCGATATGATTTTCGTAGATCAGATTCGCTTCTTCATCACCACTGATGATCTTTATTTCAATACCTGTTTCTAATTTTACTTTTCTGATAATGTCCTCACTGTTATACGCATCACGCATGGCACTGGTGGCACATGCTTTGATGAACTGCACTTCATAAGCTTTCATCAAATGGCCATAAGCTTTCATGGTCTGAAGGATCATCCCGATCTTCTGTTTGGATATTGCATGTTTTTCGAATACATCAAAACCCAAGCGCAGGGGTACACGTACGAGATTCAGTTTATTAAATTGCGGTCTGCCGTCTTTCGTATGTATTACTTCGGCTATTAATAATCTTGCTGCGTTACTTCCAATATCAATTGCTGCTAACCGCACTTTGCTTTATAGATTTTTGGTAGAGATAGTGATACGTTTCTATTTGAGACCGTATCTTCTTTTTACCAACGGAAGGTACATAGTTATTAGAGAGTTCATTGTCGAGTATTCTTGCTTTTACGTTATCTCTTAATTGAATGTGGATAATATCTTTCAATTCCTGTCGGATAAAAGGATCATTTACAGGTATGGCAGCTTCTACGCGATGATCGAGATTGCGAACCATCCAATCGGCAGAAGAAATATATACTTTCTCGTTTCCGCCATTATGAAAGATCATCACTCTGGCATGTTCGAGGTATTCATCCACGATACTGATGGCTGTTACCGGCTTCTTGAATTTTTTATTTTGGATCATGGCACAAAAAATTCCGCGTACCACCATTTTTATTTCAACACCGGCCATTGCCGCTTCATATAATTTATTGATAAGACGTATATCGCTTAATGAATTTATTTTTAAAATAATGCTTGCTGCTTTATTTGCTTTTGCATTTTTAATCTCTTTTGAGATATTGGCTTCTAATTCTTTCCGCATATTAACAGGGCAAACCATCAGTGTTTTGCATGAACGCAGAGGATGCATACCTGAATGCCAGTTTTCCAGGTATTTAAAAATCCGGTTAATATCAGCCATGACATTTCTGTTGGCAGTTAACAAGCAATGATCGCAATATACTTTTGCAGTGCGTTCATTCAAATTACCAGTACTCACAAATCCGTATTGAATGGTTTTATTGCCTTTTCTTTTTTTAATGATGCAGAGTTTGGCATGGATCTTCATTTTGGGAACGCCCAACAATACCCTTACGCCTTCCTCTTCCAATATTTCTTTCCATTCCAGATTTGCTTCTTCATCAAATCTTGCCTTCAGTTCGAGCATCACCACTACTTCTTTTCCATTACGGGCAGCATTGATCAATGCATTAATGATTTTTGAATTGGGTGCCAAACGATATGCCGTTATTTTAATGGAAGTAACATCAGGATCCATTGCCGCTTCTCGCAACAGATCGATCAATGCATTGAATGTGTGATAAGGAAAGTGAAGCATCACATCCTGTTTTGTGATCACATCTGTAACACGAACAGAATTTTGCAAAGCAGGATGCGTAAATGGTTGTCGCCTGGTGCTTTTATTTTTGAATACTTCAGGAAAATCCATGAAGTGGCGAAAGTTATGAATGCGACCGCCCGGAATTAAATTACTTTTTCTTGAAAGACTCAAGCGGCGAATTAAATATTCCAATAAACCTGCATCCATTTCTTTATCATACACAAAACGAACAGGTTTTCCTTTACGGCGATTCTTTAAACCTTTCTCGATCTTTTCTACAAATGTGGTACTGATATCATTATCAATATCCAACTCTGCATCTTTGGTCACTTTAAAAATATGTGATTCGAAATGATCATAATCAAAGTAGGAGAAGATGAACGGAAGGTTAAATCGGATCACATCTTCTAATAAGATAATGGAATGTTCTCCGGTCCTGGAAGGCAATTCAACAAAACGGCCTATTGCCCGTGCAGGAACTTCAATCAATGAATATTTTTGCCTGTAAGCAGAATTTTTTTTGCTCATCACTACACCGAGATAAATACTTTTATCTCGCAGATAAGGGAGTTGCTGCAGGCTTTCTATCATCAGCGGAATAACATTACTGCGTACATGTTCATCAAAAAAATTGCGTACAAATTTCTGTTGTTCTCTGTTCAGATGTTTTTCATCAACCAATAAAATCTTTTCTTTTCTCAGTTCTTTTAAAATGCCGTCCCAGATGCGGTTGAATTCATTTTGCTGCTGCAGTACAATAGTTTGAATGGCATCAAGAATTTTCTGGGGGTCATCTTCCATATGCATGTTCAATTTCTTTCGCTTTTCAGCAAACTCGATCATGCGTTTTAAAGTGGCCACACGAACACGAAAGAACTCATCGCTGTTATTGGAATAGATACCCAGAAAACGGATGCGTTGTTCTAAGGGAACAGAAGTATCGTTTGCTTCCTGTAAAACCCTGCCATTAAAACTGAGCCAACTGATATCTCTGGGGATGATTTGTTTCTTAGCCATGCTGCAATTTCGTTGGGTTCAAATATATGAAAGGCTGTTTTTAATTGGTGTTAAGTTTCTATCATAAAAAAGAGACATCTTTCGATATCTCTTTTTTATGATAGGTTCTTTTATAGTTTATCCTTTTCCTCTCGGGGCTGGGCGAGCTGATGCCCCTGATGAGGCGGGCCTTGCAGCAGGTGCTGATGATCTGCTGGAAGGAGCAGGCCTTGATTGCGTTTTGTTAGGGACATCACGATTGAAATTATTTTCTCTTGTATTACTTCTGTCTCTCGCTTTTTGTTGATTATTCAGATCCGATAATTTATTGGCATCATTAGCAGCGGGTTTCCAACTGTTCGTCTTATTGTCTCTTGCATTCCAGTTGTTTGTTTTTGCATCTTTCTGAAATACACTGCCATCTTTATCTGCAAATACATTGTTCTTATTGCCGTTGGTATTGTTGCCCACTTTATTGTTGCTGTTGATCTTATTGTTACCGGAAATATTATTGTTTCCAATTTTGCTGTTGCTGATATTATTCTTGCTACGATCAATATTTTTTGTGGTAACACCTTTATGGTTATTATAAATATTGTTGGTGTTATTATTGATGGTAATATTCGTATTACCATAATGATTTACATGGTTACCGCCGCCATAATATCCGCCACCATGGTAAGGTGGTCTGTATGGTGGACGATACATGGGCGGACCAAACCAGCAGCCACCACCATGATATCCGCCACCATAAAATCCTACATGCATGAATCCATAGTTAACACTAAATCCCATGCTCCATCCGGTCCAGGGATTGTAACTGAAGCCAAATCCCCATGTTACGGGACGAGGATAATAAACTGCACCATACCATGGATTATAATAAAATCCCGTGCCATAAACGATGGTTGGTCCGTAAACATATCCACCCATATATCCCGCAGTATAACCTACATATACATAATCAGGTGTGTTATCATAGATGTACACATATTTGCTGTTATATGCAGGACTGCTGGCAGGAATTTTTTCTACATCTTTTGGCCTTTCATTGGCAACTTCCCATGGACCCGTTGCATTTTTACTTACTGTAAATCGTCAGCATAAAGTAGACTAAATATAATTAATTTTAAGATAGTGTTTCCATTCTTCATTAATCACTAAACAAAATGACATGGAACCTAAGAACAAACAAACCACAGAGAACTTTATTAAA